>ERZ795056.32-NODE-32-length-193854-cov-7.388588_pt1 | contig 193854 bp, 151 predicted proteins | sample MGYA00375140_ERZ795056 | MGnify/ENA primary metagenome ERZ795056 (study PRJEB30185, sample SAMN05720227) | activated sludge metagenome | isolation source: Anaerobic digester | place: USA | collected 2015-03-09 ...
AATAGAAAAAAAGTCGCCACTGGTTAAATCCGAACCAACCTGAGCAAAATCAAACGCCTTGGATCTATGATACATTGTCCCACTAACGTTATAAATATCATAGACAGAACCGCCAAAATCTATCTGGCCCGTTGGCCCAGATTCTAAATAAATACCACCGACTACATGTAATTTACTATTTGGACTATCCGTCCCTATCCCCACATACCCATTCTCATCAATAAAGACTGACGAAGTTGCTTCAGCATAGTTTGAGCTATTACCAGCGAATACATATCCTTGAGTCAAGGCCAGATCATTAGCACTGATTGACCCAGCTGGAAGATTTATCGCAGTGTTCACAGTTAAAGTATCTATGGTGGAAGAAGTGGCATTTAATACTGCGATTCTTCCATCAACAATGGTGGAAAGACCATTTAAGATTGAGGCAGTATTGACTGTCAGGGTATCAATGGTTGAACTGGTCGCATTTAATACTGCGATTCTAGCGGCAGCAATAGTGGAAAGACCATTTAAGATTAAGGCTGTGTTCACTGTTAGGTTATCAATAGTGGTTGAGGTCGCATTAAGAGTCGCGACTCTTAAATCACCAACATTAACTAAGTTGGTTCCAAATGTGGTGGTGGTAGCGATGGTAAAGCCGTAGTTATCAGTAAGAGTTCCTGAACCAATTACGGCATGACCTTGTAAATAAGCAGTAGAAGTAGAATTAAGATTCAAACTGCCAGCTACATCAAGAGCATATTGGGGATTTGTATTGGCGATGCCAAAATAACCAGAATCATTCATTACCATTTTTGTCACACCTTGTCTATTAAAATTAATACCAGAATATGAAACTAAATTTAATTGATTATTACTCCTTGATATACCAACATTTAAATTTCCCAAAGCAAACATTCCGTCAATAGGTATCGTAAAATAATTATAATGATTTTGAAATGTTATTTTATCAGTAAAAGTTGCACCATTTAAACTAAAATCCATAACAAAACTTCCAATATCAATGGAACCCGATTGGGCTGGTCTATTATACATTCTAAATTCGGTTGTTTTACTTAATGAATCTCCGGTAAAAAATTCATTTGCTTTAAAACTTAAAGGTGGAGAAATTTGTTGTGCCCCGCTTATGGCGGCTGTTGTATTTAATAAAAGGATTCCATTCGCTGAACTTTGAGTTGCGCCTATCTCATCTTTTGCAATAGTCAATAAACTTACTGGCGTCGCCGTCCCGATCCCCACCCGGCCTTCATTGGTATTCACTACTAAAGTATTTGAACCAATAGTGGTGGTGCCAACAATTTGCGCTTTGCCGCCAATATATGCCGTGTCAGTAGTGGTAATAGAATTAAAAGTGGAACCTTGAGCAAAAACTGCGTTGCCAGAAAAATATGTGGTGGTGGCCACTGTCAAGCCATAGCCATCTTGATAACTTGCGCCAACGGCGAAATGTCCAGCCGCATCGGCTTGCGCCAAAACTGCACCCGAACTATTTAATAACTGAAATAAATTTGCCGTGCCCTGATCCACCCCCGCTTTTACTGTCAAAGTAGAAGAGGCGTTGCCAGTGGTATCTGTCCCTTCAATCCAAATTGGAAAATTAAAATTAAAATTATTTTCACTTGCATCCCAACGCACTACCGCATTAGTTGCTGGCGCGCCTCTTTCAAAAGTCAAAGTTGAATCCTCGGTATCAGAAGAAACATTAGCCGAATTAATTGTGAAATCAGTCGAAGTTGTACCTGCAATAGTGGTTTCCTGAGCAGATAAAGTATTAACCACCATTTCATCAAAATATCCTATTGCCCAACGGTTAGCCGCCGAGCCAAGGTTATAAATATTACTTTGTGGAATTAAATCAGAATTAATTGTGGCGTTAACCGTTAAACTATTAACCACTGAACTACCCAAAACCGTGGAATTAGCCACGGTTAAATCTCCGCCCACATATAACGAACCCGTGGAAGTCGCGTTACCAAAATTTAACGCATCAATCAAAGATGAGGTAGCATTTAATACTGCGATTCTGGCATCAGCAATTGTCGTCAAACCATTTAAAGTCAAGAGATTATTAACTGTCAAATTATCAATGTTGGTGGTTGTGGCATTAAGTACACTAATCCGCGCATCGTTTAAAGAAGTTAAACCACTAAAAGTTGAAGTCGCGTTGACCAATAAAGTATCAAAACTGGACGAGGTGGCATTAATCGTTGTAAAACGTGCCGGGCCAGTGAAAAAAGATTCACCCACCGTGGTTAGTTTACCACCAATGTAGGTTGAATCTGTGGTGGTGATGGCATTAAAAGTAGCGCCACCACCAGTAATCGAACCAGTATCACCCACCGATAAATCTCCGGAAACATGAAATGAACCAGTTGAGGTGCCATTACCCATGGTTAATGAGTCAATCAAAGACGAAGTGGCGTTCAAGACCGTTATTCTTCCATCACTAATTGTGGTCAACCCATTTAAAACAGCCGCGCTATTAACAGTTAAATTATCAATATTAGTGGTCGTCGCATTTAAGACAGAAACCCTCACCTCTCCACCGGTTAATAATCCCGTCACATTCAAAGCACCTTGCAAACTTGCTGCACCCTTAACTGTTAACGAATTTAATTCCGTATTGCCAGTTACTGATAAACTACCAGCGCCTAAATATTTAGCATCAAAAACCGAACCAGCGCCTTGGCTGGCTGTTGTGCCCGGTGTACCCACGTTATAAATATTGGTGACATAATTTGCAGCGCCGCTTTCTCCTTTTGGTCCTGTTGGTCCAGCTGGCCCTATTAAACCCGGTACTCCTTGTTCGCCTTGTTCGCCTTTTTCTCCTTTAATTACAATTGTTTTTTCTCCAATTCTTTCCACCAACCTTTCACCTTGATAAATAATTCCGCCACTCCGTTGTTTAGCCAATTGAATAATCATGTCTTGCGTTCTTAAATTTTGTTCGAGATCGCGCGTCCACCAACCACCAAGCTTTTCGCCTGCTGCCACTGCCAACTGCCAAGTTGTTCTGCTCGACTTCTGACCAAAATTAAAAACTGGATGGAAAACAATTCCTTCGATTATAGTGGCTATTCTGTTTGTTAAAACTAAAATTTTATTTGGCAACCAACCTTTGGCTAATAATTCTTTTTCTGAACCAATAAAAAACCGGCCGGCTAATTGCCTAGAAAAGTTTTGGACTTTAACCAAACTTTTATTTACCCCTTCTGCTGTCATCGCGGCCACTCGCGCCAAATCATTAACCCATTGGTCAGCGTCGTGAGGAATTTTTAATAAATTAAAAATTAATTTTTTATTTGTCTGTAATGCTGTCAAAACATTTTCCTTGTTATCGCTCATTCCGAGTACCACGCCGTTTTTTGCTACCACCATATTTTTTGTCTCCGCCAACTTTTTACCAACCAATAAATCTTTTAAAGTTAAATTTTTTTGCCACCCTCCTAAAGCAGCCATCTTCATTGCCAATTTTGCGCTCCAGTTTTGTTTTTCTGCTAACCGGTTTACTTCGATATTTCGATTAGTTAATCCGTTAAAATCTTGAGCAATATTTTTAGTTACCTTTTTTTGTTCCTGCCAAATTTTACCAGCCGCATATTCCGTCGCTGCCGAAAAATTTTGTGCTGCCAAAACAACTTGATCCGTAAAAATATTTAAAGCCAATTTATCATTAAGATTTTTTAATCCACCCATCATCACCACACCGGTTTGCTGATTTAACTTTTCTATTTTTTTTGCGAGACTTAAAAAATCTTCCGGAAAAAATTGCGCCCCGGCGCTCGTTAGGGTCAAAGAAAAAATTATCACCCAGACCACGGACTTAAATAAAAAATCTTTTAGTTTTAAATTAGTCCAAACAAAAAAAACCGGCAACAGATCTTTAATCCATTCCCGATAAAAATTAACATGATAATATTTTCTTTTGGTCTCATCCAACTCCACCAAACTATCATCACTATTATCAAAAATATTTTTTATATTATTTTTTACATTATATAGCGCTACTAAAATTCTCTGAAAATAATTATTACTAACCCGTGATAATAAATTCGAAACCTCGCGCATTTCTTGGTTAAGTGAATGCTCCGCCACTTGCTGCTCTAATTCTTTTTCCAATTTTAAACCACCCTTAACATTGCCTTTTTTTTCAGCTGGGTGGGTAAAAACATAATCTGCTAACCAATCTTTGGTGGTAAACCAATTCCGTCCGAATTTGACACTCTTTAACTGTCCACGTCTGGCCAAAAGAGATAAATATTCTTGAGAATAATAACACAGTTTAGCCGCTTCCGATAATGTTATTAATCCTTGAATTTTTGCTTTCTCTTTTTTGCTCTTTCTTAAAGCAGAATTTTTTCTTTTAATTGTTTTCTTCCGTTGATCGAGCATGGGGTTATAATTATCATCGTCGGAAGAATACTTAACTACTATTTTTTTTAAAAAACTATTTTTAAAATATACAAAGATAAAATAATACAATATTTACTATTTACTATATATATCGAAAACTTAACAAAAGAGAAAAAATGTGCTATAATTAAAATGCCCACCCAAAAAGAGAAGAACAAAACATAATTAAAAATTGCGCTTTCCTTTTTTAATTTAATTTTTCTTTTTTGGCGGGTATTTTTTTAAAAAACCAGAAACTCCGAGTAAAATCGGGGTTTTTTGTTTAAAAAAGATCGATAAATATAGTTTTAAGGCTCAAAAAATAGTAATATCGTATTCTTACATATATATTATACACCCAAAAAAATATTTTGTCAAGAAAATTAACCCATCCGATATTGCTTTTTTTCCTAAAATTTAAAAAAACACATCTTCTTGTGTTAAAAATAAATTAACTTTTTGGCTTATTTAATTATTATAACGCTATAAAAAGGTGTTTTGATAATATCTCCATAAAAAACAAAAATAATCTAAATGGCCTTAAAAACAATATTTAAAGTATTAAATATTTTTTCATAATTAATGTTTTAGCTAAAATACTCTTAGCCTAACCCAAAAACTATTACCAACAGCTTATCCGATATTACTTTTGGCTTATTAAAAACAAAAATCAGACCTCTCCATGGTCTGATTTTGTATTATTTTATTTTGATTAACGGTTTTTCTTATCACTTTTCACTAATAACTTGTCATGCTTACTTATTAATATAATCCTTTATCGCCTTAACTATCTTTGAATCATCTTTTAGATCCTCAACAAAAAGGACTTGCTGGCGATTAATTCTCATCTCATCGGTTGGACCATGAACCTCATTACCTAATTTAATCAAAGATATCTCCGTGCCTTGTTTATTAATATTATCGCCACCACCTTGCTGAATCACACCTGGTGTTTGTAAATAATAAATGTTTTTAATAATTATTGTTCGACTGTTTTCGGTTGTCACTTTACCAAAATATACTTGCCCATCTGCTAAAAATATTGCTTGCCATTCGGTCTTATTTTCCGTCATTGGTTTTGTCTTTATAATCACCGCCGCTAACCCCAAAACCACCACTAATATTAATCCGACAAACCACCAATTTTTAAATTTTATTTTATGCTCTCTTTCCATCGGCCTATTAACTTGACTTAAATTTTGTCGCATTTGTTCGGCCCGCCAATCACTATTTGGTTTTTTAATTTCATCAATCATATGTTTAATAATTTATTTAATATTATTATCATAACACATCTATTTTTTAATTTCAAAATTTGTCTTTGTCATTCCGGCCCCCAAACCAGAATCCAAAAATTTTATTTTTAAAAGAGGATAAAAGTCATAATGCCAAATATTAAATCAAATCCTAAATATAAATTATTAAATTATTTTTAAATTTTTTAAATCTTATCTTGCGAGCTTTGTGAAGCCAGGTTAGAAATTAGAGACGATGGGAAAGTTAAAAAATTAAATTGAGTTAGTTTATGGTGTTGGTTCAAGGTTAAACCTTGAACCTTCATGAAGATAAAAAATTACTTTACTGCCTATTGGTTCAGAATATAACCCTGAACCAACAAAGGGCCTAGCTCCCGAGCCCTAATTTCTCCGCCGCTTCACTAGCGAGCGTTTCCCTGCCCACCATTACTACATGCAGAAGTTGCGAGCGAGTTTTTGCTCCTTTCTTTTAAAAGAAAGGAGCAAAAAACAAATTAAAAAAGAGTCCCAATTGCTCGGGACTCTTTTTTTTACTATTAATATTCCATGCCAGAATTAAAATTATTATGATTATGTTTTTCTTCTTTTTCTAGCAACTCTGTTACCGCCACTTCGGTCGTCAAAATTAAAGCCGCGATGGAAGCTGCGTTTTGCAACGCGGTCCGTGTCACCTTGGTCGGATCAATAATTCCGGCAGCTATTAAATCTTCATATTTATTTTTTTCCGCATTATATCCAAAACCGCCCTCGTGTTTTTTTACTTCTTCTACCACCACTGCACCATCCTTACCCGCATTAAGAGCGATTTGTCTCACCGGCGCTTCTAGTGCCTGACTTAAAATTTTTATTCCTATCTTTTCTTCATCTTCTGTTTCTATTTTTTCTAAAACCGATAAAGTTCTTACCAAGGCTACTCCCCCACCAGCCACGATGCCTTCTTCAACTGCCGCCTTAGTGGCCGCAATCGCATCTTCTATCCGGTGTTTTTTTTCTTTCATTTCTGTTTCCGTCGCTGCTCCTACTTTTAACACTGCCACTCCACCGGCTAATTTTGCCAACCGCTCTTGCAACTTTTCCTTATCAAATTCCGAGGTGGTTTGACTTAATTGTTCTTTTAACTGCTCCACTCTGGCCTTAATTTCTTCTGCCCGGCCTTCACCATCAATAATCGTGGTGTGTTCTTTGGTGGCTACCACCTTACGCGCTTGGCCCAAATCATTAATCTCTACTTTTTCTAAACTTAAACCAGCTTCTTCTGTAATTAATCTGGCGCCAGTCAAAACAGCAATGTCAGTTAACATTTCTTTCTTACGGTCACCAAATCCAGGTGCTTTAACCGCTAAGGCATTAAACACCCCTTGTAGTTTGTTTAAAACCAAAGTTGTTAATGCCACCCCCTCGATCTGATCAGCCACAATAACTAAATTTTTATGTCCAGTCTGCAACATCTTTTCTAATACCGGACGAATATCATCGACTGAGGAAATTTTTTGATCAGTCACCAAAATATGGGGTGTCTCCAATACCGCTTCCATTCTGGCCGTGTCTGTGATCATATACGGCGAAACATAACCCTGATCAAATTGTAACCCATCGACAATTTCTTTTTTTAAACCAAATTCCTGTGACTCCTCTACCGTTACCACCCCGTCTTTACCCACTTCGGACATCACCTCGGCAATCAAATTACCAATTTCTGGATCATTAGCCGAAATCGCCGCCACATGGGCAATATCTTCTTTGCCTTTTAAGGGCATAGAAATTTTTTCTTTTAATTCCTTAACCACTGTCTCCACACCCTTTTCTATCCCGCGTTTAATCGCTAATGGATCAGCCCCAGCTGCCACATTTTTTAAACCCTCGGTAATCATGGACTGGGCTAATAGAGTAGCAGTAGTTGTGCCATCACCTGCCACGTCATTAGTCTTGGCGGCCACCTCTTTAACCAACTCTGCTCCTAAATTTTCAAATTTATCTGGCAACTCTATTTCTTTGGCTACTGTCACCCCATCTTTAGTAATAGTCGGTGCGCCATAGGTTTGGGCCAAAACCACGTTACGTCCCTTTGGGCCCAAGGTAACTTTAACTGCGTTAGCTAATTTGTCCACGCCATTTTTGATTGCTTGGCGTGCTTGTTCAGTGTATAAAATTTGTTTAGACATATAAAAGGCTAATAAATACAAATTTAAACGCGAATCATGAAAATTATATTTTTAAATATTTGTAATAATTCGCAATTTATAAATTCGTATAATTAGTAATTAATTAATAATTGCAATAATATCTGGTTCTCTTAAAATCAAAAACTTTTGCTCTCCTTGTTTAAATTCGTCTGGCGCATATTTACGGAACAAAACCTTATCGCCGACTTTAACCGCTAATGGCAAACGATTACCGTTGTCTAAAAAACGTCCCGGTCCCACAGCCACAACCTCTCCTTTTTCCGGCTTATCCTTTTCTGACTCTGGTAAAACAATGCCACTGGTGGGCTTTTCTTCCTGAAGTGGTTTGACAATTAAATTGTCAGAAAGTGGTGTTAAATTCATATTATTATCTGTTTTTTGCTGGCCAGCTAAATTTTGCGCTTCACCAACAAAATTAATTATTTTGAAAAATATATCTTTTTGTCTATTGTCTATAGCTAAACATATTATACTTTCTTTAGCACTCAACTGTCAAGAGTGCTAAGATACATTCCATTGGCTCATTTTAAAACTTTTTTCTTTATTCGTCAAGCAAAAAACAGACTCTCGCCTGTCTTTATATCTCTTATCACAATAACTACTCTAACTTTTCTGACTAATAACTCTTTAATATTTAAAAACTTCTATTTTTGAATTTTGCGCTGTCATTTTATGTTTTGATTCTTAATTTTTGTTTTCTATCATTATTCCTATTACCATGGCCATGACCATCAACCCACTCGGCAATGTCCACCAAAAATGATCAAATAAAAATAAAAACAGCAAACTACTCATTAAAACCATCTCTCCACCTCTCTTTCCCAGCCACCCCCAAAATCCCAACAACCCCAACCACCCAAAAATCCCTAACTCTGTGATAAGTAAAAGATAAACATTGTGTACTGGCTGATAATTATAAATTGCTTGGCCCGGATTTAACTTTTGGCTTACTGCGGTATAATTTCCCATCCCCACACCAATCAAGGGATTTTTTTTAAAAACTTGCCATGCCTCACCATAGCCCGCGATTCTGTCTTGATTTGATTTTATTTCCAATCTTGATTCGGTCATTCCCAATCTTGTTCCGACCAATGGCCAATAAGCAATCGCCAATATCACCAAGACCCCTAAAGCAAAAAACAAAATCTTAATTAGATCTTTAAAAATTAAAAATTTCTTATTATATATATAATGTATTATTAATCCTATTATTATTAATAACAATGTCAACCAACTCGCGCGTGAGAAAGTAAAAAACAACCCCGTTACCAATAATAAAACAATAATATAAAATATACCATTTATAATTTGTATTTTATTTCCAATTTCCAATTTCGAATTTCTAATTTTTCCTATTATCCCCCACAACAACACTAAAGCTATAATAATAAATCCGGCTAGCACATTGGGATGTGACAAAGAACCATAAGCTCTAAACCATCTCTCGCCACCAACCTCAATCACGCTTGCCCCTAGTTGATCTGCTCCGTGCCAGGCCAACCCCAGCCACTTACTAGCAAAAGCACTTTGCGTTAAAAATTGATAAATTCCTAAACCTGCTGAAATTGTAACGCCGATGATAAAGGCCCAAGCTATTTTTACTTTCGAAATCATTCCTCCTCCCAAACTCCCCAAAATCCACAAAATCACCGCCCCCTCCCCCAATCGCAACCACCAGTAAAAAGCCAAAAATTTATCTGCGGAAAAAATAATATTTAAAATCACAAAAATTGCTCCCAAAAAAATTAAAATATTATTTTTATTTTTTAATTTTTCTCCCTCCGAGAGACCTCCCAGCGGGAGGTAATTTTGAACTTGTATTTTATTTCGAATTTCGAATTTAGAATTTAGAATTTTATCAAATAAATAAGTCGCGGCATAAACCACTACCAAACTTATGAACACCATATCAAATGCATACAAGCTCATCCTTCCGTATTCCCAAACCCCATCTTTGGTTTGAGGATCATAAAAAATCCAACGCGTTTGCCATGGTAATAAAAAAACAAAAAGGCAACTTCCATAAATAAAAAAATTTTTTATTTTTTCTCTTAACTTATAATTCATACTGATTTATTTTCTCCCGCCATTTAATTAAGACTTCGGCGCGCCGGTCTAAACTATGAAATTTTAACATTTGATCATTAATAATTACACTTTTATCTTTATTCATCACTCTGCGCAATTTATCTGGCAAATACCAGCATTGAATTTTTTTTAACAACCTTTCTAAAAAATTACCCGGCCAACCAGGTTGTGGTTCTTGTTTTGTTGTTTCTTCTCTGATCACTCCAATTCCTGGCCAATTAGGTGCCTGGTTCTCCAACCACTGATTAGCGCTTAAAAATTTTTGCCAAATTTCATCACGGTTTAACAGTGGCTCAAGAAAAAAAGCCAACCAATAAACCAACAAAATATCGTGATCATCAATTTTGGTTGACTCTAAATTTAAATTATCGGCTGTTATAAAATAACTTAAACAAAATCTATCTTTTTTCACCCGCTCCGTCGGCCGCAGATTTAATAATTTCAAAGGCCACGCCGCCAAAAATCTAACCGTCCAAATCCTGCCCGGTTTGGCCACTATCAAAAAATCAATATCTGATTCTTTTTTTGCATTACCATAAACTATCGGCCCAATTAAAAAAACGCCCGCTATGTTTGGCAAGAACCTTAACCACCGACGCACCAATTTTTCCGCCCGCTGTCTCTTGCTTAACGAATAAATAATTTTTTCTTCTCTTGCCATAACGATCGCTTCCCGTCCAAATAAAAAATAATACTCTCCTTGTGTAGCTACCAATTTTTCTTCTACCACCGCCTTTAATACCTTAAAAAAATCTTCCTGTTCTATTTTTATTCCCGAAAAACTATACAAATAACGCCAAAGCTCTTCTTTGGTTAAAGGAAAATCAAATAAATCAAAAAAAACCATGGTTTCAATAATTGCCTTTCTTATTATCTTCTCCATAATCTAAGTTTAACACTATTTGTCCAAAATAAAAACCAAGCTGTTTTTATCATCCTGGCCATCTTTTTCCTATAAAATATTAAAGAGTAATAAAATTTTCCAACCCCCTTTTAACCGCCCCCATTACTTCTGCCTCGGCCTGGGTCAAATTTTTGTTGGGTAAAGAAAAATAAACTAAATCATTGGTGCCTTTTGGTTGCCATAATTCAGCCAAAATTTTTGCCTTCCCTTGCGCATGCCAAAGTTGTCCTTTAACTTCACCTTCCACTGTTTCATATAATAAAACCGCTGCCTTGGCCATCGGACTTTTACTGATCATCTCTTCAATTAGCCCATCTATTTCACCGACCTCAGCCCCAGTCTTAATAAAATCTCCTAATGGCACAGCGCTCCAAATCAATCCCAAAGAACGTTCAAATTGTAAACGGGCCAAAACTCGTCCCCACAATTTTAAAGTTGCCATTTTTTTTGTCCGATATAAACTATTAACTATCTTTTCTTTATCTGCGCCATAACTAACCAATTCTGATGCGACAAATAAAGTTTTCGGTGTTAGATTGATTTTTTTAAAACTTTCCGTCTGGTCAATAATACCAGCTAAAAGTATGGTTGCTATTTCTTTTGTAATTAAATTAGATTCAAAATAATTAATCAATTCATAAATTATTTCTGAAACCGCTCCCGCCTTTTGATCAATTAAATTAATTTGTCCATAATTTTCATTCGCCGGATCATTATCAATATTAATTATCGGCTTAGCAAAAAATAATTCTTTTTGTTCCTTAAATATCATGCCCAAAGATTCTAAATCCGGTGCGCCAAGAACTATAATTGCATCAAACCGATAATTTTCGTCCTTAACTGTCACTTCCTCTTTTCTTATCTCCCCCTTATCTGGTAATAAATAAATCAACAGATTTTCATCTTTAACATCATAAGAAAATTCATTAATTTTTTTTCCTTTTAAATCTACAGCGACCACGAACTGTCTGGTATTGCGTAAAGCTGGTTCAATCTTATTCCAACCATCAAAAAAAGACATCCGTTGTCCAAAGATAAAATCTTCCGCCACCACCGTGGCTTTTTTGCCCATTTTTTCTATTAATATCCCGAGAGCCAGCGCGGCGGCCGGTTCATCAATTGCTAAGCCATCTGCTCTTTTCTGTGGCGCAAAACAAATCAAAATATTAGTTACTTGATTAATCAGTTCAAAAAATTGTTGTTGGTTATTAAGTGCCATGGTCACGAAGTTAATTCCAGACAAGCCCAGAAAAAAATTAATAAATTATTTTAGTTTAATCCAAAAACCAACCCCTGTCAAATCAAATCTATATCCTTAAAGCACAAATATTATCTTTTAAATTTTTTCCTTTAATCCTCTGTTTTTTATTTCCTATTTCTTAATACTTTGACACTTGACATTTTTTGCGTTAAAATTAGTTAATAATATTGAATCTATGAACATCACTGAACTGGCTCGCCAAGTCCACATACCCGTTGAGCGCTTGCGTGAAATTTTACCCGAGCTCGGTTTTGATGTGGGTTTAAAAGCAATTCAAGTAGACGACCACACAGCTCTTAAAATAATTGAAAAACTTCACCACCCAAACATTAAAGAAAAATTTTTATTTCCTAAAAAAGAGGCGCCTTCTCCCTCAGCCGCTATTTCCCCGGCGGCAAACGCAGAAAAAAAAGATAAAACTATTTCCATCGGAGAAAAAATTGTAGTTAAAGATTTGGCCAATCTAATGAATTTACCGGTCACTCGTTTAATTTTAGAACTAATGAAAAACGGCGTCATGGCTTCTTTAAATCAAAGTATTGATTATGAAACGGCTACCATTATTGCCGAGGATCTTGGCTATCAAACAGAAAAAATAAATAACAATTGTCCCGATCCTGGCCAAGAAAAAAAAGACCGCGCCAGCTATTTTGTTGATGAAGAAAAAAATTTAATTCCTCGCCCGCCGGTTATTGTGGTTATGGGTCACGTTGATCACGGCAAAACGAAATTATTAGACGCCATTAGAGAAACCAACGTGGCTGATGGCGAAGCTGGTGGTATCACTCAACACATTGGCGCTTATCAAGTAAAAAAGAATAACCAAATTTTGACTTTTATTGATACCCCTGGTCATGAAGCTTTTTCTGCTATGCGCTCCCGTGGTGCCCAGGTTGCTGATATTGCCATTCTGGTAGTCGCGGCTGATGATGGCATTCAACAACAAACTATCGAAGCTATTTCCCACATTAGATCGGCGGGTTTACCTTTCATTGTCGCCATTAATAAAATAGACAAGCCCGATGCTAATTTAGACAAAATTCGCTCTGGTCTAGCCGATCTTGGACTGACTCCCGAAGCTTGGGGTGGTAAAACGATTTGCGTAGAAATTTCTGCTAAACAAAAAACAAATATTGATGGTCTATTAGAAACACTTCTTTTGGTTTATGAATTAGAAAAAGATAAAATCACCGCTAATCCTAATCGTGCAGCCGTTGGCACAATTATTGAAGCTCATGTTGACAAAGGCGAAGGTCCGGTTGCCACTATCATCGTTCAAACTGGCATATTAAAAATTGGCGACACTATTAAAATTGGTGATACGGTTGGTAAAATTCGTAATTTAAAAAATTGGCGCGGTCATAATATCAATCAAGCCCTACCATCTGATCCCGTTAAAATTATTGGATTAAAAAACGCGCCGGAAGTTGGTGAAATTATCCAAGTTCTAACCGATTTAAAAGAATGGAAAAAAGAAGCTAAAAAAAATAAGGGTTATAAAAACAATCTCGTACCAACCAAAAACACCTCTGTTCGTCCGGTCGAAGAAATAGAAAAAATTAAAAAAATAAATGTTATTTTAAAATGTGATGTTTTGGGTTCTTTAGAGGCTTTGGTTGAATCTTTAAATAATTTAAGCCAGCCAGAATTAATGATTAACATTATTCAAGCCAGTCTTGGTAATATCACTGAAATTGAAGTTGAACGAGCAGAAAAAGCTCCTGCCCTTCTGATTGGTTTTAATGTTCGCCCCACCCCACAAGCCGAAACGATTGCCCGAGATAAAAACATTACCATTAAAACCGCCCGCATTATTTATGAGCTGATTGATTATGTTAAGGCTGAAATGAATAAAAATTTTACCGAAGAAATTAAAGAAACAGAGCTCGGCCGGGCCAAAGTCATTAAAATTTTTCGCACGGAAAAAAAATCACAAATTATCGGTGTTAAAATAATCGCTGGTAAGATTACTAAAGAAGCCAAGATAAAAATCATCCGCCATGGGGAAATTATTGGTCAAACAATTATTAAGGAACTGCAATCCGGCCGCCAAGTGGTTTCTGAAGTGGTCGAGGGTCAAGAAGCTGGTTTGTTAATCGATGGGTTTAATCAAGCCGAGGAAAATGATGAGCTATACGTCTATCTGGAAGAAAAAATCCGCAAGGTCATTTAGCCACGACCGCCATAATCCGAAAAATTTTATTAAATAAATATGTCCACTACCCTTCTTACTATTGTTCTTATTGTCGGTTTTGCCATTATCATTTTTCTTCTCACCAGAAAAAAAGAAATTGATACCACCCAAGATGATAAAATTAAATTAGTCCACGAAGAAATTGCTAAAATAAAAGATGAAATGAAAGGCAGTTTGGAAAAAAACCTTGATTTTATTCAACGCCAAGCTTTTCAAACTTCTAACATCGTTAAAGATGTCACTGATAAATTAAAGCAATTGGAAAACACCAACAAACAGGTGGTCGATTTTACTGCCCAATTGCAAAATCTAGAAAAAGTCTTAAGCAATTCTAAAAATCGGGGCTCGCTTGGTGAAGCTGGATTAGAAATGATTTTAAGCAATATCTTGCCGCCGCAAGCTTATGAAATGCAATATCGTTTTAAAAACGGCGAGGCAGTGGACGCGGTCATAAAAATTAAAGATAATCTCTTGCCAGTGGACGCTAAATTTTCCTTGGAAAACTACCGTCGCATAATCGACGAAGCGAATGCTGAAAAAAAAGCTGAATTAGAAAAAGAATTTAAAAACGATCTCAAAAAAAGAATTGATGAAACGGCTAAATATATCAGACCGAATGAAAAAACTTTGGATTTTGCCTTTATGTTCATTCCGGCTGAAGGTATTTATTATGATTTATTAATTAATGAAATCGGCGCCGTTAAAGTTAATACCAAAAATTTAATTGATTATGCGTTTAATGAACGGCATGTAATTATTGTTTCGCCGACCACTTTTGCTGCCTATTTAAACACTGTGCTTCAGGGTCTGAGAGCTTTAAAAATTGAAGAATCGGCTAAAGAAATTCGTGCGCAAGTAGAAGATTTAAATAAGCATATCTTGAATTTCGATGCTTATATGCAAAAATTAGGCAATAACTTGTCTACTACTGTTAACGCTTACAATACTGCCTACAAAGAATTAAATAAAATTGACAAAGATGTGGTTAAAATCACTGGCCAAGAGAAAAAAATCGAGCCACTCACGCTCGATAAACCACAGCTTGAATAATTAAAATCCCCGCCTTTTCAAGGCGGGGTCACTCCGATAAATATCGGAGAGGGGGCGGTTAATATATTCGCCGATAGGCGATAAATCAAAATTAATTTGTCGGGACAGGCTTCTAACCTGTCTTTTAGCTTGACACAATATACTATCTAGGAGAAAAAAATGAAACTAATAGCCTTCATCAAATTACTCGGACATTATTTTCAACCTTATAAAAAAATCATCTGGCTGTGTATTTTTTTAGTCAGCTTAACTTCAGTTATCTCGGCTTTTATTCCTAAAATCTATGGCCACTTAACCGATCTGGCTCTCAGCGGTCAAACCAATCTCAAACAAATTGGCCTCATTATTCTCCTGTGGCTATTATTTGCTGTTTCGGCTAATTTAATGAGCCGTTTTGTTGATTACCAAGGTTCACAGCTTGGTTTTAATTTATACCGCAATTTTTTACTTGATCTTTATGAACATTACCTCCATCTGCCATTATCATTTCATAAAGAAAAAAAATCTGGTGAACAGCTGCAAAAAATCAGCCGCAGCGCTAGTTTTTTATGGCAAACAACTGAGGGCACGCTCTTTTACCTTTTACCAGCCATCTTAACTGCTCTAATTGTTTTAATCATAACTTTTTTAACTGAATGGCGTTTGGCTCTTATCCTTTCTTTAATTCTCATTTTTTATTCCTTTATTACTATCAAAAAAGTCCGTCCTATTTCTAAAGCCCGTCATCAAAGCAATAAATTTTGGGAAAAAGCTTGGGGTAATATTTATGATGCTGTCGGTAATATTCAAACAGTTAAAACTTATCAGAATGAAAAAAAAGAAAAAAACCGTACAATCCACGATTTGTCTTCTTTAGAAAATCGCGAGAAAAGAGTTTGGGCTGGTTATCGCAGTATGGATGCCTGGCAAAACAATATTCAAAGTATTGGCTTTATTGTTATTTTCGGCTTAGCTATTTATCTTTTGAGTCAAAAACAAATCACTGCCGGCGTCATGATTAGTTTTATTGGCTATCTTAATTTAGCTTTCCGGCCCTTTAATCAATTGGCTAATAATTATCGCCAAATTGAACAAGGTCTGGTTACTATTGGTCGCGCTGTCAAACTTTTAGACATCACTCCTGAATTATATAATCAAGGAAAAATAATACAAACAGTAAAAGGCTTAATTGAATTTAAAGATGTCGGTTTTTCTTATGGAGAAAAGTTGCACCGGGTGCTGCATGATATAAATTTTACTGCTTTGCCCGGCCAGATGATTGCTCTAGTGGGTGAATCGGGTGCTGGTAAAACCACTCTCTTAAGCTTAATTTCGCGCTACTATTCTTTGACTAAAGGAAAAATATTTCTTGACGGTCACGATATTAATGATTTACAACTATCTTTCTTGCGTTCCCTAATTGCTATTGTGCCGCAAGAAATTTCCCTCTTTAATGACACTCTCGGAAACAACCTTAAATATGCGCGCCAAAATGCCAAAAAAGCAGAAATTACCCAGGCGCTCCAAGCGGCTAATATTTGGGAGTTTGTGGAAAAACAGCCGAAAAAACTTGACCAGCTAGTCGGTGAACGCGGCATCAAGTTATCAACTGGTCAAAAACAAAGAATTGCTATTGCCCAAGCCATTCTAAGAAACCCCAAAATCTTAATCTTGGATGAAGCCACCTCTTCTCTGGATTCTCACACCGAACGGCTAGTCCAAGAAGCTCTTCATAAATTAATCTCCGGCCGCACCACTTTTGTCATTGCCCATCGCCTCTCCACGGTCGTACACGCTGATAAAATTTTGGTTTTTGACAAGGGGCATCTGGTTGAGCAAGGCACTCATCAAGAATTGCTGCAACAAAATGGCACTTACGCCAAACTCTACCACGAACAAAAATTCAAATGATCACTTAAAAATTTATCTGGACGGGTTTCGAACCTGTCCTTTTTTATTTAAATTATTCTATCAAGCCACAATTTTTTCCTTATTACTCTAATACTTTATTACTTATTACCTCTTTTTCCTTTTCTATGCTACGATAACTTTATATTTTAGTCCCATAATTCATAACTCTTTATTCATAATTCATCTTTATTTATGTCTTTAAAAGACCTTAATGCCGAACAACTTCACTCCGTCACTCACCAAAATGGCCCGCTTTTAATCGTCGCCGGCGCTGGCACTGGTAAAACCACGGTCATTACCGAACGGATAGCTTGGCTGATTGAGCAAAAATTAGCCGCTACTGATGAAATTTTAGCTTTAACTTTTACTGACAAAGCTGCAGCCGAAATGGAAGAAAGAGTTGATCGCATGCTCCCTTATGGCTACACTGATCTTTGGGTAATGACTTTTCATGCTTTTGCCGAACGCTTACTACAACTACACGGTCTTGATATTGGTCTAGCCAATGATTTTAAATTATTAAACCAAACCGCCCAATGGCTTTTAGTGCGCGAAAATTTGGACAAATTTAATCTTGATTATTACCAGCCACTGGGTAATCCCACAAAATTTATCCATGCGCTAATTAAACATTTTTCCCGTTGTAAAGACGAAGAAATCTGGCCCAGTGATTATTTAAAATACGCTGAAGACTTAAAAATTAATCTAGATTCCATGGAAGCAACTAAGGGACAAGCTTTAACAAAAAAAGCTCCCCTCCTTAATAAGGAAGGGCCACCGACACCAGTCGGTGGGGGAGGTAAAAAAGAAAATCAAAATGATCTTTCCGAAATAAACCGTCTCACAGAAATTGCTAATGCCTATCATATTTACCAACAATTATTATTAGATAATTCCTGTCTAGATTTTGGCGATTTAATTAATTACGCTTTAAAACTTTTTCGCACTCGGCCCGCAATTTTAAAAAAATACCAGACGCAATTCAAATATCTTTTGGTTGATGAATTTCAAGATACTAACTTTGCCCAATATGAACTGATTAAATTACTCGCTGGCGCCCAAAAAAACATCACTGTTGTCGGCGACGATGACCAAGCAATTTATAAATTCCGCGGTGCTAGTGTTTCTAATATTTTACAATTTAAAACCGATTTTCCTGAAAGCCAAGAAATTTTTCTTAACCAAAACTACCGCTCCAGCCAGAACATTTTGGACTTAGCTTATAATTTCATCCAACTTAATAATCCAGAAAGATTGGAAATAAAATTAAAAACCCAAAACCAAAATAATCAAAAACAATTAACCAAAAAATTAATCGCCCAAACTGATGTGCCAGGTATAATTGAATATTTCCACACTAAAAATGATTTGGCCGAAGCCAATCTGGTTGCTGATAAAATTTTGGAGCTTTACCAAAAATCGAAAAATCCCTCTTGGAATGATTTTGCTATTCTCATTCGCGCCAATAGCCATGCCGATATTTTTGCGACTGCCCTAACCAATAAAAATATTCCTTTTAATTTTATCGCCAGTAAAGGTCTTTACAGTAAAGAAGTAATTTTAGATATTTTTAATTATTTAAAACTCTTAGACAATTATCACGAATCGCCGGCGCTTTGGCGCATTTTAAATTTACCCGCCATCAATCTGCCGAGCACTGATCTTATGACTCTCTCTAATCTGGCCAGCCGCAAGGCCTGGTCTTTATATGAAGCTCTGGAACACGCCGCCACTTTACCCAAAATTCAGCCGGAAACCTTAAGAAAACTTAATAAATTATTAGGTTTACTTACTGCTCATACTGCCCTGGCCCGGGAAAAAAGTGTTAAAACTGTTGTCCTACAATTTTTGTCAGATTTTAACTATCAAAATTATCTTTTACAAAAAAATGATCAGGCCTCTTTTATTTATCTTAATCAACTGCTAACTAAAATCGATACTTTTGGCACGGACCATACTGATAATTCCATTAAAAATTTTATGAATCTAATTAATCTGGAACTGGAAGCGGGCGAAGAAGGCAGCTTATCACCAGAGTTAGCCGAAGGTCCGGAAGCAGTAAAAATCATGACAGTTCACGCCGCCAAAGGTCTGGAATTTGCTTATGTTTTTATTGTTAATCTGGTTGATAAACGTTTCCCTTCAATCAATCGCAGCGACGCTATTGAATTACCAGATGCACTGGTTAAAGAAATTATTCCAACTGGTGATGTCCACCTGCAAGAAGAAAGGCGCCTCTTTTATGTGGCCATGACCCGCGCCAAACATGGCCTCTTTTTTACTTCTGCTGAAAATTATGGCCAAGGCAAAAAAAAGAAACTCTCACGGTTTTTATCTGAAATCGGTTTTTCTCTTGATTTCATTTCGACTCCATCTTTGATAAAAGACGAGGGATGGAATCCCCTGACATTAAAAGATCTCACCACAAAAATATCAACCAAAAATTTATTGAATAATAACTTACCACTTACTTTTTCCTACTCTTCTCTCAAGGCCTTCGCTACTTGCCCCTATCAATATTATTTAAATTATATTATTAAAGTGCCAGTTAAAGGCAAAGCCAGTTTTAGTTATGGTAAAACCATGCACGCTACTTTACAAAAATTTTTCTCTTTTATTCTCGAACAAAAAAATTTAGTGCAAAATAACCTTTTTGTTCCCGGTACTTCTATTTCCGCCACCCCCGCCCCCTTGCCACCATTAGAACACTTACTAAAAATCTACGAGCAATCCTGGTTTGATGATTGGTATGAAAGTAAAACCCAAAAAGAACAATATAAAAAACAAGGCCAAAAATCTTTAAAAATAATTTATCAGCAATTATTGGCTCAAAGACCCAATGTTATCGCCGTGGAAAAAAATTTCAATTTAAAACTTGGCAATTATACTATCCGAGGTGTCATTGATCGAATTGATGAACCCGCTCCCAATAAATTTGAAATCATTGATTATAAAACTGGCACAGCTAAAAATGAAAAAACCGTAGAAAAAGACCAATTACTAATCTATCAAATAGCTGCCGAAAAATCTCTTAATTTGTCTCCTCATCAACTTACTTACTATTATTTAGATGATAATACGGCATTGTCTTTTCTTGGTACACCACAAGATTTGGCTAAAATTAAAGAAAAAATAACCACTTTAATTGAACAAATTAATCAAAAAAATTTTACCGCCACCCCTTCCGAATTTATCTGTTCTTATTGCGATTTCAAATCCATCTGTCCTCATCGCGCTTAATTTAATTTTTAATTTTGAATTTAATATTATGTCTTTCTCGTCTCTCGCCAATATCTTAAACAGCCAAGTTCACCAAAAAGGCCTGGCCCCGCAAATTGTGGCTACTTTAGTTTGCGAAGAATTTGATAAAATTGTCACGGAAAAATGGGGTGATAAAATGCAAAATAAAGTCAAAGCCCTTTATTTAAAAAATAAAATTTTAACTATTGCTTCTCTGTCCACTGTCTTTGCCCAAGAAATCCGCCTACATGAAACAGAAATTATTAAAAAAATTAACGATCAGTTTCCTTATACTATTGAACGTATTCGCTATCTCGCCTAAAATAAAAATCGGCCAGCACTTTCGCTGGCCGAATACTTTTGTTCAATTGAAAATTAAATTCGGTTCTTGCTCTCTGATCCATTGGATCAGTTTTCTTTCTTTTGGAAAATTGCCAAACTGGCCCAACACCACCACCATCCCATCAATCTTGATATAAATTATTGGGTCGATTGGTTTTGTGCTGGCAACTTCTTGCCGATCAAAATTAATTGCTCTGCCTTCCGCCGCTACGCAAATTTTATACATCAAATTCTTGGCCTTCACCAGAATATCTTTAAAATCTTGCCTCGGTTCGGGAAAATAAACCCATATTAGGTCTTCTCCCTGGTCAATTCTCTCTGGCCATATCTTTTTGCGCAAAACCCATTTGGGCATAATTGTGCAATAATACTTATTAATTTTTTTAGAATCCAAGCCAACGAATTCCAAAAGCTCCGACAGTATTAGTGCAATAAAACAAGAACCGATTAGTAGCGCCAAGCCACATATTGCGGTCAGTAAGATTTCAAGAACCCATTCGATCAACCCTGGCTGTTTAAAAAACCCAAACCACACTCGACCACCGATTATGGTTGACGCCCCTGCACCTGTCCATCCCAAAAAGTGTTGAATTTTTCTACTTTTTTTTTCTCTCTCTTCACCAGAGAGGGCGTTGAGCATAAAAAATATAAAACTCATGATCAACGCACTACTTAAAAAAGAAAGTTTAAAAAGCAAATCAAAAATCAACACCACTGGAAAAAACATCACAAAAATAATCGGTTCAATACCGGCACTGATTTTTTGTGCCGGCACCTTTCCATCCTGCTGAAAGTTCTCAAAACGAAAAAGTCCAGCTTTTTTTACCAACCCCTTCCAAACTTCTTCTGGCAGAATTGCCAAGGGGGTAATGCTCAACCCCATCATTTTCTTTGCCAGTTCCATCTTTTTGCTTAAAAAAGATTGGATTTTTGCTTTTTTTAGTTTCAAATTTTGCAAAACATCAGCAACGGCTTGTTGTGCTTCATCGTCGATCTCTTCGGTGTATCCAACCAAAAAGCCATTTTCAAATCTTGGGCTTTTAATTTTGGGGGGCATCGACGATTTTCTTTGTGCTACGATCTGTTCGTCAACTACCTCCACGGCCACCGCCGCTCTTTCTGCTACCACCTGATCGACTTTCGACCAAAACTCATTATTAGCTGTTTTCACGGTTCCTCCTGTAATTAAAAAATTTTGCTTTTCTTTTTTTTAAATAGCTACTTTAAAATATTCAACACAAAATTAACACTTTTTATTTTTTTTGTCAACCTCTCGCCACGGCCAAGCCCCAAATAATTTTTACTCCGGCTTCTTTTAAAACTCTGGCGCATTCATTCATCGTCGCCCCAGTCGTCATCACATCATCAATTAAAATTATATTTCTATCTTTTATCATTTCTAAATCTTTTAAATTTACCTTAAACGCGCCCTTAATATTTTTCTCTCTTCCCCAACTGTTTAACTTAACCTGCGGCTTGGTATTTTTTATTCTTTTAATTAAGTTACTGCTCGCCGTCATTTTTAATTCCTGCCCCACTAATTCTGCTAAAAGTTCTGCCTGATTAAAACCACGCCAAGCCCGTCTTTTTCTGTGCAACGGCACTCCCACCAAAATAAAATCTTTTATCGCGGGATAAACTTCGGCTAGTAAGTTAATTTTTATGATCAATAATTTGGCCAAAACTAAACTTAATTCTTGAGCAAAATTATATTTATAGGCATGAATTGTTTTTTGCAGCACTACATTTTGCCAATCACTAGCCATAATTATCGCCTCCAAATAACTCGGCGAAAAATCGATTAAAGACATATAACCGCTATCACGTGGTAATTTTTTCTCGCAGTCTTTGCATAACCAAGTCCCCTCATGACCACAGCCCAAACAATTAATTGGATAAATTACCTCTAAAAATAACTTTTTTATTTTTTGCCAAATTCTAAGCATAAAAAATAAAACGGCGCTGTCGAACAACGCCGTTTTTTTATCTTTTAACTTTTATTTCCACTTTGTTCTTTTGCCAACTCAAAACCGCTTGCTGTCCAGGCTCTATTTCTGCCCCGATAATCATCTCGGCCAACGGCTCTTCTATTTTTTGTCCAATCACCCTCGCCACTTGTCTGGCCCCGCTTTCTGGCGTATAGGCCCAATTAGCCAAGGGTTTTAATATTTTCTTAGTCCAAACTAAATTTATCTTTTTATGTCTTTCTAGGCGCTCGGATAATTTTTTTAACTCCAAGATAACTATTTTCTCTACTGCCGCCAAAGATAACGGCTCAAAAACAAAAACTCTATCCAGACGATCAACAAATTCCGGGCTAAACTTATTTTTTATTTCTCTCTTTAAATCTTCTTGCAATTTCTGAAACTTATCTGCTTCCTGCTTTTGATTAACTCCGTCTGCACCAAAACCAATTGCTGCCTTATTAAATTCCTGATTGCCAATATTAGTAGTTAAAATAATCACTGTGTTTTTAAAATTAACCCGCTTACCAGCAGCATCAGTTAAAAATCCTTCATCTAAAATTTGTAATAATGAATTAAAAACTTCCGGATGCGCTTTTTCTATTTCATCAAACAAAACCACGCTATAAGGCTGACGCCTGACCGCTTCAGTTAACCGCCCGCCTTCTTTATAACCAATGTACCCCGCTGGCGCCCCAATTAAACGGGCCACATTAAAACCCTCGGCAAATTCACTCATGTCAAGTCGAATAAGTGCTTCTTTCTCATTGTTGGTTTTAAAAAATTTAGCCGCCAAAACCTTGGCAGTCTCGGTTTTACCCACTCCCGATGGGCCCAAAAACATAAAACTGGCCAAAGGCCGATTCAAACCGGCCAATCCGGCTTTAGCTCTTTTTAAATAAAAAGCTATTTCCGCCATAATCTTATCTTGGCCAATTACATTTTCTTGTAAAATTTTGGTTAAATTAAAATGTCTAGTTTTCTTTTGTTCTATTAAATTTTCTACTGGTATACCCGTACTTTCACTAATAAGCTCGGCGATATCATTTTCTTTAATTTCTCCCAACCAAATATTTTTTTCTTGTTGCTTTGTTATTAAAATTTCTAATGCCGCCAACTCACTAGCTAACAATCCCGTTTTCTCTTTAATTTTTAAAGCCTCTTCATATTTTTCCTGGCGTACTAAATTTTCTTTTTCTTGTTCTAAATCATTAAATTTCATTTGTAATAATTTTAACTTCCGTGCTTGCTCATCAACCACCTTGGTTGTTAATCTTTTTTTAGCCGCCGCCTCATCAATCAAGTCGATGGCTTTATCTGGTAAAAATTTTTCTGGCAAATAACGTTCTGATAATCTAACCGCGGCGCTAATTGCTTCGTTGTTAATTTTTATTCGGTGGTGTTTTTCATAATTTTTTTTAAGTCCCTGCAAAATTTGCTCCGCCTCTCTTAAGCCTGGTTCCAAAACTTTTATTGTCTGAAACCGACGCTCCAAAGCCGGATCTTCCTCGATATATTTTTTATACTCATTAAATGTGGTCGCCCCAATGCACCTTAACTCCCCGCGCGCCAAAGCTGGCTTTAAAATATTGGCCGCATCTAATGTCCCGGTGGCCGAACCCGCACCAACAATATTGTGTAATTCGTCAATAAACAAAATTATTTCCGGCCGGTTTTTGACCTCTTCCATAATTTTTTTTAAACGGGCTTCGAACTCTCCGCGCATCATAGCACCAGCAATAAGTAGATTAACATCCAAGGCGTATATTTTTTTACTTAAAAGTATTTCTGGCGCCTCGCCATTTAAAATCTGTTTCGCCAAACCTTCCACAATCGCTGTTTTACCCACCCCGGAATCGCCTAAAAGCACTGGGTTGTTTTTGGTGCGCCGCAACAAAATTTGAATTAGGCGATTAATCTCTTTTTGTCGTCCAATAACCGGGTCGATGGTCGCCTGTACTACTGTGCTAGTTAAATCTTTAGCGTAAATGTCTAACATGCCCATTTTTTTGTTTCTTTTTATTTCTTTTTTTAGCGATTCTCCAGTAAGCGGATAAATTCCTTCTTCATTATTGTTTATTTCCTCCTCTACTTGATTAATTAACTCCTGCCATCCGCGATCATCACTTTTATGGCTAAGCAATTTACCAATCTGTTCCACAGTTTCTGACATCAAACCAAAATTAATTCCCGATTTAAAAACCAACTGTAATTGTTCTTGTAATTTATTTTTATCTACTTGATATTTTTTTAAAACTAAATCAATTTGTTGATCATTTTCTTGTATTAAAGAATTTAATAAGTGCTCTGTGCCAATATAATCATGTGCTAAATCCGCTGCCAAAAAAACCGCTTTTTCTAAAATTCTTCTGGCGGCCAAAGAAAATATTATTTCACTTTTTGTCCAAAAATTATTTCTTTCTTTGACCAATTCTTCCGCTTTTGCTTCTTCTTTTAACCAGCCGGCTTTATATAAAATTTCCTTAGCCATAGTGCCTTTAATTTCGGCTAAAGTTATTAATAAATCTTCTGGTTCCACCTCTTTTTTACCCAATTCAATACTTCGGTTTTGGGCTTGCGTCAAAACCTTCTTTAACCGACTCGTAAATTTATCATTATTTAAAATATTCATAAAATTCATTTTTTTATAATTCATTATTCATAATTCATATTTCAATTTTTTTATGCCATTTCTCTTAACACTCTAATTCGTTCTTCAATTGGTGGATGAGTAGAAAAAAGATGAGCTAAGCCTTTTGCTGCCCTGCCACCAAAGGGATTGGCAATATAAAGATGGGCTGTGGCATTACTGGCGCGCTGCATTGGTAATTTATAACTTGAAATCTTTTCTAATGCCCGCGCCAAACCATCTGGATAGCGTGTTAATAAGGCGCCATCAGCATCAGCCAGATATTCTCTTTTTCTAGAAATTGCTAATTGTAATAATTTAGCAATAATCGGCGATAAAATTAATAAAATCAAACCCACCATCATTAAAACACCGCCAAGCTGCCCGCCCCTCTCACTATTCTCGCTTCGTCGTCTCATGCCCGACCGCCACCACATGTCTGCCGCCATGGTCACTATACCAACCAAAACAATTACTGCCATCATTAAACGAATATCATAATTTTTAATATGCGACAACTCGTGGGCAATTACTCCTTCCAATTCTTCGTTTTCCAAACTCTGCACCAAACCAGTGGTTAGCGCTAAGCTGGCGTTTTTTGGATTCCGGCCAGTAGCAAAAGCATTAGGAAAATTATCTGAAATTAAATATATTTTCGGCACTGGCAAACCAGCAGTCAAACACAAATTCTCGACTAAATTATAAACATAAGGATTGTCTTCTTTTTTAATCAATCTGGCTCCCGTACTCAACAGCGCCACCTGGTCACCAAAATAATAACTAATTAACGAGATAGCAATCGAAATAATTATGGCTAAAAACAAAAAATCATAACTTTGATAATAAGTGGACAAAAAATAACCAATCACACTAATAAAAACAATAAACACCAAAAATAAAGCCCAAGTTTTTTGTTTATTAGAGTCAATTTGTTTATACATAAATTTTCATCCCCGCCTTTTCAAGAGTCGTAGCGTCGTAAAAAGCAAACTGCTTTGCTTTTTACAGCGAAGACGGGGTTGGTGTTATCCCGCAAACTCGGGATCACCAACCACTAAGGCCACTCCGGTGAACATCGGAAAGGGGGCGGTTAATACACTCGCCGCTAGGCGAATAAGGTAAATTTAATTTATTAACCCCCCCTGCCCCTCCTTTAAAAGGAGGAGACTATTTTATTTTTCCTTATTTCTTTACTTAAAAACTACTCTTTGTAGAGTAGCATAAAAAATTTAAAAAAGCAATTACATGCCTAATATTAGCGCAAATTTAAACGATAAACTTGTTTCGTATTGTTATCCCAAAAAACCAATATTTTTCCATCGTTTGTTAACATTAAACGGCTAATCGAAAAATTTTCTCTTTCTTGGCTAAATGGGTCAGCGATAAGTTCGGTTAGTCCACTAATTAAATCTATTTTATAAATCAAATCATCGCTGGTATAAGAAATTTCTGGATAAAGCCCAGCCCCCGTTGATAAATTTTTAGGTACCGCACAATAAACGATATCAGCAGTGATAAATAAACACTTATCAACCCAGGTTGACAAGCCTAAATTAAATTTATGCATACCAATATTATCGCCATAAGCATCAGCAATCCATAAACTCGGATTATAATTATTATCTCCACTCACCGCGTGGTACAAGATTTTGGTCCCATCTGGCGACCATAAGCCCTTAAAATTAGAGCCATCAACAATTAAAGATCTAAAATTTTCTCCTTGCAAACCAATAAAAAATACCTCTGTTTTGTCGAGGCCAATTGGTTTAGCATACATTGCCACTACTTCTTTGGTTGGCGACCAAGAAATTTGCACTGCTTCGCTCTCCCGGCCCATTGGCTCAATTAAATTGGCTGTACCACCATCAGGTCTTGCTACTACAATCCAATTATTATCTGGCTCATTGGTTATATATTTATAAGCCACTTGTCCATTGTTATTAAAATCTGGTGCTTCTACACTTTTACTCAAAGTTGTCTGTGTGCGCTTGATAAAATCATAAAAAATCTTACTGCCATCCGGATAAGTGATGATCGCCTGCTGTCCACCCTTACTCCAATAAACATTTTCTACTTGAAAAAATTCCTTGTCCGTCAAAAGAATCATCTCCCCAGTCGCCGCATCAACCGTATAAAATTTATTGTCTTCCGGATTATAAAAATTTAAATTATTGCCATTTTCTTGAATAATTGGATCTGTCACCTGATTAGCTACGATCGGGAAGGTGGTTGTTAAGCCGCCACTAGCCACTTCGCTTACTTCACCCGCGTCCGCCCCAATTTCACCTTCACCAGTTATTGGTAATTCACCTTGTTGCCCACCGCCACCTTCGCCCGGGCCAACTGCTGGTAAATTTCCGCCCGGCGTCACCACCGCCGGAGGCGTCACTATCGGAGTTTCACTCTTAAAAAATAAATAATACAAGCCAAACCCCAAAGCCAGACACAAAATTAAAAACAAAGCTAAAATAGCTATTTTTTTCCAATTTAAATTATATAAAATTCCTATATCCATAAATTATTATTGACATTTTTTCTCTGCGCTTTTCCAAACACACGCACCACCAAGTGCACACACATTGCTACTGCAAGTATCATAATTTTTATAATCAGCGCAATTTTTAACTGAGGCACAAGTTATGGTCTCCGCCACCAAATCAGAACCATTGTAATTCGCGGCTGGAACAGCCCTTTTATACTCATCAGCACTCTCATTTTTACAACAAATATATGAAGAGGTCTCATTATTAGCATAAATACTATCAGCACAAATCCAAGTGCTACCCGTACCCTGTGCTCTAAAAGGTTTTTTAATGCCATCATCAATCATCCAACAACCACTTATATTTGTTTTATCATATTGTTTTCCTGATAAACAGCTGGTTCTCTGCCAGCCAGACGGGCAAAACAACCTGTTTCCCCATTCACACTGATCACCGGCGTTCGTAATTTTCCAAAAATTGTCTACTTGCTTAAAACACGAGCCTGATCGCAATCCTGGCCTATCTACATAAATCATCTCATTAAAATTGGCACAAGTTTCTGCTGTGGTATGATCCTGTTTATAACACTGATCTTTAAAATCAACACAATAACTAAAACCACTTTCCGTAAAACAAACCTTCGTGTCTTCACAATAACCCCCGATACAAGTCCCCAGTCTAATCTTGTTTCCACCACCAGCACCTCCTTTTTCATATCCATATTCATATTTTTTTCCGCAAATAAACACCCTTCGGCTATCCGACCAACTATAACCATAATTAGAATCGCCCCAGTGCCCTTCATCATAAATAACTGTTGGATTCGTAGTGTTGTTTTGGTAATATTGGGTTAGACCGGTACAATAAGTTATGTCTAAAAATTCCTGTGTATTTACTGGCTCTGGCGTTGTCATTTTTAAATTAATCAAATTTGGATTGATGGTTTGTAAAATTAAATATGATAACAAGGCCAAAATCAAACCTGAAACCGCCGAAGTAATAGTTGCTTTAGCGTCTTGAATTGTACCGGCATTGCCCGCCGCCAAAATCCATTTAAACCCGCCGACTGTAATCATAATAAATGCTAAAACTGCAATTACGGCAATTACAAACTTATATAACTGTTGAATTAAAGCTGGTAAATCTGATTCTACATAATAGCATCCATTAAGTGATTTGGTAACCCCAGGAATAAAAACCTGCATCCGGATATTCTCTTTCGGTCCGCCCAAACAACCTTCTTTAGGCAAAGTGTCTGAATACGTATCAGCCGCTTGAATTATATTTGGCATAATCATAACTAAAACAAAGACAAAAGAGAATGCCACTAAATTAATTTTTAAAAATTTTTTTATCAACATAAAATTTTATTTTATAAACCTTAATATTTTCCGCCTTACTCCATTTTTTTCACTCAATCCCCGCCACCCACACCACCACTTTAACCACCCCCACCCAAAACATCACATGTTACACCCAACAAAGTTGCCCACCAAGTGCCCACGGATTTAGCCACTTCACATGGTTCAGCCACAATATAAATAATGAGAATTAAAATCACTGTGCCAACAACCACCCAAAAAACCACGGTCCAAAACGCTGGTGACATTAAAATTTTTTTCAAAATAGCTTGTTCCACTTTCTTTTTTGCTTCAGTCTTTGCTTTATCCACCACTATTTGCTTTGCTTGTGCTTTTATTGACTCTGCTTTATCTCTGGCTAAATGGTCCGCATTATCTCTTTCTATATTTTCACCATTTTCAGCTTCACCTTCTTCAATTTCTTCCTCCTCATTTTTGTCTTCTTCATTTTCTGGCCCACCAATCTCATTCATCTGTCTCTGCCAAGCCATTTCTTGTTCTTCTTGATCTAAATTTTGTTCTTCTTCCGTCATAATATTATATATTCTGTCATCATGAATAAATGACTTTTTGTTTGTCGTCCCGAGTTCCCCACCATGATTAGTGGGGGATCAAAAGATCTCTGTATTGTCATCCCCGCAAGTTTGAATTTGCCAGTGGCAAATCAAACAAGGATCCATGTCTTATTCCATTTATTCCTGGGTTCCCGATCAAATCGGGAATAATAAATAATATATTGTCATCCTCATCCCCCGATTGGCAAAAAAGGATCTCTTATAAATTTTTTCAGATTCTTCGCTTCACTCAGAATAACAATAATATCTGCCCCTTATTTCTTATTTCTGGTTGCTTCAGCAACCATCCCGCCAGGGCGGGATGAAAGCGGAGCTTTCAATTTCTTTATTTCTAACACTACTTCCACGTAAACCGATTCACCACCCAAACTCCATCGACTTTAATCATTTCCAATTCAATATTTTGATAATAAACTCGGTCGTTAAAATCCACACCGACCACTTCATGGCGCTGAGTGGAAACCATAAACAATGCTTGCTCGCTATCATAACTTATCAGTTCTGTTTTTAAAGCCTTGGTTGTTAAGCCAAAATATGGTCCGCTGCTGCCAACATTAACTCGACCATTAGTAATTTGATTATCAGCCCACTTTTGCAAATCTTCTGACATAAATGCCTTCAAATCTACCAAATTTTCATAATTTGACTGATTAGAATACGAACCTAACCGTTCACTAAAAGCACTAGCCAATTGCCCTAATTGCGCTTTTTCTTTCTGCTCGCTGCTTGCTTCCGGAATTATTACTTCTGGCTCCTCGGTCACTTCTGTCTCTGGCGCAATCTGGGCTTCTTCCTGTTCTGGCACCACTACTACTGGCGGCTGCTTCTCATTCTGACTTTTAATTAAAAACCAAAAAAATCCAACCAAAATCATTGCTAAAAGCAACAAAATAATTAAAATAATATAAACTTTTTTATTCATATTTTTTATGTCATTCCCTTTTTGTCATCCCGTGCACCGACACGGGATCCATGTCTTTGTGGATGCTGATTTTCATCAGCATGACAATTATTATCTTATTCTTAAATCTTAAATCGTAAATCGTAAGTCTTGTCTTTTGTTTTTTTATACCGCAAACTCTGGTTCCTGTTGTGGCGGCGCCATTGGTCTAGTGGGCTCTATCGCTTCTTCGTTTTGATTTTCTCCGCCCAAACTCTCTTCAAATTCTTTCTTTGCTTCGTCTATTTCTAATAATTGTCTAGGATCAGTGGTGATAATTTGATCTTCCGTATAAGAAGCTACTACTTTAATTGCTGCGTGTTTCTGTCCGGCAAAAAAGATGCCCTCGCCGACTCCCGATTCTAATAATAAATATTTTTCTCCTTGTGTCAATTTAAAAGTTTTGGCCACTAAATCTACTGCCGCCGGCGATTGTTTTAATAATAAATACAAAGCAGTATTATTTAAAATTGCTTGGCCATAAGGTGAAGACAGAAAATCATTAACATCTTGAGTAATAGTTGTAATACCCAAATAATATTTACGGCAACGTTTAACTAAAGCAAAAATAAACTTGGCCGAATCTTCGTGCTGCATCAACCACCAAGCCTCGTCAATTACCAAAATTCTTTTTTTAATTTTAGAACGAACTTTATTCCAAATATAATTGATAATCGTATAAATCGCAATTGGTCGCAGCTCGTCCTCTAAATCTCTGACCGAAAAAACCACCAGCTGATTTTCTGTATCGACATTAGTATAATTATTAAGTAAACCAGCAAAAGTACCATGAGTAAATTTATCTAATCTCTCGGCCAGTGATTCGCCGCCCTGCATTCCTTGCAAAACTTCTTGCAGATCACTCATCAGTGGCATATCCTTGGCCGTTCGCAAATCACTCTCGGGCGTAATATCTTTTTTGGCATAAGTTTCTAAAAGCGCCCGATCTAAAAGTGAATCTTCAGTATGACTAATTTCACCAATCATAATGCGAATTAAACCCTTCAGAGTAATTACGGCTGAACGAATAATATCGCCGGTGCGCATTGTTTCCTCGTCTTCCGGAATGGGTAAATCAAACGGATTAAGCTTGCTCTGTGAGTTCAGAGAAATATTGACATAAGTACCGCCCACCGCTTCTGATAAATACTGATATTCGCGTTCCGGGTCAATAACTATCACTTCCGTGCCAAGCATTAAACTTCTTAAAATTTCCAATTTCACCGCATAACTCTTGCCAGCACCAGAAGTGGCAAAAACCACTGAATTAGCGTTCTGCAACGAAAACCGATCAAATAAAATTAAACTATTATTATGGCGATTGATTCCATATAAAATACCCTCGTCTGACGTCAATTCGGCCGACATAAAAGGAAAAGAAGAGGCGCAAGGTGATGATTGCATATTAAAACCTATTGATAACTCGTCATTAGCCAAAGGCAGACAGGAATTAAAACCCTGCTCTGCTTGCCAAATCGCCCGCCTGGTATAAACCATCTTGGTGCCAATAATATCTTCCACCGATCTCGTTAATTTTTCCAGCTTTTCCTTATCATCAGCATATAAATTAATATATAGTCCAAAGCGAAAAAACTTTTCCACGCCCTGCGTAATATCATCGCGCAGTTGCTCAATGTCTTGCAAGGCTGTTTGCCGCATTGGATCGCGTGGTGCGCCCTTTTCTTCATCTGCTGAAAGTTGTGCTTCTAACACCCCGACTTTATTGCGCAATTGTTTTAAAATTATTTTTGAGTCCAATGGATAAAAATACATTGCCACATCCATAGTGGCGGCATAATCAATCACTGGTTCAAACCAACCGACGCTAATATAGCGCGGATAAGTTACCACAAATAAAGTTCGGACCCACTTATTACCCAACTCTAAATGATCCGAAACCACTTTAATCGCCGCTGGCGCAATCAAATCTTTTAAACTTGCCACGCCTTCTTTGTAAGCCCGCTCTGCCGCCACTTCTTCTTTAGTCTTTTCTACTTTAGTTTGTTCAAAAGCTAAAATCTGTCCAGAGGTCGCTTCCGGTGGTAAATTATTTTCTATTTTTTTTTCTTTGCCAAACATATTTATTCGATTTGTAATTGACTTAAATCAGTTAATTTTTGTTGATCAAAAATATCTGGGTTATAACTATTATAATATAATTCCACCAAAGCCTGAGTATCAAGCTCTGTGGCCGCTAAACCCATATTAACCAGGCCCGACAACACTGTTTCCGTGCGCTTATTCAACTCTTGCTTTAATTCCCAAAACTTCTTTTCTTTAATGCGAATATTGGAAAGTGGTGAAAAAGCGTTCATTAATCTTTCGCCAAAACCCTTGGTTTTATCAGCTCCCGGTGAATAAGGCACTATTACAAAAAATTTCTTTGACATAATTTCCCCAATTTCCACTAATTCTTTCACAAATTGGCAATATTCTGCCGTTTGCATTCTTAATAATTCATTAGCCTGTTTTTTCTCTTTCTCGGCCAAATCATCTAAATAACGATCAATATTTAGCTTGCGCGACTGCACCACAATCTGCAACGGGTACTCTAAATAATTTAAAAAACTCACATAAGATTGAATGGCTGCTTGCTGTTCTTCTTCTGATTTTAAAGCAAAGTTAACCGATGAAACCAAAATCACTGCCCGCATGCTGCCATCGCGCAAAATAACTGTGCCGTTCCGGATCTCTGCAATATCCAAATATTCTTGAGTTGATGGTAATTTGTTTTTTGCCATAACAATCAGATTATTTCGTGAAAAAATTTTTATTAAAAATTTTTTCACTCCATAATTTTAACTTTTGACTTTTGACTTTTAAATTTCTTATTCCCCCTTATACTGCCCATGCGTATCTACAATTAAAGACAATTCTGACAATCTTGAACGTGGTAATGGCGGCTTAATTGGAGCTTTTTTAACTGATGGTGCTGTTTTTAATTCTTTCTCGGTTGTTATTAAAATATTTTTATTCCACACTCTTAAATGGGGTTTTTTATAACTATTAATTAAGTTTAATAAAAAATAATGAAATAACGCGCCATTAATTTTAACAAAGCCAAACAACAAAACTGCCGAACCCACCAACAAAACCATCAAAAGAAAAAACCCAATATCGCCATAACGAAAAGATAAAAATAAAATGATGCCGCCAACAACAATCAAAAAAAACTGCCTAATAGTAATCGGTCCCAAAATCTTTGGCTCTACTTCAATAAATTGTGGCACAATAAACTGATTATTCATATCTAATTATTATTGTCCGCGTGAGTCAGCGTACTAGTAGGTTAATTCTTCATTTAAATCAGCAATGGCTTGAAATTCTTCTAAAGTCAAAGTCGGCTGATGCGCCATTTGTTTCTGATTAATGACATCTTCAACTCCCTGGCCTGTTTCCACGCTTTTTCTACCAATCATCAAATATTCCTGATAAACTGGAGATAAACGCCAGTGGTTAATGCCTTCAGCTCTTTTTTCATAAGACTCATCTGTTAACAAATCTATTTTATCTTTTATTTTAGTCATAATCTCTTTAATATTTTTACCCCAAGCCCTAAAATTTTCTAAAGTAATACTGCCCAACTCTTCTGTCGGACCCATTAAACGACTTCTCGTTTTATCAGCGGTCCAAGACTGTGTTACTGTTTCCGCATAACTTAATTTTGTTGCTATTGGTGGCGCCACTTCTATTACTTTTTGCACATTCACTGGCAACTGTTTTGTCGCTGATATTGTTTTGGTAGTCGGCTCTACTTTTAAATTCTCCGCTGATTGTTGCCATTTAATTTCCTGACTTTCTGTTAATGGCTGCTGCTCACTCTTCTCAATTAAAGGTGTTTCATTTTTTACTTCCTTTGGCTCGATCCTCTTTTCCAAAAAAGATTTTTCTTTCTTTTCAAATAATTGCAGACGGTATTCTTCCATCACTCGCATTACCCGTCCTGCCGACTCTTTATCTAAACCCACCCCGCCCAAATTCGCCGGCCGGATTAAAACTTCTTTGGTTTCTAATAAATCCCTAACTTCTCTTAAACGCGATTCCATCGCTCTAACCAATCTTTCTCTGGCACCCCTTTCTACTACTACCCGGCTATCATTCATAATCTGTTCTACAACATGGAGAACCAGATCTCTATAATCTTCGGCTTGTTTTAAATTGGCCTGACTTTTATATTGTGCTGCTTCTTCTTCGTCTTCACGGTGAAAATAAAACGCTGGCATGGTCATTTCTTTAGCCATTGGTTTTAAAATTTCTTCTGTCTCTTTTTTTAATTCAACATTTTCTTCGGTTTTCCTTTGAGCCATGGAATTAACCTCTTGCTCATGAATTTTTTCTTTTGCTTGTTGTTTATCGCTTGCTTGCCCCGCCCCCACACCCATAGTGGGCATTTGCTGCTTTACCTGTATTCCTGCCGACGCCAAATCCACAGCTTTAAGCTGTCCGCTTTTATTTTTAATTAAAATAGTTGCCTGACTCATTTCTTTATTTATTAATTATACCATTTAACACACAAATAAACACTAATCGGAACACTAATTTAAAAAATAATTTCAAAATCCTAATGTCAAATATCAAATTAAATTCAAAGCTCAAATATTAAATATTTAATCATTTTGATTTTGACATTTATTTGACATTGAAAATTTGATATTTGATACTTTTTGTTTTTAAATTCTTTCCCAACTCGCTAACTCGTTAATAAATAACTTATCATTATAACACTTTGGCTCTAGTCTCACTCCCACACAAACATCCCTTTCTCTTCATCCCCATATGCCAAACTCTCGTATTCTTTTTCCCCCGCCTCCTGCGCTAAAGCGGAAAGTCCCGCCCCAATCATGGCGCTATGTTCATGATTAAAATTCAATCTTTTTTCCAACACAAATTGGATAAATTCGCTTAGATATTTCTTAGCCGCCGGTGCTTGCTTAAAATCATCCACTGCTTTTATACCCCGATGCCGCTCCAAATAACCGCCAAAAAAATCCAAATAACGCTGATCATTGCCAAAAAACTGCCGCAGTTTACCCGCCCCGGCTGCTACCCGTAAAGCCGCTACTGTCTTAATTTGATCCCCGGCATTAATAGCACTATAAAATTCATTTTTCCAAACTTCTTCCTGGATTTGCCCGTCGCCTCCCATTAATCTCGCTTTCATCATCTCTTCCCCCGCTAAAATATTTTGAAATAATGAACTATTGGCAAACTCGCTATATCTTCTCTCTAAAACCGGCACTGTATTTTTTAAATTCGTTATTTCCTTTTCCTCTCTTTCTTGTATTTGCTCTTTTTCTTTTTTATTTTGAGCATATAATTCCTGTAATTCTTTATAAACATCGCCGTAAACCAAATCAAACAATTTATCGTCCAAAACTATTGCTTTTTCCATTTCTATATCCAACCAATCATTCATATAATCCAATAAATCATTGCAATTAAAATCTCCATTTTTTGTGGCTTCCAAAATATCTAAAAAATTTTTTCTTATATTTTCTTCTGGAAAATTTTGCAAAACAAAATCATTCAGATTTTTAATTATCTCGGGCTTAGAAAAATGCGCTTGTATTTTTTCTTTTAAATTATCCATAAATTATTTAGCTTGAACCTGATTTAAGACTATATCAATTTGAGTAATAAAGGTTTCTAAATCTTCTTTTTTTGTCCCAACATCTAAAGATCTTGCTTTATTAACCAAATCACTTAGCTGGCCAACAAACAATTGGTCTTGATTGTGTTTTTGCGAATGTTTTAATGCTTTTTCTAGTTTAGTTATCAAACTATTTAATTTTTTTTCTCTTTCTTGCCCAGTCAAATTAGCACCTTGTAAGTCTCTAGCCACACTCTTAGCTCCGCTTAGCTCGTCTCTGTTTAGTACTCGATTTTCTACTACTCTATTTTTTATTCTTCCGCTTACTCTCTTAGCCAAACCGCTTTCTCCCACATTCCAATCAGCTCGTTCTATTAAAAACTTAACCTTGTCCAACAAAAACTCTGTTGCTTGACGATATTTTTCATGATCACCGGGGGAAATAGTAAGATATTTGGTTGGTTTAGACAAATTAATCAACCTCTCTAAAGTCTTTCCCAATTCAGAATTTGCAAAAATTTCTTCATAAGTATAATTTACACCTGTTTCTGGGTTAACTACTTCTGAACTACCTCTAGCTTTCGCTTCTGTTAATAAATCATTATAAAGTTTTTTAACATTTCCTTGTGTTCGGAAATGAAAATCAGTAAAATTTGCACTCCTAGCATCATTCACGGCAGTATATACTTCTGGCATAATTGCACTCCCTCCCCTGCCAACCGTTGGCCTTAATACATTTTCCTCAAAATCTTCATCAAACTCGCTTGGAGTTTCTCTGCCATACAACAAATCATCTCTTTGTTTTTCTTGTCTTTTTCTTTGTGAACTTTCACTTATCTTTTTTAACTCTCCATCACTATTAAGTCTTACAAACTCCGTATCTGCGCCTTCCATTGCCTGCTTATCACTATCATTCGCCTTTTCATAATCTGTGGTTAGACCAATTATTCCAGTCAGATCGTCCACCTTTTTTTTATAATCCCTTTTATGCATCAACCTTGCTTCTCCTGTATCTCTATTAAAAGATCTTGCTGTTAGCTTCTCAAAGAGTTCTCTATAATTTGCCACCTGATCTTCATTCAAAGTTAATTCGCCTGCTTCTGCTCTAGCCAATACTCTTTGAACAATTTTGGCATAACTGTCTCGACCGTCTTGATTCAAAGCACGCATATTCTTTTTTTTGTTTAATTCATCTAAAATCGCTAAAAATTCTGGCTTTGTCTCATCAAAAGCTTTAATTATTCCGCCATTATTAAAATCAGCCTCTTTTGTTTCGCTAAATTTCTTTCTTACCTCATCTTCTATGTTGTCCATATAAATCAATCTGCCTTGTGAATCTCTTTTTACTCCAAATTTAAACTGCGCCATACTGTCGCCAGAAGATTTCTGTGCGCTCATTAAATCTTCCATAAATTTCTTATAATCCTCTTCTTCGCGTGAACCACTATTTTCCTTTTGTACTCCTATTGCTTCTCGATATGTTTCTAAATCCTCTGTTCTTAAATTTGCATCTTTAGAACTGGCCATCTTCAACATAATTGCTCTGGCTTCATCCATTTTTTTAGCGCCAACAGCATTTTTAAAAAGTTGTCTTAAGGCGTCCTCGCCACCTTCTAACTGGCCTTTTTCTTGCATTTCTTTTTGTGTTTTCATGGCTTGTTTATACTGAAATTCTCTCATTGCCCCCGCGCCTCTTTTGCCGCCTAACAACTCTGTCATTCTGGCTCTGCGTAAATCTGCTTGTTCTTTTGAATACTCTTTATCCCCGCCAAGTGCTCTGCCCAATCCACTGGTTTTACCCCGTTGCACCAAAGCCCGCACACCTTCGCCCACATGCGAAACCTTGGCCCTCTCCCAGCCTTTCTTTCCCCACACACTTGGTCTCTTTGTCACCCACTTGCCGGCATTTTCTAATTTACCCATAAACTTACCGGCTAAATCCGCGCCCATCACTCCAGCTTTCTTAGCAGTCATTAAACAAAAAAGTAATAAAGCCAAAGTTACTAAATAATCAAACACCCGCTGGGGCGAAGAAATTTGTGAAGCAAAATAATTATAAGTCTCCGCGGTGGCTGTACCTGCTGATACCTGCGATTGCATTGATAGATTAATTAATCTATTATCTTCTGTTACCTGCGAAAGCACGCTCATTGACAGCCAAAACATAAAAGCTAAAGTTGGACCAAAAACCAATTGTTTATTCAATTCTCCCCACCACTCATTGACATAATTTTTACCAACCGGCAAAAGATTGCCCACAAAAGCCACTGGTGAAAAAATAACCAAAATCCACAATCTAATAATTCTAAGCAAAAGCATCCAAGCCAAAGACACCACTACAAATAACGCCACCAGCATCATAATCACGCCCATCACTAAAGCGCCAAAAACCGTCCAATCATTAACATCTACACCCATTTTACTCTCCAAAATATTTCTCGCATTAACCATGTCCTCAATGCCTAAGCCATAAATAATATTGCCAGCCGCAATATCATGAAAGGCATGCACAAAAGGCATCATCACCACCTGACTCAAATCAATCATTAAACCAGTAATTACTTTGGAAAAATTAACTAAAACAGCAGCGATTACCAAACCTGGTAATAACTTTTGATAATGGTAAGTCTGTTTATTAATCGTCGTGCCAAAAGCAATTATCATTAATGCTATCACAATTATCATGTTGGCAATGTCGCGCATAATTACCCAGCCAATTTGTACAATATTAGCATTAATAAAATCACCAAAATTTGCCACCCGAATCAATATGGTAATGGCAATTAAAAGCAATTCTCCAACCACATAGTTAATCGCGTTAGCTACCCAACTTAACAATTGAATTACCATCGTTTCCATCCCTGCTTGAGCTTTCTGTGGCACTACTAAAACCAGCAAGATCAAAACTATGACCCCGCTTGAAATCAAATAATTTTTATTAATATTTTTTATTTTCTCCATTTTATTAACCCCCCCTTGCCCCTCCTTCAAAAGGAGGGGACTATTTTTCTTCTTTATTTCTTATTTCTTTAATATCTTTTTCCAAATTCCATAATTCATTATTCATAATTCATATTTTACTGTCCTTGCATTAAAATTATTCCCTGATAAGGTTCCCAAGTAAACTCATAATCTCCAGTGGTTTCACTGCGCATAATATTGTCTTCCGGACACTTATAATCAGCCGCGGGTTTAATCTCTCCATTATTACACCAGCCCCAATTATCTTCTATCTGCACACTTGGAATAAACTGACAATAAGAAATGTCTTCTTCCACTACGCGGCATTGGGTTAATGTCTCTTCATCGCAAAATTTATCCTCTGGTACCACGCTCTCATCGCACACGTATGTGTGTGTCATGGCATGTGGATCAGCCGGATTATTTTTTGGTGCAATCCTAATTCCACTCACCTGACTAACAGGCGCGCCATCACCCCAATCAACCTTGTAACTAACTAAAGGGATATGCGCCTCATTAATCTCGCTATTAAATTTTAAATATACCGCCTTAGGGCTAGTTAAATATATTTTTTGCTGAGTACCTTCTGCTGTTTTACCATCATAACTATTAACCTTAATATTTCTAACCTGTGGCCGCAAACGGTAAGCTTCTGGTGTACCTGTTTCATCCCAATTATAATCACTGTCTAAAGAAATTTCCACATACCCCATACCGGGCTGGTCTGGCTTTTTCATCCACCGCCAACTCTTTATTGATTTAGCAAATAAACCCTGAAGGTTCATGGCTCCTTTGTTATTTAAAGTCATGCTATAAATATTTTGTTGAGCTTGCGTGCTTAACTTAGCGCCCATACACAGTCCATAACCACCGCCCTCGCCACTCACCCCACAATCAACCGATGAATTACATTCATTGCCCAAACTCTCGGCCATTCCCGCCACACACTGTGTCTTACCCAAACCACTAAGATCCGGCACAACACATTTTCCTGTATAGAGATTAACTTTTGTCGGTCCTTCACCAATTGATCCCACGCACTGGCTATCTTCAGTGCAACTCTTAAATGGCGCGGTTGTAAAATTCCTTTGGCAATAACCCGCCCCTTTAATATTACTATAACTATATGGCAAACCAGCGCGCACCTGATAGGGCTCTTGGAAATTCATTGTATCCGGCGGCATCACATATAACGGATACCCCCATTGAGTTGGGTCAGCATCTGGCGCTGGCACCACCGCTGCTCCATAAGGCACATAATCCGAAGTATAACCATAACCGAGATAATTATTTTTAGTCCAAGAATTTCTGCCAATCTTACCCCAAGCATAATTATTGCCTTCTGGATCAACCACTTGGGCAATCACTTCACATCTTGGGCCAACAAAAGTAATAGTAATATTTTCAAATTTTCCTCGGCCAGTTTCATTTCCCCCGTCATCATATCTAACTTCGATCGAATCTAACATCCCGTTATCATCAAACATTAACCGCGCGGTAAAATAATTCATATCATTACAATCGTCGCCTTTATTTATACCATCACAACGGATAAACGCATAAGGATTAATTTTAGCATCATAATCACTGTTATCATTACAAATTACATGTAAACTTTCCAGTGATTCTGACCAATAATCTTTGTTTGTGTTATTAAAAACAATCGTGCCTTGAGACGGAGTTGAAGAACCTGGAATAGCTGGATTTTTTGTAAAATCAAAACCGCTATCGTCATGCCCTTCATAACTCCTGCTGGCTCCGCAATCATAATCTCCACTCTCATCTTTATCAATTTGTATGCCATTAATTTTAACTTCTAAAATTTCATCACGGTAAATTCCATTAAATCCATATTCTGAAGCTTTAAATTTTCTAAACCAGCCCCGGCCACTTTCTTCCCCGGTTTTAACCGAACCCACTACCGAACGCCGGTAATACGGGTAATTGTAAAATGCTTCCAAACAATAATATAACGGTTTGCGACCAGTATAACCCGCCATTTTATCTGTGCCAAAAACATCACCCTCGCCAGGCAAAATATCAATCGGCCACCAATTTAAGCATAATCTTTCTTCTGGATTACTGGCCATGATCTTTGGGTCTTCTTCCACACAAAAACCTTTCCAACCGCGGTATTCTTTGCCACCCGCATCGCTAAAATCACAAGACTTGGCTGCCCCAGTGGGATAAAGCCGGCAAGTTCTGGCCACTCTTTTATCCGCCGCCACTGGCAAAACCGATTTCATTGACACATTATCAATATAAATTTTATCCGTAAATCTATCGCTATTTATATCCACATTATATGGTTCGCCAAAAGATAAAAATCCCGCGCCACTCAACGGTGTGGCTTCTGGGGTATTAAACTGCGAACCGAGCATATCGCTTGTTAAAACCACTCTTTGTTGTGAATTAGTTATGGTTATTGGCGCCACCGTATAATAGGTGTTTTGCAATTTTAACTGCGTATTAAAAGTACGCTCTATGGCGCCGCCTGATCTGACATCAAAACTAATTGCATAAACATGATTGCCTTTTCTTGACAACCACCCCACCGGTGCCTGCACACTAAACCACTGGCTTCCTCCAGTTGGTAATTCTGGATTAATTGCCAGCATATTATTAATTTCCCTGCCATTACTATCACTTTCGATATCAATTGAAACGTTGCGCACTTCTTCCCAAGGCCAAGTCACGGCATTATTAAAACTGCTGTTTGGTAAATAAATATCAACCCCAACCGTACTCATCGCCCCATAAGAAAAATAACCTTTTATAACTTCCCCGTCTTGCCATTCCATCCCCACTTTAGACAAACCAGATAAATTGCGCACTTGCTCCACGTTTTCTGGATTTTTAAACACCTGCTCGGCTGACGCCACCCCCGTGTCTTTAAAATTAGCTGTCAAAACACAATTACCCTCGGCGTCTTTTTCATCACACACTCCCAAATCAAAGCACAAATTTTCTTTTTCTTTCTTTTGATTAATAACTTCCAAAGACGACCGGCAATACAACCATTTATCACACTGTCGATCGCGCTCTACTTTTAAAACCACATTGGCATCAAAATCTTCTATCCCCTTAGTTGTGGCCACTTCCGTATATGCGGTAGCTGTGGCCAAACCTTCATCCATAGACAAAACTTTCAGACAATAAGTGGTGTTATTTTTCAAATTTTTTAATTGTATGTTGTGGGTCAATGTTTTTTTGTGATCAACCACAATATTAGCCGTATATTCATCTTCAGTAACTTCTTTGCAATCTTCCACTTTCTTTTCCACGTAAGCCACCGCCGAATCTGATAAACCACTATATGGTCCGCCCACCGTATTCCAAGTCACTGTGGCATTATTATAAAACCCTCTGGTGGTTAAATTTTTAATTGCTAAAACATTGCTTGTTTCCTTAACGATAAAAGTTTTTGCCGGACACAACACAAAACCCTGGCTACTAATCTCCAGCCCGCTAAGCAATCTAATTGGCACGCTAAAATTTCTCTTATTGGCTATCTGATACTGATAAGATTGATCTTTTTCCAAATCTGTTAAAACAGCTTTAAATTGATTAGCGCCAACCTGTTTAACCAAAAAACCAGGACCACCCGTTTGCACTGTATCGCTAATTTTTTCCGCCGCCACTTTTTCATTACCCAAGGCATCGCTTGGCACCTCATTACATTTATCTATTTTAGTATAATTTTCATAATCTTTATAAAAAACCCAACCCTCGTCTGTCGCCACATTTGTTGACCAAACAATTTCCGCTTGCCACTTGCCTGCCTCGTCTTTAGTAATATAAACATCTGGTCCTTTGGTTACATATAAATCCGGATTATATCCAATCTTAGAAATTTGATAAATCAATGAACCATCGCCAATATTTAATGGTATGGCTTGACCTTGTCCGTCGTCAACCACCACCTGTGGCGCGCCATCTATTTTTATTTCCGCGCTAGAAGGATCTTCACCCTCGCGCACATTAATTGTTTTAAAATATAAAATTGCCACTTCTACATTTTTTCCTTTATTACACCCGACCTCATCTGGAGCACAATCTGGTGACAAGTTACCAGTTTTACCCCGAACAATCGTATAAATTCCATTTTCTTTATCATCTTTTTCATCACCAGTTACTGGGAAATCATCAGTTGACTCGACCATATCCAAACGCAACAACTCTTTATCATATTTAATATCAGCGGTAAACGCCACCATGTCTGCTTCCAAATTCTTTAACAAAACCTTGACTTTAATATTTTTATTTATCCCCACTATTTCATCAGTGGTAGAAGGAACACTCGGCATCAAAGAAATTATATTCTCATCACTAGTTCCACCGGTTCCACTAACCGCAATAACGCGATAAGTGGCTGAATATAAATTAAGATTGCTACTAGTTTTATTAACAAAATTACCATTATTATCAATCCCCTCCCACTCGATCAAATTTTTTTCACTAAAATTACTACCATTTTCATAAGTTAAAATAATTTCATCATTAACAACCAAAGGCACAATGTTTAAGGTTGCCATAATTTTTTCTTGATTACCAGAAACCCCCATAACATGCCCCGTACCACTATCATCTACATTATCAATAGTAACAATAGTGTCATTATTATCGATTGCCACATGACAAAAAACCACACCGTTTCCTTCTGTATCATCAATACCCTCTGGATTACATCTGCCAGGCATATTAAAAAGCCTAGCTCTATCTATTGCTCCTTCTATTCTAATCCTCATCTTAAAACGAATAGCTGAATACGTGGACGGGTTGTTGCTACCAACTCCTTTTGCATCAAAATAAGCCATAACATTTACTCTTTTTTCTATATTAATCTCAGCGGTTGGACTATCAGAATTAGGAATATCATCAGCAAAATTTTGTGCTGAATACATTGGCGATGGTGGTACAAAATTATTTTCTGAATCTTCAAAATAAAAATCCGGTTCTGCTGGATGAGTAAGGATTGCCCCAAATACAAAATATGCGCCTACCGCAATCGCTGCAATGCCAAAAATAATCGCCCCGATCATTAATATTTTACTCTTGGGCGACAAAAATCTAAACCACGCACCCAAACGCTGCCAAAAATTTGGTTTTTTCTCTGGCATAAAATTCTGCACGTTAGTATTGGTTATTTCTTCTGGCATATTTTTGTCGTCCCCGCCTTTTCAAGGCGGGGCCACTCCGATGAACATCGGAGAGGGGGCGGTTAATATATTCGCCGATAGGCGATAATGTAAATTTACTTTATTAACCCCCTGTCACCTTCGGTGCCACCCCTCCTTTAAAAGGAGGGGACTAATTTATTTTTCCCTTAATTTCTCTATTACTTTATTTCTTATTTATATTTAAACTCCAATTCTCATACTCCAAATTCATCTTCGTGCCCAGACCATCATCTAACAACACGCTCGATTCATCTGGTAAAAATTCTATCACCGCCGACCCAGCCTCTTTAGCCATAAATTCTAAGCTTACCATCAGTCCTCCAATGCCGGTGTAGCCATTATCAGTATCCTCTGGGTTAGCATTGCCCGCTACGCCGCGCACAATCTCAACTCGGCCCGCGCTTTTATTTTGCACAATCGACATGGGCAACACCGAATTTTTGCTATCTATTTTTTCCAGGGTTAATTTATCTGCCGGATAAATTAAACGGGCCGCCGCTAAAACAATATTCGCCACCTCTGGATGCTTTAGCGTTTTAGTATCAATTAAAATACTAATCACCATTTTTTCCCCTATTCTCACTTCGTGCTGTGTGCCATCTAAAATCATCTTGCCATAACGCACCAAAGGCTCTGTCTGTTTCTCTTCCGTATCACTTTTTTCCAGCTCATTATTAACTGCTGGCAAATTATCGTTGGCCACTCTTTTTTTATTTTCTTTCTCTACCACCAAAACCACTACTGTTAAAATAATAACCACGGCCACCAGCAAACCCAGCCACCAAAAAATCCTTTTTTTATTTTTTTCGCCGCCCGTCTCAACTGCCCAGTTTTCAGCCGTAGGACTGATCCCCCGCAGGGGGACTGTCTTATTGTTTTGTTCGTTTAAATTATCAGTATTTAATTCCATATTTTTTATTTTAATAACTGCTTAATTCATTAGTATAGACGCACCGCCCGCCCGCTTCACTACAGTCACCGTCATTTTGACATGGTTGTTCTGTGTCTCCGGTACACACTCGATAACTTCTTTTATCTTTATCTGGATTATCTGTTTGATTAAAGCCTACGCACCCTTGGCTCGGGTTTATGCCCTGATCACAAGTTTCCGCATCTTTATAATAATAATAATTACAAATTTTATTACTACTGCACAAAATTCCTTCTTCCTCTGGATTATCATATATATATCTGTTAGCATAATTAACACATTCTTTAGAACAACCAATCGGCTCTTGTGGATCTTGATATTCACGACAGCCAGATGAATTATCACTGCAAACCCCAGTCCAATTTGTACATAAACCAATCGCTCCTGGGCTGGCCAAATTTGAACATTCATCATTGCTTGTACATTCTCCGCTTTCTTTAAAACCAAAAGCACCCAAGTCTTCTATGTCCATTTTTACTCCACCCAAACAATGAGTATCATAATACAGGCTTTCCGTCTGCTCTGGTTTATCCGCTACTGACGGACACGGTTCGCCATTAAGCTGATACCAACCCCGCGGTTCCGTTTTAGCATTAAACACACACAACCGGCCGTTTGGATTCTTTCTATAATAAGTATTATCGCCAACAGTATAAGCTTCACAAAAAACTTCCTCTGTCTGGCAAAAATTTTGTGGCGCCTCTTCTTCTGGCAAGACAATTTTATATTTATCACTAAAAGTGTAAGCACTTTCATCTAAACTTAAATTAATTAATCCCAACTTAGTACAGCCGACATAATCATCCCCTTTGGTTCCTTTTTTGCATTCCCATTTTTTATCTAACACTAAATAATCAACCTCGTGTTCGGCTGGATTATTATAATTATTAGTCTTAATTACTGGCTCACAACCCACCACTTCTTCAAAACACAAGCTCGTCCAAGCGCGCAAATTAATTTCTTTTTTATTTCGATCCTTATATTTTTCACAACCAATCATTGTTGCTTCACTTCCGCTACCAATTGCCGAAACGCTAGCGCAAATCTCGGGCGTTTCCCAAGAATTTTTTATAACCATGGTAGTTTCCATTTTCTTTAAAACAATATTATCAAAATAACCAGCGCCACTAATTATCAAATCAGTATTGGTTAATTCTTTAATTTCTAAGCCCTGATTACTCTCTGGCAAATTAATACTATAAAATTGCCAATTATCTCCCAAGTTTACTACTGCCTCTACCTCGCCTTCTTCACTGCCCGCAAAGCCCACCCTTACTTCACCGCCACCGCTGGCCTTCTTGGCCAAAAACTCCACTGTATATGTCTTACCCAAAGTTAAATCTCCAGTTTTTAAACTATGACTGGCACTCTCTGTCACTAACAGTGAATAATCCCCCCGCCGCACCGATTCGCGACTAATTGTGCCGCCTCTCCAGCTATCCAAATCTCCCAAAGCAAAGGTGCTATTAATTAATTTTTGATAATTATAACTCTGGTTTGATTTATATTCCCGGCACAAATTATTGCTGGCCGCGCAGCGCACATTTTCCTTTGGCACCGCCATATAAATACATTGGCCATTAATCCACTGACCTTGCGATTGACCCGGATCATTAATTGATTTGCAGTCTTTTTCTAATGCAATAGTTCTTCGATAAGGATGACAATCTTCGGTAATAATGGTTGTGCTGGAATATAAAATTTTATAAGTATTTAATTCTTCATCAAAATACTCCCGACAATCCCTGTTATTCAAATCAGTGCATGTTTCTCCTTGAGGTCTACTATTATCAGAACTGACTGACAAAAGTTCCCATTTCTTCAACTGATAACCGCTGGTATCAGAACCTTCCCAAGTATAATAAGTTCTCTGGTGATCATTATTCTCGTCTGGTTTTTGACACAAACGCAAATATTTATAATATTCCTTGCCCTCACCACCCTTGGCTACTTCATCTAAATTAGTAAATTCATCGCAACCTGGTTCATTGCAAGGCGTGGCCGTACTCGCGATAAAATCCACATCTAAATCATTATTCTCTTTCTTTTCAAATTGTGTCTCTGATTGGTGATAATTTTTATACCCAACACACGCCGCTGGACACTCATCTTTCCAAGCCGTCACACCACTATCACCACAAGTATCCGAACCATCAGCACATTCTTTTTTTGTTACTCTGCCTGGCACAGCCTCGCCTTTAAAAGAAACCGGCGTATATAACTCACAACTAGCGTCTCCTGCTTTACAATATTTAGTAAAATTAGCGCATTCTTTTGTTCCGCTCTCCACACAAATCTTTAAATCCTCGCGCCAATAATTACTAACATAACCATCAATTTCTTCCTGATAAGAAAGATGGCCATTGCATGTCTCTGCATCCGCAATTCCAGACACTGGCGTATTATATCCTTTACAATAATAGTAATACGGCGCTAATTTAATATTTTTTTTATTTAAATAAGTATAAGCTCCGTCTACTGCCGCGCGCGCATCATCTAGGGCCTGCTCCAACTCTGCCTGATTTTTATCTTTGCTGCTATAAACCAAACTACAACCTTCGGCACTCGCTGGACATTCTTTGCTATTATTATTCAACAAAATTTTATTTCTTTCTGGATTATCGCCTCCCACTTCACAAGCCCAATCTTCCTTACCAAAAGGGCTATTTTTGTTATCACAATAAATGCGACACCCCACATTGTTTTGACCACAAATGTCAGCTCCCGAAACTGTATTTAATAAATATGATACTTGTTTTTTGGTTGTTTCTTCCTTCAGTGTTTGGCAGGTCGCTTCATATTTGTTAACACAAACCGTACCTTTGATATTCCAGACCGGCTTTTCTTCAATACAATAACCCCAATTATCTTGTGTGCATCTGCCTCCAGTATCGTCAATACAATTTTCATAATCCGCACAATAATCCATTCTTTGAAACGAATAAACACGCTGATTTTCTGGGCATTCTCCTTCTGATAAAGCCGCGTTAGCAGCACAAACTACAAAAGTTATTGTCTCTGGTAAAATTTGCGACCCAGCTCCTTCCCTCACACATCTAGTTAAAGGCATTTTTAACACCCAATCCGGATCAACTAATTGGTAATAAGGCGACTGTGGCTGATCAACATCTGATGGTTTAAATGCCGCCATCAATTTTTTTAATGTTAATCTCTCGCCCTTATCTCCATATTGATTATAATAAGCTGCTGCCAATTCCCAACCAACTGGCACGACTCTAAATTTGCGTAAAGCTAAAATTGAACGATATGGAATACCACGGCTAACATCTGGCTGTTTATTTTTTTCTTGAGTAAAGCCAAAATCCGCTGTGCCCGAAATTAAATTCGCGCACTCTCCCCGATAAGCATCGTCGCCCGGCTGATAAAAACCGGCCGCTTGGCCCACTGTACACTTGTGTTCAATCGCCTGCACAAATTTATCATCAATAATATCATTAAACTGTCCCGGCCCTTCAGTTGAAAATTCATAAGTCGAAAAATTAATATTAAATTTATAATCAACCTCGGCTAAATCAGCAAAAAACAACTGTGCTGCCGCCCGACCACCCAAAGTCCAAATATCACTCACCACCGCCCCGCCATTTGCCGCCGGGTTAAATCCTTTTTTAAATATCTTTTCCAAATATTTTGATACCAAAGTATTAGTAAAAGTTCCAATCGCGTCAGCCACCGGCGAACCAGTATATGTCTCAGCCGAAGAAAAAGTTTTATTAAAGACAGTGTTCACTGTACTGTCAACCACTCTCGCTGGTGTTTTAACCGCCTTGGAAATAGGATTAATTACACTCTTAAACTGACCCTCAATAATCCTGACCAAATTTTCCTCATTTTCCTTTTCTGCTTTATATTCTAAAGCTCCGGAACGAATTGTTAAATAAGCACCTAATTCATTAGAGGCCGGATTAAAATTATCACTAAATTTTACTAATTCATTAAACTTTAAATCACGCAAATCATTAAAATTTTTGCGAATTTGATTCCAATCACAAACTGGTTTTTGCGGCTCGGTTGCTCTTTTAGCCGCGACCGTTAAATTAACTTGGGCCAGCGGCTGCCAAGGCACGCACAAATTTTTACCCCACACTTCTTTACCTAAACGATAGAAAAAATCTCCTACTGCCTCATCGCCAACCTGTTGAAAATATTCGCCCCAGCCTTCAGTAATAAACAATGGTTTTTGCCCCGGCGAACCAGTCGCAATATAAGTGGCCGTATCATAAGCTACTTTATTTAAAAAATAACGCAAAGAATTTTTATAAGCTATCTTGCCAGAAGTTTCCCATGCTTGCTTTAGATTAGCCTTAACCTTATCCCAAATCCATCTAATTGCCGAGGCAATATCATCAAACGGTCCCTTAGGAGAACCCATACCTGCGTCAACCGCCGACTCCGTAACTGGAGAAGGAGCCTGCGTCAACCCATTAAGATTATTTGTCTGTTCAGCTTTAAGACATTCGGTATCCCAAATACTACACATAGCCAATGACTCTTTAGGAAATAAAAAACCCATCGGAATTATTATTCCAATCAAAACCACCAAAATAGTCATAATAATTATTTTTTTCTTGAGCATGGAAATTTTTTTCTGTCATCCCCGCCTTTTCAAGGCGGGGCCACTCCGATGAACATCGGAGAGGGGGCGGTTAATATATTCGCCGATAGGCGATATTAATCTTTATTATTATTTATTGTCATCCCGAGTCCCGCAGCCACGGGACCGAGGAATCTATTTAAAGTCCTCTCTCCTTAACAAGGAGAGAGTTAGAGAGAGGTAAAAATATAATTACCTCACCCTTCCCCCTCCTTCGTAAGGAGAGGGAGAATGCACCTTAATTTCTCTATTTCTTTATTTCTGATTTTTGATTTTTAAACTTTAAATTTTTACTGATTCTGCTCACTAATTATCTCCTGGAATATCGCCATTAACTCATCATCTGAAATCTGACTGATTTGTTCCTCGGTTAATTGACCCGATTGTCTAAGTAAGTCCCGCACTTCACTTGGGGTCATACCTAACAGCTGATTCATTGTCTCTTGATCTAATTCACTCTCATTGTTTTCGCCGGTGTCTAATGGAGTTGGTGTTACCGTCACCTCAGTATCAGTAGTGGTATTATTAATACCATCATTACCTCGGCAATCCTTGCCCGCTGGACAAAGTGGATCATGTTGTGATTGAATTTCTTGTTTATCATCATAACTATCAGAATCGGAATCTGCCAAATAAGGCGAAGTGCCATATATATATTGTTCATCATAATCGTTCAAACCATCGCCATCAGTGTCTTGCTTTCTTAAGTCCTGCTCTGTTACCACCTGATTTTCTCCTGTCGAATTGTTATTTGCTTCATTTTCTATCGCCTTTCTTAAGCCGGCAGTAGAAATATTGCGACTCAAATTAACAAAACCATAAATTAAAACAGCTACTGATAAAAAGATTAAAAAAATAAAGCCGGTTTGGGGAGATATTTTTTTATTATTATCATTATATAGCTCTTCATTAATATTTTTTTTTTCTGCTCCTTCGTCTAATTCAAAATCAACCGGATAATCTTCTTTTCCGTCATTTAATTCTGAATTTAATAAATTTTCCTCTCTGTCTGAGTTATAAGCCATGAAAAAGAAAATTTTTTAGCTGTTGATATCTTACTTTAGCTAAAATTATTATACCATAAAAACACTAATCAACCAAAAAAATCCGACCAGTTGCCTGATCGGATTAAAACTCAGAATTTCAACACCAAAACCCCTCCATAAAATTTTTCTCCTTTGCCAAAATTTATCTCCGGAGAAAAATTCATGGCAAAGAGATTCTTTTCTGCCAACAAATCTGGCGCTGGTTTGTTCTTCTTTTCGCCTTTTATTAAATCAATGATATCAGGCAAAAAATAAAGCGCTAAACCAGCACCTAATTGGGCTTGGCGCACCCAAGCGTGCGGTTCTTGAAAATGCATTCTCAAACCAGCTATTTCCAAATTATAACCATGAATTTTGTTATTTTTCGGAAAATACTGATCTGTCTGGACCTTGCGCACCGTCGCATTGAAAACGGCGGTCCAGACACACCACACACCCACCGTACGCGCTGCACCTCGTGCTGTGAAAAAATATTTCACTGACGGATGCCACATCGCTAATGAAACTGCGCTACCCAAAACTGCACTGCGGTGCCCAATATATAATGCATGTTTGTTGTCCTGACCCACTTTGATACCTAGTGGATAACCAATAGGCTGTTCATTGGTAAAAGTCAACCCATGAACATAACCCTCAAAAAAAGGCCAGAATAGGCCCACTGACAGGGCAGTGGCATGCATCCAAGGCCCTTCTGTTTTTTGTCGCCAATCTTGACCAAAAATGCCTCCGGCCAAAATTAACACAACAAAAAACACGATGATGACTTCTCTTCTCATGCTATTGTCCTCCCAAATGAATATTAAAATGTTTAATTATCTAATCTCAATATTTAATATCTTATCTCAAAACAAAAAAATGTCAAAAGACAATTAATTATTAAAAAAAGAATATAATTCAATCCAATCTTTTATTGCTAGCTCCTGTGCCCTAATTTTTTCATCTAAACCAGCTTTTTGTAAAGTTAAAACCACCTTGTCCATCGGCAGCTGCAAACCGCCGGCCAAATTATTTTTTAACATTTTTCTTTTAGCGCTAAAGCCAATTTTTACCAATCTCATAAATTCTTTGATATCCATTATCCCCCCCTTTTCAAGGGGGGGCCTTAAGCCCGAAGGGCTAAGGGGGGGGTTAATAAACTCCTTATCCTTAATCTTTAATTTCACTGTTACCGAATCCACCTCCGGCACTGGCCAAAAACAATTACGAGAAACTGGCGCCACAATTTCACAATCTGCATAAAGCTGACAAAGCACAGATAAAATACTCATTTGGCCTTTTTGGGCACAAATTCTTTCGCCAACTTCTTTTTGCACCATCAAAACCATTGATTCTAAGCCCCCTCCCCTTACCAAGGGGAGGACTGGGGAGAGGTGGTCATAATGTAAAAATTTCCACAGCACCGGCGAAGTAATTTGGTAGGGCAAATTACTAATTATTTTAAAATTCTTAAATCCTAAATCATAAATCTTAAATCTTAAAATGTCCTTATTAATAATTTCTAAATTATTTCTGTGTTCTATTAACTTAGTTTTGTGTTCTGACAAATATTCAGCCAACCGTCTGTCTTTTTCCACCGCCACCACTTGGCCAGAGTATTTGACCAATTCTTGCGTTAAAACTCCAAACCCCGGCCCAATTTCCAAAATCATATCATCTTTTTTAATTTCCCCAGCTGCCACGATTTTTTCTAAAATATTTCTATCAATTAAAAAATTCTGGCCATTGCTTCTGTTGGGATGCAAGCCATATTCCTGACACAATTTTTTTATGGTTTTTATATTGGTTAAATCCATATAAACTAAATTTTTATTTTTATCTCACCTGGCCTTAAAATTTTTATTTCTTCACCCTCCACTTTTATAATGGTTGATGGTTTTTTGGTTTTTAACTTACCTGAATCTAAAATTAAATCTGGTTGGTATTTTTTATTTTTAAATTGCTGATAAACTGCTCTCCCACTTAAGCATTCTTTTCCCCCCGAAATATTAGCCGAAGTCGAAGTTATAAACCCACCACAAAAGTTAGCCAATTCCCGCATTATTTTATTCCCCGACACACGTACAGCGATATTTATTGTTTTTGATATGTGCTTTAATGTTTTTTTGTTTTCATGTTTTAATGTTAAGATGATTGTCACTGCCCCAGGCCAATATTTTTCTGCTAATTTCTTTTCTAATTTATTTAATTTAAAATATTTTTTAACTGTCAAAAAATTATCAGCAACCAAAAGCAGAGGTTTATTAAAATCTCTGCCTTTTATTTGATATATCTTTTTTATTGCTTTTTCATTATAAGGATTGCAGGAAAACCCATAAACAGTTTCTGTCGGTACTGTCAAAACACCGCCTTGTCCTAAAATCTTTTTTGCCAAACTGATATTTTTACTACTTATTTTTAATCTTTTCATAAACCATTAAACTTTCTTTTAAATTCAGAAACAAATTAATATGCCTCTCCATCCACCGATAAAATATTGGTTTTAAAAATTTAACTACAAAACGAGCATAAAAATAATCTTTAACTTGCGCTTCTAGATGTTCTACTCGCGCTGGATAAAAATTATCTAGCATATCTGCATCTTGCATTATTTTATGATACAACGATAATCCACTCTTTTTTAAAAATTTAAACTCTTTCATGGCATGGGCAATAGCCGCATCCATTACCACAAATTTTTCTACTTCTTTCACTCCTTGCTTACTAAAAATAATATTGATTATTTTTGCGCTTCGTCGGCCTTCCAAAAATTTTTCTATAAACCCAATTTTATATAATGCATGGCTTACATCATGCCAAGCGCAGCACAAAATTAAAATTTTTTCATCAATCTGAATTTGTTGTTTTTCTGGTAGCCGCGCTAAAATTAACTTAGCATTTTCAATTACTCTGGCGGCATGCGACCAATCATGAACCTTGTCAGTACTTTGTTCCATTATTTCTTTGGCTTTATTAAGCAAAAAATCAAACTGTGTTTGAGTCATAATTCACAATTTTTTAATTTTAAACATTTATCATTTAAAATTTTAATTTTAAAATAATTTTATACTACTATGCTAACTAATTTACCTTTCACATAAATCACCTTTTTAGGTTCCTTGCCCCCCAGCCATTTTAAAACTTTTTCATTTTTCAAAACCAATTCTTTCACTTCTGTTTCAGAAATTTCTTGCGGTACTAAAATTTTCTCCCGCACCTTGCCATTAATCTGCACCACTAACTCAAACTCCTCGGCTTGAATTAAATTCGGATCATATTCTGGCCATTTTTCTTTTTGAATAGATTCGCTATGGCCTAAGTTTTGCCACAATTCTTCAGCCAAGTGCGATGCAAATGGTGATAAAATCAAAATAAATCTTTCCCAGATATCTTTGTCTATTGCCTCTTCTTTTTCCAGGGCATTCACTAAAATCATCATCGCCGCTACCGCTGTATTAAATTTCATTTCCTCAATATCTTCCCCGACTTTTTTAATCGTCTGGTGTATTAGTGTATTTAGTTTTGAATTTTGACTTTCATTTTTGACTTTTGAGTTTTGACTTTTGAGTTTTGATTGTAAATTCCACACTCTATTCAAAAACCTATATACTCCATTCACACTCTTGTCTTCCCAAGCAATCGGCTGATCAAACGGCCCCATAAACATTTCATAAACTCGAAGCGTGTCTGCCCCGTATTTTTTTACATATTCATCTGGATTGATTACATTGCCTTTTGATTTGCTCATCTTCACTCCGCCTTCGCCCAAAATCATGCCATGGGCTGTGCGCTTGGCGTATGGCTCTACCCCGCATTCTTTGGGCACCGCTCCAATATCATACAAAAATTTCCACACAAACCTGGAATACAAAAGATGAAGCGTGGTGTGTTCCATCCCGCCATTATACCAATCCACTGGCAGCCAATACTTGGCACGCTCTGGATCAACCATCATCTTGTCATTTTTTGGATCAGTGTAGCGAATAAAATACCAATTTGATCCAGCCCAATTCGGCATCACATCTGTCTCGCGCCTAGCCTCACTGCCACACACCGGGCATTTTGTCTTTACCCAACTTTCTACTTTAGCCAAAGGCGAATCCCCATCGTCTGTTGGCAAATAGTCATCAATCTCTGGTAAAACCACTGGCAAATCTTTTTCTGAGATTGACACCCAGCCATTTTTCTCTAAATTTTTAAATTCCTCACCAATCTCTGGAAATTCTACTACCCCCGCGGCTTTATTAAAGTGTCCCTTATCCTTAAAAATCTTAATACTCGCCCCCAAATCCTGATAATCTTTTTCTACCGAGAGAGAAACATAGGGATCATTTTTAGAAAGATAAATAACACTCCCCTCAATCAAGCCCCTTACTTTATCCCAATCAATTTTAGTATTATTAAATTCAACCACGCAGTTAACATGCTTCATTAAAAAACCAGCTATTTTTAACTTGGTATTTTGACTCTTGCCGGTTGGTGCCACCAAAATTAACCTTTTGACTTTCAGCTTATTCTCTTCAATAAACTTACAAGCCACAACTGCTCCTAAGCTATGTGCCACAATTATCAAGTCGCCCTCAATTTCATTTTTTATTTTTTTCAAATGTTCCAGCCATTCATCCAATTTCGGCTCATCAGAATTTGGTAAGTCGGGCACTAAAACCTTATAGCCCTTGCCTTCAAATTCTTTTTTAAACCATGGAAACCAGTTTTCTTGGGAATTACCTAAAATTCCATGAAGTACTAAGATAGTCATTTTTTTCTCGGCGCATTTTTCACAATACACCATTGGTATTGGCTCTCCCCAATAACGTTGTCTAGAAAAAATCCAATCATGTAATTTATATTGTATTTGTTTTTTGCCTAATTGTTTTTCTTCTAGCCAAACAATCATTTTCTCTACTGCTTTTTGTGTTTCTAAACCATTTAAAAAATCAGAATTAATAGCTATGCCTTCTCCAATATAACATTCTGGAGGCACCATCATTACTGGCTCATTGCTAACATATGGAACATTTATTGGAGTACTTTGTAATTTGGGAAAGCCAACCACTCTTTTTATTTCCAAGTTATATTTTTTAGCAAATTCAAAATCCCTTTCATCATGCGCTGGCACAGCCATAATGGCGCCTGTGCCATAGCCCATCATCACATAATCAGCCACAAAGATTGGCAGTTCTTTTCCATTTACCGGATTAATTGCCTTTACGCCTTTTATTTCCACACCAGTTTTTTCTTTATTCAAATCCGTTCTTTCCAATTCATTTTTCTTCTGCGCTTCAATAACATATTCTTCAATTTCCTTGCTATTTGCTATCTGTGTTTTGAGTTTTGTTATCAATTCATGCTCTGGCGCCACCACCATAAGCGTCGCTCCAAACAAAGTATCTGGTCGCGTAGTAAACACCTCAAGACATTCTTCTTCTTTTGAATTTTGGGTTTTGTCATTGGTTTGACATTTGACATTTGAAATTTGAAATTTTACCAACGCTCCTTCGCTTCTACCTATCCAATTCACTTGTTGCGTCTTAATTCTTTCCAAATAATCAACCTTGTCCAAATCTTCAATCAAGCGATCAGCGTATTTGGTAATTTTCAAAACCCATTGTTCTTTTTCTTTTTTCACCACCTCGCCACCGCATCTTTCGCAGACCCCATTAACCACCTCTTCATTTGCCAAACCAATTTTACAAGAAGTACACCAATTAATAGTTTCTTTTTTCTTTTCAGCAAGGCCATGTTTAAACATCTGGATAAAAATCCATTGCGTCCATTTATAATAATCCTCGTCAGTCGTAGAAAACGTCCGTGACCAGTCAAACGAAAAACCGGCTTCCTTGAGCTGTTTGGTAAAAGTAGCAATATTTTTAGCTGTGGCTTCCTGAGGTTTTATTTTTTTCTTAATAGCATAATTTTCTGTCGGCAAGCCAAACGCGTCAAAACCAATTGGATACAAAACATTATACCCTTGCATCCGCCGTTTACGACAAATAATATCCATCGCGGTATTAGAACGCAAATGCCCGGTATGCAAGCCGTCGCCTGACGGGTAAGGAAATTCAATCAAACCAAAAAATTTCTTCTTGTTTTTATCGACTTCAACTTCAAAAATTTTTTGTTGCTCCCAGACCTTTTGCCATTTCGGCTCTATTATTTGTGGGTTGTATTTAGTCATATATTTATTGCTGAGCGAAGCGAAATCCCGCTCCAGCGGGACCATTTTTTTCTATTTCCTATGGATTGTATTTATCCATATAATATATTTTAAATCACCTTAAGTTTACCTAATTTAGGCAAAAAATTCAACTCCTCTCTTAAAATTATAACCTATTTATGCTATGATTAAATTACCCAAAAAAATTTTTAATAAATATTCTGTCATTTGGATCAAGATATTCACTATTGACAAATAAATATTATTATGTCAGAAATTTATTAAAAATATCAACAAATATATTGGCAAACGTCTCAAACCATATTTCATAATTACCTTTTCTTGGTTATTGCGTGTCTTGGCTTTCTTGGCTAAACAACTTAGCCGAGTTTTTTTATTTATTTTCAGGCCATTAAATTACCTCTGGCGGCCAATTATTAAAATAGTTATCCTGCCTATTTATCAAAAAGTATTTTTAATCCAAAAAAAAGTATCTGATAAATCAGCTGGCAAACTTTATAGTCTGCCCACCATTATTTTAACCACCCATTATTTGCCAATTATAGTTATTATCACTATTTTTTTCTCTGTTCTAATTAATAATTTTCTTATTAAGAATGTCGCGGCCGAAGATCTTGGCACTGAAAGCCTGCTTTATCAACTTGCCAAGGGTGATGAATTTGAAGAATTAATTGAAGAAAGCAACACCCCGCTTATTAAAATCGAACAAGTTAATCCAAATCAAATCACTACTGATAGTCTACAAAAAAACGAATTGCTAGCTACTGCCATCACTGATATCAACATTAATAATTCTCCGCCGCCCGAAGGACTACTAGCAGAAAGTATTCGGAGTGGCAGTGCTTTAATTGAAAATATCGCTTCAGAAAAACAAGAAGTCCAAACCTATCTCGTTACCGCTGGCGACACGCTTTTTTCCATTGCTCAAAAATTTAAAATCTCTCTCAACACAATTCTTTGGGCCAACAATCTAAACGAACGCAGTACTATTAGGCCAGGTGATAAATTAACCATCCTACCCACCAGTGGTGTACTTCATAAAATTAAAAAAGGAGACACTTTGTCTGCTTTAGCTAAAAAATATAATGTCACCTTAGACAAAATTCTAAATTACAACAATCTTATTAGCGATGAACAATTATCAATTAATCAGCTAATTATTGTACCGGGCGGGAGTATTAAACCGGTCTATAGTACGCCACCGGGTTCTATTGCCAATGTCTTGCGACCCTCGTCTTCGGAACGTCGTCAGGGTGGTTTTATCTGGCCCACTGTTTCCCGCCACATTACTCAATATTATCGTTGGGGCCACTCGGCGATTGATATCGGTGGTAAACTCAACTCCCCAATTTATGCTTCCGCTGGTGGGAAAATTACTCATGCCGGCTGGGGTACTGGTTATGGTAATTATATTATTATTGATCATGGCAATGGCCAAAAAACTCTTTATGGCCACATGACTAAACTTTATGTTAAAGTTGGAGATACTGTTGCTCAAGGAGAAACAATTGGCGGTTTGGGCTCAACTGGCTGGTCCACCGGCCCCCATCTGCATTTTGAAATAATTATTAATGGCAAAAAAGTTAATCCGCTTTCATATTTATAATTAAATATAATCCTCGCGCCTCTTTTGGTTGTACTGATTTTTTTGATAGAGAATTAAAAAGTCTTGAATTACATCAAGACTTTTTAATTTTACTACTCTCTTGCCCTTAATTTATTTTTTTCACGCCGCCACCCTAAAAATTTCTTCTAAACTCGTAATGCCTTTAATCGCTTTCAACAAACCATCTTGCGCCAAAGTCAACATTCCATTTTTAGTGGCAATATCCCTGATCTTATATTCCGATACTTCGTTTGATAAAATTACCTGTTCTATTTCTTTATTCATCGCAAACATTTCAAAAATTCCAATCCGGCCTTTATAGCCAATTTGACTGCAAGCTTCGCAACCACCTGGTCCAAAAAATTTTACTGTCTGAATTTCAATCCCAGCCATATCTTTATGGCTGCCATTACCCCAAATATTTAAAACTTTTGCTTTAGCGTCTTCATTTAGAACTATTTCTTTTTTGCACTTCTCGCACAACTTACGCACCAATCTTTGGGCAATAATTAAATTTAATGCTGGCGCCAACAAATAACTTTTAGCTCCCATGGCCAAAAACCGAGGAATAGCACCAGCCGCATCGTTGGTATGAAGGGTCGATAAAACTAAGTGTCCGGTTAAAGCTGCATTCAAGGCAATGTCCACTGTTTCCAAATCACGCATCTCGCCAACCATAATAATATCTGGATCTTGCCGCACAATCGAACGCAATCCCTTGGCAAAGGTATAATCACGGCTCGGGTCCACCTGTGATTGATTAACACCTTTTAATTCATACTCAATTGGATCTTCGATGGTAATAATTTTAGTATCCGGCGTATTTAATTGATTTAAAACCGCATACAAGGTTGTAGTTTTACCAGAACCAGTCGGCCCAGTGGTAATAATCATGCCATTCGGTCTTTTGATCTGCTCACTTAAAATTTGAAAATAACTGCCACCCAGGCCCAAATCTTCTATTTTTAAACTGCCCACTCTCGAGAGTAATAGCCGTAAAACCACTGACTCGCCATAATTAGTGGGTAAACAGGAAACACGCACATCAACTTTGTCGTCTTTAAGTAAAATAGCAAAACGGCCATCTTGTGGCTTATCCGAAATATTTAATTTTAAACCAGATAACAATTTTAACCGAGAAATTAAATATTGCCAAACTTGGCGCTCTAAAATACTAGCTGTGTGCAACACGCCATCAATTCGATAGCGCAGTTTAATGCCATCAACTTCTGCTTCAATATGAATATCCGAAGCATTGGTTTTTAGACCAGCGGCAATCACCGCCGCCACCATCTCAGTCATTGATGAATTTTTTAATATTTGATCAATGCTTGCCAAATCATTAATCGTGGCCGAAAATTTATTTAAATCCTCTTCCCCTATCTCGACCCCGCGCGGCGCTGGCTTAATCTGTGGTAAAGACTCATATTGCTTCAAAGCCGAATTAAAACTAACCTCCGAAGTTAAAAAAATCTCTATCGGCACCTTTAAAAAAGAAAATTCGTCTTTTAATTTTAAAGCTTCTTCTGTTTTTTCTTTAGTCGTAGCAACTCGTGCCACCACATGCTCCGCATAATAAAAACAAATAGCTTGCTTTTCTTTAACCACCGCCAAATTTATTCTTTGCAAGGTATCACCCGGAATTGGCACGCCCTTTAAATTAACATAGCCCAAACCAGTCATCTGCGCTTTACGCTTTAATTCTTCTTCCTCATTCTTTTGTCTTAATTCTTCCATTTTCATCTTTAATGCCTGGCTAGGATCAAGATTAAAACCATTGTCTGCCTGATTATTTGTCGCCAACTTAATTGGCGCGCTTCCAGAAACTACCTTAGCCTGTGCCGTTTTATTTTCATCTAATAAATCATTGATATTTTTCATAATTTTAACTTAACTTCTATATCAATTATATAACAAAAATTCTAAACAAACAAAAACTTCCCCTGCTATTATTGTAGGGACAGGTCTAGACCTGTCCGCTTCTAGCAGAGTGAGATTAATCCTCCTCTCCTTTATAAGGAGACCTGCCCGCCAATGCCTAGGCCTGGCAAGCGGGGGGGGTGAGGTAAAATTTATTTTAACCCCTCTTTCATTCTCCCCTTCGTAAGGGGAGAGATTTGAAGTAAACAAAAAACGGCACCGTCAAGCGCCGTCTATCAATAAAAAATTTTATTCTTCCACCATTGACGTTTCTGGTTTCTTACTAAACCACTTGGCTGCCAACCGGGCAATTTTGGCATAAGCCGTACTTTCATTTAATCGCTCAAAAAGTATCACCCAAGCGGTAATTTGATAGGTCGATAATAAAGCCCCGATCCAAAATAATAATATTGCCATAAGAGCCAAACTAAAAATTATCGCAAACATCATCAAACCACTAATTTGTAATACATAGACGATATACAAAACCAAAGCTAATGGTAAAATCAAAACCACAGCTAAAATTATCATCGCTAAAACCGCCAAAATACCAACTAAAAACATCACGATCGCCATTTCAATGGAAATTACCCAATACTTCTTAAAAAATTTCCAACTATTGGTAATTGCTTGTTTTAAATTATCTTTTTTTAAAACCACAAACATCACTGCATATTTGACCAGAAAAGACACCAAAACCGCCACTGGAATTAAAACCACAAAAGAAACTAGCACAAAAATAAATTGCCAAAATCCGCTTTGGGTTTTAAAATACAGCCACGCCAATGGCAAACTTAAAAGCGCTAAAAGTCCCGAAACCACTATCTTACCCACCACATTTAACCATAAAACTGGCCAAAAATTTTGCCGACCCAAAGCAAAAGCTTCACGAAAATGGATTGGCAAATTTCTATATTCACGATAAGAACCAGCCACCAAACCCGCCTCAGAAACTATTGCTAACCATAACACAAATAAAAATAAAAATACCAACAAGGCTATCAATAACAAAGTATTTAAACTAAAATTAACAAAAAGATCTTTAAAATTATGCCACATATTGCCCAAAATTCCCTGCTGATAAAAATCCTGCCATTGCAAAAGTGTTTGTGAACGCTCAGTTAAACCAGAAAAATTATTAACCACCAAATTAAATTCCCCGCTATTCATCACCAAAACGGCAAACAAGCCAAAAATCCATAAATATTTTGCCCGCCACAAAATTTGCCAGGCAATTTTTAAAATTGGTCGATATATACTTGTCATATTTTTATTTTACTTATATTTTTATTTTCAACTTTTTGTTTTAATACCTTTATTCTTAAATCTTAATTCTTAAATCATAAATCTTTTCTCTTCTTTTCTCCCACAATTGCTTCAAACTCTTCTTTTTCCAAATTTTCCTTTTCTAATAACTTATCCACTATCGCTTTTAATTTGTCTTTTTCTGCTTTAATTATACCACAAGCTACCTCATAGGCGCCAGTTAAAATTTTTGACACTTCTTCATCAATTTCCTGGGCCACTTTTTCCGAATAATCACGCTGCTCTGAAATTTCTCGCCCCAAAAAAATCAACTCCTCGTGTTCGCCATAAGTGCGCGGGCCTAATTTATCACTCATGCCATAATCGGTTATCAATCGACGCGCTAATTTAGTAGCTTGGCGCAAATCTGATTGTGCCCCGGTGGTCACCTCGCCATATGTTTCTTTTTCTGTGGCGTGCCCGGCCAAAAGCACTGATAATTCGCTCAAAAATTCTGTCTTTGAATACATATGACGATCTTGTTCTGGCACTTTTAAAGTGTAGCCACCAGCTTGACCGCGAGCAATAATGGAAACCTTTTGCACCGGATCGCTTTGTGGCAACATGTGAGCTACTAAAGCATGCCCTGCTTCATGATAAGCCGTAATTTCTTTTTCTTTATCTAATAAACGACGAGATTTTCTTGATGGACCAAGTAATACTTTTTCAATACTTTCTAATACGTCATGAAAACCAACTTTTTTATGATCACGACGTACTGCTAAAATTGCCGCTTCGTTCATTAAATTGGCTAGATCGGCGCCAGAAAAACCAGAGGTTCTTTCAGCTACTCTTCGTATATCTACTTCTTTGCTTAAGGGCTTATTTTTTGCATGGATTTTTAGAATTTCCGCGCGATCATTAATGTCTGGCAATTCCAAAGTGACTCGGCGATCAAACCTGCCTGGCCTGAGCAAAGCTGTATCCAAAATATCAGGCCGATTGGTAGCTGCTAAAACAATCACTCCCGAATTTGGCTCAAAACCATCCATTTCCACCAAAATTTGATTCAAGGTTTGCTCCCGTTCATCATGTGAACCGCCGAGTCCTGCGCCTCTTTGTCTACCAATTGCATCTAATTCATCCACGAACACAATGCATGGTGCGCTTTTTTTTGCTTTTTGAAACAATGACCGCACTCGGCTTGCGCCCACACCCACAAACATTTCTACAAACTCAGAGCCAGAAACATGTAAGAAGGGTACCCCCGCTTCACCTGACACCGCTCTCGCCAACAATGTTTTGCCCGTACCTGGGGCTCCGACCAACAACACGCCTTTTGGTATTTTAGCGCCCATATCACTAAATTTTTTGGGATTACGTAAAAATTCGACCACTTCCACCAACTCTTCTTTTGCTTCTTTATTGCCAGCCACGTCTTTAAAAGTCACTATCTCTTTTTTTTCATTATTTTTATTAGGCGCTTCTTTGGGGTCTGTTTGGCCAAAAGACATGGCCCGATTATTCATGCTAGAAACTTGACGTGTCAATAAAAAAATAAAACCAACAATTAATAAAAAAGGTAAAATAAAAGGTAAAATTACACCCGCCCAATAAGCCCAGCCACTCTCACTTTTAACCACCAAATTAATCTTTTGCATTTTTTCTCCTGATATCTGATAGTTGTTTAATAATTGTGAAATAGAGTCGGAACTTTCTTTAGTCGTCCGTATCTTTGTTTCGTCTTGTAACACTGCTTCAATATTATTACCACTTACCGTTAAAGTTTTTATTTCTTCATTATTAATTTTATTAACCAATTCGCTCAAAGCCACTTCCACCGCTGGTTTCTGCTCGCTATCTCTAGCTAACAAAAGTGCCGAAGCAAAAAATATTAAAACTATAACAACCAAAGATGAATTTTTTAAAATATTTTTATTCATAAATTTAATTTTATATCTCTTAAAAATAAAAATTATCAATTCTTATGTCAAATAATTATACAAAAAAAACGAAGGGATGGCAAATATTAAAAACTAACAGTTATCAGGCTAAATCTCATTAAAAGGAAAGATAAAAAGGAGCTGAAAACAACAAGGACAGGTTTATTGGCCTGTCCTTTCTTATTATGATTAATTCTTCTTTAAGGTCAGTCCCAAGCGATGTTCTTCCGGATCTATTGATAAAATATTAAAATCATAACTTTCATCCACTTTTAATCTCTCTTCCAATTTATCGTTATCTTGCCCGTCTATTTCGGAAACATGCATTAAACCTTGAATATTTTCCTCCAATTCTACAAAAGCTCCAAATTTATCTAATTTTAAAACCCTGCCCCTCACTGTCTGGCCCACTTGATATTTTTCCACTGCTTTTTTCCAAGGATCTTCCAATAATTTTTTAGCTGATAAGGTCACCCGATTCTCATCCAAACCAATAATCTGGGCCTTAATAGTGTCGCCAACTTTATACAAATCTCTGGGGTGGCTAATGCGCTGCCAAGCTAATTCCGAGATATGAATCAAGCCTTCTAATCCCTCGCCAAATTCCATAAAAACACCAAAATCAACAATGCCTGTCACCCGACCTTCCACCACCTCACCAATTTGAAACCTTTTTAATTCCTCTTTGCGATTTTCTGCATAAACTTCTTTCTCAGAAAAAATTATTTTATTTTCCCTTTCGCTTAAATCAATAATTTTGGCCTGAATTTTTTTATTAACCAATTCTCTTAGTTTCTCTAAAATCTTAGCTTTATTGCCACCTTCAACTCTCGGGTAGTGTTCTTTATTTAATTGCGAAACTGGTAAAAAACCCGCCATATTATTATAACTCGCCATTAAACCGCCTTTATTTGCTTCGGTTATTTTAATTTCCACTACGCTACCCTCATTTTTAATAGTTTCTAATTCTTCCCAAGCTTGCTGATGCCCAGCAGAACGAAAAGATAATTCCAAAATTCCCTTTTCATTTTCTGTCTCCACCACCGTGGCTGTAACTTCATCTCCAATTTTCAAATCCGCCAACCGACCCGATTCGTCCACCAATTCTCTCGCTCTCACAATTCCTGCCGCCACTCCTTCGTAATCCAAATAAACCTCGCTTTTACCGACTGATACAACCTTTGCTTTTATTAAATCCCCCACTTTAGGCAAATTTAAACTTTCTTTGTCATTAATTAATTCTTCCATTAAGTCATCGGTTTTAAGTAAATTTTTTTCTTTTTTAGCCATAAAAATAAATAAAAAGGCAGAAAAAATAGCTTTTTTCTTGCCCTCTACCTTGTTATCATATTAAGCACAAGGTAAATTAGGTTAATTATTAATGATTAGATTATAGCACAGCTTTTCTTTTTTGGCAATCACCCCCCGATTTAAACAGTTATTCTTGTTTTTAAAGCCTTTTAATTCTTTGCTTTTTTCTCTCAAAAATGTTAAAATTAACTTGACTATTTAACCTTTAATCTTATGACTATCAAATGGTTTGGCCAATCATTTTTTAAAATTGAAACCAAAAATGCCAAAGGAGAAGATATAATTTTAGTCTTTGATCCTTTTGGTAAAAATGCTGGTTTAAAAATGCCCAGCAAATTCGGTGCTGATCTTATTTTAGTTACTCATGATCACGAAGATCATAATAATACAGAGCTAATTAAGGGCACTTCTTTAAGCCCCGAACCTTTTCTAATTTCTGGACCAGGTGAATATGAAGTTAAGGGAGTTATGATTTACGGCCTCGCCTCCTATCATGATAACAAAAATGGCGCCGAACAAGGTGAAAATACGATCTATGTCATTGAAAGTGAAGGTATCTGGCTGGCACATCTTGGTGACCTTGGCCAAAAAGAATTAAACGAAGAACAACTGCAAATTTTGCAAAATATTGATATCTTATTAATTCCCGTCGGCGGCACTTACACGCTTAACGCTGCTGAAGCGCAAGAAATAATTTCAGAAATTGAACCCCGCGTCATCATCCCGATGCATTATGCTCTGCCAGATTTAAAATTCAAACTTGATGGCGTAGAAAAATTTATTAAAGGGAGCGGCCTAAAGCCAGAAGAAGTGGAAGAAAAAGTGCGCTTGGTTAAAAAAGATTTGCCCCAAGAAGATACAAAATTAATTATTATTAAACCATAAAAAAATTAATTATATGGAAAAAAAATGGAAAATTTATTCCATCTTTGTTATTATTCTTGTCTTAATAATCGCTGCTTGGTTAGTGACTTTAAAACTTAATCTCGGCCAAAACAGCAAACAAAACAATAGTAATATCTTTGATCTTTTTAAAGATATTAAATTAGACACCAGCCTTCCTAAACTTAACACTACCACCACTACCACCAATAACATTATCAATAACGTCGCTGATAAGATTAAAGATCTTGATAACTGGCAAACCTATCGCAATGAAACTTATGGGTATGAAATAAAATATCCAAAAGATTGGTTTGTTTATGATAATATTTGTAATTGTGACTGTGAAAATTCGGTCAATAGTCAAACAAAAAGTTATGATAATGTTAGACTTCAGTCTTTTTCTTGGCCCAACAAGGAATGTGGTTATGCTGGATTAGGGGGACGGGGTGTCCGATTGACGATCTATATTAATAATAAATTAAAAAATTTAGATGAATGGATTAATAACACAAAAAATTCAGACCCAACCATGAAAGTAAATGTTGAAAAAGATATTAGTTTGGCTGGAATTATCGGCAAAGAATTGACTCTTTCATGCGATTGTTTAACTGGTGTAGATTTTTATAGGATAATAGAAAAAGATAATAAAATTTATGAATTTTCTATTTCTTCACAAGACATCAATTTAAATAATTATTCATCAACCATTAATCAAATCCTTTCCACTTTTAAATTTATAGAATAATTTTTTTCTATTTGTCATCCCGACAAAAGTCGGGATCCAGAAAAATTCCTGGATTCCGTGTCAAGCACGGAATGACACAAAAATCAAACCTCTAATTTATTACCTTATTACTCTATTACCCTTAATTTCTAATTTCTTAATTTCTAAAATATTATGAAAGACAAAGAACCAAAAAAACCGCTCACCACAGAAGAAGACGCCGCGCCTCTTAATAAGCTCGGCAAAATCAAACCCCGGCCCATCTCCGCTGAAATGCAGGAATCATATTTAGATTATGCCATGTCGGTCATTGTTTCCCGCGCCCTGCCCGATGTGCGCGACGGCCTAAAGCCAGTCCACCGCCGCATTCTTTATGCCATGTGGAATATCGGTCTTAAAGCCGCTGGCAAATTCAGAAAATCCGCCACCGTGGTGGGTGAAGTTTTAGGTAAGTATCATCCGCATGGCGATCAAGCGGTTTATGATTCCATGGTCCGGATGGCTCAAGATTTTGCCATGCGCTACCCCCTTATTCACGGACAAGGCAACTTTGGCTCTATGGATGGTGACGGCGCGGCCGCGATGCGTTATACCGAAGCTAAACTATCTGCCATTGCCGAAGAAATGCTCTTTGATTTGGAAAAAAATACTGTTGATTGGCAACCAAATTTTGACGGTTCTCAAAAAGAACCCAAAGTCCTGCCCTCTAAACTGCCAAATTTATTATTAGATGGCACCATGGGCATTGCGGTTGGCATGGCCACGGAAATTCCGCCCCATAATTTAACCGAATTAATTGACGGCATTTGCCACTTAGCCGAAAACCCCGAAGCTGATTTAGAAGATCTAATGCAGTTTATCAAAGGCCCAGATTTTCCCACCGGCGGCATTATCTATAATATTGAAGACATTAAACAAGCCTACGCCACTGGCAAGGGCGGAGTAGTGATGCGCGCCCAAACCGAAATCGTGGAAAATAAAAACAATGCTTTTTCTATTCTCGTCACCGAAGTGCCTTATCAAATGAACAAAGCCGTGCTTTTGGAAAAAATTGCCGAATTGGTTAAAGATAAAAAAATTGAAGGCATTAAAGATTTGCGTGATGAATCTAATAAAGATGGCGTGCGCGTCGTGATTGAATTAAAAAAAGATGCCTATCCTAAAAAAATCTTAAACCAGCTTTTCTCGCATACTGATCTACAAACCACTTTTCACTTTAATGTTTTGGCTTTAGTCGATGGCATTCAGCCGCGTGTTTTAACCTTAAAAATGGTTCTGGAGGAATATCTAAAACATCGCCGTGAAGTAATCAAGCGCCGCACCGAATTTGATTTGGACCGCGCCAAAGACCGCGCCCATATTTTAGAAGGCTTGATGCTCGCTCTCCATAAAATTGATGAGGTAATTAAAACCATTAAAAAATCGCGTGATCGCGAAGAAGCAAAAATTAATTTAATTAAAAATTTCCGCCTTTCTGAACGCCAAGCCATTGCAATTTTGGAAATGAAACTTTCGCAGTTAGCCAACTTAGAACAAATCAGGCTGGAAACCGAATTAAAAGATAAAAAGAAATTAATTGCTGAACTGGAAGAAATTCTCAAAAGCCCGAAAAAAATCACTAAAATTATTACTGATGAATTAAAAAATATCAAAGAAAAATTTGGTGATGCTCGACGCACCAAAATCATGCCCAAAGCCGTCGGGGAATTTAGCCAGGAAGATCTAATCCCTGATGAAACTGCCATCATTATGGTCACTCGCGATGGCTATATCAAACGTCTGCCACCAGATACTTTTAAAACTCAAGGCCGCGGTGGCAAAGGCGTGGCTGGGGTCACCACCAAAGAAGAAGATGTGGTCGAACATTTATTTTCTACCACCACTCATAAAGATTTGCTTTTCTTTACCACCAAAGGACGGGTGTTTCAACTCAAAACATATGAAGTGCCAGTGGCTTCGCGGGTAGCTAAGGGCCAATCTATTGTTAATTTTTTACAACTGGCACCAGGTGAAAATGTTTCTGCTGTTTTGCATTTAGATGGTAAAGAAAAATATCAATTCTTAGTCATGGTCACTCAAAACGGCACCATTAAAAAAGTTGATTTACAAGAATTTAAAAATATCCGCCGTTCAGGTTTAATTGCTATCAAATTAAAAGAAGGCGATAATCTAAAATGGGTTAAACCAATCATGCCCAAAGATGAACTTTTAATTACCACTTTACACGGCAACTCCATTCGTTTTAAAGAAAAAGATGTCCGGCCCATGGGCCGCTCGGCTGCCGGCGTTCGCGGTATCCGCCTTAAAGGCAAAGACCATGTGGTTAATATGAATGTGATTTCTGCCGAAGATAATAAAGGCACCAAATTATTAGTCGTCACCAGCGAGGGTTTTGGCAAACTCTCTGATATTAAAGAATACCGCCTGCAAGGTCGTGGCGGTTCTGGTATTAAAGCGGTCAAAATAACCAGTAAAACTGGTCAATTAGTTTGGGCTAACACTCTTAAGCCACAAAGTCTCTCATCCGATGTGGTTGGTGATCTAATGATTATCTCTGACAAGGGCCAAGTCATCCGTCTGCCGCTTACCTCTGTGCCTGAGCACGGCCGCGCTACCCAAGGTGTACGCTTAATGCGCTTTAAAGAAATCGGTGATAAAGTCGCTAGCGTCACTTTGGTTTAAATATTTTTTAAAAAATAATAAAGCCGTTCTTTTTGAACGGCTTTATTTAATTTATTTAAATTTATTTTTTAACATCGTTAACAATTCATCCATATTTCTTTCTGGTAACTCCGGAGCTTGTAATAAAAATTCTTTAACAGTGGCAACTAATTCGGCAAAAGATTCCTGCGGTTCCTCACCATCACCAAAAACTAATTGTGTTAATTGTTTTAAATAAAAATGGTGGCCGTGACTTTCTTCTTCTTTAATACCCATTAATACTTTTCCCAAAGTTGGAGTTTGAAAATCGCAAGCCACCGTTGGTCGACCCAATTCCCTTGATAAATTTTTATCCCAATCAAAACGCAAAGCATATTCCTGATTGTTTTTTAGGTAACTCATGCCCGCCCGCGCTTCGTGTTTTTTGTTTTCCACAAAATGAAATGTCAATCTTAATAAACCGTCTATTTCTCCTTTTGAATTTTTTCTTCTTTTATGATGGTGGAACTAATTAATTCACTACCTTGCAACTGGTTTTTCGTCTTATAGCCATTTTCCAAACTCAAATCACTGCTAATTATTTCCAAAAACTTGTTTAACAATATTTCTATTTCCTCGAGTGCCTGAAAAAAATCTTCTTATTTCAAAGCCGAATTTTCCTTAGCATAATATAATCTTTTTAAAAGTTTGGTTCTTAATTCTTGGAAAGCGCCAATCACGCCACTATATTTTTCAAAAATTAAATTTTGGTTATCTGCTGATATGCCGATGGTTGATATTTTTTCCAAAAAGTCATCAAAAATTTGATTAAATTTTTGTTCCACCGACTTAAAATCAACTTCTTGTCTATTTGCTTTTTCACTAAACATGTTTTTATATTAATTAATTATCTCGCCCAACTCCTTTAAGATATCTTCTGGCACTGGCACCACTCTAATCGGGCTTACGCCTGGATATCGCCATGCTGTAATAATTAATTTTTGTTTATTTAAATTCATATTTTTGACTTTTAACTTTTGACTTTCCTGCCCGCAACGCCAGCAAGCTGGCTTGCGTGACGGGCGGGTAACTTTCTCTTTCCACATCACCCAAATTTCTGTCTTCCTATTATTGCCCATGCTTTGCATCCCAGCCAAACAACCTGGTGCCACTGCCTCTTCCACTCTTTCTGGATGATTGATTATTCGTAAAACTCGCTGTGGCGATAAGCCATAAAACTTCATTTTTTCTAAAGAATGTTTTGTCCAAAAAAATTTATCATTATTTTTTGGCTGTTTAAAATTATACATAAATCCTAATATGGATGGGTTAATAAAGATATTCTTTAACTTTCTCATACAACTCGCTCGTCGCAATCACGTCTCTCATACAATACTCAGCAATCTTTTGATATTCTTTATTTTTAAACAATTCATTAATCGCCAAGCCCGAAACCCCTTGGTCCTTCGGATTTTTAATTTGAAAAAAATCACACAACGCTTCCAGTGAATAATTTCTAAAAGCGCCATAAAAAGATAATTGATCCATTAAATCAAGATGTTCTTTGCCGCTATAACGATAAGGAATTAAATTCTTAGTCGGCTTCACCCCATAAAATATGGACCGAAAAACAATAAACGGCGCGTCAAAACTGCGGCCATTAAACGAAATCACCTGCGGAAAAAATTTAATATCAGCCCAAAAATTTTCCAAAATTTCTTTTTCTGTCTTAACCACATATTCCACTCCCCCTTTTTCATAATTTTCTATATTTATTTCTGGCGCCTGAAAATAAACCTTGCCCTTGCCTGAATCAGAATTTAACATGGCCACCGCCACAATTTCGCCTGTCAGTGGGTTCAGCCCTGTCCGCGCCATCGCTCCTTCTTTTTCCTCATTGGTTACTAAATTTTTTAATAAATTTTTCTGCATTACTGGGCTTAATTTATCAAAATCAAACCCCGTTGTTTCAATATCAAATATTAATGGCATAAAATATAATTTATCCTGAACTCGAAAAAGGAATGAAAAATCCTCTGGTTTTCAGAATAATAAATTTATTTACTTATTACTGTTTTTATCTTAGCATTTATATTTTTTTTAGCAAATTTAAACCCCGCTCTCTAAAGCGGGGTTTAAAAAAATAAATTTTTATTTTTTGCACCACTTGCCCAAAGAAACAAGCACATACAAAGCAGACAAACCCACTAATATGTAGACGATTCTCGCTACCAAAGACATGGCGCCAAAAATAGTCGCCACCAAATCAAAACTAAACAAACCAACCAAAAGCCAATTTAAACCACCCACAATTATTAAAATTAGGGCAAGCCAATCCAAAGTATTAAGTTTATTCATATTTTTATAATTATTTGTTAAATATTAATCAAGACCTTTCTTTTTTTATTATAACACGTTATTGATAAAAACAAAATTCTCCCCTATAATTATAATCGATATGAAATTTAAACTAAAATCAAGCTATTTACCCTCTGGCGACCAACCCCAGGCAATTAAAAAATTAACTGCCGGTCTTGAGCGTGGATTTAAAAAACAAACACTTCTTGGCGTGACTGGCTCTGGCAAAACTTTTACCATTGCCAATGTGATTGAAAAATCGCAACTACCAACTTTAGTTATTTCTCACAACAAAACTCTGGCCGCCCAGCTCTGTCAGGAATTTCGTGAATTTTTTCCCAAAAACGCGGTCGAATATTTTGTCAGTTATTATGACTATTATCAGCCAGAAGCCTATTTACCACATACCGACACCTATATTGAAAAAGAAGCGCAGATTAATGAAGAAATAGATCGGCTGCGCCATGCCTGCACTCAATCTTTAATGACCAGACAGGATGTGATTATTGTCGCTTCGGTTTCGGCGATTTATGGCCTGGGTTCGCCCGAAGAATATGAAAGTGTTGTTTTGCATTTTAAACAAAACCAAATTTTAAATCGGGAAGCCATAACCAAACAATTGGTGGCCATGCAATTTGAAAGGACCAATGCTGATTTACGCCGCGGCCAATTTCGCCTGCGTGGCCAAACCTTGGAAGTAATGCCAGTCAACGAAGAAATTATCTATCGTTTTATTATTGATGATAAAATTGAATTAATTGAATCTCTTGATCCGATTAGCCGTAAAATTAAAAATAAGTTACCAGATGTCTGGCTCTTCCCGGCCAAACATTATGTGGCCAATCCCGAAGCTCGGGAACGCGCTTTTAAATCTATTAATACTGAACTGAAAGAGCGTTTAAAATATTTTATCAAGAAAAATAAAATTTTAGAATATGAAAGATTAAAACGCCGCACCCGCTATGATTTGGAAATGATCAAAAACATTGGCTATTGCAATGGCATTGAAAATTATTCTCGCCATTTTGAAGGCAGAAAAGAAGGCGAGCCACCCTTCACTCTTTTGGATTATTTTTCAAAATCAAATAATATTTATCTCCCCCTGCCCGAGGGGGAGAGCCTCGCGATAGCGGGCGAGGGGGTGGGAGAAAAAAAATTCTTAACCATCATTGACGAATCCCATGTCACCCTACCTCAAATCCGTGGCATGTATAATGGTGACAAAGCTAGAAAAGATACCCTGATTGAACATGGCTTTCGCTTGCCATCGGCTCGCGACAATCGACCTTTGCAGTATTTTGAATTTACAAAAAAAATAGACCAAATTATTTATATGTCTGCCACGCCTGGTGCAGAAGAAATAAAAGAAAGTGGGCAAATTGTCGAGCAAATCGTCCGTCCCACTGGCTTGGTTGATCCGGAAGTAATAATAAGAAAAATATTCCCTATTGCGACCTCACCCCAACCCTCTCCTTATAAAGGAGAGGGGGATGTTCGACTCTCTCCCCTTAATAAGGGGAGAGTTGGAGAGAGGTCTTCTAAAAATAATCTTTCTCAAATTGAAGATCTCCTTATTAGAATCAATGAGCGCATTAAAAACAAAGAACGCGTCCTCGTCACTACTCTGACCAAACGCATGGCTGAAGATCTAACCGAATATTTAGAAAAAAAGAAAATTAAAGTAAAATATCTGCATAGCGATGTTGAAACTTTGGATCGCATTCAAACTATTACCGATCTAAGACTTGGAAAAATTGATGTTATTGTCGGCGTCAACCTGCTGCGCGAAGGTTTGGATATCCCAGAAGTTTCTTTGGTGGCAATTTTGGACGCGGATAAAGAAGGATTTTTGCGCAATGAAACTTCTCTGATTCAAACCATCGGCCGTGCGGCCAGAAATGTTAATGGCCAAGTCATTCTTTACGCTGATAATATTACCAACTCTATTAAACAAGCTGTTAAGGAAACCGACCGTCGCCGAAAAATTCAATTGGCCTACAACAAAAAACACGGCATCACACCCAAAACCATTGAAAAAAATATCAAAAATATTTTGGCTGAATTTGGCATTACGCCATTAAAACATAAAAATATTAAATCATTAAAACAAAAACAAGATAAAATTTTAAAATTAGATTTAACTGGCGACAAGCGACCGCTCGCTGAAATAATTAAAGACAAAGAACAACAGATGAAAATGGCAGCCAAGAGTTTGGAATTTGAACTCGCCGCAATCTTAAGAGATGAAATTCATGAATTAAAAAGATCAAAAAAGAATTGACACTTTTAAAGTGTCGCGCTATAATAACCCCAAACTTAATCTTTCTATCAACCCCCTATATCTCCATCTTAGGGTGGTATTTGAATTATAATTCAAAATTTAAAAATCAAAAGTTAAAATTGCAAGTCAAAAGATAAAATTTTTAACTTTTTAATTTTTACTTTAAATTTTGACTTTTGAGTTTTGACTTTTAACTTAATTTTTATGCAAGACAAAATAATAATCAAAGGCGCGCGCGAACATAATCTCAAAAATATTTCTCTCGAGCTCCCACGCAATAAAATGATTGTCTTCACTGGTCTTTCTGGCTCTGGCAAATCCAGTCTGGCTTTTGATACTATTTTTGCTGAAGGACAGCGAAGATATATTGAATCTCTGTCTTCTTACGCCCGCCAATTTTTGGGCGGTATGCAAAAACCTGATGTTGATGAAATCGAGGGACTGTCGCCAGCTATTTCTATTGATCAAAAAGCGCACAGTGCCAATCCTCGTTCTACTGTCGCCACCATTACAGAAATTTATGATTATCTGCGCGTACTCTATGCCCGTATTGGCGAACCGCATTGTCCTGTCTGTGGCCAAAAATTAATCAAGATGACCGCCGATGAAATGGCTGTGCAAATCCATAAAAACATAAAAACATTAAAACATGAAAACACAAAAACACAAAAACAAACCACCAATGAGCTTCTAATTCTCTCTCCAGTTGTTCGCGGACGCAAGGGAGAATACTATCAAATGCTCTATGATTTCTATAATTCTGGTTTTCTGGAAGTGCGCGTTGATGGCAAAATAAAATCTCTGCGCAATCGGATTATTTTGCAAAAAAACTTCAAACACACCATCGAGGTTGTCATTGATCGCATTCCTGTCTCTGTAGGGACAGGTTTGAAACCTGTCCCTAGCAACGGCCAGGAATTTAACCGCCGACTCAACGAGGCCATTGAAAGTGCCGTTGATCTTTCCAATGGTCTCTGCACCGCTATCTACCCAGACAAGCGGGAGCAAATTTTCTCTACTGAATTTTCCTGCCCTCACGATGGTTATTCTTTTCCCGAAATTGAACCACGTCTTTTTTCTTTTAATTCTCCTTATGGCTATTGTGAACATTGCACAGGACTCGGCACTGACGGGCTTTTTTCCGAAAATCCTTGCCCCAAATGTAGCGGCAAAAGATTAAATGATAATGCCCTTGCCGTAAAAATAAATAATAAAAATATTTGGGATTTTACCAATGAAACTATTGGTGAAGCTCAAGAATTATTAAATAAAATTGAAGCCAAAATTTCCGAGCGAGAAAAGGAAATCGCTGGCGTGGTCTTGAATGAAATTCGCAATCGCCTGCAATTTATGCTTGATGTCGGCTTGCATTATATTAGCTTAAATCGTAAAGCCGGCACTCTTTCTGGCGGTGAAGCCCAAAGAATCCGTCTCGCCTCCCAAGTCGGCACGCGCCTCGTTGGCGCGCTCTATGTTTTGGATGAACCCACCATTGGCTTGCATCAGCGTGATAATGAAAAATTAGTTAATACCCTAAGAAATCTGGCTGACGTCGGCAACACAATTATTGTGGTTGAGCACGACGAAGACACAATTTTAATGAGTGACTGGATTGTTGATATCGGCCCGGGCGCTGGCATCAACGGCGGTCATATTATTTTTTCTGGAAAAACAAATGTCATTCTGAGCGGAGCGAAGAATCCCTTCTATTCGCTAGATCCTTCCTCCCCCGATAATCATCGGGGACGTCAGGATGACGTTCTGCAAATCGGCAGCCCCCAAACTTCTCTCACCGGCCAATACCTTCGCCGGGAAATTACTATTCCTTTGCCAACTAAACGAAGAAAAATTGATGTTTCTACTCCAAAAATAAAAATCACCGGCGCCTCGGAAAATAATCTAAAAAATATAAAAGTAGAAATTCCTCTGCGTCGTTTTGTTTGTCTGACTGGTGTTTCTGGTTCTGGCAAATCTACCTTGATGGAATCCATCATCTACCGCGCCATCAGTAATCGACTCAATCAAACTCGCTACGCTGTAGGCAAACACAAATCAATCTCCGGCACCGAATACATTGATAAAATTATTGATATAGATCAATCGCCAATTGGCCGCACTTCACGCAGTAATCCGGCCACCTATACCAAAGCTTTTGATGAAATTCGAAACCTTTTTGCCATGACTCCGGAAGCCCGCATGAAAGGTTTTGGGCCAGGCCGCTTTAGTTTTAATGTTTCCGGCGGCCGTTGTGAAAAATGCGAAGGTCATGGCACTCTTCAAATTGAAATGCATTTCTTGCCTAGTGTAGAAATTGTCTGCGATGCTTGCAAAGGCCAAAGGTTTAACAAAGAAACTCTGGCTATTAATTATAAAGGCAAAAATATTTCTGATGTTTTGAATATGACTATTGCTGAAGCGGAAAAATTTTTTAAAGACATTCCTTTTATTTATGATAAACTAAAAGTACTAAACGAAGTTGGTTTAGACTATTTAACCCTTGGCCAGTCAGCCACCACTCTTTCCGGCGGCGAAGCCCAGCGTATCAAGCTTTCCCGCGAATTGGCCAAACGTAACACCACCAAAACTCTCTATCTTTTGGATGAACCCACCACTGGCTTGCATTATGATGATGTCAAAAAATTAGTTGCTGTCTTGCAAAAACTGGTTGATCAGGGCAATACTGTCTTGGTTATTGAACACAATCTTGATGTGATAAAATGTGCTGATTGGATAATTGATCTTGGCCCCGAAGGCGGCAACCAAGGTGGTGAAGTTGTCTTTGCTGGCACACCCGAGCAAACCGCCCAATATAAACATTCCTATACTGGCGAGTATCTACGAAAAATTTTGTCTTAACAAAATTTTAATTTTCAAATTCCAATTTCCAATTTCCAAATAAATCTCAAGCTACAAATCACAATTTTCAATAAAAATACTAGAATTTGAATGTTGAATTTTAGAATTTATTTGGAAATTGTATCTTGTATCTTGGAAATTATTTTATGATCAATATCGCCAAACAGCTTAAATCCCTACCTAATTCCCATGGCATTTATCTTTTTTACAATTCTAAAAAAGAGTTGCTTTATGTTGGTAAAGCCACCTCTTTGAGAAGCCGAGTGAGAAGCTATTTTACCTCACCCCAACCCCCTCCTTCTAAAGGAGAGGGGGGCAATCAATCCCTCTCCCCTTACGAAGGGGAGAGTTGGAGAGAGGTTTCCCGTCCTATTGAATCCATGATTCACCAAGTCACCAAAATCAAAACCATTAAAACTGACTCTGTTTTGGAAGCCATAATTTTTGAAGGCAATTACATAAAAAAATTCCGCCCCAAATATAATGTTGACTGGAAAGATGACAAAAGTTGGAATTATCTAGCCATTACTAATGATAAATTTCCCCGACTAATTGCTGTCCGCCAACACGAGTTAAATTCATTAAAACATAAAAACATTAAAACATTAAAACAAAAAAATAATAAAACCAATTACTCATTACCCATTACTCATTACTCATTACTATTTGGACCGTTTCCTTCTCTTAATACCCGTGAAACCATAAAAATACTCCACAAATTATTTTATATTTCCCGTTGCTCTCCCCCTTACCAAGGGGGAGCCCTACGCGCTAGCGAGGGAGGGGGTAAAAAATCAAAACCCTGTTTTGATTATCAGCTTGGCCACTGTCTTGGCGTCTGCACTGGAGAAATCACTGCCCAAGAATACCGCCAAAAAGTTATCAGGCCTTTAACCGAATTTTTAAACGGCCATAAAAAAAGACTACTTAGTAGTCTTAAAAAGCAGATGGCTCTATCTTCACGTCAACAAAATTTTGAAGAAGCTATCCGCCTGCGCAATCAAATTAAATCTCTATCTCACATCCAAGATGTCACACTCTTAAACAGCTCACTGTTTAATAATTTCCAATTCCCAAATTCCAATTTCCAAATAAATTCCAAATCACAAAATCTAAATAATAAAAAAATAAGGATTGAAGCCTATGACATTTCCAACCTCGGCCCCACCGGCAAAGTCGGCAGCATGATTGTCTTTGATCAAAATGGTCCCATCAAATCCGAATACCGCAAATTTAAAATCAAAACTGTCGCTGGCCAAAGCGATGTTGATTGTCTAAAAGAAATTATTACTCGTCGCTTTCAAAACAACTGGCCGCTACCAGATTTAATTCTCGTTGATGGTGGCATTCCCCAAGTCAATGCCACCAAAAATGTTTTACAAAATCTCCCCTCCTGCCCGAGGAGGGGTGGCTTCCGCGAAGCGGAAGACAGGGTGGTGGGAGAGATCCCCGTCATCGGCCTTGCCAAAGGCCCAACTCGCCAAAAAAATGAATTTATTTTTGATAAAAACAATCAAAAAATCGCTGACTTTATCCAAGCCAACGAAAATTTGCTTATTCAAGCTCGCGACGAAGCCCACCGTTTTGCCATTAATTATCAGAAAAAATTACGTCAAATTAGATAATATAAATTAAAATTATTTGTATATTTGTAACTAATTTGTAATTTGTATTATTTACCAGCTTCCTCCCCCTCCCCCACCAAATCCTCCGCCCGAAAATCCACCACCAGATAGTCCTGACCCACCACTGGCCGCGCTTGCTCCATGAACTATGCCGCCCAAAGAATTACTAAACGAGCCCAAAGAATTAGCCAAAGCTAAAGCTGTAAAGTTACCCGTCCATTTTCCTTCATACCAATCTGGCTGTGGCAAATCAATCCCCCTAAATACCTCAGCCCATTCTTTTTCTACGCCAAAAATAATCGCCCAAGGCAGATACTCGGCAAATTTTTCTGGGTGAGCTGACGGCGAGAAATGAAATTTAACTCGATCTTTTTCCGTCATGCTTAAAAACAATTTAAAACCCTCGAGTTTTTCTTTCATCAAAACACCCTCTTTGGTTCTCTTGGGCATCAGGGCTCCCCAAAAAACAATCAATAACACAGTTATAATAAAAGAACCGATCGTTAAAATACCAGGATTCAAAATCAAAAAAAGATAAAATGGAAAAAATAAAGCAAATAAAATTAACACGCTGATCACCGTAAATTTTAATCTGGCTTTTTGCGGATTTTTTACAAACCATTTCTTTTCTGCTGCCAGTTGGCAAATATCCTCTTTTACCGTTCGAATTTGGTGGGTAATTTCAAATTCTGACTTTAATTCTGATAACAACATCTCTTTTTTTTCTTGAAAAATAGCTTTAAATAACTTTTCCTCAAAACCAATCAAACCATTATTATTTTCTGTTTTTATTAATTGCCAATCATTACTAATTTTTAAGCCCAAAACCTTGTCGTCTTTTTCTTTCAGAATTAAATAACCACGCCGCGCCAAATCAATAATTGTGGCTGTTATTCCTGGCGTATCTGCAGCTTCTTTATAAACAACTTCACCCTCAGCTGGTAACATGCCTTTTGGTGGTTCATACTCTGGCACAATTGTCCCCTGTCCTTCTGGATCCCGGCCATATCTTCGCCAATAAAGATAAAGGCCAATAAATATCAAAATCGGCAACAAAACAATACCATTATCTTTTATAACTTTCCATATTTTATCTGTCTGGCTTGGTTGATTAACTAATCCCTTGGGCCAACCCACCGCCACAGTTAAGCCTTGTCCCGCTATCAATTCTAGTTTCGTATAACTGATCTCTAATTTATTTTCTGCCCATTCCACCTGACAATCTTTTTCTTGTGCCCCTTTTATCCCCGTATAACAATTATAATTAATTTCATCTTGCTCGGAAAAATTATTTGGCAATTCTATCTGCGCTTTAATCGTGCCCCTCATGTTTACTTGCCAGTCATTACCAGTCACATTCCAATATAATTCATCATGATCCTCAAAATAATTAAGCGCTCCTTCTACTCGATAGGTAATTACATATACTTTTTCGCCATTAACTGTTTTATTAACATCGCCAATTTTAATTGAATAAATTTCGCCTTCGATAATGCTTGTTAAATAATTGATTGGTTCTCCATCCCAATTAGTCACGGTGAGTACTTTTATATCTAAATTCCTTTGTCCATATTTATTTTGATATCGATAGGGTATATTGCGATAAATGCCGTGTCTTAAAGATATCCCAAAATCATAAACAATCACTTCTTTCACCACCAAAGAGCCGTCCCGCTGAATTTTAATCTCCGTTTGAAAACTATTAATTTGCTCTGCCTGTAGACTGTTCGGCAAAAACATTATCAAGGCTAAGACTAAAAATAATGCTGCTTTAATTTTTTTCATAAAGTTATTATTTATATCTTAATCATACCTAAATTATAAAAATAAAACAAACTAAAATGCGCTCGGCTAAAGCCGAGCGCATTTCCCATAATACATAATACATTATTCATTCTTATATCCCGTCCCCGCTGGCACCAACCGCCCGATAATAACATTTTCTTTCAACCCACGAAGATAATCAATTTTACCCGATACGGCCGCGTCAATCAAAATTCTAGCAGTCTCCTGAAAAGATGCGGCTGATAAAAATGAGGAAGTCGAAAGCGAAGCCTTAGTAATACCAAGTAAAATGTTGTTACCACGAGCCATCTCTTTTTTTTCTTGCGCCAATTTTTCATTAGCTTCATTAAATTCTGATACTTCCACTACTTCTCCTGGTGAAAAATCAGAATCGCCCGGTTCTTCAATAATGATTCGTGAAAACATCTGACGGGCGATTATCTCAATATGCTTATCATTCAATTTCTGCCCTTGCGAAGAATAAATGTGTTGAATTTCTTTTAACACATATTTTTGTGTATCTATTTTACCGCGCAATAGAAATAATTCTTGTAAATCCAAAGCTCCTTCGGTCAATTGTTGTCCTCTAATTACCAAATCATTATTTTTTACCCACAAAATTACCCCACTTGTCACCACCATTTCTTTCTCCACCTCTCTCTTACTACTAATTGTCACTTGCCATTGATCTTTGCTCAATTGGTGCACCTTCACTATGCCAGATAGGGACGCTTTTTCTGTTCGTTCTTTAGTCTCTAAAATTATTTCATCTTTCTTAATTTTTTTACCATCTTTAACTTGTAATTCGTCCACTTCTTTGCTACTAATAATTATCTCGGCCACCTGTGTTTCCCAACCTTTAATCTTTATAATCTTTTGTTTTTTCTCTAAATTATCCTCGATTGTAACCGCTCCATCAAGCGGTGAAATTAAAGCTGGTTTTTTAACTGGCCGAGCCTCAAAAACTTCCTGTACTCTTGGTAACCCTTGAGTAATATCGCCACCAGCCGCTACCCCGCCAGTATGAAAGGTGCGCATAGTTAACTGCGTACCGGGTTCGCCAATTGATTGGGCCGCAATGATGCCAACCGTAGCTCCTTTTTTAACCAACTGGTTATAACCCAAATCCCAACCATAACATTTGGCGCACAAACCACGATTAGTTTTGCAAGTTAAAACCGATCTCACCCTAATTTCATCCAAATCAAGTTGAGCTATCTTTCGAGAAAGCTCATAATCAACTAATTGCCCCTTTTTAATTATTATTTTTTTTGTTGCAGGATCTTTTATGTCTTCAGCGACCACTCGTCCCAAAACACGTCGCGCCAATTCTTCACCCATTTCCATTGATTCTTTTTTTGTTAATAATAAACCCTCCTCATCGCCACAATCATCTTCGCTAATAATAATACTCTGGGAAACATCAATTAATTTTCTAGTTAAATAACCAGCTTCGGCTGTTCTTAGGGCTGTATCTGACAACCCCTTGCGCGCCCCATGCGTAGAAATAAAATATTCCAACACATCAAATCCTTCTTTAAAAGAAGCCTTAACCGGTAATTCAATTGTTTCACCCGACGGATTACTCACCAAACCCTTCATACCCATCATTTGACTGGTTTGTCCCCAGCTACCACGCGCCCCTGAAGTCATAATAGTATTAACTGAATTATTTTTTATCTTCAATAATTCTTGTTGACATATTTTTAAGACTTTATCATTAACATCAAACCAAATCTTGAGCACCTTGCTGCGTCGCTCATCATTAGTTAATAAACCATTCTCATACTGATCTTGCACCTGATCAATTAATTTTTCTGCCTCTAAAACCACATTTTTCTTTTCTGGAATATCTGGCAAATCACCCATGGCCCAAGAAATACCAGATTTAGTTAAATATTTTACACTAACTTCCTTTAAACTATCTAATAAAAACGCAGTTTCTTCAATGCCATAAATTTCAAAAGAGGAAAAAACCATTTCTTTAACCTCTTTTTTTGTTAAAGTCTTATTAATAAATTTTAATTTATCTGGCAAAATTTCATTAAACAAAATTCTACCAACAGTCGTAATTAAAAATTTGTCTTCTGTTTTATACTTCCAATTTTTTACAGCCACTTTAGTTAAATTAACTTTGATTAAATCTTGTAACTGTATCACGCCTTGTTCATAAGCCATGATTGCTTCTTGCGGGGTTGCAAAATATTTCTTTATCGCTGTATCATCTTTCTCTGCAAAGGTCATATAATAAACACCCAAAATAAAATCTTGTTGTGGCAAAGTAATCGGTGTGCCATCACCCGGCCTAAGTAAATTTTTGGCTGACAGCATAATTTCGGCCGCCTCCTTCTTGGCTTCCTCGGTTAGTGGCACATGCACCGCCATCTGATCACCATCAAAATCTGCGTTAAAAGCAGCGCAGACAAAAGGATGCAGCTGAATTGCTTTACCTTCAATTAAAACTGGCTGAAAAGCTTGAATGCCTAAGCGGTGTAAAGTCGGCGCGCGGTTTAATAAAACATGTACGTGCTTAGTTAAATTTTCCAAAATATCATAAATCTCTGTTCGCCCTGATTCAATAAATTTATTAGCTGAACGCACATTGTGCGCTAATTCCATCTTTATTAATTCAGCAATCACAAATGGTTTAAACAATTCTAATGCCATTCGTTTCGGCAATCCGCACTGATAAATCTTTAAATGCGGACCGACCACAATGACTGAACGACCGGAATAGTCCACTCTTTTGCCTAATAAATTTTGGCGGAAACGACCTTGTTTACCTTTTAATGAGTCTGCCAAACTCTTTAACATCCGCTGTTGACCAGTCGAAGCCGTAACGGTTTTTCCATGACGGGCTGAATTATCAATCAAAGCATCGGCTGCTTCCTGCAGCATTCTTTTTTCATTACGCACAATCACTTCTGGCGCGTTTAATTCTAATAATCTTTTTAAACGATTATTTCGATTAATCACTCGGCGATATAAATCATTTAAATCCGAAGTCGCAAACCGTCCTCCTTCCAAAGCTACCATCGGCCTCAAATCTGGTGGCACCACTGGTAAAGCCGTTAAAATCATCCATTCCGGCCTAATATCTCGTTCTTTTAAAGAATTCAATAATTTATATCGTTTCATTAATCTTTTTCTTTTCACCGGTGAAGCATTTTTTAATTCTTGAGACAAATCGGTTAATTCCTGCGCCAAATCTAAACGTTCTAATAATTTTCTAATTGCCCCAGCTCCAATTTCAGCAGTAAAAATGTGTCCATATTTTAATGATAAATCCTGATAAGTATTTTCCGAAATTATTTGTTTAATTTTCAATTCTTTCAGTTCCTTGCGCGAACCCTCGGCTATTTCTGTTAATTCTTTTAATTCATTACCAGCAGCAATTTCTAAAGCCGTTAATTTTTTTTCTTTTTCTTCTAAGGATAAATTGTTATTGCCTTTAACTTGATTTTTTTGATTATCTAAAGCACTTTCAAGTTGTTTCTTTTTTTGCTTAAATTCGTTCTCTAGTTGCTCTGTTGTCTCTCGACGCAATTCCTCATCAACTTCCGTAATAATAAAATTGGCAAAATAAATTACCTTCTCTAATTCCTGCGGTGACATGTCCAAGCACAAACCTATTTTTGAAGGCACACCCCGCAAAAACCAAATATGAGACACCGGTGTGGCTAATTCAATATGCCCCATTCTTTCTCGACGGACCAAAGACCTGGTCACTTCTACCCCACATTTATCGCAAACTATGCCTTTATAACGAATGCGCTTATACTTGCCGCAATAACATTCCCAATCTTTGGTTGGACCAAAAATTCTTTCACAAAACAAACCATCTTTCTCTGGTTTTTGTGTCCGATAATTAATCGTCTCTGGTTTTAAAACCTCGCCGTGTGACCATTGCTTAATCACCGTGGGTGAAGCTGCCCGCAAACGCACGGCATCAAAATCTAATACTTTGTGTTCCATATTTAATGACATAAAATAATAAATTAAACTTAGATAAAATTAAATTCAATTTTTTTCGCTCATCTCGCCGACTTTTTCACTGCTTCGATGATCGCGCCGGCTTTCTTGACCATATTCTTTTTCCTCGTTTGTTAATTCACTTGTTTGCTCTGCCACCTTTTGTCCTTCTTTTAATAATTCAACATCCAAACACAAACCCTTTAACTCTCTAACTAAGACGTTAAACGACTCTGGAATATTCAAACGATCAATAGTTTCTCCTTTAATAATATGTTCATAAGCCTTGGACCGGCCCGGTACATCATCGGATTTAATAGTAATCATTTCTTGCAAACAATACGCTGCTCCATACGCCTCTAAAGCCCAAACTTCCATTTCGCCAAAACGTTGCCCACCAAACTGTGCCTTTCCACCCAAGGGTTGTTGAGTTACTAAAGAATATGGCCCGATAGAACGTTGGTGAATTTTATCTTCTACCATATGAATTAATTTCATCATATACATATAACCAATAGTGATTGGTTGATCAAACATTTCGCCCGTGCGCCCATCATAAAGTTTTTCTTTTCCTGTCTCACTAAATCCAGCCCTAACCAACTCTTGTTTAATAGTCTCTTCATCTACTCCATTTAATGTTTGCGTGGTTACTTTATAACCCAGTTTTTTAGCTGCCAAACCCATGTGGGTTTCCAAAATCTGACCCAAATTCATACGAGAAGCAACACCCAATGGATTTAAAATTATATCTACCGGTGTACCATCTTTTAGGTAGGGCATGTCTTCTCGCGGCACAATACGAGAAATAACACCTTTGTTACCGTGCCGGCCTGCCATCTTATCACCAACTTGGATTTTTCTTAAACTGGCCACCGTTACTTGTACTTGTTTAATTACGCCGGCCGAAAGCTTATCGCCATTCTCGCGTGAAAAAATTTGAATATCAATCACCTTACCCCTCTCACCATGTTCTAATCTAAGTGATGTATCACGCACTTCTTTGGCTTTTTCGCCAAAAATTGCCCGGAGCAATCGCTCTTCGGCTGTCAATTCTGTCTCTCCTTTAGGTGTAATTTTGCCAACCAAAATATCTCCTGACATTACTTCGGCCCCCAACCTAATAATACCGTCGTCATTTAAATCTTTTAATTTATCTTCACCCACGTTTGGAATATCGCGCGTAATAATTTCTGGACCCAATTTTGTTTCCCGGATATCCACTAAATAATCTTCAATATGAATGGAAGTAAAACTGTCTTCTTTTAACAGGCGGTCAGAAATTAAAATTGCATCTTCATAATTACCCCCCTGCCATGAAGTAAAAGCAATCAAAATATTTTGGCCCAAAGCCAATTCTCCGTGTTCACAGGCCGCTCCATCTGCCAGGACTTGGCCCACCTGTACTTTATCTCCCGGCAAAACCAAAGGTTTCTGATTTAGACAAGTGGTTTGATTAGACCGACCAAATTTTACTAAATGATAATCATTATATTGTCCATCTTTATTTTTAATTGTAATCTTTGTTCCATCCACAGCCGTCACTTCTCCTTCTTTCTTACAAACAATAACCTGCCCCGAATCGCGCGCCGCTTCTGCTTCAATACCAGTACCAACCACCGGTGCTTCTGGTCTAACCAATGGTACTGCCTGACGTTGCATATTAGATCCCATTAAGGCCCGACAGGCATCATCATGCTCTAAAAACGGCACCAATGAAGTGGCGATTGAAACAATTTGATTAGAAGAAACATCCATTAATTGCACTTCTTTAGTGTGCTCTATCACTGGTTCGCCCTCTTTTCTAACACCAGTTTTCTCTTCTAAAAATCTGCCTTCTTTGTCTAAAATTGATGTGGCCGAAGTAATCACATATTTTTCTTCATCAAAAGCATCTAAATATACTATTTCATTAGTCACTTGTCCGTCTTTTACTTTATAATATGGTGTTTCAATAAAGCCAAAATCATTTACGTGGGCATAAGAAGCCAAATGTCCCACTAAACCAATGTTTGGTCCTTCTGGTGTTTGAATTGGGCAAATCCGACCATAATGAGTCCGATGTACATCGCGCACCTCAAATCCAGCCCGTTCTCTTGATAAACCACCAGGACCCATCGCCGACAACCGGCGTTTATGCTCTAATTCGGCTAATGGATTAGTCTGATCCATAAACTGTGATAATTGTGAGGACATAAAAAAGTCCTTTACCGCGCCCATCACTGGCCGTGCATTAACTAATTGTCCAGGTGTAATCTGATTAATATCCAAAGTTGACATTTTATCTTTAATGATTCTTTCCATTCGAGCCAAACCGATGCGAAAACGATTTTGTACTAATTCGCCAATCGCTCTAATTCTACGATTACCCAAATGATCAATATCATCAGGTTCTTTCTGACTATTATTTAAATTAATAATCTCTTTTACCACATTAACCAAATCTGTTGGTTTTAGAGTGCGGTGCTCTTTAGTTAAAGGATAATCTTCTTCAAAACGTTGATTCATTTTATAACGCCCCACTCGCGCTAAATCATATCTTTCAAATCTAAAAAACATGCTCTCCACCAACTGCTTGGCATCCTCCGCTGTAGCCAAATCACCCGGTCTAATTCTTTTGTAAACCTCTTTAAAGCCATCGGTTTGACTATGGCTTAAATCTTTTTCAATAGTCGCCTCAATATATTTAATTTCCGGATCTTTCTCCACCGTCTTAAATAATTCTTTTAATTCTTCGTCAGTGGCATAACCAAAAGCACGCAACAGAGAAGTAATCGCCACTTTTCTTTTGCGGTCTATTTTAACCGTAATCACATTGTTAAAATTTGTTTCAATTTCTAACCATGCTCCACGGTTAGGAATAATTTTGGCACCATAATAGCGCCGGCCTTTATAAAATTCTGAACTAAAAAATACTCCGGCCGAACGAATTAATTGTGATACTACCACTCTCTCAATACCATTGATAATAAAAGTGCCACGATCCGTCATCAAAGGAAAATCACCCAAATAAATTTCTTGTTCTTTAACTACGCCGGTTCTTTTGTTAACCAGTTTTGTTTGCACCCTAAGCGGCGCTTCATAAGTTGCGTTGCGCAACTTGGCTCTAACCTCATCAAATTTTGGTTCATCTAAATAAAAATCACCGAAATACAGCTCTAAGTCGCGGCCAATAAAATCGGTGATTGGAGAAATTTCTTCGAATAATTCTTTTAAACCCTCGTTAAAAAACCACGCGTAAGAACGTTTTTGGATTTCAATTAAATCTGGTAAAGGCAGCGTACGGCTGCTGTCTTTAAAATTCTTGCGTGGTGCTCTTAAAATCATATTATTATTTTTTATCAAATAAAAACAATTTTTTAAATCAATAAGAAACAATTTATACTTTACCGTATCATTTTATTAAAACAATTTATTTTATAAAAAAGAGTATAAAAATATCTCTTCCCTTGTATTTATCCACAGGAAGAGTCTTAAATTTTATGAAATTTTATTGAGTTTTTACTGCCTGCATAATTTGGCGAGTTTTAGCCAAAAAAAAGACTTTTGGCATTGAGGCAGAAAGTTAATAAGAGTTTATTTAGAAAAGTCAAATACATCTAACCTATATAAAATAGCATGTAACCAAAACTATGTCAAATTTTTTAAACTATCTTTTTTATTCTAAATTAATAACAATCAGTTTAAACAAGGGAATATAAAGGGTAAATTACTACCTTAATTACCCTATTAACCTCTTGCTATTAATATTCTTATTTATTTAACCACTAACTTCTTTAACTTTTCTAACTAACAATTTTTATAATATTTTTACACCCTGATACTGGACACTCTGACACTTTTTTTACTTTATCATCTCCAAAAATTCATTTTCCTCCACAATCTTCACACCCAACCTTTTCGCTTGGTCATATTTTGAACCCGGGTTTCCACCCGCTACCACATAATCCGTATTTTTCGAAACTGTTTCCGAAACATTCCCGCCCCAATTTCTAATTTTTTCTTTTGCTTCTTCCCGGCTCATCTTTCCCAGTGTACCAGTCAACACAAACGTCTTCCCCACTAATTTTTTATTATTTGTCGCTTGTCGCTTGTCACTTGTCGCTATTTCTACCCCATTCTCAAATAATTTCTCCACCAATTTTATATTCTTTTCGTTTTCAAACCAACCAACAATACTTTCTGCCACCACCGGCCCAATCCCCTCAATTTCGCTTAATTTCTCTAACATTAAAGATTGAAAATATTTTATAAAATTTTTATTGGAAATTATAAATTTAGATTTAAAAATTCCATCTTGTGCTAGCAAGATAGCGGTCTCTTCTCCCACATGCCTAATACCCAAAGCATAAATAAACCGAGCTAAACTAATTTTCTTTTTACCTTCAATCGCTTTAATTAAATTATCAGCTGATTTTTCTCCCAGCCGCGGCAATTCTGCCAACTCCTCTTTCGTCAAGGAAAAAATATCACCAGCATCTTTAATTAAATCTTGCTCTAATAACAAATCAATAATTTTAGGTCCCAATCCAGCAACATCAAACGCCCCCCGAGATACAAAATGATATAATTTTTCCCGACTTTTAGCAAAACAATTTTTATTAGTGCAATAATGTGCTGCTTCGCCCGTTTTTCTTTCTACCCTTGAGCCGCAAGCCGGACATTTAATTGGCATTATAAATTTTCGCTCTTGGCCCGTGCGCATCTTTTTTAAAACTTCCACTACGTCCGGAATCACATCGCCGGCTTTTTGAATAATCACTGTATCGCCAATCCGAATATCTAATCTTTTTATTTCATCTTCATTATGTAAAGTCGCCCGCGAAACTGTGGAACCAGCCACCGCTACTGGCCTTAGATGTGCTACTGGCGTTAAAACCCCGGTCCGACCGACCTGCACTTGAATATCTTCCACCGTGGTAGTCGCCTGCTCGGCTGCAAACTTATAAGCGCAAGCCCACCGCACATGTTTAGCTGTTCGGCCCAATTTTTCCTGCCACGCCAAATCATCAACCTTGATTACAATCCCGTCAATTTCAAAATCCAATTTAGCTCTGACTTTTTTAATTTGCTCAAAAAAATTTTTGGCTTCATCGATTTTATTTATCTTCTTAAAATGTTTTTCTACCCTAAAACCCAGCTCCTGCAAAATTTTTAACATCTCATACTGTGTTTTAATCTTTTCCCTTGATTTCTCCCGCCTGCCATCGCCTGAAAGCGAAGTCAATGGCGGGCAGGTAATTTCCAATTTCTCAATTTCTTCTATGTTTAAATTATAAAAAAACGCCTGCAAGTCTCTTTTTGCCGCTATAGCCGGATCCAATTGTCTAACTGTGCCAGCAGCCGCATTTCTAGGATTAGCAAATTTTTCTTCACCTTGTTTTTCTAATTCCAAATTTATTTTTTCAAAACTTTTAATTGGCAAATAAATTTCTCCGCCCACTTCTACGTCAATTGCTTTTCTTAATTTTAAAGGCACGCTTTTGACCGTTCGGACTGTATGCGTCACATCTTCACCAATCTCTCCATCACCGCGAGTAATGGCTTTTTTTAACACGCCTTTTTCGTAAATATAACTCATGTTTAAACCATCAATCTTTAATTCCACCGTATAGGTTATATTTCTATCTGCTGGCAGATCTAAAAATTTTTTTACTCGCGCATCAAATTCCAAAACTTCACTCCAATCAAAAACATCATCCAAAGAATATTTCGACACGCTATGGCGCACTTTAGCAAACTTGCCCAAAGCTTTACCACCAATTCGCTGGGTCGGGGAATCTGGCATGATAAATTCCGGCCATTCTTTTTCTATTTTTTCTACCTCATCTTTTAAACTATCTCTTGCCGCATCACTCATAATTGGCCGATCCAAAACATAATAAGCATAATCAACTTCCGCTAATTCTTTTTTTAATCTTTCTAATCTTACTTGTGCTTGCTGCTTAGTCATATACTATTCAAAACAAATCTCCGCCGGTATCTGGCCGTTTTTAGTCCAACAACCAAGTAAACCCGGAAAATCGTTTTCTGTTATTTTAGCCGGCAATTTCCGATCTAAATTAAGGTTCTTCTCGCACGTTTCGCCATTTATATAATTCTCTATTAAAGATCCACTTTTATTCCAATGAGATAATAAAATGCCAAAATCAATCACATCAACCTTGCCGTCACAATTAAAATCGGCTTTCATCGCTGGCATACCGACTATTGCCCCGCCTATCGCTTTTAAATACACATCAAAAGTTCCAGGGTGTCCATAATCATCTTCAAAAACCATAAATACACCCTGATTCCAGGCCTTTCCGATTATTGGATTACTTTCTACCGTTCCCTGGTCACTCTCCTTGGTTCTCGGATAATCTGGATCATTTAATGGTGTAAACCGATTTAATGTTGGTAAATTATTAACATTTACTCGTAAATTATCTAGGTTGGTATAATAAGCCACATAATAATTCGCACTCCAACACTTAAATTTATATTCGCGACTTGGATCACTTTTAGATTTTATAGTAAAACCACCGCTTGCGCACGACTGTTTTTCATAGTCAGGTTTATTCTCTAATACCAAAAGTCGATCCACCTTATCTTCACTTATACAAGCATATTCGGTATTTAATTTACAGGTGTTATCAACCACATATTCCCCAATATCAACCCATTCCAATCTTCTTTCAAATTCTTGGTTACCAGCGCCCGCAAAACTCATATACAATTTTCCTTCATTATCATATTTTAAAGATGGGCACAAAGTATTACCCTCGCCAAACCTTTCCGCCGCATTTGACACTACCTTGCTTTCTGGCAATGAATAAATCTTATAAATATTGCTGCCCAAATTTCCATTATTTATTTCTCGATATAAAAAACCACTTCCGCCCCAAGCACTCGTGGCAGCCAAATAAACATTACCATTATTATCTATCTCCAAATCAGAATAATCACTCGTGGCTCCAAAAACGTATTTATTAGTAGAAAGATTTGGATTAGCTGACTTTAAATCCAAAGTTGCATACCAAATACCCAAATTACAAGTATCTGGTTCGCTATCCGCCTTGTCATCATAAGTCCGCCAAGAAATATGTGCGATATCGTTTTTATCTATTCTAATATTGCCCGGGGTCATTCTTTTTGGATATACTTTTTTGTCTTCTGGTCCAGTATATTTTGCTTGTGAAGGGCATGGTTGGTCAATTATTTTTTCCCAAACCTGAGTAATATTCCCATTTTCATATTTCATTTTTTTTAACCTAATACTTCGGAAAATATTATCTGGCGGATCACCATTTTTATATTCTCCTATTTGACCATACTGGTACAAAATATAAGCATTGCCTTGACTATCAACGTCCATCCTATTCATTATAGTATTTCTATCATAAACCACGTACATATTATCTTTTTTAGCCCCAAGCGTGCCATCTGGCTTGATTACCGCGTATCCATCATTATAAGAAATATGCACATTATTATTTTTATCTACCCTGACCCGAGCATCTCCTGAGACTGCCAAATATTTTTCTTTGGTAAAAATATTATTTACTTTTACTTCTCCTTTTTCACTGGTTACTTTAGCATAACACAACAACTGTCCGCAGTTATAAGCAATATGTAAGTTGCCTTGGCTGTCCACATCTACTGCTGGATTTTTGGCATTACTATCTATCTTAATTAATTCTGGTTGTGCTGTGGCTGGTGGTGTCGGCGTTCCGCTGCAAGTTCCATAACAACAATTTGGTAATGTGCTATGCCAACTGCCCGAACATGTTTGTCCAGCCTGACACAGTTGATAACCAGTCGGGCACATATTAACACAACTGCCCAAACAACAATAATTAGTATCACTCGCTGGTAAAAAATTACCAGTTGAACACCCTTGGTTTGGTTGGCAAATTCTGCCACCCTGATCAGCACAGTTATTCGGTGTTGTTCCGCCAAAAGTCTTTACTGTAATATTTTTATACACAGCATCAGTAATTCCTTGATACATAGTGCTATTTCCTAAACGCAAAACCATATTAGTGGCTGACCAACCAAAATTTTGATACTTTGTATTGGGTATCTGTCCAGGGTTCCAATCTTTTAATACCTGCCAAGCGCCTCCTGACCAATATTTATAAATTAAATGTTTACCATTACTGCCCGCCCCCCATTCGATTCTAAATTTATGAGTTTTGCCTTCCCAAGGTAAATAAGGAAAAGTGCCATAATTTTCCCAGGCTGGTGGACAATAATCATCCGGTCTCTCTTTGTCATCACTGCACCTTCTTCCTGGTAAATCATCATTTTCGGGATGACATTGCATATAATCACAAGTATTATTGATATTGGCTCTAAAACGAATCATGCCCACATAATCGCCGCTATATTCTTGACCCAAAATATCCATCCTAATGTAATTGGGGTTTTGGGAGGTTTCATAAGAATAATTAATACCACTTTTATCAATTATAGCCGCAATGCTGTGATTCTTGCCGGGCATATTAGCTATTTTTATATTGGAAACTTCAAACTCGACATAACCTGCTTGGGCGCTACTACAAATTGGTATTTCCTTATAATCACTAGCACTAGCAACAGTCCAATCGTCAGTATAAATTTTTATGCCGCAGCTATCAGTTAAATTATTTCCTATTGCCTCTAAAATTGCTCTGCCGCTACTGCCCAACTGATCTTTAAAAGACTTGCTATTTTTTAAATCAAAACCAGCCAATTGATGAAAAATCCAACCAGCTGCTCCATTATCTTTAGCTTGTTTGACCGCCTCCACAAAATGAGTCTGATCAATATCATTATTAAAATATTGTTCCTCGCCCAAATAAATAGGAATATTTTTTGCTGGAGAAAGACTATTTAATATATTTCTTACTGTATTAATTCTTTCTCCGGTTTTACTCCACCAATCAGTCGTTCTGCTTAAATGTGGCGTATAAATATCATTACCAACGTTTGCTAATTCGCTCGCTATTTGTGTTTGATCCATCGAACTCCCCCCTCTGTTAGAAACAGTCACGTATCTGGAAGCATCAGCCGCTCTTACCTCGTCAGCAATCTTTTTAATATCACGATGATCGGAAAAATCTAAATAATAATCGTATCCGCCATTATCATGTTCATTCATTAAATCAAAAAAAACATTTTTTTTACCTTTTAAAATACTAGTAATATTTCTAGCAGCTGTCTGGTGTTTTATTAACAATGATTGTCTCGATTCTCCCGCCACATAATAAGACGGATTAAAATCAGTAATTACCAAATCAACTATTATACCTCTATTTTTTGCGGCGTCAATAATTTTTTTTAACTTTTCTACTTTCACCACATCTAAAGAACCATCTTTTTTTGTCATATCATATACCGTGCTTAATCTATGATAATAATCACTTGTCGGGTTATTTTCGTATTCGCCTTGCCACTGCCAATCAGCCCAAATCCTAATCAAATTATAATTATGCTGGACCAAATAATCTAAATCTGTAGCCATTTTTGTTTCCTCCCAGTTCAGGGCGTCAAAAACAGAAACTCCTAATAAGAATTTTTCACGGCCATTAACAAAAAATTTATTTTGATTAATAGTAAAACTATTAAACGTGTCGGCTGCCATCTTTACACTATATTCCCCTGCCACTTGCCCGACTTTTTGTTCTTCTGGCCAATAAAAAATTTTTGCCAATTGTTTAGATATGCCACTTTGGCTGGCAATGACGTTACCACTGATAACAAAAACCAAAATCAAGCTGCCAATCTTTACTGGCAAATTATTAAAAAATTTATTAAAAAAGTATTTCAAAATTTTCATATCTATTTTAAACAAATTTTATTTGTTGGTGTTCCCCAGCAGGAAAGCAATGGTGCCAAATCCAAATAATTAATCTCGCTGTCAGCCACTAAATTTAAATTTTTTGTCTTGCCAGCACAGCCAACATTTTGATATTGGGTTACGCTTTCATCAGCTGTTCTACCAATGTGCGACAACAAAATACCAAAATCAACCACGTCTATCTTTCCGTCACAATTAAAATCAGCTAATAATTCTCTATCACCCATTGCCACGCTATTTTCTGTGTAAACAAATTTAACCACGTCAGCTAATAATGTGCCGCTTGAAGTTAAATCTAAAGACAATTTTACATAACCATCAGTTCCCTTATTAAAATTATATTTACCCAAACTATTCCACTGGCCATAATTTCCTTTTTGGCTGATAATTTTAGTTTCTGTTCCACCCCCGTGTCCAATTTCTACCTTAACCTTATCTGCTTCTCCGCCCGGTCCATTACCTGCCCAACCATGCCATTCAAACACTTCGTACTCCCCAGCCAAGCCAATAGTTGGCCTAAAAGTAGCCGCCCCCAACACTTTATCAGTAGTCGAAAAATAACCAATGCCTTCTGATGAAGAGCTGGTATCATCCTGATCCCACTGAGAAAAATACGGATTACTTTTATTAGTTTTTGGTCTTTTTTGCCAAGAACCACTTGTTTCTAATGGCAAACTCCCTGGTGAAGTGTCATTATTATTAAAATTTCCTATCACAATGTCTGCCACCACCCGATAATCTGATTCTTTAAAAAGTAAAATTCCATCCCCTTTGCTGCATTTGTCATTGCCCGCGCACCCGCTGCTTGTGCCATCATAGCCACCGCCCAGCACAACTGGGTCGCTATCAGTCAACTCAGCGCCATTATTAATATCCGCTGCCTGCCCGCCCTTAAAACGATAATAGGGCCCACTATAACCAACTAGCCCCTTTATTTCATTGTCTGTAATACTAACCGGTTGATATTGTTGATTAACAATCACTGCTCCTTTATCAAAAAACCTAACATAAGCGCAATATTCGGGATTATTCCATTGATCAATGCGCCGATTAATACACTTAATTTTTTGTGGCTCACTAGTTGGGTAACCCAAATCAGTTAAATATTCATCATAAATATAAGCAAAATAAAACCACCCGCCGCCAGCTCGACCATAAAAAGCATTGCCCATAGAAGCGCTTGCCAAGCCATAACGCATGCCCAAAAAATCGTTTTTAAAATTACTAGTGTCACTCCAACTTGCCCCCTTGCCATCAACTGCTGTAATATATTTTTCACCGGCTTCCCACTCTTTTAATTTGGCTAAATATCGATTCCAACTCCAAATCCCCAACATGCCCTTTTCTATAATATGCCCGTCTAACCACGTCGGTGCATCATCTGGCACGCCAAAACCATCATTAGTAATTATTTTTGTCTTGCCTGTTTTTTGTTTCTCATAATCAAACATTTTTTTTAGTCCGTTTTGCCACGCTAACGCCTGTTGATTTAACCCTCCCGTATCAGCCGCATCTGGTACCCAATTTAAATTAAAATCCACATTATTAAATTCTTGCTCAGTGCCGCGTGAACGAAAAAAATCATACAGTATACCGTCAACATTACTTAAAAAATCTCTGCTGCCTTCATTATATTTGTTATCAATAAAAAATCTTATCGTCGCTTGTTGATCAAAAGGATTTAAATCAGAAACATTGGGTGACCAACCGCCAGCTTTTATCGGCTGTCTTAAGTATTCGCCTGCCTGATGATCGTGGCTAATATTATAAACTCCTTCTAATATTTCCATCCCAGAATCTACCGAAGAATAGTTAACCTTATCCAATTTACTGTAATTTAATAATTCTTGGGGTGTGCCTTTGGTTGGTCCGACAAAAACAACTACTTCTCCCGGGTCTGGTTTATCATCATGATTACCCTTAAACAAACCCGCCGTCTCATCAACTTTTATATCAACCGGACCAGCTTGGGCGCTCACCGCTTCATTGGTTTTTGGCCCAATCGATCTAAAAATTAAATGCTGAAAATTTATATCATCATCATCAAATTCAATATTCAGATTGCCAAACCCCCCAAAAATTATTACTGATGGTTTTTTCTGCTTCACAATTTTATTACACACATTTCCCCCTGATAAACCCAACAAATCAAAAACAGTATAAAAATTATCACAAATAGTAAAATGGGTCTCAGCCGCCGGATACTGATAAGCAGTTCTTGGATACGCTGGATTCCAATCAGTTGCCCCAGCCACTAATCCTATTCTTTGTTCTTCACTTTCCTGATTAATATATAAATAGATTTTATCTGCCAGCCAATTGTGCGCTCCTACCCAATCTAACACTTCCCAAGATAATAAAAATAAAGCCGCCACCAATATTATTGCTCGCCTTTTGTTTTTATCTTTATTTTTTATCCGGCCCACTTCAAATCCCATGGGGACTTTTATAATTAATTAACACTATATAAATTATAGCAAAAATTTTTCTCAAAAGCGAACATAAAAACCCTCTCCTTGGTAAGGAGAGGGTAACTTGTTTCTTACTACTTATTACTTGCTGCTTGTTCTTTATCTTTCTTGCCAACTCTTGCCCCGATAACAATATGACCAATCGCTAATCGGCGTCGAAGTTGCACTCCAATTATCATCCTGATCTTGAGCACTAATTCGATAAAAATATTTTTGATCTTCTTTGGGGGTTAAAACATTAACTGGCACCACTTCATTGTCTTGATAAGTGCAACTACTCTCACCCGCCGGGCAATAAGTTTCCATATTACTTTCATCAACTTTTAATAATTGACTAAAATTACTTGTCCCCGATGGACTCTTAGCAATAATATATGCCTTGGCATTAGAAAGTTGTGACCACATTAAAGTAATCGAGCCACATCGATGAGTTGAAGACAATTCTGCTAAATCCATCGGGCAAATCGGCACCAAGGTCGACATTGGGCAAATATTTGTGCCTAATCCCAAACCACCATCACAAGACGCTGTTGAATTATGTTGGTCAATTGGATTAGCTGATAAATAATACCAATAGCGAGTATTTTGATTAACAGTCTCATCATCAAATGCCGCGCCTACATTTTTTTCTTGTGTTTTTAATAATGACCAAACACACAAAGAAGGATTGTTGGGTTCACTGGCGCAACCAGTGCTACTGGAGCGATAAATATCATAACTTTTAGGTGTCCAAGAAGTCGGATGCGCCCAAGTAATGCCCGCGGTCGTGCAATTATAAGCTGCGGCATTATCCATTAAATATTCGCAATCTGGCGCATCTGCCAATACCACTGTTTTTGTTTCACTATCACTATCATTTTCCTCGTCTGTAGCAGTTAAAGTTACGGTAAAATTATCTGAACCGCCGGTTAAAGTATAAACATCATCATTAAAAACCATAAATTCATCAATCGCGCCACTAAGCTCATATGCGCCGCCAGCCCATGAATTACCCACATACATATTGCCAAGAGTAATCGCCGAAGAAAAATTAATTGTACAATTAGTGGAAAAAGAATTACGCAACTCATCTGTTGTCCCATCATAAACATAAAGTCGCAGTTTATCTTCATTCTCATCCCACATTGCTACAATTTTTAACCACTCGCCTGCTGTCCAGCCCGGATTAATACTAGTCGCGCTTAAAATACATTGTTTACCCCCATCACTATCAACAATCTTGTAATAAAATCCATTATTTTGGAACTTCAGTTCCCAAGAATCGCCCGATGACCCATCTGATCGATAAAAATAATGATTTGGTTCACCCGCGGTATTAGAATTATATAACGGCTGAAAGAAAAACTGAATTGCCCCTCTGGCTTTATTAAAACTGCCACCTGAAGTTGGAAAATAAGCTCCTTCACCATCAGCATCAACCAACATAGCGCTGCCATGTGGCGAATCAATAAAAGTGGTTGAGCCAATTAACCCGCCACCTTCTCCTGGCCCAGGAATTGGCACTGTAATCGAATTTGAATCATCTAAAGTTCCGTACCAAGTAAACTGCGGGCTCTCATAAGGCGTCTCGCCAAAAGTATGCAACGGGTTTTGATTAGTATCAATCGACGTACCATCATTAAACTGCCACTGCCAAGATTTAATCGGCGTATTGTTTGCGTCCATGGTTGAAGTGTCAATAAACTGCGCTGTGTCTGAACTAACCTTACACCATTCAAAATTAGCTGTTGGTGGCGTGCCGCCAACCCCTGTTTCTGCGGTGGTAAAAACAAATGGCCCATTAGCCGAAGCCACTGCTTCTACTCCATCCGTTACTCTGACATTCCAAATATATTTTGTGTTAGCTGTTAAACTTGAAGTTGCAATACTAGTGGCTGCTGAAATGTCTGGTCCGTTTGGATCAGCACTTAATGGATCAATGCTGCTACAGTCATTGCCCGGACACGCGGCTAAATAAAAATGATAAGTTAAGATGTCATCATCTGGGTCAGTTGCTTCAGTCCAAGTAAATGTCGGCGAAACCGAAACTCCGGTTGTATTATTAACTGGCGTTAATAACGTAATTGCTGTTGGCGGATTATTACCTTCAACAACATCACAATCTCTGACCGTGATACTCTTTTCTAATCGATTGTTATTTTCATTAGCCTCATTGACACAAGAATCATTGGGCGCATCTGTTATGGCAATAATTGTATGTTCACCCACGGTCGCTGCTACCGTATTCCAAGAGCCAGACATCACCACGCTTTCACCTGGATCTAAAATATCAGTCCAGTCATCCATAAATTGACCGCCATCAACTGAATCAATATACATCTTGGTTTTATGTGCGTCATAAGGACAACCCGTACCAGCAATTTGATCGCCAATATTTTTTACTGTGGCGCCTACTTCCACCACATCACCCTGGCAAACACTGCTTAAAGCTTCAATATTTTGAATAATTAAATCCGGCCCCGAAGTGCATGGTGTGGTCGAACACACAACAGACCCCGGCGTTGTTTCTTCGTTGTCACCATTTCTGGTCTTAGCGCCAATAGTATAATTTGTGCCACAAGTTAAACTGGCAAACGATTTTGACACGCTTGATTGCCAACCAAGGTATGAACCGCCTAAACTAAAATTGATTTTCTTTTCATAATCATTATGCGGATCATCTGGTTGGGGATCAGAAATAGTATTAGTTACATTAACTGTTAAAGAAGTTTTGGAAGCCGCGGCGCAAAAAAATTGACTGGCTGATTCAATGGAAGTATAAGCATAACTGATTTCTGTAAATTCGCTTGTCTCTGTGGCATTATAGGCTCTAACTTTAATACCATACTGCTTATTAGGAAAAGGCAAATTGTTCCAAGTAAAAGAGGTGCCAGTAACCGTTGCCAAATAAACACCGTTGCTATCATAAACATGATAACCGGTTACTGATCCGCTTGCCGCTGACCAAGTCCAAGTAATTGAGCTGACCGTGTTGCTTGTATGGTGCAAATTTGTCGGCGGACCAAATTCAACCACCCCCGGTTCTGTATCTTTGGCCGCGTCTGGCCCGCAAGCTATTGTGCCTTGTGAATCAAACAACGGTCTAACAATTAAAGTGCGTGATTTCTCTACATAGTCCCACCAACCATCGTTATAAAGCAAATAATATGGTTTACTAGCTTCAAAAACACTAGGAAAATAATCATCCGCCTTACCGGAATCAGGAGGCATGCCATCCTCATTATTTAATAAATCATCATCAAAATCTGTTGTAAAATTATAATCAGTTGCTCCGGGATAATTATCCCATTGCCACAAGATGGCTTCATAATAAAGCTCTGGATTAAAATCAGAATGCAATCCGGTTACTTTGCCTGTTCTGCCAGAATATGCTGGAAATACCTCGGACTTAATCACTAAATTACTAGCGCTATCATACTCGGCCATCCAATAAAAATACTGTGTATTTGGTGTCACATTAGAATCTAAAGCCTCTGACAAAACTGTTCCATCTGAAAAAAAATACCTCCCATCGCCTTTTATAATATTAAAAGTTTTAATCACACTCGCTGTATTAAAGTTATTAACTGAATTTTTATATAATTTATAAGTGCAAGAATTTGCCGAAAAATTACAAAACGGAATAACAAATGCTCCTACTACTGGCGGTGAATTTATATCATTAAAATCAGCGCAAGTAGACCCGGCCAAAAAAATTGGCGGTTCAATCTCTGGACAGCTTTCTACACAAATAGGTATTAATGAATTGTTTTCATCTGCCAAAATTTTATCTGCTGGGTTATCACAACAACCATCTGTGGTCCAAAGAAACTCCGGATTACAATTTTCATTTATAAAATATTCGCCCTCATCATCACCGCAAAATTCTTCATCTGTACCACTATCATACTCGCCAAACGCATGGTCCTCTCCACCTTTTTCTATATCTCCACACAGCGAGCAACCCCAACCAAAAAAATCTATACACCCAGTATCATGATCGCAATCATCCCAACCATAACCATCATTCCGACAATATGCCATATTGTCATTTCCTCCAGGGTTAAGATTATCATGAGCACCGGTTGTGTAATATTGTCCATTTTTAGCACATCCGCTAGCACTCGCGGCTAGACATATGCCTTGTGTATCGGCAGTCCAAGCAATATCATTTGTTGCTGGTGAAATAAAATATTCCTGACTATCATCGCCACAGCATTTTGCATGACCAGCACCATCTTGATAGCCAATCTCTGTCCAGTGTCTAAAAGAATAACTTTCACAAGTCGTTTGATAACCATCACAAGACATGTACATTGCTTGGCAATCTGGATCATTAACATTATCATCTATGGCCCTTGATTCTTTTATTACCAAAAAAGCCGCGGACACCAAAACCACGGCCAATAATATTAAGATTCGTTGTTTATAAGTATAAAATAGCGCTGCCATATTTTTAATTTTAATTTATTATTATTTTTGTTTTATTTTATACAATATATATATTATATCACATTTTAAATAAAAATAAAAGGGCTAATTTTGGTTCCCCATCAAAAAAATATTTTCATTAGACCTCCAAACGGTTTTTTTAACATAAATAACACTTTTCTTAAAATAACAACTATATTTAATAAAAAGGGCTCTGTGTTAAGACACAAAGCCCTTGAAGTGAGACTATTACTTCACCAGCTGCATCTTGATAACCTTGGTCTGGTTATCAGTCTGCAGACGGGCAAAGTAGACGCCGCTAGGTTCGTAAACAGCATTCCAGAGAATGCTGTATTCACCAGCGGTCCGAAAATCATCCACCAACACCATCACTTCCCGCCCGCGGAGGTCATAGACAGAAAGCTTTACTTGTTCATCATACGGCAGAGAAAAATTTATAGTGGTTGTTGGGTTGAAAGGATTGGGGTATAAATATAAATCAAATTCAAATGTATTATTATATTTTACACCCACACCCGTAACCACGATCCACACAAAATCACTCTGGCAATTATTTAGCTCTCCATCAGAGCTAAAATTGGCAGTCACAGTCGCTCCGAGGGTGATGGGGGCTGACAAGCCAGACAGGGTGTAACTAGTGCCCACATCGACTATTTGATAATTGTGAACGCTATAATCAGCGTTCCAGATAACTATCAAATATTTTAGAGCGCCGCTCGCGGGTGACCATGACCAGGTGATGGCATCATTGCCTGTTTGTGAAGCAGTGAGGCCAGAAACTTGAGAAATGTAATCAGCCCAGTCACTTTCTGGGCCGGTTTTGTTGCTTTCGCCAGCACCGATGACATAAGAACTCACCCAGTAATAATACTTAGTACCTGCGGCAATGGTGGTATCCTGGTACACTACTTGGTTAGAACCGCTAGCAGCAAGAGTGTCAATGCGATCACTAAGACTTGGTGGGGTGGTATCGGTCCGGCGGTAGATATAAAAACCTTCACCACCGTTATCTGTCCAGATAATCTGCATACCAGGGATGTTGTCGCTGAACTTCACTGCCGAACAAGAAGTGCAGATCACCTCTAAATTGCTCGGCTCGACAGCAAAACAAAAACTAACAACCATAAACACGATAACTATCATGAAATTTTTTTTCATGACAAACCTCCTTTTCCTTTTTTAATTGTTAAATTTTTTATATATAATTTTATCATAACAAATTTTGATAAAATGTCAATATAAAAATAAAAGGGCCGGTTTTGATTCTTCACCAAAACCGGCTCAAACATTATCGCACCAGTGTAATCCTTTTTGTCAGCTGCCGCGCTCCAACCTGCAGTTTGACAGAATAGACACCGGAAGCTAACTGCCCGGCATCAAAAACGGTTTCGTGATTTCCAGCAGATAAAGTACAATTCAGCAATACCCGCACTTCTCTGCCCAAAATATCCACGACCGTCAAACGCACCGGCCCAGCTTGCAAAAGATTGAACGGGATGGTCGTTTGTGAGTTGAACGGATTAGGATAGTTTTGCAGTAAAGAAAAATCCTGCAAAAAATTATTTTCCGTTTCCACTCCTGCCGCTCTCTTATAGAAAAAAGTCGAGAGCGCAGAATCAACTTTTGATGGGGTGATGTTAATCACCCCGCAAAGCGATTCACGCCGACCAAGTGAATCAACCGGCCCCGGGCCAGCTAATTGACGGCAAATTTCTCTGGTCTCTTGCCACGAAAGCTCGAAACCAAATACTTCTGCCGCCCGCCGACGTACAAAGGAAAATTTTCCAGCCACCCGCGAAAGCACAAATGACCGGTAATTCCTTTGCCAATATTCGACGAATTCAACATTGGGTCCATAAGGCCCCAATACCTTACCCATCGAATCTCCGGTGGTAACGCATACGCCGCTTTTTGATAAAGCCGGCGGATATGCGCCATACATGCGGGTGGAATCCGACATGTTCCACGCAGACAGATCCACAAACCACAGGTACTGGTCTGTGGAGAGTTTGTATGCATGGATTTCGGCCGTGCTAACCGGCGCCACCACACATACCCCCAACCTTCCGGCAACTTCATCGGCGCCGGAAAAGTCCCATGGAAAATAGGCAACCTTCGCTACTGGATCAGCGGACAAAATCGCCTGATGACATACCCAATTATGGTAGTCATCGTGCCCAGGGGTGCCGAGGATAATAAACTCCAAGCTGTCTGCCGGTGTGCCCTTGGCAAAATCCCCCCCGTATATTTTTTCAATGGCGGTTCCAGCAACTGCCAAGTTGACCATTAAGCAGGTCAACAAAAAAACAAAAAAATTCCTCATGACCCGCTCCTTTCTTATTTTTATAAAAAATTTTAAAGAACTTATTTAACATCACATTTTAACAAATTTATAATATTTTGTCAAGACCAACAAAAAAGGCTTACTTTTTACAGTAAGCCATTTATTTTCTATTAATCAATTTTTACAATTCACTGCTTTTTTCTTCTACTAATTTCTTAACTTTTTCTATAAATTCTTTTTTATTAATCTCTTCTGTTTTCTCCTTGCCCCGTGCTCGAATTTGTAAGGCGTCTGACTCCAGCTCTTTATCGCCAACAACGAGCATGTAAGGAATTTTTTCCGCAATTGCTTTTCTAATTTTGTTGCCCACAGTTTCATTTTCACTCCATACTTCCACTCGCAAATCTTCAGCCCTAAACTCCTCGGCCAATTTCTGACAATGTTCCGTATGTTTTTCGCCAACCGAAATAATCACAATTTGAGTGGGCGAGAGCCAAAGTGGAAAAGCGCCGGCATAGTGTTCAATTAGAATCATTAAAAATCTTTCCGGCGAACCAACAATCGCCCGATGTAACATTACCGGTCTTTTCTTGTTGCCGTCTTTATCTGTATATTCCAACCCAAATCTTTCCGGCATCACATAATCTATTTGGACTGTTGATAATTGCCATTCACGGCCTAAAGCATCGGTTGCCATCAAATCCATTTTTGGCGCATAAAACGCCGCCTCGCCCGGGCCATCAAAATAATCAATTTCGTTGCGCTTCATTATTTTTTCCGCCCATTTTTCTACTTTATCCCAAACTTTTGGATCACCTAAATATTTCTCTAGATGATTGGGGTCTCTGGTGGAAAGGCGATAACGATATTTAAAACCAAAAGTAGCCATGATCTTTTTTGTCATATTTAAAGCCATATCAATTTCTTCATCAACCTGATCTTCTCGGCAAAAAATATGGCAGTCGTCTTGCGAAAAAGAACGCACTCTGGCTAAGCCGTTAAGCTCGCCCGGTTTTTCATCGCGATATAACATGGCAAAATCCGTATAACGCACCGGTAAGTCTCGATAGCTTTTTGGCTGGCTTAAATAAATCTGAGTGTGTTGCGGGCAATTCATCGGTTTTAAAAAAAATTCCTCATTTGAATAATTGGAAACCACCCGAAACATACCATCTTTATATTTATCATAATGTCCAGAAGTTTGAAATAGTTTTGCCTTAGCAATTTGTGGTGTCCAAACTTGAGTATAACCGTGCTTAGTTTGAATCTGTTCTACATAATTATTAACTGCCTGGCGAATAAAAGCTCCTTTGGGAGTGTATAATGGCAAACCGCTGCCCACTAATTCGGAAAAGGTAAATAAATCAAATTCTTTGCCAATTTTTCGATGATCGCGTTTTTCTGCCTCTATTAAAAATTTAAGATAGTCACCTAATTCTTTTTCACTTTCATAAGCAGTGCCATAAATTCTGGTCAACATTTTATTTTTTTCATTTCCATGCCAATATGCCCCGGCCATTTTCATTAATTTAAAAGCCTTAATTTCTCCTGTCGTTTTTACATGCGGTCCAGCGCATAAATCTACAAACCGATCGCCAGTCCAATAAACCGTTGGTTTTTCCCCACGGGCTTCAATTTCATCCAGCCATTCTTGTTTGTATTCATTAGCCTTAAACAATTCCCGCGCTTCTTTAACAGAAATTTCTTTTTTAATAATTGGTAGATCAGCTTTAATAATTTTTTCCATCTCGGCCTCAATTTTGGGAAAATCTTCTTCCGAGATTTTTATTGATGAATCAAAATCAAAATAAAAACCATCATCAGTGGCCGGCCCCATCGCCATTTTAATCTCGGGATAAAGTTTAAGCACTGCCATGGTTAAGACATGTTCAGTAGAGTGTCTTAAAGCTAACAAATAATTACTTTCTTTTTCTTGATTTACTTTTTTATTCATAAAAATTAATTATTTCTAAAATTTAATTATTAAAAATTATTTTAAAATTTAAAATTTGTTATTTAAAATTGTTTAAAAAAATTAAAAGCCTTCCATCCTAAAAATACTAAAATTTAGTATCTCTGGGACGGAAGGCTTATTTTTTTTATTCGTAATTATTCGTAGTAGTTTTAAATTCGAATAAATTCGTATTATATACCTCTCGTGGTTCCACCCAATTTGTCCCGCATCTGCGGGACCACTTTAATAAATTGCCTGCTGAACTTAGAGGATTACCCTGCTCTCACGGAGCATAAGTTTGGTAAACTTATCAATCGTTCCAGCATTTTAATTATAAATCCACCATTTCTTTTTGTCAATTTATTTTTTTACTAAAATATTTTTCTTTTTATCCCCCGATTACCTTAATCATTTATTCTTTTATACCTTAAAATCTTTGTACTTTAACCCGCTTGCTGTTTGTTGACCACAACATTATGCGCCATCAACTAAACATTTTATATTTCTTATTTCTAATTTCTACGTTTATGTTTTATTCTTAAATCGTAAATCATAAATCTTAATTCTTAGCTCGCTCTTTATCCTAAAATATGCTATAATAATTATGCACAACAAACAAAAATTAAAATTTTCCTTACAAACATATGCCCTCCAAAAAACCCCTGCTCACCAATCCGCCAATTATTAATCAACCAGAAGAAAATAAAATTTATGTGCCCTTCTGGCTCTCTTTACTCATCATTGTGCTTATTGCGCTCATCGGCGCGGCCGTTATTTTATTAACCTATCAAAAACCACTTCCTACTAATAAACTTGAAACCGCCCCTAGTAAAAATATCCCCGCTACTGTTCATTCCTTTGTAGGTAAAATCACCGAAGTTGGCGCTGATTATCTTGCTCTTGAGGCCGCTGCTGATAGAAATTATTTGCTCCAAAATTCTGCCTTGGTTATAAAACTGTCATCCCAAACAGAATTTAAAAAAATTATCATTCCCCAAAAAATAACCGGCAATGCAGAAAATGACCAAATCCAAACCCAAAACATTAATAAAAACGAATTAAAAGTTGGCCAAACAGTTGTTGTCTACAGCCGCGATAATCTTAAAAATCAAACCACCTTTACTGCTGACCGCATCGAACTCCAAGTTATTAAATAATCTTAGTAATTTAAAAATTCTCCTCTCAAAGGGGAGAATTTTTATTTTATTAAAATATTTTTAATTTATTGCTTTTTACTCTCATTAATATATCTGCCACGTTTTTCTCTCTATTTCAATTATTCTTGTCTCCTGTTGATAAATACCAGTGCCAGTTAATATAATTCCTAATGGCAAATTGCCCTGAGCTGGCTTTACTCTAAACGTAATCATCTGTGTGTCTTCATTTACTAACCGCAATAAATAAAGTTTGTCTTCTAAATCATGCAAATTAACCGGTGAATCGCTGGAAGATGTTTGTATTCCATCACTACTTAAAGCAATTACTTTGCCTATTCCATCTTTTTCCACCTCTTGTATCTGCACATTATTAGGCAAATTCATTCCCACAAAATTCATATCAATTTGAAAAGAATTACCCGGACTTAATTTTACTACTAATGGATTCGATGCCGTAATTTCACCAACAACATCAACGCAAATCCCTTCCCCACTCAACTGATCACAATCAACATCTAACAACCTATTCACGCTGTATGATCTTGTCCATTGCCCATCAGAAGTTGTCATTGTTTGTGGGGTGGCGACATCTAAATTTTCTACTGAATGATTTTTTTCTATTTCATATAATCCTTTTTCAATAGCCGTTTCGGCGGCATAAAAAGCTACTTCTGATTGTCCAATTTGACGCGTCGATCTGCCCACCCTTAAAACAATGGCCGATAAGGCCACGGTCAAAACCATCAGCGATGATAAAATTAAAATTACCAATAAAATAGAAATGCCTTGCTGATTTTTTAATATTTTAGTCATAGTTTTTAATCAGTGCCACCTGCTCTTTGTGGCACAGTTTCCTGCACGGTCAAACTAGCATTCTCTCCACCCTTACTTGAAGAAATAGTTAAAGAAATCGTCACGTATGGCTGTGAAATTGGCGGATCACTTAATGAGCCGAACGGGTCAGTTACTGGATTAATAAAAAATTTTAAATCATCTATTAATACCGCCTCGGCATTAATGGTCTTTTCCAAGCCACCATTAATTGATACTGACAAAGAAGAGCCAGATTTTTTAAACACATACTCGTCGCCAAACTCATCAATTAAAGCCAGCTCTTCTTCCGGGTTAACTACCGCTGGCGCATAATTAGCATATTCATAATTAACTGCGCTGCCTCTAATTTTCTTCGCTAAAACCTGCATAATTAATTGTGTGTCTTGCTGCACCCTCGTCAAAGCCGTGGTTTGTCTGCCCGCTCTAACCGTGGCCGAATAAATCGCTAAGCTGGCCATACTGACAATTACAAAAATACTAGTCGCAATCAACATCTCCATTAAACTAAAGCCTGCTTTTGATTTTATTTTAAATTTCATATTAATTTACCAATCGGTCAAATTAGTTTCTAAAACATAATAATGTTCCCGGCCATGCTCCACCCAATAAACCCGAGAGACAACGTTTTTTACATACTCATTAATGTCATTAATAGTGACAGACCTTTTAAAGAACGTGTCCACGCCTGGGCTATTATACAAATAACGCCCTTCATACAATCTCAATCGACAGTTGCCGCAGTCTTTTACGTTCGTATTATCTGCCGCCACCAGTTGCAAATCACCGCTGACATAATTAATGCTCGGCAACCAAACACCAGTTGAAATGCCGCTCCACCCGTTTAAATCTCTAATACTTCTGACAATCTCAACCCCCTCGCGCGCCAAATTAACCACTACAATTGTTTGTTCCGTTGATTGTGAATAGCTAATTGAACTAATCATTAAACCTAAAGCCGCCACAATACCGATAGTTAAAATTCCTAAAGAAACAATGGTTTCTACTAAAGTTACTCCCTGCCGATTTTTAAAATTTAAAAATGTCTGAGTCATAAAAATTAAGGCGTGCTGATTTGACCCGATTCTAAATCAATATCAATTATTTTTTGGTCACTAAAAACAGTATGCTTAAAAACTATCTGTGCTGTTGTCACCTCTTGCAAACCATTAAAATAAACCTTAGCATAAGGTGGTACAAAAACAATGTCTAACTGCTGGCTTACCGCCGGCGTAACTGAATCAATATAAGCGCCCTTGAGCATCGTATAAGTCCCTCCGTCTGTTAATTCTTCCCCCGCCACATACTTCTTATCCCCTGTAGTTTCATCATCTTTAAATAAATAATAAGTGCAATTGCCGCTCGCGCACTGACTTATATGTACTCCATAATTATAACGTACGCCATCAATAGTTTGGCCGGTTAAAGCCCAAATTTGGGCCTGCCTAATTACTGAGGCCAATTGTTGCACCTCCGAATCCAAAACCGAACGGTGTTCAAAACCACGAAAATTAGCCATAAAAATGGTTACTAAAATTGCTATGATAAACATTACTGTTACCAATTCCAAGACGGTAAAACCACAATGATTGTAAAAAATTTTTTTCATTTTTTAACTAATTAAAGACCAATACCATTTTAATAATAAGTCTCCCCACCAAAAAACAATTAAGGTGGCCAAACTTAAAAAAGTTCCCATCGGCAAAACCGATCCCCAACCCTTCTTTTTTGTCATTAATAATGGTACGGCTATCAATAAACCAATTATATAAGCTAAAAACAATCCCGCCAAAGACAGTGGCCAACCCAAAATCAAACCCATCAAAAAACCCATTCGCATATCACCTCCACCCACTCCGCGACCGCTGGTCAGAAAATATTGCAGTGCAAAAAAACTACCTATTATTATACCACACAACAAATGAACTAAAAAATCTTGACCGCCATTAATCATCGAACCCTGATTTTGTTTCACTAAAAAAAATTGAAAAAACACCACACTAATTACCGCTGGCCAAATAAATCGGTCCAAAATTAAATAATATTTTAAATCATACAAAAAAATTATTACTAAAAAACTAATTATTACCCAACCATTAATCAAATTAATTAATAAATCAAAATTTATTTCTCCAATTCGTGACCACCCAACCCCAAAATTAATTAAAAACAAAATTCCCGTTACTAATTCCACAAAAAAATATTGCCAAGCTATCTTTTGGTGACAAAAACGACACCGGCCAGCCAGCAGAAAAAAGCTAATTAATGGAATATTATCATACCATTTAATTTTTTTTTGGCATTTAGGACAGCTTGATCTAGCAAAAATAATTTCTTTTTTTTCTCTGGTTCTTTCTATCACCACATTTAAAAATGATCCGATGGCCAAACCAAAAATAAAAATAATTAAACCGACTAAAATCATAAAATTTAGTTAATTTTAAAACGCGCTTGCCATTCTGCTCGATGCTCAATATATCCTTGCGAATTAGCCACGTCTGGCACTGGTTCCAATAGCAAAGCTTGCCTAAAAAAATCTTGTGCTTCTTCTCTTAATCCCGTCTCTAAATAATAAGCCGCTCGGGCATAAAATATCTGCGCCATTTGGTATAATCCTAAATAATTATTCTTAAGCTGATAATTATTTTCATCTGTTACCTCTAAAACTGGGTTAATTATTTTAGCACTTTTTGCTTCTTCAATATTACTATAAACCTTGTGCACTAATCCATTAGAACGAGTAAATATTTTGCTATTCTTTTGTGCCGCCAAAGGAAACAGTACATAAACCGGCCGTCTTTGGCCATATTTTTCAAAAAATAATTCTGCCAAATAATATCTTCTTTCTTTTTTGGTTCTTATGCTATCATAAATTTCCAATGCTTCCTTATCTGGTTTATCAAAAATACCCGTCACACTAGCCACTGTCACATCTGGTCGTAAATTTTGGCTAAATTTTTGATAAGCTAAAGAAAATATAACATTATCTAACCCATTAAAATTTGGCTCGAGCACCAAAACCGCATCCGGCTCTAAACTATCTAATAAAACCCGGCTATAATTATCTAAAAAATAAAATTTGCTAAAATTATTAATTGAAAAATTTTTTATTAAATTAAACAAAGGTAAAAATAATAGCAACAACACCCATACTATTTTAATTGATTTTTTCAGCCATTCTTTCCTCACTGCCTTATTTACAATCTCCCATAAATCAGCCCAACCGTAAATAATAAAACAGGCAAAAATTAAATACGCTGGCAAATAATAAACCCTAAAGAAATAATCAGCATAAGACCCAGCGCGTAAAAAAATAACAGCTAAGGTATTCAACAAAAAAAATCCCAATGCTAAAAATAAAAACTTCTTTTTCTTTTGCCATAAACCAAAAATTCCCCCCAATCCTAATCCCATACCAATTGCCCCATATTGCGCCAATAAATTTATTAAAAAAGCTCCCACATAATTTATTTTACGGCTCCAATTATGCCACCACTCCAATCCCAAATCTTGATAGTCCTGACGCATAACATGTCGAATTAAATTACCCCAGTTATCGGTTTCGCCCCAATTAATCTCTGGCCCCGTCGCAGCTCTTAAAGGCAAAAATAAATAAACGCTTAAACCGCCTAAAAAAAGCAAGCTGCCACCTAAAAGCAATCTCTTTTTTTTCTCTATTTTTTGATCAACTATTAACACAAAAGCAACCAACGCTGGCAAAAATAAAATCATCATCACATGATTGGTTAACGATAGGCCATAAAAAAAACAAGTTAACAAAAAATATCTTTTTCCGTTTGGATTAGCTGTTTTAATTGCTGTCGACCATTGATAAATAAAATAAAAAATCAAGCTCATTAAAAAACAATTTAGGGTATAAACCTCCGCTATTTCTGCTTGCGACCAAAAAATTTGACTAAAAGCCAATAGCCAACTGCCGGCCATTGCCACGCTCGTTTTCCATAGTTTGCTTTCTGAAAAATTATCTATTAAAAATTTTTTGATTAATAAAAAAACCATTACTCCTGTTAAAGCTGCAAAAAAAGCTGACATAAAATTTATCCGCCAAGCCAAACTACTAATCGGTAAAAAAGAAAACAACTTGCCCAAAATCACATACAGTGGATAACCAGACGGATGGGGAATGCCCAATGTATCCGCCACCGCCACAAATTCCGCTGAATCTTCTAAATAGATTGTCGGCGCTAAACAAATAATATAGACTAGTAAAATGCTTATAAAAACCAAGAAACCGCCGCTTATATTTTCTTTTTTCATCCTTATTATCATATGCTTTTATTTTATCATCTTTTAACAATTTACTAAACAAAAACTGCCCCGCTATTAAACCAGGGGGGCAGTTTCATAAATTTCTCTTATTGAACTCCGGAAGCAGAAGCAGTGTGTGCACCAGAACTTAAGCCACCCGTACCTCCTTCCAAAGTAAAGACTAATGAATATGAGCTATATGGTGAGGCCGAGGTATAAGTATAAACATTACCGGCTGGTGGTGTTGGTGCGGTCGGAATAGAATTCATAAATGAACCCAAAGTTGTACCTGATGGGCAACCATTGGTAGCGCCAGCTGTCAAAGAATCAGGATATTGGCCACACTCGTTTAAAAACATTTCCAAAGCTGCTTGAATTTGTCTAATGTCAGCTACCCGTCTGGCATCTCTGGATTTCTGACGAGCATTATTTAAAGCCACAATTGCCATAGTTGATAATAAAGCAATAATAGCAATTACGACTAAAAGTTCAATCAAAGTAAAACCTTTTTTATTTTTCATAAATTTTATAAATTATTTTTTAACCACTGTTATATAGGATCGACCTTTATAAATATTTTATCCCCAATAAAATTCATCTTAATTATAACACAAAACACATTAAAAAACTAAATGGAGCTAGCCAAATTATACATGGGCATTAAAACCGCTGAAACCATTACCCCGACCGCCAAGCCCAAGCCAACCATAATTAACGGCTCAATTAAACTAACTAAATTAGTTACCAAATTATCAATTTCCCGATTGTAAAAACTCGCTAATTTATCCAACACAATGTCTAATTTACCCGTCTGTTCACCCACGCTAACCATATAAGAAATCATCGGTGGCATTGCTTTCTCATTCGACAAAACCGAAGCAATTGTATTACCCTCTTCCACTTCGGCAATTGTTTTAGTAATAATATCCTGATAAACTTTATTGCCCACCACCTCAGAAGTTATCTTTAAAGCATCAACCAGAGGAATCCCGCCACTCGTCAAAGTTGATAAACTCCTGGCAAAACGCACTAGATATATCTTCTGGAACAATTTACCAAAAATTGGAATCTTTAATAAAAAAACATCCCAATAACGCCGGCCGTTTTCTGTTTTAACCCCCGTTCGAATTCCCCAGACCAAACCTAAAAGTATAATTAAAAGCACCCACCAAAAATTTACTAAAAAATTACTGGTCGCAATTAATATCTTAGTAGTTAATGGAAACTCTCCGCCGGTCTCAGCTAAAATACTAGTCAATTTTGGCACCACAAAAATCATCATTATTACCCCAACTGCTATTAACATGCCCACAATAAAAATCGGATAAGTCATCGCCCCCCTAATTTTACTTATCAAATCATAATCCTTTTCTTGTTGATTGGCCAGATATTCTAAAATTTCATCGAGTTGACCCGAGGTCTCGCCCGATTTAACCATGGCCACAAAAAAATCTCCAAACACTTTTGGGTGTTTACTTAAAGCTAAAGATAACTTCATTCCTCCTTCAACCTCATCCGCCACTTCTGTCACTATCTTTTGCAAATTAACGTTAGATGTCTGCTTAATCAATATTCTTAAGGCTTTTACAACTGGCACCGTGGCTTTTAACATTACCGCAAACTGCCTGGAAAATATTACTAAATCTTTAGCCTTAATTCTATTAAAAAAAACAAAACCACCGCCGCTTTTGCCATCTTTTATTTCTGCCATTTTTACCAAAATTAAACCTCGCTCACTTACCGCTTGAAAAGCTTCCTCTTCTGAAGCAGCTTCTATTATTGCTTTAACTTTCTGTTGATTATTATTAATAGCTAAATATTCAAAAAAAGGCATATAAAAATCTTATTTAATTTTCACCGGCGCGTCGCAAAAAACCATCTTTATCTTCCACCAATTTAACTGCTTCCTCCAGCGAGACTTGCCCTTCTTTTACTAAATTTATCAATGATTGTTCCAACGAAATCATACCTTGGCCTGCCGAAGTACGCAAAACATTATTAATTTGGTTTAATTTATTGTCCTCAATGCACAATCTCACTGTTTCATTTTGCCACAGCAATTCAACTGCTAAAACAAAATTATTATTTCTGGCCTTTACTAATCTCTGACAAACAACGGCGCCCAAAGTACGTGCTAAAATTTCTTGATAATGTTGTTTTTCTTCTTCTTTAAAAAAAGATAAAAATTTCATTAAAGTTGTTACTACTGAATCCGCGCTAGTAATAACTATTACCAACCGCCCTTGCTCTGCCAATTCTAAAGCTAAAATCATCTCTTCTTTGTTCTCTAAACGTGACACCATAATTACCTCGGCATTGCTTTCTAAACAATCTTTCAAGCCCGCCGCAAAACTTGGCGTATCTTTCCCAATCTCTCTTTGCTGTACAATACTTTTTTTGCTTACCAAAACATATTCAATGGGCTCTTCTAATGTAATTATTTTTACTTCTTGATTATTATTTATTTCCTCTAACCAAGACATAACGGTGGTTGTTTTACCGGCTTGATAAGGACCAGTAATGGCCACCAACCCCTTATTTAGTTGTGTTAATCCTTCTGCCGCCAATGGCAATCCGAGTTGCTTAAAATTTTTAATATTGGCCATTACCCAATGTAAATCAGCTGCTAAGCTGTCTTTTTGATAAAATAAATTAATCTTAAAACGCAAACCATTGTCAAAGGTGTGGCCAAAAATTAAAGCTTTGTTAGCCACTAAAAAAGATTTTTGTTCTACCGTTAATAACGGCAAAATTAATTCCTCAATTTTTAAACCAGTCAAAATCTCTTCTCCTATTGGGCGCAAATCATTAATAATTTTAACCATTGGCAAAGAACCGGCTGACAGATATAAATCGCTGCCACCTTGTTCCACTATCTGTGTTAGCAAATTCTCAAACTGAATTTTATCTAAAGCTGTCATAAAATTTTATTCCCTTGTCGCCCTCATTATTTCTTCAATAGTTGTTAAACCGCGTAAAGCTTTCAAAATTCCATCTTGTTTAACATTCAAGAGTCCTTGGGCTAAAAACTCTTTCTTAAGCGTTTCTGTATCCATTTTACCCGAAGAAACAATATCCTTTAAAGTATCGGTATTAGCCAAAACTTCCGCAATTGCCAATCGGCCTTTATAGCCGGTCTTATTGCATTTTTCACAACCCGCTCCATAATAAAATTTTATACTGCCGCTGTTCTTAAGTTCTTCTGGCCAAAACTCTTTATTAATTTTTTTTAACTCCATTTCCACCTCTTTAAAAACACTCTCTGGCACTTTCAACTCTGTTTTACATTCACTGCATATTTTTCTTACTAATCTTTGAGCCACAATTACATTTAAAGTTGAGGCCAACAAAAATGGCTCTACCTTCATATCAATTAAACGCGGCACCGCGCCAAAGGCATCATTGGTATGAAGTGTTGATAAGACAATATGGCCAGTTAGAGATGCATGAATCGCTAATTCTACTGTTTCGCCGTCACGAATTTCACCCACCATAATTACATCTGGATCTTGCCTTAAGATTGAACGCAAACCAGCAGCAAAAGTTAAACCGACCTCCGGACGAACTTGTGATTGATTTATGCCTGTTAAATAATATTCTACCGGATCTTCTAAGGTAACAATATTAACACCTTCTTGATTTAAAATATTTAAAACCGAATACAAGGTGGTTGATTTGCCAGAACCAGTCGGTCCAGTAACTAAAAACATGCCATGCGGCTTTTTGATATTTTCTTCCATAATCTTTAAATTTCTACTTTCAAAACCCAGCTGTGGCAAAGTCAAAGCTCCCGAAGAAGTATCTAAAATCCGCATCACCACCTTCTCATGTTCATATAAGGGTAGGGTTGAAACGCGAAAATCAATGTCGTGCCCAGAAAAATTTAAACGAATACGTCCATCTTGCGGTATGCGCGTTTCATCAATTTTTAAATTAGCCAAAACTTTTATTCTTGAAACCAAGGCCCCGTGAACATATTTAGGCAATAATAAAGAAGTCTGCAATTCTCCATCAATACGATAACGCACCCGAGAATTATTACTAAAGGGTTCAATGTGCACGTCTGACGCTCGTCCTTCGACCGCGTGCTTTAATATCACTGACACCAATTTAGCAATTGGCGCGCTCTTAATCACTTCTTCGGTTAATTCTTCTGTTGTCTCTTTGGCAATTTCTATTTTTTTCTCCTCTAATTTGCCCTTGGCCACATCTAAGGCTTCTGACACTTCTGACTTTAATTCTGAATACTGCTCCAAAACCTTATCCAATGATTCTCGGCTAACTAAATAATATGTTACCCGATAGCCCTTTTCTCGACCCACATAATCCATGGCTTCTTGTGCTTTAAAATTGGTCGGATCAAAAATGGCCACTTTTAAAATATTTTTATCTTGATCAAAAATTGCCAATTGATAATTGTTGGCTAACTCACCAGACAAAATTTTCAATTTTTTTTCTTCTACTTTGGTCGTCCTCAAATCAATATAAGGCAAATTAACACTTTCGGCAATTAAAGCAGTTATCTTTTCGCCATCAAGCTGTTTGTTTTTTCTAATAACATCAACCACGTCTTTACCTTCGGCGGCTTCTTTCTTAAAAGAAGCCTGGTCCTTCTCACTAATCAAACCACGCTCTTTTAATAAGTCAATAATTTTATTTTGTTGTTCTAAAATAAACATATAACTAATAACTAAAATTTAAGAAATGGATTTTCTCGTCCTATTTCTGCCCCAATTTCTGTCGAAGTTGTAATTATCGGCCATTCTTTTAGGCCCTTGAACACTTCACTGTTTATAACTTCCCAATCAATCAACTCTTTTTCTTCCTTAACTGTCAAATCTAATGCCACTGGCTCGCTGTTTATTTTAAGAATCAAATTATTGTAGATTAGATAACCAGCCACTAAAAAAATTGCCAGCGCTATTAAAACGACTGCCCATATTTTAATTTTTTTACCAGTTAAATTCATATTAATTATAATAGTAAGTTTTTAAAATTATCTCGACCAACCCTTTTTCTGGATTATAATCAAAAGAACTAATATTAAAAACCCGTAAATTTTCCTCTATTGCTAATGATAAGTTTTTTAAATTAATATAGCTTGTGCCTTCGAATCTAATCTTTGCTGTCATTTCTTTCAACTCTTTCTTCGTTTTCTGTGGCAAATTATTATTCTGTTCTCCGCTCACAGCACTTTCCTTGTTTTTAGTTGTTTGTTTAGTATCAACATTAATAGCCAAAATTTTAAAGCCTGTACCTTCTGCTATTTGATCAAAATTATAATGCAAATTAGACAAATCTTCTTCTGCAGGCAAAAAAATACTAATTTTTTTCTGCACCGCCGGTTCTATAGTATTAAATAATTCAATCAATTTTTCTAATTCTTTGACTATTTTTTCTTTATCTATCAACTCCTGCCCTTTGGTGCTTATTAAATTCTTATTACTTGTATACTCTTGATTAAGGGGCATAATTAACAAAAAATAACTTGCTCCCAAAATAATTAAAACTCCTAAAAAAGCCCACCATTTTGATGGCTGTTTTTTTTCATTGTCCGTTTTAGCTGTTTGCGACGTTAATTTCATAATTAAGGAAAGGGATAAAAAAATTCCGGTTTAATTTTTAATACCAAATTAAATGTTACTAACTCTATTGGCGGTTCTTTTTTTTCTTTTTCACCCCGATCCACCTCTCTTAATTCCATATTACTAACTTGAATTTTATCAATCACCCTTGTTTGGGCTTGAAAAACAAACAATTGTTTAGAAGCCGTGGCATAATCCTTGGCCCAAACCGTCAAATTCAAACTTTGATTTTCTATATCAATCTGTGCTCGGCCGTAATAAACATCTCTAAGTGTGTTCTTTTGTAAAAAATCAAAAACCGGCGTTAACAATCCATGTTTTGTTAAAACTTGCCTAACTGCTTTTAATAAATCAATAAAATCATTAGCTTGGCTGGTTTGATCTTTTAAAAGTAAAATTTTACCATCCGCCGCTTTAAGCGAACCATCCAATTCTTCTAAATTATTCTTCTGCTCGGCTATTAAATAAGTTAAACTAAAATATACTCCAACCACTAACACCAAACAAATAATCAAACTTAAAAAAATTATCAATACATTTTTTTTGCCCGGTAAATTTGATTCCAGGTGCTCCGGCATTAAATTAATATCAACTTTTTGATAATTCAAAGCATTTTTTCCCAATTTATCAACCAAGTTATTACCTTGATTAAAATTATTTTTTGTTGTTATCAATATCTCATTTTTTTCATTTATCACTGGTTTTGTTATTGGTGCGATGTCATTATTTACTACTTTATTCTCAAATTTCTTGTTCTGTTCACCATTTATGTCTGCCATTGGTGGCTGAAAAAATACTTTCTTTGGTGACGCTTCTTTTATTTCTTTATCTTTGGGAAGCGCCTCTGTTACCGATTTATTAATCACACTTGGCTCTGTTTTAACTGCAGAAGCTGCTTTATCACTTTTTCTTCCACTCCACCACTTTTTTAATTTTTCTCGCCATGAAGATGACAAAACCACCCCTTTCTGCTCATTTACTGAGTGAGATTTTTCTGCTAAATTTGATAATTCTACCACTGTGGTTGATTTTTCCTCCATCTTCTTTCTCAACTCTTTTAGTTCTTTTTCCCTTCCATCGACTGGTAATAAATTAATATCGGACATAAAATTTTAAAATTAAACAATTTCCCTCATCGCCAAACCCACCGCCACACTCAGCCTTGGGGCTATAGACATCAAAATTGGCTTTAATTCTAATGGATAAATAACTCGAGCCCAAGGATCACCAATATATACTTTAATATTTAATAGTTGAGCCAAATATTTATCAATCTGTGGCAAAAAAGAAGACCCGCCGGTTAGAATTATCTTTTCTATCCTTCTTTCTGATTGTGCTGACGCATATAAATCAAAACAATATTTTATTTCATTAATAATTGGATTAATAACGCTTTCAATTATTTTTGGTAAATTACTCTGGTCATTAGCAAAGCCGATATCACGTTTAAATTGTTCTGCTCTTTTTTCATCAACATGCATGCTATTAATAATTGCTTGAGTAATAGAGTGCCCGCCCACATCAACGCTTCGACTTAAAATAGGAATACTATTCTCCACTACCGTAATATCTGATGTTATATTTCCCACGTCCACCATCATTACTGGGTTGCGATCACCGCCGACCATGGAACGCTCCATAGCAAAATTTTCTGTCTCTAAACTCAACAAATCCAGACCTGCTTGTTGAAAAGCCGCCACATAACGCAAAACTAATTTTTTGGGCGCTGCCGCGATTAAAACTTTCAAATCATTTTTATTATTATCGTTTTCACCTTTTTCTTTTTCTTTGCCCAAAAGATTATTCCAAGCACTCTTTTTTTCCGTTATCGTTACCTCTTTAACCTTATTGCCGCTTTCCAGCAATTTCCAATCCAAAGTCATCTCCTCCAATGGCATCGGAACTATTTTTTTTGCCTGCCAATAGACCGCTTTGACAATATCTTTTTTTTCCATCGAAGGCAAAGAAATAATTGAAGAAAAAACCGAAAAAGTCGGTAGAGCAGCTATTGTTTTTTTACTGCTAACTTGGCTATCTTGGCAAATTTTTTTAATTAATATGGCAATTTTTTCCGCCATCTTGGGCGAATTGTCGTGAATAATGTCAACCGGTTCTTCGGCAAAACCATAGGTTAATAACCGCGGTCGACCATTTTCATTGCGCAACTCTACCACTTTTATACCTGCGCTACCAATATCTACGCCCAAATAACTTGGATGTGAAGAAAATAAACCCATAACTTTTAATTAATTAGTTTTTCCCCAATATATATTGTTAATTATAACACAAAAAAATAAAAAACATAATCTTTTTCAGCTGTCAACAAAAACCGTGACAAAATAATAAATAAAAAAATATTTTCTAATAAATTTTATTTATTTTTAAATAAATGAACTTTTATTTATTTAAAAAAACACTTTAAATCAAAATCATAATAAAAAAATATTTACTTATTTTTAAAAACTTGTTATAATTAATTTGACACTTATTAAAGCTGTGGAAAAATCAAAAATAAAAAATAGTTTTACATAAAATTTAATTCGTAAAAAAAATATTAATTAAATTTTGTGCGAAATAATTAATCTTTCTCCCCATGCTCGTCGCCTGGATCGGGGAAAGAACACAAAGGTCTTTTATGGCTAAAAAGAAAGCAAAGAAGAAAGTGAAAAAAGCTCCTAAAAAGAAAGCAAGCAAAAAGAAAAAAAGATAACTTAGGAGAAGAATTCTTCTAGAGAAACAAAAAATTCCGTTTACCGGAATTTTTTGTTTATTCTAATTTATTAAACTATTATTACTTAACGCCTAAAAACAACTTTTATAATTTTGGCTCTGTCTCCACTCTAATGCCGGAATAGTTGGATGCACCAAACAAGGACCGTTAATGATAGTATCGGCAATTTCTTCAGCTACATAGCGACCATAAATATAAGCTTTATATAATTTTGGCCAGTTGGTTACATTATTAACGGCTTGATTAGTTTTAGTTGTACCAATCAGGTCAATCAACTTATTCTTTAATTCTTTTTGCAGGGTAATTTGTTTTTGCCCTTGAGCAAAAGACAACTTGGCCATTTGCATCTTATTATAAATTTTAGTCCCGCAGTTTATTTTTTTACCATCTGCTGCCAAAGGATTATAACAGTTTGTTATCTCTGTATAATCAGAATAACTATCCCCATCTGTATCTGCTTTGTTTATATCAGTGTTCCACCAGCCTTCCTCAATATCATCTAATTTATCGCTATCACTATCTTTTAACAAGGCCACGGCTGCCGAGATAGTACTCCGATCCAATCCTGGCGCCAAACTTTGTAATTGTGACCTAGAGCCAGATTGACCGGGTGTTGAATCAAAATCAAATTTATTAACTACAGTATATTTATCATCATTATTAACCCTTAAGGTTATCTCGACTTTTTTATTATTTAATAAGACCGCCATCCGAACCGCCTCGCTATTTATTGCAACCAATGGTGTGTCGACTGTTGGTGTCCAAGTACAGCTATATTCTTGTACTCCGCCATTTTTTGCTACTACTGTTTTGCCAGAAATAGATACTGTTGGACATAATATTATATCTGGCGTTGGATCTGTTTGTTGAATTTTAAACTGCACCTTAGACACAGTAAAATCACTAGCTGTAGTATTAGTAATCCTAGCTTTAAGCGTGGCCGCCTGGCCCACTTTTAAAGTATCAGTGGTTATATTTTCTATCAAAACAGTCCCGGCGCTAGAACCAGCCGGTGCCACAGTAAAAATATCAGTATCTTTATAACTATTATCATCATTTATTTTGGCTATCATGGTAATTTGTCCGGCCACAGTTGGCGTCCACTTGCAATATAATTCTTTTGTGCCGCCATTTTTAGCCACCACCATATTAGCATCAACATTTTCTGTATAAGAACACAACAGTTCAGTGCCACTATAAAACTGGACCAAACCAGCATCAAAATTATTATCAGTTGTATTAGTAATTTTTACTTTTAAAGTTGCTTCCTGACCTACTTTTAATGAATTAGCTGTAATGTTTTCTACTTTAACCTCTTTAACAACTGACCCGCCATCACCCGATCCACTAGGCAAGACGGTAAAATCTTTATCTATTGTATAGTTACCATTATAATTAATTCTTAATCTAGTTGTTTGAGCGCCAACCTGGGCTGCTAAAGGAGTCCAGGTGCAGGCATATTCCATTGTTGTGCCTTTGGACACGGTTCTATTACCGCTATTTAAAGAAGGTTTACACAATTGTAAATCATCTCCCGGTTGAGGAATTTTAAAAATTATTGAAGAAGCCACAAAATCTGCTGTTGAATTGTTGCTTATTTTTGCTTTTAGGGTTGCTTCTTTGCCAACCATTAAAGAATCGGTTGTCACATTTTCTATTAAAACACCCCCAGTTGAACCAACTGGTGCTGCGGTTTTATCTAACAAATATTTATTTGTTACCCAGTCATCATTAGTGTCATTATAAGATCTGAAAGTTATTTCTATCTTGCTCTCACTATCAACCGGGATACTGGCGGTTGGCGTCCAAGGGCAAGAATATTCCTGTGTTCCTCCTGCCGCCACCTTACTCTTTCCGCTTGTTGATGCTTGGCATAAAAATATATCTGGCTCTGGATCGTTTTTTAATATTTTAAACTGTACCACTGAAACCGCAAATTCACTGGCCGTAGAATTAGTTATTTTACCTTTAAGTGTGGCCACTTGACCCACCTTTAAAGTATCGGTGGTTATGTTTTCCAAAGCAATGCCCGTAGTAGCAGCCATATTCATCTCACCTAACACAACCCCGTCTCTATCATTATATGTCAGGTACAAAAAAGCCGAAGTCGCCACCATCACTAAAATTAAAATTAAGAAAAGAAAGTTAACTTTTTTCATAAAAATAAAACACACCGCGTTTTTAGTGTGTTATAAAAATTATTAAATTATTAAAATATATAAAATTATCTCTTAATTTCATATTACTATTATTATAGCACATTTTTATTAAAAAATCAAATCAAAATAATCTATTTTGATATTTCTTTCTTACCGCCTCATTAAAAATTTTTACCTCGCCATATTGGCCGTCAAATCCGGGCTTAATAATTAATTTGCCCTCGCGCATTCTTTTTATGCCTTCCGCAATCTCTGGCAATGTTTTTTCTTTTAATTTTTCTAACTCTGCCTCAATTAAAATATAAAATTCATTCTTAAAATCATTTAATAATTTTTTATACTCGCTTTGCACTTGCTTAGAATTTCTTGATTTAACACCCAGAGCTTCGGCAATAATTTTTTCCAAACCAACTAATTTTTTATAGGGCACTCTGTTTTTATCAAAATAATTTTCCCCGCGATCTATTTCTGCTAGCTCTTCCACTCGATTTAAAACGCCAATAGTTAATGGCTTTTTACAAATTGGGCAAATGTTTTTTAATTGTTTGGACTTTTCTGGTGTTGAGCTAAAACCGCAAACCCGATGCCCGTCATAATGATACATGCCTTCTTCTGGATAAAATTCTATGGTGTATAAAAATTCTTTGTGATTTTTTTCTTTAATAATTTCGCAAATTTTATCATAACTTATTTTATCCCCTCCTTTTGGAGAAGTGGCATTAATAGTCCCCTCCTTACGAAGGAGGGGCGATAGAGGCGAAGCCTCATCGGGGAGGTTAATTTCAAACACATTGGCTTCCCGACCAATATTTGCCAGAGAATGCGCGTCCGAATTAGAAACAATAGAAACATTATCCAAATTTTTTACTCGCCAATTCATGACCGCGTCGGATGATAAACCGGTTTCAATAGCCAAAATTTTGGGGGTTAATTCTTCAAAACATTCTTCAATTGAATCAAAGCCAGATTTAGAACCAAACATGGCAAACCATGGTGTCCAAATATGCGCTGGAATTATCATACATCTGTCATCAATTTCCAAAACTATGCGTGCCAATTCTTTGGCATCAACACCCAAAATCGGCCGACCATCAGATTTTAAATTGCCAATTTTGCCCAAAGCCAAATTTATTTTTTCCACTACTTCTAAACTTGGCGCCAAAACAATAATATGCAACCGCCGACATTTGCCACCTTTAGAATAAATACAGGAAATCTCCGCCGAACAAATAAATCGCGTCTCCTGCCCCCTCTCCTTTACAAGGAGAGGGCCGGGGAGAGGTGTTTTGATTGTATAAAGCCCCTCTTCCTTTTCCACCAACTTTTCTTTCATTTCTTTAAACCATTCTGGATGTGTAAAATCTCCAGTCCCCACTACATCTAATCCTTTTATTCTGCACGCCTCATCAATTTTTTCCAACACTAAATCTTTCGAGCATGCCCGCGAATATTTAGAATGAATATGTAGATCGGCAATAATTTGCATATTTGTAGGGACAGGTTTTAAACCTGTCCATCTTGTTATTACCTTATCAAATTTTCTAAATTATTTCTATCTTTTGCCCAATTTGCTGGATTGGCTAAAATATAATTTTGGGCATTATACAATTCTTTATCATTTCTAATTACCCGGTCATAAAACGACCGCTGCCAATGAAAATTTAAATTTTTATTTAATTTATTTATTTTTCTGGAAGAAAATGTCTTTAAACCACGAATAATTTCCGATAATGAATGCAATTTATTTGTCCTTGTAGGGACAGGTTTCAAACCTGTCCCTACATGATGCAAAAAATTATTAATCTCAATAATACCATGCACATGATTAGGCATAATAACAAATTCGTTCAAATAACAATTAAAATAATAGTTTGGCAAATCAAACCAACAACGTTTAACAATCTCCCCATATTCATTTAATTCCATTTTCTTATTTTTAATAATACCAAAAATTTCTTTTCTATCCTCTACACAAATAGTCACAAAATAATAGCGATCATTGCTGTAATCAAAATTTTCCCAGCGATTTGTTTTTCTTTGATTTGCTAACATGTTTTTATAATATCATTTTATTTTTGACAAAACAAAAAAACAACCAGATTATTTCTGATTGTTTTTTGTTAACAATTATATCACCTTTATTTGTATCCCTCTGTTCTTCCTCGTTCTACCATTTTCCTTAAAATAATATCCTTCTCATCATCTGATAAATCTGGCGAATGCCATAATATTAATTCCCCCAATCCTAAAAACCATCCTGATGGCATTGGTTTACTTTCATCATCAAGGCTATCAAGCCATTTTTGTCTTTCTTCTTCAAATTTTTCTTCTTCATTTTTTTCTCTTAAATTTGTTTCTGACATAAAATTTTTATATTATTTGACAAACAAATAATATTTTAATTATCTACCTTTATTCTACCCCCCCCCCAGCCAAATCTGTCAAATAACTATTTTCCCCTCTCCTTAAGTGAAAATCTGCCAGTGGCAGATTGAACGAGAGGTCTTGCTCTGCCTTTGGCAGAGCAAGGGTGAGGTAAAAACTAAAAACCCCGCTTAACTAAAGCGAGGCTTAAAAAATATTATTCATAATTTAAGTTTATAGTTCCCGGCACTGACCTACTTTCGCCTGGTGACTATCATCGGCGCTGAAAGGCTTAACTGCTGAGTTCGGGATGGGATCAGGTGTGGCCCTTTCGCTAAAAGCACCGAGAATTATAAACTCAAATTATTTTTTAAAAGAAAAGTACATATTAAAAAAACTTAAAAGGATATTAGAATGGCCCTATTAGTACACTCTTAGCTCAACCCGTTGCCGGGCTTACACTTGAGTGCCTATCAACCTGATAGTCTATCAGGGGGCACAAAATCCTTATCTTGGGGACGGCTTCACGCTTATATGCTTTCAGCGTTTATCCTACCCGAACCTAGCTACCCGGCGATGCCCTTGGCAGGACAACCGGTTGACCAGAGGTTCGTCCTTCCCGGTCCTCTCGTACTAGGGAATGAGCCCCTCAAGATTTAACGCTCACAGTAGATAGGAGACCAAACTGTCTCACGACGTTTTGAACCCAGCTCGCGTACCGCTTTAATGGGCGAACAGCCCAACCCTTGGAACCTTCTCCAGCTCCAGGATGCGATGAGCCGACATCGAGGTGCCGAACTCCGCCGTCGCTATGGACGCTTGGGCGGAACTAGCCTGTTATCCCCGGAGTAGCTTTTGTTCAATGATCTTTCAACCACCTATATGGTATGATCGGTTCACTAACTTATGCTTTCGCAACTGCTCGTCTGGTCAGACTTGCAGTAAAGCTGGCTTGTGGGTTTGCCCGACGAGTCCGATTTCCATCCGGACCTAGCCAACCTTTGTAAATGCCTCCGTTACTTTTTAGGAGGCGACCGCCCCAGTCAAACTACCCACCAGATACTGTCTCCCGCCTAGGGCGGGGTTAGATTTACTAAATAACAAGGGTGGTATCTCACTGTCGGCCGCATCCTGCTGATGCGTCCTAAACTCAAAATTTAAAGTTCAAAAGTCAAAATTATGGTAAAAATAACTTCGTGAAAATTTTTTAAAAAAATTTTCACTCATTATTTTTGAATTTTGATTTTTGATTTTTGAATTTAGTATTCTGCGTCAGCAGAATACGACCTCCCACCTATGCTGAACAAGTTGTTCAATAAATCAATATCAAGTTGTAGTAAAGCTTCACGGGGTCTTTTCGTCTAACTGTGAGAAGCCAGCATCTTTACTGGCCTTGCAATTTCACCGAGTCCCTTTTCAAGACAGTTTTCAAACCGTTATGCCATTCGTGCAGGCGGGAACTTACCCCGCAAGGAATTTCGCTACCTTAGGACGATTATAGTTATCGCCGGCGTTCATCCGCGCTTCGGATCAAAGCTAGGCCTGCAAGCAGGATTCACCTCTCACGTTAACGTTCGGACACTGGCCAGGCATCAGCCCCTATACATAGTCTTACGACTTAAGCAGGGACCTGTGTTTTTGGTAAACAGTCGCTTGAAAAACTTTCGCTGCGGTCCCGCCGAAGCGGGACAGGGCTTATCCCGAAGTTACGCCCGTTTTTTTGCCGAGTTCCTGAAAAAGGGTTCTCTCGTACACCTTAGTATTCTCAACCCGTCTACCTGTGTCGGTTTGCGGTACGAATACTTAACATTATAACTCCTTACTTTTTCTTGGCACTTACTCAAAAGAATTCGATCCAGCCGAAGCTTTCACTACTCTCTCACTTACGAATAAGTGAGGGACGTCATAGCCATAGGACGCTCTTTCTTTATAAATGCGTCGGTAATGAGATAAATATTAAATAGCACAGGAATATTAACCTGTTCTTCCATCTTGCTTAACTGTTAAGTTAAGTAATTAGGATCGTCTAACCCTGGGTCGACAGTCGTTGCCCAGGAAACCTGAGACTTTCGGTGGGCCGGATTCTCGCCGGCCTTTTTGTTACTCATGCCAACATTCTTACTTCTATACTCTCCATACTGCCTCGCGGCATATACTTCGCTGAATATAGAATACTCCTCTACCGCCACTGCTCCGCAGTGGAAATTCTAATATCAAAATCCTAATTTCTAAACAATTTCAAATATTAAATATTCAAATTCAAAATTTTTTATTTCTAATTTGTTTAGAATTTAGAAATTAGAGTTTAGAATTTCCAATGCGAAGCATTGGCCCTCATCTTCGGTGTTAAGCTTTAGCCCCGATACATCTTCGGCGCGTTTTCTCTTGACCAGTGAGCTATTACGCTTTCTTTAAAGGATGGCTGCTTCTAAGCCAACCTCCTGGTTGTATGAGAAAAAACACCACCTTTTACACTTAGCTTAAACTTAGGGACCTTAGATAGAGATCTGGGCTGTTTCCCTTTTGACCAGTGAAGCTTAGCCCTCACGGTCTGACTACTGGGAATACTAACTGGTATTCGGAGTTTGGTTGGAGAGAATACCTTGCGGCTTCTACTCCATCCAGTGCTCTACCCCCAATTAGTTATTAACCAGCGCTAGCCCTGAAGCTATTTCGAGGAGAACCAGCTATTACCAAGTTCGATTGGAATTTCACCCCTAGCCACAACTCATCCCCCAGTGTTGCACGGCTGGTGGGTTCGGGCCTCTCCTCGACTTTCGTCGAGGTTCACCCTGGTCATGGCTAGATCACCTGGTTTCGGGTCATACCCATACTGCCTTAAACGCCCGTTTAAGACTCGGTTTCCCTGTGCCTTTTCCCCTACTTTTGTATCAAGTTTTTTTATCTCTTAATAAAAAAGTAGGGGATTAGACCAGCAACATAGGTATACTCGTTGGCTCATTCTTCAATAGGCACGCCATCACCTTTGCTATCGCAAAGGAAATTCAAAATCCAAATTTTAAAATTCAAATAAAATCAAAATTTTAAAAAATTCAAAATAAAAAAATTTATTTTTTATTATTGAAAATTAAAAATTGAAAATTATTTTAAAATTTAAAATTAAAAATTTAAAATTCCATTTGCGACAGCAAATGGCTCTGACTCCTTGTCAGTGTCTGGTTTCAGATACTATTTCATCCCCCTCACCGGGGTGCTTTTAACCTTTCCCTCACGGTACTAGTTCACTATCGATCATCAAGAATATTTAGCCTTGGGTCATAGTCGACCCAGCTTCAAACAGGATTTCACGTGTCCTGCTTTACTTAAGAACAATTTTGACAAGAATATTTTTTTTCACATACAGGACTATCACCTGCTTTGGTAGCGCTTTCCAGCAACTTTCTGTTAAAAAATATTTTGGTAACTTGTCTTTGGCTTAATAAGCAGCCAAACAAATTGTCTTGCAACCCCTAAAAAAGCAACAGCTTAATCTTTTAATGTTGGTTTAAGTTACCGAAGTAACCGCTGCCAACAAACACTTTTTAAGGTTTAGGCTCTTCCCGGTTCGCTCGCCACTACTACGGGAATCACTTTTGTTTTATTTTCCTCCGCCTACTGAGATGTTTCACTTCAGCGGGTAAGCACCCCGACGTAAAGTCGGGGTAGCACCGGTTTTCGGTGCTGGGTTTCCCCATTCGGAGATCCCCGGATCAAAGCTTGCTTGAGAGCTCCCCGAGGCTTATCGCACTCTGCTACGTCCTTCTTCGCTTCTTGATGTCTAGGCATCCACCAGACACCTAAATTTCTAATATCCTTTTAAGGATCTTTAAATTTGGTGTACTTTTCTTTCTTAAAATCTCCTGCTATTTAATTCTTAAAGTTCTTTCTTTTATTTTGCCATGATTGTTTATCTCTTCAATCTAAACAATCATGGCTCAACAATTTAAAGTAACAAAAAACCCGCCCTTTCCAAGCGGGTGGCAAAAAAATTATTCCAAAGCTCTAGCCGCTTGAATTTATAGAAGTTAAATTAAGTAAATGAGTAAACACAATAAAAATAATTTAATTTTAATTTTTTTAATTGTGGATAATTACTTTATTTAGTATAAAACTAAACCAATTTGCTGTCAAGTTCTAATTTTAACCCATTATTTCTGTCTTTTTTTACCCAAAAACACACCCCTAGACTTTTATAAAAGGTAATAGGCCCATAATTCTTGCTCTCTTTATGGCTCTAGCTATTTGGCGTTGATGTTTAGCACACAAACCAGTCCGCCGACGCGGCACAATTCTCGCATAATGGGAAAAAAAACGCTGAATTGCCTGCGTATCTTTAAAATCTATTTTTTCTTTTTTATTAACGCAATAATGACAATGTTTTTGTTCGTTATTTGTTATCATGATATTCTCTTTTTAATTTTATGATTTACTTATAATCTAAAAAGGCATCGGCGCACCCGAAACTTCTTCCGGCACATTATCACTTAATGGGTTGCCCAAATCATCTAAATTAATTGTCGGCACGCCCTCGGCCGTTCCCAAACCACTATTCATGTTATTTACTTCTTCTAAATTATTAACTACCGGCGCAGCTGATGGACCATAATTTCCACCCCCCATTACATTTCTTGGACCCAACTGAATATTTTCAGCCACTATTTCTGATCGATATTTAGTCACTCCGTCTGGCGCCTGCCAAGAACGATTTTGTATTCTACCCTCAACCAAAACTAATCCGCCTTTTTTTAAATATTGGCTACACACTTGAGCTAATCTACCCCAAACTACAATATTGTGAAATTCGGTGCTTTCTTGTTTTTGTTTAGCTTCGTTATACCAAACGCGATTGGTTGCCAAACCAAACTGTGCCACATTTTGCCCCGAAGCCGTCACCCGCATTTCTGGATCACGAGTCAAACGGCCAATTAAATAAGCTTTATTAAGATTCATATTATTAATTTTATAAGCGCCCTTAAACCTGCGCTCTTTTAATTAATTATTAGACATTATTATCCTCTAATAAATCATCTAATTTTTGATCTAATTCTTCCAAACTAATTTTATTCTCTTTTTTTATCTTTTCTCTGATTTCTTCTTTAATATTGTCAACTGCTGGTGTTAAAACTTCTTGCGCTACGCTAAATTTATCTCCATTTTTATCTTCATCATAATTGATTACGTTTTTTACTTCATCGCCACGAACCACAAAACGAGACAACTCAAATCTAAGCACATCTGGTTTAAGTCGCAAATCTTTTTGCAAGGCTGGCCAATTTAATTTTGAACTCTCTAAAACATAATTTAAATAAGCACCATGACGCATTTTTTTTACCGGATAAGATAACTTTCTTTTGCCTAATTTTTCTTCGGCCGTAATTTCCCCGCCATGTTTCTTAATTAACTCTTGAAGTTCTAAAATTATCTGCTCTGTTTGTTCTTCGGTAAAATTAGGCAAGAGAACAAATAAATTGTGTTGATTGTTTTTTGACATAAATTATCACTAATGTTTATCAGTAAATTTTATTTCAATTTATCATACTCTGAGTTTTTTGGCAAGTCTCTCTTAATTAACCATAATTTTAATCCCAAAAAGATTATCAGTGCCAAAAATAACACCAGCACGTAGTTTTTCCAGCCCTTTAACCAATTAATCTCACCCCCATCTGTTTCTTTGTTAATTTTTTCCCCTAAAACCACCAGCTTCTCTAAATCTTCCTCATAGCGCGGCAAAAGTCTTTCTCCGCTTGAAGTTAATGATAAAATTCCGACTACCCTTAATCTGTCTCCCACCGCTATTCCTAATTCCCCTAAATTAATTTTTGTACCGCTTTTTATTACTACTTTAATTTCTCCTTGACCATCATCTAAATAAAACAAATCTTTTTTAATGGCGGTCACTTCGCCAGTTACTTTAACCAAAGAACCAACCTTTTCTTCTAAAACATCGCCTAAAACAATTTCTTCTGGTTCTGGCCCTGCTTCTTGATTTATTTTTTTTATATCTTGGCTATTATTTATTTTTAATCTTTTTTCACCATAATATTCGCTTAAAGTACCGACAATTCTTATCCGCTCTCCAATTTTTAAATCCGGAAAATCCTTTTTATAACAATAAATCTGTAAACCCGAACCAGCTACATAAAAAATATTAACTCCCAACACCCCTGGCAATACCGACACCACTCCTTCCACTATCACTTTGGTACCGGCTGGCAATTCCCGCGCTTCTTCTAAAGTCACCGCCTGATAATCGCCAGCTAAACCAGATGCGCTCGCCGTTGTTATCTTATTAGCCGCTCTTTTAACATTTACTTGGTTAGGCGTCGGCTGACTTGTCCAAAACCATTCGCCATTTTCATCTCTCATGTAACTTTGACCTTCCGCCACTTCATCATAATCTGTTTCCTGCATCAACTCGCCCAAAGGATTTAATAAACGCGCTGCATCATTAGTATTATTAAAAGCAATTTTGGTCAACGCCCGTTTTAAAACAACAAAACCCCGAGCTGGCGCCACTATATTATCTAATAAATACGGCCGCGAACCCCCTTCTTCGTCATCAAGACTCCATCCAGTCAAGTCAATTTCTCTTTCACTTTGATTAAAAATTTCCACCCATTCTTCCAATTCGTCAGCTCCTTTTGGGTTTGGCATTATTTCATTAATTATCACTTGCGACCAGTTTGTTTGTTCCAATTCTCTCATTAACACAGTTATTTCTTGAGTAACGCTATCGCTCTGTTTTTCATTGTCCACTACTTTTAACTCAATTTTTGTCTTGCCAATTTTTTCTAACTTAATTTTTATCACTGCTGAAGAAGTGGCTACTGTGGTAGTGTTTGTCCCGTAAAAATTAACTCCCGGCTTAAAAGTCCAAAAATAATTTAATAATTCGCCTTCTGGATCAACCGCCTCACTGGCATCTAAAACAATTTCCGCCCCCGCCTTTTTCTCACCACTAATTTCAAAAAAAGCTTTGGGTGATAAATTCTTTTTGGTATAAACGTTCTCGGCTTTTGGCGTTGGCGTTACCGTCCAGTCGATCTTTCCAATTTTATCGCGCATCCAGGTTTCGCCCTCTGCCGCCTTACTATTATATTTTAAACTATCTACTAAATGTTCGCTTGGATCATAAAGCTTAATTTCATCACCCTCGCTATTTTTCAAGGTTAAACCGGTCACATAGCGCGGTAAAATAAAAAAATTATCTGGCCCGATTTCCAAGCTCTTAAAATCCGACGCTTTAATCGTATAGCTTTGTCGCCCGTTGCTAATTTTCCAACCTTCTAAAGAATAAATGGCACTTTCTTTGCTCTTCAATTCAATCCATTCGCCCAAAACATCTTCTAAATTATTATTAAAATCAAAGGGCTTAATTTTCTCTCCTGTTCCCAAATCAGAACCAATTGGGTTTGGCATTAATTCATTAATAATAATCTGGGTAGGATAATATTTGATCGCCACATATGAGCTGCTCCCTCCGCTGCTCGGCGCTGTATTAACCACTGGTGCAGTAATCACATTATCTGCTTCTGGTGTTAACGTGGTAGTCCAGTGCCACAAATTATTTTCATCTCTCGCCCAAGCCATATTTTCATCTGCCGCCTCAATATAACTTACCTCATAAATTAATATTTTATCCGGATTAAATAGCCGCGCTGTCTCGCCACCAGTATTATTTAAAGAAATTCCCGTGATGGTTTTGGCTAATAATAAAAAACCATTAACTGCTATCGTCGTCGTAGCTAAATCATTTTTACTAATTTTATATTCATGGCCGGATAAATCGCTAACCACCCAGCCGTCCAAATTAATTGGATTAATATCTAAATTTTTTAATTCAATCCACTCTGTCTCATCATCTCCAGCCGGATTCGGCAACAATTCATTAATCACCACCTGGCCATTATTATTCCCATTATTATTTTCTTCCCCTGCCTCTTCATAACTGCTATTATGCGGCGTCGGTGTGCTTAAATCTTCCCAATCACTCGCTAAATTATTATCAACCCCTGCTGTTTTTCTGCTTAAGCTATGATTATCAGCCACATTTGGACAAAGTTCTGCTCCCGGGCTGGCCTCATCGCCTGCCAAATTATTGCTATTCGGTTCATCATATAAAACCGTATCGTAATAACTTGCCCCATCAAACAACCTTATGCCGTCACTAGCTGTGCCGCCATTTTGCATTTCTAATTCATCATCAATTAAATCAGGCGCCACTGACCAAACATCATTAACTTCACTACCACCAATTAAAAAATATTTTTTCGCGCCAATTATACCGCTCAAATTTAAACTGCCATAATCAAAATCATCACCGCCCCACTCTAAAACATAATTAACTAAATCCACTTCACTTTCACTATTATTATATAATTCCACCCACTCTTTACCGCTGTCAGTGCTCTCGGGATTATACATAATTTCATTTATTACTACTGCCGCCGTCACTGGTTGGCTAAACAAAAAACCGCACCCGAAAAGTGCGGCCAAAAATAAAAAATTTTTAATAAATTTTTTTAATATCATATTATTTAAAAAAATGCCGGAGAGAGGAGTTGAACCTCCATGCCTTACGGCGCTAGGTCCTAAACCTAGTGTGTCTACCAATTTCACCACTCCGGCCTAAAATTTAAAATAAAATTTTTTTCTTTGTTAAAACCAAATAATGTGCCTGCCTGCCCGCAACGCCTGAGCAAACCAATTTTACCACTCCAGCCTAATTTAATTGTATGTTTTAAACATGATAAAGTCAAAACACTATTTTGTCAGCCCGAATTTATTCGTCCCGCATTGGCAGTAATTTCGGAATCTCAAAATAATAGTTAATCCCAAATTAATCCTGAAATAAAATATTTTCATATTTTTTATATTTTTATGCTATAATACACTTATCAACCTTCTTTTATTTCCTCCCTTAATTTCTTAATTTCTTTATTTCTTAATTTCTTCCCTATGAAATTCAAAATCGCTATTATTTTCCTTGTCTTAATTTTTATTAGCACCGCTGGCATTGGCTGTAAAGGCGGCGATTCTGCGGCCAAAAAAGCCATTATTGAACCCATTACCTTAAATATTTGGGGTCTTTATGATTCTTCTGATAATTTCAAAAAAATTATTGATGCTTATCGTATCACTCACCCCAATATTACTATTAAGTTTACCAAAATTCGTCCTGAAGAATACGAAAAAAAATTGATTGATAACTGGGCTGCTGATACTGGACCAGATATTTTTGTCGTGCACAATTCCTGGCTGGGAAAATATGAAAACAAAATCTTACCACTGCCCGCCAGCGTAAAACTTCCTGCCCTCGAAGTTACTGGCACGCTTAAAAAAGAAGTTACTGCGGTAATCAAAGAATCTCCAACTTTAACCACCTATCAATTACGCGATCTTTTTCCAGAAGTAGTTTACAAAGATGCAGTGCGTCAAAATCAAATTTATGGTCTACCCCTAGCCCTCGACACCTTGGCCTTATTTTATAACCGAGATCTTTTTAATGCCGCCGGCATTACTAATCCGCCGACCACCTGGGAAGAAGTCAAAATCATGAGTAAAAAAATTAAAATTACCAACGAATTAGGTGAAATAAATCGTGCCGGTATTGCCATGGGTGGGGCCGATAATATTAATCGTTTCTTTGATATTATTTCTTTATTAATGGCGCAAAATAATACTAGCATGGTTACCAATAAGGGTACTGCCACTTTTAACCAGCCCGCCGCTGTAAAAAACAGTTCCGGACAAAAAATCTACCCCGGCGAAGAAGCGCTCCGTTTTTACACTAGTTTTGCCCTTCCTTCCACCGAGGCATACACTTGGAATAATACCTTACCAGAAGCCTTTGAAATGTTTTCTGCCGGTCGTCTCGCCATGATGTTTGGTTATGCTTATCAAATTCCTTTGCTTAAGGCCCAAGCTCCTCGTATCAATTGGGGTCTTACTGGCGTACCTCATTTAAACGTCAACGGCACCGATGCTTTAGGCTTGCCTGTTAATCGTGCCAGCTACTGGCTCTATACTGTTTATAAAAACACTCCCGCCCCCAATGAAGCTTGGGATTTTATCAATTTTATGGCTACCAAAACTTACCGCGACGAAGAAAATAAATTAAAATATAATGTCGAATCTTATCTTGAATCAACTCAATACCCGCCAGCTTTAAAAAATCTAATTAGCGCTTATAAAACCAAGAATCCCGAATTGGCTCCTTTTGCTGACCAGATTCTAACCGCCGACAGTTGGTATCGTGGTAAAAATTACGCCGCCGCTATCGAAACTTTCCGTCAAATGATCAATAATGTTATTAGTGGCCGGGTTAAAACCTTGGGTGATGCCCTTAATTCGGCTGCCTCAGCTGTCAGTCAAACCTATTAGTTATATGTCATCCTGAACTTGTTTACCCCGCACCTGCGGTGGATTCAGGATCCATGTCTTTATACTTCTTTGTCATCCTGACGACCGGCCCGCCATACTTCGCAAGGCGCTGCGGGCGGAAAATCAGGATCCACTTAATATATATAGATGCTGATTTTCATCAGCATGACAATAATTTCCTATGAAAAAACGCCCTCGCCATCATCATTTCAATCGCCTAATTTTTATCATCCCGGCCCTCCTTTTAATCCTCACGGTTTTTTATGCTGCTTCTAGTTCTGCTATTGAATTTACTAACCCGGTGCCAGCCACTTCTGTCCCTGGCTTAGCTGGCAAAATAATTAAAAATTTTCTCGGGATTGTGGGCTCTATTGCCTTAGCACTTTTTGTCTATGCTGGCGCCACCTGGCTAATTGCTAAAGGCGATAGTGGAAAAATAAAAAGCGCTATTGGTATTATGACTTGGGCCGGCATTGGCTTAGTTGTTATTTTTTTCTCCTACGCCATTCTCAACTTTGTCTTTGATATCATCTAGCTCCCCATTTTATTTAACCTTAAAAATTTTGACTTGATGTTTATTCTTAATTCTTATCTCTTAAATCTTAAATCATTTCTCACCACGATCGTTCCTTGTTTATTTACTCTTTATTTCTTAATTTCTTAGTTTCTTTATTTCTTTTATGTTATAATAAATGTGGATAATTATTCTTTGAACTCATTTTACTAAATTGCCACTTTTTTTAAATTACTAAAAGGTCGAACCCATAAATTATTAGCTTAATAAAATTCTATGAACAAATCTTTTAAAAAATTCCTTTATATCTTTTTATTTTTAGTTTTAGTTTCTCCGGTCATGGTTGGAGCCGTTGAGACAGTCGACGATCCCTTTGGTACTGCCAATCTTGGCAACATTCGTGTGCCCCAAGAAACATCTGATTTGCCCACCATTGTCAGCAATGTTATTAATATTATTCTTGGCCTTTTAGCCTTGGTAGCTATTGTAATTATCTTAATTGCCGGCTTTGAATGGATGACTGCTGGCGGCAATGATGATAAAGTAAAAACAGCTCAAAAACGCCTTAAATATGGCTTATTCGGTTTGGTTATCATTTTCCTTGCTTATGGTATTGTTACTTGGGTGTTAAGTACTTTAAATGACGTTGGTACTACCGGCGGCGTTCTCTAATCTTATTTTTTTGTGTCATTTTCAACTCACAAAAATTTATTTCATGTTCATAAAAAACTCTCGGTAATAGTTACTGCAGTAGCTATTTTTACTTTTATCTTTGTCCTCTCCCCCGTTTTTTTAAGCGGGGGAGTTGGGGCAACAGAAACTGGCTTGGAAGCCACCAGAAGTGCAGCTGGTTTGCCAGCCGAAACTTCCATTGCCAAAATTATTGGTCAAATAATCTATGCTATTCTTGGTTTTCTTGGGGTTGTCTTTGTCATCCTTTTAATCTATGGCGGTTTCTTGCGTATGACTGCTCAAGGCGATTCTGGAAAAATCAAAACTTCCACTGGCATTATCACCAGCGCCGTTGTTGGCGTTGTTATTATCCTCGCCGCCTATACTCTAACCTCTTTCATTTTAAGCCAAGTTGGTGCTAGTGTTGGTGGCGGTGGGGAAGACACCTCAAGTCCTTCTATTTATTATCCTATACCAGCGGCTGGCTGTTGTGAATTAAAATATAAAATATCGGGCATACCTGGATATAGCTACCAAAAAATAACCACCACTCAATCAGACTGTTCTTGTGATAACACACAATCTTTAATAAGTTTACCAACAACAGGGTGGAGTGAATGTAGTGCTTCATTTATCTCAGACCCATGTGATTCTAGAAATACTGGAGAAGAACCAAGGAGCAATTTTTGATCCTAGCACCAATGGTTGTTGTAAAGTAAAACCCGCAATAAGTACATGTTATGTTTATTACCCAAACAACACAAAAGAAGATTGTGATAAAAAATGCCCTCCAACAGGGACAACAACCGAGTGTATTTGACAAGCAGGAAGTTGTCCTGATTAATATAATCCTCACTAAAACCCCACATGAAGCTTCTGTATAAAAAAATTTTAATATCTGTTTCTCTACTTTTGTTTTTTTCTATCTCTATTCTTCCTGTCCACGCCGACATCTTTTCTGAAATAGGAAAAAATCTAACAGATTTTAATCAGGGCGCTCAATTACCAGTGGCAAGCGAACCGCTTGATATTGTCATTAATATAATCAATGTTATTCTTTCTTTGCTTGGTCTCTTTTTTATTATTATGGTAATTTATGGCGGCTTTACTTATATGACTGCCGGTGGTGCTCAAGATAAAGCTAAAAAAGCCTTGGGCATTATTAAAGACGCAGCCATCGGCGTCGCCATTATTCTTGTTTCCGCCGCGCTGGTTAACTATGTGATTAAGCAAATAGTGGAAAAAATAATTACTTAATCCAAGTTAGATAATTATAAAACTTCCATTCTTTATTCCGCTTCCCAGCGGTTTTTTTATTTTATTTTTTCATCCCAAGTCTCTCTTTGTCATCACGATAAAAATCGGGATCCAGCATCCATATTATATGGATGCTGATTTTCATCAGCATGACAATTTATTATTCTGTCATCCTCGCCCGCCTGCCAACGCCTAGAGCGTAGCAATTGACGAGCGGGCGAAAGCGATGATCCCAGCAATAAAAAAACGGAATCTCTTCGATTCCGTTCCACAACAACCAAACGATTATTTTCCAATCATTTGGTTGTATAATATTTTTGCCCGCTGCTGTTGTGGCGACAGCGCAGGCGTGGTTTTCGGCTGTGCCTCCGGCTCCGGTAGGCGCCCATAAAAATGGGCACTCACGGTGGTCCGGTCTGCCGGCGCAATGACCGCCGCCGTTTGCGGAGTCATGTTTTGGCCTTTCTGAAAATTCAGATAAGCCTTGCTCACCGCCGTCACTTCTTCCGGGGTATATCCTTGGCCATAAAAATATCCCGGAGAATTAGCAGTGGACGGCTGGTAAATGCGCACCGTCGCACATCCAGCCACCATCACCATCACTGCAGCCAGAGCCAAAAAAACCAAAAAAAATCTTTTCATTTTCTCCTCCAATCCAAAAAAGTAATATTATATTTAACTATTTTCAATCATTTTTTAATGATTATATTTTAACCCAAATTAAAATTTTTGTCAAGCCCCGTATTTTAATAGCAAATAAATCTTATTTTTAACTCACAAAATTATTTATTAGCCCAATCAATTTATCTTTTCTTTTTATAAAAAATCAGTTAAAATAAACGAGTAAAAAGATTATTCTGGAAGGGTCGCATAGTGGCCTAGTGCGATTGCTTGGAGAGCAATTGTCCGTTAATAGCGGACCGCGAGTTCGAATCTCGCCCCTTCCGCCAATTTTTACAATTTACACTAAAACTAATCAGCCCATCAATAAATTTAAATTAAAAACAAAAATATGGACACCCAAAAAATTTCTTGGTCTTTTCCTGATTATCAAAAACCAAATCGTGGCCGTCAATGGTATATCTGGACAGCTATTTTCTTTTTTGGTATGCTCGCTTATGCAATTTTGACTGCCAATTTTCTTTTTGGCTTAATCATTATTATGGTTGCCGTTATTATTTTTATCAATAATAACAAAAAAACAGAAAAAATTTTTTTTACTATTTCGCCAGATGGCCTTGAAATTCAAGGCCGTCACTATGCTTTTAAAGAAATAAAAAATTTTTGGTTGCTCTATGAACCCCCAGAAGTTAAAAATTTATATTTCTCTTTTAAATCTTCCCTCAAGCCAACATTATCCGTTCCGCTTATAAATCAAAATCCTCTTTTGATTCGTAATTTTCTAAAAAAATACTTGGCCGAAGATTTAGAAAAAGAAAATGAATCTACCTCCGAAGCCTTGGCCCGAGTCTTGAAAATATAATCCCTGTTTTTCTTTCTTACTCAAATCTTTATTGTTTTTCACTTAAAATATCTTTTTTATTTTTTCCCTTTTAAATTGCCCCTATCGTTCAATGGATAGGACGCCAGCTTGCGGAGCTTGTAATTGAGGTTCGACTCCTCATGGGGGCAGTGTAAAAGGGAAAAATATTTATCAAAAAAATAAAAAGAAAAAGAGCGCTAATCATTGTCGCTCTTTTTCTTTTTACTCGCCCTTGCTACAATAAAACCATGGATTTAACTGCCCAAATTAAAGATCTAGATAAAATCAGCGCTTCCCTTGCGCCTAAATTTAAAAAATTAGGTCTGGAAACCATTGCTGACCTGCTTTTTTATTTCCCTTTTCGTTATGATGATTATTCGCATCTAATTAAAATTAAAGACATCACCCCTAACACCTTAACTACCTTAAAAGTTAAAATTGAATTAATTAATTCGCGCCGTTCTTTCCGCCGCCACATGTTAATTACTGAAATTATAGCCAAAGACGATACTGGCCAAATTAAAGTTGTTTGGTTTAACCAGCGCTATCTTAATAAAATTCTTGCTTTAGGCGATGAAATTTATCTCTCTGGCAAACCTATCGTAACCGATCATCATTTAATTGAATTCCATAATCCCAATTTTGAAAAAATCGGTAAATATGATCACCCCACCACCCATACTAACCGTCTCGTCCCCATCTATTCCGCCACTGAAAAATTAAGCCAGAAACAAATTCGTTTTGTTTTAAAAAAAATTCTCCCCCGTACTGCTAAGTTAACCGAGTGGTTACCTCAGGAGATTATTAAACAGGAAAAACTTTTTTCTCTGGCCCAAGCCATCCACCAAATTCACTTCCCCATCTCTAAAGAAAATCTTAAAAAAGCCACTACCCGCCTAAAATTTGATGAAATTTTTTTAATGCAACTGCGTTCTGGTTTAATTCGCGTGGAAAATGCTAAAACCAAAACCACCATCATCAAATTTTATCTTGAAGCTACCAAAAAATTTATTGCTAATCTGCCATTTACTCTCACCCTGCCCCAAAAAAAATCTGCCTGGGAAATCATTCAGGATTTGGGTAAAAACACGCCCATGAACCGCCTCCTGGAGGGCGATGTTGGTTCTGGCAAAACCATTACTGTGGCTCTGGCCATTCTTAATGTGCTAATAAACAAAAAACAAGTCGCTTATATGGCCCCCACCGAAATTTTAGCTGTCCAACACTATCAAAATTTTTTAAATTTTTTTAAAAATTATAATTTTTCTTTAGCGCTTTTAACTAGCAGTTTGTCTTTAATTAACAATAAAAAAAATACCAAAAAAAACTTGCTAGCTAAATTAGCTGCCGGAAAAATAGATTTTATTATTGGCACTCATGCTTTAATTCAAGAAGACATTAACTTTCCTTGTTTATCTTTTGTTGTTATTGATGAACAGCACCGCTTTGGTGTGGCCCAAAGAAAAGCCCTAAAAGAAAAAAATAGTCAAGGAATTATGCCGCACCTGCTCTCCATGACCGCTACCCCCATCCCTCGCTCCCTGGCCTTAACTCTTTATGGCGAACTGGATCTCTCGGTTATTGATCAAATGCCCCTAAACCGCCTACCCATTGTTACTAAAGTCATAAGCCCAGATAAACGGGCCGAGGTTTACCAATTTATCGCCCAAGAAATAAAAACTGGCCGTCAAGCTTTTATTATTTGTCCTCTAATTGACCCGTCTGACAAATTAGGTGTTAAAGCTGTTAGCGAAGAATTTGAAAAATTAGACCGAAAAATATTTCCCCAATTTGAAATTGGTTTGTTGCACGGCCGCCTTAAAATAAAAGAAAAAGAAAAAATTATGGCCGACTTTAAAAATAATAAATTAAAAATATTGGTTGCCACCCCGGTCATTGAAGTTGGGATTGATATTCCCAATGCCTCGGTTATTATGATTGAATCTGCTGAACGTTTTGGCTTAGCTCAACTGCACCAACTCCGCGGCCGTGTTGGCCGGAGCACCAATCAATCCTATTGTTTTTTAATGACGGAATCAGAAAGCGAAACCACTCTTAAAAGAATGCATGCCATGTTAACAGCCAAAAATGGTTTTGAACTGGCGGAAAAAGATTTAGAATTTAGAGGCCCCGGTGAAATTTATGGCCTGGAACAATCTGGTTTTAATGATTTATTAAAAATTGCTAAACTCACCGATTGGCCTATTATTAAACAAGCCAAACCCTGGGTTGATAAAATTTTAAAAAATGATCCGGAATTAAAAAATCATCCGGCTATTAAAAACAAAATTACTGCTTTTGAAACCAGCATTCATTTTGAATAATTTTAATATTCTTAATATCTTTTGTTTTAATTTTTATACACTTTCTGTATTTTTATATTTTAGTTTAAACTACTGAATTGACATTTTATATCTTTATTTTTTTCTTCTAAAATCATAAATCTCCTGCCCGCTATCGCTACGCTCAAGCGTTGCGGGCGGGTAAATCGTAAATCTATTTTTGTGTTTTTTTGTGTTGACACTTTTTTCTTAATTTGATATCATAATATTTGTACCCACAAATAGATAAGTTTAAGAAAAATAGGAGGATAAAATTCTTTTTCTATTGGGTTCTCCTAGGTTGTTGGGAGGACGGGCAATCACAAAAAAAGAAGAACTCAACAAGGGAGTTTTTATGTCAAAAGGCAACGGATTCGGTTATAAGGGCTATAGCAGCGTTTTTTCTGGTGGCAGTTCACATGCTAACGCCAACCACCAAACTTCGAAGAATGGTGTTGTTCATCATAAAACCAAACACGTGATGGTTTCTATTGATGGAAGGCCACCAACCATTCAAACGGAAAAAGAAGCGGAAAATCTCCGAGAAAGGTTTGGGGATCGCATCCAAATTTATTAATCAAACCCCGCTCCGATGCCAATCGGAGCGTTTTTCATTTTAAAAAGCTCTCCACTTTTCCAAGGGGGAGATAAAAGAAAATATCTTTAAACCAAAAACACCCTAATAAAATAGGGTGTTTTATTTTTACTTCCCTTATTTTAAAACTTCACTTCCACATTTTCTTTTTCTTCTGCCCCGGCCTCAAAATAATCATACTTAGTAAATTTTAACCAACTGACAATCAAATTATTTGGGAATACTTCCATTTTGGTATTAAAATCGCGGGCATTACCATTATAAAATCTTCTTGCAGCCTGAATTTTATTTTCCGTATCTGCTAACTCATCTTGCAGTTTAGCAAAATTTTCCGAAGCTCTTAATTCTGGATAATTTTCTGCTACCGCAAATAATGATTTTAAGGTGCCTGATAAAGCGTTTTCTGCTGCTGCTTTTTGATGTGGACTGTCCGCGCTAATGGCCGCTGCTCTAGCGCTAGTAACTTTTTCAAAAAGTTCACGCTCGTGCGTGGCATAACCCTTGACTGTTTCGACTAAATTAGGAATTAAATCATGACGCCTTTTTAATTGTACATCAATATCACTCCAAGCCTCCTTGGTGCGGTTATTAAGCCGAATTAGGCTGTTATAAACGCTAATTAGCCAAACCACGATCAAAGCTATTACAATTAATATAATATATGATAAATTCATATTTTTACTTTTTTAAATTAATATTTTATCCTGGACCTTTACTTTTATATTATAAATAATTTAACTTTATTTTTCAAGCCCGCCCTATCTTTGTTAGTCTAACAAAAAAAGTCATTCTCCCTTTCGCTGGTCACTAATTACTTATCACTTTACTTATTATTAATCACCCCGACTAATTTAGTTAACAATATTTCCGAAGAAATTCCTGACGACTTCAATGCCACGTCTGTCTCTAATATTTTTTGATAACCGCTTTCTAATTCTTTAAAACTATACAATTTTGTTTGCGCCATTGTTTTTTGTACCACATACGGATGCATGGAAAGTTCCCGTGCCATGGTTTGATAATTACCTTGATATTTTTCCTCGGCTTCCTTAACTAAAATTAAATTGCGCCACTGCCGCGCAATCATAGCCAGTAAATATAATGGCTCGGCTCCGCTTTGTAACTGCGCTGTAATTAATTCTAACGCCTGGCCATAATCTTTCCGACCCAACGCATCAGTTAAACTAAAAATATTTTCATCAAAACCCCCGATCATTAAAAGTCGGACATTCTTGGAAGTAATATTTTTGTTAAAAGCTAATAATTTATCAAACTGGTTAGTTAAATAAAACAAATCATTATTATTTTCCTCCAAGATAGCTTCTAAGGCGCGCTCTTCTATTTGTCCACCTTTATTCTTAACATATTCTTTTAACCATTTTTTTAATTCACCCCCCTCTAGTTTTTCACAGTTTATTTTATTTTTTAAACTAGCTAAAAATTTATACAATGATGTTTTTTTATCTGGCTCTGCTTCATAAAAAATCACGGTGTCACTAATTTCTTTTTTTTCTTTTAAAAACTCGGCCCACTCTTTCTGTTCTTTATTCTTAGTTAAATTAGTAATTACTAAAAAACGCTCTTTATTAAATAAAGAGACGGCAGTTAACTTATTTTGCAACTCACCCCATTCTACTTTGGTGCCATCTATCTTTTCTTCTGCCACCTTACCAACTTTATTCTGTAATTCTTTAATTTTCTGCTGGGCCAAATATTCTTCTGGCCCAAAAATAAAATACAACATAGATTATTCCCCTCCCATTTATAAGAGGAGGGCAGGGAGAGGTAATTTTTTATTATTCTTTATTTAATATTCGCCCACACCAACTCAAAAATAAGTTTCATTGTTTTATGTATTTCCACGCTTTCCAAAATCACCCCAAACATTTCTTTCGAAGAATAAGACATAAAAGCCACCTTATTGCCGCCATAAATATCAATTTCAATCGAAAAAGGATATTTATTTGGATCAACCAATCTTGTTTCCCGCAATTCTTTTTGATCGCGTTCTTGATAATCCTGAGATTCTTTCTCACCCGGAGCAATTACCAACGCCTTAATGCCTTTTCTAATTCTTTCCGGCACATATTCCTGATATAATTCTTTTAATAAAGTTGGGTCAAATTTTTTAATTGATAAAAAAGCTAATATATTTTCTTGGCTGCTTAAAGTATCCTTATAAATCTGTTTTACTCCGTCTTTGCCTTCAAAAAACTTAATTCTTGGCTTGTCTAAAGAAAAATTAAAAATCGCGTTCAACTCTGGCAACATGTCTATTATTTCCGCTTCTCTTTTTTTTAACTCGTTTTGCCGATCTAAAATATTAGTTAAAAGCTTATGTGGATACTGCCCGGCATAAATTGTTTTTTTGCCTTTCTTTTCTGTAATTATTAAACCCAGCTCTTCTAATTTTTGCAAAGCCACATAAGTGGTCGCTCGATGCACCCCAGATTTTTTGGCAATATTTTGTACGCTAGTACCACCCAATTCCAAAGCTGCTAAATAGACTTGAGCTTCATTATTATTCAATTCTAATTTTTTTAAATTTTCTACAATCATATATTAAATATTATTTTTTATTAACGACTACTGTTATCTTTTTAATTCCATCTGGATATTCCTCCGAAGGCGCTATTGCCCATTTTTTAAATTTTATTGTCTTTAAATCAAAACCAGTCATCCTTAAAACAAATTCTATTTCCTCTTGTGTTGGTATATATGCCCAATAATCACCTGCCTCACCCGCTGGAATATGATACCAGCCGTCTTTAATAAAAGAATTCTCTCTGGTTGGTAAATCAAAAACCAATTGCCCACCTTCTTTCAAAGCCAGCCAGGCATTATTTAATGTCTTAATTAAATTACCTGGCCCAAACGCTTCTAAAATTGTATTCCAGGTATAAGTCACTGCTTCAAATTGACCCATCATTTTTTTCGATTCCTCATTAAATAACACATAGTCAGTGATTCTGCCTTTTTGATATTTAATCCGTTCTAAATCCGGACTTTTTTCTTGCGCTAATTTTAATAATTTTTCATTAGCATCAACTCCCACTATTTCTAAAGTCTCATCTTTTCCTAATTCATTAGTTAATCGACCGCTCCCGCTGCCCACATCTAAAATTTTATGAATATTATTCTCTTGAAAAATTTTTCTTAAAATTTCTAATTCTTGTTCGGTGTCAGCTGATAATTCTCCCCGTTCGCCCATAAAACCATTATCTACAATTTGTTGATAAAAACCTATTTTTTCAGCCAAAAATCCTTCTGTATTCAATGAAGCTGGGTCACTTTTAATTTTTGCTGCTAATTGGGCGATTTTTTCAATATCATCAATCTGAAAATCTTCCGCCACTAAATTTGCGCCTTGTTCTAAATATGTTGTTTTTAATTCCTCATCCTGGCAGACCACCACAATAATTGGTTGTAATATGCTTTCTTTGTCTGTTAAATTGTTTTTCACTATTGCCTCATGAATAAAACGCCGTACCGCCGCCACTGCGCCAGATCCCAAAGAACTTCCATAAGCCTCTTTATCTTGGCGCATTATAATTATCTCTGGTGGGTTAGAATGTGAAATATCATATTCACAACTAATTGCCCCACGCACATCACCGCCATTCATAAAATTTACTAAAAACGGTCTCTTTTTTGGTTCTTTTTGCACTTCTTTTATCCGCTTATCTTCTAGTTGAGCTAATTTATCTCTCTCAGCTAAATATTTTTCCGCATCACCAACCATTTTTTCTTTTTTTTGATTTCTCCAATCAATAAAAGCACGCAACTGTTGATCTGTTTCTATTGGTCCATTGTGTAATTCATAATCATCAACCAGTCTTTCTGGTTGCATTTGGCCAAACTCTAAACCCGGTTCCACATACCAAATTTTAAAAATTCGGCTCCACTCACGTTCTCTTTCCTCTAGTTTTATCAACGGGTCGTTTTCTTGAACCACATTGTCTGGTCTAATTATTCCTTTTTTAATTAAATTTTCCATAATCTTAGTATAGCAATTTTAAAGGAAAATAAAAAACCCCTGCCGCGATGTGCTACGGCAGAGGATTTGATTAAAGCCGACTGGTAAAAATTTGTTCTTTGTTACCTTTGGCACATTGCGCCTCAATAGTAACAAAGGAAATTAGAAAACTTTTACCGTCGCTCAATACGATGACAATCCCGTCGTCGGTGTAAACAACACCTTCAATGGTCTCGCCACAATCGCACCGAAACTCAATTATGTTTCGGTGATCAGATTCTTTGGGCCGCAAAGCTAGCGGCACGGTCGACGGAATGTATTCCGGACCAGTAATTCCCAGCGCATGCCGCGCTGGAATTACTGCCAGTGTTTTTTCAGCAAACAACTGCTGAATTTTTTCCATGTCCCCATATACAGGGATATGTTGATGGACAAACGCTGGCTCTTGACCAGATAAATCTGGTCTATTTGTTTTTACCACCAAAAACATTTTGCCTCCTTTTTCTTTTTTACCACTGCCCTCCGTGGCCGAGTTTTATTTTAAAAGCTCAACAATTTTCTGAATTAATTCCATTAAATCAACGGGTTTTTTAAAAACCACGTTAACCTCATGGAATAACTTCGGCTCGGAGCTAATTCCTATAACTTTTACTCCAAGCCTTCGCGCTTCCGCAGCCACTTCATTGCCATGAAAATCTTCTTTTGTGCAATTTCCATGACCGTCGCCAATGTAGCTGTCCGGTTTAGCCGGAAAAATCCCATCTGTTAAAACCAGCCCGACTGACTGGAAATTTAAAATTCCCAACGCAGTTTCTAAATCGCCGGCTTCAAAAATCACCGGCTCAATTCCATGACGATGAAGCAGCGACAAACCCATTTTGAAAGATTTGCGATATAATTCTTCATCATCAACTAAAAGAATTCTGACCTCTTTCATTTTCTTTTTTCCTTTATTTTAATATTTTAATGAACTACTTTTATTTCTATTTTCTAAAATTTTAATCATTTTAAAATCTTAGAAAATAGTCCCTTGCCACGATGTTTTGTGGCAAGGGATTTTCTTTACGAAAGATCCAGCTCGGAAAGTTCAGTTCTGAACGTTCCCTGGTGGCTAACTTCCACCACAACTTCTCCTTTCTCAATATAGATTTTGTTGACACTCAAATAATCCTTCGTGGAACGAGAGTTGGTTAATTCACGATGGTGAATTTCACCGTCTTTGTCCTTCCACACTAGATATATAGTGTCAAACCCATATGTTGACCCATTCTCCGAAAGATAACGGATTGCGCAGATATCCTTTCTCTCTTTTGGGAAATCAGGATCATAGCAGTAATCATAACCCAAATGTGTGGAAACTTGAGTTATGAGCGCTTTTACCCGCCCAACATTCAATTTGCCAGTTGTCTCAGCTTTTGCTGAGACAAACTTACTCAAATCAAACGTCTGGGAATTACTCCGTTCTGGTTGGTAACGGTTACCGAATGTAACTACCAGCTCTGCGCCAGCCATCGCATGGGTATCCAGCGCCCACTCCTCTGGCTGCATGCCAGAATCATTGAAGTGCATCAGATTTTCCTGCGCCACTTCACCTCCATTAACACACACAACGGTCAGATCATGAACATACTGCACTCCACAACCTTTACGTTCTTGAATCGAGCGATGGGCAGCTTGCTTATACAAAGTCGGGATATAAATATCTATAGCCCGCTTGGCATAATAGACAGCCACCACTCCACCATCCTTTCCTTGGCACTCGTGGAGAACTTGGATCTGTGTAGCATCCTTGTGCACTTCTTGGTTATTTACAAACAAACCGTAAACACCAAAGGTGCTTTCCATAAACTCGCGTTCTCCAGTTTCTCTTACTTCAACGTTAGACATAATGTCCTCCATTATGTTAATAGTGCCACTGCCCTCCGTGGCCGAGTTTAAAGAACTATTTTTATTTCTATTTTCCAAAACTTTAAATTTTAATTTTAAAATCTTAGAAAATAGTCCCTCACCCACACGATCTTTTGTGCGAGTGAGGGAAATGGTTATTTCATGCTTGCAAAGACTTTTTTTGCCTTTTTGTAAAAATCCTTCCATTGAGCATCGGAGATAAAAACATCTCCTTTCTCGTTAGAAAGACCTTCGACCGGAGAAAAAGAATCAAGATATTTAATCAAATTAATAACCTTCTGACTTTCTTTGATCGTTTCCCAGTTTAATCTGTAATCTTGTGCCCACTTTTTTAAGTGAGCCTTACATTCTTCAATGGTATACACAATTTTGAAATGTTCGACTACAATCTCAAACACTTTCATCCAATCTACAATTTCCTCTTGTGTAACCAAATTTGGATCAATTGTGTACCAACCAAATGGCAATGATTTCTTAAACTGCCAAGAAGAGATATTGTTTGGATTGGCCGCCAGTGAATCACTGCTCAAGGCCGTGACCAAACCAATAAACTCAGGAAAAAGTTTGCCTTGATACGCAAGGGTTGATGCAGCTACTAGTACTTCAGAAAACTCCATAGATTCATCTCTTGTGAGCACAATGTGAGCATTAAAATGCTCTAAGGCTTCACGCTTTGTTGTTACTATCACATCGTGTCCTTGTTCAAAAATAGGCATAACTTTTTCTTTTAGACGAGCAACCATATTGGCACTCGTCAAAACTTCTTCGGATTCAATAATTAAAATTTTCATTTTCTACTCCTTTTTTTATTTTTTCCTACCAGCCCCGTGCCAGTAGGCTGCTGCCTTAAAGTTATCGAGCAAATAAAACAAGATAGTTTTAGCCGCTCTTAGTTTTTAAGGCATGAGCCTACTGGCAAGGTTATATATAATTGTTAAAGGACATTTTTGTTTCTAGACCAATTAAAAACCCTTCCTTTTGAGAAGAGTTAAGAGTTATGAACCTAAGTTTTAGCGCTCTTTAGGGGTTAACCCTTTGAAGCACTTTTTCTCTCTTCTCATTCTCAATTATAAGTATAGCACAGTTTTAAATATTTGTCAAGAGTTTATATCAAAATTAGCTTATTTAATTAAATAAATAGCTAATTTTAGCTAAAATAATTAGATTAATAAATTATAATATTATAACAAAATAACCATTTTATCCACAGGTAATTAATCCCCGCCTTATGAAGGCGGGGCCTCATGCCCCACCACCCTTGCGGTGAGTGGGGCAGAGGGGGCGGTTAATAATATCGCCGATAGTCGAATATTTTATAAAAGGACAGGTCGCGACCTGTCCCTACAAAAACACATAACCATCCCTCTAGCTAACCACCATTAGTCCTTCCTTGATAATGGAGGGATAAAAAAACAAAAAAGGACAGGTTATAAACCTGCCCCTACAAATTACATAGCCACCTCTTTATTCTTTAAAAATAAGGGGAATAAAAAACCAGCCCTTTTAAGACTGGTTTTTATTATCCTATTACCTTATTATTATTTTCTTTTTTCCTTAATTTCTTTGTCTCTAATTTCTTAATTTCTTTTTATTTTTATCTCCTAAATCCACCTCTCCTGTCATCCCGTCTTGGTCCACGATCAAAACTGCCATTGCGAGGCATTACCGGTCCAGATTGTTGAATCTTAGAAAAATCAAAATCAGTGCCGAGCATTGTTAAATTAATCCGGCCTTGATCATCAATTTCTTTCACAATCACTGGAATCATATCACCAACGCTCACCACATCTTCTACTCGTCCCACTCTAAACGGCGCCATTTCGGAAATATGCACTAAGCCTTCTTGTTTTGGCAAGACTTCCACAAATGCGCCAAAAGTCATGAGTCTAGTTACCTTACCTAAAAATTTTTCGCCTGGCGCCACTTCGCGCGTAATATTTTTTACCCATTCAATCGCTTTATTAGCCGCCTCGGCATTAACAGAAGTAATAAATACTAAACCCGAGTCTTCAATATCAATGGCCACACCGGTGTTATCAATAATTTCATTAATCATCTTGCCACCTGGCCCAATCACATCTCTAATTTTATCCGGATTAATTTGCAAAGTATAAATGCGCGGCGCATATGGCGACATTTCCGCTCTTGGTTCGGCAATCGCGTCCTTCATTACGCCTAAAATTTTCTCCCGCGCCACTTTTGCTTTACTTAAAGTTTCTTCCACAATATTTAAACCAATGCCGCCGAGTTTAATATCTAGCTGTAACGCAGTAATACCTTGGCTTGTGCCTGCTACTTTAAAATCCATGTCACCGGAGTGATCTTCCACTCCTTGAATATCAGTTAAAATTTTATAATTATTTTTATTATTATAATCACTCATCATGCCCATGGCAATACCCGCCACTGGTGCTTTAATTGGCACACCGGCATCCATTAAAGAAAGGGTGGAGCCACAGATGGAAGCTTGCGAAGATGAGCCGTTGGAAGATAAAACTTCTGACACCACGCGAATGGTATAGGGAAAATTTTCCTTTTCTGGTAAAACCGGCACCAAAGCTTTTTCTGCCAACGCTCCATGTCCAATTTCACGCCTCCCCGGCCCTCTCATTGGTCCAATTTCCCCCACTGAAAATGGTGGAAAATTATAATGATGCATATAACTCTTTTTGCCTGATTCTTCCATCGTGTCCAAAGTTTGTTCATCTGATGGCGAACCCAAAGTTACCACTGACAAAACTTGAGTTTCCCCTCGTTGGAAAAGGCCAGAACCATGAGTCCGTGGTAAAATACTAACCTCGGCCGAGAGTGGTCTAATTTCATCCAAAGCGCGACCATCCACTCGAATATTTTTTTCTAAAACAAGTTTTCTCGCGTGAACATCCAAAAACTTCTCAATCATTTTTATTCCTTTTACTCTTTCATCCTTAGAAACATCGTTATCTGCTTTTAAAACTTCATCCACATATAAATTTAATTTTTCAATATTAGCATGATATTCTTCTTTTGATCTTGAAGCAAAAATTTCTTCAATTTTTTCTTCGACCATAGCACCAACCTTGTTTTCCAATTTAACCATTACTGCTTTTTCCTCATCAGTTTCTTCTTTGTCTATTTTAATTTTTTCCACCCCAACTTCCGCGCGCATTGTCTCAATTAATTCAATCACTTTTCGTAAATGTTTTTGACCAAAAACAATCGCTTCGTGCATTTGTGCTTCCTCGACTTGGTTAGCACCAGCCTCAAGCATCACCACTTCCTCTTTAGTACCTGCTACCACTAAATCTAATATTGATTTTCTTCTGGCTTCATAGCTTGGGTTTAAAACCAACTCTAATTTATTCGAGTCTTCTGTCGAAGGAATTAAGCCTACCCGAACCGCGCCAATTGGCCCAGCCCAAGGAATATCTGAAATGGCCAAAGCAGCCGAAGCAGCATTTAATCCAATTACATCTGAATCATTTTCCGCATCAAAAGATAAAACAGTTAACACAACCTGCACATCATTGCGCATCTCTTCATTAAAAAGTGGTCTAATTGATCGGTCAGTTAAGCGTCCAGATAAAATTGCTTCGTCCGTTGCTTTGCCCTCGCGCTTAATAAACCTGGACCCTTTAATTTTACCAGCTGCGTAAAGCTTTTCATCATAATCAACTAAAAGAGGGAAGAAGTCTATTCCTTCCCTTACTTTATTAGTCATGCAAGCAGTGGCTAAAACCACCGTCTCGCCATATTGCGCAGTGCATGAAGCATTAGTTTGTCCGGCTAAATGGCCAGTTTCTAAAATCAACTTTTTACCACCAATTTCTGTGGCAAAAGTCTTTCTTTCTCTTGTCATATGATTCTCTTTTTTCTGGCCATCACACTCCAGACCTTATTTTAAGCCTGTATGTTTGACGGTCAGAAAAATTAATTATTTTTTAAAATTAATTTTCTTCTCTAACCTTACCCTCATCAATTTTATCGCCACCTCTTTCTTTACTATAAATAGCACCCAATACCCCGTTAATAAATTTGCCCGCGGCAGATCCGCTAAAAGTTTTGGCCATTTCTATCGCTTCGTTAATAATTACTTTGGGCGGCACCTCTTTTACCCAACACATCTCGTAAATGGCCAAACGTAAAATATTGCGATCAATAAAAGTGGTTTTTTCTAATGGCCATTCCGTAGCATATTGCCCGACCTTTTCATCAATCTGGGCTAAATTTTTGGTAATGCCGCGCACTAAATTTCTAATAAATTCCACGTCTTCCAAACCAGCTGCATATTCTTTAATGTTATTTTCTATTAAATCACTTAACTTTTGGGAGCGATGGTTAAAATCCCACTCGTAAAGAGTTTGCATAGCCACTGTGCGTGATAAATGGCGATTAGACATAGAAAATTATTTTTTATCCTTATTTTCTTTTGTTTGTTTTTCTTTTTCTTCTTTCTTTTTGCCTTTCTTAATTTTTATTTTTAAAACCAATTTTTTATTATAATGACCACAATAAACACAAGCTTGGTGTGCTTTAACTGGTTTTTGACAATTAGGGCACGAACTTAAGATTGTTTTTTTAATTCTTAAAGCTCCCCGTCTAACTCTTTTTTGCGAACTGCAATGCTTTTTGCTTGGTAAACCCATAAAAATAAGATTAATTACTACTCTACATTTTATCTTAAAACATTACTTTTGTCCAGTCATTCACTTTTTTATTAAAAAATGTTAACATTAGTCTATAATTTTATGAAAAAAAATAACAAAAAAACACCTCTTTTTATTCTACCACCAGCTATTAAAAAAGATGTCTTGGTGGTCTTTATTTTTGCCTTAGCTTTCCTAAGCATCTTATCGTTTTTTAATTTGGCCGGTGCCACTGGCCATTTTTTAACCAAACTCTGGCATCTTATTTTGGGCGACATCTCTTTTATTATCCCTTTGGCTTTAATTCTTATTGGTTATCTAATTATTAATAATTTTGAATACCAAAATAGCACTAACAAACTCCTTGGCATTACGCTTTTTATTCTTTCTTTTAGCGGTTTATGGACTCTGATTTCCAACCCCATTAAGCTTAGTATTTTTTCTGGCCAGGATGGTGGTATTTTGGGTTATTTAACTTTTGTACCCTTAATTAAGATTGCTGGCTTTTATGGTGCCTTGATTATCTTAATTGCTTTTTTAATTATTGCTTTGCTCTTTTTTTGGGAAACACCAATTATTATTCTCTGGCACAAAATTTCTTTTTTAAAAATATTTAACAATCTTAAACAAAAATTTAATCATACCCCCCGCTCTGACGTCGACTCGGAAGATGCTTCCGAAGATATTAGTGATGTTGGATTTGAACAAAAAACTCTTGATTTTTCTTCACCTAATGAAGAAAATGATGAAGAAAATTATGCCGAACCAATATCTTCCTCGCTTATTTTAACTCACAAAAAGAAATATCCTAAAATTGATTTGCCACTTAGTCTTCTCAGTGATCGCAGCTCTAAACCCACCTCTGGTGACATAAAATCAAATCAAGAAATTATTAAAAATACTTTAAGCCATTTTGGCATAGAAGTGGAAATGGGTGAAGTCTCTGTTGGACCGACCGTCACTCAATATACTTTTAAACCAGAAGCTGGGGTTAAGGTGGCTCAAATTACCACTCTTTCCAATGATTTGGCGCTAGCTCTAGCTGCTCACCCCATTAGAATTGAAGCGCCCATCCCAGGCAAATCTTTAATTGGTGTCGAAGTGCCCAATCAAAAAATTGCCACGGTAACTGTTAAAGAAATTTTAACTAATGAACAATTCAAAAACAGAGAAAGTAATCTTATGATGGCTTTGGGCAAGGACGTGGCTGGTAAGCCCTGGTTAGCCAACATTGATAAAATGCCACATCTATTAGTGGCTGGCGCAACTGGTTCTGGAAAAACAGTTTGTTTAAATGCTATTATTATTTCTTTGTTATATCAAAATCAACCCCACGAATTAAAATTAATTCTGATTGATCCGAAACAAGTAGAAATGGTGCAATACAACGACATCCCCCACTTAAGCACTCCGGTTATTACCAACATTAAAGATACTATCGCTGCTCTCCGCTGGGCAGTTAAAGAAATGGAAGACCGTTTCAAAACCCTTTCTTTATCAGGCAAAAGAAATATTGCTGCCTACAACCAAAATCAAGGTGATAACAAGATGCCTTATCTTATTATTATTATTGACGAATTAGCTGATCTAATGACTTTAGCGCCTCACGATATGGAACAAACTATTATTCGTTTAGCCCAAAAATCTCGCGCTGTTGGCATTCATTTAATTCTTGCCACTCAAAGACCATCGGTTAATGTAATTACCGGCTTAATTAAAGCCAACATTACTTCTCGCATCGCTTTTTCCGTAGCCTCTTCCGCTGATTCACGCACAATTTTGGATTATTCGGGTGCAGAAAAATTACTTGGTCGCGGAGATATGCTCTATATTACCGCTGACCTTTCTAAGCCCAAAAGAATTCAAGGCGCACATGTTTCTGATGAAGAAATCGAACAAATTGTTAATTATCTTAAACAACAAGGCAAGCCGGACTACAACGAAGAAATAACCCAGCCCACTGCAACCAACAACACTTCTGTTGATAATTATAATTTTGATAGCAACGAAGAAGAGGAGTTGTTGCCAGAAGCCAAAGAATTAATCATTAAAGCCGGTAAAGCGTCTGCATCTTATTTGCAAAGACGCCTGGGAATTGGCTATGCTCGAGCAGCTAGAATTTTAGATCTTTTAGAAGAACAAGGGGTTATTGGACCGGCTCAAGGTTCAAAACCAAGAGAAATTCTTCATATTCAAGAAGATTGGGAACAAGACGAGGAACTGCATCGTTTAGAACAAGCTCATGAAAGTAATAAAAAATCTGAAGATAATTTATCAAACAATGAGTTAAACTAAACTCTGTATGCTTTTTTTTAAAACCAAAAAAATTAACGCCCATAACAATATTGGTCAATTATTAAAAGAAGCCCGTGCCAAAACTGGGCTTTCTTTAAAAATTATTAGTAAGCACTTGAGTATTAGTGTCAAATATTTGGAAGCTTTGGAAAACAATAAACTATCCCAAATTCCAGGCCCAATCTATATTAAAAATTTTCTTAAAAAATATAGCGAGTATTTGGGAGTTGACCTTAACTATTTTAATATACACCCGGCAAACAAAGAAAATAATATTTTTCACTATAAAACAGAAAAAAAATTTTTTATTAATTTTCCATCAGTAATTAAAAAGACCTCATTAGTATTTATTATATTAATTTTATTTATCTATATTTTAAAACAAATTAACCTTATTACCACTCCCCCAAAAATAATTATTAATTATCCGCCAGATAATCTAATTATTTATGATAATTTTCTAATTATTAATGGCCAAACCGAACCAGAAGTTAAGATAAAAATTAACCAAGAAGACATTCTGCTTCAATCCGATCAAACCTTCCAACAAAAAATTAATTTATTGCCAGGAATAAATTCTATAATTATTGAAGGTAAAAAAAAATACTCTTCAGCAACCACGCTCGAAAAAAAAATTATCTACCAAACAGAAAAAAAATAATTTGACATTTAAGTATCTTTTTTCTAAGATAAAGTTACTAACCATTTTTTATATGCCCAAAATAGAACCCAACCAACCCATTAATTTAAAACAAGAAAATACCCAAAGCGCGGTGGAACAAATAAAAGAAAAATTTGGCGAAGGCGCTATTATGAAGTTTGGTGAAGCCAAAACCATGGAAGTTTCCGTCATCTCCACCGGCTGTTTATCTTTAGACATTGCTTTAGGAGTTGGCGGTGTTCCCAGAGGAAGAATTATTGAAATTTATGGTGCAGAAGCTTCAGGAAAAACAACTATTGCCCAACATATTGCCGCTGAAATACAAAAAAATAACGGCACTGTTGCATTTGTTGATGCTGAACACGCCTTAGACCCTGAATATGCTAAAAAAATAGGCGTCAATATTAATGAATTACTTTTTTCACAACCAGATTCTGGGGAACAGGCCTTGGATATTGTGGAAACATTGGTCAGATCAAACAGTATTGATGTAATAATTGTTGATTCTGTGGCGGCCCTGACCCCAAAAGCTGAAATTGAGGGTGAAATGGGTGATACTCACATGGCCTTGCAAGCGCGTCTAATGAGCCAGGCCTTAAGAAAACTAACCGCTATCATTTCCAAAACCAAAACTTGCGTTATTTTTATTAATCAAGTGCGCCAAAAAATTGGAGTTTTTTTTGGTAACCCAGAAACCACTCCCGGCGGTTTGGCTTTAAAATTCTATTCTTCTGTCAGAATTGAATTAAAACGTGCGGCTCAAATTAAGATGGGAGAAGATATTGTGGGTAATCGAGTAAAGGCCAAAGTTGTTAAAAATAAGGTTGCTGCCCCATTCAAATCTGCCGAATTTGATATTATGTACAATGAAGGCATTTCTTTGGCCGGCGATATTATTGATCTGGGAATAAATTATAATTTAATTAAAAAAACCGGCACCACTTTTTACTATCAAAATATCAAACTTGGTGTCGGCCGAGAAAATGCTAAAAAAACTTTAAAGGATGATAAAAAACTATCAACTGAAATTAAAAAAGAAATCTGGCGCGCGGTGAAAGAAAAACAAAATTAATCAGTGGCTTGTCATCCTGAACGATTAGTGAAGGATCTCTGCTTTTTTCCCTTAGTTTCTTAATTTCTCTATTTCTTAATTACTCTTATAGCTCCGCCTGCTCGGGGCTTTTTTAATTTTAACAGTTGTGGTGTTAAATAAAAATTAAACTGCTTTAATTTTTATAATCACAACTGGTTGAGTGTTGTGCACTCTGTAAGAAGCGCACCACAAAACCAAATACTTTAATGTTACCGAATAAAATGAAGGAAAAAACGTCAGCGAACGAAGTTAAAATTAACCCCGCACCTTACCTGGTGCGGGGTTAACCAATGTTATTTTATATAATTTTATATTTTATTTTTTCCTCTATCTTTTAATTTTATTTTTTAATTCTTCGTTAAGTAAATTATAAATTTCATCAAAATTCATTTGATAGGCATATTCTATTGCATCATTAAAATCAGCTTCAAATTCTCTGTTCAACCCCGCTGTTAAATATAAATATGCTCGGCGGCGTAAAAAAAGAATAGTTGCTAAGGAAAAATTTTTTGTTTTTTCCGCTTCCTTTTCACTCTCATCAATCCATTGTGTAATTTTTTCTCTAACTTCTTCACTCTCCCAACCAACCTTTTTAATTAATTCTATAATTTCTTTTTCCTGATCTGTAAAATTAATAACTTCTAGTTTTATTTCTAATTTTTTATCCGGATTAAACATTTATTTTCTTTGTTTTTAATTTATATATTATTTATATTTATATATTTATTCGCGTGTCCCCACCCTTTCTGCATATTCTCTAGTTTCTGTATTAACTCTTATAGTTTCACCTTCCTCAATAAACAATGGTACATTTATTACTGCACCCGTTTCTAAAGTAACAGGTTTTTTGCCCCCAGTGGCTGTATCACCTTTAACTCCAGGTGGTGCTTGTGTAACTTTTAAATCTACTTTGGGCGGCAATTTAATACCAATTATTGATTCTTCATATAAAATTAAATCTATTTCTTGAGTTTCTTTTAAAAATTCTGCTGCCTCGCCAACCAAATCTTCATTAAGATGAATTTGTTCATAGTCTGCATCCATAAAAACATATTTGTTCTTTTCCTTATATAAAAAATTTGCTTTTTTACGACTCATATCGGCCAATTCTACACTCTCACCTTGTTTAAAACTATATTCCACCACCTGCCCAGTTTTAATATTTTTCATTTTTGTTTGCATAACTGGTTTTCGTTGTTGCATGCGCAAAAATTTAGCTTCCTGTATCAGACACGGTTCTCCATTGAACTTTAAAATTATTCCTTTTTTAATATCGGTTAATGTTGACATATTTTTTATTGTCTAATTGGCATGACCAAATATAAATAATCTGGATCATTTTTTTGTTTAATTACTACAGGATTATTGGCGTTTGTCATCTCTAAAATTATTTCGGAATTACTAAAATTTGCTAGCCCCTCTAAAATATAGTGATAGTTAAAAACAACCATGTTATTTTCACCTTCAATCTGACAATTAATTCTCGCCTCATTCTCTCCCAACTGACTATTAGCTGCTTTTATAATCATTTCTTGTTTATTTTTAAATTCAAAAATTACATCATAAATTCCACTTTTAGTAAACAAACTAGTTGCTTTCACGGCTTTTATTATTTCATTTTTATCAGCTATTATTTTGGTAGTCCATTTTTCTGGTATAATTTGTTGGTAATCTGGATATTCACCGTTTATTAATCTTGAAGTTAATTCCCACCAAGAAGAGGAAAAAGTTATTTGATTTTCTTCCCAAAAAATTTTAACTTCATCTTCTTTAATTTCTGTAATTAATATTCTTAATAATTCTTGCAGTGTTTTAATAGGTATTAAAACACTATTTTTTTTTCTATTTTCTTTTATTACTTCTACTTTTTTTTCTGCCAACCGATAACTGTCGGTCGCGGCCAAAATTACTTTATTTTCATTAATAATTAATTTGCCGCCAGACAATTCTGGTCGTGATTCATTTAAAGTTGCTGCAAAAATAGTCTGATTTAATAAACTAGTCAAAACATTATTTTTAATTATTATCACATCTTTTTCATCAATTCTCGGAATTAACGGGTACTCATCAGTATTTTGAGTTTTTATTTTAGTCTGCCATTTACCAGAAACTATTTTTAATTCATTATTTTCTAATTCAAATTCTATTTTTTCCTCTGGTAAATAATTTATAAAACTGGTTATTAATTTTGCCGGAACGGCTATTTTTCCTTTGGTAGTTATTTTTCCTCTAATTTTTGCTTTAATTCCAATTTCCAAATTTGTAGCTGACAAAACAATACCATCGTCTGTGGCTTCTATTAAAATATTATTTAAAATTGGCAAACTAATATTTTTTCCCGAAATATGCGCCACAATATTTAATCCATTAATTAAATTTTCTTTTACACATGCGAATATCATAATTATTAATTAATTTAATTTTTAAATATATAATAATATCTGTTGAAAAAAAACTTTAGAGCTTTTAAATTAGGTAAAACTTAGTTTAAATACTGTTTAATGGTGTTATAAAAAAATAATAAAATGTTAATAAAAAATATTTAATAGTGTATAAAAAATATTTTTTAAAAATATTTTTTAAAAAAGTAACACTTTGTTAACACCTTTATTCACTGTAAAGTTTTTGTTTAATAAGGACAATATCTTGTTTGATTTTATCACCTTTTTCTAAAGATTTTTTTATTTTAGCATAAGCATGCATGGCAGTTGTATGATCACGTCCGCCCAATTCGTTGCCAATATTGGGAAAGGATGATTTACACTCTTCACGCATTAAGAACATAATAATTTGTCTTGGTTCTACTAATTCTTTTTTTCTTGATTCACCCACAATATCATCAATATTAATATCATAAAATTCAGCTACTATTTTAATTATTTTTTTAGGTGTTAAAGAACCACGCGGTGAATTCAAACTAACCGATTGAATAATGTTTTTAATTTCTTCCAGGTTGGTTTCTTTGTGAATTAGTTGATAGTTAGCGATTATTTTATTGATTATACCCTCTAATTCTCTTATGTTTTGACCTAAATTTTTAGCTAAATATTCAATAATTTCTTTTTTGATAGAAAAATTTTTTTCTATCAATTTTGCTTCAATAATGGCTATTTTTGTTTCTAAATCGGGTTCGTTAATATCTACAATCATACCCCACTCAAACCTTGATTCTAAACGTTGCTCCAAATCAGGAATGGCTTTTGGTACTCGATCAGAAGAAAGAATTATTTGTCTGTTATTTTGATATAAATCATTAAAGGTGTGAAAAAGTTGTTCCTGGGTTTGTTCTTTGCCGGAAATAAATTGAATATCATCGATTATTAAAATATCTAGCTTGCGAAATTTTTCCTGAAACTCTTTAATTTTTTGTGATCTAATTGCAAAGATAAATTGATTAGTAAATTGTTCCGAAGTTACATACAATAAAGAGCATTTAGGATTGTTTTTAAGTATTTCATGACCGATAGCTTGCAGTAGATGTGTTTTTCCTAGTCCCACGCCGCCATAAACAAAAAGAGGATTATATGATTTGCCGGGATTTTTAGTTACTGCTTGAGCGGCTGCAAAAGCCAGTTCGTTGCTTTTACCAACAATAAATTTTTCAAAAATATATTTTGGGTTTAAACCATGAGCGTCAATATTATTTTGTGTATTTTTATTAATTTCCTCACTAATCGTTAGTTTTAATTGATTAATTTTTTCTTGATTGCTTTCATTTTTAACTGCAACTTTATAAAAAACATTTTTAATTTTATTTTGGGTTATTTTTTTCAATGCGTTTATAATAAAATGATGGTATTTATTTTCCAGCCAAGCTTTAGTAAAGGCGTTAGGCACAGCCACAAAAATTTTATCTTCCTCTTCCTCGATAATAAAGGTGTTTTTAAACCAGGTGGTAAAATTTGCCTTACTTAAAGACAATTCTAACTCTCCTAAAACTGCTTGCCAAAGTTGTTCTTTATTCATTTAATTTAAAATATTTTATTTTAACTATATTTTATCAATTAAAAAACATCTTGACAACAATCAAAAAGTTTATAGAGTGTTAATTATTTGTGGAAAAAAGTAAGTTTGACAAAAACTTATTTTTAATTTATAGTTAATTTTAACTAAACACTTAATATGCCCAAAAGGACTTATCAACCATCTAAAATTAAAAAACACAGAAAACATGGATTTTTAAAGCGCATGGCTAGCAAAAATGGAAGACAGGTTTTAAAACGAAGACGCGCAAAAGGCCGAAAAAAACTAACTGTATAACTGTATAATTGCATAAAAATGATTATTTTGCTTAGTAAAAAAGAACCTTGGGGGCGGATTATTAAACAATGCCGCTCTATTTTTAATCAGGAATTAAAAATTAAGTTTGTTAAAAATAATTTAAATTATAATCGTTATGGCATAATTGTTCCCATTGTTGTTGATAAAAGGGCCGTTGTTCGTAATAAAATAAGAAGACAAATAAAAAATTATTTAAATCAACTAAATCCTAAATTATCTACCGGGTATGATATAATAATTTTTATTAATGAAAAAATTAAAGGCATTAATTATAGACAATTAAAAATAAATTTAAACTACCTTTTTAAAAAAATAAAAATTTTATCTAATTTTAGCTAAAAAATGACTAATTTAATTTTAAAAATAATTAATTTTTATCAAAAATTTTTATCACCAGACACTGGTTTTTTACGTTTTTTAAAAACAACCAAAACTTGTCGTTTTTATCCCTCTTGTTCTGAATACATGGTTTTAGCTATTAAAAAACATGGTTTATTTAGGGGAGTGATTAAAGGATTTAATCGTCTTTTAAGGTGTAATCCTTTTAACCCTGGTGGATATGACCCAATTAAATAATTTTTATTTATGATTAGCCAAATATATAATACAATTCTTTATCAGCCAATTTTTAATTTGTTGGTCTTTTTTTACAATATTATTCCCGGCCACGATTTGGGTCTGGCTATTTTATTAATTACTATTGTTTTAAAACTAGTTTTATACCCCTTTTCGGTTAAAAGCATCAAAGCTCAAAAATCTTTACAAGAACTACAGCCTCAAATAAATGAATTAAGAAAAAAATATAAAGATAATCCCCAAGAACTCACTAAACAGACTATGACTTTATATCGGCAACAAAAAGTCTCTCCTTTTTCTTCTTGTTTGCCATTATTAATTCAATTACCTATTTTTATTGCTGTTTATCAAGTTTTTCGTCAGGGTTTGGCTAATAGTCAAAATTTAAACATTCTTTACCCATTTATTAAAAATCCGGGTTTAATTAATACGATTTCTTTTGGTTTTCTTGAATTATCAAAATCAAACATTATTTTGGCTGTTTTGGCGGGGTTAGCTCAATTTTGGGTCTCAAAAATGCTAGTAGTTAAAAAGCAGCCAGCGGTTTCTGGCGCTAAAGACGAAGATATGACAGCCGCTGTCAATAAACAAATGCTTTATTTTATGCCGCTCGTGACTGTTTTTATTGGTGTCTCCTTGCCAAGCGGCTTAACTTTTTATTGGCTAATAACTACTCTTTTAACTGGATTACAACAATGGTATGTTTTTAAAAAAATAAATCACCAACATGAAAATATTGGCCAAAAAAATTATTAATTTACCTGTCTTTACTAAATCTAATACTTATCTTGGTAAAGTAGCTAATTTTAGTATTGATATAAATATTCAAAGTGTGGCGGAATACCAAATTAAACCAGAAAGCATACTTACTGGTTTGGTTAAGGGAAAATTGATTATTAATCGCGGACAGGTCATAGATATTAGTGACAAAAAAATCATAGTTGATGATAATGTAGTATCAGAATCAGAAAAAAGTAATTTTTCATTAAATAAAAAAGAAGCACCGCGAGAAGCTTTTTTAACAAAAAATACTAATTAAAATTTATTCCCTAATTTATTTTTTTAGCCAACCCGCTCCGGCGGTTTTTTGTTTAATATTAGCTAAAAATCTCGATCCTTGCTGACAATCATTTTTATTTTTTTTTGTGAAATCTTAATTTCTACTGGGGGCTTAATATTTTTAAAATTATCAATAATAATCGCGCCGTTTTTTTCCAGTGAATTGTTTTTAATCAAAATATTTTTTACCCGAAAAAAACCACCCAACTCTTCATTTTTTTCTTTTTTAAAAAAATTATTTAAAAAATTTAAATTATCTTTTTCTTTTGTCTGGATTACCACCTCTAAAAAATTATCTTGGGGACTTGTTTTTTTGTCATTTAATTTAGCACATAATTCCTGGGGGAGAAAATTATAAATATTAATAACTTGACGCTCATTTTTTAAGCCGATTGTAAATTGATGATCACACTCTAATTTGATTTTAGAATCTAAAACTTGAATAGAGTTAATAAAATATTCTTTACTATTTATCACCCCCAAATTTATGGGCTCGATTTTTCTGGCCGAAATTATTTCACAGGCCTGTAGTGGGTCGTTAATACCCAAAAAATTAGCAATAGCATTATTTTTTTTATCAACCGGGATAATGCCAACCACCACCTCATGACCAACCACTAAATTGACCACCTGATTTATGGTTTGATCATTGCCAACGGCGATAATAGTGTTAGCTCCCTTATTTAAGGCGTCAGCCACTAACTCTTTAACACTTTTTAAAATAGAAATTTTAATAATTCTGTCTTTGATATCTAAATCTGTGATTTTACTTTCAATTTGAGCTAAAACCTTATCATATTTTTTTTGGCTTAAAAACTGGTCGTAAATATAATAATACATGTGTTACTCCTCAATTGATTCTTTTTCTGGTTTTACCCCCATTTTAATTTGGCCATTAATTTTTGCTCCGGTAGCCACAGTTAAATTTTCTGCCTCTATATCACCTTTAATTACTGCCCCAGACGCCAATTCTAAATGATCTAAAATATTAATATTCCCCACAATTTCTCCTCCCACCCAAGCATTTTCTGCACTAATATTGGCTTTAATTTTTGCCCCTTCCCCCACACGCAGACCTTTTTGTGTTTTTAAATTACCAATCATTTGGCCCTCAATAATCACATTACCATCGGCGTTAAAATCTCCTTCAACCTTAACTGATGGGCCAATAATTGTTTCCACCTCTTTAAAATTTTCTTTTGACATATTTTTTTGCCTATTTATGAGGCTTAATTTTAATTATTTATATTAATATATCAATATAAATTTACCTTTATTTGGTTAAAATGTAAAGTTGTGTTATATTTTTACATATATTGTCTTTTAGTGTCCTCGTAGTTTAACGGATAAAACAAGTCCGTCCTAAGGACAAAATAGGGGTTCAATTCCCTTCGGGGACAACTTTTTACTTAAATATAAATATTGTTTTTGATTTTTTGGGCCCGTAGTTCAGTTGGTAGAACGCCGCATTCGCATTGCGGAGATCAGCGGTTCAACTCCGCTCGGGTCCACCAGATAATTATAATTGAATTTTTTGTTAAAATACCTATTTTTATACTAAAAAATTCATAAAAATTATTTTTTACTAATATTAGATAAAATTATTAAAAAATGTCTAGACAGGTCTGGACATTTTTTAATTTTATTTGTCATGACTATTCTGGACAAATTAAATATTAATATGGTCACAAAAAATATGTTTTTATAAAAAAGTCGAATTTTTTTGTATAAAAAATGTCTAGACAGGTCTGGACAAATTGTGGACAAGTATAAAAATTCATTTATTTTGGTGGAAAACGTAATTATTTTAAAGAAAAAAATTATAGTAATTAAAATTTGGCTAATATTTAATATTTTATAATGTTCCATACGGAACATTATAAAAAATGTCCAGTCCTGTCTGGACAAATTGTGAATAACTCATAAAAAAGTATGATTTTGGTGGATAAATAAAAGGACAGAAAAAATTCCTGTCCCGTTTGTTCCATATGGAACAAAATCTCAAAAAATTAAGGAGTGATTTGTCAGGGCTGGAAATTGTCTTTTTTTATACTTTTTACATATCCAGCCCAAAAAAGTTTTGGGAAAAAAGCAGATTTTTTTAGATCCAAAACAATTTGTTGACACAATCCAAATTTAGCTGCCCAGGCCCCAAAAAAGTAGTCACCAATAGCATACTCTAATAGGATTATGGGCGCTCCTATTATAAATGCTAAAATCAGAGTTTTCATCCATTCAAACACTATCATTTTATCATCCTCCTTTTTATGCAGTTACGTGTGTTTTTTTGAATTTAATAGTTCATTATAAAACCAATTATTAGTATAGTCAACAATTTCCGACACCGAAATTATAAAAGTGCTTTAAATTGACAAAATAAGCCAAAATATGCTATACTAAGAGTAGTCGGAAATATTCGACACTTATCTTAATATTTATGTATATTCGTATTCTAATTTGTGTTTTTTAGTGTACCTATGGAAATCAAAGATGTGCTAAATACGCTTGGTATAGAGGGCAAAAAAGCCGATGTATATTTAATGTGTTTGGAAAAGGGTGGAGCCACCGCTTATGAAATCGCTAAAATAGTCGGCTTAAAGCGACCAACTGTTTATGATATTCTTTATACTTTAACCAAAGAAGGGCTGGTTTATCTTGTGCCCAAAAAAGGCGTGACTTATTTTTATCCCTCTGACCCAGAACGGATTTTGCACCAACTTAAAGAAAAAGAACGGGTTTTTGTTTCTGCTCTGCCCAGGTTACACGAACTTTATACTAGTCCTAAACAAAAACCCAATATCCGTTATTTTGAAGGCGAGGAAGGCATTAAAACCATGTATCAAGATAGTTTAAACAGTTTAACAAAAAAAGACGAGATTTTACTTTATTGTGGTGAAGATATTTTAAAATATTTACCAGCATATGCTGCAGAATATGTGGCCGAAAGGGTTAAAAAAAATATTCATGTGCGTGGCATTTACAAAAAAACCCCAGAGGTTATGCAATATATGGTTAATAATGAAAAAGAGTTGCGCCAGGTAAAAATTTTAGAGGAGAAAGACTTTGCTTTAAATAATGAGATTAATATTTATAAAAATAAAGTGGCCATCGCGAGCTATGGCAAAGAAATGTTTGGGATGATTATTGAATCAGATGAGATTAGTAAAGCCCAAAGAGCAATTTTTGAATTAGCTTGGTTAGGAGCTGAAAATTTAAAATAATTTTAATTTAAAAAACGGTTTGATACTTTACAGACCGCTTTTTTATTTCCGGCCTAAAGGCCGGAGTTATATAATCCTTATTTTATATTTTTTGTCCTACACTTAAAATATTATATCCATTCCACCAACATGCCTTTTTATCTTGTTTAACATAATAATTTTCTATAATTTTAAAACCCGATCCCCGTAAGATTTTTTTTAATTCACCAAGAGTAAAAGCATAATAATAAAGAGGGAATTGGTTTTGCCACAAGGTAATGACATCTTTTTTTGTCATTCCCGACCCGATCGGTAATCTTAAGGAATTCTGGGATCCTCGCCTGCGCGGGGATGACAAAAAAGAGTTCCAAACACTTTTTTTAGCACCAAGTTGCCATAAATTCCAATTGGTCATAATTAAAAATCCGCCGGGTTTTAAAATTCTTTTAATATCTGATAATAATTTTTCTCTTAATTCACGGCTGGGAATATGATGAAAACTGGCCATCATAAAAATCACTTCAAATTCATTGTTAGTAAATTGTGATAAATTTAAAATATCTTGGCAAACAAATTTTGTTTTTATGTTTTCATGTTTTAATGTTTTTATATTCTCTTGAGCTTTTTCTATTAATGCGCTACAATTATCTAAACCCAGATAGGAAAAATCCTCTATTTTTTTTAAAGATTTTAATAAGCGGCCATTGCCGCAGCCCAAGTCCAAAATTTTCATTCCCGGCCTTAGATGTTTTTCTATCAGAAGATCAATTTCTGGCCATGAATAATTGCGGGTATTAGAAAAATCTTCCGCTATTTGCGAATAAGAATTTTGGTTAAGTTTAATAAGTTGTCCTGCTGTTTTTTGATCCATATTTTTTTATCTATGTATTCTGTTATGTCGATACTATAATTTATTTCACATTAATAATAGTTTTCACCCTCTTTATAAGATTATTTAAACAGTAGAGATCCTGAATCAAGTTCAGGATGACAAGATGAATATGATGAATGTGTTAATAATGAAAAATTATTCTGATTTAATTAAAATTTTAAGCAAAAAAAATTCTTTTTCTGAAGAAAAATTTTTAATTTGGAAAAGAAAAATCGCCAGTCAAACTAAAACTTCTTTAATTACCAACGCTAAATTGCTCTCATTATACCGCCAAATGGCAAAAAGTAAAGAGATTAAAGCTAATAAAAATTTAGAAAATTTTTTACGCAAAAGAAAAATCCGCACCCTTTCTGGGGTGGCGCCCGTTGCCGTTTTAACCAAAGTCTACCAGTGCCCGGGCCAATGTTTATATTGCCCAACTGAAAAAAATATGCCCAAAAGTTATTTATCCAATGAGCCAGCCGTGATGCGTGCTAAACTTTGTGATTTCCACCCCTTTAAGCAAGTGGCGCTTCGCATCAAGGCTTTAGAAGAAAATGGCCATGAAGCTGATAAAATAGAATTAATTGTAATGGGTGGCACTTGGAATTATTTACCTGCCAAATATCGCCTCTGGTATATTTATGCTTGTTTTAAGGCGGCGAATAATCCAAAAATCAAACTCAAAATTCAAAAGTCAAAAATCAAAAGTGCAATTCAAAATGCAAAACTTAAAAACATAGAAATTAATAAAACAATTAAATTAAAAACTATTAACCAAGTAACCTGGCGGGATTTATACAATGAACAAAAGAAAAATGAAACAGCTAAACACCGGATTGTGGGTTTAACTTTGGAAACCCGGCCAGACTATATCACTGAAAAAACTGCTTGGCAAATGCGCGCCCTTGGCTGTACCCGGGTAGAGCTTGGCGTGCAGCACCTTGATGATAAAATTTTAAAATTAAACAAACGCGGAGCTACAACCAAAGACACCATCCGGGCCACAAAAATTTTACGTGGCCTAGGTTTTAAAATCACTTATCATTTAATGTTAAATTTATTAGGTGCTAATCAAAAAAAAGATTTTTTAATGTTTCAGAAAATATTTTCTGATCCTAATTTTCAACCTGATCAAATAAAAATTTATCCTTGCGTGGTTAATGAGTATGCCGAATTGTATCGATGGTGGAAAATGAAAAAATATAAACCTTACACCACCAAACAATTAACCGCTCTTTTAATAAAAATTAAAAAAATCATGCCGTATTACGTGCGCATCATCCGCGTTATTCGCGATATTCCAGAAGAATCAATTGCCGCTGGTAATAAAATTACTAATTTACGCGCTCTATTAAATACTTCGTGCAAATGTATTAGATGCCGAGAAGTGGGGCATGTTATTAAAGATCAAAAGTTAAAAGTTAAAAGTCAAAAATTAGGTAAAATTAAATTATTTATACAAAAATATCTCGCTGGGGATGGAGAAGAATATTTTTTAAGCTTTGAAGCTACTGACAGAAAAATTTTATACGCTTTTTGTCGTTTATATTTATCAATCAATAAAACATCAATTACAAATTCGTATGTTATTCGCACACCATTCATATCATTATTTGCGTGTATCCGCGAACTGCACACCTATGGACAATTGGTGCCGATTGGCGCTAAACTAAAGAGAGCCAGCCAGCATCAGGGTTTGGGCCAAAAATTATTATTACAAGCAGAAAAAATAGCTAAAGAAAATGGTTTTAAAAAAATAGCCGTCATTGCCGGCATTGGCACCAGAAAATATTATCAAAAATTTGGCTACCACTTAGAAAACACTTACATGATAAAAAATATTTAAAATTAAATCTCATACCAATTAATTCAGATAGGAGAAATTAAAAATGAAAGAAGAAATTATCATTGTTAATAAAAATTTTAACAACACAGTTCGATCAATGGTAGCTGCCGGACCAGAAAAATTTCATGTGTTAGCAGATTTTGATCGGACTTTAACCCGTGCTCTTGCCGCTAATGGTTCAGAAATTCCTTCTTTAATTTCGGTTTTGCGTGATGAAGGATATTTAACACCCAATTATCCAGTTAAAGCCAAAGAACTTTTTAATTATTATCACACTATTGAAATTGATCCCCTAGTTCCTTATGCCGAAAAGAAAAAAGCCATGTATGAATGGTGGTCGAAACATTTTCAGCTTTTAATTGCTTCTCATCTTAATAAAAAAGATATAGCCCAGGCGGTTTTATCTCAACAAGTACGTTTACGTGATGGGGCTAAAGAATTTTTGGAATTTTTGTCATTTAAAAAAATCCCTTTAATTATTATGTCAGCTAGCGGCTTGGGCAAAGAAGCCATTAGTATTTATTTGCAAAATCAAAAATGTTTTTTTAATAATATTTATATTATTTCTAACGAGTTTATCTGGGACGAAGATGGGTTTGCTGTTGCTGTTAAACAGCCAATTATTCATTCATTAAACAAAGACGAAACTGTTTTAAAGGATTTTACGTTTTTTAAAATTCTGGCCAACAGAAAAAATGTTTTGTTACTTGGCGATAACCCGGACGACATTAAAATGATAACAGGCTTTGATTTCGAACATTTAATAAAGGTTGGTTTTTTAAACAAACCCAACTTGGATAACAGGAAGATTTATGAGCAAAATTATGATTTACTCATTATTAATGACGGCTCGATGGAAAAAGTTAATGCAATATTAAAAAATGTGTTTTAAAAAAAAGGTTTCTTTTTAAAATAGTTTTTTTCTTGTTTTTTAATAATTTACCAACATAGAAACATAATTAATCAAATTTTTATGGAACAGCTTTTACAAAATCAAAATTTATTATTATTAATCTTGGTCTGGAGTTTGTTTTGGAAAGGTTTGGCGCTCTGGCGGGCTGCTAGAAAAAATGATCGGGTTTGGTATATTGTGATTTTAATTGTTAATTTACTTGGCCTTGAGTCCATTGTTTATTTATTAGTGACTAAAAGTGAGGAAAAACCCGAATCTAAAGAAAATTAATAACATTTAAATTATATGAATTTAAGTCGTTTAATTGATTGGCGTTTTATTTTTAATGCCAATATTAATGCTATTCAAACCAATATTTTTTGGTTTCTGGTTATTTTTTTTGCTGCTTTAATTACCCTCGCTTTAGTTAGTTATTTTTTAAAAATTAAAGCCAGTAAAAATAAAAACTGGCCACACAAAAGACTGTGGCAAAAAATTTTTAATTTTGGCCTTTGGAGTGGTCTGGTTGGTTTTCTTTTATTATTTTTTCGTCAGCAGAGTGTTTATTTCTTAGCCATGCCTTTGTTTTTTTATCTGTGGTTAATTGGAGTAATTTTTAATATCATATTAATTATTAATTGGGCTAGAACTAAAATGATTCAGGATCTCAAGGAATTAAAAACTAGTCTTGAAAAGAAAAAATACTTACCTTAGATTTTTTTATGACTAAAAAAGAATTGGGTGATGCCGGGGAAAAAATTGCCTTGGCTTTTCTTTTAGAGCAAGGATATTGTTTATTAGCCAAAAATTTTAATACTGCCCACGGTGAAATTGATTTGGTTATGTTTCGAACTAAGCAATTATCAGAGATTGTTTTTGTGGAAGTTAAAACTAGAACTAATCAAAATTACGGCTGGCCCGAAACCGCTGTTGATGGGCAAAAAAAATCAAGAATGAAATATGCGGCCGAAGAATATTTAAGACAAAATAAGCACTCTTTATATAAAAATTATCGTTTTGATGTCGTGGCAGTAATAATGGATTTGTCTGCAAAAGAAAAACCAACAATCGAGCATTTTAAAAATATCTAACTTTGTGAAAAAAGTGTGCAAAAATTGTTTAAAAAAGACATTATTGACAATGTCTTTTTTTGTTATTAAGTTTAAAGCATTGATCTTTAAAAATTTAAAATTTAAAATAAAGATAAAAAGCAAATAAAAACAAAATTTTAGCCAAGGTTAGCGCTAAAGGTCGTTAAACAACTAAATCCAGCTTTTTGATAATAACAATTAAAAAAGCGCTGGATAAAAAATATGTCTTTATTAAAACAAACTATTTTCTTGTCTTTTAAATATTTATCAACCTTTTTATTTTTTTTGATCTGTTTTATTTTTTTAGCTAATAAACCAGCGATGGCCGCGATTTCTTCTGCTATTCCAATGCCCGAAGTAAATAAAATTTATTTAAATCAACTAACTTTAGTTAGAGGCGAACAAATAACCGGGCAAAGCTTGAATTTTAGTCAAATTCGAGTTTTTATTAATCATAATTTTTATTCTTTGGCGGCAACGGAATTGGGCACTAATGGTTGGCAAACTTTTTCTATCGCCACTGCTGATTTGATTGCTGGGGAATATAATTTAACTTTAATTACTGACTATTTCCGCGGCTTGGAAAGTGAGCCACTTAATTTAAAATTAGTAGTGCAAGAAAAAGTAGTCGGCCCAACCTTATTTAATCCAGTTTTAAATCAAGAAACCAATTTCAAACAACCTTGGTTAATTGGGGTCACACCCGCCAAAACTGAAGTTGAATTTTGTTTAGATGATAAAATTATTGGCCGTGTTTTAACTACTGATAATGTTAATGGTACTTCTGCTTTTCGTTATCAACCTCCAGCTTTAACTTTGGGTTATCACGTGGTTAAAGCGCGCGCCTATCATCAAAATGGCCTAGTTAGTTCTTGGTCTAACGAAATTATTTTTGCAGTGGTCGAGAATAAAAAATTAGTTAAAAAAGATTTAAATTTAAAAACAGAAAAAGAAAAATTCATTCCACCGGTGCCCGCACCCACCTTATTCGAACCAGCCACTGGCGTGGTAACTAATCAAACAAAACCAACGATCAAAGGGCTAGTGCACAATAATCATTGGGTAAAAATTTATTTAGATAATAAAATTGCTGGTGAATTTATGCCCACACCGCATGCCTCTGGTGTTACTAGTTTTTCTTGGATGTCAAATAAAGATTTACTGCCCGGCTTACACACTGTTTATAGCCGCGCCATTAATCCTCAAGGTCAAGAAAGTGGTGACTCCATGACCTTAAGGTGGTTAATTTTACCGGAAGCCCCAATTTTTATTAGCGAGCTTAAAGGCCAAGTCAGCTCTGCTTCCATTGTGGCTGAAAATATTGAAGATAATCCAGAAATTAAAGTCATTGAAGATAATCAAGGATTTTTTAGTCAAACAAAAAAGTGGTCTTTTTGGCTTTATATATTTATTGGATTAGTTATATTCTTTATTATCACAATTATTGTTTGGCAAAGAAGGATATTTAAACATGAGCAAGCGGAGGTGCAAAAAGAAGGCAACAAGGAACCAGATGATCCGGTCGCTGGGCTAAAGGAAGAAGTAGAACAGCGCAAACAAGATTAATAGTATTAAAACCCTTTCTATAAGAGAGGGTTTTAAAGATAAAGAAAAAACAAACAGAAAAATTTTAAAGATTTTAGACGGGGAAATTATTGGTCACGTTGCTAAAATAGAGGAAATTTTTTTGATAAAATACACAAAATCACATCTCTACAGCACCATATTAAAAACATTTTAATAATATTTTTTTTATGTTACAATAAAACTATTAAATTAATTTTTAAATATATGATTATTGTCACTAAAGTTCTAGAATTAAAAACCCAAAAAGAATTTGAAATCATTAATATTACTGATAAAATTAATAAAATTGTTAGTAAATCAAGAGTTAAAAACGGGTTTATTAATGTATTTAGTAAGCACACAACCCTGGCCATAGAAATTAATGAATATGAAAAATTACTATTAAAAGATTTTAGTTGGATTTTAAAGAAACTCGTGCCCGAAAAAAGAAAATATTTTCACGACAATATTAATTTAAGAAAGAATTGTCCGTCAGATGAACCCAAAAATGCTAAAGGTCACCTAAGGAGTTTGCTTATGGAAAGCTTTCAGATTACCCCTGTTTTAGAAAGCAAATTGCAGTTAGGTAAATATCAACAATTTTTTGCTGTTGAAACAAGTGGACCCAGAAAAAGAGAAATAATAATTCAAATTTTTGGAGAATAAAACATGTTAAATAAAACTAAGCTAATGAATTATGTTGGTCAAATAAGAATTTATTCATTAGTTGATTTAATTTTACTTTTAATTGCCGTTAAAGCCGATACTTTTCAATTTTTGGGTATAATTTTTTTATGGCTTGGTTTCTTACTTTTTTTAGAAGCCGGCCACAAACACAGCTATCGGTTACAATTTCCTAAATATAGTTGGTTGTTTTTATATTTATTAGGTTTATTTTTTTATCACGCAATTGGTGCGTTTTTATTTATACTTTTTTCTTATCTTTATACTCAGAAAAACAAATTATCTCTCGGTCTCGTTTCGCCAGCATTTAGAATAATACAAACCATAGTCTTATTATCCGGGGTCATTGGTTTTTCTGGTTATTTTATTTGGCTTGCTGCTATTCTTGTTGGTTTCCGTAATTTTTTAGGGGACATTCGTGATGTTGATAAAGATAAAAAAGAAGGTAAAAAAACCATTCCTGTTTTATTAAAAATGCCGACGATTAAATATATTCATCTTTATGGCTGTTGGTTAACCAGCATAGTTTGGTGGTCTTATACCGATCTAAACTTTTTTTGGTTAATTTTGGTTTTATTTATTCAGCGCTTAACTTGTAATTGGACAACGCGTTAGATAAAATTATTTTTTAAAATTTTGATCAATAAAACTCGGCTACCAACCGAGTTTTTTAAAAAAATCAAGTTAATTTTTTCTTTTGTACCAACAGATAAGAAACATAATACCAATAAAAAAAGCTACTCCAGAAATTTGGGTTATCCAAGCTATATAATACCATTCAAAACCATTTTTAATCATGGTTATTAAGATTGGGACAAGATATAATAGCCCAGCGATAATGAAAGTAACACCACCAATAATTTCACAGCGCCAAGAGATCGTCAAGATTATTAATAGTATAAAGACAGGGATATTGTGAATTAAAAAAGCAACAATAGTTTGCCAGAAATTTAAATCCATATCAAAAACATCCAAGGAAAAGAGAGACAAAAAAAGAATAAAAAGGATAGATAATATTCTTGGCGTCCAGTAGACAAATTTGCTGATGGGGTGCATAGAGGTAATATTATTTATAATTTTTAATTCCCAAAATTTTTTATTTCTCCTCAAACACCTGCGCTTCAAAAGTATAAATTTCAGCTGTGCCATCAGTCCAGCAAGTAGGGGACAAACCAGCTTTTTGCGTGCAAAGTTCGTTCATAAATGTTTTTAAATCCCAGCCAGTTTCCATGGCGACTTGGGGGAGAAAGACGCCAGATTGAAAACCTTTTTTAACTATAACGCCATGGCGGCCAAGTTCAATTTCTGTTTTTGGATCGGAAATTTTTTTGGGGGGAGTGAGCACAGAAATTTCAATAGTCAGATCTTTAAATTCCTTTTCTGTAACTGGCAAAAATCTGGGGTCGTCAAAAGCCGCCGCTTTAGTCATTTCCACAATAGCTGTGCTTAATTGTTGGATTGGTTCAATCAGCCCAATACAACCACGTAGTTCCTCGCCTTTTTTCAGTGTGACAAAGACGCCGCGTTTTTCTGAAAATATTTGATATTTTTTATAATCCTCATTTTTTGGCGCGGAATTAAAAAATGCAAAGTTTAAGGTATTACGCGCCAACTGCAGCGCTGCTTTTTGTTCTTCCGCCGTTAAAAAATTATCATCATACCCCTCTGCCTCACTGGCGTTCGGCACCTCCCCTTCGTAAGGGGAGGACATAAAAGCAATAGCGCCATAGCCAACCACTCTATTTTTCCCTGCCCGCAACGCCTCGCGGCTAGCGATGGCGGGCGGGTCTCCATATTTAGTATCGCCAGAATTTTGATATTTTAAAATTTGGCCAGTTAAATCTAATTTGTCTGCTAAAAGCATACCAATTTTAATTGCTGTTTCACCGCAAGCACAGGTGGCCAGATTTGGCCGATTTTCTGCCATAATTTGGCTAATATTTTTTTCTAAATCATCAATATCTTTGGTCAGAATGGAGGTGATGATTTTATTATCAGAATAAACAGCATCATCATAATTGGGATAATGTGATAAATCGGAACTAATCACAATTAAAGTGCGTGGATTTTGTTGGATAATTTCAGATAAACTATTGACAACAGATTTTAATGTTTCTAAATTATCATTATTAATTAATCCTAAAACTACTTGCCAGTTTGGCGCTAAAGTTTTTTGTAAAAATGGCAACTCCACTTCCAGCGAATGTTCTGGCTCATGTACTTGATTGTCAAAATAAATATTAGGATTGCTATTTTTTAATTCCGCATTAATTTTTTGATTAACACTGATTTCACCAAGTGGGGTAACGACAGCGTTGCCATTGTAGAGAACTAATTTTTCTGTCGGGTAGTTGTGGCTAGAACCAAGGATAATAACCGTATCAAAAGATTTATCAGCGACCGCTTTAAAAGCATAAGCCGCCGTGGCGCCAGAAAAAACATAACCCGCATGCGGCACAATTAAGATTTGTGGTTCGCCAGTTATGGCGGTAGTGGTAGCAGCGGCTAAAAATTCATCAATCATATTTGATAACTCTTCTTTGTCTGCCGGATAAAATTGCCCGGCGACCGCGGGTTGGCGGATGATTTTTTCTTTTTTATTTGTCATATCTTTTTGGAAAATATTATTTTGTAAAATTATAATCACTAATAAAATTATAAGTGATAAAATGGCAAAAATAATTAATATTTTATTTAATTTATTCATAACACAGATGTTATTCTGGCAAAATCCGGAATCCAGTTTCCTGGATCCTGATTTTCATCGGGATGACAAGACGGAGATTTTTTGATTCTGCGGATAAGATGATCATGATGACAAAATTTTTTCCCCGCATTTGGGGCAAGCGCCGTTTTTGTCTTTTTTTGTAATTTGATAATAAATTCTTTTAATTATCAGCTCACCGCATTTGGGGCAATAGGTATTTTCCTTATTTTGATCGGCCACATTGCCTAAATAAATATAATTTAGTCCTTTTTCTTTGGCCATTTGATAAATTTGACCTAGAGTTTTTAAATCGGTAGCAGGCAAATCTTTTAAGCGCCAGGAAATTTCTGGTGAAAACTTTGATAAATGCCAAGGCGTATCCAACCCCAATTCATTTTTGATAAAATCAGCCATTAAACCAAGCTTTTTTAAATCATCGCTTAAACCGGGAATAATTAAAGTCGTGATTTCTAAATGAATGCCGGCCAGTTTTATTTTTTTTAAATTTTCTAACACCGGTTCCACTTGCGCTTGGCAATTTTTTAAATAAAAATCATTGTCAAAAGATTTTAAATCCACATTAACCGCATCTAAAAACGGCGCAATGTTTTTAAAGCACTCATCTGACCAATAACCATTGGAGATCCAAATATTTTTTAGGCCCTGTTCTTTAGCTAATTTCATTATGTCTAGGGTATATTCCACAAAAATTGTCGGCTCATTATAGGTATAAGCAATTGAAGCGACGTTAGTTTTTTTTGCTAATTTAATAATTTCTGCTGGCGCCAGATATTCTAAATTTGCGGTTTGTTTTTCCAAATCACTTGGCTGGCTTAAATCATAATTTAAACAATTTAAACACCTAAAATTACAGCCATAAGTACCAAGGGATAGGGCAGTTGAACCAGGTAAAAAATGAAACAGGGGCTTTTTTTCAATCGGGTCAATATTAATCGCGGCTGGCCGGCCATATACTAAACTATAAAGCTGGCCATTGATGTTTTTTCTCGCTCCACAAAGCCCCGTGCTTTGATTTTTAACAACGCAAAAATGATGGCAAAGTTGGCAGTGCACCAATTCTCCTTGGGTTTGATAAAATTTAGCTTTTTGTAATTGCTTCATGAGTTAATAATAGTCTTTTATTAATAAAACGTAAAATCAAAAACACTCTTTGATTAAATAATGTTTTTTGTGTGGTCGGATTGTTCATGATGTTCGAATTTCCTTCAAAATCTCGTTTATGTTTTTACCGCGAATTTTTAGTATTGACAAATCCTGCGGGTTTGCTATATTGATCAAAAGTAAATGTACTTTAATCAATAAAAAAAGAAAGGATAAAAAAATAACACACGGGCCAACTCTACCGCAAAGTATTTGACTAAACGTCGAAAGACAAGGGCGCATAACCCTGGCAAAGCCAAAAAAATGCACGCGACTGATTTTTGCCCTCTAATAGGGGGTAGAAAGGAACAAAAATGTTAGACGAAAAGAAACTTCCGCCAGAACCAACGATCTATAAGGCCCACTGGCACAGCCCGGAATGGGGAATGAACTTTGGAACCCTCTATGTCCGACCAAAAAACGGCATAGGGACAGGTAGTGCTTTGGAAAATTATTTTTCCAAAATCGTTGAGTCAATAATGGACAAAGCGAAATGCTTGATACTTCCGGACGGCTGGAATACAGAAACAATCTGGTATAGTGATGACTTCAATGCCGCCTCATATGTTTCTGTGTTCTTTGTCCTGCCGTGGAAAATTCAGTCTATTGAACACGGCGGAAGTATACCAACAGATGTTGCCCATCTGCTGTCCGGGTACTTCCAACTCGGCGAAAATTTTAATTTTCGGAACTTCCAAAACTACCGATTTTTGAAGAACCTTAAATTTTTGCCGTTTCTCATCACTCGTGGTGGGTTGCGAGTCCATGTTTTTCATCCAACACAGGAACACATGGAAGCAGTCGTCGAAAGATTAATAGGTCTCGAGCGCTTCTTTAAGGATCTGAGACCACAACTGACTCCAATCCTTAAAGACATCTATGCGCTCATACGCCTTGACGAAATTTCAACCTCGAGTGACTCGGTTGGTTCTGCCTACAGAGAGGTCGAGGCCAGACTCAATGGCATTATAGGCCAACACAAAGACAGCCTGGGTTACCTTTTTAAAGACCTTAAAGGACCGCAGAATTCTCGACTTTTTTACTATGAAATGTTTGGCTCATCTGAAAAATAAATAAACAAAAATCAGTCCTTCCCAGGGAAACTTGGGGAGGACATTTTTTATATACAAAAACACCTCCCATTTCTGAGAGATGTCTTTTCCTGGAGCTACGAAAACTTTCACAGACCCAGGTGGCTAGAGGGAGTTAAACCCTCGATAGCAGAGCCACAATCTGCTGTGTTATCGCTACACCATAGCCACCATAAAATAAATTTTATTGGTCGGGGTGCCGGGACTTGAACCCGGGATCTCCTGCTCCCAAAGCAGGCGCGATAGCCAACTTCGCTACACCCCGATATTTTTTAAATTATTACTAAATTAATAAACGCTTTTTACCCAAAGCAGATGCTCCGCCGGCTGGCGGACAACTTCGCTACACCCCGATATTTTTTAAATTATTACTAAATTAATAAACGCTTTTTACCCAAAGCAGATGCTCCGCCGACTGGCGGACAACTTCGCTACATCCTGTAGCGCTCATCATCTTAACAATTTTTTTAATTCTCGTCAACGTTTATTTCTTAATTTTTTTAAAATTTTAATATCTTCTTTGCGGTTTAATTCCCCCGGTGTTTCACTGATTAAATTTATATCACACATTTTTTTATTTTTAATCAAAGCTTCAATGCCTTTCAAGCCAATTTTTCCCTGACCTATTGGCGCATGGCGGTCTCGGCGAGAATTTAAATCGCTTAATGAATCGTTTAGATGAATTAATTTTAAATTTTTTAAACCAATTATTTTATCAAATTGTTGCCACACTTTCTTTGCTTTTTCTTTATCTCTTAAATCATAACCAGAGGCAAAGGCATGAGCTGTATCAAAACAGATGCCAATTTTTTTTCTTATTTCTGGTTTAATTTTTTTTAAAATAATGCCAATTTCTTCAAAAGTAGCACCAATAATTTCTCCCGAACCAGCCGACATTTCTATTAAAAATTGGGTCGCGCCCTGATAATCGTTCAAAATTTTTTCTATCGCGCCCGAAACTTTATTTAATGCTTCGCTTCGACCCAAATCTTTGGCCGAACCCAAATGAGTCATTAAATATTTAACTTCTAAATCGCTGCCGCGTTTTAATTCTTCTTTCAGCACGCTAATGGAGCCATAATAAATATTATTTTTATTGGAAGCTAAATTAATAAAATATGGCGCGTGAATATAATATTCTTTAAAGCCAAAATGATTATTATTTTTTTTAAATAATTTAATAATAGCGGGCGTTAATTTCGGTGCTGGTCCGCCTTGCGGTGGCCGTGTAAAAAATTGGTAGCATTCGCAGCCAATCTTTGCGGCATTAAGCGGCGCATTAAAAACACCATTAGCTGCAGAAATGTGAGCGCCAATTAACATAAGTATAAAGTATTATGTATTAAGGATAAGGACAAATTAATTTTAACAGAAAAACGGTTAAATTAAAAACCACTCCAATATTTGTTAGAGCGGTTTTTAAAAATATAAATATTATTCTTCTGTTTTTTGCCCCTCTTCTTTTGGTAACTGTTCTGCTGTTATTTCTGGTGTAACCTCTTCCTTAGCTGGCGTTTCCGTGTCATCAACTTGTTCTGGATTTTCTTCATTTTTTGTGGCGGTTTCTTCATTCTTTTCCAGAGGTTCTTCCGAAACAATATCTATTTTTAAGCCCGCCAACTTAGCAGCTAAGCGTACGTTTTGTCCTTCTTTGCCAATGGCTAATGAATATTGGTCAGCGTTAACATAAGCCTTAGCAGTGTTATTCTCTTCATCTAATTCTACTTTTAAAATTTTTGCTGGCGCTAAAGCCTTACTAATAAATTTCTTAAGATCTTCGTCCCATTCAATAATGTCAATTTTTTCCCCACCAAGCTCATTAATAACCGTTTGGACCCGCGTGCCGCGCTGGCCAATACAGGCACCAATTGGATCTAAATTTTCTTCTTTGGCCATTACCGCAATTTTGGCGCGGAAACCCGCATCTCTGGCAATTGCTTTAATAATGACTATGCCCGAATTAATTTCTGGTACTTCTAATTTAAAAAGTTTTCTTATCATTTCCGGATGAGCTCGAGAAAGAACAATTTCCGGCCCCCGAGCAGTTTGTTCCACTGATTTTAAGTAAAATTTCATACGCACGCCCGGTTCATAATTATCATGTCTTAGTTGTTCGGTCGGCGGCACAATACCTGTAGCTGAACCCAAATCCACGACCACCAATTTTCCTTCTTTTCGTTGTATCGTGCCCAAAATTAATTCACCAATTTTATCTTTAAATTGTTCAAAGATCGTGTCTCTTTCTGCCTCCCGTAATTTTTGTACAATCACCTGCTTGGCGGTTTGTGCCGCCATCCGGCCAAAATCAGCGGGTACTTCTAATTGGCGCACCAATTCTTCACCCAGCTTGATTTTTTTCTCTATTTCTTTGGCTTCGCTTAAAGAAATCATGGTCCGTGGATTAAATTTTTTTTCTTCTTCCTCACCTTCAACCACTTCCTGTTTTTCTATTTTTATTTCCTCACCCGCCGCCTTCATTTTTTCAATTTCTTCTTTTAATAAATCATATTTTTCTTTTAATTCATCTTCCACCACTTCTTTCACATCAAAAACTTCAAAATCACCGGTTGCTAAATCAAAAACCACCTTTATGTTTTGTGTTTTCTTGTCACCAAAGTCTTTACGAAAAGCTGCCGCCAACGCTTCCTCAATAGTTTTTTTAACCACTTCCAAAGACAGACCTTTTTCATCACAAATTTGTTGAATGGCTAAATTAAGTTCTTCCGGCATATAGTTTTGTTGTCATGCTGTCCCGCGGTCGCGGGATCAGCATCTCTTTATTTCAGGTTTAATTAAGATCTTGAGATCCTGAAATAAATCCAGGATGACAAATTAAGTTAAAATTAAAAGCCAGTTTATTGAATTAAACTGACTATCTAGTTTAAGTATACTCTTTTTTTTAAATCTTGTCAATTATTAATCAATTTTTGTTTTCTTCTTTCAAACTCTCTTTTTTTAATGCTTTCCCGCTTGTCAAATTTCTTTTTGCCGCGGGCTACGGCAATTTTTACCTTTAAATAATTATTTTTCAAAAAAATTTCCAAAGGAATAATAGCCAAGCCTTTTTCTTTTTGCTTGCCCATTAAGAATCGCAGCTCTTTTTTAGTGAGCAGTAATTTACGCAGTTGATTTGGTGAATAATTTTTTTGTAACAAACTTGCTGGTTTATAGGGTGCGATATAGCAATTAATCAGATAGGCTTCACCATTGGCGTTAACTTCCGCATAACTGCCTTTTAAATCAACCTGTCCTTTTCTTACTGCTTTAACTTCTGGTCCAGATAAAATCAAACCCGCCTCAAATGTTTCGAGGATTTCATACTCCAGACGCGCTTTTTTATTTTCAGCAAGACTCATAAAAACATTAAAACACTAGAACATTAAAGCAAATTATTTTAAACTTTTCTCTAGTGAATTTAGCTCCGTCCAAATCATTTTACCAATTTCTTCACTTAAAACCAACCCCCTCTTAAATTTTTGTTCGTTAATGAAATTTCTTTGGTGAGCAAAGTAAAGAAGATATTTGGCTTCACGAAAAGAACCATAGGCAATTTCATAAAAATTAAGTTGGACCAGTGATTTTTTTCTAGCGTAACCCTCTATATAATTAAGAATTATCGATAGTGAAGCACGACGCCATTGGGCGGCGCTGCCATAAATTTCTTCTTTGGGAAAATCACAGGTGACATTATATACAAAATTAACATATTTATCCATTAGCCCCTTTAGCTTTTCTTTATAATTTTCACTCATTTTGTTTAGGTGTTTTAATGATTTAATGCTTTAATAGAATAATACTTTTATTATAGCAGATTATAAGATATAATGAATTTATTATGATGACTATTAAAACTACTCTAAAAAATGAAATTGCGCAAGCCATTAAAGATCTTTATGGTTTAGCTGATTTATCTTTTACTATTGATTATCCGCCAACGCCAGAGTTTGGTGCTTATTCTTGTAATGTCGCCATGATTTTAGCTCGTGAGCTGAAAATAAGCCCAATGGACATCGCTCATGCCATGGCGCAAAAATTAGAAAATAATAAAATCTGGGAAAAAATCGCAGTGGTTAAGCCCGGCTTTATTAATTTTTATTTGGCCGACAAAATTTTACAAGATAATTTAGATCTAATTTTAAAAGAAAAAGAAAAATTTGGTTATCTTAAATCAAAAAAGAAAGAAAAAATTATGGTGGAATTTATTTCGGCCAATCCGACTGGCCCTCTAACTTTGGCCAATGGCCGCGGCGGGTTTAGTGGCGATGTTTTAGCCAATGTTTTAAAGTTGACCGGCCACAAAGTGGAGCGCGAATATTATATTAATGATTATGGTAACCAAGTCCGCGCCCTTGGCCACTCTATTTTAAAAGATGATGAAGCCCAATATAGTGGCGAATATATTAATGAACTGGCGAAGAAAATTAAAATGGATCCCCGCTTACGCGAGGATGACAAAAATGACGACAAAACAAAAAAAGATGACATTGCATTTAAAATTGGAGAAGTAACAGCCAAAATCATTTTGGAGGAAATGATCAAGCCAGTAGTTAAAAAAGCCGGCATTAAGTTTGATACTTGGTTTTCTGAAAAAACCTTGCATGATAGCGGCGCGGTAGAAAAGATGTTTCAATATTTGAAAAATAAAAATTTAGTTTATGAGCATGATGGCGCGGTTTGGTTAAAAACTACTGAGAGTGAAGAAAATATTGATGATAAAGATCGGGTGTTGATTAAATCCACCGGTGAAAAAACATATTTCTTGGCTGACATCGCCTATCATTTTGATAAATTTAAAAAAAGAAAATTTGATAAAGTAATTAATCTTTGGGGCGCTGATCATTATGGTTATGTGGCACGCATGAAACAGGCCGTGGCGCTTTTAGGTTTTCCCAATCAATTAGAAATTCTTTTAATGCAGATGGTGCGCTTGATTAAAAACGGTCAGGAATTTAAAATGTCCAAACGCGCCGGTATTTATGTGACTTTGGAAGAATTAATTGATATGGTCGGTCTTGATGTGACCAGGTTTTTCTTTTTAATGCATGCCAACAATAAACAAATGGATTTTGATTTGGATTTAGCCAAAGAACGTTCACAAAAAAATCCGGTTTTTTATGTACAATACGCACACGCGAGGATTTGTAGTATTTTGGAAAAAGTGTCCAGCGTCAAAGTGTCCAGCGTCAAAGTAAAAAAAGAATTACACAATAGTGAAAAAGAATTAATTAAAGAATTAATCAAATGGCCGGAAATCGTGGCAGAAGTAGCTTTAAATTATGAAGTGCACAAGATTTGTTTTTATACGATTGCTTTGGCTGATAAATTTCATGATTTTTATGAGAACTGCCGGGTGATTGAAGAAAACAATCAAGTCAATGACTGGCGCTTAAACTTAGTTAGAGCTACCAAACAAGTTTTAAAAAACGTTTTAACTTGTCTTGGTGTCAATGCGCCGGAAAAAATGTAAAAAATGAAAACTAAAAAATCTATTCATTTTATTGGTATTTCGGGCACAGCCATGGCTTCACTGGCCAGGGCTTTTAAGGTCGCTGGATTTAAAATTACCGGCTCGGAGGCGGAACACGTTTTCCCGCCGATGAGTGCATATTTGATAAAAAACAAAATTAAATATTATCATCCGTTTAACGCTCAAGAAGTCGGTCAACCAAAAGAGATTGTTGTCGGCAATGCACATTATAGCGAGAGTAACCCAGAAATTATTTATGCTAGAAAAAATAAAATTGAACTAGAACATTTTCCCCGATTAATTGAAAAATATTTGATTAAAAAAAATTCTATCGTTGTGGCCGGAACTTACGGCAAAACATCTACTACAGCCATGTTAACTTGGCTTTTGGATAGTGCAGGTAAAAATCCAAACTATATGCTCGGCGGCATTCCGATAAATTGGCAGCATGGTGCGCGGCTGACACCATCAAATTGGTCGGTGGTGGAAGGTGATGAATATCCGGCAGCTAGCCCGTGGGATTTTTCGCCCAAATTTGATTTTTATCATCCGCGATATTTAATTATCTCTTCAGCCGAATGGGATCATTTTGATATTTACAAGACCAAGAAAAGCTACGTTGATGTTTTTAAAAAATTAGTCGCGCGAGTGCCAAAGAATGGGTTAATTGTAGCCAAAGCTAGTGGAGAAAATTTAAAAGAAGTTTTAAAGAAAGCAAAATGTAAAGTGGTGTATTACAGCGGAAACAGAAATAAAGAAATAAAGAAATTAGGAAATAAGGGGAATGAAATTTATTATTTTATTGATAGTTTTGAAGTTAAAGGAAAAATAACAAAGTTTGTATTAAAAAAACACACCTCCTCTTTTGTCATTCGCGCCCCACAAAATGCGGTGGAAATCCAGAAAAAAAATTTCTGGATCCTGAATCAAGTTCATGATGACAAAAAACATTTGGATGACAATATAATAATTGCCAAATTCCAAACTCAGCTCTTAGGTGAATTTAATTTAGAAAATTGGTGTGCGGCTTTGGCTTTGGCCATCGAATTAGGTGTACCAGTAAAAATTTTACGACAAGCCGTGGCCAGTTTTAAGGGTGTTAAGAGAAGATTGGAAATTCGTTCACAAAAAAATTGTGTTACTGTAATTGATGATTTTGCCCATAATCCAAGTAAAGCTAAACAATCTATTTTGGCTTTAACCAAACATTTTCCAAAAGAAAAAATCTATGTAATTTTTGAACCAAATCGTGGTGGCCGCGCTATTAAATGTTTGCCTGGTTACGATCATGTTTTTAAAGGTGTTAATAAAATTTTTATTCCTAAACTTTCTAATTACAAAAAGAAACGCGGGGTGGTTGATGCCTCGGGCGCCAAATTAGCCGCTTATTTAAAGAAGACGCATAGAAATGTTAGTTATATAGAAGATTATGATCAAATTCTGGCCTGGCTAAAAAAACATGCCCAACCAAACACCGTGATTGCTTTTTTGGGCTCGCGCGATTTTGGCGGTCTAATTGATAAAGTTATAACTAATTTTAAAAAATAAAAATGTAATATAAGTTGTTTTTTTGTGTCTTATTTAGTATAAAACCATTTAAAAATTTATCCCCAACTCTTCTCTTGACTTTTTAGTTTATTTTGGTATAATGGTTTTTTTATTGGATTTATCATTTATATGCAAAAATTTTATAGACAATTTAATTGTTGGCCTAAAGGCATTAATACTGTCTTATTTTCTGATATGCCTAATTTTAATTTGGCCAAGCAATTGTCTATGAATAAAAAAATATCGATTTAATTTTAAATTATATTGCCTCCTAGATAATTCCTTGGCCAAAGTGGCCAAGGAATTTTAATTTTTTAAACTAAATTATCAGGAGGCGTTATGTCACACATTATTCAACACCCCATCTTTATTCAAGGACACAAAACAATTTTGCGCCCGCCTTGTAAAGAAACAGATCTTGATTTCTGTTATTTTTGGCTCAACGATCCGGAAGTCACCAGGTTTTTAACTTTTTTTCTGCCTCAATCAAAAACCGAAGAAAGCCAATGGTTTGATGCTTTGTCCAATAAAAAAGACAATATTGTTTTAGCCATTGAAACCATTGATGACCGAAAATTCATTGGCATTATGGGCTTACACCGCATTGATTGGTGTAATCGCATTGCCACCACTGGCGCTTTTATCGGCGATAGAAATTATTGGGGCCAAGGTTATGGTACTGATGCCAAAATGTTTTTATTGGCTTATGCTTTTAATCAACTCAACCTCCATAAAATTTGTTCGCAGGTAATTGAATACAATGAACGCAGTTTGAATTATAGCTTGCATTGCGGTTATCAGCATGAAGGCCGTCTGCGTCAACAAGTTTTTAAACATGGCCGTTATTGGGATTTGATTTTGCTTGGTCTTTTTAAAAAAGAATGGCTACCAATTTGGAGGAAGTATCAAAAAACTGGTCAAGTAAAAGTAAAATAAAAAATAACCCCACTCTTTAAAAAGAGTGGGACTTTTTATTTCTCTTTAAATCAGTTAAAATAAATGATATGTTACCATCCAAAAACACTATTACCAAACCTCACTCCTATTTTCTAGTAATTTTTTTTGTTTTGATTATTTTTGGTTTAGTGATGCTGGCTTCCGCCTCCACCGTGATTGGTTATAATAATTTTGGTGATAATTATTATTATTTAAAACACCAATTATTAAATGGTTTTTTACCCGGACTTTTTTTATTTTTTATCTTAAGCCGCATAAAATATGATTACTGGCGTAAATATGCCAACCTTATTTTTTTAGCGGCCTTAATTTTATTACTTCTTGTTTTTATTCCTGGCTTAGGTGTGGAATATAACAATGCCCGCTCCTGGCTTAATTTTGGTTTTTTTACTATTCAACCGGCAGAAATTGCCAAATTGGCCCTAATTATTTTTTTAGCTGTCTGGCTTTCTAAAAATCAAGACCATCTAAAAAGTTTTAAACATGGTTTTTTGCCGTTTTTATTTTTTTTAAGTTTGCCTTTGATTTTAATTGTTTTACAGCCAGACATTGGCACCGCTCTTATTTTTGTTTTAATTGCCATTACGATGGCTTTTGTGGCCGGTCTTTCTTGGCATAATTTTTTATTTTTATTTTTAGGCAGCGCTGGTGTTTTTGGAAGTTTAATCATTATGGCGCCTTATCGCCTTAACCGGATTATGGCCTTTTTAAATCCGTCTCTTGATACTCAGGGCATCAGTTATCATGTCAATCAGGCGCTTTTAGCGGTTGGTTCCGGTGGTTGGTTTGGTTTAGGCCTTGGTCATTCACGCCAGAAATTTGCTTATCTGCCAGAAGTGGCGAATGATTCTATCTTTGCTATTTTAGCTGAAGAGTTTGGTTTTATTATTACTTTAATTTTTATTTCATTTCTTTTTTATTTTATTTATCAATTGGTTAAAAGAGGCAAACAATTTTCCGATCCTTTTGCTTCTTTATTTATTATTGGTTTGGCTAGTTGGTTGGGTTGGCAATCTTTTTTAAATATTGGTGCTATGCTCGGCCTTTTGCCTTTAACTGGTGTACCCTTACCGCTTATTAGTTACGGTGGTACAGCCATGATGATTTTAATGGCTAGCGTGGGTATTTTGATGAATATGATCAAAGACTCTTGATTTGATAAATATTAAATTTGCGATATAATATACTCATATTAAGTTGTGTATAATTAAATAATTTATTAAAATATGACAAATTTTTTTTCTAAGAATAAAAAGAACAAACCGATTGTCGAAGAAAGTTACCCAACCGATGAGAATTTTTCTTTAGCCACCGATGTCGATGAAGTAGTTCCGGGTTCTATTTTGGATACTAGTGAAACCGAGGGCCAACTGTCCGTTGATGTTTATCAAACTCAAGACGAAGTTATTATTAAATCAACCATTGCTGGTGTTAAACCGGAAGACATTGATATTTCTATTGATAATGACACTCTAACTATTAGAGGTTCGCGTCAGTTAGAAGAGATTGTCGCTCAAGAAGATTATTTTTATCAGGAATGTTATTGGGGTGGTTTTTCTCGCTCCGTTGTTCTGCCTCTAGAAGTGAAATCGGAAGAAGTGGAAGCTACTTTAAAAAACGGTGTTTTAACAATTGTCTTGCCTAAAGCAAAAAAAAATAAATCTTTTGCCGTGAAGGTTAAAAGCGAATAATTTTATTATGTTTTCCTTGGCTTTAATTTGGAAAAAAAATAGTAAATGGTTAGTTAAATTACTAGCCATTTTTTTGTTTATAATTTTTTTTATTATCATTTTGCTTTTTTTTCTTAATTATTATTTTGTCGAAAAATTTTATCCAAACGTTAGCTTAGGGCAGGTGCATCTTGGTGGTTTAACTATGAATCAAGCACAAAAAATCTTTCGGGCCAAAAACGAAGAATTTAATCGCGAAGGTCAAAAATTTTTTTCTGGTGATCGCTCAATAAACATCTACCCCTCTGTTATTTCCTTAACCGACCCCGATCTTTCTCAAGAATTAATCAATCTTAATTTTGAGGCCGGTCTGAATCAGGCTTTTGTTTACGGTCGTCGCGGTTCATGGGGTCAACAACAATGGCAGAGAATAAAAGCCCTAGTTGTTGGAGAAAAATTTGATTGGCCTTTTGTTTTAAAAACAGTTGAAATAAAAAAGACTTTAACTGAAAGTTTTCAATCATTAGAGAGTAAAGGAAATAATCCCGGTTTGATTTGGGATGACCAAGGTCGCGCTCTAATTAAATCAGAAAAAGTTGGTCTCCATTTTGATTACGATGGCGCCCTGATTCAATTAATGAAAAATTTAGCAAATTTAAGCTTTCAACCCATTGAATTGAAACTTAAATTACATGAACCCCAATTTCATGAAGCCGAAGCTTGGCCCTTAGTTAAAGCGGCCGAAGAAATCATTAAATTAGCGCCCCTAATCATTAAAAACACGACCACTGACGAATTTAATCAGGAGAAGATCTGGTCAGTCAGTGTTTCTAGGTCCGAACTAGAAAAATGGCTAGATTTTAATTGGCAAGAACAAGAGCAAAAAGTTTTCTTGGGTTTTAATCAAGTCGTCTTTGATGAATTTTTATCAGTTTGGGGTGAAAAAATTAATCAACCAGTTAAAGAAGCCAAATTTGTTTTAACTGATGGTCGGGTGACCGAGTTTCAAAGCGCCGAACCCGGCTTGGCAATCGACCAAGAAGCCACTTTGTCTTTATGGTCGGATCAGTTTTTTAATAATCATAAAAAAAAACTATCTTTCGTATTAAAGCAAATTATGCCAGAAAGCAAAACAGCCGATATTAATAATCTCAATATTAAGGAATTAATTGGTGTGGGTGAATCTAATTTTACTGGCTCCCCAGTTAATCGTCGTCATAATATTAAAATCGGTGCCGAGAGTATTAATGGTATTTTAATTAAACCGGGCGAGGAATTTTCTTTAAATAAGTCTTTGGGTGATATCACCGCCGCCAGAGGTTATTTGCCAGAATTGGTTATTAAAGGTAATAAAACCGAGCCCGAATATGGCGGAGGATTGTGTCAGATTGCTACCACCATGTTTCGTCTGGCAATTAATACTGGTTTATCAATTTTTGAACGAAAACCTCACGCTTATCGCGTCTCTTATTATGAACCGGCTGGCACTGACGCCACCATTTATGCTCCCAGCCCAGATTTGAAATTTAAAAACGATACGCCTTATAATTTATTATTACAAACCAAAGTGGATTTAAATAAAAATTTGGTGCGTTTTGAATTTTGGAGCACGTCTGATGGTCGTCAAGTTGCCACCACTACCCCAAAAATTTTTAACATTGTGCGGCCGCCAGAAACTAAATACGTAGAAACTACCGATTTACCGCCAGAGAAAATAAAATGTACTGAAGTAGCCCATAGCGGCGCTGATACAGAATTTAACCGCACTATTATCTATGCCGATGGCCAAGTTAAAGAAGAGACTTGGAAATCACATTATCGCCCCTGGCAAGCGGTGTGCCTGGTTGGCATTGACCCATCCAAAGCCACCTCTACCACTCCAATTATCACGCCATAACTAAAATAAAATATAAATTAAATAAAAACACCTTACAATAAAGGTGTTTTTTAATATTTTTATTATTTTATAATGTTTTACTAATATAATAATCAGTCGGCGCAAAATCATCAGATAAAATTGGTATCTTTTCTAAATTGACTTCTCTCATCCAACGGTGTTGTAAATAATTATTTAATTCTTGATCGGGGTCATTAAAATCTTGTGGGCTATTAGTTTTTAAGGCTATTAAAATAATATTTTGTACCACATCATCATCACTTGGTTTGTTCACGGGGAATAAATAAACTTGGGGAAACACGGCTTTATATGTTTTATATTCAGCTTTTAAGAAGTCGCTTTTTTCACCCGCTAATGCCGAAATTATGTTTAAAACAACGACTCCGCCTTCATTTAAAAGATTATATTTTTTTTTAACCGCTTCTTTTGTTGTTAAATTGTATGGTAGGGAATGACGCGAAGCAAAAGCATCACCCCAGATAACATCGTATTTTTTTGATGTTCTATTTAGAAACATTCTTCCATCTTCATGGTAAATTGTTAATCTCGGATCATCTCTTAAGTTAAAATATTTTTTTGCCAGCTCGGTAATCTTGGAATCAATTTCTACGACATCCATAGTGGCTTCGGGATATTTAATTAAAAATTCTTTCGGGTAAGAATAACCAGCGCCACCCAACATTAAAGTTTTTTTAAAACCAGGATTAAAATGTTTTGCTAAATGAAAATATTTGGTATATTGATTAACTAATTCATCACTATCTAAAAACATGGCAGAATGATTTTCATTGTTGATACCCATTATCCGAATTGATTTATTGGTTTTAGGATCATTGCGATTATAGATCCAAACACGATTATAGGCAGTATCAATATCTACAAAATTGTTATTTTGTATTTTTTTATTAAAAAAATTAAATATCAATAAATTCATTATAATTAGCATTAAAACCAGCAATTTAATCTTACTAATATTTTTTATAGTTAGCGCCACAGAAGTAACAATTAACACCAAGGCTAATATTATTAATAATTTACTAGTGCCAAAATGAGGAATTAGATAAAAGCCGGAAAAAAATGTTCCCACAATGCTTCCGGCGGTTGAGAGAGCATAAAGATTTCCTATTACTGATCCAGAAGTATTTAAATTATTTAATTTAATTTTTGCTGCATAAGGAGAAACCATGCCCAAAAGGACACTGGGAGGAGAAAATAAAATAATTGATGCTATCACCGTCGATATCTTTATATTTTCGATGCTTAATTGTAAAAAAGTTAGTAGAAAATCTTTAAAAAAATTTATTAACCCAATGGTTACTGCCGATAACAATATAATTAATGATAATATTTTTATCTCTGTTTTTTTATCGGCAATTTTTCCTCCCCAATAATAACCAATGCTTAAACTGCCCAAAATGATTCCTATTAAACCAGTCCAAACAAAAATTGAGGTTCCAAAATAAGGACCCAGCACTCTTGAGCCTACTAATTCAAATATCATCACCACTGCCCCACACACAAATACCGCTATTTCCAAAACATAATTTTTAATTTTCATTTTATTATTTTTATTAATTATCAAACTTAATAATAAAACACAAATTAATATTTTTTATTTTTTCCTAGTTAAGTAATATATCGCTAATACACTTCCCACCGTAATTAAAATATCGGCCAAATTATTATACCAATAATAAAAATTTAGATAATCAATCACATAACCATAAGCAAGACGATCAATTAAATTACTCAAGGCGCCGGTAAAAATTAACGCTCCCGCCAGCCACAATAAATTGAGGTTTTTATTTTCTGTTATTTTTTTAATTAAAAAATAAGCAATAAGTATCAAAATTAAAAAACCAAAAATAGTAATCATGGGCATTGGTAATGGCCAGGAAAAAGCCAAGCCAAAATTTGGCTGAAAATTTTTTTCTTTGACAGCTATTATTTTTAACCACTGGTCACTGAACAATAAAATTGTACAGCCAAAAAAAATAAAAAATATTTTTTGTTTTTTGTTTAAGACCATAAAAAATAAAAACCCTGTTTATGTGGTCAAAAAACAGGGCTAAACATATAATTGAAATTATAATTCCCCTTTAAATTTTTTCTTACATTCTACACACGCGGAACTGGTGGGGCGAGCTGTTAGTCGATCTGCTGAAATTTCTTTGTGACAATATTTACAAACACCATAAGAACCATCAGCTATTTTTAAAAGCGCCACCTTGACGTCGCGCAATTCATCCTCTAGTTGATGTTCGAGGGCAATTCGGTCATCAAAAGCAGCTACTTCTTGAGCATTAGCATCATATTCACTGCCATAATCTGGAAACTCGGTTTCATAATCTTCTTTGTTATGGATATTTTTATCAGTAAATTCTTCGAGCTGTTTTTCTAGGCGATCTTTTTCCTGTATTAACATTTTTTTAATTTTTTCAATAAAATCTTGATTCATGTTTTTTAAACTAATATATTTGCCATTATAGCACTTTTAAAAAAATAAGCAAATTAACCAAATAAAAAAGGCGCTGAGTAACGGAGCGATGTATATATGTTTTATCCCCGACTCAAGCGCCAGACCCTTCAGAATGATCTGGCGCTCGCAGGTATCTGATCTTTTTATTAAAAGGGCAAATATCTGCGAACTTCCAGAATTTTCACTTCTTAAGAGTCGTTTTTTAGTGCTTTTATTTCCGACTTTATAAAAGCTCTTTTTTACCGTTTGGCCGCTTTTCGCTGTTTTTTGGGCAACGAATTGCATTTTTATTTTTATTTAACGCCTCCTAAAATTTTTCTTTTTGTTTTTTTAGTTTAGCGGTCGGCCGTTTTTTAAGCTAAACAGTATAAAAGGTACTTACGTACATATATATTATAGCATATTTTAAAGAACTGGTCAAAAAGTAAAATACAGATTATTTTGTCTTTTTTTAGCCAAAAACTGTCTTTTTTATTTTACTTATCCACAATTTTGCGCCAAGTTAAAATTTTTTTATGATGACCACTTAATAAAACTCTGGGGACAAAGTGTTTTTTGCGACCAATTTTTATTTCTGCCGGCCGGGTGTATTGGGCGTATTCATTTTTTTTACCACTTTTTAAAAATTTAGTCTCTTCTTTCAATGATTCGGGGTTTCCCAAATAGCCAGACATTAACCGCATCATTGTTTCCATAATTACCATGGCTGGTAATTCGCCTCCTGACATAATATAGGGGCCAATTGATATTTTTTCATCAATTATTTTTTCCACCCTGGCATCCACTCCTTCATAACGGCCACAGATAAAAATAACTTGATTTGCTTTTAATAATTCTGCTGCTTTTTTCTGGTTAAATTGTTCCCCGCCGGGGGTTAATAAAATGACTTTATTTTTTTTACTTTTCATTTTAACATTTTTAATGGCGGCAATAATTGGCGGCGCCATCAAAATCATACCTGGGCCGCCACCATATGGTTTATCATCAACTTTCTTGTGTTTATCTTTTGTCCAGTTGCGCAAGTTATGAATTTTAATAACGGCTCCATTTTTATTTAGAAATTTTTTGATTAAACTTTCATTCAAAAATGAATCAAAAAGTTTGGGGAAAATAGTAATGATATCAAATCGCATATTTTTAAATTAACAAAAAACCGCAACTTTAATGTAGCACGGTTTTTTGTTTTTATCAATTGATTTAAATTTTTAAATCATCAACCGAAACATCAGCGGTGTCGACATGGCGTTCACGGCGTGGGGGTCTTTGCGAACCCTCTGGCTCGTTAATCTTTAAAGTGACACGCGCATTGTTTTTGGCACCGACTAAACGTAGCAATGTTCTGATGGCGCGGGCGTTTTGTCCACCACGACCGATCACGTAACCCATGTCTTGTGGGTCGATGTTGAGGGTTAAAAGCACACCTCTTTCATCAACAGTGCGTTCAGTTGAAACTTTTTCAGGGTGGTCCACAAGGGTTTTCACCAATTGTTCCACAAAATCCTGATATTGTGGTCTATCCATACTGTTTTTATAATTCGTGATTTTTATGTTTCACAAATAAATTCATCCTTTGCCAGCTCCACGACCTTTGGGCTTAAAAAGCAGATAGTGCTGGATTTACATCAATCACATTTTAGCATGGTTTTTTAAAGTTGTCAAACAACGTCTTCTGTGTTATGATGAGCTTAATTAAAATTTAAATATTTTTAATGAAGTTGAAATTTTTAAAAGAAAAAAATTTAATTTCCGTTTTTGATCTCGACAAAAAAATTGGCTATCTAAAATTTAGTTATCCTTGTGATGCTTCTAAAAAAAGAAATTTAAATTTTGATTATATTTTCATTAAACCAAAATACCGACGGCAAGGTATTGCCACCAGATTATTATTTTTTGCTTTAAATAATTTTACTGATGTTGTTTGGATTAGTTTGTGGACTAGTAAAGAGATAGAATTAAATCATGCTCACCATATTTATAAAAAAGTTGGTTTCAAACAAATAGCTTATCAGGCCGATTATTATGCTAAGGGTGTAGGGACACGGCTTTATGTTAAGAAAATTAAAAAATAAGTGGAAGGGTGGCCCCGCAGAATTGCGGGGTAAACATCGTGGTCTAATGCGACAGTAGTCTTGCCCCTCTACGGGGGATCTCCCGAAGGGAGAAAAACTTTAAAACTTTATGGAAGGGTGGCAGAGTGGTCTAATGCGACAGTCTTGAAAACTGTTGTCCGTTAACGCGGACCGTGAGTTCGAATCTCACCCCTTCCGCCAAGACAATTTTTTAATAATTTTGACTTTTGATTTTTAAATTTTTAATTTTTATTTTTAACATGGAGAGGTGGCTGAGCGGGTTTTTGCCGCGAATCGCATCGCGATTATTAGCCAGACAACTGCTTGTCTGGCGTCGGCAAAAACGGGTTTATTGCTATCCCGTAAGCGGGATCAATAAACCCGGGCAGACGCGAAGCCACTGGTTCTTTAAATAATTTTTATGGAGAGGTGGCTGAGCGGCTGAAAGCGGCAGGTTGCTAACCTGTTATATGGTGTTAAAGCCATATCGAGGGTTCAAATCCCTCCCTCTCCGCCAGAT
>ERZ795056.34-NODE-34-length-192689-cov-8.071488_pt1 | contig 192689 bp, 170 predicted proteins | sample MGYA00375140_ERZ795056 | MGnify/ENA primary metagenome ERZ795056 (study PRJEB30185, sample SAMN05720227) | activated sludge metagenome | isolation source: Anaerobic digester | place: USA | collected 2015-03-09 ...
CGACAAGCTCGGCCTAAAGGACAAGGACCTCGTCGCGGTGGGGGCGAGCGGCTCCTTCCCCGGCATCATGATCTCCGTTCTCTCGGCATGCTACGTGACCGGGGTCGAGCCGGTGATCATACCCTCGATAGGCGCGTCCGAATACGGGGCGAACATACCGGGGCTCACTTCGGTTGAGATGCTCGACAGGCTCAATAAGGCCGGCATATTCGACTATGTCCCGGCCGCGATATCCCTTGGCGGCGCCGGCGACATCGGGGAGGGCGGCATCATCGCCGACTCGAAGCCGATACTGCAAAGGATCGCCGACGAATCCGGCCACAGGGTAATAGTGCCCGCCGATACTCCGGACAGCATCAGGCAGAGGATGGCGGCGTTCGAGGCGGCAGGGGAGATCAAGGCCTTCATCAACATAGGGGGCGCCGAGCCAAACTTCGGCTCTACCTCGGCCTCTTTGGAAGTATCTAACGGCATAGTGACGAAACCGCCGAGGAAAGTGGATTCTCCGGACATGGGGCTGATTTTCGAGTATCTTAACAAGGGTGTGCCGGTCATCCATTTCCTCGACATAAAAGGCCTGGCCATGAAGAGCGGCATACCTGTCGACCCGGTGCCGCTGCCGGCTTTTGGAACTAGCATGGTATATTTCCAGAAGAAGTACGAGAAAGCCTACGCGGCGGCGGGGCTCGTGGCGGCGGTGCTGCTCGTCACGGTTCCGGTCGCGCTAGGGAAGGGGAAAGGCCTTGGCAAGAGATAAGGACGAGCTGACCGGCACGAGAAGGACCGTGCTGCTGGCGCTGCTGCTATCCTTGGGAGTAGGCCTGCACGCCCTCGAAGCCCAGATACCGGTGCCCATAGCCCTCCCCGGGGCCAAGCTGGGCCTTGCGAACATAGTGACACTCGTGGCCCTGTATGCGATAGGGCCGGGCGAAGCGGTGGTTCTCGCGGTCTTGAGGGTGCTACTGGGAAGCCTGGTGACCGGCACGTTCGGTTCAATGGCGTTCATGATGGCACTGGCCGGGGCGACCGGCAGCGGCCTTGTGATGGCAGGTTTCAAGGCGGCAACGTCGGGAAAAGGGAAATTCGCCGCCCCCTGTTCGATAGCGGGAGCCATCGCCCACAACCTGTTCCAGCTGGGCGTATTCACTCTTGTCTCCGGGACGGCGAAAGTCTTCGTCATGCTGCCGTATCTGCTGGCCGTCGCTTTGCCGACGGGCTATTTCACGGGCTTAGGGGCCCTGTACGGCCTTTCTGCGCTGAGGAGCGCACCTGGATTTAGACGCAGGCTCGAGGGCATCGATACGGCATCGGGCAGGAAGTCGCTGCTGGGCACGGTGGCAGTGATGGCAGCGTTGCTGGCCATAGCGTTCGGGGCTATAAAGCTGTCGGAGAGGATAGCGCTTGCGAGAATCACCCAGTACGACGGCAAGGTGATTCAGATAAAGGCCTTCGAGACCGATGCGAGGAGGGGGAGCGTCGTCGCGACCTTCCCATGGCCGCCGGACGGAAGCGCCGAAGAAGGGGAGTTTGAGGTCCAAGGGCGCATCGGCGTGTCGGTCCTGCAGTACGACGACGAGCTCGGCGTAAGGTTCGTTTCATCTCCCTGCCCGGACAAGCTGTGCATCAGGCATGGCTGGGTGAACGACGAGACCGACCTTGCGGCGTGTCTGCCTAATGGCCTTATCGTGACGGTGGAAGAAGGCAAGTGATCCCGGAAGGAACGCATGCGCGTAATCCGCACCCAAGCACCGCCGACTTGTCCTAGAATTGCGGCTCGACCGCTCAATATATGCGAACCGACGATGAGCTTCCTGACGAAAGACACATGCCGTCCTTAGAGGACGGTTTTGTTTTATGAACATTGTGTGAACATCACGTTTTAAAGGAACGCCAGGCCTTCTTATTTCGTAGTAATAAGTAAAGAGTTAAACGAGTGCCAATCAGGCCTATAGGGGCTGGGCCGGCGCAAAGTCGATCGATGGTAGGATCATGCCAGCAGGAACCGGAGGAAGGATGTGGTCCATGGCGGATGCTTCTTTAGATCTAGATGATGGAACGAAAGCCAACCGCGCCGGAAAGCCCCGTTAACATAGATGGAACCAAGGCTTAGACCTAACCAACGAAGGATCATGGACCGGAAGAACATCACGAACAGACCGATTGTCTTCTAACCACGGGGAAAGGCCGCATTCCATCGGAGGGATGCGGCCTTTGCCTTTGATGCGCAAGTCCCTGTCGGTCGTCTTCTCAGCTCGCCTTCTTGAACATCAGCCTTATTATCGAAAGCACGAAGAACGCCGCCCCGGTGATCGCGATATAGGCGAGCATCGTCGGTATGGTGAGCGCGCTGCCGTTCAGGTGAAGCGTTACGCCGTAGATCCGTGAGAATTCAGATGCCAGCTCCGCGGGTGCTCCCTGGAAAGCCGATGCCATTGATGAGCTCATGTACAACTGCCTCATTATCGAAGCGCCGTGCGTCGCCGGCACGAGAAGGACGAACTTCTGTATGATGTCCGGCAGCACGCCGATGGGTACGTATACGCCGGTAACGAAGCCAATCAAGGTGCCTACGAGAGTGCTGAACGTCGAGAACGCGGCGCTCGTCTTGAAGAATGACACGATCAGGAAGTTGAACGCGGAGAAAGCCAGCACGTTCACCAGTATCAGGCCGAGCACCTTGGCCGCGCTAGCGACGCTGATAAGCTCCCCTCCCCGCATGACTATATAAGCTTGTGACACGACAAAGACTATGAATCCGGTTATCACGCCCACCACCCATGTTGACAGGATGTAGCCGAGCACCAGCTGCCATCTTTTGAGCGGGGACACCATGAAGTCCTTGCTTATGCCGCGGTACTCGTCGGTCACAAGGACCTCGAGTGCGCCTAAGGTCGAGGTGATGGAATTTGCCACCAGCACCCCCGCCATTATCCACGTGTCGGCGAAGAACCTGGCCTTATCGGGATCCGATATCTCGCCCGCGAGGGACCTTATCACCGTATCGCCGAGGAAGAGCACGTAGAGCCCTATGATTACCAATACGGACAGGAAGGAGAAGAAGACAGACGTCCTGTCGCGGAAGAATATCCTTACGTTCCTGCCAGCTATCCTTAGAGCCACATTCATCTAGGACACCTCCGTTTCGCGGATCTTCCTGCCGGTGATGGCAAGGAACACGTCGTCCATGTCTCCCTTGATCACCTCGAAGCCCGACGTCTTGTCCTCGAGCTCCTTTAGAAGTCCGAGCGCTGCCATGCTGTCCTTGACCTTGAGCTCCAGCACGTCCGGCTTCGCCTCGTATTGCAGCCCCTTGGCCTTGAGGACATCCTTCATGGCTTCGATGTCCTTGGGGATGATCCTGAGCTTGTCCTGCGTGTAACGCGACCTAAGATCGTCGGGCGTCCCGCGCGCTACGATCTTGCCGTGGTCTATGATGGCCACATCGTCCGCAACGGCGGCTTCCTCCATGTAATGGGTCGTAAGGAACACGGTCGTGCCCTTCTTCCTCATCTCGCCTATGGTATCCCATATCCGCGCCCTGGTCTGCGGGTCGAGGCCCGTCGTCGGCTCGTCTAAAAACAGCACCTTCGGCGTGTTCATTAGAGCCCTTGCTATGTCCGACCTCCTCCTCTGCCCGCCGGACAGCTTGCCGAAGGGCCTGTCGAGGTAGTCTTTTATCCCGGTGACGGCCGCGACCTCGTTGATCCTTGCCTTCACGTCCTCGGCGCTCCAGCCGTAGAACGAGCCCCTCGTCATGAGGTTCTCCCTTACGGTAAGCAGGTCGTCCAGTACCGTCCCCTGGAAAACCACCCCTATGTCCGCCCTGACGGCCTCGTCCTCAGAACCGACGCGATGCCCGAAAACCCTAACGTCACCGGCTGTGGCCGAGAGTATCGTGCAGATGACGTTTATCGTAGTCGATTTCCCGGCTCCGTTAGGACCAAGGAAGGCGAACAGTAGGCCTTCCCCCACCTTGAAGCTTATGTCGTCGACCGCGGTCAGCTTGCCGTATCTCTTTACCAGACCGTCGACTTCGATGGCGTATGCCAAGTTCCTTACCTCCCTACGCTGCTTTCTAATCCAGTACTTACTTTAACCAATGGTGAGCGAATTCACAAACATCATTTGCCCAGCGCTCCCTGACTGCTTGATTCGATATGTTAGATTATAGTTATCAAATCGACGGAGGCGCTCGGATGCAGAAGCGGAATATCGGCGGGAGGGCATTTATCGTATTTGCCTTGGGGGCGGCCTCGCATTACGCGGTGATGTTCAACAGAGTGGCGGCAGGCCAGATGTTCCCCCAGCTGATGGCCGAGTTCAATACCACGGGCGTAGGGGTCGCGGCCCTTTCTAGCATCTACTACTATACCTACTCGATCATGCAGGTGCCCGCCGGTGCATTGGCCGATACGCTCGGTCCCAGGAAGCTGCTCTCGTCGGGCCTTCTCATAGGCGGCCTTGCATGGCTTCTGTTCGCATCGGCCAGGACGCTGACCATCGCCTCCATCGCAAGGCTCATCGCGGGCTTCGGCCTGGCCGGCATATTCCTGGGCTTGCTCAAGTCGATCGAGCTGTGGTTTCCCGCTAAGAAGTACGGGACCCTGACCGGCATCAGCACCTTCTTCGGCAACCTAGGGGTAGCGACAGCGATGTTCCCGTTCGTGATCCTCGTGAACGCGATAGGGTGGAGGGCCTCCTCCTATGCCGTAGGGGGCCTTACCGTAACTCTCGCTGCGCTCGTCTGGCTCTTCGTGAGGGACGAGGGGCCCAACTACCGCGAGGGGCTTAAGAAACCGGGGCTCGTGTCCATCCTGAAGACGTCCTTTTACGGGCTCGTCGAGGTCCTGAAGAACAAGGGTTCGCTTCCCCCGTTCTTCGGCTTCATGCTCATATTCGGAGGGTTGATGACCTTCACGGGGCTCTGGGGCGTGCCCTTTATGATGCAAGTGCACGGCATCGCCCAGTCCGTGGCAGGCTCGTTGATGATGCTGACGACGGCAGGAGGCGCCCTTGCGGCTGTCTTCGTGGGCTGGCTTACCGACAGGAGCGGGAGGCCGAAGCTGATGTTCTGCCTGCTGGCAGGGATGCAGGCCCTCGCTTGGCTCATCATCCTCTGGACGATTGGAAGGCCCGGGGAGGAAATATCGACCGTCGCACTATGCGTCGCCATGGTGTCAATGGGCGTGAGCAATTCCTCCTTCCTGCCTGCGTTCGTGATAATGAGGAAGGCCAACCGTCCCGAGATGTCCAGCCTTGCCCAGGGGCTGAACAACGCGTCGGGATTCATCGGGGCGATAGCGATGCAAGCGGCGGTGAGCGCCATCATGGACTACGGCTGGGGCGGAGAGTACTTCACAGAAGGTGTGCGCTTCTACTCGGCGGCGGCCTACAGGGGAGGTTTTACGGCCTGCCTCGCCGCGGTCTCCCTTGCCATCGTGAGCGGGCTGCTCATGACTAGGGACGCGAGAGGATGAGCGCGCAGCCTCTTTCCGGCAAAGTGGCACAAAGGGAGGCGTCGCCTTCCGACCTGGGTTTCGTGCTGGAAATCTATATGCTTAACTTCAGGGGCATAATCGAGGCGGCCAGGGGATGGGACGGTGCGGTCGAGAAGGAGTACCTGGCGGGCGAGATGTCCGCCGCCCCATTTTACATCCTGACACATGAAGGATTAGACGCGGGCTTCCTTTCATATGTCGAGACTAAGGAAGCGGTGCACATACGGCACATCGAAGTGCATCCGGACTTCGGCGGAAGAGGGATAGGCACGATAGCGATAAGGCGGCTGATGAGGTCCCTGGACGGCAGGGCCCTGAGGGTGGCCGTCTCCGACGGGAACCACAGGGGGATGGAGTTCTACACAAACCTGGGCTTCAAGGAGGTGGGCAGGGTCACGGTGCTGATGAAAGGGGCGAGGGGCGTACGGCCTTTGGGGAAGACGCTGATGCAGTATGACGGCAGATGATCCTTCGGATGATGGGAATAACGGGGCCCCGGCATAAAATGCCGGGGCCCTCGAACGCAGTGATGAAAGTTATGTTAGAACCACTTGTCGTCGTACTTGACTATAAGGTCCTCCGCCAGTTTCCAGTACATGTCGACCGCCATGACGCAACGTGAATTGGTGTAGTTGGTAAGGAACTCGACCGCAAGTTTCGGATCCAACTTCATCAAGTCTGATGCGACCTTCTCGATGGTGGGCTGCAGGGCGAACTGCTGTGCCTCGAAGGGGTCCCTGACTGCCTTCACGTCATTGATGCAGTCCTGGTACCTCTGGTTGACCAGCTGGTCGACGAAGTCGAATGCCCACCATGCGGAGACCGGCTTCGTCAGGCTGAACTTGGTCCTGTCATTGATGGCGTAGTTCTGCGGAAGCGAAGTCACGCCAGCGTAGACGGGCACGTGAACCGAAGTGTCGGGGTTGTTGAGCCCGAACCAGCAAAGAGTGCCGATCTTGGGATCCAGCCAGCTCCTGGACTGGAGGACGGTGAAGTAAGAGCAGCCGGGTATCGCTATGTTGCGCTCGGAAGGAGCGTCCACCAGCTTGAGGAACTCGCTGCTCATGTGCGGCGTGGCGAACGCGCTCTTTACGTAGACGCCCTTGTTGTCCGGTACATACCAGTCGCTCACGTTCGCCTTGTCATAGGCGGTCCCTACGTACGTGTCCCTGTAGATGGTGAAGTAATCCTGGATAGTTATCTTCTTCTCTGCCTTCACCGTGAAGGGGAAACGAGACGCGTTGGGATCTAGGTTTAGCGAAGGGGCGAAAGTAGACAGCACCCTCCATTCGCGCCTCCTGCTTCCCAAGGAGGTCTTGTCTCCGTAAGCTTCGTAGAACAGGAACGGCTTGCCGCTCTTAGGATCCCACCAGCCATTCTCGATGGCCAGGCTGAAGACGTTCGGGGAGAACATGTAGTTGTTCGGATCGTTCTCCTTGAGCTCCCCTATCCTGGATCTGTTCGCCGAAACGCCGACATGGCCCTCGGGTATACGTACGGCCGCCCAAATGGCCCCCTTGTTGAGCGGACCTGGCGGTAGAATCTCGAAGAACCACATCTCGTTCTGGTCGCCCACGGTCAAGCACTCACCGCCGTCGCGGTAGCCGTACTCTTCCGCCAACGAACCCATTACCTTTATGGCCTCCCTGGCGGTCTTCGCCCTTTGCAGCGCAAGTATCTGAAGCATCTCGATGTAGAAAATGCCTTCTGAGGTCCTCAGCTCATTGCGCTGTCCTATCGTGGTCTCTCCCATTATCACCCCGTGCTCGTTCATGTAGGGGTAGCCGGCGTAGAAATATGTGTACGTCTCGGCGACTTCGGGTATCTCGCCGAGGATCTTGGGCTCGGCCTTGTCCGAATGTAGCAAGCCCGAGTAGATCGTCACCTTTTCAGTCGCTGCGTGTTTCTTTCCGAGAACGACCCAGGTACGGGCGTCGTACCAGCCATCGCACGTGTGGGCTGTCATGATTGACCCGTCGGCCGTCGCGGCTTTGTCAACACATATGGATGTGCAAGCCATGAAGGGTGTAGCCGCGATTAACACGACCACCAAAGCTGCTAAAACGGTTAGCGTCAGCTTAAGGCCCTTTTTCACAATAGACACCTCCATTTGATTTTGGGGACCAAATAAGACTTCTCCACAATGTATTGAACACCTCCGGATGACGGATAAATATTCATAAAAATAACTGAGATATGATTTGCCGCAGTACCAGGAGGTTTGATATGCGAATAGAAATAAGTTCTCCGGCGGGCATCGCGTGTTATAAAATGGATTTGCAGGGCAGGTGCCTCGTTCATCGGCAGCTTCTGGAGCACATAGCACCTTACTGTGATGACAAGGAAGGGGGATTTAGGCCAATGAAATCGAACCTCGGCAAGAAACTTACCCTCGTGATGGCAATCATGGTCGCTTTGCTGGTAGCGGCATTGCCGGCCATGGCGTGCACATCGGTGGTGGTGGGCAAGCTGGCGTCTGCTGACGGATCGGTCATGACGACTCATACCTGCGACGGCAGATATGAGTTCAGGATCGGAGTGATCCCTGCCAAGGACTGGGCGGCAGGAGCACTTAGGCCCGTGTTCAAAGGCGGAGGAACCGGCGAGGACGTGGCTGATAGGACGAAGGTTGCAGACATCCCTCAGGTGGCACATACCTATAAGTATTTCGACATCGCATATCCTTTCGCCAACGAGAACCAAGTGATGATGGGCGAGACCACGATCGGCGGCAGGAGGGAGCTGCAGAACAAGAACGGCATATTCGAGATATGGGAACTGCAGAGAGTGGGCCTCGAGCGCGCGAAGACCGCAAGGGAAGCGATACAGATAATGGGCGCGATGGCCGAGAAGTACGGCTACGGCGACGGCGGTGAGTGCCTCACTGTCATCGACGGGAACGAAGCGTGGTTCTTCGAGATCTACGGGGCAGGTCCTCTTGAAGTCGGCGCCATCTGGGCAGCCCAGAGGGTACCGGACGACCAGGTGGGTGTCTCCGCGAACAGGTCGAGGATAGGCGTGATCAAGGAGAACGATCCGAACAACTTCATGTACTCCTCGAACGTATTCAGCTATGCGAAGGAACTAGGTTGGTGGGACCCCGCTAAGGGCCCGCTAAACTACGCTACCGTGTACGGCTTCAAGGATTCCGTATACAATACCCGCCGCGAGTGGAGGGCATTGTCCTTGATAGCACCGTCGCTTAACCTGGACCCGTGGGCGGTCGAGTATCCTTTCTCGGTCAAGCCTGACAAGAAGGTGACCGTGGAAGACCTCATGAAGATAAAGCGCGACCACTACGAAGGGACCGCTTTCGACCTCACCAAGGGAATGGCCGCAGGCCCGTTCGGCAACCCCAACAGGTACCCCACGCCAGCGACGCTCGGTGAATGGGAGAGGGCGATCTCCATATTCCGCTGCTCGTACAGCGTCATAATGCAAGCCCGCGCATGGCTGCCCGCAGCCATAGGCGGAGTGATCTGGTTCGGCGAGGACGCTCCCCACAGCACCTGCTATGTGCCGATCTATGCCGGGGCTACCTCGGTGCCGGCGTCGTTCACGATCGGCAGGCGCGACGTCCTTGACAGGAACAGCGCATGGTGGGCGTTCAACCTGGTCTCCAATTTCGCCGACTTGAAGTACTCCTACATGATAAAGGACATCGAAGAGACATTCACTAAGTTCGAGAAGGACGCAAGGGCGATACAGCCGACGGTCGAGAAGACCGCTGCCGAACTTTACAAAGTGGATCCTAAGCTGGCAGTGAGCTTCCTGACCGACTACTCCAACTCCAATGCCCAGAAGGTAGTGGACGAGTGGTGGAAGCTGTTCGATAAGCTCGCAGTCAAGTACCAGGACGGTTACGTCAACTTGAAGACCGTTGGATACCCTGACGAGTGGCTCAAGGCGGTGGGCTTCAGCAAGATAGTAAGGCCCGCCAAGTAACAAGGGGCATTTCCTAACAGCGCTAATGGAGGCGGCCGTATCGATGGCCGCCTCCTTCGATTCATGATGGGGGACATGTATGGGTAGATTATGCTGTGATGTGCGTCTGCCGGCTATTATGCCGAAGTAATGGTCGCGGGCTTCTCCTTGAACCTCTTATATTGACCGGCATAGAACGTTGCGATCCGGTCCGTGGCGAACAGGACCGATGCCATGGCGAGGGCACTTTGCCAATACATTAGCCTGTTGTATCCTATGAAAAGGGCGGACCAGCCTATTATCACCCAATGGATGATGTATATGTGGTTCAGCTCCCTGCTCCAGAAGAGAAGCCTGTCGACCGCCGCTTTCGGAAAGGCCCCTTTCACGAAGAACAGGAAAGATATCCAAATGAGGGCCAAAGAGCCGTTGACGGCGTTGCCTATGAGGTCTTCATGGAAGTATGCGTACATGTTCTCCTCGGGGAAGCCCATATAGTACATAAACCTGAAGCCCGATGCCAGCATGGCCAGAAGCAATGCCGCACCGCCTGCTAAAACGCCCTTGATGTAAATGACGCGCTTGTCGTCGCTCGCTTTCAGGGCATGGCCGAAGGCGGCCCCTGCCAGAGGGTACATTATCCAGGACAGGAAGGGGAAATAGGAAGTCTCGCTGGCGCCCCAGAACAGGCCGAGGATGGAATCGATATAGATCTGTCCTGTGCTTATGCCGCGGACTAGGTAATTCAGACCGACGAGCAGAAGGCCTATGACAGGATAGGCCCTCTCGGGGACTCTCAATCTCCTTAGCAGTCCGATGAACAGGAAGCTGAGCCCTGCGAAATGGAGTATGTCCACATCAAGCAGGTTAAGCAGCAAATCGCCGTATGGGATGGAGCCCTTTGTAAATATCCCTAGTTTGATGCCTATCAGCCCCGGTAAAAAAACCCGCAGGGCATTCAACAGATAAGCTGCTAGAAGAAGCGACAATCCTCTTCTTGCTGCGTAACGGCACTTTGTCTTTTCAAGTAGACCAGGCAGGCTCCCATGGCGAACATGAACGTAGGGGCCGCGGGGAAGGCGGTCAAAAATTCGAGTGCCATACCCGGGGATGAATGCTGGACTATCGTATGCGAGAGCACCTCCTGGATATGTACGCATATCATGAGCAGTACGGTTATGCCCTTCGCGATGTCGAGCTCGACCTGCCTTTCTTTATGCATCGGCATGTCCGGATCTAGGTGCTTGTCCATACGTTGTTCTCCTTCCGTTCATCACCGGTTCAATCATCAGGGTAAAAGTACCGGAGCATATGCGACTGGTAAATCGAAAATGCTTCTAATAGGTATTCTTTAGATGATTCGGTATGACCTTCACTGCGATCATATATTTTTGCAGGTACAACGCATTTGCATATGGTGATGCCTGATATTTGGATGTGTACCATGGGTGTGTACGGATATGGAGGAGCAAGAATCGAGGATGCCGGGGTCGGCGAACCGGTCCCGGCATCCTGATGATGGATATTTCTTAAGTTAGTTTACTTGCCGCCGAGGGGCTGTGTGACTCCATCGACTCCCGCCACAGCGCAGATAGTCATGAAGCTCACCTGCAGGGCCTTCCATGCTCCTGCGGGATCCCATGTCTCGCTGGGTGAATGGTTGCCGGTGCTTCCGCCGCCCGCACCGACGCATATCGAAGGATAGCCCTTGTAGACCGACCAGTTGATGTTCGTGCTCGAAGCCGAGGTTAGTGAAGGTGTATAGCCGAACATCAGGTTGCTCTGCCAGTGCGCCTGTATGAGCTTTATGTTCTCGTCTTGCGATCCTGCTGGCCTGTCGCCCACCATGGTGGTCTTCACCGTTATGGTGCCGGGCTTGTTCCAGCGCGCGTTCTCCTCGTCGGCGCCCAGCTGCCAGAGGGACATTATGGTCTTCTCTAGGCTGAGCAGGTTGTCCATGAGATTCGACCTCATATCGAGCTGGAGTCTGCAAAAGGCGGCTATCGAGTTAACCGAGGTGCCGCCTTCGATCATGCCTACCGTGAAGGTCGTCTTGGGGCCGCTCGGCACCTGGACGTCCGCCACCTTGGCGATGGCCCTGCCGGCCGCATGTATGGCGCTCGGGGTGCCGAATGCGCCGAAGCTATGGCCGCCGGGTCCGATGAAGTCTATGAAGTACCTATGGCTGCCGGTGCAAAGGTAGGTGATCCTCTCGGGGCCGCCGCCTTCGAAGTCGATCACGGCGACAACATTCTTGCCGATAGGATGGTTCTCGTTCAGGAAAGCCTTCATGCCCTTGAGGTCCCCGAGGCCTTCCTCACCGACCGTCCCTACGAAGACGACATCATAGACCGGCTTGACGCCGTTCTTGACGAACGCCCTTATGACAGAGAGCATGCCGCCCAGGGCGGATGTGTCGTCACCGATGCCGGGGGCGTGGATTACGCCCTTCTCATCGATCGTATAGCCGGTCACCGTCCCGAAATCGAAGACGGTGTCAAGGTGCGCATCCACGAATACGACGGGTCCCTTCTTCGTGCCGGGCAGTATGCCCCAGCAGTTCCAGGACTTCTCGTCGATCGTCACGTCGCTAAGGCCTGCTTCTTTGAGCAGCGCCGCGTAGGCCCTGCACCTCTTCTCCTCCTTATGGGAAGGCGCTTCGATTACCACGAGGTCCTTAACGTACTGGACCCTCTGTTCGTGGTCGCTTTCGAGGAACTTGACTGCCGAAGTAACTTTCGGGTCTTTGGCGAGCTTGCCGTAGACGTCCAGGACTTCCTGGGACACCGCCGGCGCTTCCGCAGCGAACACTGCGGGTACGAACGTCAAGGCCAGCACGAGCATCGCCGTCAGAAGATAAGATACCCTCCTCATTGCTTCCTTTCCTCCCTTTTGTAGGATTTCCGGCCAGATGTGACCGCCATTGAAATATTAATAATTTGATATAGGAAATCCTGCATCTGCCATAAAAAGTAAGGAATTGTTACAAAAGTGGAATGTGCTGGGGTTAGGCAAAGAAATTCTGGCATTGGTCTAAAAATCGAACAATGCCGCCACCGATTTGTATAGATACTCCTAGATACGCATGGCAGCCTAGGGCTAAATGTCCATGGCCTTGCGCGATCCGAAGGATTTCGCTATGGCCAGGACTACGACCGCCACCATGCCGGTGGAAAAGCCGTTGTTATAGAGCAGTAACCCTCCGTGGATTGCGGCGCTCCTGCATACGATGAACAAATGGAAGAACCCGGCCAACAGGCCGTAACCATGGCCGAGCCCGTCGGATATGGGGCATAGCGCCGTGGAGAACATCGCTGCGATGGCGAGGGAGTTGCTCATGGGATAAGAAGTGATCAATGAAGCGAGCGCATAGCCTGACATCACCGATATCATGGCGAAGGGCCTCATACCGAAGAATGCCCATCCGTTCACCGCAATGATCGTGCCGAGCAGCGGCCCGGTGAGATCGACGCCCAGTACGAACCGGTATACAAGGATGCAGATGAGCCCCGAGGCCGCGAAATTGAGCAGCGCTCCGCCCAGGCCTCCGGTTTCTAGAAGGTCCTGATTCGTACCGCCGCGCACGCAGATATCTACGAAGCCTTTCCACGAGCCACGGACAAGAATCAGCGACAGTAGCGCGACTGCCGAGTAGAACGCGATGAGCGCAAGGAAGCTCCAATCAGGGTATGCGGCCAGCTGGCTCGATGGGGATTCCAAGGTGATCCCCAATCCTCGGATGACGTTGGCGGCCGCTACGGCTATGAAAGCGGATGCGAAGCCTACGTTATAGAGGTTCATGCCCTTGTAAAGGCGCTTTGTCATGGCGGAGACGTCCTGCAGGACGTAGCCGGCGGCAAGGCCGGCCGCAATCGCCCCGAGCCATCCTGCGGGTGTACTTGTGGCCACGAAACTAACGAGAGGGGAAAGACCGGTACCGAAGAGGCCTATGACGATGTCAGCCAATGGCTTCCTGCGGGCGATTAAGCTCCTCAGACAGCAACCTGCTATGATGACGGCGCCCGATATGGGAGTCTTGCCGAAGAAGGCGAACCCTATGCACATGAACACCGCACTCGCTGCGATCCCGCGGTGCTCGCCCCCCGCGATGGCCAGCACGGCAGCCAGCAGCCCCATCAGCCCTGCGTTGATAAAAGCAGAACCGATATCACCAACGAGCGAGAAATCGGTGACGAGAAGTCCCGGCGAGCGCCATATGGCCATAAGCGACGCTAAGGGCGAGGAGGATGCGATGAAGCCGAATACCACCATAGATAGGGAGAACGCCGCGGAAAGATAAAGAGCTGTAGATGCCGCCCTTGCCCTGGAAGGTGTGGCCACGTCCATCTTGCCCCTCCTTATAAACAGGTCCGGCTATGACGCCGGACCCTTTCATATTTCACCATATGCCGTCTGTTATGCCTGCTTCTTGGCGCGCCCTTCGAAGAACTTGATGGCCTGGTCAGGATAAAGCGCGTAGGACAGGGCGTCCTCGATGCTCCCGTTGTAGGGTTTCACGGCCTCGATGCAATTCTGCATCTCGTCGGGGAGCTTGGGCCTTGCTTCCAGCACGGGTTCGTCGCCGATCGCCATCTTTTGCACTTCGGGGTCTATGCTGCCCGCAGGCCTTCCGTACTCACCCTTGATGTAGGCTTTGACTTCCTTGCTGATCATCTTGTAGCGCTGGCCGGTCATCACGTTCATGCTAGCTTGTACTCCGACAATCTGGCTCATCGGGGTCACGAGCGGAGGATAGCCGAGGTCCTGCCTTACCGCCGGCACTTCGGCCAGGATAGATTCAAGCTTGTTAAGGTTGTTGCTCTGGGTGAGCTGTGCCCTCAGGTTCGATATCATACCGCCGGGTATCTGGTAATTCAAGACGTCGGTGTCAACGGTCCTAGCCGCAACCACACCGGGATTCGCCGCTTCTATCTCCTCTTGTATTCCCTTGAGCAGCTGTGCCGTCGGCCTGATCCGCCTTACATCTATGCCGGTGTCGTACTCCGTATCCCTGAAAGCGACGATCATCGTCTCGTCAGGGGACTGGGACGATCCCATCGCGATCGTCGAGACGGCGCAGTCGATCACCGAAGCGCCGGCCTCTACGCCCTTCATGTAGGTCATGGAGGACATGCCGGACGTGTAGTGGGAATGGATCTGTACGGGGAGGCCGATTTCGGACTTCAGCGCGGCGACCAACTCGTAGCATGGATACGGGGACATGATTCCCGCCATGTCCTTTATGCAGATACTATCTGCGCCGAGGTCTGCGAACCTCTTTGCGTAGTCGACGAATCCCTTGATCGTATGTACGGGGGAGATCGTGTAGCAGAGGGCCCCCTGAAGGTGTGCGCCGGCCTTCTTGACCGCCTTGGCCGACCTTTCGACGTTCCTGATGTCGTTGAGGGCGTCGAATATCCTGACTATGTCTATGCCGTTCTCCACGGACTTCTGGACGAACGTGTCGACCACGTCATCGGCGTACGGCCTGTATCCGACCAAGTTCTGCCCTCTAAGGAGCATCTGCATGGGCGTGTTCTTGATGACGGACCTAAGTAGCCTCAGCCTTTCCCAGGGATCCTCGTTAAGATACCTCATGGCGGTATCGAAAGTAGCCCCGCCCCATACCTCCATGGAGAAGAATCCGACCTTGTCGAGGTAGGCCGCTATCTTCATCATCTGCGGGGTCGTCATCCTGGTCGCGAAGAGCGACTGATGGGCGTCCCTCAATGTGGTGTCCATTATGCCTACTTTGCGTCCTTCGGCAAGCTTCGCTGGCCTAATCATTGAATCACCTACTTTTTCGGTAATGTATATGGATATTATACAGCATAAATAAGGTTGGTTGGTGCCTTGCCGCCGATATGTACGCTCCTTGGGACAATGAGGCGCCTTCATCCAACCAATGGTATGAAGGCGCCGATTTTGACCATTATCCTAAAGCCTTTAGATTATGCCCAGTTCCTTGCCGCGCCTGCCGAGTATCTCCAGCGCGATGTCTATGTCCTCGTCGGTGTGGGCCGCCGTCACGTTGGCCCTCAGCCTGGACTTCTTAGGGGGCACCGCCGGAGGTACTATCGGCGAGACGAACATGCCGTCGATGTGGCAGAGCCTGGTAAGCTCAAGCGTGGGCTCGTCCTCTCCTACGATTATCGGGATCACGCAGCTTTGTGTGTTAAGCGTATCGTAGCCGAGCTCGTTGAGCCCTCCTACGAACCTCTTGATGTTGCTGCGGACCTTGTCCAGCCTCCACTTCTCCGTTTCCATGACCTCTACGGAACCGATGATCGCACCGAGCGCCGCCGGGGGCACTGCCGCTGAGAATACGAAGCCCCTGGCGTTGTTCCTCAGGAAGGTTATGACGTCCTTGGAACCAGCTACGTACCCGCCGATCGACGGGATGGTCTTCGCAAGGGAGCCCGTCAGAAGGTCCACCGAGGAAATGGGCATGTCGAAGTACTCGAGGATGCCCTTCCCGTTCTTGCCGAGTACGCCGAGCGAATGTGCCTCGTCAACCACGAGCCACGCCTCGTACTTCCTGCAGATCCTCGAAAGCTCCGGAAGCGGGCATACGTCGCCGTCCATGCTGTAGACAGCATCCACTATCACCATGATGCCGCAGTTCGCGGACTGTTCGCGCCTGGCTTTAAGGAGCCTTTCCAGGTCCTCGGTGTCGTTGTGCCTGAAGCGCTGGAAGTCGGCCTCCGATATCCTGCAGCCGTCTATTATGCTGGCGTGCGCCAGCTGGTCGGATATTATAAGGTCGCGCCTTCCCATGAGGGCGTCGAACGTGGTGAGGTTGGCCATGAAACCGGAGGAATATACTATGGCGTCCTCGGTCCCCATGTAGTCCGCCAGCTTAGCCTCGCATTCATTGTGGAGCTTCGTCGTCCCCGAAAGGACCCTGACGCCGTGCGTGCCGGTGCCCCATTCCTCAAGGGCCTGCCTCGACCTCTCAAGGATGTGCGGATGGTGCAGCAGCCCGAGATAGTTGTAGGAGGAGTACACTATCATCTCTCGTCCTGCGATCTTCACCCTCGTATCGCCGACTTCGTCCACCTGCTGAAGGTAATAGTAGTGCCCGTTCTCCTTGAGGCCCTCGAGCCTCTGCTTGAATGCGCTTATCCTGTCTTCGATGGCGCCCATATGCCGTCCTCCAATCGAGTGTTCACATAATTGTGCACAAGCTAAGGAGTATGATACATGCACTAAGGGCGCCCGTCAATAAAAACGGGCGCCCTTAAGGAAAAATCGGTCGTCTGTCAGGCGAGGATGTATGCCAGCATCAAGCCGAGCGTCCCGAAGACGATTGCCCCTTTCCACCAGGCGGGCCCACCGTACATGTCGTCGGCCGGCGTGCCCAGCGCCCACGCGATCGCAAAGCCGCCCAAGAGCCCGCCGATGTGCGCCCATGCGTCGATGCCGGGGATCGTGAAGCTGATCACCAGGTTGATCGCGATGGCCGTTACGAACCTGGACCCTATTATGTACTTGAACAGCTCGGGCCGCCTTACACCCAGGTAAAGGATTGAACCGGCGATGCCGAAGATCGCCCCCGAAGCGCCGACGCCAACTACGTAAGGCTGGCCGAACATCGTGCTCAGGAGGTTTCCCGCCAGGCCGGAGGTTATGTACATGACCACGAACCGCCAACCACCGTAGATCCGCTCTGCGAAGGTGCCCAGGTTGTAGAGAGAGTAGGAGTTCAAGGCGATGTGAAGCAGCCCGTAATGGAGGAACATGGCCGTTATCAGCCTCCACCACTGGCCCTGCTGGACGAGGATGTTCACCTTGGCGCCGGCGACCACAAGGGTGTTCAAATCCTCGGAGCTTCCGAAGATCTCGAGCATGATGAAAGCGAGCACGTTGAGAACCAGGATCGAGACAGTGGGGCTCTTAAGATAGCTAAAAGGAGAGTTGCTCCTTGGGAATCTTATCAGCTTGTAGCGGTCCTTGCCGCCGTTTTCGTCTTTGTTGAATGACATGATATCCACCCTTCTTAATATACTAACGGATGGAAGGCCCGGTCCATTTGCATTATAATCATTATACAGACTGGAAGCGCAAGTGGCACACAACCCGCAAGGCTCCCAGCGCGGACTTGCCGACACATCTAAACATACCACACGGATTGCGATAACCTAATATCGACAGGGCGAGGCCTTTGAAGGCATCGACCAAGGAGGTTGACTCGGATTGAGGCTGATGCACATAGCCGACCTTCATCTAGGCGCCCCTTTGGGCAATCTCGGCGACTCCGCGAGGCACAGGTGCAAGGAGCGGGATTCCATCTTCCCGAGGATAGTCGACGCCGCCATCGAGAAGGCGGACATTCTGATAATATCCGGCGACCTCTTCGACAGGCACGACCCTGACGAGGCCCTTGCGGGCATGGTGAGGTCCGAGCTGCGAAGGCTCAAGGACAATAAGGTCCTTGCCTTGGTCGTGCCGGGCAACCACGACGAGATAACCTACACCAGGTCCACCTACAAGGACTTGTCCTGGGACGACTGCTGCAAGCTGGTGAGGACCCCTACGCCTTGGCCGGCCTTCAGGGGGGACGTGGCGGGACTCGACGTATACGTGTGCTCCTGCGCCTATACCGGGGGCGTGACGAGAAGAGAGGACCTGAAGGACCTTAAGAGGGTGCCGGACGGCGCGGTCGGGATACTGGCGATGCATTGCTCCCTGGACATGGACCTGCCTGGGGCGGACGAGGACAGGGCCATGAAGGTCTCCTCCAAGGACATAGAAGCGTCCGGCTACTCGTATGCCGCGCTCGGGCATATTCACAAGCCCATTGTGAGGACATCGGGTAAGCTTACCATGGTGTACCCGGGTCTTCTTGACGGCATGGGTTTCAATGATATCGGCACCGGTAGATACCCCATCGCGGAATTTAACGGATCCGACGTCCGGCTCAGCTGGGAAGACATGCCGGGCCTCGCCGGATATTCGGCGCTGGAGCTGGACATCACCGGGATGGCCCCGGAAGATGCCGCGTCCAGGGTCCGTTCTAAGGCCCAAGGGGCCGCCTACCTGCTCGTCAGGCTCACGGGCACGATGCAGGCCTCTTTCTCACCTATCGGCCTGAGATCCGCGCTCGCCCCATATTTCTCGTTCGTACAGGTAGAATCCGACGCACTTCACCTGGACCCCTTTGAGCTTGATAACATGGCAAAGGAGAACACCCTCAGGGGCTCTTTCACAAGGAGGATGCTAGGGCGCCTGGAAAGCTGCGGCGAAGAGGAGAAGGGGCTGGTCGAGGCGGCCTTGAAGAAGGGGCTCGAGGCTCTGAGGCAGGAGGTGCAGGGAAGATGAAGTACTTGAGCCTTGCGCTGGAAGGATTCGGCTGCTTCAGGGAAAGGACCGTCTTCGAGTTCAAGGGTGGTATAGACACTTTGTACAGGCTCAACGAGTCCGGCAAGAGCACCATGGTCAACGGCCTCGTGCATACGATATACGGGCTGAGGAAACAGGGGAAGGACAAGTTCCGCTCCTGGCGCGGCTCCCCCTCGTTCCGAGGCGAGCTCACCTTCTCTTCCAAGGGAGGCACGTACAGGATAGACATGGACTTCGCTGCGGACAAGGTCGCGGTGAGCGTGTACGACGAGGACACGGGTGGCTTCGTGAATCTGATAAGGGGGCAGGTCCATGTCCCGGCGGGGAAGAGGAGCCAGAAGTACGATGCCTTCGTGCAGGAGCATTTCGGGACGATAGACGTGGAAGTGTTCAGGTCGGCGTTCGTGCTCGAGCAGCCCAACGAGAACGATCCCGGCCTGGGGAAGGGTTGGGGCCTGACAGCCAAGAGCGCGTACGGTGATTACGAAGGAGCTCGCCAAAAGCTCTTCGCGCGCCTCGGCAAGGACATGTCAACGGGCATTACGATGCGCCTTAAGCAATACGGCGAAAGCGACCAGCGCGAAAAGAGGCGGCTCGAGCAGGTCGAGGACTCCATCGAGGAAGATAGGGCGAAGCTGAGGAGGGCCAAAGAGGACCTGGACAGGATCGCCCCCTTGAACGAGAAGCTGCAGTCGAAGCTGCAGGAGGCTGAAGACGCAAGGCTCAACAAAATGAGCTGGACCGGACGAAGGACGGACGTCGAGGCATGGATGAAACTAAGGGAAAGGTGGATCGCAAAGAACGAGGAGCATTCTAGGAAAAAGGCGGACCTTGATCAGATCTGCGTGAAAATGAAGGAGAAGCAGTCACACGTCGCCGAGCTGGAAAATCTGAAGGCCGGCTTTGACGGACCGGGCATGCCGCCTTCGCGCCTGGATGCGATAATGGACGCCTTTAGCGAGGCCAAGGGGGCCATCAAGGATGCAAAGGCGGTAAAGGCGGGGCATGGATGGCAAGGCGGATTGTCCGGCGAGCTGCTGGAGACGGACCTGACCGAAGCAGGGGCCGAACAGAGGCTGATGGCCGTCTACGCAAAAGCGTCCGAAGCGCGCAGGATGCTTGATGAGGCCGTCTTTGCGCGCGAAGCGTGGGAAAGCCGGTTCAAGGATGTGGCCGGCCTTACAGACGATGACAGGGAAATGATGGGAAAAGAAGCCTCGAAGAAGGAGAAAGCGGACCTAAAAGGCAAGAGCGGCCCTCTGGTCAAGTTCTCTCCCGTTTTGGGGATATTGGCCGGATTCGTTATTGCCTACCTTCTGTTCAGGAAGCCCTCCGACAGGACGGCCATGGTGTTGACGATCGCCCTTTGCTCCGTGCTCGGCTTCGTCCTGAAGGCATATCTTGAGAGAAGACCTGCGGTCAAACCTGAAGAGGGCGCATCAGGGGATTCGGGCCTGGAGGCCAGGATAAAGTTGTTCGATGAGATGAAAGCATCCGTAAAGCCGGCTCTGCCGGAAGACGTAGCGGCGACTTGTCGGCAGTTGTCGGATGTGATGAGGGATGCCGATTCTCTTTCTCGCCTCGCCCTTATCACAGCGAGGGCCATCGGGCGGATAATGGCGAACGACACAGCCGATGCCTGTGACATCGCAGGTTATGACATGGATCTCGGTGTGAAGGGTCTCATGGCGAAAGAAGGGGATTTCTGGTCCGAGGCCATAAGGAAGAACAACGCCAAAAACGAGCGCCAGAAGCTCATAGAGGCCAAAGCCTCGCAGATCGTGACGGACGAGAAGGTCATAGACGGGCTCATAAACGCAAGAGGGTCCGACATACAAGCGCTCACGTCCGACGTGGAGGCGACCAGGCAGCAGGCCGAGGCCATCATGTCCGAATGGGAGCGGAAGTTCTCCCACTGTACGTACCTCAAGGTAACCATCGACAAGGAAGCGCTCATGGATGCGCAGCAAGAGCTGAGGTTGGCCGAGGAGGGCGAGAAGGAGTACGACAGGATCGCCAAGGACCGCTCCGATGAGGCCGGAAGGCTCAACGATGAGCTGAGGGAGGCAAGGTCGCACGACATCGACAACATACCGGAGCTGGAAGAGAAGCTAGCGTACGAAGAGGGGCTCAAGGAGGCGCTGAAGTGCGAAGAACGTGCGCTGGCGCTAGCCATAGAGCAGCTCGACGCGGCCAATGCGGAGTTTGGCTCATCCTCCCTTAAGGCGATGAAGAAGAACGTCACTGAGCTGCTCGGCTTGATAACCGGAGACAGCGCAAGGGTGGTGGAAGTCGGGGAGGACCTGAGGCTCATGATCTCGTCCGACGGGACGGCCGTATCGTACGACCAGCTTTCTCAGGGAACGAAGGACCAGCTTAACGTATGCGTCAAGGTGGCGGCCGCGGAGCTTCTGGGCGAGGGCAGGAGCATGCCGATGTTCTTCGACGACTCCTTCGGCACTACTGACGAGACGAGGCTGGGCAGGATAAGGGAGCTGCTTGTGAGGATGTCCAGAACGAGGCAGTTCATAGTCCTCTCCCATTCCAAGGAAATAGACGGATGGGGCGTGAGGGTGAACATTACATAAATTCCCGCAATGATTTATGATTATGTTATCTTTGCCGACCGGAGGGACCGCGATTGTTCAAATCCGAAAGAAACGGGATATCGCCTGCGCTTATATGGACTTCATTGATAATCTGCTCCCTCGGGTACTACATGGTAAGCTTCCACAGGATGGCCCCGGCGGTGATGGCATCCGAGCTGAAGGCCGAATTCTCTACGTCGTCGACGGTGCTTGGCCTTCTTTCTTCCGTCTATTTCATAGTCTACGGGCTGGTGCAGATCCCGATCGGGTACCTGGTCGACAGGTACAACCCGGGCAAGGTGATGGGCATCTTCACCGCATTCGCGGCCGTGGGATCCGTCCTTTTCGGCATGTCGACGAGCTTCGGGGCCGCCCTCTTCGCAAGAGGACTCACCAGCCTGGGCCTCGCCGCCATATACGTCCCGGCGACGAAGCTCTTCGGCCAGATCCTGGACAGGAAGGGCTTCATGCTCGCCACCGGCATAATCCTCGGCATAGGCAACTTAGGATCGTTGACGGCCACCGGCCCGCTTGCCGCTATCGTAGAGGGCATTGGCTGGAGGGCCGCCTTCTATATAATGGGCGGCGCCACGGCAGTCATATCCATCCTCATGGTCACATTCATGGGCAGGGCGAAGTTGGCGGGCACGAGCGCCGATGGAAAAGCGAGAAGGGCTTCCAGCAGGAAGACGTCAGGTTATGACGTAGCGTTCGCCCTTGTCCTAGGGCTAGGTATCTTCCTGAAGAACGGCCCTATGTTCAGCTTCCAGGGCCTCTGGGGAGTCCCGTACGTGATGGACGTGCACGGGCTCACCCGCATGGAGGCGAGCTCGGTTATGATGCTTATGGCACTCTCCGCGTCCTTGGCCGGTCTCCTTACCGGAGTTTTGAACAAGGTCTCGGGTATCGGGGAGCGCAGGATGATGAGCATCACTTCCATATTGTATGCGGTGTCCTGGATACCGATAGCCATCCCCTTAGGCGCGTACGCCATACCATCCCTCAAGGCGACATCGCTTGTGTTCGGCTCCACGAGCACGATAGTGGGCATAACCATGCAGGCCGTTATAGTGGGCGGGGTGGACGAGAGCGTCAGGGGCGCCGTGGTCGGCTTCGTGAACAGCATGTCCATAGCCGGAGGGGCGGTCTTCCAGCCTTTGATGGGCTACATCCTGGACAGGGCCCAGGCCTTAGGCGCGGGCCTGGCCTCTGGATATTCGTCGGCGCTTATCCTTGATTTGCTGGCGGCCACGGTATCCGCCGTCTTGTTCATCACCGCCGCGATGCTGGCGAAGAAAACCGAAGGCAAGCTAGATAGCCAGGCCTCCGGATTGGAGGCGGCAAGATGAAGGGCGGCAGGACATCGGGTGTGGGAGGAAAAACAGGCGGCATCACCGCGCACGGCGGACTCGGCGTGCTGGTAGTATGCTCTTTGTGTTTCTTCCTGGCGAACGTGCACAGGATATCCCCAGGCGTCTTCGCCGCGGAGCTCATGCGCGAATTCAGCGCGTCGGCCTCGGTGATGGGTCTTCTTTCTTCCAGCTATTTCTATACATATGCGATTCTCCAGGTGCCCGTCGGCATACTCTGCGACAGGTTCAAGCCGGGGCTCGTCATGGGCATATCCATGACGGCGGGAGCGGCAGGGTCTGTGCTGTTCGCGATGAGCGGCTCCCTGGCCATGGCTATAGTCGGCAGGGTCGTACTGACGGCGGGGATCTCGGCGGTGTTCATAGCGGCGATCAGGTTGTTCGGCTTGGCCTACGGGAGTGACAGGGCTTCGTTTGCGACTGGAATTATGGTAGCCGTCGGGAACGTCGGCGGCATGTCTGCGACGGGGCCCTTGGCGTATTCGGTGGTGAACTTCGGCTGGAGGGCGTCCATGTATGCCATCGGGGCGATTACGCTGGCGGCCGGGATTGCCGCCATAGCGCTGACCAAGGATTACGGGCACGGATCGCAACAGGACGGTCACCCGGAGGAGGAAGGCCTCTCCTTGAAGAACGGGCGCAAGGACTACCTTACGATGCTGATCCTGCTCTCCCTGGCCGTGATGGTACAATACGGCAGCCAGATGGGCTTCCAGGGATTATGGGGAGTCCCTTTCATAACCGACGTATACGGGCTCACAAAGACAGCCGCCGGCAACATAATGATGCTGGCAAGCCTCGGGGCCGCGATAGGGGCGCCGCTCATAGGATGGCTCGTGGGAAGCAGGGGCGTCAGCGCCCACAGGCTCGCGCTCGTATCAGCATCCATATTCTTCCTGTCATGGTTCGTGGTCATAAAGAAGTGGGACGCATCAGGGCTTGGGATGCTCGGCGCCGGGGCATTCTTGCTTGCCGGCGGCAGCTCGTTCACCTCCGTGCTCAATCCCTATTTCTGTCAGAGATACGTAGCATCCGGCTCTAGGGGGCTGTTCTTCGGAGTGCTGAACGCCGCCCCCATGTTGGGAGGAGCGCTCTACCAGCCGATCATGGGATATGTGATCGACGCTTTCGTATCGGCGGGGAAAGGCCTGGAGGCAGGATATTTCTCCGCATTCAGGCTGGGGCTCGTAAGCGCGGCGGTGGTATTGGCCCTAAGGATCGTCTTCCACTTTAAGTACTCCAGGATGAAGGGCCTGCAGGCCACCGGCACAGAGGAGATGCCCCAGTGAACTAAGGTCATAGCCTGCCGGCGTTATACAGGCTCTTCATGTTCCTTGCGAACACGTCATCCAGGTAGGACATGCCGTTCTCCTTCAGGACCTGCTTGACGCCCGCCTCGAGCCTTCCTTCGGGATCGTCGCTGCCATTAAGCACCCAGGCAGCCTGGTCCTTGTCCAGACCCGATCTGAGCCTTATCCTCTGCAGCTTCCCATCGTTCATCGGGCAGGCTTCCTGGCATCTCATGCATCCGACCATGCAGTGGCTAAAGCTTTTCTCATACCATCCCGGCAGCTTCTTGGCATCCTCGTTCGCGAGCGTCATGCACCTGCTCGCATCGAGCATGAAGCCTCGGTTTTCTATCGCGCCCGTAGGGCATGCCGACTCGCAGATGTCGCAGCCTCTGCATTCGTCAGAGAGGTAATCCGAGCCCAAATCCTTCTCAAGCGGTCGTATCGGCGCCGGGTACGAGGATTCGACCTGCCTTGTCGCGATGTAGCACCTGAGCCTTACATAGCTTCCCATGCTGTTGACGTACGCGATGTTGTTCCTGCCGTACTTTGCCAGGCCCAGTAGAACGGCCAAGGTCTTGAAGGGGGCCCTTATCGGCGTGGCCTTACCGAACACCCTCTCCACGGCAGCGTCCACTTCGCCGATCAAGGCCTTATCGTCTATGTAAGTAGGAGGGATAAGGGCATATACCGTCCTTCCTCCTGCATCCACGGGCATCTCGAACAAAGGGGCCCTCATCGCGGCCATCACCACCGTGGCGCCTGGAAGGTCCATCTCTGATAGCTTCTTCTGCGCTGAAAGGTAAGTATCGAACACCGCACCGCCGATGTCCCCCCTGAGGGACCTGATCCTTTCGATGCAAAGGTCAACCAGCGCAGCCGGCCCCCACGCGAACCTCGCGCTGCCGACCTTATCGAGCTCATCAAAACCGTACAATCCAAGACACCTCCCGTTGATGCATCTTCAACGCCGACCCGGCCATGACCTTCCGTAAAGGATTAACCATGACGGCGGCGAAAGGCCTTACCGATAGGCGATACGGGCTCGACCCGAGCATATAATAGTGCCGGGGACCCTTCGGACAGGATCCCCGGCGGTTAAAAGGAGGAAGGGAAGATTGGTTCTGGCTACATATTAACGTCATATTGAACAATATGCAATATAGCATAAAGTATTTTTTACAGTGCAAAATACAGATAATTGCAGATTAGTCGGAAGGAGGCTCGAAAATTGGGACACATTGCCTTCAAATGTGCATATAACGACAATAGGGCTAATGATATGCCGGTCGTCGGGTACATGGGCGCGTGCACGAGGCCGACCGCGGCGTATAACGTGAAGAAGGGCTCGCCGTGGTGTTCGCTTCCAGAGTGCCCGTGCAGTGCCTATGTTCTCAAAGGGGAGCCCAGGCCGGAGGAACCTTGCCAGGACAGCAGGATCCTTCTGGAATGGAAAGCATATGCGGGATTCGACCATGACGGGCCGTGGAGCTGGACGCCGAGGAAGATCAACAACGCGGATGTCGGCGACCTAACCTTCCTTACGACGAGATATCCCGGGGCGGGGGAGGCCGAGCGCTTCATATTCGCGGTCTTCAGGATAGCCGAGGTGGTTTCCTACGATCCGGACAAATCAGGCTGGGTCAAGGCGGACGATGAGCTAAAGCTCGCGCTTTCCCCGGACGAGCTGGTGTACTTCTGGGACCATTACAAGAACCGTGGCAATCCCTCCTACATCGGCTGGGGCAGCGGAAGGTTCAGATACCTTGACGGTGAGCAAGCCAAAAGCGCCATGGCCGCCGTCGCGGCCCTGGTCAAAGACCCCAAAAGGAAGGGAATCGCCCTGGAGTTGGCGCGTTTGGCTAAGGCCGGCAAATGACGCCGGAATAAGGCGAATGGCCGTGAACCGCCTATTCACAGATGGTATAATCTTCTTCAGGCAGGAGATTTCCGATTTGGGGTGGTTTTATGGGAAGCCTCGACCTTAGCGGGCATCTGAACATAGAGGACGTCATCGACGTAGCACGGAGGAACCGGCACGTAGCCTTATCGGCAAGCGCGCTCGAGCGGGTCACAAAGGCGAGGGACCTGATCGAGAAGTGCGTGGATAAGCGCAAGGTCGTCTACGGGGTCACGACCGGCTTCGGGAAGTTCGCCAACGTGGCCATATCCAGCGAAGACACGAAGCTCCTGCAGAGGAACCTGATCATCTCCCACGCCACCGGGGTGGGGGAGCCTCTTCCGGTCGACCAGGCGAGGGCCGTGCTCCTGCTGAGGGCGAACGCGCTCGCCAGAGGCCACTCCGGCGCAAGGCCGGAGCTCATAGGAATGCTCATCAATATGCTGAACAAGGACGTCGTCCCGGTCATCCCCTCCAAGGGGTCGTTGGGGGCGAGTGGGGACCTTGCGCCCTTGGCCCATATGGCCCTTACGGTGATCGGAGAGGGTGAAGCCTTCTACAAGGGCAGGAGGGTGCCGTCCTCGGAAGCCCTCGAGAAAGCGGGGCTCAAGCCGCTGGACCTTATGGAGAAGGAAGGCCTAGCCCTGATAAACGGCACTCCGGTGATGACCGCCATAGCATCGCTTGCCATGCACGACACGCTGATACTGCTCAAGGCCGCGGACATCGCGGCCTCCATGACGCTCGAGGCCATGAATGGCCTGAAGAGCGCGTTCGACCTGCGGGTGAGCGGGGTGAGGCAGCATCCGGGGCATGCGGTGGTGGCAGAGAACGTTCTGAAGCTGACCAAAGGAAGCAGGATGCTTACGGACGCGGGCGGGGACAAAGTGCAGGACCCCTATTCTCTCAGGTGCGTACCACAGGTGCATGGAGCTTCCAGGGACGCGTTCTCCCACATATGGAGGGCCGTGTCCGTCGAGATAAACTCGGTGACCGACAATCCCCTCGTATTCCCAGACGACGGGGAAGTGATATCCGCTGGCAACTTCCACGGCCAGCCGATAGCCCTCGTCATGGACTACCTCAAGATAGCGGCGGCGGAGCTGGCCGACATATCCGAAAGGCGCATCGAGCAGATGGTCAATCCCAGCCTCTCGAGGCTTCCTGCGTTTCTTACGGAGCACGGCGGCCTCAACTCGGGCATGATGATAACGCAGTACGTGGCCGCATCCCTCGTATCCGAGAACAAGGTGCTCAGCCATCCGGCGAGCGTCGATTCCATACCGACTTCGGCTAACCAGGAAGACCATGTCAGCATGGGCACGATCGCGGCAAGGCAGGCGATGGAGGTGGTGGGCAACGTAAGGAGCGTGCTCGCCATCGAGCTCATGTGCGCAGCGCAGGCCCTAGACATGAGAGGTTCGGCCGGGATGATGGGCAAGGGCACCGACGCCGCGTACAAGGTGATAAGGAGCGTCGTCGGGCGCCTTACCGAGGACAGGGTCATGTACAAGGACCTCGAGAAGGTTACGGCCCTTGTCGAGGACGGTACGCTGGTGGACGTAGTCGAGAGCGTGGTCGGCGAGCTTTGATGGCATGCCCGAGTACATATCTTAAGGAGGAGCGAGGTCGATGTATGACGGTATAGGTAAGTTCGGCTTGGACCTAAAGGGCAAGCTGCCGGGACCATGCGTCTTCGAGCGGGGCATAAGGAGGGCGCCGGACCGCGGCTACAGGCTCACCAGGGCGCAGACGGAAACGGCCCTTATGAACGCCCTGAGGTACGTGCCATCGCAATACCACGACGAGCTTGCCCCTGAATTCCTCGAGGAGCTTGTGAGCCGCGGCAGGATCTACGCATACAGGTTCAGGCCCTCCGGGAGGATATACGGAAGGCCTGTGGACGAGTACGAAGGGAAGTGCCTGGCGGGCAGGGCGTTCCAGGTGATGATAGACAACAACCTCGACTTCGACGTGGCCCTGTACCCGTATGAGCTGGTCACCTACGGCGAGACAGGCTCTGTCTGCCAGAACTGGCTGCAGTACCTACTAATAAAGAAATATCTGGAAGAGCTCACGGAGGACACGACCCTGGTCGTGGAGTCGGGGCACCCCCTCGGGCTGTTCCCGTCCAAGCCGGAAGCTCCAAGGGTGATAATCACGAACTCGCTCATGATAGGCATGTTCGACAACATGCGCGACTGGGAGGTCGCAGAGCAGATGGGAGTCGCCAACTACGGCCAGATGACCGCGGGAGGCTGGATGTACATAGGCCCGCAGGGCATAGTGCACGGGACGTTCAATACGATCCTGAACGCCGGAAGGGCGAAGCTCGGGATCGCGGAGCACAAGGACCTCACCGGCCGGCTCTTCGTGTCGTCCGGCCTTGGCGGCATGAGCGGCGCCCAGCCGAAGGCGGCGGAGATCGCGGGCGCAGTGGCGATCATCGCCGAAGTGGACGGATCGAGGATAAGCACCAGGCACTCACAAGGGTGGGTGAAGAAGGTCGTAGAAAGCCCCAGGGAGGCATTCGACCTGGCCGCGAAGCACATGGCCCGCAAGGAGCCCATGTCGGTCGCCTATCACGGCAACATAGTGGACCTGCTCGATTACGCCGTCAAGGAAGGGCTGAGGATCGACCTGCTCTCAGACCAGACCTCATGCCATAACGCCTACGAGGGTGGGTATTGCCCCCAGGGGATAAGCTTCGACGAGAGGACGAGGCTCCTAAGCGAGGACAGGGCGAAGTTCAAGGAGCTGGTGGACAAGAGCCTGAGGAGGCACTACGAAGCCATAAGGGAGCTCGTCGCCAGGGGGACGTACTTCTTCGATTATGGCAATTCCTTCCTGAAGGCGGTCTTCGACGCCGGGGTGATCGAGATATCCAAGAACGGGGTGGACGAGAAGGACGGCTTCATATTCCCGTCCTACGTCGAGGACATAATGGGTCCCCAGCTGTTCGATTATGGCTACGGGCCGTTCAGGTGGGTCTGCCTTACCGGCAGGGAAGAGGACCTCAGGAAGACGGACGAGGCGGCGATGGGCTGCATAGACCCCGACAGGAGGGGCCAGGACAGGGACAACTACATCTGGATAAGGGACGCCGATAAGAACAGGCTTGTCGTCGGAACGAAGGCGAGGATCTTGTACCAGGACGCCGAGGGCAGGACGAGGATAGCCCTTAAGTTCAACGACATGGTGAGGAAGGCGGAGACCGGCCCCATAATGCTCGGCCGGGACCACCACGATACGGGCGGTACGGATTCTCCCTTCAGGGAGACGTCCAACATCAAGGACGGCAGCAACGTGATGGCCGACATGGCGACGCAGTGCTTCGCCGGCAACGCCGCCAGGGGAATGAGCTTGGTGGCTTTGCACAACGGGGGCGGGGTGGGGATCGGCAAGGCCATAAACGGGGGGTTCGGGCTGGTGCTCGACGGTAGCCAGAGGGTGGACAGGATCATCGAATCGGCCATGATGTGGGACGTCATGGGAGGAGTCGCAAGGAGGGCCTGGGCGAGGAACCCGGCCTCCATAGAGACCTCGGCCGAGTACAACAGGAAACACGAAGGTAAAGGGCATATCACCATACCCTATGTGGCCGATGCTAACAAGGTCAAGGTCTTGGTGGCAGAAAGGCTGGATAGCAGATGAGCGGACACGGCGGGAAAGCCACGGCCCACGTGCACGGACCCGGCTGCGGCTGCGGACACGACGGGCATAGGATAGGAGACATCCATGAGACGGCAAAGCACGAGGGCAAGGAATTCGACCTTGTGATCGTCAACATAGGCACGCTCGCGACGCCGAAGGGACGCACGGCAAGGGCCGGGGACGGCCAGGCCGAGATAAGCTTGACGAAGGATGCCTGGATCGGGGTGAAGGACGGCCTCATCACCGAGGTCGGCGGCATGGCGGACGGCAGGGGCAACGCATCGGACCTTGCGACGGACGTGCTGGACGCGGGGGGGCTTCTAGTCACCCCCGGCCTCGTCGATTCCCACACGCACATGGTCTTCGGAGGCTGGAGGCACAAGGAGCTGGCCCTTAAGCTGAAGGGAGTACCCTACCTGGAGATCTTGAAGGGCGGCGGTGGCATACTAAGCACCGTGAGGTCCACAAGGGCGTCCTCCCTGGACGCGCTGGTGGAGAAGGGCCTTTGGATCCTTGACCAGATGCTCGAGCACGGCACAACTACGGTGGAGGCGAAGAGCGGCTACGGGCTTACACTGGAAGACGAGATGAAACAGCTGGAAGCGCTGGCCATCATGGCGAAGGAACACCCCATAGACATCGTTCCCACGCTCATGGGGGCGCACGCGGTGCCGGAGGAGTACTTCGACGATAAAGAGGGCTACATCAAGCTCATCTGCGAAAGGATGATACCGGAGGCCGCCGCGAGGGGCCTTGCTGCCTTCTGCGACGTGTTCTGCGAGAAGGGCGTCTTCAGCCCCGCAGAGACATCGCGCATCTGCGAATGCGCGAGGACGTACGGCCTAGGCGTAAAGATACACGCCGACGAGATCAACGATACCGGAGGGGCGCGCCTTGCGGCCGGGCTCGGAGCGATCACGGCCGAGCATCTGATCCATGCGGCTGATGACGGGTTGAGGGCCATGGCCGAGGCCGGGACAATCGCGGTGCTGCTCCCTTGCACCTCCTTCTATCTGGACGAGGACTACGCCCGGGCGAGAAGGATAATAGAGCTCGGTGCGCCGGTGGCTTTGGCCACGGACTTTAATCCCGGCTCCACCACGAACCTGAATCTTCAGATGGCCATGACCATCGCCCTTCTGAAGTACAGGATGAGGCCCGAGGAGGTGCTCACCGGCGTCACGCTGAACGGCGCCGCAGCCATGGGCCTTGCCGAAAGCCACGGGAGCATAGAGCCCGGGAAGGCCGCCGACCTGGTCATCTGGCAGGCGCCTGACCTCGACTATCTCCTTTACCGCTACGGGACGAACATGGTCGGGACGGTCGTTAAAGCAGGAATCGTACACGGTGCCGGGCAGGGGCATTCCCACTGAAAATTTGGAGGTTACCAAGTGAAGAAACTGGTTGAGCTGAGCGTCGAGGATTTCCTGGAAGCATTGTCATCGGACTGTCCCACGCCGGGAGGCGGCAGCGTGGCGGCCTTGGAGGGCGCGTTCGCCTCGTCCCTTGTAGAGATGGTGGCAAGGCTGACCATCGGGAAGGAGAAGTACAAGGAGCACGAAGAGCTCATGAGATCCGCCCTGGAGGAAGCATACAGGCTCAGGGCCGAGCTTACCGACCTTATAGACATGGACAAGGAAGCTTACGACAACGTCACTTCGGCGTACAAGCTGCCCAAAGGCACGCCCGAGGAGAAAGCCGAGAGGTCCTCTGCCATACAGCACGCCCTCAAGATGGCTACGAACATACCCCTGGAGACCATGCAGAAGGCCTCTCGTTGCCTTGATCTCATCGGGAGGATCAAAGGCAAGGTGAACGTGAACTGCGCAAGCGACCTAGAGGTGGCCGAGCTGAGCGCCAGCGCCTCCATGAAAGGGGCATGGCAGAACGTGATGATAAACCTCGAGGGCGTCAAGGACGAGGATTTCGTGGAGAAGACCAGGCGCTTGTGCGCCGTCAGGTAGATACCGAACATTCCAAACGATCCTCCCGCCATGAGCCGCATATACGGCATTAACTGCCTGCGCACCAAGGAAGCGCAGGCAGTTTCTTCTCTGTATACCTATAGACACATCTGGATTCATAGATTGACAGCGACTGGAAGGCGAAGATATAGTATAAGTGATATATCATTGATACACCATCGGTATATCTACTTATCCAGACCGGAAAGCGAGGTTCGGCATGGAATACGGCTCGCTTAGCGAAAAGGCGTACAACCTTATAAAGGACAGGATACTCACCTTCGAGAAGGGCCAGTACATAAGCATGAGGGAGATGTCTTCCCAGCTGGGCATAAGCTACACACCGGTGCGTGAGGCGTTCTTGAAGCTCAAGAGCGAGGGTTTGCTGGACCTTGAGCCGAACGTAGGGTATTTCGTCCCCAAGCTGGACATAAAGGACCTGATGCAGATATACGAGGCGAGGGAGTGCATGGAGAGGTTCGTCTTCGAGAAGGCGTTCGATTTCCTCACAAAGGAAGATATCGACGCCCTCAAGGAAAGCGTCCGCAAGCAGGCTTTGCACCTTTCGGATCGTGACATAAAGGAGTACTTGAAGGAAGACGAGCGCTACCACATGGTCTTCTTCAAGGCGGCGAACAATCCCTACCTTACGGACCTGGTCAGGTCCATCCGTGCCAAATACCTGGTCTGCTCCAAGAGGATCAGGCACGGTAGCGACGTAGCGCTCGAAGAGCACATCAAGATCATAGAACTCATCGAAAAGGGCGAGAAACTAGAAGCGGCGGAGCTCATGCAGCATCACGTCACCCAGGCAAAGCTGCGCATGATGGAAGGGTACATCGCCTACAACGGATGATCGGCCTTCCGCCGAGCATGCGGCGGACGATACGGCCGGTCGGACACTACGAACAACAGAAGAACGGTCCAGCGCAATGATATGTCCGGGACAAGGCCACCGGCTTGCACTAACGATGCGGGACATAGCGGAATCACTGCTAACAGCCCTTGTTTAGTTCGCTACTCATGCCATTTGAGTAAGGCAACGAAAGGGGATCCAGGCATATGATTCACGTACGTACCAGGATCGAAAGGCCCAAGGACGGTATAGTCTCGTCATTTTATAGCATCCCTTCAGCCACCATACATGAAGCGGGGGGCCGGATAGGCTTCATAGACCCCGCGATAAAACCCATTAGCAAGGGAATGAAGATATGCGGCCCCGCCTTCACGGTGCAATGCGCGCCGGGGGACAACCTCATGCTGCACAAGGCGCTGGAGAAGGCCCTGCCCGGAGACGTCATCGTCGCCTCCGTGGGAGGAGGGTACGAGTACGGCTACTTCGGCGGCCTGATGGCGGTCTCGGCGATGTCCAGGAAGGTGGCCGGCCTTGCCATAGACGGTTGCATAAGGGATTCGCAGGAGATAATCCGGATGGGTTTCAGCATCTTCAGCAGGGGGACGGCGATCAGGGGCACGGTCAAGGGCACGTTGGGGCTGGTCAACTATCCGATCGTGTTCGGCGGACTCATGGTCAATCCCGGGGACCTGATAGTCGGCGACGACGACGGCCTGGTCGCAGTCCCGCTGGCCGATGTGGAGGACGTGCTGGAAAGGTCGATCAAACGCACGGAGAACGAGATCCAGAAGGCCAAGGTTTTGGCGACCGGCGTGTCGAGCGTGTCGTACAACAAGCTGGACGCCGTCTTTGAGGCGCTGGGCCTGGTGGAGGAATAGAGCATGAAGATAGATTCCCTTAAGCTCGGCAAAGCTGCCGCGGCGATCCTGGTGGGCCTGGGAGAGGATCCCCAAGATGCGCTCAAGGCCGCCGAATGCCTCGTCTACGCTGACATGACCGGCGTATCCACGCACGGCACCTACCTGTTGAAGCCGATATACGAAAGGGCGAAGGCCGGGATGCTTAGGCTTCCGACGGAAGCGAAGCTGATCTCCGATTCTAAAGCAACCGCGACCATCGACGGCAACAACGGCCTAGGGCCGGTCGCCGCGACGATGGCCATGGAAACGGCCATGAAGAAGGCCGGCGAATTCGGCATGGGCATGGCACTGGCGAAGAACACCAACAACGTAGGCTGCCTCGGCTACTACACGGGGCTGGTCGCCAGGGCGGGCATGATAGGAATCATGGCCTGCAACGCCAACGCCTCGATGGCGCCGTGGGGAGGGGCCCAGGCCTATTTCGGCACAAATCCGATATCCATCTCGGTGCCAACAAAGAAGGGCCATCCTATCGTGCTGGACATGGCCTCAAGCATCGTGGCCAGGGGCAAGATAAGGAAGGCGTCGCGCGAGAAGGGCAAGATCCCCGAAGGCTGGGCCCTCGACAAGGAGGGCAGGCCTACCACCGATCCTGACGAGGCCCTGGAAGGTACGCTCCTGCCCATCGGCGGTCCTAAAGGATCGGGACTTGCGATGGTAGTGGACCTGGTAGCGGGGATGCTCTCGGGGGCCAGCTACGGTCCGTCGGTGAGAAGCTTCCACAGCCTGGAGGGTCCCACGGGCGTCGGGGCCGCCTTCATTGCGATCGATCCGGCCAGGTTCATGGGACTGGATGAGTACAGGGGCCTTGTGGGCGCATACATAGACGACATGAAAAAGACAAGGAAAGCCACAGGACATCCCTCGATCCTCTCGCCTGGGGAGATCGAGGCGATGAGGTGGGAGAACGCACGGGCCGCAGGGGTGGAGCTGGACGACGCAGCGGTGTCGACCCTGAACGAGCTCCTCGGCAAGGTCGGCTCGGGCATGGTACTCGGAGGCTTGGGATAATGGACTGGATCATCAGGGTAGATACGAGGACTGGGAATATAAGGAAGGATAGGGCCACTCCGGAGGAACTGGGCTGGGGCGGCAGGCTCCTCGTGGCCAAGGTGTTGCTGAGGGAAGTGCCGCCCGTGTGCGAACCTCTCGGCAGGCACAACAAGCTCCTTTTCGCCTGCGGACTTCTCGCCGATGCGCCCATAACGACGACGGGCCAGCTGTCGGTGGGAGGCAAGAGCCCACTTACGGGAGGGGTCAAGGAGAGCAATGTGGGGGGCTTCGCCGGCAAAAGGCTGGCCAGGCTCGGCATAAGGGCTCTGATTCTAGAGGATGCGCCCGTTTTGCCGTCATTAAGGGTGCTCTTTGTCGGTGCCGACAGGGTGGAGCTCATAGATGCGCCCGAGTTGAAGGGCCTCTGGGTGGGTGACACCTTCAGGACGCTAAGGAGCAGGTACGGCAAGGACGTAGGGCTGATGGCGATCGGGCCCGCCGGCGAGATGCTCATGTACGGAGCGGGGGTGGCGGTGTCCGACGACGAGGACACCCAGGTGAGGTATGCGGCGAGGGGCGGCCTGGGCGCTTTGATGGGTTCGAAGGGCATCAAGGCGGTGGTCGTGGACGACAAGGATGCCAAGCAGCCTGTGTTCGCGGACAAGGAGCTTCTGATGAAGGGGGCCAGGGCACTCGTGGAGGGCCTGATGTCGGATCCGAAGACCGAAAACAGGCACATATACGGTACCCCGGCGATACTCGACCTGGCAAACAGGTCGGGCCTGCTGCCGACGAGGAACTTCAGCTCGGGATCCTTCGAGCGCGCCGACATGATCAACGGCGAGTATGTGAGGGGGACCATAGCGAAAAGAGGGGGCGAGGGAAGGTCCGGCACGGGGTGCGTGGCAGGCTGCGCCATAAGGTGCAGCAACATCTGGCCGGACAGGACCGGGAAGAAGATAGTGGCCTCCGTACAATACGAGAACATAGCTCTTCTAGGGTCCAATTGCGGGATCGGCGACATGGATCGCATCGCCGAGATGAACGACCTCTGTAACCAGGTCGGGGTCGATGCGATAGAGACGGGGGCCGCGATAGCTGTCGCCATGGAAGCAGGTGTAATAGGCTTCGGCGACGCCGAGGGTGCGAAGGGCCTCATAAGACAGATAGGCGAGGGCACCTACCTCGGCCGTATCCTCGGCAACGGGGTTGTCGTGACGGGAAGGCTCCTTGGGATCCGCCGCGTGCCGGCAGTGAAAGGCCAGGCCATACCCGGATACGACCCAAGGGCCTTGAAGGGCAACGGCGTCACGTACGTCACTTCCCCGATGGGCGCTGACCATACCGCCGGCAACGCCTTCGAGACCTTGAACACGATAAACCCGACGGGCAAGGAAAGACAGGTGGAATCCTCGCGCATGCTGCAAGTAAGGGCCGCGATGCTGGATTCGCTGGGCCTTTGCCTGTTCACGAGGCCGCCGATAAGGAAGAACCCCAAGATGCTGCTGGACATGCTGAAGGGCAGGTACGGAAGGGATTATTCGATAGGAGACGCGAGGAGGATCGGAGAGGACTGTCTCGACGCGGAAAGGGAGTTCAACAAGAGGGCGGGAGTGGACGAGACGGTGCGCCCCATGCCCGAGTTCATGCAGGAAGAGGCTCTTCCCCCCACCGGCGCCGTGTTCGACATACCCATGGAGGAGATGGCCAAGGTTTGGGACGTGAAGCTCGGCGAGGACGACATATAGGCGCGTGCTGAACGACTATCCGGGAAGGGCGGTGGATCGATGGAGCTAAAAGACAAGGTCGTAATAGTAACAGGTTCTGCGAAAGGGCTCGGCAAGGCGATTGCGGAGAAGTGCTTCGCCGAAGGGGCGAAGCTCGCCCTATGGGACATCGCCGTCGATGGTGTACGCGAAGTGGCGATGGGTCTAGACAAGACCGGCAAGAGGGCGAGGGGATACGAGGCGGAGATCACAGACGAGAAATCGGTCGAAAGGGCGATGCAAAGTACCATCGATGATTTCGGCAGGGTGGATGTGCTCGTGAACAATGCGGGGGTATCGCAGCACAAACCGATAGACCAGATGACTCTCGAGATCTTCGAACGGGTCATGAAAGTGAACGTGACAGGCACATTCCTGTGCTGCAGGGCTGCAGCTGCCGTGATGAAGGGGCAGAAGTACGGCAAGATCGTGAACATATCCTCGCTAGGGGCGAGGACCGGAAGGCCCGGGGTGGGCATCAACTACGCCGCATCGAAGGCCGCGGTGATCGGCATAACCCAGACCCTGGCCCGTGAGCTGGGGCCGAGCGGCATCTACGTCAACTGCATCTGTCCGGGACCGATACTAACCGAGCAGACGAAGCAGTATCCGCCGGAAGTGTTCGCGACGTGGAACGCCGGAAGGGCGATCATCAAGGACGGGCTCCCCGAAGATGTGGCGGATGCCGTGGTATTCCTTGCATCCGCAAGGTCGGCATGGGTGACGGGCATCACGCTCGACGTGAACGGGGGCATCCTCATAAGAGGGTAGGCGAAGCACAAATCGGCGTATAGGAGGCGGAAAATGAGCGGCCTGAGAGTAGTCGACATAAAGGACGTGGAGGGCATACTTAGAGACCCTCCGAGGAAGTCCTGGATCCTAATCTCCGAGAAGACCGTAGGGGCCAAGAACCTGGCGATGGGCGTGAACGAGACTTACCCTGGCGGCATGGTCCCCGACCACAAGCACGACCTCGAGGAGGAAGTGATGTACTTCATCTCCGGGAAGGGCAAGTTCATCACCCGGGACAGGGAGATAGACCTCCATGAGGGGATCTGCATATACAATCCCCCCGGCGAGGTGCACAGGATAGTCAACACCGGCGATGAGGTGCTCAAGTTCGTTTGGATATACTCGCCCCAGCTGGAAAGCCACAGGAAGTAATGTCTGTGAGGTGAAACTTATGAGCGATTGGAAGCTTCCCAGGACAGAAGGCCACATGGACAGGCCTTCGAGGATATATTTCCAGACGATGACCAAGCATGACGTCGAGGAGAGGCTTAAGGTCAACGACCTCCTTATAGTGCCTATCGGCTCCACCGAGAACCACGGGAAGGCCGGACCCTACGGCGAGGACACGTTTTTAGTCACGAGGATGGCAGAGATGGTCGCGGAGAAGACCGGCTGCACCGTGGCCGAACCGCTCTGGTACGGATCCCATCCGTTCAAGCACATAGGCCAACCGGGTACAGTCGCCATACCGGACGACGTGTTCACCGCCTATATAAGGTCCATGATATCAGGATTCTGGAATACCGGATTCCGCAAACAGATCTTCATCAGCCTGCACGGCCAGGAATACGCAATACCATCTGCTCTGCAGGAATGGGGCAAGAAGTTCCAGGTTCCGGCGGTGCTGGTCTTCCTGGACCTGCCGAGGATAATGGGACAGGCGCTGATGGACAAGGCGCACGGCGGGCCGTTCGATACCCCGTTCCAGCATGCCGATGAGGCCGAGACTTCATTGTCGCTCGCGCTTTTCCCCGAGCTTTGCGACATGGCCCATGCTGAGGACACCATCGTCCAGGGCTTCCTGCCGCCGGGTCACGTAGACAGGGGCGGGGACATATACGGCAATCCGATACCGGGTCACTGCCAGGTCGGTCTCAGCGGCATCGAATGCGTCGAGTATCCGGAAGGAGTGCTCGGCAAGGCCACAAAGGCAGAGCCCAGGAAAGGCTTCCTGGCAGTCGAGAAGGCCTGTGATTACATGGTCAAGCTGCATAACGACATCATGGCGAAATTCCCGGTGGGCGTTTTGCCGCCGATAGACATGGTGACCCAAAGGGACAAGGAGACGATCGAAGAGATAATCAAAGGACCGGAAAAAGGAGGCAGACACCTCTACATCCTAGGCTGGCCGTCCTGAGGAGGGACTTAAGGCGATACGACGACTAACCATCGAAAAGGAGGGGCATCCATGAACAGGAGACTAGTGCTGAAAGTTATGGCTGTGGGCATGATCCTAGCCGTGTTCGCGCTGTCCAGCGCAGGCCTGGCGGCTCCAAAATTGATATTGAAGCTAGCTCACGCAGACGCGGTGGACATCACGACCTCCAGGAAACACGCACAGTGCATAACGTTCGCGAACCTCGTCAACGCGCAGAGCGGCGGCAGGCTGGAAGTCCAGGTATTCGGCGCAGGCCAGCTTGGCGCAGAGAGAGAGTATGTCGAGGCAGTCCAGGCCGGAACGGTACAAGCCGGCATCGCATCCGGCGTCATCGGCAGCTTCTTCCCGCCAGCGATGATGACCGACATCCCGTACCTGTTCCCTACGGCCACCGTAGCTTGGAAGGTGCTCGACGGGCCGTTCGGCCAGAAGCTGTCCGACATGTTCCTCGCCCGTACCGGGATGAGGAACCTTGCATTCGCAGAGGTCGGCTTCAGGCACTTCACGAACTCCAAGAGGCCCATCAAATCCCCTGCAGACATAAAGGGCCTCAAGATCAGGGTCCAGGAGACCCAGGTATACCTAAGGCTCATCAACTCGATGGGCGGCAGCCCGACACCCGTCGCATGGACGGAGACCTACACCGCCCTGCAGACGAAAGTAGTCGATGGCCAGGAGAACCCGATATCCTCGATAGTCTTCGCCAAGCTGTATGAAGTCCAGAAGTACCTAACGCTGGACGGACATGTCTACGGGGTCGACTGGTTCGTGATCAACGAGAAGTTCTTCCAGAGCTTGGACAAGGACCTGCAGGAAATAGTCATGGAAGCCGCGAGGATCTCGGCGACGGTCGGCCGCGGCATGCAGCAGCTCCTGTCCTCGACCGGGCTTGAGACCTGCCAGAAGGGCGGTATGGAAATCTACCAGCCTACGACGGCAGAGCTCGCGCAGTTCAAGTCGGCGACACAGCAGCCCGTGATCGACTGGCTCAAGACGCAAGTCGATCCGAACTTGATCAACGAGCTGCTCAAGGCCGTCGATGAGGCATCCAAGTAAGGCTTGAATCGGCCAGTAATGCCGGGAAGGGGCGACCCTTCCCGGCCTCCGAGGCATGACGCGCCGCCCTTGGAAGCCTTGTGTGGATAATAAGCAAGGTAAGTGAGGTATTGGCTATGCGGGTACTTAAGTGGCTGTATGACAATATCAACAGGTTCGTCGATATTCTCATCGTCGTAGTGCTCACACTGATGATAGTCGACGTCTCGGTGGGGGTGTTCTACCGCTACGTCCTCAATCACGCGATCGCTTGGGTGGAGGAAGTATCTAGGTACCTAATGATTTGGACCGCGTACCTGTCGATGGGGATGGTATTGAGGGACGAACAGCACGTGGGGATAGAATTCGTCGTGAACTGGTTCCCTCCTGGCGGAAGGAGGATAATCAAAGTACTGTCGGACATCGTTGTGGAGATATTCCTTTTGGTGGTGATCATCCAGACCATAAAGTACTCCGAGGTCTTGAGCATACAAAGATCACCCGCGCTCGGGATTCCGATGGTATATCCGTATCTGGCGGTCACAGCCGGAGCCTTCCTAATGTTTATGGAGAACCTGAAACTCATTTACGAATATTGGACGGGCAAAAAGGTCCGATAAGCACGGAAGGAGTGCCGTTGAACCATGGCTTATGGATTTTTTGCGTTCTTCGTGACCATGCTGGCCGGCATACCCATAGGATTCGGCCTGGGCATAGGTTCGTTGGTCACATTGCTCGTAAAAGGGTATTCGTTGAGCACGATAGCGGCGAGGATGTTCACGGGCGTGGACAACTTCCCTATCATGGCGATACCCTTCTTCTGCATAGCCGGTGACCTTATGAGTGAAACCGGCATAACACAAAGGCTGGTCAAGTTCGCAGATACCCTGGTCGGTCACATTAGGGGCGGTCTGGGGCACGTGAACGTCGTTGCGGAGTGCTTCTTCTCCGGCATCACGGGCTCTGCCATCGCCGACGCTTCCGCGCTTGGTTCGATGCTCATCCCGTCCATGGTGGAGAAGGGTTTCGATGTGGGCTTCAGCGCCGCTGTCGTAGCTTCGGCCTCGGTCATCGGCCCGATCATCCCGCCCAGCATACCGTTCGTCGTCTACGGGCTTATAACGGGCACTTCCGTCGGAGGCCTGTTCATGGCCGGGATGGTGCCGGGCATCCTCCTTGCGATAGGGCTGATGATAGTCATCTACATCATATCCGTCAGGAGAGGATATCCGGCCAACGCTAAAAGAGCCACGCTGAAAGAGGTGTTCACGGCTACCTATAAGGCGATGGTGGCGCTGATGATGCCGATAATAATACTCGGAGGCATCATGCTGGGCATATTCACCGCCACTGAAGCATCCGCGGTCGCCGTCGTCTACGCGCTGGTCATAGGCTTCATAGTCTACAGGAACCTCGATATCAAGAGGATCCCGAAGCTCTTGCTGAACTCATCCAGGACTATGGGAATTGTGTTCCTCGTCATGGCGACGGCCAACATATTCAACTGGCTGATGGCCATAGAGCAGGTCCCGCAGAAGGTGTCCATGGCCCTTACATCCCACGTTACGAGCCCTGCGATGCTGCTTCTCATCATCAACGCGGTGCTCTTGGTGCTCGGCTGTTTCATGGAGGGGACCGCCGCTATGATCCTCACGGTGCCGATAATACTCGAGATCATGAAGGGCTCGGGCATACATCCCATCATGCTAGGCATCATAGTGGTCCTGAACCTCATGATAGGCCTGATAACTCCGCCGCTCGGGCTGAGCCTCTACGTGAGCTGCAGCATGGCGAAGATCTCCCTGGACAGGATATCCAGGCAGATATGGCCGTTCGTCATCGTCGAGGTCATAGTGCTCCTGCTCGTCACCTACATCGAGCCGCTGAGCATGTGGCTGCCGAGGCTAACCGGATTCGCAAGATGAAAATCGCGGGATCTGAGCGAATTTATCTGAAGGGATGATGTCACGATGAAAGCTATAGTGAAATACAGCGCAGAGCCCGGCGACATGAGGGTCATGGACGTACCAGTGCCCAAACCGGGACCCGGAGAAGTGCTGGTCAAGATCAAGGCTACGGGCATCTGCTACAGCGACGTATCCATCCTCGACGGCAAGTACAAGGGGCGCAAGCCCGTCCCGTATCCTGTGATAATGGGCCACGAGGGAGCTGGCGTAGTGGCCGAGCTCGGCTTCGGGGCGGATGACGTCAAGGTGGGGGACAGGATCGGCTTCGAGGTTCTCTACGGTTGCGGGAAGTGCGAGAACTGCAGGAATGGCAACAAGAACATGTGCTCGGACTGGAACCATTACGGCATTACCGCGAACGGCACATTCGCGGAGTACATAGTAATCAAGTCGGAGCTAGCCCACAAGCTGCCGGATTCGGTCGATTTCGCCGATGCGGCGTTCCTGGAGCCGATGAGCCTTACCGTAAGGTCTCTCAGCCACGTGAAGCCGTTGGTCGGTGACACGGCCGCGATAATCGGCCCGGGCTCCATCGGACTGCTGCACTTGCAGGCGCTCAAGGCCTCCGGCTGCGCGAAGGTCATCATGATCGGCATAGAAAAGGATGAATACAGGTTCGAAGTGGCCAAGAGGCTGGGCGCAGACCATTGCATAACCATCGGCAGGGAGGATCCCGTGGCGAAGGTGAGGGAATACACGAACGGGCTCGGGGCCGACATCGTGATCGAGACGGCCAACCATCCTTCGGCAATCGGACTCGCCATCGACGTTGCCGCCTCGAAAGGGCGCATCTCCGCTTTCGGGCTCTATCCCGAGGCCACCATAAGGCCCATACAGGTGATACGCGAGGGCCTTACGATCTATGGGGATGTAGCGCTGCTGCAGAAGCACTTCCTGCGCGCGATCAGGTGGGTGGAATACAAGAAAGTGCTCGCGACGCCCATCATAACCAAGAGGTTCAAGCTGGAACAAGCTGCGGAGGCCGTCGCTGCTTTCAGGCAAGGGGACGTGGTGAAGGTCCTCTTCGAGCTATAAGGGCCATAAAGACTACAATAGACAGAGACCGCCCAACCTTTTTGGTGCGGGCGGCCTCGGTCTATTAGGAATCTACTGTCGTTTTTCGCAAGCTTTCATATACGCGAGGCTCTTCCTTACGATCGTGAGCGGGTCGGGATCGAAATCAAAAGCCTCCAGCGAAACGAAGCCCTTGTAACCCGAGTCCTCGAGCGCTTGCATTATGGGTACGAAATCGACGTCGCCGAAGCCGGGCCCTTTCATGTTGGAGTCGTTGGCATGGAAATGGTCGAACATGCCGGAGTATTTCATGATGACGCCGGCTACATCCTTGGTCTCGGCGCAGACGCTCTTGACGTCCAGCATGAAGCTTATGCCGGGATGGTCGGCCTTCGCGGCTATTCGCACCGCCTCTTTTACCGTCTCCATCAGGTTGGTCATCGAGGGAGGCAAAGGCTCCACGCAGAACTTGACACCCCGCTCCACGGCCCTGTCACCCACGCGCCTGAGAACCTCCACGAACAGCTCCTCTGCCTCTTCGCGGTCCATGCCCTCGGGTACGTTCCTTTGGTTGGGGGATCCGAACGTGAGGACCTTGCCGCCTATGTCGGCACAGAAGTCCACCTGATGAAGCAGGTAGTCGGCGGTGAACCGGCTTACCTTCGGGTCTTCGGAGAAAAGGTTCATGCCCCCGGGCCTTACCAGCAGCCAATGCGTCCCTACTATATCAAGACCGTAATCCTTGGCGGTCCTGGAGATGGCGAACCTCTCCGATGATCCCAGGTCCCTTACATCATACTTGAACGTGTACGGGGCCACCTCGATACCAGCATAACCCTCTTCCCGGGCTATGCGGCATATCCCTTCCCATTTCCATCCCTCGAACATCTCGTTGCAGAAGGAGAACTTCATGGGATGAGCCCCCTTTCGGCCAGCATCCTGTTCCATGCGTCAAGGCATTCCCTGGAGGCTTCCTCACCGCCTTCGGAGAACGAGTAGCCCATGGGCCTGTGAAGGAGCTCGGTCGATATGGCCGCGGCCTTCCTGTAATGCGTCTCCAGCGACGCCCAGCCCTCGTAAGCGTCATCGGCCAGTCGCTCGAACAGGTCCGGGAAGTTGACTTCTCCTTCGCCAAGAAGCACCGATTCCGGCTCCAGGCCCGCTTCCCTCCTGATTACGTCCTTGACGTGGATGTGCTTCATCCATGGCTTCATACGTTCGTATCCATCGGGGAAGGGCCTTTCGCCCTCAGGGTCGTAGATGTTGTTCCCCGGATCGAAAAGTGCCTGTATGTGTTCGGATGCGACCTTCTTGAGGATTACTTCCAGTTTTTGGGTCGTGCCGGCGGACGTCGCCGGATCGTACTCTATGACCAGTTGCATGTCCTTCTTCGACAGCAGCTTCTCCGCTTCCTTCAGCTTCTCCACTATGGCGGGTACGCTGTCGGAAAATCCCCCTTCGGCCCAGAACGTGAATCCTCTTATCAGCTTTGCGCCAAAAAGATCGGCCATTTCCATGCAACGCTTCAGGATGGCAAGGTGTGCTTCGAACTCCGACTGCGAATGCAGCTTGCACTTGAACACGGGCGCCGCTATGCAAGGTACCAGGAGGTCCTTTGCGTCCAGAACGGCTTTTATCTCCCTAAGCTCAGAATCAGAGAGGTCCTGCGGGGCCTTGCCCCATACGGACCTAAGCTCGGCCCCGTCCATCCCGTACTCGCACATGACTTCAGCCGCTCTTCTTATGTCCTGCGATATCTCGTCGGTGATCACCGCTCGTTTGAACATGTCTTCCTCCTGCCTGATTATGTCTTACTAAGGAGAAGGCGGCCGTTAAGCCGCCTTCGCAGGATTCTTCTTGAAAAGGCCCTTGACCAGGCCAGGCAGAGGGCTCCTTGAGATTATGACCAGCAGGGTCATTCCCCAGAGCACCATGCAGATCGGCCTCGTGAAGAAGGGCAGGATGCTTCCGTTCTTGAGTATCAGGGCCCTCCTTAGGTTCTCGTCGGCCATCGGACCCAGGATGAATCCGAGGACCAGGGGCGCCGCCGGGAAGTCGTTGCTCCTCATGAAATAGCCGATCACACCGAAAAGGAGCATGAGCTTCACGTCGAACAACCTTCCGTTGATCGCGTACGAACCTACGGCACACAGGGTGAATATTATCGGCATCAGTATGTTCCTGGGCACTTGCAGCACTTTGACGAGCGGCCTTACGAAGGACAGGCCCAGCAGTGTCATGCTGATGGTGGCCAGGAAGAAGATCGCGGTCACTGTGGCTATGAACTGGGGCTGTTCTATTGGAAGAAGCGGCCCTGGCCTTATGCCGTGCAGCCACATCGCCGCAAGCAGTACTGCAGCTGGGGCGCTTCCCGGTATGGCGAGCGTTAGGACCGGGATGATGGCGCCGCCTATGCATGCGTTATTTCCGGTCTCCGATGCTATGAGCCCCTCGTAAGAGCCTTTGCCGAACTCCTCGGGATGCTTGCTTCCGCGTTTGGCGAAATCGTACGAGATCCAGGCCGCGGTGTCCTCTCCCACGCCGGGGATAGCACCTACGATGACCCCGATGACACCGGAGCGGATGATCGTCTTCCAATAGCGGAAGATGTCCTTGAGTTCCGGGATGATCCGTGCCACCTTCGTCCTTACCGTGTAGTCTACTGGCAGCTTCATGACGCCGATGATCTCCGAGACGCCGTAGACTCCCACGAGCACCGGTATCAAGGAAAGGCCGCCGGTCATGTCTATCGACCCGAAGGAGAACCTCGCGTAGGCTTGTATCGATTCTTGTCCTATCTGCGACAGAAGGAGTCCCAGTATGCCGGCTATCCAACCTTTTAGCGGGTCCTTGGGCGCCGTGAGGTTGCCGCATATGACTATGCCGAATATCGCCAGCACGAAGAACTCCCATGATTTGAAGCTCAACGCTATGTCTCCAAGCATGGGCGAGAAGATAGCCAGGCATATGAGCCCGAAGAACGTGCCTATCGCAGAGCTTACCGTAGCAAGCCCCATCGCATAGCCTGCTTTGCCGGCCCATGCAAGTGGGTTCCCGTCCAGACAGGTTGCGGCGTTCGCGGGCGTGCCTGGAATGTTCAGCAATATTGCAGACCTGGAACCGCCATATATCGCACCGACATATACGCTTATAAGGATCACTATCACCTGGTCGGTGGCGAAACGGAATGTCAACCCGGTCAATAGCGCCACGCCCATCGTCGCCGTTAGTCCGGGCAGCATGCCGACGATTATTCCGAAGCCGGTGGCCCAGAAGGCATTGAATACCGTCTGCGGCGTCATAAGCTTTAAAAACTCGATTATGAAAGCGGATATACTCATTTTTATGCCCCCTTTCCGGCCTACGGCAGCACTACTAGGAATATCTTCTCGAACGCGAGCCAGACGCCCACTGCGGTCACGGCCCCGATGAGGAGGGATTTCACGATCCCGCCGCCCTTGAAAGCAAGGATGAACCCCGCGACGTAAAGGCCGGTGGAGATCATGTAAGGAAGTCTTCCCATGAGAATAAAAATGTATACGGCGGCAAGGCCGATCGTAATGATGATCCGCTTCCAGGCGGGCTCCTTGTTGAGCTTCTCGCTCTGATCCTGCTTCTCACAGCCGTTCTCGGCGGCCTCATCGCCCGCCTGCTCTTCTAAAGATCTATAGAAGCTCTTCGAAAATACGGCCCGTAGAAGCAGTATGAGTCCTGTGATCAATAGCAGTATGGACAGCATTAGGGGCACGAGCCCCGGGGCCGCGATTATTCCCCACTCCGAACCGTACCACGGCATCATGAGGCTCATCACCGCGAAGGCGCCAGCTACTGCCACGATTAGTATTCCGAAGATTATGTCTGTACGGCGCATATGGCATCACCTCTGAAAAAGTGCGCGGCGATTTTTCAGGACCGCCGCGCACCTGATTGAGATCCGGTTATTTACTTTGCCCTGGGTATCGCAAACTTCTCCGGCGATGTCTTAATCACACCGTTGTCATAAAGGACCCAGCATATGAGGGATGCGGCTTCGTCGGATATCCTGTCGGCCTCCGCCCCGTAGATGCAGACGGGCTTCGCGCCCTTGCTTATCGCGAAATCCTTGACCGCCTTGGAATTACAGGCGACCTTGAACGCGTCGATTATGCCCTGGTTGGCCTCCGCGGGGATGTCCTTGGGAGCGAAGAGGCCGAAGTACGAACCGACGGTCGGAAGGTTCGGTATCCACTTGGTAACGGCGGGTATGGTGCCGTAGCCTTCTACCTCGAGGGGCTCCTTGTCCATTACGGCAAGGGCCCTGAGCTGCTTGGCCCTGAGCATCTCCACAACTTCCATGGACAACTGCATGACCACTTCGACCTCACCCGACACGGTGGCCGTAACGGCAGGCGCTCCGCCGGCGTAGGGTACGTGAGTATAGGCGAATCCCGTAGCGGCCTTGAAGAACTCGGCAGCCTGGTGTCCGCCGGCACCGACCCCTGCGGAACCTACGGTGACTTTCCTGGCCTTCATTGTTGCGAGCAGGTCGGGGATGTCCTTTATCTTGGAATCCGCGCCCACGCAGATCACGTTGGGCGTGAATACCGCAAGGTAGCTGTTGTATTCCTTGTGGCTGTTGGGCAGCAGTTCCATCGCCTGGTACGTCACGATCGAGTTGGTCGCGTTGCCGCTTAGCGTATAGCCATCATGCGGCGCTTCGAACATGTTCTTGGTCCCGATGGCGCCAGAACCTCCGGGGGTGTTCGTGATGCTGATGCGAACTCCCAGGGGCTTTTCCATCTCGGAGGCCACCATGCGGGCCGTCAGGTCCGACGCTCCGCCGGGATTCCACGGTACTATTACGTTGAGGTTCTTGGCCGGTTTCCATGCCGCGATGGCTCCAGATGCGAAGACCGCTAATAACACGAGGGTTGCGACGATGCGGAAGATGCCTTTCTTCACTTCTTTACAGCTCCTCTCAGGTATTTTTAGCGTATGTTGGGTCGACTTTCGACGATGCGCTAACCTGGGACTCAGTTGCTTCATAAAGGCAGCTTAATGGGCATTCTCGTGCGGGAGGATTCATATATCGCGTTTATTATCTCAACGCTCTTGCGACCCTCTGTGCCCGGGACAGAAGGCTCGGTGCCGTGCAGGACCGACTTAACGAAGTCCTCGATCTGCATCCTGTGCCAGGTGCAGTCCACCTGCGCTGGGTCCGAGGCCGTGGACATGCTCACGACCGGGGCATATAGTCCCTTGGCCTCTTCGAAGGCTTCTGGCGGGGCGATCGTTGATTGGAAATCGACTATATGGTCACCCGAGACTATGAGGGAACCTTTCGTGCCGTGTATCTCGAGCTTCATGGGATATCCTGGATAGACGGACGTAGTGCCCTCAATAACTCCCAGGGCGCCGCCTTTGAACTTCAGGACCGCGACGGCGGTGTCCTCTACCTCGATGTTCGCGTGCGCTAGGGTGCTGGTATTGGCATATACTTCCAGCACGTCGCCCATGATCCACTGGAGCAGGTCGATGGCGTGTATGCCCTGGTTCATCAAAGCACCCCCGCCGTCGAGCTCCCAGGTGCCTCGCCAGGACGAACCGTCGTAGTACTCTTGCGTGCGCCACCACTTGTTGTAGGCGTCGCCGAGCACCAACTTGCCGAGATATCCCGCCGTGACGGCCTTCTTCGCGAAGATCCACGCGGGCTTGTACCTGAACTGGAAAATGCCGGCGCACTTCACTTTCGCCTCTTCGCATGCCTTAAGCATGTCGTCCACCCTCTTGGTGGTTATCTCAAGGGGCTTCTCCATTATGATGTGCTTGCCGGCCTTTGCCGCGGCAACGGCGATGTCGCGCCTTACTCCTGAAGGCGTTATTATGTCTATTGCGTCTATCTCGGGATCTTGTGCTGCTTCGAATGGGTCCTTGACTATGCGGCAGCCGAATTCTTCCTCTATCCTACGGGCCCTCTCCTCGCTTCGACACACGACGATTGAGAGTTCGGCTTCCGGTATGCTCGATATCGCCTCGAGGTGCATCCTTGCGATGGCTCCGCAACCGATAACGGCAAAACGCAGCGGCATTAAGAGTACCTCCAAAGTGTACTGGATTGACACAATTATAAAATAGGTGCTACATTTTGTCCAGATAAACGTTTATCCTAAACCCCTTTCGTTATCTAGGAGGTGCTGCATTTGGACTTCGGAAGGCTATTGCGCCCTACTTTGAAGGACGTAGCCGTCCTTGCCGGAACATCCATAGCCACGGCCTCTAACGTCATAAGCGGAAGGCAGGGCAAGTTCGTGAGCGAAGAGCTCCGCAAGAAGGTGCTCGAGGCCGCCGCAGACCTGGGCTATACGCCCAACCTGCTCGCAAGGTCCATGAAGGGCAAGGGCAGGAAGATGATCGCCATGCTCGTCCCCGAGCTGTACAACACCATATACATGAGGATGGTCGTCGGGGCCGAGCGCGTGTTCAACAACAGAGGATACCTGATGCTCATATGCAGCACCATGGGAGACCCGGCGCGTGAAGAGGGCTACATCCAGAGCCTGCTTGACCAACAGGTCGACGGGTTCATGCTTGCTATATCCCTCAAGGGATCCGTACACGTGGACAAGATCGAGAAGAGGGGCGTGCCGTATGTGGTACTGGACAGGCCGTACGCGGCCGACTATCCGTACGACAGCGTCGCTTTCTACGGCGGCGAGGCCGTCACCATGGCGGTCGAGCACCTGTACGACAAGGGGCACAGGAGGATCGGTTTCATCGGACCGGTGATGCCCGAGTTCGTGGACCGTAGGAATTCCTTCGCCTCCACAGTGGCGAGGCTGGGCCTTTCCAGAGACGATTGCCCAGAATACCTGGGACATCCTTCCGAGGAGGAAGGCGCAAGGCTGCTTGGGGAGTTCCTCGCCGGCAATAAGTGCACGGCGCTCGTGATAGGACATCACATAATCGGAGAGCATGTCGTCGAGCGCATGAGGGAAATCGGCCTTGAAGTGCCGCGCGACGTATCCGCGGTCATAATCGGAAATCCGGTCTGGGCCAAGATGGCAGGTCCGGGATTTACTGCAGTAGAGCTGCCCCATCCAGAGCTCGGCGAGATAGGCGCAGCAAGGCTCATAGACAGGATAGAAGGGTCCGATGACGAAAAGAGGGCGATCCTCGTAGATTGCACGATGGTTGAGAGGGCTTCCGTCGCCGAGATAGGAGGAAAGGCAAGAACGGCTGCCTTCTAGGATCAGGAAGATAAATGCTTAGGTAACACATAATAGATACACAGGAGGGTGCGCAAATGCAGGACAAATTGTTCGACGTATCTGGTAAGGTAGCGGTCATCACCGGTGGAGGGGGGATACTCTGCAGCCAGATGGCAGAATCCCTCGCCGAGAGGGGCGTCAAGGTCGCGGTTTTAGACCTCAGGGCCGAGGCGGCCGATGCCGTGGCCTCAAGGATAAATGAAAAGGGCGGGACCGCGAAGGGCTATACCGTGAACGTCCTGGACAAAGCCTCGATCGAGAAGGCGAAGGATGAGATAATGGCCGATTTCGGCACCGTGGACATCCTTATAAACGGAGCCGGCGGCAACAAGCCGGACGCGACCACGAGCGATGCCATGAGCTTCTTCGACCTGCCGGCAGAGGCCATACAGTGGGTGTTCAACCTCAACATCGTAGGTACGGTGCTGCCATCCCAGGTATTCGGCAAAATAATGGTGGAGAAGGGCAAGGGCTCGATCATCAACATGTCCTCCATGAGCGCGTTCAAGCCGCTCACGAAGGTGCTGGCATATTCGGCCGCCAAGGCCGCCGTCTCCAACTTCACCGCCTGGCTGGCGGTCCACATCAACCAGAACTACTCGAAGGACGTAAGGGTCAACGCCCTGGCCCCCGGCTTCTTCCTTACGCAGCAGAACTACTACCTGCTGGTGGACAAAGAGACAGGAAACGCCACCCCCAGGGGCGAAAGGATCATCGACCACACGCCGATGGGCAAGTACGGCGTGCCATCAGATCTCATAGGCACGCTAGTATGGCTCATATCGGACGCCTCGAGCTTCGTGAACGGGGCGGTGATACCCGTAGACGGCGCTTTCAACGCATACTGCGGCGTCTAGTCGGGAAGGGGTGATAAGATGCATGTCCTTAGCCTTGAGGTGAGCACCTCATCGGCGAAGTGCATACTCTATTCCAAAGAAGAAGGCGTCGTACTGGCGAGGTCCAGGCAATACCCCAAGGAGGCCTCGGACGGGATGACCCAGGATCCCATCGGAATCCTGGCGGCGGCATACGAGGTCCTGGGGCAGGTCGCGCGCGAGTCCTCGGCTAAGGGCATCGACCCTAAGGCCGTCGGCCTGTGCGGGACTTGGCACAGCATGCTCCTTTTGGATTCCGGCCTCCTGCCGATGGGCAGGATAAGGACATGGGCCGACCTTACGGGATCGAAGGCGGCCGCGGCCGCAAGGGCCAGAGGCGAAGCCGCCGACTACTACTCGAGGACGGGATGCGTTCTGCACGGCATGTACCCGTGCTGGAAGCTTGCCGGCATGAGCGGCATTGACAAGGGACTGTCGGGCGCCTCGCATGTGATAACACAGCTGGAATGGCTGTATCTTTCGCTGACCGGTGAGATGGCGGTATCCACGTGCCTTGCCTCCGGCAGCGGGCTGCTCAACGTACATTCGCTCGACTGGGACCAGAAGGCCCTCGCTGCAGCGGGCGTGGGCCGGGATATGCTCTCTGCTTTGAAGGACCTGACATATCGCGGGAAGCTGACCAGGAAGGCGTCCGCCCTAACGGGCCTGCCGGAGGGGCTTCCCGTCTTCATAGGAGGCGCCGACGGCGCCATGAACCAGCTGGCCGTCGGGGGGACGGACCTTGGCGTGATGTCGATGTCGATCGGCACAAGCGGCGCCATGAGAAGGATCACAAAAGGGCCCAAGGTGGCGAAGGAGCCCTCCACGTGGTGCTACAACGTGTCGAAGGATGCCTGGATCGCAGGCGCCGCCACCAACAACGCGACCAACTGCGTCGACTGGTTCATATCGAACATAGGCATGACGCCCGGAGACCCAAGGGCATATGACGAGCTGGGGAACGCCGCTTTCGGAAGTGACCAGTCAAAAGCGCCCCTCTTCCTGCCGTTCATATTCGGCGAAAGGTGCCCGGGCTGGCAGGAGGACAGGACGGGGGGCTTCTTCGGGGTAACGCCGGGACACGGACGTGGCAGCTTGTACTATTCGGTGCTCGAGGGGATACTGTTCAACATGTACCAGTGCTACGGCATACTCGAAGGCCTCGCGGGCCCTCCATCGAGGATAGTCGTCTCGGGAGGCATCACCCGTTCAAGTGGGTGGATGCAGCTTGCGGCCGACATATTCGGACTGGAACTCGAAACGACCGGATCGGCCAACGACTCGACCGTAGGGGCCGCCCTGGTGGCGCTTTCCGGGCTCGAAGGGAAAGCGTCGGTCGAGCCTCCTGAGGAGGGGCCGTCCGCCGTGTACACGCCTATCACGAGGAACAGGGAAGCCCTCATGGAGAGGTATGGCAGGTACGTCAGGATGTACGAGAGCACTAAGCCGTAAGGCCGCCGGATTGGCGCGGCCTGCGGCCAAAGCAATACAACTGGAGGATTATGGATGCAAGACATCGTCTTAAAAGGTGCCGACATCAGCGCGGCGGAGATAGAAAAGAGCCTGGAGAGCTGGCTAAAGGGGAAGACCGAAGGCGTTGAGAGGGTCCTCATCATCCCGCCCGACTATACGAGGAGCATGTCCGGGGCAGGGCAGATAACCGCCATGCTCTACCGGAAGCTCAAGGATAGCTTCTATGTGGACGTACTTCCGGCTTTGGGAACGCACGAGAGGATGAGCGACGCCGAGATCGTCAAGATGTTCGGGGACGAGATACCCACCGAGCGCTTCCTCTACCATAACTGGAGGACGGATATCGTCGACCTCGGGGAGGTGCCTTCCTCGTACATAAAGGAGATATCCGAAGGCAAGCTGGACTACCCGATAAAGGTCCAGGTCAACAGGCGCCTGGTGGACGGTACCTACGGCCTTGTGATCTCGGTCGGGCAGGTGGTCCCGCATGAGGTCGTCGGAATGGCCAACTACACCAAGAACGTGCTCGTCGGCTGCGGGGGCAAGGACATGATCGACAAGACCCATTTCCTAGGAGCCGTATACGGCATGGAAAGGCTCATGGGAAGGGACCATTCGCCCGTAAGGAAGGTCTTCGACTATGCCGAGGAGAAGTTCCTGTCGAAGATGCCGCTGGAATATATGCTGACCGTCATGAGGCAGGAAGGCGCCAGAGGCTACATGAAGGGCTTATTCGCCGGAAGGCAAAGGGCCCTCTTCGAGCAGGCCGTAGAGCTGAGCACGAGGACCAACTTCGATTTGTTGGATGAGCCCCTAAAGAAGGTGGTCGTGTACTTGGATCCCGAGCACTACAAGAGCACCTGGCTGGGCAACAAGTCCATCTACAGGACGAGGATGGCCATAGCCGACGGCGGAGAGCTTATCGTAATTGCACCCGGGGTGCGCCACTTCGGGGAGGACGAGGACATCGACAAGCTCATCAGAAAGTACGGCTACAAGGGCACCGAATACGTCCTGGACGCCGTGAACAAGAACGAGGACCTCAGAGGGGGGCTTTCGGCCGCAGCGCACCTCATACACGGCTCCTCCGAGGGCAGATTCAAGATTACCTACTGTCCTGGGAAAATGACCAAAGAGGAGATAGAAGGCGCCGGCTTTAGTTACATGCAGCTTCAAGAAGCCCTCGCCAAGTACGACGTTAATGCGCTGAAGGATGGGATGAACCGCCTGGAGTCCGGGGAAGAGGTATTCTACATCAGCAATCCCTCCCTGGGCCTGTGGGCACTGGCGAAGCATTTCGAAGCCTGATAGGAAGGCACGGGAAGGTGGACACATGGGATTTGACATCGGATTAATAGGCCTTGGGGTCATGGGCCAGAACCTGGCCCTCAACATGGCCAGGCACGGTTACAAGGTGTGCGTGTATAACAGGACGGGCTCGGTGACCGAAGCCTTCATGCAAGAAGGGGCTAAGGACAATCCCTCGATCAAGGCGTGTTATGACTTGAAGGAGCTTGCGGCGAGCCTTTCGGCCCCCAGGAAGGTCATGCTGATGGTGAAGGCGGGCCATGCGGTCGATGCCGTCATATCCCAGCTCACCGAGATCCTCGAATCGGGCGACGTCATTATCGACGGCGGTAATTCCTTCTTCGAGGATTCCGAAAGAAGGCATAAGGAGCTGGAGAAGAAGGGCATCCACTTCCTGGGCGCCGGCGTGTCCGGCGGCGAGGAGGGCGCCCTGAAGGGCCCCAGCATAATGCCCGGCGGCTCGAAGAAGGCGTGGGAGCTTGCCGGGGGGATATTGACCGACATATCGGCCAAGGCCGAAGACGGCACCCCTTGCTGCGGCTACCTCGGACCGGGAGGCGCGGGGCATTTCGTCAAGATGGTGCACAACGGCATCGAGTACGTAGATATGCAGATAATCGCCGAGGCCTACCATATCATGAGGGACATGCTGGGCATTGAGGCGAAACAGATAGCGGTTTATTTTAGGGAATGGAACAAAGGGGAGCTCGGCTCATACTTGATAGAGATAACGTCGGATGTGCTGGACAGGGTGGACGACAAAACGGGCAGGCCGCTGGTGGACGTGATAAAAGACGCGGCGGCCCAGAAAGGCACGGGGCTCTGGACGGCAAGGGAGGCGCTCGCGCTGGGGACACCGGCGCCCAGCCTGGCCGAGGCCGTATTCGCAAGGAACATCTCCGCGCGTAGGGACCAGAGGCTGAAGGCGGCGGGAGTGTTGGCCGGGCCTGAGAAGGTGAAGCCGGCGCAGGACATGGCCGCGATGCTCGCCGGTACGATAGAAAAGGCGATGCTGACCGCGAAGATATCGGCCTACGCCCAAGGTTTCGCTTTGTTGAAAGATGCTTCGGACCAATATGGATGGAATCTGGACCTGGGCGGCGTCGCCCTTCTGTGGCGGGGAGGTTGCATAATAAGGGCCAGGTTCCTCGACGACATCAAGAAGGCGTTCTCAAACGATCCTAAGCTGGAGAATTTGATCCTGGACCCTTCTTTCGCAGATAGGCTAAACAAGGGACAGGCCGCCTTAAGGCAGATAGTGTCGATCGCTTCGATGGCCGGAATACCGATCCCCGCTATGGGCTCGAGCCTCAGCTACTACGACGGCATGAGGTGTACGAGCCTTCCAGCCAACCTTATTCAGGGGCAGAGGGACTACTTCGGCGCCCATACGTACGAAAGGCTTGACATAGAGGGAAGCTTCCATACCGACTGGTATCTGTAGAGAGCCCATGATGAAGAAGAAACGCCGCTCCATCCTTGATGGGCGGCGTTGACCTATTATACCGTATTACGCAACTATTTTTTACCATAGGAGCCTTCACGCTCCATGACCCTGTCTATGTAATCGCTTACTTCCTGCCTGCCCTCATCCGTGAGCATCGCTATCCTTCCTAGCAGTCCTTCATATGCTTCCGGCTTTCGGCCTTCGCCGGTGCCGTATCCGGAATCGGCCCTTCCGGTCAGATAGTCCAGGCTTACTTCCATCTCGTCGGCGATCTTGATGAGGGTGTTGTGCGTAGGAGTGTTCGCGCCTGATTCATAGTTATAGATCGCCTGCTTGGACAAGCCCAGCTTGCCGGCGAGCGCGGCTTGGGATATGCCTTTGGAAGTCCTTATCTGCCTCAGCCTAGTACAGAAATCCAAGACCGCATCCCCTCCTAAGATAATAATGTGAGCTATAGCTCGGACGTTGGCAAGTAAAGAAATACTTGACCATGCTTGACAGTCAAGTACGGCTTGACTATGCTTTAGGCAAAACGACGTATTTACTGGAAGGAGAAGGCAGATGAATTTGCCCGACAGCATAAGGAAGGCGAGGCTTGACCGAGGGCTTACACTTGTAGAATACGGAGGGCTGATAGGAAGGACAAAGCAGTACATGTACCTGCTGGAGAAGGGCAAGATAAAGCTATCGTACGAGATGGCGGTGAGGCTGGCAAAGGCTCTGGATACGACACCGGACAGGATGTTCTCGGAATTCATCGATACGAAGTAGTTTTTCGGGCAACCGATCCCACAGATTCTTATCATTCGATACGCAACCGGTCGTAACGGCACGTTCTCCTAAAATCCATCGCACATAGACGAGACCCCAATAATAGATCGACCGACCTCGTTTGACGGATGAAATGGGGCCGATATTCTGCTATACATGAATTAATAAATACCAAGGGGGGATAACATGAAGCGCGCTGATGGCTACGCATCTTCGACGTTCTGGACGGACCTTCTTGCCTTGGTGCTAATTGGCGTAATAGGTGCAGGCATGCATTTCGTGTGGGAGAGGGTCATGGGTATACCCTACCTTAGGTGGCTTGCCGTGTTAGTGTCAGTGAACGAGAGCAATTGGGAGCACGTTAAGCTCGGTGCATGGCCATTGCTGGTCTGGGCGATCATAATGCTCGCCAATAAGGGCGGTAAACTAAACTTAAGGGAGTGGCTGATGCCTACCGCGATGGCAATCTGGAGTGCCTACATTGTGATGTTCTCAGTCCACGCGGCGTTGCCGGAGGCATTCGGCGAGTTGGGCATGGTAAGATATTTAGGGTCGTTCATGCTCGGTGTGGCCCACGGTATAGCGTCGTTCAGGCTGGTCGAAGGAAGGCCTTTTTCGAACAGGTTGTGGCCTTTGGGCGCAGCTTTGATTGTTACGATAATAATGATGATGATCGTCTTCACGTACTTTCCGCTACATATACCGCTGTTCATGGATTCAGCGACCGGGACCTATGGCATATAGCGGTCGGTTCGTGTACTGAATAGAATCTAATCGCGGATTCATTTTCACAGCCGCTTTACCTTGCAGTATTGGAGGGGGATTTTCTGTTGCGACCCACGAACCAGCCGGACCGCGGCGAATGGCCCGACAGATGGTCGGTGCTGCTCATTTGTTCAGCCGCCTACTTCCTTGTTAGTTTCCATAAGGTGACCCCGGCAGTGATGGTCGATGAGCTGATGGCCGAGTTCAACGGTACACCGGCACTTATCGGCGTCCTTTCCTCGGTCTACTTCTACGCTTATATGATCATGCAGATACCGATAGGATTCATGGCCGACAGGGTAAATCCCATGCACATGATAGGATTGGGTACGCTACTGGCAGGTCTTGGGTCTGTCCTTTTCGGATTTGCGAAAGATATGTCGTTCGCCACCATAGCAAGGGCCATTACGGGCATCGGGGTGTCCGGTGTGCTGGTCCCGTCATGCAAGATGCTGGGACTTGCATTCGGTGACAGGTTCGTGTTGGCGAACGGGACGCTTATGGCAATCGGTTCACTGGGATCAATGGCCGCTGCCAGCCCATTGGCTCTGCTCATAGGAGCTTTCGGATGGAGGTCGGCTTTCTTCCTTGCCGCAGGCGCAAGTGTAATCGTAGGATTCATCTGCTTCGTACCGAGGTTAAGCCATGGGAACGGAAGGGAAGGCGAACCTCGCGAGGTCGCCGACATCCCTTCCTTACTGCGCTTAGTTCCTTCGGCTTTGCTTCCGGCCTTCATATCCTTCTTCAGGTACGGACCTTTTGTAGCGTACCAGGGACTCTGGGGTGTGCCCTTCCTCATCGACGTGCACGGCATGGGCAAGGTAGGAGCAAGCGAGGTGATGATGCTTCTTTCGGTAAGCACCATAATCGCATCTATGGCTGCGGGGAGCCTCACCGGGAGGCTCAAGTTGAGGCCCAGGACAATAGACATAGCCGCTGCCTCGCTTCTGGTGTTAAGCTGGGTTCCTATGCTATTGCCAGCTTCTAGAGGAGCTAAGACCCTGCTATACGCATCGGCCTGCATTATGGGCGGGGCGGACATAATGATATTGCTGATGACCAACAACTATATCAGGCAGAGGGTTGATGTAAAAGCAAGAGGAACGGTCATGGGCATCGTCAGTACCATGACATTCGCAGGAGGTGCGATATTCCAGACAACGATGGGCCTATTCGTCGACGGAACTTCTTTTGGATACAGAAACGCGTTCATCCTGGGCCTCGTTAGCGCCGTCATCTCCTTTGTCTTTGTGATTGCCTATTCGAGAGAACCAAAAAGCGAAAAGTACATCCTACGATAAAGGCAAGGGTGCCGGGATTTCGTATCCCGGCACCCTTCTATCCTATGTGAAAGCCTGCTTGTCATGCTTCCTCCTCGTACTTCTCCACTTCCGCCCAGAACTCCACCTTGCCGTCCAGGTTGAGCGCCCCATAACGCCTACCGTGCATCGCCTGTATGGCCCGAACGATGGAAAGACCAAGCCCATACCTTCCGTTCTCCCTGCTCCTTGCCTTATCAGCCCTATAGAAGCTATCCCAGATAAAAGGCAGGCATGATTCCGGGATAGGTTCTCCGTCGTTGATCACCCTAAGCAACCAAGAGGCCATATCCTCTGACTCGCCGATCGATATTCGGATCCTGCCGCCTTCCTTAAGGTGCTCCTTGGCGTTGTTAACGTAGTTGATGAGCACCTGCTCGATACTCCTTTCGTCCGCGAAGGCATCAGCACTCTCAGGGAGGTCAAGGTCTATCAGTCCAGCCTCTTTCTCGTCGAAGCACCTGCCGGTGATCCTGACGACGAGATCCACTAGGTCGAACTGGGATTTTACGAGCTTCATGCCGCCGCTTTCGTACTGCGAAAGCTCCAACAGGTCGCCGACGAGCCTGTTCATCCTGTCCGCCTCGTTGATTATCACGTCGCTGTAGTAGTTGCGCTTGCCTTCGTTCGTGGCGATGTTCATCTTCAGACCGTCAGCATAGCCCTGGATTATCGAAATGGGGGTCCTGAGCTCGTGCGACACGTTGGCGACGAACTCCTTGCGCATTTTATCCAGCTTCCGCTCGTGCTCCAGCTCCTCTTGCAGCAACGCGTTCTTCGCCTTGAGGTCCTCCAGCGCCGCGCTGAGCTTCTCGGACAGGTCGTTTATGCTCTCTCCCAGATGCCCGATCTCATCCTTCTGCATGATCTTGCATTTCCTTGAGAAATCCAGCTCGGCGATACTGCCTGCTATGTCGCTCATCTGCACTAAAGGCTCCGTGAACCTCTTCGAGAACAAGATCGCCCAGACCGCAGCGACGAAAAGCCCCAGCGCCGCAGCGTAAACGGTAAACACGCTGGCTATTGCTGCCCCTCTTTCTATGGAGCTTAGCATGACCCTGATATCGATGGCGCTGCCATCGCCGAGCACCTTCCTGATGGTCATGTACTTAATGTCAAGGCGCGCGTCGTTCTGCAGCTCGAAAACGGAGCCGTCCTGGAGCTGCTCAGTGCTCAAGACCGTAAGGTTCGGGCCTTTGGGCTGCAGCCTCGTAGGTTGCTGGATGAAATCCGGCTGCAGGCGGATCGGCTCGTCCAGAAGGCCCATCCTAGTGAAATACCTGGGATTGCCGTCCGGGCCGATTATCGAGATGGTCAGTGAATGGCGCCTTTCTATCCGTTCGAACTTATCGTCCAGTTCGCTGACGTCCGTAGTATCGGCTATTATCTGCTCTATTGCGGATGCTTGGTTCTTAAGCATCCTCTTTTCCATGAAAGTATAGTAACTTTCCAGAAGTGTGCTGTTCATGACGACGAGCGCCGCCGCGAAGAACATGAGGATGCATGTCATCGAGACCAGCAGGCGCCTCCTTACGCTGGGGTGCATCATTCGTTCACCTCCAGCTTGTACCCGAACCCGCGCACCGTCTTGATCATCCTTCCTCCGTCGTCTCCCAGCTTGGATCTCAGCCTCGCCATGTGCGTGTCGACTGTCCTCTCGTCGCCGAAATAGGAATAACCCCATACGCTGGTCAGAAGTTGCCTTCTGCTGAAGACCTTGCCCAAATTCGTGGCCATCATCAGCAGGGCCTCGAACTCCTTCGGGGCAAGGTCAAGCGTTCTGCCCTTGTACCTTACTTCGTGCATGGCAGAATCTATCTCCAAGGAACCCACGCTCACCTGTCCTACAGCCATCGGAGATGTCCTCCTTAGCAGTGCCGCCACCCTGGCGAGCAGTAGCGCGAGGCTGAAGGGCTTGGTTACGTAATCGTCCGCGCCGAGTTCGAATCCGTGCAGCTCGTCGAACTCCTCGCCCCTTGCCGTCAGCATGAGGATCGGCACATGGCTCTTCTTCCTGATCTCACGGCAGACAGTCCATCCGTCGTACTGCGGCATCATCACATCTAGTATGACAAGGGCGACGTCCTCGGCTTCTGAGAACATGTCCAACACCTCGGCGCCGTCGGTCGCCGCCAGGACTTCGTACCCCTGGCTTTCCAGGGCGTCTTGTACCAGCTCCCTGATCCTTCTCTCGTCGTCCGCCACCAGAACCTTGGCCAATTCGCCCACCCCGTTCTCATATCCGTGGATTATCATGCTACTTCCTGATTCAACCAAGCGTTGCTAAAACCTTTAGGGCATGATCCCATCTTCGGAACATACTCTTATATACGAGATGCTAATGCATGTATGTTACAGCAACGTGACGGCAGTGTGAATTGGATGTGAACAAGGCAGCAGGATAAAGGGCCCTCTCGTAGGTCCGCCCACGCCGGCCGGTATTCGTAGGCAGGAATTGACACCGGGAGGGATTATTCCGCTAAAATGAAGTAATATACAAATAGCAGGAACTTTACCCTAACAAGGGTTCGGACGCACAAATAGGGCAGTTAAACTTACAATGCGACAATACATGAGCCGGTCGATACCGCTCAAGGATGGAGGCAGCAAAGATGATGGACATGCCGTCGAGCTTCTACAGATGGGCCTACGGGAAGAGGGCCGACATGGTCAGAAGGCTGGCCGCGGGAGAGAAAGTAGATCCTACGAAGATGTTCCTTAGCTTCACGACTCATTGCCCGACGTTCATATCATCGGGCCCCGCAGGCCTCAACGGCTCGGTCAAGGGCATAGGATGGCTACCCAAGGAGGAATACCGCAAGGAGACACTGGACGCATACCTCAAGCACATAGGGACCGGATGGAGAGAAGGCTACAGCGAGGACGGCCTCAGGCTCCTCGTAGAGCTGCTCTATGGGGAAGGCTGCGAGGAAAGGATAGATTTTACGGTCATGAGCTCGATGGAACTGGCCAAGAAGCATTCCTGGGCCAACTTCAACGACAATAACAACATCACGCTCAGCTTCTTCGAGCCGCCGGTGATACATTACGAAGTAAGGGGCAAGATCGAGATAGTGCACGACGGGCTATTGCACCAGCTCGTAAACGCACAGCACGACGTGTACCACAAACCAGGCCCCGAGCGCTGGCCCGACAGGCCCGTGTACATCGTCCACATAGAGGAGATCTTCGACAATTCGGCCACCAAGACGGGCTTCGGCACGAGGATGGACATAGCAAGGAAGTAAACTATCCGGAGGTGACATACATGAAACGGCTGTTAGCAGTGGCGCTTTTGATAGCGGCGTTTATGTCCTTGGGCGCCTCGGCAGCCAAGGACGATTCCCGCATCTTCAGGATAGGAGTCCTGAGCGACGCCAAGAACCTCAACCCGTATTTCGGATTCCAAGGGACCGAGACCACGGTCACCGGGGAGGTATACGACACCCTCTTCACCTACGACGAGGTGGAGGGCAAGCTCAAGGGCAACATAGTGTCCAAGTGGGAGACCAAGGACAACTACACCTGGAAGATGACCATAAACCCTGGCTTTACTTGGTCTGACGGCAAGCCATTGAGGGTGGACGACGTAGTCTACACATACGAGATGATCATAAAGAACAAGTTCCCGGGCCAGATGGCGATACTCGCCACTTTCAAGAGCATCAAGAAGATCGACGACAAGTCGTTCGAGATGACTTTCACGACGCCCGCGGTGAGCAACCTCAGGTTCGCCGGCACCGCGATCCTCATAATACCCGAGCACATCTGGTCGCAGGTCAGGCAGCCCAGGGCCTTCGCCAACCTGAATCCCGTAGGTTCAGGCCCGATGATCCTCAAGGAGAAGGTCGACGGCCAGTACATAGTGCTCGAGGTCAGGAAGGACCACCCGACGAGGAAGTACAACTTCGACGCCATGGAGCTGATCGTAGTAAGGGACCAGACCATGGGCATACTGTCCTTAAAGGATGGGGCCTTCGATTTCTTCGATGACAGGATACCCCCCCAGATAGCCGAGGACATAAAGAAGAATCCCAACCAGTACAAGAACGTGAAGGTGGACGTCAACAGCACCACTTCCATTACAACCCTGATGTTCAACATGAGGAAGGCGCCCTACGATAACGTGAACTTCAGGAAGGCCGTCGCCCTCACGATAGATTCCAACAAGCTGATCAAGACGGTGCTCATGGGCTACGGCACTGTAGCGAGCCCCTCTCTGGTCATGCCCTTCGTAGAGTGGGCCAACAAGAACATCAAGCCCATAAAGGCGGATGTCAACGCTGCTAAGAAGCTACTTGCGTCGGCAGGGTTCAAGGACGTGGACAATGACAAGTTCCTAGAGACGCCGGACGGCAAGAAGCTCAAGATGTCGATCCTGTGCCCAAATGCGGGCACGGCGATGACAGTGGCGGAGTACATCGCCTACGGCTTAAGGGCGGTGGGGATCAACGCGGTGCATACTCCCATGTCTGGCGACGCCCTCACGAACGAGTACAAGGGCGGCCAGTTCGACGCCGGGATAACATCGCTCGGCTTCTCGGAGCCGCGCGATATGTACTTCTACTACTTCCACAGCTCCAGGGGGCTGCTGGCAGAAGGCAGGGTCTCGGGCTTCAACTACGGAGGTTTCAACAACTCCGAATTCGACGAGCTCTCGACCGCGATGAGGTCGGAAAACGACGAGACGAAACAGTTCACCCAGCTTAGAAGGCTGCAGGAGATCGTCGCCGACGCTTACTACCAGATACCGGTCTACTCGGCCTCGAACATATCCTTGTACAGGGACGACAGGTTCAAGGGATGGACCAGCGTACAAGGGCTTACGATACTCAACTCACACACCATGAGGAACCTGGCCCCCGTCAAGTGACGGGCGCCGGGGACCCGGGAAAGGAAAGGGTATGAGTCTTGCCTATTTCATAAAAAGGCTGGCGCAGATAATCCTGATAATGGCGATCGTGCTGACCCTGAACTTCTTCCTGCCGAGGGTGGTGTCGGGAGACCCTGCCAGGCACCTGGTAGAGGATCCGAGGCTCACCCCGGAGATGAAGCAGGAGATAAGGGCGCAGTACGGACTGGATAAGCCCCTTTTCGGGCAGTTCTTGACGTACCTCGCCGAGCTTTCCAAGGGCAACCTGGGGATATCGTTCTCCTACAGGAGGCCCGTGATAGAGGTCATCGCCAGCAAGATCCCATGGACTCTCGTGCTCACGGTATCCGCCAAGCTTATATCAATAATCGGCGGCATACTGTACGGTTGCTACGCCGCCTGGAAGCGCGGCCGCTTCGCCGACTCGGCGCTGCTGTCGGCCGCTATAGTGATGACCGCGGTGCCGAGCTTCTGGTTCGCGATGATACTCATCCTCATATTCGGCTTCACCCTGAGATGGCTCCCCCCGTTCGGGATGATGGAAAGAGGCCTTGCCATGATGTCGCCCGAGATGATCGCGAGCGTGGCCAAGCACGCCGTAATGCCCGTGTTCACGATGGCGTTCCCCGGCGTGATCAGCTATGCGGTCCTGGTAAGGAACAGCATGGTCAGGATAATCGGCCAGGACTTCATAAGGACCGCCAAGGCCAAGGGAGCCTCGCCCGCATCGGTGCTGTACAGGCACGCCTTCAAGAACGCGACGCTGCCTTTGGTCACTAGCATCGGTATGAACCTGGCGGGTGTCATCGGAGGAGCCGTGGTAATCGAGACGATATTCTCCTGGGACGGCATGGGACTCTTGATGATAGAAGCCTCCAGGAGCTTCGACTATCCGCTGATGCAGGGCGTGATGCTGATACTTTCGACTGTGACCGTGACGGCCAACTTCCTCACCGACCTGGTATACGCGAAGCTGGATCCGCGCGTGAAGTTGGAATAGGAGGGTGAGGGGATGAAGCTGCTCAAGGGAATCGCAAAGCACCCCACCGGAAGGATAGGCCTTGTCATAGTGCTTCTCATGGCGATTGTGGCCCTCGGGGCGAAATGGATCGCGCCGTACGATCCTTACGACTTGTTCGACAGGGACATGCCGAGGCTGGCCCCGTCCGGGGAGCACCTGCTGGGCACCGACCACGTGGGAAACGACATACTGTCCAAGCTGATATACGGAGCTAGGATCTCCCTAATAGTAGGCCTTTCTACCGGCATAAGCTCGACGCTTCTGGGAGCAATTCTGGGGATGATGGCAGGCTACATGGGAGGCTGGTTCGATACTCTCATAATGAGGGCGGTGGATGTCCTCATGACGATACCTTCGCTCCCTTTGATGATACTTATTGCCACTTACATAGGCACGCAGTTCTACATGATAATCATCATATTCACCCTCCTCGGCTGGACGGGCATGGCAAGGACGATCAGGGCTCAGGTGCTCAGCCTTAAGAGCCAGAAGTACATCACGGCAGCAGAGCTCGCAGGGGCGAGCAGGCCGTACGTCATGTTCAAGCACATATTGCCTGAAGTATCCCCGCTGCTGATCGTATCTGGTGTGCTGTCGGCGGCAGGCGTGATGGTGGCAGAAGCAGGCCTCAGTTTCCTGGGTTTCGGAGATCCCAAGGCGATAAGCTGGGGCAAGATGCTGTACGAGGCGCAGGCCAACCACGGTCTCCTTCTGAAGGCATGGTGGTGGGTTCTGCCGCCCGGCTTCACCATATTCGTGACCGTCATAGGCTTCATGCTGGTCGGATACGCGCTCGAGGAGCTCGTGAACCCGAGGGTCAAGCAGATGAGGCTCATGCAGAAACTATACGGGAAGCTGGTAGGGGACAAGGGTTTCTGCCCCGTGCCCGTGAAGCCGAGAGGAGGGCAGGCCGATGCGTAACGAAAGCTACGACAAAGACGGCATCCTCCTGGACATACAGAACCTGCATGTGGGCTTTGCCACGGAGAACGGCTACATGCCCGTGGTCACGGGCGTCGACATGAGAATAGACAAGGGCGATTCGGTTGCGTTGGTCGGGGAGAGCGGGTGCGGAAAGAGCATCACAGCCCTTTCTATCATGAGGCTGCTGGACCTTCCGGGATGCAACGGGGCGGACAAGCTCGAGTTCGACGGAAAGGAACTGCAGCTCATGACCGACTCCCAGATGCAGGACATCAGGGGGGATAGGGCCAGCATGATATTCCAGGACCCGATGACGGCGCTGAATCCTGTGTTCACTATAGGCGACCAAATCGCCGAGGTATACAGGATACACAGGAAGATGAAGGAGGATGAAGCCGAAAAGGCCGCCTGCGAGATGCTCGCGAAAGTAGGCATCCCTGAGCCGATCAGGCGTTCGAAGGAATACCCTCACCAGCTGTCCGGCGGGATGAGGCAGAGGGTGTTGATAGCGATGGCGGTGGCGCTCAAGCCGGCGCTGCTGATAGCCGACGAGCCTACGACAGCGCTGGACGTTACTATACAAGCACAGGTGCTGGAGCTGATCGACAGGATACAGAAGGAGATGGGCATGGCGCTCCTGCTCGTGACGCACGACCTTGCCGTCGTGGCTGAAGTTGCCAAACGTGTGATGGTGATGTACTGCGGAGAGATCGTGGAGGAAGCACCGGTGGAAGAGCTCTACGAAAAGCCGCTTCATCCCTATACTTCAGGATTGATGAGGGCCATGCCGGACCTCAAGGTCGGAAGAGGAGAGAGGCTCTACCAGATTCCGGGCACCGTGCCGCATCCTACGCAAAGAGCATCGGGCTGCAGGTTCTATCCAAGGTGCGACCAGGCCTTCGAGGAATGCAAGCACGTACATCCCGAGCTTACGTACATGGGAGGGCGCACGGTGCGCTGCTTGAAGTACGGCGGGAAGGAGGGAGCCTAGATGGAGGATACCACCATGGGCCGTGAGGACCTGTTCGTAGTCGAGAAGCTGAGCAAATCGTTCCCGGTCTGGGCCGGCGCCCTCTTTAGGCCTTCCGGTTACGTCAGCGCCGTGGATGACGTGTCGTTCTCCATCAAGAAGGGCGAGACGCTCGGGTTGGTGGGGGAAAGCGGCTGCGGCAAGACGACTTTGGCCAGCATGCTGCTGAGGATGATCGAACCTACGTCGGGTAGCATCAGGTTCGAAGGGGAAGAACTCGTTGGGATGCCGCCTAGAGAGCTGAAGAAGGCAAGGCTGGCGGCGCAGATGATCTTCCAGGATCCCTATTCTTCGCTGTCGCCCAGGCTAACCGCCCTGGAAGTGGTTGAGGAGCCTCTCCTCATAAACAGGAGAGGTAATAGGGAAGAGATAAGGAAGAAGGCCATGGGGCTGCTGGAGATGGTCGGCTTGACACAGATGGACGCCGACTGCCTTCCCGGACAGTTCTCGGGCGGACAGAGGCAGAGGATAGGAATCGCAAGGGCGCTCGCTTTGGAGCCGAAGTTCATAATCTGCGACGAGCCAGTCTCCTCTCTGGACGTGTCGGTCCATGCCCATATAATCAACCTGCTCATGGACTTGCAGGCGAAGCTGGGGCTGACGTATCTCTTTATAGCGCACAACCTAGCCTTGGTGCGGCACGTGAGCGACAGGATGGCCGTGATGTACCTGGGCAAGCTCGTGGAGATAGGGCCTTCCGAGCTTATATTCGAAGACCCGCACCATCCCTATACCAAGGCGCTTCTAGCCGCGGTGCCGGGCTTCGACCCTAAGAAGCGCAGGGCGAAGGTGCTCCTCGGAGGGGAAGTGCCGAGCCCGCTCAACCCGCCGAAAGGGTGTCGCTTCCATCCAAGGTGCCGCTTCGCGATGCCGGTCTGCTCGGAACAGGAGCCCGTCATGACCGTCGACGGTAGGGGGCGCTCGGTATGGTGCCACCTGGAGGGCAAAGAATAAAAGAGCATCGCCCTGTCTGATGCGGACGATGCCAGATAATGGGAGAACACGAATGAGGATGCCCTTTCGCGAAAGAGGCATCCTCACGTTCTCAAAAGAGCTTCTTCCTGATCATCAGGATCACGGCGCTGATGGTAAGGACCAGCGCCGACGACAGTATGACGATGTACGCATACGGGCTGTCGGACCACGGCACAGGGACGCTGATGCTGAAAATCCCCAGCACGATGCTCGGGATTGCCAGCACGAGTGTGAGAGATGTAAGGAATTTCATCACGACGTTCAGGTTGTTGTTGATTATTGATGCGAAGGCGTCCATGGTATTGCTCATTATGTCGGTGTAGATGCCCGCCATGTCGCAGGCCTGCCTGTTCTCTATGACTATGTCCTCGAGGAAGGAAGACCTCTTGGGGTCGTCCTTCAGCCATTCGGACGAAGTCAGCTTGTCCAGAACGGACTGGTTGCCGTTTACCGCCGTCCTTAAATACACGAGGGATTTCTCCAACGACATGAAGCCGAATATGAGTGAGTTCTTCATGGCATAGCCGAGCTTCTTCTCCAGTTCGGCGTTCTTCTGTTCGATGAGGTAGAGGTCCCGTATGCAAAGCTCGGTGGAGCGCATCAGAAGCTGCAGGGCTATGTCCTTTCCCATGCAGTCTCCCGAGCATTTGAACTTGAAGCCAAGGAAATCGTCTACAAGCTCGGTCTCATGTTTTGATATGGTTATGGTCAGCCCCTGCATAACGACGATGCCAACGGTCGCGACCTTCCAGCTCTCGTCCTCGGCTTGCCTTGAGGTATTTATGTAGAGGACGCTGTAGCCGTCGTTCTCCTCGTATCTAGGCAGCTCCAGATCGTCCAGGGCCGCCTCCAGGTCGTCCTTGTCCACTTTGTATTTTCGCGACATCGACTCGAGCTCATCGCCAGAGGGGTTTACCGACACGATCCACTGGGCTTCGTCCTCCGCGGATTTCACCCATCCTCCCTCGGTAAGCTTATATGAACTCAGCAACTGCTCATCACCTCGCGCATCGGCCGGATCGGCCCTACACTCCTTACTAGCTATTCAAAGAAGAAGGGCGGGATTCCTCCCGCCCCGATGCCATATTGTGGATGATGCTGCTACTTGGATTTTATCTCCGTCCATGCCTGGTCGTACAGCTCGGTCGCTTCCTTAAGGTCCTTCCCGAACTCGCTCCCCTCGAAGACGTTCCCATCAGGATACGCCGCCTTGTTGTCCTTTATCTCCTGGGGCAGAAGCTGCTTGACCTTGTCGTTCGGGGTCGAATAGCCGACAGCCAACGTATTCTTCAGGCCGATATCGGGTCTAAGCATGAAATCTATGAACTTCTGGGCGTACTCCTTGTTCTTGGAATCAGTGGGAATCGCCATGTAGTCCACCCACACGCCGGTACCTTCCTTGGGGATCACGTACTTGAACTCTGGGTGGTCCATCATGATCATGAACGCGTCCCCTGACCATGCCATCGACATAACCGCATCCCCTGAAAGAAGCGAATCTTTGTAGGCGTCTATCTCATAGGAACGAACCATCGGTTTCTGCCTGATCAGGATATCCTTGGCCTGGTTGATCTCGTCGGGATTCACGCTGTTCATGGAATAGCCCAGCATCTTCAGCGTGAGGCCTATCGTGTCCCTCATACTGTCGAACATGATCACCTTGCCGTAGTACTTCAGGTTGTGCAGGGCCCACCAGCTGTCTACTACATCGTCCACCAGGTTGGAGTTGTACAGGATGCCCACGGTACCCCAGAAATAGGGGACGGAGTACTTGTCCTCAGGGTCGCAGGAAAGGCCCTTGAACATGGGGTCTACGTACGCATAGTTCGGGATGTTGTCGTGGTCTAGCGGGGCGAGCATGCCCTCTGCTATAAGCACCTCCAGCATGTACGCGCTTGGGAAGATCACATCATAGGCGTTGCCGCCGGCTTTCATCTTAGCCAGCATCTCCTCGTTCGTCGAATACGTTTCGTAGACCACCTTGATGTCGTACTTCTTCTCGAACTCCTCCAATACGGAAGGGTCTATGTACTCGCCGAAGTTGTAGACACTGAGCGTCGCCTTCTTCCCGAAGTATCCGAGCTTGTATGCCGCGAACAAAGCAGCTAGCACGAGTATGATGACCAGCAGTATTATCAAGTACCGGGATCTCAATAGGATCGACCGCCTTCCATCAGTTCTGACCTTGAGTTCAGCTATATATGCCGTTCATCGCCATATTCAGATTATAGCAGAAAACAAACCGCATCCTAGGACGCTCTTAACGCTACGTTGCTGGCCCTAGAAAGGAAAACGGGCGGCCTTGTGGCCGCCCGTCTGCTGCCTTAGTTGGACTTTATCTCGGTCCATATCCTGTCATAAAGCTCAGTCGCCTCTTTTATGTCGACCTGGATGTCGTTCAACTCGAACACATTCCCGTCCGGGTATATCACCTTATTGTCCCTTATGCCCTCGGGAAGCAGCGCCTGCGCGGCCTTGTTGGGGGTGGAGTAGCCGAGATACTGCGCAAGCTGGGCGCCTATCTCGGGCTTCAGTATGAAGTCTATGAACTTATACGCGGCTTCTTTGTTCTTGGCGGACTTTGGTATCGACATGGAATCGACCCATACGTTGGTCCCTTCCTTGGGGAGTATGTACTTGAAGTCGGGATTCTCCGATATTACCTTGAACGCGTCTCCTGACCACGCCATCGAAAGCAGGGCGTCTCCGGCGAGCAGAGGGTCTTCGTAAGCGTCCACCGTATACGAATGTAAGAGGGGCTTCTGCTTTATCAGCAGCTGCTCGACTTCGCTAAGCTGTGCAGGATCAGTGCTGTTGAGGGAGTATCCCAGCATCTTGAGGGTCACTCCGATGGTATCCCTGACTGAGTCGAACATTATGATCTTTCCAGAGTACTTCGGATCGAACATCGCCCTCCAGCTGTCGATCTCCGTGCCTATCGCCTTGGCGTTATAGAGGATGCCTATGGTGCCCCAGAAATAGGGCACGGAGTACTTGTTACCCGGGTCGCTCTCTAGGTTGGTGAACTGCGGGTCAAGGTTCTTGAAATTCGGTATCTTGCTAAGGTCTATCTCGGATATCAGGTCCTGGGCGAGGAAAACCTCTAGCATGTTGGTGCTAGGAATCACCACGTCGTAATTGGTGCCCCCTGCCTTGAGCTTTGCCAGAAGCTCCTCGTTCGTCGAGTATACGTCGTAGATCACCTTGATCTTGGTCTCTTTCTCGAAAGCTTCCAGGACCGCCGGGTCCATGTAATCTCCCCAATTATACACGTTGACCACCGCCTGCTTGCCGCATCCAGCGGTAAGCAGCACGGCAAGCGCCAGGACAGCCAAAGCCAGCGTAACCCTTGTCTTCATGTGATAACCTTCCTCCGTGCTTGTTCTAACGATGTTGCGAAATCATCGGAGCCTTCTTAGTATGAAAGCTCATGCGACTTCGGCTGCGAGGATGTCTATCTCGATTTTATCTCGGTCCAGACCCTGTCGTACTCTATGGTGAACTCGCCAAGGTCAACGAATATCTCGCCCTTGTCCCAGACATTGCCTTTCGGGTAGGCGACCTCATTTTCCTGGATTTCTTTAGGCAGCAGCTTGATGGCCTCGGTATTGGCCGTAGAGTAGCCCACGGCGAGCGCGCATTTCGCGTTCACGTCCGGCCTTAGCATGTAATCGATGAACAGCTCCGCCTCCCGTTTGTGCTTGGAAGTGGTGGGGACCACCATGCAGTCCACCCATACGTTCGTGCCTTCCTTGGGGATGCTGTAAGAGAGGTTGGAATGCTCGCTGATGAGCAGCATCGCGTCTCCGGACCAGCAGAGCGACATAATCGCGTCTCCGGATGCGATCATGTCCTTGAAGGCGTCTATCTCGTAAGAGCGTACAAGGGGCTTCTGCTTGATGAGCTCTTCCATCGCTTCGTTGAGCTCCCCTAGGTCTCTTGTGTTGGCGGAGTATCCCAGCATCTTTAGCGTTATGCCTATGCTGTCCCTGGAAGAATCGAGCATGACTATCTTGCCCGCATACCTTGGGTCCCAAAGGGCCCTCCAGCTAGTTATCTCCTCGGGTATCCTGATCGAATCGTACACTATGCCCATCGTTCCCCAGAAGTAGGGGACCGAGTACTTGTTTTCTGGATCGAATATGAGGTTCTTGAACATAGGGTCTACGTTCTTGAAGTTCCCCAGGTTATCGAAATCCAGCTCCTGCAGCATTCCCAGTTCTATAAGCGCCTGGACCATGTAATCGGACGGGAAGAGGACGTCATAGCTCGTACCGCCCGCCTTGAGCTTTGCGAGCATCTCCTCGTTCGTCGCGAAGTTCTCGTAGTTGACCTTGATGCCGTATTCGTCCTCGAAATCCTTGAGTACCTCAGGATCGATGTAATCGCTCCAGTTGTACACGTTCAGCTTGGGATAATAACCCAGCTTGTTCAGCTTCTCGCCTCCACAGCCGGCAAGAGCTGCCGCCAGGACGAGAACCAATGTCAGCAGCAGATACCTTTTCACTGACATCAACCCCCTTTTCTTAAAATGTGGGCGCAGAATATGACCCGCCCTACTTTTCCACCTTCTTCTCTCTGCCCTGTATCACGAGCAGCAGTGTAAGGATCGTAACGAATATGATCGTCGTCAGCGCGTTGATCTTCGGGGTTACCCCGACCTTCGTCATAGAGTAGATCTTTATGGCGAGGGTGTTCACGCCTGAGCCCGTCGTGAAGAAGCTTATCAAGAAGTCGTCCAGCGACAGAGTGAACGACAAGAGCATGCCGGTCATCACGCCCGGCATGATCTCTGGCAGTATGACCTTCCAGAATGCCTGCGAGGGGGTTGCCCCCAGGTCCATCGCGGCTTCTTCCAGGTTGGGATTAAGCTGGTACAGCTTAGGGAGCACTGCTATCACGACGAACGGCACGCAGAAGGTTATGTGCGACAGCACGATGCTCCAGAAGCCAAGCGGCAATCCGATGCCGACGTAGAGAGCCAACAACGATACGCCGATGACTATCTCCGGGTACGTTACGGGCAGATAAGTGAGATCGACCATGAAGTTCCTGACCTTAGGCTTCATGGCGAATATGCCGATGGCGGCCATCGTGCCCAGGACGGTAGCCCCAAAAGACGAGATCACGGCGATCAATATCGTGTTCTTGAGCGCGTCCATGATGCTGCGGTCCTTGATCAGCTCCGCATACCATCTGAGGGTGAACCCCTCCCAGTTGCCGCGATATCTTGAATCATTGAAGGAATAGATTATCAAGACGACTATGGGCAGATACATGAACACGTATATCAATCCAGCATAGAACCATTTCCCGAACTTCTTTACCATAGCATCTCACTCCCCTCGCCGCGGTACTTGCCTGATATGAGGGTTGTGATGAGCACCATGACGATCATCACGGAAGAGATGGCCGAACCGAACTGCCAGTTCCTGGCCGACAGGAACTGGTTCTGGATCAAGTTGCCCAGCATCATCGTCTGCCCGCCGCCCAGAAGGTCGGAGATGATAAACGTGGACAGCGCCGGCATGAACACCATTATGATGCCGCTCACTATGCCAGGGAAGCTCAAGGGCAAGATCACCCTTAGGAATGTCTGCTTCGGGTCGGCACCGAGGTCGTTGGCGGCATCTATATGGCCCTGGTCCATCTTTACAAGGACGGAGTATATGGGCAGCACCATGAACGGCAGGAAGTTGTAGACCATACCCACCATGACCGCGCCGTCGGTGTAGAGCATCTTGAGCGGTTGGTGGATTAGCCCTATCGCCATCAGCAGTTGGTTGAAGAAGCCGTTCTCCCTCAGCAGGCCCATCCATGCGTACGTCCTTAGTAGGAAGTTCGTCCACAGGGGCAGCACGAAGAGCATCACCATGAAGTTCCTGGCCCGATCCCCAGCCCTGGCGATTATCCATGCCATGGGATATCCTATGAGCAGGCATGCCAGGGTGGATGAGACGGCCAGTACGACAGACCGCCATAGGACTTTTAGGTAGATCGGCTGGAAGAACTTTACATAATTCTCGGTAGTGAACTTGAATACGATGTCCCCGTAGGGGGTGCGCTCGCAGAAGCTGTATACGAGGATTATTATCAGCGGCACTATGCTGAATATGACTGTCCAGGCTATGTACGGTATCGCCAGACCCTGCTTCTTCTTCTCCATCTACCGCACCTCCGCGTCGTCCGGCGCATCAGCCCCTGACCCATAGCGGATTATGATCGGATCGGTCCCGTAAAGCTGCTCGTCCGTCCTGAGCACCCAGGTCCTCCTGATGTCCTCGGAAAAGACGGTCGTGATGTGCTTCCCCTGGGATTCGGTATGCAGCTTGAAACTTGTGTCCAGCCTCCCGCTCCCTGACTTAACATAATCTTCGCTGTCCTGTGTGATCCAAAGCTCCCCTTCCACCCTCCTGCCAGCCTGTTCGATGACTGCAGGAAGCATGTACTCGGGGCTAACCTTCATTATCTGGATTGCATCGTCCGAGAAATCGATGCCCATCCTCGAGCCTATCTCAGCGTTCTTCGTGTTCTGGACGATCCAGTCGTATCCGGTGTCGTCCCTTACGACGATCTCGTAGTGGACGCCCTTGAACACTACCGACTCTACAATCCCGTGGGCCTTGCCTTGGCCTTCCGGTACCATCTCGAGGTCCTCGGGCCTAATCACCAGCTCGATGAACTGGTCCTTTTCATATCCTCTGTCGGTGCATCTCCAGATGAGGCTCTCGCACTCGACAGCATAGTCGTCCCGCATCACGCCGTAGAGCATGTTCGCCTCTCCGATGAAGTCCGCCACGTAATGGTTGATGGGCTCGTTGTACACCTTGATGGGGGTGTCGTCCTGCTGTATGATGCCCTCTTTCATGACGACTATCCTGTCCGACATCGTCAGTGCCTCTTCCTGGTCGTGGGTGACGTAAAGGAAGGTGATGCCAAGGCGCTTCTGCATCCGCTTGAGCTCCAGCTGCATGTCCTTCCTCAGCTGCAGGTCCAAGGCTCCTAACGGTTCATCGAGCAGGAGCACTTCCGGCTCGTTGACGAGGGCCCTGGCTATCGCGACCCTCTGCTGCTGGCCGCCTGACAGGAACTGTACCCGTCTCCTCTCGAAACCTACGAGGTTCACGAGCTTGAGCATCGCTTTCACTTTTTCTTTTATCACTTCGTTGGGCAGCTTCTTGATCTTCAGCCCGAACGCGATGTTGTCGAATGTGTTGAGGTGGGGGAACAGCGCGTATTTCTGGAATACGGTGTTGAGCTTCCTCTGATACGCAGGCAGGTCGGTGATGTCCTTGCCGTCGAAGAGGACCCTGCCCGATGTGGGCGTGAGAAAGCCCCCTAGTATGCGGAGCATCGTGGATTTCCCGCATCCGGAGGGCCCTAAAAGCGTAACGAATTCCTTGTGTTTTATCTTGAGGTTGATGCCGGTGAGTGCCTCGGCATCCTCGAATCTCATAGATACGTCCTTAAGCTCCAGGATGTACCTTTCCATAATCCATCGTACCCCTCCATTCGGCGGTATATCCGCACGTTGATTCTTCAAATCCAATAGAAGAATCGAATTAAAGAATGAATTATATGGTGCCAAATGTCAATACCGAATGTTTACGCATCATAACCGAGAGCCGGGAAAAGACCGGCTCTTAGAAGACCGGCTCATCAATGCTTGAGGTCGTGCTTCTCCTGCATCAGCATTAGCGGCACCGGACCCGACCAACCCGTAAGGGTAGACAGCCAGAGGTTGCCGTGCTGCATCGCGGGCTGTACGAGTAGAGAGACGTAAGGAGGCCTGCCTAGGAGCCCTATGTCGCCCTTGTAATGGTAATGTCCCTCAAGGTGGGCATTCATTATCTCGGTACCCGCGCCCTTCTCCCTTACCATATAAGTCATGTGTACTATGATGTTCTGGTCGGAAGGCCGGGACACTTCCTTCACGTTCACCGAAGCTTCAAGGTTCATGCTTCCCTGGTGGCCGTGCCAAAGGGGCGAAGTATCGAAAGTCAGGCCCTTTAGTATTATCCTGATCAGCATCAAATCCTTTAAATCCGGATTATCCATTGTCTAAACACCGCCCCAAAAGATATTGCCGCAGCAAGGCGGCGCGACGGACCACAGGACGGCCCCCGGAAGGAAGACCTTCCGAGGGCCTAATTGCTCTTACTTTGCGTGTTTAAGCTCCATGATCTGCGATATGGATTTATTCCCGTACTTCTTGTAGCGCTGTGACTGGAAGATCCAGATGAGCACGACGAGCAACAGACCGAAGCCGTTGATTAAGTACTCGCCAGTCATACTGTAGAGGAACTCCTTGCTGCCGGCCACGAAGGTCCCGAAATTACCGATCTTGTCGAATATTTCGAGCAGGCCGTGGAAGAAGCGCGACCCTCCGATGAGGGCAAGACCTGCTATTATGGCCAGTATCCTCTCCCACCACGGGGATACAGTGCGCCACCAGCCCTGTACTCCGATGGCTATGAAGAACATACCCGCTACGGCAGTCAGCATGGTGAAGAAGGTGATGAACGAGAAGAAGCCCTCGTTCACCATCAGCAGGTTCGTGTTGTACACGAAACAATAGGGTACGAGCCATGCGGCGATCGAAAGCTTGGTAGCCTCGACACCTGTCTTCATAGGATTTGCGTGCGCTATGCCCGCCCCTGTGAACGCGGCGAGCGCCACGGGGGGCGTGACGTCGGCGATGATGCCGAAGTAGAACACGAACAAGTGGGCGGCAAGGGCCTGGCCGGAGCCTATCAGAGTGATGATCGCCGGGGCGGCAATGGTCGATGTGATGACGTAGTTGGCCGTCGTGGGCACGCCCATGCCGAGGATTATCGACGTGATCATCGTGTAGAACATGGTCAGCAGAAGCTCGTTGTTCGCCATCTCGACGAGGCCTGTCCCTAGCTTGAGGCCCAGTCCTGTCATCGTGACAACGCCTACGATCATTCCCGCTGCGGCGCATGCGACGCCTACGCCCAAAGCGCCCTTCGCGCCATCCACGACTGCCAGCAGAAGCTTTGTGAAGTGGATCTGGGGTTCGCCTTTAAGGGCTTGCACGAAGAAGAACGCTATGATGGCCATTATGCCGGCGTTCACAAGGTTGTTATAGCAAAGGTACACAACGACGAACTCGATTAGGGGCATTAGCAGCGAAGCGTACTTCATCAGGAAATCCGCTATGCCACCTTGCGTTCTCATCGAGCCGAACAGGTATACGATGCCGAAATAGACGGCTAGCGGGAGCAATGAGATCAGCACCAGATTGAGTACGGGCAGCTTCAGGAATACGTTGGCCACGTACACTCCGGAGGCAACCGCGATCACCATACCCGTGAATAGTTTGAAAGAGGGCGACTCCCACTTGCCTACTTCCTTCCAGTTCATCTTGTAGTCCCTGTTGGTCGAACCGGCCAATACGGATAGGACGACGCCCAACAAGGCGGCCCTCATGGCTGAGATACCCATCGAAAGGAAGAAGATGATGCCGAATATCGGGACCAATAGCTGGCCTTGGGTCAGCAGGACGGTCGACAGGCGGGGCAGCATCTCCTTCGGCATGCCCTTCAGGCCCTGTTTCCTGGCCTCGAAGTGTACGCCCAAGAAAACTCCGATGAAGTACAGCAAAGCCGGTATTACGGCTGCTTTAGCGATAGTAGCATAAGGCACGCCGAGGAACTCGCACATGAGGAACGCTGCCGCACCCATGACCGGAGGCATTATCTGCCCGCCCGTGGATGCGCTGGCCTCGACGGCTCCCGCAAATTCCGGCCTGTAGCCGAGTTTTTTCATCATAGGTATCGTAAAGCTTCCTGAGCCTGCGGTGTTGGCGACAGAGCTCCCCGATATCGTGCCCTCGAAGGCCGATGTGATGACAGCCACCTTCGCCGGTCCGCCCGAGGCGCCGCCTGCGATGGCATTGCCGAGGTCTATGAAGAACCTGCCGATGCCGGTTTTCTCAAGGAACGACCCGAAGGTGATGAACAGGAAGATGAACGTCGCCGAGACGCCCAACGGCACACCGAGGATACCTTCGGTTGTGAAGAACATCGCGGACGTAAGGCGCTCGAAGCGAACGCCCCTGTGCCTTAAGAACCCCGGCATCATCTTGCCGAAGTAGGCATATAGCAGGAAGCATACGACGACTATGAGTATCGGCAGGCCGAGCACTCTTCTTGCGGCCTCCAGCACTACGAGTATCGCGATCGCAGCCACTATTATGTCCGTCTTGAAGTAAGCCATGTCCCTGAACATGAGGCCTTCGTAGTTGACGTAGTAGTAGATCGCAACTCCCGCGCCTAATATCGCAAGGATTACGTCGAATACGAAAACGGGCAGCCTCAGGGCCTTAAGGATGGTCAGCGTGAATATTATCACCGTAAAGGCCACTATCATGAAGTCGGCGAGGGAGATGTCCCCTACGAAGCCTTCGTAACTGACCTTGTTGATCACAACAGCCACGACTGCGGCTATACAGAGGACGCCGTACTTCAGCAAATCGATTTTCGTCATTGCCGCCGGCCTTTCAAGGCTCGTCTTCCTTAGCTTGTCGGAAGCGGGATAGAGCAGGAAAACTAAAGGCAGCACGAAACCCAGATGAGTGACCCTCTGCAGCTGGGACGGCCATTCTCCAAAGAAAGCCGTGTAGAGCTGCCAAGCACCCCATACGAAGAGTATCACGGTGGTCAACTTGGTTAGAAGGGGACCGAGCTTCCTAGTCGCGGATTCTTTGTCGTACTTAGCGACTATCTCTTGGATATCCACGGTTTCGTCGAGGGTCATCATTTCCTCTAGGTTCGCTTTTTCCTGAGACATTGATTCGACCTCCCCTTAAACTGTTAGCCATCTATTCTGAACTCAAGGAGTCTTCCCGGCCCGGCCTTTTTAATAAGGTCCACCTTGGTGGCGCCGAACTCCAATAAGTGCGTATCCGTAGCGGTGGTGACGGATACTCTGAAGCTAACTAATATCCTGTTCATGTTGAAGTAGCGGACGTACTTATCGGTCACTTCCATCTTGGCACCCGGATCAGGCTCGCTGGGAAAACCCCAACCGAAGTCCGAAAAGTGTGTCTCGTACAGCTTGAATTTGAAGTCTTCCGTTATCTCGTAAAAATCCGTCCAGTCGCTCAACTGGACCGAATGCTTAAAAGTGGTGCTGAAACGCGTGCCCTCCTCTACTTCGGCCCGGAATATCACCTCCTTGTCGTCCACTGCCATAACTACAAGATAGTGTCGCCTGGGTTTTGCGAGAGGTATCAGTATCGTCAATATGAGGGCTAAAAAAGCCATAGCTAGTAGATATTTTACTTCATTTCTTGTATATCTTGCCATATAACCGATTATAATACAAAAAGAGCACCCGAAACGGGTGCTCTCTTATTATACGTCCCTTGGAAGGCCTACTTTATCAAACCGACTTCCTTGTAGTACTTGACCGCGCCGGGATGCAGAGGTGCGCCGAGTCCGTCGATGGCGGTCTCTAGGTCGATTGATGCGCCCTTGGCATGACCCTTCGTGATCTCCGCCTTCTTCTCGAAGAGGGTCTTGGTTATCGCATATACCACATTGTCAGGAAGCTCGTTGCTTACAACCATCACAGCCATGATAGCCACGGTCTTCGACGCGTCAGGCTGGTTCGCTCCGTATGCCTTCGCAGGGATGGTGACGCCGGCGAAGAAGGGGTACTTGGCCTGCAGCTGCTTTAGCTTTGCGTCTTCGATGCCCAGGATCCTGATCTTATGGGTGATCGCGGTCTCGGTGATGGCAGCTGTCGGTATGCCGCCGGTCACGAAGAACGCGTCGAGTCCGCCGTCCTTGAACTTTGCTGCGGAGGTTGCGAAGTCGAGGTATTCAGGCTGACAATCCTTCTTATAGTCCATACCGTAGATCTCGAACAGCTGCCTTGCGTTGACCTCGGTGCCGGAACCTGCTGCTCCGACGGACACCTTCTTGCCCTTGAGGTCGGCTATCGACTTTATCGTCGAGTCATACCTTACTATTACGTGGACGGCCTCGGGATACAGGTTGCATATGGTGCTTATCCCCTTGAAGGCCGCTCCTGCGAAGTTGCTTCCCTCAGTGCCGTTGTACATGAAGAACGTGGTGTCGTTCTGTATGATCGCAAGGTCGAAGTCCCCGCTCTTGATGCCGTTAAGGTTTGCGACTGAAGCGCCGGAGGATACTGCGTTCATGTTAATGTCCGGATTGCTCGCATTGATGACGCCTGCGATTGCTCCGCCGAAGGGGAAGTATGTACCGGCGACTCCGCCAGTGCCCAAGGTCAGGTCATACTTCGCTGCGGATGCGATCATGGTCAGGGACATGATTACTACGAGGCCGATCAATAGTGTCCTTTTCATAGTACTCCTCCTTAATTGTCTTTGGGGTATGGCCTTTCATGGTTTAAAGATAACATATAAACCTTTCGTTTTTCGACTATTAATATCCTTCCTGATAGACATCATTAAAATTCGCTATACGTTCCATTACTGCTTAGGACGTATATGCACGTTATATGTTCCCGAACCTTGCTGAGGTGTGGACCTAGCAATATGCACATACCTGCATATTTGGTTCGACATCGGGCGACGTTTGCTCTAGAATGTATCTGTTTGGGAGAAAAAGGACAAGTTGCGATAAAAAACGGAGGGGATGTACTTGCTGAGAATCACAGGATTGTCTAAGAGCTATAGCAAGAACAAGGTGAAGGCCGTGGACAATCTGAGCCTAGAGGTGAAGCCGGGGGAGATCTATGGTTTCCTTGGACCGAACGGGGCTGGGAAGACCACCACGATAAAGCTGATCGCCGGGCTCCTGAGGCCGGATTCGGGGACGATCGTTGTCAACGGGCACGATGTGCAGAAGGAACCGGTGGCCGCGAAGGCCTCCATCGCCTACGTGCCGGACAACCCGGAACTATTCGACAAACTAACAGGCCTGGACTACCTTAACTTCATGGGTGACATATACGGCGTTAGCACCGGCGACAGGAGGGCCAGGGCGAAGAAGCTCCTGGGCATGTTCGAGCTGGAGGCGGCCGCAGGGGACTTGATATCGTCATACTCGCACGGCATGAAGCAGAAGCTGGCCCTGACGGGGGCGTTGCTATCGATGCCGAAGGTCATGATACTTGACGAGCCCATGGTGGGCCTCGATCCGAAGTCTGCGCATCTATTCAAGGAGCTGATGAACGATCATTGCGCCAACGGTGGGATGGTGTTCTTCTCCACCCATATACTCGACGTCGCGGAGAGGCTCTGCCACAGGGTCGGCATTATAAAGCAAGGAAGGTTGATAGCCGAGGGCACCATGGAGGAGCTCAAGGGCAATATGCAGGGAAGTACGGGCGAATCGCTCGAGAAGATCTTCCTGGAGCTGACGGAGGGATGAGATTGAACTCTTTCACCCAATACCTGGCCCTGGTAAAGGCCTTGATGAAGGTGAACTTCAGCCTCAGCTACTGGAAGGTGAACCTCAAGAAGAAGCTGAGCTTCAAGTTCCTCGGACAGGCGATCCTTTACCTGTTCTTGATCTGCCTTGCGGGTTTCTATGAAGTCGTCTTCATACTGCTGCTGAAGGACATGTACCCTATGCTGGCGGCGGCAGGGCAACAGTCCTCGATGCTCACGCTTGGCATATCGGCCGCGCAGATAATGGTCCTTATATTCGGGATGTTCTATGTCATCGCCGCTTTCTACTACGCGAAGGGTACGTCCCAGCTGATGGCGATGCCGATGAGCCCAGTTACGGTGCTGATGGGCAAGTTCACGGTCGTGCTGATGAATGAATACCTTACCCTGCTTTTCATACTGGGTCCTTTCTTAGGGGTATACGGGGTGATGTCGAAGTCTGGGGCAGGTTACTGGATTATGTGCGTCCTGGTCTTCCTGCTTGCGCCCCTGCTTCCGCTCGCGATAGCGTCACTGCTTGCGATGCTGCTGGCGGGCGTGATAGCGAAAGGCAGGAACAAGACGTCGATGAACATACTCGGGGTCGTGATATTCCTGGTGGCGTACTTCGGCTTCCAGTATTTCCTGCTCTTCAAAGTACCGCAGGACACGACCAGCCTTATGGGATACCTGGTCAACCAGAACTACCGGCTTGCCGAGGCCGCCTCGAGGAGGTTCCCTCCGAGCCTGTGGGGGACATACGCCATAGCCGAGGGCTTCAACTGGGCAGGGATCAAAAACCTCGTACTGTTCGCCGGCTCGTCGGCGCTGGGCGTGCTCGCCATCATGGGCCTGGGCTCCAGGTTCTACTACAACGTGGTGATGTCAGGCGGAGAGACGGCTACGAGCAGGAAAAGGGTAGTCAATGGGGATATCTGGGAAAAACTGGTTGAAGGAGACCCGCTGAAGGCGATAGCCGTAAAGGACAACAAGGTGGTCCTGAGGACGTCTTCCTTCCTTATGAACTGCTGCACCCTGCCTCTCATATGGACTGGCCTGATCTATTTCTACTCGACGTTCGGCACCAAGATGGTGCAGGATCCTTCAGGCGATCAGCTGATACAGTTCATAATGATGCTTAACACCCCATGGCTCAAGACGATCGGATGGATACTGCTCACACAGTTCGTAACGAACTCGATGATAGCATCGACTGCGTTCTCGCGCGAGGGCCAGTCCCTTGCGATCACCAAGGTGCTTCCGATCAGCGGCAAGCAGGTGGTCCAGGCCAAGATAAGGTATGCCCTGCTGTACCAGCTTGTGGCATCGATACCGATCACCGCGCTGCTCGCATACCTTCTTAAGCTTCCTGCGCTGAACATGCTGGTAGGCATAGCGGTAGGCCAGGTGAGCGGCCTGTGGAGCATATTCGGAGGACTGCTGCTGGATCTTTCGAGGCCGTATCTGAACTGGACGGACCCGACGAGGGCGGTAAAGCAGAACCTGAACTCCGTGATACCGATGTTCGCCGGCTTCGGCCTGACGGTCGTGCAGGGCTACGCGGTTTATAAGATGATGGCGGCAGGATGGCAGGGTTGGCTGCCGGTCGGGGTAGTGGCCGGATTTAACCTTCTTCTTGCGGTGGTCTCGTTCACGGCCCTGATGGCGTTCGCCGACAAGGGCTACGACAGGATAGAGATCTAACATGCCGTCTAGGAGGATATACCTCTCCCTGGGTTCGAACATCGGAGACAGGGAAAGTAATTTGAGGAAGGCAGTCCGAAGCCTCGAGGAGAGGCTCGGGAAAGCATCAGGCCTGTCGTCGCTGTACGAGACGGAGCCCTGGGGCTACAAGAACCAGCCGTCGTTCCTCAACATGTGCGCCTGCTTCGACAGCAACATCGAACCTGAGGACCTGCTCGGCCTGATATCATCGATCGAGAGCGCCCTGGGCAGGCAGCGGACCTTCAGATGGGGGCCTAGGACGGTCGACATAGACATACTGATGATGGGCGACGTGTCCATTGATGGTGAGGCGCTAACGATACCGCACCCGCGCATGTGGGAAAGGGCCTTCGTCGTGGTGCCTCTTGCAGAGATAGCTCCGAACCTGAAGGCGCCCGACGGGATGTCGGCGGCGCTGAAGGCAGTGACGCTGGACCCGGACGGCAAGATAAAACCGATGGGCGGCATATGATAATAAGAGGAAGAAGGACAGGCCGGGTGCCCGTCCTTCTTCTTTTCATGGCCGGGCGCCTTAAAGCTTCCTGTAAGTTTCGGGAGTGCCGATGTCTATGAACGACCCATCCGGCACGAAGCCCATAACCGTCTTGTATCCAAGGATCCACCCTATTATCTTGCCCAGGGCGTCTTTTTGGTTTTTATGTTCGAGGTACTTATCTATCAGGGGCAGCGTATCCTTGTTGAAGATGTACGCGGCATAAGCAGCCATGTTCGATTTTGGAGCTTCGGGCTTCTCCTCGAACCCTATTATCCTGCCGGAGCAGTCCAACTCGGCCACACCCAGCCTCTTAAGGTATTCGATATCGTCCACCTTCTGGACGATCACGCTGTCCAGCCCGTTTTTCTCATGACTTTCTACGAAGCCGCAAAGGCTGAAAGAAAGGTGGCTGTCACCGGCGATTATCAGAAGGTCGTCGGCCATACCTATCTTTGATATGGCGAGGGCCATGTCGCCTATCGCGCCGAGGGCGTCCTCGGGCCTGGTGACTCCGTTGGAGATCACGCTCACTCCCTTGTTGGGATATCCGTCAAGCAACCGGACGTAATCCTCGTAGTGCGACTGATTTGAGATAATCGTTATCTGCTCGATCCCGGCCCCTGCGATGTTATCGATTATGTTCAGCACCAAAGGCCTGCCGTTAACCGGCAGCAGCGGCTTGGGCGTCGTCATCGTTATCGGCATCATCCTCTTGCCATAGCCTGCGCAAAGAATCAGCGCCTTCATCTAGCACCTCCGATGGTTTCCTGGAGGGGGCCCGTGCATGAAGCCTAGTGGCCTCCCTAAGTCAAGTATATTCCATCCGTAGGGAGCTTTTGCCTGCACAGGCGGATTAAGTTGGCGAAAAGGCGCAAAACGCTGCTTTACTTGCATTCCGGTCGGATCTTGCTTTAAAGGTCCATGCTTGGAATCCTGACGAGAATTAGTTCAATATATGAAGGAGTTCTTGGCAGATACGGGAAATCACGTTATGGGGGGTGGTCTTATGCGCATAGGTAGGACGGTTATCGCATCGTGCGCCTTAGTACTGCTTGCGCTCCTCGCCGGCTGCGGAAGCACATTCTTCTTCAGTTTCGAGCGGGAGCAGGCCCTTTTTAACGACGAGGTCATCTGGGACATATCCGGAGTAGGATCGTACGAGTTCCTCCCGTCCGGCATATCCCTGGACGACAAGGCCCTTCTATGCCCGTACGCCTTCGACGGCGATGTCACCATAAGGATGAAGCTGGAGCTGGGTTTCACAGGGGACGAGGTAGGCCAGTTCTTCCTGCTGGTCTCGAATGAGCCGGTGTGGAACCCTTCCGAATTCCACCTGCTCACGTTCGCGATCGCCGACCCTTCGGTGCAAGGATCAATGGTGGTCGAGAAAGGGGCCGGTTACGTAGAGCACAAGAAGTTCTCCGGCTTCGTCCCGGGAATCATAAAGGAAGGGGAGAATATCCTCGAGATGGTCAAGAAGAAGGACCACTACAAGTTCACGCTGAACGGCTCTTCTCTAGGTGAGTACGACGCGCAGCAATACTTCGCGTCATGGTTCTTCGTGCAGATAAAAGCTCAGCTTGGCCTGGCCACGGATGCAGGCAGTATGGTGATAGAGGAATTCAGGGTCACTTGCTTAGGCGAGATGCAGGAGCTGTAGCCGCGAGGCTGGCCGGATAGGGGCCCGAAGCCGGATGGCCGGGTACGGGGAAACTGCCGAAACGAAAGGACCGCCTACACCTCGACGGCGTCGGCGGTCCTTATGCATACAAGGGCTTCCTATCTTTCGACGAGCACCGCGATGCCCATGCCGCCGCCTATGCACAAGCTGGCGAGCCCCTTCTTGACCCCTCTCCTCTGCATCTCGTAGAGGAGCGTGATGATTATCCTGGCCCCGGAAGCGCCCACGGGATGTCCGAGCGCGATGGCGCCGCCGTTGACGTTGACTATAGAACGGTCGATCGGCCCGTGTTCTTTTTCCAGCCCTTTAAGCACGGCTATGGATTGGGCGGCGAAGGCCTCGTTCAGCTCTATGAGCCCTACGTCCGACAGCTTCCATCCGGCCCGCTTGAGCGCCGTCCTTATGGCGGGCACCGGGCCGTAGCCCATGACCTTAGGGTCCACCCCCGCCGTTCCGTACGAGACCAACCTGGCCAGCGGCTTAAGCCTGAGCCTCTTGGCATTCTCTGCGCTGGTGAGCACCAAAAAGGCAGCCCCGTCGTTTATGCCGGAAGCGTTCGCCGCCGTAACCATGCCGTCCTGCCTGAAGGCCGGCTTAAGCTTGGATATGGATTCTGCCGTGACGCCTTTCCTGGGGAACTCGTCGCCGTCCACCACCAATGGCTCGCCCTTCTTCTGAGCTATCGAAACGGCGGCGATCTCATCCTTGAACCTACCCGCTATCGTGGCCGCTTCGCATTTCCTCTGGCTGTCGGCGGCGAATTCGTCCATCTCCTGCCTTGTCAGGGACCATTCGTCCGCGAGGTTCTCCGCCGTCACACCCATGTGGTAGCCGTTGAACACATCCATCAGGGCGTCGTTGATCATCGAATCCACCAGCTGGGTGTCTCCCATTCTGGCCCCGTATCTTGTCGATGGCGCAAGGTACGGAGAGCGGCTCATGCTCTCGACTCCGCCCGCCAGCACCACCTCGGCATCCCCGAGCATTATGGCCTGGGCCCCGAGGACCACCGCCTTCATCCCTGAGCCGCAGAGCTTGTTTATCGCATAGGCCGGCTTCTCAACCGGTATGCCGGCCTTTATCGCGACTTGCCTTCCCACGCCCTGGCCCAGGCCCGCCTGCAGTATGCACCCGACTATGGTCTCATCCACCTGTTCGGGCCCAAGGCCCGCATGCTCCAGCGCGGCTTTCGCCGCCGCGGCACCAAGGTCCACCGCCGGGACGTCCTTGAAGACCCCTCCGAAAGATCCTATCGCGGTACGTTTCGCACCCACTATGACTACTTCACGCATCCGAACACCTCCGAAATCCCTTCAAGAAGGGGCGATTGGCATATCAGCTACAGGATGTTGAGTGCCCTGGCCCTGTCTTCCAGGTCCTTCCTATGATCGGCGTGGGCGATGGCTATGAGGGCCTTGGCCCTCTCCCGCACACTCCTGCCCCTTAGCGAGGCGATGCCGTTCTCGGTGACCACGAAATCCACGTTGGACCTGTGCAAGGTGACGGCGGAGCCCTCCGCCAGCATGGGGGTGATAGTGGATATTGTGCCGCTTTTGGCAGTGGAGTAGCAGGCTATGATGGATTTGCCGAGCCCGTCCAGGCCCTCTACGGAGCCCACGGCGGTGTCGGTCTGGCCTCCTGTGCCGGAATACTGGACTGGGCCGAGAGATTCCGACGCCACCTGCCCAGTCAGATCGACCGAAAGGCACGTGTTGATGGACACCATCTTCGTATTCTGCCTTACCACGCAAGGGTCGTTGACCCACCTGCCTCGGTGGAACTCGACGACCGGGTTGTCGTCGAGCCAGTCGTAGAGCCTCTTGGAGCCCATGCAGAACGTAGTCACGGCCCTGTCCTTCATGAAGCCCTTCTTGCTGTTGGTCACAACTCCCATGTCGTATAGGTCCATCATCGAATCGACGAACATCTCCGTGTGTATGCCGAGCTCCCGCTTGTCCTTCAGCGACTGGGCGACGGCGTTGGGGATGCCGCCTATACCCAGCTGTATTGTCGAACCGTCCTCGACCAGCTCGGCTATGTACGAGCCTATGACCAAGTCCACCTCCCCGGGCTGCGCCCCAGGCATCTCGGGGACGTCTTGGGTATTCTCGACGAATACGTCCACGTCCCGCACGTTCACCAGCGTGTCGCCGAAAGCCCTGGGCATCTTCTCGTTGACCTCGAGCATGACAAGGCCGGCGTTCTCCAGCACGTCCTTCTCGTAGGTCAGGCTCATGGCCAGATGGACGTTCCCGTGCCTGTCGGGGGGCGTGCAGGTGCCCATGAAGATATCGGGCTTCTTCGCGTACATGCGGTCGGTCGCGGCCCTATGGAGCATGTTGGGCACGTACGTGGCGGTGCCGTAGCCTTTCTTTATGACCTCCCTGATGCTGGCGGTATGGAACCATGAATTCAGCTCGAATATCCCCTTCATCTCGGGCTTCATGAAGAAATCATACGGTTTGAGGGTAAGGCACGAGAACACCTTCACGTTTTCCACGCCCGCCGCGCGCGTATGAAGGGCGCCCATCAGCCCTTGAGGTTCGCTCGCGCACATGGCGACGACGATGTCGTCATCCGACTTCACCATGGCCACGGCCTCGTCGATTGACCTGAGCCTTTTCTTGTATTCGTCCTTCCAGTCGATCATAGGAACACCTCCAAAGGATATCTTAAGGACCGCCCTCAGTACCTGAACAGGTTGGCGGCTACTGAAAGTCCTGAGCCTGACGCCATGAACGCGACCAGGTCGCCCCTTTTCACCCTTCCTTCGAGCACCGCGTGGTGGAAGGCCATGGGGATGCAGCCGGAGCCCGTGTAGGCGTACTTGTCCATCACCATCGTGGTCTTCTCCATCGGAAGGCCCAGCACGGACATTATGTCCACTATCAAGGACTTGTTGATCTGCGTGAAGATTATGTGGTCCAGCTGGTCAAGTCCGACGCCGGCCTTCTTCATCAGGTCTTCGACCACCACCGGCCAGAGCTTCAAGTTCCTGTCCGCCGGCAGCCTCTTCAGATTCTCCAGGCCCCACTTGCCCTCTGCGAGCAGCTCCAAGGTGGGCTGCCTCCTCGCCCCGCCGGTGTATACGCCGATGTAGTCCCACTGGGTGCCGTCCGTCACGAAGGCCGATTCGATATAGCCGGACCTGCCCGTCTCGTCCCTGCCAAGAACGAACGAGCCCGCCCCGTCGGCGAACACCATCAGGCCGAAGGCGTCCATGGGCCTTACGAAAGCGGGCATGTTGTACACGCCGGTTACGAGCGCATACCTTACCGAAGGGTCGGCCGCCATGATCCTGGATGCCGTGGCGAACGCGGACGCGAAGCTGGCGCACGAGGCCGCCATGTCGAAAGCCGACGCGAGCATCTGCTTCTTCTGTATCCTGCCCTGCAGCATTACGGCGGTCGACGGGGATATGTACTCGGGAGTGTCGGTGCCAACTATGAACAGGCCGATGTCATCTGCGTCCACGCCCGCCTCAGCGATGGCGGCAAGCGCCGCCTTCTCCGCGAAATCCAGCGTGCTCTCGTCGATGCCCCTGAGCTTCGCCATGTGCCTGGTCTTGTAGCCGAGCTTCTCCTCGGTCCTCACCGGATCGAACTCGATGCCCGCAATGCGCATCAGCTCCAGATTGTCGATGGGCTCCCCCGGAGCGTAGAGCCCCGTACCCAATATCCTTACCGGTAGCATGTCACACCTCCATGCGGCCGATGCCGCTTGCGTAATACCCTACGAGCCCTGCCATGCACTGCCTGATGTCCTTCTCCTCGCTGGAGAATGCGAGCTCCATGCCCAGGTAGTGGGCTATGCCGATGCAGAAGTTCGCGACCGTGCCCTTGTCAAGGCCCTCGGGGAGCCAGTCCATGCGCTTGAGATAGCCCCTCACGAAACCGTCGTAGTACTTCCTGGCAACATCCGGCACCACGTATTCACCCTGCCTTACGACCGAGTAGCAGAGGGGGTCGAAGGTGAGGTAGAGGCAGAACAAGTACAGCCCCGCCAGCTCCTCCTCGAGCCTGGTCTCGCACTTGGGCATGTTGATCCTTATGAACCTTCTCAGCTCGCTCGATATGAGCTTTATTATCTCGGCCAGGAACTGCTCCTTAGATTCGAAGTGGCTGTAGAAGGAGCCCACGGATATCCCGGCCTTCCTTGTTATGTCCGCTATGCCGACCGACGCAAAATCGCTCCCGCCGAAAAGCTCCTTGCCCGATTTGAGCAGTTTCGCCCTGGTGTCCTGCACTATATCCACCGCCGGTGGCAGCACCCTGTTGGGCAGGAATTCTGCCAGAGGTCTCATGGGGATGCCGGGGAAGGGGCCCTTCGTCAGTATGGAACAGAGAGTGTCGATATCCGCGGTATGTCCGTCGAAGGCGTGGCGTATATTGGCGAATCTGAGGCCGGACATCGTGAACTTGTACTCTGACTCCGAGACTTGCCTGCCTAGGACAGATTCCAGGTGGGCGGTGTATACATCGTGCAGCCTACGCTCGTACTCGAGCATCCTGTACTGGCCCTGCCTGAAGGCCCGGATGAGGTGCTTTCGCTGCACGGTGATGCGCAACAGGTCCCTTACGTAGTTCCTGAGCCTTTCTTCGAAGCCTTTGCCGTCAAGGGACGGTCCGCTTCCGACGACGTCTATGGTCCGTTCCATGATGTTAACGAGCAGCTCGTCCTTGTTCTTGTAGTAGTGGTACGCGATGCCGTTGGAGACCCCCGCGTTCCGGCATATGTCCGCGACGGACACTGTCGAATACCACCTTTGGGCGAAAAGCCTCTCCGCGACCGATATTATCTTTTCCCTCGCTTCGCCTCTGCGCATTCGGCACCTACCTATTTGAGAACCTATTCATCAATAAGTATATTACACTGAGACGCTGAATCCTGCTAAGCCCCGAAGACAAATATTTGGTAGAATCCCGCGGAAAATGTTTACGCGAAGAAGGATATTGCCAATCCGCGATGAATATCATTAAATAAAATTGAGAACATATTCAAGGCAAAACACGTGCAAGGAGTGTGCGACTTGGACATAGGTATGATGGGATACGGGCTCTATGTGCCCGAATCGCGCATGAACGCGGCGGAGATAGCCGCCAAGACCGGCATACCGGAGAACGTGATAGCGCTGAAGTTTGGCATCAAGGGCAAGCCGGTGCCCGGTCCGGACGATACGACTGCGAACATGGGGCTGAAGGCCGCAAGGAAGGCCGTGGAAGCGGCCGGGATCGACCCGGGGGAGATAGACGTCGTCCTCTGGTTCGGCGCCCAGCACAAGGACTATCCCTGCTGGCTCGCGAGCCTTAAGGTCGCTGACGCGCTGGGCGCGGTGAATGCATGGGGTTTCGACATGGAGGCCATGTGCGGCTCGTTCATGGCCGCCCTGGAAGTCGCAAGGGGCCTTATGATGGCGAGCGATACGAACAGGACGGTCTTGCTGGTGTCGGGCTACAGGAACGCTGACCTCATCGATCTGAGTGTGCCCGAGACCACGTTCATGGCCGATCTGGCGGCGGGCGGCGCCGCTGCCGTGCTCAGGCGCGGATACGGGAAGAACGTGCTCATGGGGACGGCCTTCAAGGGGGACGGGTCTTTCTCGGAGCTGTGCGTGGTGCCCGTGCTCGGATCGAAGAGATGGCCCCCAGAGCCGGGCGACGACCAGAAGGCGTACTTCGGCATTGACGATCCCGAGGAGTTCAAGAAGAAGCTGGGCGAAAAGACGATGCCGAACTTCTACTGGGTAGTCAGGGAGGCCCTCAGGCGCTCGGGCGGGCTTACCGAGAAGGATGTCGACTACCTCGCGATACTGCATTTCAAGAAGAGCGCCCACGACGCGGTGCTCACAGAGCTTGGGCTCGCCCCAGAGCAGACGACATACCTCGACGATTACGGCCACATGGGGCAGAACGACCAGCTGTTGTCGATCGACCTGGGCCTTAGGGCGGGGAAGATCAAGGATGGCGACATAATCAGCATGGTGGGGGCGGGGCTGGGCTTCGTATGGGCCTCGGCGGTCATGAGATGGGGAGGAAAGGCATAGGCTTTTGGGGATACTGGATGTTATTAAGCACGGAAGGGTGATCGGCATGAAGATGGCCGGAAGGGTCTGCGTCGTGACCGGCGGCGGACGGGGTATCGGAAAAGCGATCGTGGAGAAGTTCCTGGAGTACGGAGCGGAGTACGTCTACGCCGTGGACCTCAACCAGGATGCGCTCACAGAGCTCGAAGGGCGTTATGCGAACGTGAAGGGGGTAGTGCTCAGCGTGACCGACACCGCGGCGGTCAACGACTTTGCGGGGAAGGTCAAGGAGGAGAAGGGCAGGATCGACGTGCTCGTCAACAACGCTGGCGTCACCAAGGACGCGCTCATCCACAAGATGAGCGACGAGGACTGGCAGTTCGTCATCGACGTGAACTTGAAGGGGCCCTTCATCATGACAAGGGCGATAGGCCCGATGATGATGGAGCAGGGTAAAGGCACCATCGTGACGATATCTTCGGTGGTAGGGCTTGACGGCAACATCGGGCAGACTAACTACGCCGCCACCAAGGGCGGGGTCGTGTCGATGACGAAGACGTGGGCCAGGGAATTCTCGAGGAAGGGCGCGAATGTGCGCGCCAACGCCGTGGCCCCGGGGTACATAAACACGCCGATGATGGCCACGGTCCCGGACAAGGTGCTTGATCCCATCAAGGAGAAGACCTACTTCAAGAGGCTCGGGGAACCAAGCGAGATAGCCGAGGTGGTCGCGTTCTTGGCGAGCGACGAATCGAGCTACGTGACCGGACAGGTGATCAGAGCGTCCGGAGGACTGGTGATCTGACGGCGTCGGCGTGAAGGCCGGCGCGGTATCGGAAGGTAAGCATCGGAAGTCTGAGATTGAACATAGGAGGGGTAAAATGAAGAAGATCCTTATCATCGCCCTTGCCCTGGCGCTCCTGGCGGCAGGTACCGTCATGGCGGCGGAACCCGGAGTGACCGAGAAGGAAGTCCTCGTAGGCAGCTTCATAGCGCAGTCTGGCCCTTACGCCGCGATCGGCGTCCCTTATGCCAACGGCATCAAGGCCTATTTCAACTGGATCAACAAGAACGGCGGAGTCAACGGCCGCCAGATCAAGTTCGTCGTCGAGGACGACCAGATGAACGCGGCCAACACGACTGTCGCGGTCAAGAAGCTCGTCGAGCAGGACAAGGTGTTCGCACTCGTGGGCGGGCTGGGCACCCCCGGCGTCGTGGCGACCTACAAGTACCTTGAGACCAACAAGGTGCCCCACATCTACCAGGGCGCCGGCACCGGCATCATAGCTATACCGCCGAACAGGTACATCTTCCCCGTGCAGCCCAACTACACCACCGAGGGCGTGCTCATGGTGAAGTACCTGGCCGAGACGAAGAAGGCCAAGACCATAGCCGTCATCTACAGGAACCTCGACGACGGCAAGGAGATCGCCGCTTCCGTGAAGGCCGAGGCGGCCAAGCGCGGCCTTAAGGTCGTGGCGGACATCCCCATCGAGGCCACCGCTTCCGACATGTCGTCGCAGATCCTGCAGCTCACGGCAGCGGATCCGGACGCCGTCGTAATCGGCCTGTTCAACCCCCAGAGCGCCTCTTTCCTCAAGCAGGCCAGGGGTGATTTCAAGCTTACGAGGCCCACGTACTTGATGACGTATTCCAACGCCGACCTTACCGTGGCGGCCGGAGCTGCCGGCAACGCGGTCGGAGTAGAGGCGATGGCGTGGGTCAACGTCGACTTCACTAACTCGAACCTGCCGATATTCAAGGTATACCAGCAGACATTCCCGGGCCAGCTGCCCAACGCGTTCGGAGTGGCGGGGCTGACCGCCGCCGAGATCTTCGTGGAGGGCCTGAAGAGGGCCGGAAGGAACCTGACCAGGGAAGGTCTAGTGAAGGCGATGGAGTCATTCGACAAGTTCACCGGTATGGTGGCCGTGGACATCAGCTACGGCCCGTACGATCCCAACGACTGGACATGCAGGCTCGGCAAACAGTCGATGTACGTCTTGAGGTTCACCAAGGACAGCCTTGAGGTCGCGAGCGACTGGATTTACCTCAGATAGCATAACGGATACCAGGGCCGCGGGACCCCTTCGGGGGAGCCGCGGCCTACTTCCATGTAAGGAGCGCCCAGATGCTAGAGACTCGTAACGTAACCGTCCGTTTCGGCGGCCTGACCGCCGTAAAGGACATGTCCATGAAAGTAGCGCCGGGCACGATCCATTCGCTTATAGGCCCGAACGGCGCCGGCAAGACCACGCTCTTCAACGTTATCTCCCGGATAATCGAGCCTACTTCCGGTGATGTTCTCTTCCGCGGGGAGAGCCTGAACGGGCTCTCCTCCGAGAAGGTCGTCTACAGGGGCATAAGCAGGACGTTCCAGAACCTGCAGCTTTTCCGCAACACCACGGTGTACGAGAACGTGCTCTCCGGGCTCATCCATGAGTACAAGGGAGGGGAGATACCCTTCCTGCCGGGCGCGGGCAGGCGATTCATGGAAGGGACCCGCGACAGGGTGCTCGAGGTGGCGGAGATGATGGGCATAAAAGACAGGCTCAACTCGATGCCCCAGTCCCTGCCGTACGGCATTTTGAAGAGGGTCGAGCTGGCCAGGGCGCTCGTGTCGGCGCCGAAGCTGCTTCTTCTCGACGAGCCCGCGGCGGGGCTGAACAACGACGAGACCCGCGAGATGGACCAGGTCTTCAGGAGGGTGAAGGCCGCCGGCGTCACCATGCTTCTCGTGGAGCACGACATGAACATGGTCATGGAAGTGTCCGACATGATAACGGTCATGAACTTCGGAGAGAAAGTTGCGGAAGGCCCTCCGGCCGTTATAGCCTCCGACCCGAAGGTCATCGCGGTATACCTTGGGAAGTCGGACATGGGGGTGAGGAAGCGTGCTTAGGGCGGAAGGCTTCACCGTAAGCTACGGCCACGTAAGGGCGGTAAAGGGGATATCCTTCGAGGTCGGCAGGGGCGAGATAGTGGCGGTCATAGGGGCCAACGGCGCAGGCAAGTCCTCCACCGTGATGGGCCTTGCGGGAATCGTCGAATCGGGCGGGATGGTGGAGTTCGACGGGGAGGACATCTCCAGGGCGACGAACTACGCCAGGGTTTCGAAGGGGCTGGTGCTATGTCCGGAGGGCAGGCACATCTTCCCGGAGCTGACCGTGAACGAGAACTTGAAGATGGGCTCGTACAGGAGGGGCAGCTTCCTAAAAGGGCTCGGCCTCGTCCATGACCTGTTCCCGGTCCTCAAGGAGAGGAAAGACCAGGTGTCCGGCTACCTTTCGGGAGGGGAGCAGCAGATGCTGGCGATCGGAAGGGCGCTCATGGCCGATCCCAAGCTGCTGATGCTAGACGAGCCATCCTTGGGCCTTGCGCCGATACTCGTAGACCAAGTCTTCGAATCCCTCGAAAGGCTAAGGGAGGAACGCGGCCTTTCCATATTGCTAATAGAGCAGAACGCATTCAAGGCGCTTGGGATATCGCAGCGCGCGTACATCATGGAGACCGGCAGGATAGCGCTCGAAGGAAGATCCGAGGACCTTCTTGAGTCGGAGGACGTCAAGAAGGCATACCTCGGCATATAGGGGGTACGGCTATGAATTTGGGGATCAAGTTGATGCAAGCCGTCCTCTTCGGGCTCTCCAAGGGGTCGCTGTACGGACTCATGGGCCTGGGCATATCATTGATATTCCGCACCGTGGACGTGATGAACTTCGCCCACGGCAACTCGGGGATGTTCGCGACGTTCGTCGCGCTGTCAGTCTATCTTCTCACAGGCAACGTGGTGCTCATGCTCCTCGCCGGGGCTGCCGCCGGGCTGGTGCTGGGCGTGCTGATAGACAAGTTCCTGATGAAAAGGGTCAAGGGCCTGTCTCACAGTTCGATGCTGATAATCACGCTGGGGCTGCTGATGATAATAGAGGCGCTGGCCTTCGCCATATGGGGGACCGAGCCTCTGATATTCCCCAAGGTTGTGGACAGGGCCCCGCTTATAGTAAGGCTCAGCAAGGGTATGCTCATACTTCCCGCAAACGACCTGGCAGGCGCCTTGATAGCGCTGGGGGTTTCGGTGGCGCTGGCCTTCTTCTTCAAGTACACGAAGTTCGGCACGGCGGTAAGGGCAAAGGCGCAGGACGTCGTGGGCGCGCAGGCGGTCGGGGTGAACACGAAGAGCGTCGACGCGGCGGCCTGGGGGATAGGGATCGCCCTGTCGGCGCTTGTGGGTATGCTGATCGCCTACAAGTCGTCGGTCACGCCGTCGATGATGGTGGAGATGCAGATATATGGGCTTACGGCGGCGGTGCTCGGAGGGTTCTCCAGCCTCTTCGGCGCCATAGTCGGAGGCCTGATGCTCGGCCTCATCCAGGAGACGGTCGTGACCTTGATGTCCGCCGGCTTCACCGCTCTTAACATAACGTCGTCCAATCCGGTGGACTACCAGTTCTCGATAATACTGATCATAATCATCGTCATGCTGGCGGTGAAGCCCGACGGGCTCTTCGCCTCCAGGTTCAAGGGGAAGGTGTGAACCCGGATGAAGAAGAGCTTGTTGAGGTACATATCGATTGCGATTACAGTCGGGGTCGGGCTGGGGCTCGTTTTCCATTCGCAGACCTACATACTGGCCATATTCTCGCGCCTGCTCATATTCGCGATCGCCGCGACGGGCCTTAACATACTTACCGGGATGGCCGGACAGGTCTCGATAGGGCATGCCGCTTTCATGGCGCTGGGGGCCTATACTACGGCGTTCCTATCGCAGAGGTACGGGCTGCCGTTCGCGGTGAACCTCCTGCCGGTCGTGCTGGTTACGGCGCTTTTTGGCTACATAATCGGCCTGCCGGCGCTCCGTATGAAGGGATTCTACCTCGCGATCGCGACCATGGCCTTCGGTGTCGTCATCGAACAGCTCATAGCCGGCCAGGCCTGGCTGGGAGCCCATACGGGCATCAGGGAGATAGCGCCCTTCTTCAAGGCGGAGATACTTAACTACGCCGTCAACCTGGGCTTCTTCCTGCTACTTTCGGTGGGGGCGTTCTCGCTGATAGATTCTCCCATGGGTACTAAGTACAGGATGGTGAGGGATTCTGAGATAGCCGCCAGGGCCTACGGCGTCGACGTCTCGAAAGTCAAACTACACGCCTTCATGATAAGCGCGGTCTACGGGGGCATCGCCGGTGCGCTGTACGCCCACACGGTCGGTTTCATCATACCTTCCAGCTTCGGGCTCTCGATATCCGTGAACCTGCTGGCAGCGATCATGATAGGCGGCCTCGGCTTCGTGCAGGGCTCTTTGTATGGAGCAGTCCTGATCTTCGGGCTTCCGTACTTCATGTCAAGGGGTTTCGGCCAATGGCTCACGCTGATAATCGGCGTGATGCTGATAGTGTTCGTGATGTTCTTCCCCAAGGGAGTGTCCTACGGGCTCATGATGCTGTGGCACAGATGGGCGCAAAGGCCGGTCATATGGGCGAGGAGGAGGTTTATCGGCGGCATGAGGAAGGATTCCAAGTTCGTGGAGGTAAAAGGCAAGAAGATACATTATCTGGAACATGGCGGGGGAAGCCCCGTCCTGATGATCCACGGGAATACCGGATCGTCCGATTGGTACGAGGACGTGATGGACATCGAGGGGATGAGGTGCATAGCCCCGGACCTTCCAAACTGCGGCCTGTCTGACAGGATCGACACGGGCGACATGGACGTATACGCCGACTACATGCTCGGCTTCATGGATTCGCTCAGGATAGGGGAGGCCGTCGTGGTCGCGCATTCCCTGGGCGGCGCCGTCGCTGTCTCGATGGGCTGCCGGCACCCAGAAAGGGTAAGTAAGATGCTGCTCATTGACCCTTGCCCCGTGAAGGGGCTGATCACCCCTGAAGAGCACTACCCCGTGATCGAGCTGTACAAGACGTCCAGGGACATGATGAAAGCGGCGCTGGGCGCCATGACGCCCTCCATGAAGGACGACGCGAAGCTCAACAGGCTGGCGGACGGCGCCTTCAGGATGAACCAGGCGAGCTTCACCGAGCATCCCAGGGCGTTGGCGAGGTTCGACTATACGGGTAGATGCAAGGGCTTCAAGGGCAAGGTGCTGATAGTGGTGGGCAAGAAGGACACGCTGATAACGGAGGGGATGGCCAAAGAATCCGCCGCCGAGTTCACTAACGCGGAAGTAAGGGTGATGGAAGGGATCGGCCACTCTCTCATGGTGGAGGACCCGGTGAAGTTCGTAGGACTGGTGAAAGAACTGGCGGGCTGACGGGCCTTATAGTCCACTGAACGGATGGCCTCCTTAATTCAAGGAGGCCATCCGTCTATTTCCCATGAAAGCTGCGCAGCAGTTAGTACTCTACCTTTATGCTGGTTATGTAGGCCTTGCCGCCGTAAGATGACGAGAGCATCCATGGATAGAGCTCCTCGGGGAAACAGTACACCGCATCGAAGCTGGCTATCAGCGCGCCGTTCAGCGTGGCGCTGTAATTGTCGCCCTTTCTAACGATCTTTATCGTGTTCGTACCTTTCTTGTTATAGCTTGGCTGATTGCCCGAGACAAGCCTGATGTCAGTATCCGTCCCCTCAGCCATGTAGACGTTGTCCGAGGCGTCGTCGCCCAGTTTCAGGCAATATACCCCGACGAAGTCCTCGGGGAGTAAGCTTGAAGCCGAAAATAGGCCCAGCTTGACGTCCACGGTGTTGGAGGAATCCGTCTCGAGGTTGAACTTGACCGTCATCGTCAAGTCGCCCATGTAGTAATATGGGCCGGAGAAAGCATAACCGTCCAGCTCGAGGCCCAAAATGCTCCTGTCCCAATAGAACGGCGGGCATATCATCAGCTTCGAGAAAGCATCAACGTCGGTCTCCTTCTTAAAATCGAAGGACCACGAGTCACCACCACAGCCTGCCAAGCTTGCCATCAGCACTATCGCGGCGATGGCACACAACATCTTATACCGCCTCATGTATGCACCTCCAAAGCGTCAATTGAACCCTACTCCCTGCCAGTGGCAAAATCCTCCAAGATTCTGCATTTGTTCTGAAAAATGAACTTTGACGCGCTAAGGACCGTGGAGACGTTGCGTATGACTGTCAGGTCCTGCTATGAGATAATCATGAATAGTCGGCAGCACTTATGCCGCGGACGGCATCCATGGTAGGCCGTGAAACCACTTAAAAGGCCTTTGCGTTAGTATCAATGTACCGATTAGCATTTCTTCGAAAGGTTGTGAATCCTTTGTCCAAGAAATTGATGATATCTTGCGCCGCTGCGATGATATTGGCGATATCGCTCTCGACAGCATCGATGGCCGCCGTGCCCGCCCTTCCAGAGGGCGCCCTTTTCATCTACGGAGGGTACGCTGACGTCACGGGGGACGGCGCTGTAGACGAGGTCTACCTGATCGCAAGAAGAGCCCAGGCGGACTCGGATTTCATGTCCGAGCACGGCCTGCTCGTGATAGAAGGCAAGGAAGGCAAGCAGCTGCTCAACTGGCTGGGGCCCGAAAGCGCCGCTTATCCGGGCACATTGGCGTTCGGTAAGCTCGATCCGGGCAATTCCTTCGACGTCCTCGTAAACCTGCCATCCGGTGGCTCCGGAGGGATCACGACGGCGATGCCAGTATCGATGGAGGGCGGCACTCTTAGGATAATGGCCGACCTGTATGCGCTAAACGACGGTCCGGCAGTGGACATGCTGGTGAACGACGGATACAAGATGGTCGCTAAGTACGAAGGGATAGACTTCACGATAGACCTGCTAAAAGGCGCCGCCAAGGACGATGCGGGCACATACAGCGGCATCTTCGACGAGAGCGGAAGGAAAGTGGGGACTCTCAAGCCGGTCATGGATCCGGTCGGCGCTACCGAAATGGCGGACGTCAACAACGACGGCATCAGCGAGCTGGTCACATACAGGAGCGTATGGGCGGTTTACCACGCCAATACGGTGGCCATCGCAAGGACTGTATGGGGCTGGGAGCAGGATGCCATAAAGCCGAGGTTCGTCTCCGTAAAACCACTTTTTTCTCCTCAGGACTATGCCAGTTACCTGTCCTCCATAAAATCCACCGACCCTGCCGAAGCTCTCAAGCTGGCGATCGACAAATATACGGCAGCGTTCTCGGCAGCGCCTCCTTACTGGAGGTATGAGGCGTTCCTCGTCTACAGGGATTATGCTTCTGCAGTGGCACAGAAGATAAGCGAGACTCTCCCTTCAACGGGCGCTGCGGACCAGGCGACGATGCAGAAGGTTTACCAGCTTGCGGATAGGCTGGCTCCTGTCGGGCTCGGCATATTCTACGTAGGAGAAGGAGAGCTGCAAGCGATGCCGGACCCTAAGTTCCAGCTCAAGAACCTGGAGAAGTACCTGCAGAGGGACGCCGTAGAGTTCCTGTTGCTGGAGGAAGTGGAAGTCTACGATATCTGGGCGATGGACGCTGCCTTGAACATACAGCTAGAAGAAGTAGGCAACAGGCTACATGACTGGGAGTATTTCCTCCAAAGCTTCCCTGGCTCTGCGTTCGAGCAGTACGCCATGCAGCAGTATGTGGCGAAGCTGGCTGCGTTTATACTGGGCATCGACAACACCCCGAACTTCAGCTACAGCGACGGGACGCTGAATCCGGGCGTCATGGCGTCGTTGGAAAAATACGTAAGGGAATACGGCAACATGCCTTCTGCAAAAACAGTGGCCGAAGCGATAGGGATAATGAAGGAAGGCAACGGAAAGCTTAACCAGGGGCTGATAGACAGGATAATAGCATTGATACCCAAGCCTACCACCCAGGAAGAGAATACCGAGAAATAGTGCCATACAAGACAGGTCGCATCCGTGTTCGCGATGTGACCGCCCGTGCTAATTAGAAGATGGATAAAAGAAGACGCTCCGCGAAAGAGCGTCTTCTTTGCGTCCTGGACTGTAATGCCTTCTATTTCACTATGGAGATCCTTCCTTCCACCTTCGGTGCAATCTCCTGGCCCTTGATGTACTTTATTGCCACGTCGCGCAGCATCTCACCCGACATGTAGAGCACCTTGGCGTCCTTGAACATCGTATAGCCGTCTCCGCCGGCCGCCGTGAAGTCGTTCGTCGCCACGCTATAGAACCTGAAGGGATCTATGGTGAGGCCGTTCACCTTGACCTCGGATACGCGGCTGCCTGCCGGCTTGGCGGGATCGAACTTGAATGTAAGGCCGCTGATCTGCAAGAAACCTCCGAGCTGGTTCGGATAGGAGCCTACGGAGAGTTCCAATGCCTTCACGATGGCATCTCCGCGCAGCTCGATTACTACCAGGCTGTTGTCGAAGGGCAGGACCGAAATTACGCCGCCGACCGTGATGTCCCCCGCTTTGAGGGAGGCTCTGATGCCTCCGCCGTTCGTAAGGGCGATGTCGGCCTTGGTCGCGCTCTTCATGATGTCGGTCACCAGGTTGCCCATGTTGGTCTCCTTGGTGCGGACGTTGGCGCGCTCCCCGTCAAGATCGACGAGAGCCTTGCCTATCACCACGTTCATCTCCTTGGATAGCGCGTCGCCATATACCTTTATGCGAGCGCCGACCCTGCTGGAAAGGCGTGCGTTCGGGATCTTCTCGTCGAGCCTTACGAGCTTGCCTTCGAATGCAGCCACCGCGTTGTTCTTGACGGTGACTTCCAGGGTCCCGGCATAGGCAGCCCATTCGCCGGCCGACACTATGATCGTGGGTCCTACCTTGACCGGCTTTTCTAGCACAGTATGGGAGTGGCCCCCCACGATGATGTCTATCCCAGGTATCGCCTTCGCCAGCTTGAGATCCTCGTCATATCCCAGGTGGGATAGGCATACGATGATATCAGCGCTCTGTTCCAGCTCGGCCACGACCGTCATCGCCGAATCTATCGGGTCGAGGAACTTGAGGCCTACCACGTTGTTCGGGTGAGTGACTATCGGGGTGTCGACTGGTGACAGTCCGAACATGCCGACCTTGATGCCGTTTATGGTGACTACGGTGTACGGAACTGCGAAATAGCTTCCGTCCTCATAGACTATGTTGGCGGCAAGGAACGGGAAGCCCGCAATGGAAGCAAGGTTGAGAAGTTGCTTCTGGCCGTAGTTGAACTCGTGGTTGCCTATTGAGGTGGCCGCGAACTTCATATCACGCATTACCTCTGCCATGGGGACTCCGTTGAAAAGGTTGACGATGTTGGTGCCGTGCACCATGTCGCCCGAGGCTAGCAGAAGCACGTCCTTGCCCTCGTCCCTCAGCCCGTCGACATAGGAGAAGAGCCTCCCCATGCCTCCGATGGCCACTTTCTCGTTGGTTGGGATCCAAGGTTCCAGCCTGCCGTGCACGTCGTTCACGTGCACTATCGTGAATTTACCGTCGGCCGCGGATGCCATGAAGGCTGCGGAAAGTACGATTAGCAGCGATATAAGGACTACCAAAATTCTCCTGTTTCGCATCGGTCATCCTCCTCATATAGATTTCGTTCGCTGATACACTTTGATTATACTGCAAGTGAATGCAGGTGCTGAATAGCGAAGGGGGCGTTTTGCGATACTCGGCCTACGATTCGGAACGGCATGGCCCAGCGGGTTCCGTTTGAGCGGCGCAGTCAGCGTTTACGACGCGGACATCCATTCAGTGCGGTTCAGGTTCTCAAGGTGAAGTGAAATAATCAATTAATGAGAACTCATTGCCTTATGTAGTGCGCATATACAAATATCTGGCATTTAACGATAACAGAAAATGTAAAAACAATTCACTTCGTAACATATTCAAAAAGGAGTTCACGGCGGAATATCGAAACCTTCGTTATACTTCCCACCTTCAAGTAGGAAAGGAGTGCAGGCATTTGAGTCCGAGAAGAGTATCGGTTTTATTACTTACGGCGGTCCTCCTGCTGTCGGCGGCCATGGCTTCGGCTTCGCTTCCGAAGGTGAACCCCGACGAGGTGCGCTCCAAGCTCGAAAGGCTAGGGCGCCCCAAGAAGATCGAGATCGACATGGACAAGCTATCTCTAAACGAGCAGATCAACTACACGGGCCCGAAGGCTATGAAGCCCGGTAGTGTGATAGTAAGGCTTGATACGGGCGCGAAGGCGACGGCAGCGGACGCCGCGCTAGAAGAGGCGCTTTTCAAGCTGGGCGGATCAATAGACGGTAAGCTTGAGATGAAGGACAGGTCCGAAGGGGCCAAAGCGGCTGCTGCTGCGCCGCTGCGGTTCGCCTTCCTGAAATTCGCAGAAGACGCAGATGTCGAGGCATTGGCGGCAGAGCTGGGCAAAGTGCCCGGGGTGGTCTACGCGGAGCCCAACTACATGCTCTATCCCGATGCTACGACGCCTCCTACGGACACTTATTTCGCCAACGGTTGGCAGTACTACCTATACAACGACGGCAGACCCTACATATACATAACCTCATACGCGGGAACCCCTGGATCCGATATAAAGGCGATGCCGGCGTGGGAATTCGCAAACTCCGACTTCGGGCTTGATTCGTCGAGCGTGGTGATCGGAGTGATCGACCAGGGCGTGTGCTTCTGGATACCCGAGCTTACACCCAACATGTGGATCAATGAGGCCGAGTTTTTCGGCACCGAGGGCGTGGACGATGACGGGAACGGCTACATGGACGACGTCTATGGATACGATTTCTACCACAACCTCGGCATCAACGATTATGACAGTGGCTACTTCCCCTGGATGGAAGACCCACATGGCACGCACGTGGCCGGTACGATATCATCGGACTGGGACGGCTACGGTGTAGCCGGGGCGTCCAGGAACGCGAAGATAATGAGCCTTAAGTTCCTCGGACCCGAAGGCGGCTATACCGAAGATGCCATGAGGGCCCTCGAGTACGCCGCGATGATGGGAGCCGACCTTACTTCCAACAGCTGGGGCGGCGGAGAACCGAGCATGGCGCTGGCCGATGCGATCAAAGCGGCCGGCATCCTGTTCGTCACGTCCGCAGGCAACGACGGCAACAACAATGACTTCTTCGGGCACTACCCATCGTCGTACGCGAACCCGGATTCTCCGATGTACTGCGAGAACGTAATCTCGGTCACAGCTACGGACGCGAACGACAACCTGTCGGCATACTCTTGCTACGGAGAGAAGTCGGTCAACATAGCCGCTCCGGGCACCTGGATACTCGCCCCTATACCCATGGTGGGCTCAGGAGGCACGCTCGATTACGCATACTCTTGGTATACGGGCACTTCCATGGCGACCCCGCAGGTGAGCGCAGTCGCGGCGATGCTTATAGCACAGGACAGGGCGCACACGGGCTACTCCCTGCCACAATATGACGATCCTGATCCGTACGGCGACTGGGATACGGTGAAGGAGATAATACTGAACAGCGCCGAAAGGAAAGCACAGCTCAACGGCCTGGTAAGCACGGGCGGCAGGCTCAACATGTACAACGCGTTGACCTGGCAGAGGCTGCCGAGCGTGGCGTCCATAAGCGCAACACCGACGTTTAGCAGCGTCGCGCCGGTGGACATCGAAGTGAGCGTGAACATAGAGGACGCAGCCTATGCAGCGGAGATCGGGGCGATAGAGCACAGATGGTTCCTCACCACCTACGATGCCTGGTGGCAGCCGCAGGAGACGGGCATAACCGCCACCGGGCAGACGGCCACCTTGACGGTGCCCGAGGGAGGTTACGGCAACTACCAGGTAAGGTACGAGATGTACGATACTGACAACGACGTGGTCGTGACGACATCGTACAAGCATGTGCTGGTAGCCGAGCCGGAATCGGTGCTCCTGGTGCTGGACGACCAATGGTACGGATACGAGGATATGTCCTGGCTGGACGAGATACCTTTCATCGCGTTCAGCATACCGTACCATTACGCATTCCCGCCTATGGACATACCCAGCACCGTCCCCAACATCGTCTTCTGGACGACCTCCTACACCACCTCGGGCGTAATCAACGAGGACGACGCAAGGTGGATAATCGACTACTTGAAGTACGGAGGCGGAAAGTTATTCTTGGCGAGCTACGAGATGCTGAACATGCTCGACGGATATTACGGCGAGTCCGCAATGTCGACGGCTACGGCGGCGGAGCTGCTCGAGACGCTTAAGATCGACGGCTATGTCACTGACCATACCTACAAGATGACCGGGGATCTGCAGCTGTACGAGCCGATGCTCAACGTCGAAGGCGATACGATAGCATGGGCCAACGAGCTGACGCTCGACCTTGAGTACGAAGTCTGGTATCCGTCCATTTTGGACTTCGGCGACGTGGTCACGGATTTCGGCCCGGGGGCGTATCCGATACTGCTGTCGATCTTCGGAGGGGCGATAGACGATCCTACAAGGGCCGCATACGGCCTGAGCTATGCCGGTGACGACTACAGGCTGGTGCTGCTCACCGCCCCGCTGGAGGCGATGCAGGGCCAGGACTACTACGATTGGTGGTTCGAGGAAGCGGAATCCAACGGCGATATGTATAACTTCTGGTATTTCATGGGCTACAGCTGGCTCTTCCTGAACGGCGAAGGCCCGGACAGACTGGTCGCATGGCTGGATAACCCCAAGACCGGAGGAACGTACTCGGCCATCGACTTCGCGTGGGGCATCCAGGATGTACCGGAGACGAGCCACGGCGCCAGCATATGGTACAGGATTAACGAATCCTCGCCGTGGGAGCCGGTGACGATGTACACCCCCGCAGACGGCCTTGAATATCCTTGGATGTCGCCTCCTACGACCGCTGGCTCGCAGTACCAGGTGATGCTGCAAGTCTACGACGAATGGGAACCCTACAGGGTGGCGTACGACTTCGAAGGGCCGCTGGCCTTCTGGCCGATCTCCTCGGCGGAAGGGGCGAGGGCCGGCGTTGACAGGGAGAACGGGCTCGTGAACTTCTACATCAACGCGAACAAGCCTGGCATGCTGTACGTGTACGACCTGTCCGGAACGCAGATCTTCTCCCACGAGGTGGAACAGGGGATAAGCACGGTAGTCTGGGATATGATGTACAAGGGCATGAGGGTGGCCCGCGGGCTATATGCCTTCCGCATAATCTATGAGGACGGCTCAGCATCCAGGGTCGGCCGAGTGTTGATCAACTTCTAACGAGGGAGGTGCGAGAAGCAAATGAGGAAAAAGGCGACGATAATGGCTGCCATGGCCCTGGTCATGGCCGTGGCTCTGGCGGGTTCTAGCATTGCCGCCGAGTATTGGGGCACCCTGCCCTCCCTTAAGCTGGGATACTCGGTCAGGTCGGAAGGCATGGGTGGGGCGGGCCTGGCCCTGGATGGGGACCTCAGTTTGGCTGGCCTCAATCCCGCGGCGCTGCCGACGACAAAAGGACTGGGACTTTATACCAACTACACTTCGGTGTATGCCACTAACGGCAAGTTCAGCCTCGTCTTCGGATGCAAGTACTTCGGCATCGCGCTGGACGTGCTCGGCGCGACCGACATAGAGATCACCGACGAATATGGAGCGATCATAGGCGTAGGGGACTACTATGAGGGCAACGTGGCCCTCATAGGCGGATACAGCTTCAAGCTTGGTAGCATGGGCTTCGTTTCCGTCGGGGCGTCGCTTAAGGGCCTGGGGCAGTTCATGCCCGAAAGCGACGGTTACGGTTTCGCGCTCGATGTGGGCGCGATAGGAAGGTACGACATCGGCAAGGTCGGCCTCAGCGCGGCATTCGTCCTGAGGAACGCACCCGGCATCATATGGTATCCGACCAGCGGTCCGTTGCCGGAAGCAGGGACTAAGGCCGCCGAGATGAGCTTCCTTGACATCGCGTACGCCGGAGGCATAGCGGCCCACTTCTTCGACGAGAAGCTGCTGGTTGCGCTGGACGTCGATTCGGCAAGGGGCCTTTCGGCGGGCATCGAAGGCAAGGTATCGGTCCTTAGCCTAAGGACCGGCGTCAACTGGTGGATGGACAGGCCGCTTTCGTTCTCGCTGGGCGCGGGGCTGGACCTGTTCAAAGGAGCAAGGCTGGACTACTCCTGGACCTACCTGGTCCACATGCCAGACAGGCACAGGGTGGGGCTGCTGATTAGGTTCTGACAGAATCTGCATGGTGCGACCTGGCGGCGCGGGCGATTTCATCGCCCGCGCCTTACTTATATCCCCCTCGCAAATAAAGATTTAGGTGGCATGAAGGAACGACTATGGCTCCATAGAAGTTTATAATGGTTAGTGAATGAAACCGACGGAGGGATCAACTTGAAGAAAAGACTGATAGCTGCACTCGTATTATCGCTAATCCTCATGACACCCGCAATGGCCTCGGCGACTGACGTGATCTTCGGTCTGTCCTACAGGCTGGCCAAACCGGCGGACGAGGTGGCCGACGTGGGAAGCGACTTCAAGGCCAACCTGGGACTGAAGCTGGACATATCCAAGATATTCGAGACCCACCTCGCCTTGAAGCTAGGGATGGTAAGGGAGGACATGTACGATCCGGCATCTGCGATGAAATTCGGCGTGGCAGGTGAGCTCGACGCCGTGTTCTCGCTGCTCAACTGGCAGATAAGCGAGGACTACCTGCTGAAGCTGGGACCCATCGCGGGGCTGACCTTCGCCAACGGTCCAGCCTACGTGCCGGACGGAAACCTGGACCTGCTGCTTGGGGCCTTCGCGCGCTTCGATTTCCTCGAGAGCTTCAGGCTGGACACGAAGCTGGGATACGGTTTCATGAGCAAGGGCCTGATAGCCGCGTTCGGCATGGAATATGATTTCAACCCCAACTGGTTCATAAGGGCCGACTTCGAGTACATGAGGAGAAACGGCTTCATAAGCATATCCGGAGGATACAGGTTCTAGCGGACGGCAACGCCTCTGTGCGTGGCTGCCTCGCGAGCAAACTCGACGCAGAAGGCGAAGACCGCCTTCTGCCGTCGCATAATCCCTAGCAGCGATAAAGGACCCTGCCGCTCATCGGGTCGCTTCGAGGGCGAAGACCAGGCAATCGACCGGAAACAGGACAAGACTGCGAGTTCCCATCATCCATAAAAGGACGTTTGGAGGTTTTGTCATGCGCAGAAGGGATGCTTATGCCGAGCCTTTCAGGATCAAGAGCGTTGAGCCGATCAAGATGACGAGCCGCGAACACAGGCGGAAGATGATAGAAGAGGCAGGGTATAACCTGTTCAACCTTGCTTCGGACGATGTCTATATAGACCTTCTGACGGATTCTGGCACCGGAGCCATGAGCGACGCCCAATGGGCCGCCATGATGACAGGGGACGAGGCCTATGCCGGCAGCAGGAGCTACATGGCCCTCAAGGAAGCGGTCAAGGATACGTTCGGATATGATTTCATGCTGCCTGTGCACCAGGGCAGGGGCGCCGAGAAGGTGCTCATGGCCATGATGGTGAAACCGGGGGATACGATACCGGGCAACATGCACTTCGACACTACGATAGGCCACATACTCCTAAGGGGCGGCAACCCCCTGGACCTCGTGGCTGAAAAGGGATACGAGATATCGAGCGACGAGCCGTTCAAGGGGGACATAGACCTCGCAAGGCTCGAGGAGACCCTGTCGGATGAGAACCTGAGCATCCCTTTCGTGATCATGACGATAACCTGCAACTCGAACGGCGGCCAGCCCGTCTCCATGAAAAACATGAAGATGGCTTCGGATATCTGCAAGAAGCACAAGAAACCCATGTTCTTCGATTGCGCAAGGTTCGCGGAGAACTCCTGCTTCATCAAGATGAGGGAGGAAGGCTATGCCGACAAATCCATCAAGGAGATCGCCAGGGAGACCTTCGCCTTGGGCGACGGCTGCCTGATGAGCTCCAAGAAGGACGGCCTCGTCAACATCGGGGGACTGCTGTGCTTCAAGGATGAGCGGATGTACAGGAAGGCCTGGGAGTACGAGATACCTTTCGAGGGCTTCATCACATACGGCGGCATGGCGGGAAGGGACATGGCGGCGTTGGCGCAGGGCCTAAGGGAGGTGGTCGAGTACGGCTATCTCGAGGATAGGTTGGGGCAGGTCGCATACCTGGCGGACCTCCTACTAGAAAGGGGCGTTCCGGTCATCACCCCGGCGGGCGGGCACGGGGTCTTCATCGACGCAAAGGAATACCTGCCGCACGTACCCCAGCTCGAGTATCCCGCGCAGGCCTTGGGGGTGGAGCTGTATGCCGAGGCCGGTGTAAGAGGCGTGGAGCTGGGCTCCTGCGCGTTCGGCCACAAGGATCCGGCTACCGGGGAGGAAGTGCCGCATAAACTGGAGCTTCTACGGCTCGCCATACCGCGGCGCACGTATACCGACAGGCACATGATGGTCGTAGCAAGGGCGTTCGAGGAGATATCGAAGAGGAAGGCCGGTATAGGAGGCCTGAGGATCGTATGGCAGGCCGAGGTTCTGAGGCATTTCACGGCCAGGTTCGAGCCCGTTGGGTAGATATTTCCAGCGGTGGGGCGCCAAATGCAGGAAAACGGCCCTCAGCATAGAACTTTTTAATGATACTAAGTCAAATCGGAATGGAAGGCAGGCGGATCATATGAGGAAAGTATTGCTTATTGCGACGGTTCTGTTGCTTGCGATAGGCCTTACCGGATGCACGATTAATATCCTGCCGGCTGCGACGCTTCAAGGGACTATCCAGTTAGAGGGCGGGGCGCCTGCTTCGAACGCGAAGGTGACCCTTACGCCGGCTTCTGCCGCGGGCACTTCATGGATGGGATATGCAGACGCGGCCGGTGCTTGGACTACGGGAAGGACGATAAGGCCGGAGGCGTATACTATCAAGTTCGAGCATCCTATGGCGGACTCGCCGGTGACGATAACCTACGATGTGCTGACACCGTACAAGACATACATCGTGCCGCTACAGACGTTGCCCTACACGCCTTCGGAAGGCGAGGGGAGCAAGGTCTCGGGAACTACGGTATGGGACCATGATGGCAATCCCGCCACTGCGATGGTACCGTTGATGGGAGTACTCATCACGCTCGACGGGCCCTCTTCGAGGACCGCTTATACCGATGCGACGGGCTCTTTCGAAGTCCTGGGCCTGCTGCCCGGGACGTATGACATATACGGAGAGAAAGACGGCTACGCGGCGGCCTCCTACATGGACGTCGCAGTTGCCGGTTCCGAGGTCTCGATGCCGCCGCTCGTGCTCGTCCAGGACAAGGTCGACGTCGGGGGCTATGTGTATGAAGACGACGGCGTGACGCCCATCGTGGGCGCGGCGATCACCCTGACGCCGGCATACGGGGCATACGCCACTCTACATGCCACTACGGACGCCTTGGGGTTCTGGTCCAAGGACGACATCAAGGCAGGATGGTACAAAGTGAAGGCCGAGAAGACCGGCTATGTGACGGAGACCGTGGACCTGGACGCCATGGATTCCACGATAACAACCCGCATAACAGCGGACGTCCTGCTGCCGGCGGTCGTGGCTCCGGGGGCTGCCGGCGCCGAGGGAATGGTAATCTGGGACCATGACGGTGACCCTCTGACCGATTTTGTGGGCCTGAACAACGTTAAGGTCAGCTTCATCCCCGATGGGGGCACACTGCCTATAATGATAGCCTATACGGACACGACCGGCGCCTGGTCGGTGACCGGCCTGCCCATGGGCCTGTACACGCTGACCCTGGATAAGACGGGATTCATGACCCAGGAGATATCGCTTAACGTAACTGCCGCGATGACCTACACGGTGGACACCGTGATCCTGGTGCCCGGCGCGACCACGGAGCCGGTATCAGTGACGGGCAAGGTGTTCGACCCCGCGGATACTCCCGTCGTAAGCTGCATGGTTATATTCGAGCCCATGTTCGACTGGGGTTATACGAGGGTCACGTACACCAACGAGGAGGGCAAGTTCACGATACCCAGCATGATAGCGGGGTACTACACCGTGACGCTCTCCAAATCGACGGCTTACGTAGATACCTATTATGACGTCGACCTTACGGTCGGCGGAGAATCCTACGACCTTGGCGTACTGACCATCCAGACGCCGTAGGCCCATCGACGAGTGCCGAAGCCGGCGGGTCATCCCGCCGGCTTCTTCATGAGGAAGGCAAGCCCTGACAACCGGTGCCCGGGACACCTATGAGCACGCATGAGCTATTACGGGCCGCCCGTATACCTTATAATCTCCTTAGCGATGAAGATTGGAGGCGACACGATTGCACCTTGCGACGATTGACAAGCTGTGTTCCGGATGCAAGGCGTGCCAGCTGGCATGCTCGATGACGAGGCGCAAAGAGGTGAATCCCAAAAGGTCGTTCATAAGGCCGGAAGGAAGGTTCCCGGCACCCGGGGACTATATTATAAAGTACTGCACGCAGTGCGGCGAGTGCGCGAACGTCTGTCCCACCGGGGCGATCTCCAAGAAAGGCGACATATATGACATAGACGAGGACCTGTGCATACAGTGCGGCGCCTGCGTGGCGGCATGCCCTTTTAGCGTAATGCTCCTTCTCGACGGAGAGAAGGCCAAGAAGTGCAACGCGTGTGGTGCCTGCGTCGCGGCGTGTCCCAGGGCGGCCGTCTACGATTCGGACACTTCGAAGGGGGGCCGTTATTGATGAACGGCTATGCAGGCTACATCCTTAGGATAGACGTCGGGGCGAAGGCGTTCAGGAAAGAGGTCCTGGACCGGAAACTTGCTAAGGACTTCATCGGCGGCCGCGGCTTCGTGGATAAGCTCATATACGACGAGGTGCCCGTTGGGGCGGACCCGTTCGGACCACTCAACAAGGTGGCCGCAGCGCCCGGCCCCCTCTCCGGCATATTCACCCCGGCCTCAGGGAAGGTGCAGTTCGGCACGCTCTCGCCGGCGACTGGCATAATCGGGGACTCGAACATGGGAGGCCACTTCGGACCCGAGATCAAGTACGCGGGATATGACATGCTGATAATCGAAGGGGTCTCCAACACGCCCGTGACGTTGGTCATCGACGACGACAAGGTAGACTTCAAGGATGCCTCGGACCTATGGGGCAAGGGCTCGTTCGAAACAGAAGAGACGCTCAAAAAGCAGCTCGGCGCGGACTTCCAGATAGCGACGATCGGCCCGGCCGGCGAGAACAAGGTATACTTCGCCTGCATCAACCACGACTTCGGACGCCAGGCCGGAAGGACCGGCATCGGCGCTGTGCTAGGCGCGAAGAAAGTGAAGGCGATAGCGGTAAAAGGCAGCAAGAGCATACCGGTTGCCGACCCGGACGCCGTGCTCAAGGTCGGCATGAACCTGTACAGGAAGTGCTTCGAGAAGCCCGGCCTTGCCGAATGGACCCCGCTGGGGACCGCCGGCGTGACCCCCTGGGTCAACGAGGTCGGCGCCTTCCCCACTAAAAATTTCCAAACGACCTACTTCGAAGGCCACGAGAAGATCGGCGGCCAGGCGATGAAGGACAAGATAATCGTAACGGACAAGGGCTGCTTCGCATGCCCTACACCTTGTGGCAAGTACTCCAGGCTCAAGAAGGAAGGCAAGGACGTCTACGTGGAAGGGCCCGAATATGAAACGATAGCGATGCTCGGCGGAGACTGCATGCTGCCGGAGATAGAAGACGTAGCTTACGCCAACAGGCTGTGCGACGACCTCGGGCTCGACACTATATCAGGCGGGGCGGTGATAGCGTTCGCCCTGGAGTGCTTCGACAAGGGCATCATAACGAAAGAGCAGCTCGGAAGGGACATCTCCTGGGGCGACATAGGTTCTTTCGAATTCCTCGCGAACATAATCGCCAAGAGGCAGGGCATGGGCGACCTGCTCGCGATGGGCACGAGGATAGCCGCCAACAGGCTGGGCCATGACAGCATCCGGTTCGCCACCCAGGTAAAGGGCCTAGAGTGGAGCGGATACGATGCAAGGTGGGCCCCGGCGATGATGATATCCTATATGACAGCGGACATAGGGGCCCATCACAACAGGTCGTGGGCCATTACGTTCGACGTGGCCAAGGGAAGGGACACGCTTGAAGGCAAGGCGAAAAGGGCCGTAGAGCTGCAGAGGATCAGGCCGGCCTTCGACCTCATCGGCTGCTGCAGGCTGCAGTGGGTGGAGATAGGCTTCGAGCTTGAGAACTACGAGGCCATGTTCGAGGCCGTTTTCGGCGAGAGGACCACATGGCAGGACATCTACGTAGCCGCGGACAGGCTTTGGAACATGAACAGGGTAAGGGCCATGCTCGAGATACCCGGATTCGGGAGGGACGACGATTATCCGCCGAAGCGGTTCATGGAAGAGCCGGTCCTTTCCGGCCCGGCCAAAGGCAAGCTCATCGACAGGGCCTCCTGCGACAGGCTTCTGGACGACTACTACATGGAACGCGGATGGGACAAGGCCGGGCACCCGACGAAGAAGACGCTGGAAGCCCTCGGGCTGTTCGGATGCATCGACGAGCTTAAGGCCAGGGGGCTTATGGCATGAGGATAGGCGTGAAGGTCATGGGACATGCCGTGGAGTACTTCCCCGAGGACAAGAGGACGGCATGGACGTACGAAGCGGAACAAGGAGAGAGCGTAAAGGACCTGATAGTGAAGTCGGGAATAAAGAGCGAGCTGGTAATGAACGTCGCCTGCAAAGGAAGGATCATCCCCAAGGACACGCTGTTGGAAGACGGGATGGAACTGTTGCTGTTCACGCCGGTCTCCGGAGGATGATTTGACGAAGAGCATGGAAGACAAGGACATCAAGAAGGCAGAAGGGATCAGGGTCGCCGCCGATGACACGGGCCCTCTCCTGACAAAAGAAGAGCACGGGCTGGTCTACAGGGGCTTCACGCTTGACCCCTTCCAAGAGTTGGCCATCTCGCACATAGACGAGGGTAGCTCGGTGATCGTCTCCGCCCCCACGGGCGTTGGCAAGACGCTCATCGCAGACTACCTCATCGAGAAGATGTTCCGGCTGGGGCACAGGGTCGTCTACACGGCGCCCATAAAAGCCCTGTCCAACCAGAAGTTCAAGGAGTTCAAGAAGCTGCTCGGGCCCGACAATGTCGGCATAATAACCGGCGACGTGGTGATCAACTCCCTCGCACCCGTGTTAATCATGACCACCGAGGTGTTCCGCAACATCCTGCATCTGTCCCCCCAGGACCTTACCGGCGTGACCCATGCGATCTTCGACGAGATCCATTATCTGGGCGACGAGGAGAGAGGCACCGTCTGGGAGGAGTCCATAATATTCATGCCCGAGGACATGAGGCTCCTCGGGCTTTCCGCCACCATCCCCAACGCCGAGGAGCTGGCGGAGTGGGTAGAATCGGTCAAGGGCCACGATGTCAAGGTGGTGCGGCATAACAAGAGGGCAGTGCCTCTGATGCATCTCGTCTTCGAAAGGGAATTCGGCGAGGGCAGCCTTACTGACTACATGGACTTCAGGGCCAGGCGCGAAGCCGAGGAGCTCGCCATGGGGGCCGGTGAGAAGGAGACCTACGAGGACGGAGTGAGGTCCAGGAGGAAGCCCACCACTCACCGCGACCTGATAAAGCACCTAATAAAGAACGACAGGATACCTTGCCTTTATTTCGTATTCTCAAGGAAGGGCTGCGAGGAGAGGGCGGTAGAGCTCGTACGGGACACGGACCTGCTGACGTCGAAGGAGAAGCTTCTCGTCGACCAAGTGTTCGAGCGAAGGCTGGCCGGCATGGGCCTGGATTCGATGCCCAGCGTCGTAGCCATGAAAAGGGCTGCCAGACGGGGCATAGCATGGCACCACGCGGGCCTTCTTCCCGTGCTAAAGGAGATAGTCGAGGAGCTCTTCGAGACCAGGCTCGTTAAGGTGCTGTACGCTACGGAGACCTTCGCCGTAGGGATCAACTTCCCCGTCAGGACGGTCTGCTTCGATTCGATGAGGAAATTCACCGGCGTGGATTTCCGGCCGATGACGATGCAGGAATACTTCCAGATGGCAGGAAGGGCGGGACGCAGGGGCATAGACAAGATAGGCTACGTCTACGTCCTGGCCGATACGGATTCTTTCAGGCTGGACGATTATCCGACCATAGACGAAAGAAGGCTCGAGCCCCTAAGGAGCAGGTTCTCCCTTTCGTACAACACAGTGCTCAACCTGGTCGAGGGAAGAAGCCCCGAAGAGATAGACAAGGTCTTAAGGCACAACTTCGCGAGCTACCAAAACGACAACCAGAAGGCGTCACTAAGAGCGCAGCTAGCGAACCTGAGGGCTTCGGACGAGGAGCTTTCTTCCACGGCATGCCGTGAGTTCGGCACGGTCTCGTGCCCCGTCTACCAGGCGATGCTCAAAGAGGAGCTGGCCTTGAGCATCAAGAGGCTAAGGAGGGCCAGGAAGCACCAGAAGGAGAAGAAATCGCTGCTCCAGACGAGGATCCAGGAGCTGAAGGCGAACTTGAAGGAGGGCAAGTACAAGGACTGCCCGAAGCAGAAGAGGCGCGAATGCAAGGCCCTTCTGACCAGGCGTCAGGCGCTCTCCTCCAGGGTGGACGAGCTCCAGTCGAGGCTCGCCGGAATGGCCCCTGACGAGAAGTACGTAAGGGAGTTCGAGAAGAAATCCCGCGTCCTGGAATCGCTGGGCTTCATGGAGAGGCGGAGGCTGCTCCCTAGGGGCATAATGGCGAAGGAGATACATACGCAGGAGCTGTTGAGCACCGAGCTGGTATTCGCCGGCATGATACACGGCGCGACCGTCCCTGAGGCGGTGTCCTTGCTTATGTGCGTGGACTACGAGCCAAGGCGCGGGGAGATGCCCGTAAGGGCCGTGCAGTTCGACCTCGCCGGGGTGTATTCGATAATAGGCAGGATAGTGGAGGCCGAGGAACGGTACATAGGCTCGAGCCAGATCAACTTCTTCACGGGCATGGCCGACATAGCCTACAAGTGGAGCTCCGGCACCGAATTCCCGGAGCTCGTCAAGGCCTCAGGGTATGCGGAGGGCGATATAGTCCATTCCCTTAGGAGGACCATAGACCTCATGAGGCAGCTCAGGTCCGCCGGAAGAGCCGACGAGCTGCTCGCCTCTAAGCTCAAGGCCTGTATGGAGAGCATCGACAGGGGAGTAGTGGAGGTGATCCTCTAGGGCCTTCTTTGTCTCAGGCCGGAAATCACGGTCGATCTTTCCCGTATGTATTTCCCAACATGAACATTTCCAACAATTGTAGGAATAAGCAACCCCCTTGGCGAAGAAGTCCTCGGAACCTTACGACAAGGGGGTGTTTTCATGGACGAGAAGATAGTCCCGCGTTGGGAATGGAGGACTTTCGGTCCCGATTTTCCTGAGGACGAGAAGAATATCAAGAAGTTCGGCGAACCCGCCCCCAAGAGGAGCGAGGAAGTCTACGTACTGTCCAGGATGAGCGACGAGAACACGAAGATCAGAGAAGGGCTCATGGACATCAAGATGCTGCAGGAGACGAACGCGAACAGGCTAGAGCAGTGGAAGCCGGTGATGAAGGAGGCATTCCCGCTCGACTTGGAGAAGCTGAAGAAGATCTTCGCGGTCTACAAGGTGGCTCTGCCGCACCTAGAAAGGGACGAATACACGAAGGAGCAGTTCCTCGACGAGCTTGTGAGGCCCAACAGGGACCTTAAGGTTGTGGAAGTAAGGAAAGAAAGGTACGCCTATACGATCAACGGGACCATCGTGGAATTCGCGAAAACGTGGTTCAACGGGATCCCGTCCAAGACTTTCTGTGTGGAGCACGAGGACCCGGAGCTCGTAATGAAGACTGTGAAGGAGCTGGGCCTGGGGGGCTATCCAAACATCAACTACATCAAGGCGATGAAGAAGACGGTCGGCTTTTAAGCGCGGGAGGAGGGAGCCGGCATGGATAGGAAGGCGGTCATAGACATAGGTACGAACTCGATCAAGTTCATCCTGGCCGACATGGGCAAGGATGGGCAGTTCGAGGCCGTGATGGACAAGAACAACATAGCGAGGCTCGGTGAGGGCCTAAAGGAGACGGGGATGCTTGCGGCCGATGCCATGAGCCGCAACTGCGAGTCCGTGAAGCAGTTCGCCGACATCGCGCGGACCGAGGGGGCGAATGAGATCCTGGCGGTCGGCACGATGGCCCTGAGGAGCGCGAAGAACTCCGCCGAATTCATAAGGATGGTAAAAAGTGCCACCGGGCTCGAGGTTAAGGTGCTTCCCGGAGAGGAGGAGGCCAGGTACTCATACCTCGCAGTGGTGTCCGGAATAGGCTTGGGCAAAGGCAGGATAGCCATCGTCGACACCGGGGGCGGCAGCACCGAATTCGTGTTCGGAGAGGGCGACGCGCTCGGCAAGAGGTTCAGCCTGGACCTCGGGGCGGTAAGGATAACAGAGGAGATGCTAAGGTCGGATCCCGTAAAAAAGGCGGAGGTCGACCTTGCGTACAAGTACATACTTAGGTTCCTTTCGGAGAACGGCATCCATACGAAAGTGGACAGGCTCGTCGGCATGGGCGGAGGCATCACCAGCATGGGCGCCGTAATGTTCAAGATGGCCGAATACGATCCAGACAAGATACAAGGGTGCATCCTGAGCCTCGATGAGGTAGAAAGGCAGATAGGCCTATATTCCGCGAACACGGTCGAGCAGAGGAAACTAATTGTGGGGCTGCAGCCCAAGAGGGCGGACGTCATACTGGCCAGCGCCTTGATAGTGAAGGCGATAATGGGCAAACTGGGAGTCCAAGCCCTTACCGTCAGCGACAGGGGGCTGAGGCACGGACTCCTATACCATCTTGGAAGGACTAGAAGATAGGCGCGAAGACCTTTATTGCGAAGGAGGGTTCTGGGATGAGACACAGGAAAATCGCCGTCCTTCTGGCGTTCGTCCTGATTTCGGCCTCCCTTGCCCTGGGGGTGAGGGCGGCGAGCTTCCCTGAGAAGCCTATCAGGATAGTGAATTACGTAGCGCCCGGCGGCGTCATGGACATCACCACGAGGAAGTTCGTCGACATCGCTTCAAAGTACACGAAGGCCGTATTCGTAGTGGAGAACAAGCCGGGCGCCGGCGGGCTGACGGGGATGGAATATGTGATAGAGGCACCGAACGACGGCTATACGGTGTTCGCTGCGACGAGCTCGAACATAATCACGGTGGTATCCACACAGGCAAACCAGGATAGGTACGTCTGGAACTTCCAGTGGATATCGATGCTGATGAGAGACCCTGAGTGCGTCATCACGTCGGTCAACAACCCAATCAACACCTGGCCCGATATAGTAAGCGACGCCGTCGCCAAGAAGGGAAGCCAGATCTGGGTCGGCCCGTCGACGGGCGGCAACGACCACCTCGTGGCGCTAAAGCTCTGGGACAAGGCGGGGATAAAGGCGAAATGGGTGCCGTTCGAAAGCGGTCCTGCGGCCATGGCGGCGCTGATGGGAGGGGTCGGGGTGGCCTACGTGGGTAATCCCGCGGACATAACAGGAAGGCCCGACCTAAAGATAGCGGCCGTCTGCGCCCCCCAGAGGCTGAAGCAATTCCCTGACGTGCCGACCTTCAAGGAGCTTGGCATAACCGGCGTCGAGGACGAGATCATGTGGAGGGGCTTCGCAGTAGAGAAAGGCACACCGAAAGAGGCCATAGAATGGCTCCAGAACCTGGTGGACAAGGTGTACGCGGACCCCGAATGGATCAAGTTCTTCGATGAGCAGGCCATAGAGGTGACGAACTACAGGGAGGAACGCTTCACCCAGATCATCAAGATGAACATAGCCGACTCTACGGCCTACCTGAAGGCGGAAGGCCTGATCAAGTAAGGGAATACGGGACAGGGCGCGCGGTATACACCGCGCCCTGCCGTTGGTCTTGGAGGCGATGGCATGTCAATCGCTTACTTCGCGAAGGGCGCGGGCCTTGCGATCATGCTGGCTGCGTTCGCCATGGCCGTAGGCCTTGCATACATCGTAGCGTCACGGACCGCGAAAAGAAGGATGGCGGGCCTTGTGGCCTTGGGTGCCTCCTTCATCTCGCTCGGGGCGTTCGTGCTGGTGCTTAGCGCAAACCTTGAGACGTCCGTGTTCAACGGCAACGAGGCCGCCATGATACCGAGGCTCTGGGCCGGGATCCTTATACCCGCTTCCGTCCTGATGATCTACAGGGCCCTTACAGGAGCGGAGGAGGAACCGGAACCGGCCGGGAGGACCGACAAGGTGCTGGCGGTGCTGGCGGCTTTAACCATAAGCGTAGCCTTGATGGACTACCTCGGCTATTTCATCTGTTCCGCGGCCTTCATCCTCATCTGCATGTACATGCTCGGCTATAGGAAGTTCCCCGTGATGCTGCTCATATCCGGCTCATGGGTCGCCTTCTCTTATTTCGTCTTCTACAGGCTGTTGTACGTCGGATTGCCCCTTGGCAGCATCATCAAGGCCGTGTTCGGCATCTAGGCCGGGTGGGGAGGGATAGTGCCAATGGTCCTCACGAACCTTTTCGATGGATTGGTCAGGATAATGAACCTCCAGTCGATACTGGTGATGACGGTCGGCGTGATAGTCGGGATCCTGGCGGGCGCGATGCCCGGGATATCCCCCTCGATGGGAGTGGCCCTGATGGTCCCGTTCACGTTCAAGATGGACCCGTCCAACGCCTTGATATTCCTCGTGGCGATATATATCGCCGCCAACTACGGCGGAGCCATAACGGCCGTGACCATAAACACGCCGGGGACACCGTCCGCGGCGGTCACGAGCTTCGACGGTTATCCTATGTGCAAGCAGGGCAGGGCGGGATGGGGCCTGGGCATGTCGCTGGTCGCTTCCGTCGTAGGCGGGATATTCAGCGTCATCATTTTGATCGCTTTCGCCGGACCTTTGGCCAAAGTTGCGCTCAAGTTCTGGCCGCAGGAGTACTTCTCTCTCGCGGTGCTCGGACTTTCGGCCACTGCGAGCCTCGGCGGCAAGGATTGGCTCAAGGTGCTCGTGTCGACTTTGATCGGACTTCTGCTCTGCACCGTCGGGATGGATCCGATACTGGGAGTGAAGAGGTTCAACTTCAACTACATACCCCTGTATGACGGCTTCACCTTCATACCTGCTCTCATCGGGCTGCTTGCGATAAGCGAGGTCCTAAGCGAGATATCCGAGTTCAACTTCGTTACACAAAACGTCGCCGCCGCATTGAAGACCAGCTGGCCTGGCATAAAGGACTACTGGAAAGTAAGATGGACCATGCTTCGCGCATCGGTGATAGGCACCATAGTCGGAATATTCCCCGGAGCCGGCGCGACGATAGCGGCATTCATCTCATATGACATAGAAAGGCGTATAAGCAGGACGCCGGAGAAGTTCGGGACAGGAATACCGGAGGGTGTGTGCGCGGGCGAGGCGGCTGACAGCGCCTCGGTGGGAGGCGCCCTGGTTCCGATGCTTACTCTAGGGATTCCAGGTAGCGCTACGACCGCGGTCCTCATAGGCGCGCTCATGATACACGACCTGCAACCAGGCCCGGAGCTTTTCACGAAGCATCCTGAGGTCGTCTTCAACCTGTACAGCTCGATGTTCGTTGCGAACATCATAATGCTCGTAGTAGGGACGTGGGGCAGTAGGATATGGGTGAACGTGACCAGGGTGAGGAAGGAGATTCTGTTCCCGTTCATATTCAGCTTCGCTTTGATCGGCAGCTACGCGGTGCGCTCGTCGATGGTCGACGTCGCGATCTGCATAGGGTTCGGCATCCTGGGCTGGATATTGAGGAGGTTCAGGATCCCTTTGCCCCCGATGGTGCTGGGCATGGTGCTTGGGACTATGGCCGAGGTGAACCTGAGGAGGGCCGTGATGATAGGCGGGACCTGGGCCGTGTTCCAACGCCCCATTAGCCTTACGCTGCTGATATTGTCGGCCCTTTCGTTCGGGCTGCCGATATACGGAGAGATAAAGAGAAGGAAGAAGAAGGCCGCCTGAGACGTTATATTAGTGAGCCATGACAGGACCGGCGCTTGAAGGCCGGTGTAGATACCGACAACGGAGGTGATCATGATGGCTGAAGATGACGACAGGAAGGAAGCGACGTGCCTGACGTCAGAGAGATGCTGCTCGAATACCTGCGGGTACTTCGCCCTTGGATTGGGGCTAGGCCTTGCTGCGGGTGCGCTTGCCGGCATAATGCTGGCTCCCAAACCCGGCAGCCAGACGCGCGCCGATATCGCAGAGGCGGCGAAAAAGGCTGCACAGAAGGCTAGATCCAAGGTAGAGGAGCTCTTAAAGAAAGAAGAGGGCGAACAAGTACCCAAAGCGGCCGAACAAGAGAACCAAGAGGAAGCAGCAGAGATCCCACCCATCCCGGAAGGGGTGTGAAAATGGACATAACCCTAGACGGTTTCCTTCGCACGCTATTGCTCATCCTGGCTGGCGTGGCAGTGGCTTTCCTAGCCATGCTGATATGGCACCTGATAGGCCTGATCAGGAGGATCAACGGCATTGTGGACTCTAATAGGACGAACGTTGATGATTCCCTTCGCGCGCTTCCCGGGGCGATCAAGAGCGCAGAAGAGGCGATGACTAGCATAAAAACCGTGGCCGACGGCGCCGAAGGCGTGATCGGCGGCATAAAGGGCGTCACCGACAAGGCCGGGAACATGATGGGCAACGTAGACAGGCTCGTCAGCGGCGCGGCCCAAAGGGCTGGCGGAACGGCCGGCAACATCATCGAGATAGCCCGGACGGTGGTCGAAGTGGTCAATTACGTTAAGGGGCTGTTCAAGAAGAAGGACGACAAGAAAGAGGACTCCGGAGCAGAAGGGGAATGACTAACGGGAACTGACTTCGATACCTGAGACGAAGGGGAGGTAAGGCAGTCGGGCATGTCCTGGGATTGCGCGAAGGACATGCCCTTCTTCATTCAGGAGCGTAATAGTGGAACATTAATCCAGGAAAACTCCGCCAACTGTACGATTATGACGACGGAAGCGTCGCATGCTGTACGAGCCGATCCGACCGGCATTTTATTTCTTACAAGTACCGCCTGATGGTATCATGTGGATAGGAAGATAAGCTCATATAGAGCCGACTTGGGGGTGGATGGGTCCCGGTGGGTCCCTCGGTCTTCAAAACCGGTGGCGGGCACTTTGTGTCCGCGGTGGGTTCGATTCCCACACACTCCCGCCATAGAATAGCGACCTCCGGCACTTCAAGGCCGGAGGCCGCATCTTTTCCGGGCCTAGAACGCCCAGCTGGCTTCCAGCTCCGTACCTGGCCAGTACGAGACCGAAACCCTCCTGAGGAAGAAACCGTGGGGTGCAGAGTAGTCGAATGAGCCATGTATTCCGGGATACCAGTACTCGGCCCTGTTGGCAGGCTTGATGAGCATTCTCGCGCCCAGGATCGTTCCATTCATGCGGACGGTGAAGTAATCGCCCCGCTTCGATATCTCGACCGTGTTGATAGAATCGTTGACCATCCCCGGCGGCTCGGCGTTCTCGTTGAAATAGTCCCAGTCCGAGCCCTGCCAGACGGAGTACTCGGGGCCCGTGTACATAGGGGAGGCCGATGTGGACGAAGTGGAGTAGTTGTGTATGCTCAGCCCGAAGAACCTTGCCACGCTGACCGTTTCTTGCCATTTATCGTCTACTAGCAGGAAATTCATCCACTCTATCGGATCCGTGCCGTAGCTAACGTAGAACTCGAACTTGCATGTAAAATTACCGCTGAAACCATAAGGTGCGGTGAGCCTGTAGTCGGCCATCCAAAAACCTTGGTCCGTGAACGAGCTTGAGATGCCCTCTGCGTACCATGCGCCCTGCTCGTTGGCAAAATCGCCCTCATCTACGAAATCGAATGAATACCGGGCCAGACACCCCGAAAGAGAGGCCACCACCACAATAAGCACCAGGACGGACGGTAACCTTGCCCTGCGCATTTACATCCCCCCAAACCGGAAGAAGTAGTGGGCGGCTTCAATGGACCGCCATCGTTAACATTATTCATAGGATGCAAATTTCCTTTAATGAAACGTAATCGGCGGGATCATTGCCCGTAGACGGCGCTACCATGCGGTGCGAGCCAGGTCCTCCTAAGCCAGCGCCGGCAATCCAAGTCGGGCGGAACGTATGCCGAAGAAATCGGAAATAGTCTTCTTCATCAGAGTGTGACCGCCTGCGTTAGGATGGATTCCGTCTAGGCATATGGCGTCTTCGTAGTTCTTCTGCATGAGGAACCTCTCCCTAATGTCGATCAAAGGTGCTCCTATCTCCGAGGCGAGTTTCATGACGGCGAGGCTGTAAAGCTCCTGCCACCTGTATATCCTGCTCAGATCGCCCAAGAAACGCATGACGTTCTCCTTGGATATGCCGTCCTTCGTTACCCAGTCGAAGAATTTGTCCGGAGCGAGCGGGGGCAGGGTGAAGAATATGGGGGCCATCCCGTTCGAGGCCGCCATGCGCACGATATCGGCCATGGCGTCCTTGAATACCGGCACCGGTATACGCGGACTGTGATCCGAATCGGGATCCGCGCCAACTTCCGCCCAGTTGAAGTCGCAATCGTTGCCGCCCAGCTCGATCAGCAGCGAATCCGCCTTGAGGCCTTCTCTGATGGCATCTTCCAGGCGGGCCCTTGCCTCCACCGATGTCTGGCCCATCCTGGCGAGGTTGTGCACCCGCATGCCCAGCCCTCTCGTGAGGGAGGTCACGGCACCGTCCCTTAGGACCGAGTACCTTCCCCTATCCTCGTCATAGACCACGCCCAGTATCACTGAATCGCCCAGTACACAGACTTCTTCCGGCATATCCACAGCACCCTCCGGCCCATCCGGGACACGTAATCTAGTTATTGATACTAGATTATGACGGAACGTGCACCATGTCAAGCGAACGATACTGTTTTTACACGAGGTGCGCCTCGTGATAGATTAATATAAAGAAGATCCCATGGAGGTAGTGGCCATGCAGGAATGCCGAGATAAAGTGACCCAGTGGCTTATGAGGCTCGAGAGCGCTGGTGCACCGGGCTGGGAAGAGCTGCCCGGCATCGAGCTGTACATGGACCAGGTGCTGACAATGCTGGAAAGGCAGTCATCCAGTTACAGGGCCAAGGACGATGCCAAGTCGCTTACCGCATCCATGGTCAACAACTACGTCAAGGACGGGACCATACAAAGGCCCGTGAAGAAGAAGTACAACAAGGACCACATCGCCAATCTCATCATGCTCGATACGGCAAAGCAGGTCCTGCCCATACTGGATATCTCGAAGCTGCTGAACGCAAGAGGGACCGAGATCTCCACGGAGGAGAAGTACAGGGTGTACCTCAAGCTGCAGAAGGAAGCGTGCACATCGGTGGCGGAGAAGATGCGCGAGGCCATGGACAACATGGGGGACCAGTGTGACAGCACCCAGCTTTTCATGCTTGCGTCGAAGCTGGCGCTCGAGGCGAACATGATGGTGTCGGCATCGAAGATGCTCATAAGGGAGATACTGACCGAGCCCGAGGCGAAGCCCGAGGGCAAGAAGGCGACCGCCAAGAAAGCCGTGAGGGCGAAGGCGGAGAAGAAATGACTGGGGGTGCGTGAGCACAAAACCAGGAAGGAGGAGTGCCCATGAGTGAGACAACGGCCGGCAAGAGGCTGACAGCTATATCGTCGAAGGCGGGCTGAGCGGCCAAGATGGGTCCGGCGGACCTTCATAGGATAATGAGCCACATGCCGCCACAGCAGGCCGAAGACCTCCTGGTGGGCACGGCCACGTACGACGACGCGGCAGTGTACAGCATCGGCAAGGACACCGCGATCGTCCAGACCGTGGACTTCTTCACGCCGATAGTGGACGATCCGTACGATTTCGGGGCGATAGCGGCGTCCAACGCCCTGTCCGACATATACGCCATGGGAGCGAGGCCGATAATGGCGCTGAACATAGCTTGCTTCCCGAAGGGCTTAGGCGAGGACTTGCTCGGGGAGATAGTAAGGGGTGGCGCCGACAAGGTCAACGAGGCAGGGGCGGTCGTAGCGGGCGGGCATACCGTAGAGGACGATGACTTGAAATTCGGCCTTTCCGTGACAGGTTTAGTGGACAAGTCCAGGATAACGGCGAACTCCAGCGCTAGACCCGGGGACATGCTCGTGCTTACCAAGGCGGTAGGCACCGGCGTCATATCGACAGCGATAAAGAACGAACAATGCCCGGAAGAGTCCGCAAAAGCGGCGAGGCTTTCCATGCTCGCTCTGAACAGGGCAGCATCGGAGGCCATGGTCGAAGCGGGTGCGAAAGCCGCCACGGACATCACCGGCTTCGGCTTCTTCGGCCACCTGTTCGAGATGGCCGAGGCCTCCGGTACCTCGGCGGAAACCTGGCTTGAGAACGTGCCGTTGCTGCCTGGTGCGGCAAGGCTAGCCGAGGAGGGTTTCCTTCCAGGAGGCGCAGCCAGGAACCGCTCTTGGTTGGGCGAGAAAGTCGAGGTCGACCCGGACGTCCCGTTGCCTGTGGCGTCTCTCATGTTCGATCCTCAGACATCGGGCGGATTGCTGATAGCAATCCCTGAGGAGGCCCTTGAAGGGCTACTGGAAGGCCTAAGGGCAAGAGGATGCATGCACAGCGTGGTCGGAAGGATGGGACAGCGCGGCGGGCGCTTGATAAGGGCGAGGTTCAAGAGGCCGTAGCCATCTACGACAACCGTGCGACCACCCATCAATCCGCTAGTCTTTGATGTAGAGCACCATGCGAGGTGAGGATATGGATTCTTCAAGTAAGGATTCGTTAAGGGCCTTGCCCTCGATAGATTCTCTGATCGGATCGGACGAGGGCAAGAGGCTTTGCATATCGTACGGGAAGGCCGCCGCCGTAAAGGAGCTCAGGGCGGCGCTGGCATCACTAAGGGATGCCAGCACCCAAATCGCCGACAGGCAGCAGGCTGCGGCATACGCGCTTGCCCAAGCCGGAAAGAAGCTTAGGTCGAACCTTCCCGGCCTGGTGAGGGTAATAAACGCGACGGGCGTGGTGCTCCATACCAATTTAGGAAGAGCACCGCTTTCGAGCATGGCGATAAGGGCGGCCCAGGAAGCCGCCGAAGGTTACAACGACCTGGAGTACGACCTTGCGCAGGGCAGGAGGGGCTCAAGGCAAGCACATGTTGCGGGGCTCGCCGCATCGCTGATAGGGGCGGAGGCCGCCCTCGTGGTGAACAACAACGCGGCGGCGGTGCTCCTTTGCCTCGATGCGCTCGCGAAGGGAGGGAAAGTCGCCGTATCTAGAGGCGAGCTCGTGGAGATAGGCGGCTCCTTCAGGGTGCCTGACATAATGTCGGTGACGGGCGCCGTCCTTCTGGAAGTAGGCACGACCAACAGGACCAGGGTTTCTGACTACGAGAAGGCTGCTATGGAAGGCGCCGCAGCGATACTAAAGGTCCATCCTTCCAATTTCCGGGTGACTGGCTTCACTTCCGAAGTCGGGACAAGGGAACTGTCCATAATCGCCAAGAAGCACGATATCCCCCTCATATTCGACGTCGGATCCGGCTGCATGGCGAATGTGGAAGCATTCGGGCTGCCTTCGGAGCCTTCTCCCAAAGTCGCCATTGAAGAAGGGGCCGACATAGTGACCTTCTCCGCTGACAAGCTGCTCGGAGGGCCGCAATGCGGCATCATAGCGGGGAAGGCCGACCTGGTGGCGAAGATCGCCCGTTCGCCCCTCGCGAGGGCCTTCAGGGTGGACAAGATGAGGATAGCGGCGCTTGCGGCGACGTTGGCACAGTACGAATCAGAGGATACGATGTCCGACATCCCGGTCATCGCGATGCTCAAGGAACCGTTCGATGTGACGATGTCTAGGGCGGTGAAGCTCTGCTCCATGCTCAAGGGTCGGGCATGGGGCCGTGCTGGGCTGGATGGCGTCGCGTTTAAGCCGGTGGAGACCCTTGACGAGGTGGGCGGAGGGTCCCTTCCCGGCGCCACGCTGAAGGGTGCAGGAGTGCATGTCAGTTCGAAGGGCGTAAGGCCGGCCGAGGCCGCAAGGCTCCTTAGGGAAGCAAAGCCGGCGGTTGTCGCGCTGGAAAGGGCCGGGGGGATGCTCTTCTCGATGAGGGCGGTAAGGGAGGAAGAGCTGGCCTCGTTGGCGGATGCGATTGTGCAGGCCTTCGGGAAGGATGAAGAGGGCACATGAAGCATCTGATACTAGGGACGGCCGGGCATGTCGACCACGGCAAGACCTCGCTCATAAGGGCATTGACCGGGACCGACACCGACCGCCTTCCTGAGGAGAAGGCACGGGGCATGACCATCGAGCTAGGTTTCACGCACCTCACCTTGCCTTCGGGGCTAGTGCTGGGCGTCGTGGACATGCCGGGGCACGAGAAGTTCATAAAGCACATGGCGGCCGGTGCCGGCGGCGTGGATATCGCCCTTCTTGTGATCGCAGCGGACGAGGGGATCATGCGGCAGACCGAAGAGCACCTTGAGATCCTGGAGCTGCTAGGTATATGTAGGGGAGTGGTGGCTGTCACCAAGGCCGACCTTGTAGAAAAAGACTGGCTGGAGATGGTCGAGGAGGAGATACGAGATCGGCTTCAGAGCACGAGACTCTCATCGGCTCCTATCGTGCCCGTATCGTCTGTAACCGGCGCGGGGATAAAGGAGCTGGTCGCCAGGCTCGACGAGGTCGCCTCGGAGGCGCTGGAAAGGGTTAAGGAGCCTGCGTCAAGGCTCTATGTGGACAGGTGCTTCTCTATGACCGGCCAGGGCACAGTAGTCACTGGTACCTTGCTGGGCGGCCCGATTGCTGAGGGGGACAGGCTGGAGCTGCTGCCGCCGGGGAAGACGGTCCGCGTGAAGAAGGTAGAAGTGCATGACGAACAAGTGCATAAGGCCTACAGAGGCCAGCGCGTGGCGATGAACCTGGCCGGCACGGACAGGGACGACGTCGAACGGGGCATGGCCCTTGCTTCGGAAGGATGGCTTTCTCCCACATCCCTCGTGGATGCCGAGGTAACGATGCTGAGCGGCTCACCTCCCATCGAGCACAACGAGAGGCTTAGGCTCCACATAGGCACCGTGGAGGCGATAGCGAGGGCCAGGGTGCCGAAGCAGCCACAGGGAGGCGTCGCTTTAATACAGCTGGAAGTCGAAGAGAGGATTTGCCCCGCCCGCGGCGACCGCTTCATCCTCAGGTCCTATTCCCCGCAGACTACGCTGGCCGGTGGTCGCGTGGTGATGGTCCTACCACCAAGGCGCAAGGTGAGCTCCGATGAGGAGGCAGGATCGATCGCAAGGCTTGCTTCCGCAGATGCTGGCATCATGCTGGCAGAGCTCATAAGGTCGAGTGCGAGGGCGAAAGGGGCGAAAGCCCTGCCGATCGAAGAGCAAGCCCTTAGGAAACAGGCCTACATGAGCGAGGAGGCGTTCTCCTCAGCATTCGGGAAGGCCGAGGAGGAAGGTCTTCTATTCGCGATCGAGGCCGAGGGCATGCGCTACTTGATGGACGCAGGCTCGTACGACTTCCTGGCAGAAGGACTTCAAGAGGCGCTCTCGTCTTATCACGCTGAGCATCCTCTAAGGAAAGGTATGCCCAAGGAGGAGGCGAGACAGAAGGCCATGCCGTGGCTCGACAGGAAGCAGGCCGGCGCGTTGCTGGCACTAGAGGCCGCCAAAGGGAGGATAGCACAGTCCGGCGAGCGGGTAAGGCTGATGACGCACGAGGTCAGGTTGAGCGAAAAGCAGCAGGCAGCGGCGAGGAAGCTCGAGGACTCGTTCAAGCAGAACCTATTATCGCCGCCAGATTTGGATGAGCTGATAAGGACTCCGGGCGAGAACCTTAGTCAAGTCGCCGATTATCTCGTGGGAGAGGGGATACTTGTGCGGGCCTCATCCGAGGTGACGTTCCACAAGGACGCAGTAGATATGGCAATAAAAGCGGCCTCGAGCTTCGAGGGGCAGTTCACGGCGGCGATGCTAAGGGACGCTCTGGGCACGTCGAGGAAATATGCCATAGCCCTGCTGGAGTGGATGGACGCAGAGGAGCTCACGCAAAGGAGCGGGGATTTCAGGAAGTTCAGGGAAGGCGACAACAAGGCACGATGACGCGCTCGACCGGGCGCGATTTAGGGCGGCGCCGGCTGGAAAGACCGCGCTCCCGGTGATATAATCACTGACAGTGACAACTGCATAACCTGTAAGGGTGCCCCACCGTGTGGGGATAATAGGGAAGAGGCACCGGAGACGTCCTTAGCGGTTTCCGGCAAGCCCGCGGTCCCGCCACTGTACGCGACATGAAGAACCTGCGCCACTGGTCAGAAGCCGGGAAGGCAAAGGAAGAGCAAAAGTCGCAAGCCAGGAGACCTGCCCTTACAAGTGCTGTTCCGCCTTCGTGGAAAAAGGAGGATGCAGGCCGATTTGGTCTACTGAGCCCGTTCACCGGAAGGTGAGCGGGCTTTCGTCTTTTAAGGCTTGCACGTCATTACCGTCCGACATTAAGGAGGTAGTGCAGATGCGAAGAAAAACGATCATAACGATGGTGGCCGTACTGCTGGTCTTGTCCTTCGCGACGATAAGCGCTCTTGCGACTGGCTATCCTGTGGCGATCAAGGACGCTACGGGGACAGAGGTGATCATAAAGGAAGAGCCGAGGAGGATAGTTAGCATAGTCCCGAGCGTGACCGAGATGCTCTATGCGGTGGGCCTGGGCGACAGGCTGGTCGGGGTCACGGCGTGGTGTACGTATCCCGAAGAAGCGAAGAAGGTCGACAAGGTAGGAGACGTCAACATAAACATAGAGGCCGTCCTCGCGAAGAAGCCCGACCTTGTCGTGGCGGATACTAGCATGAGCGGGACTACGATATCGAAGATAAGGGAACTGGGAGTGAAGGTGCTCGCCATAAAAGCAGACGACATAGCCGGGATGCTTGATGCCCTAAAGCTGCTGGGCATGGCGGGGGGCAAGGAAGCTGAGGCGGACGCGCTGGTGGCGTCGCTCTCGTTTCGGATCGAGAAGGTAAAAGCCGCGATCGCCAAGTCGAAGAGCAGGCCGTCCGTATTCGTGGAGATATGGAACGAGCCTCTGATGACGGCGGGCAGGGGCACTTACGTGGACGAGCTGATAAGGCTGGCAGGCGGCAGGAACATAGCAGAGGGAGTAACGGGCTGGCCGGTGTTCAGCCAGGAGACAGTCATTAAGGAGAACCCATACTTGATAATCCTGACGAACTACAACAAGGCGGAAGTACTTACGAGGAAGGCCTGGTCGGACCTCGCCGCGGTCAGATCGGGCAGGGTCATTGAGGCTAACCCGGACCTCCTTGTTAGGTCCGGACCCAGGTTGGTGGACGGCCTCGAGGAGCTGGCGAAGCTGCTGCATCCGGAGATGTTCGATTGATTTTAACGAGGTGATGCCCATGCCTAGGAAAAGGGCCGCAGGATCCCTCATAGCGGTGCTGGCCGTCTCAGTCGTGGTGCTGATGGTCTCGGCCTCGGTGGGCACGGTTGGAGTGCCCGTAGCCGAGACGCTGAAGTCGGTGGCGGGCTGCCTTCCCGAAAGCATTAGGACGGCCCTTGGCATAGGAAAAGCCGACCCTGCCTTCGATGCGATAATAATGAAGGTGAGGCTGCCCAGGATCATACTGGGCTTCGCCGTGGGCGCCGCCTTGGGCGCAGCCGGCGCGTGCTACCAGGGGCTGTTAAGTAATCCTCTGGCCGATCCCTACATAATTGGCGTCTCTTCGGGCGCCGCTTTGGGGGCGAGCATAGGGATTGTGCTGACATCAAGCAGCATGGCGGCGTTAGGAGGGGCGATACCGCTCTTCGCATTCGGCGGCGCTCTTGTCTCGATGATCTTGGTGATGGCGCTAGCGCAGGTAAAAGGCAAGGTCCAGTCCGAGAGCCTGCTGCTTTCAGGGGTCGTTGTTGGTTCTTTCATCTGGGCGCTCGTCTCTTTCACCATGCTGGCCGCCGGAGAGGACCTGCCCAAGGTGATGATGTGGCTCATGGGCTCGCTCTCTGCTCGCAACTGGGGCCACTTCGCGATGTCCGCCCCGTACATAGCCGTGGGCATCGGGGCGATGATGCTCATGTCCAGGGGCCTTAACGTGATATCGATGGGAGAGGAGCAGGCCCGCTTCATGGGCCTGGGTGTGGAAGGCTTCAAGAAGGCCGTGATAGTGGCCTGCTCCCTAGCGACGTCGGCCGCGGTCGGCGTGTCCGGGATAATAGGGTTCGTCGGACTAATAGTGCCGCACATGGCGAGATATCTGACCGGTCCCGACCACAGGGTGCTGATACCCGTATCGGCCCTGGCAGGAGGGGCTCTCCTGGTGGCGGCGGACACGGTCGCCAGGACCATCATCTCCCCCGCCGAGCTGCCGGTGGGCACCGTCACGGCGCTCGTCGGGGCACCGTTCTTCTTCTACCTGTTAAGGAGGTCGAGGAGGGAGGGGAAATCCGGCAAATGAAGGTAAGCATGGAGAAGATAAGCTATTCATACGGCAGGAAGGCCGCCCTGACGGATGTGACGGCCTCGTTGCCGGCAGGAAGCCTCACCGGCATAATCGGCCCCAACGGCTCCGGCAAGAGCACGCTGCTTAGGATACTCGGCTACGTTGCGAGGCCGGCTTCGGGGAGGGTCACGTACGACGGGGCCGACATATCGTCCATGTCCCCCATGGGAAGGGCGAGGCTCATAGGCGCCGTCCTGCAAGACCAGGGCACGCAGTTCCCGTTCTCGGTGGAAGACGTGGTCGAGATGGGCAGGTTCCCCTATAACGGGATGCTGGGCAGGCCAGGACGCCGCGACACAGAGGCAATCCAGAAGGCGATGGCGATGGCCGGCGTGCTCGGCCTCGAGGGAAGGCAGATAACCACGCTTTCGTCTGGGGAGCGGCAGAGGGTTTTCATCGCCCGCGCGCTTGCGCAGGAGCCCAAAGTGATGCTGCTCGATGAACCGACGTCTCATCTTGACATTTCCTACCAACTGGAGGTCATGGAGATATTGAAAGGGCTTGCGGCCTTAGGCACCACGGTCATAATCGTGATGCACGACCTCAATCTTGCAGGCCTTTACTGCGACAGGCTAATAGCCCTGAAAGAGGGCCGCGTAGTGTCCGAAGGTCGGCCGGACGACGTTTTGACGGCTGACAACATACTGGAGATCTACGGTGTGAGGGCGGTCGTGAAGAACAACCCCGAGACCTCAAGGCCCGGTATCGTCATGCTGACCCCTAGCTCGAAACCGTAAGGGCGCTACTTTAGGCGGCACTTTGACTTGTCGTGCCTAAACAATAAGATCCGATGCCCGCGAGGAGATTCAAACCTCCTGTCTTTCGTTATTTGATTGTCGGCGAATCGGGCGTAAACGCCCTACTTGGTTTATAATTGTCTAAAAGCTTCATGGAGTGGGGGCAGCTTCCTTGAAAAATTGCTACGGTAGGATCGAAGACGCCCTTGTACAGGTCTACACAGGAGACGGCAAGGGCAAGACGACTGCGGCGCTCGGGCTGGCTATGAGGGCCGTCGGGCACGGCTTCACCGCCAGGGTGATACAGTTCATGAAGGGCTCGACGTACTACGGCGAGCTCTATGCCGCGGAGAGGCTTGCGCCTGAGCTCGAGATTTACCAGTTCGGCAGGGGCTGCAGGATACAAGAGCAGATCAGGAAGGGCGAGGCAAAGTGCGATATGTGCATGGAATGCTTCGTAACCAGGGGTAACGTCACAAGGACGGACCTGGAGCTGGCGGCAGAAGCTTACGTGCTTGCATTAAGGACGCTTAAGAACGCCGAGGCGGACGTGGTAGTCCTGGACGAGCTCACCAACGCCATAAAGTACGACCTGCTTACCGTCGAAGATTGTGTCAAGCTGGTTAATTCCAGGGCCAAGGGAGTGGAAGTTATAATCACTGGCAGGGACGTGCCGGAGGAGATAGCCGACATAGCGGACCTGGTCACAGAGATGAAACCCATAAAGCATCCCTTCGAGAAGGGGATAGGGGCCAGGAGAGGGATAGAATACTAGTCGACGCGCCTATAGCGCGACAAGCCAAATGGGGGAGTGAAAATGTCCTACTATGATAGAGGATCGTCCGGAAGAAGGCCCGGTTTATTGGGCTATTTCTTGGCATCCCTCGCCGGTGTCCTGATAGGGGCTGTATTGGTGGGATCGATACTCCTGAATCTGCCGATCATGAGAAGCGGCAGCACGACGGGTGCCACATCTTCGACCACGCAGAGTAGCACCTCCCAGGGCGGGCTGCTCTCGCCCGGGACGGATTCGATATTCAGCCCGGTCGCCGACGTGGCGCAGGCGGTTGGGCCTTCGGTGGTTAAGGTGGCCACGAAGCAGCAGGAGGTCGTTTATTCTTTCTTCGCGATACCGATGGTCCAAGAATCGGAGGGCCTTGGTTCCGGGGTGATAATCTCATCTGACGGGTATATAATCACGAACGCCCACGTCGTGAGCAACGTGACCGAGGCCAAGGTCACCCTCAACGACGGAAGGGAATTCACGGCCAAGGTCGTTGGCTCTGACGAATACACAGACGTGGCCGTGCTGAAAGTGGAGGCCACAAACCTGCCGGCGGCGAAGCTCGCCGATTCGGACTACCTTAAGGTTGGGGAGCTGGCCGTGGCCATCGGAAACCCCTACGGCTTCGACCACACCGTCAGCGCAGGCGTGGTTTCGGCGCTCAACAGGTCCCTCGACATGGATAACGGCATCACGCTGGCGGGCATCATACAGACCGATGCTCCGATCAATCCCGGCAACTCGGGCGGGGCGCTGGCCTCGGCCGACGGGCTCGTCATCGGGATAAACACCGCGGTCATGGAGAACGCGCAGAACATAGGCTTCGCGATACCGATCAAGGCTGTCATGGCGGCGGCGGACGAGATAATCAAGTACGGCAAGGTCAAAAGGGCGTACATCGGGCTTGCCGAATACATAGACCTCAACGAGGACATAGCCGCAAGGTACGGCCTGGCCTCCAAGACCGGAGTCATGGTATACAGCGTGGACCGCACGGGCCCGCTGGCCAAGGCCGGTTTGATAAGGGGTGACATAATCATCGAGCTGGACGGCAAGGCCATCCAGTCCGGTTCTCAGATAAGGGATTTCCTCAACGCAGCCGCGATAGGGGCCAAGGCGCAGGTCACATACATAGACAAGAATGGGAAGCAGAAGACCGTGGAGGTCTTGATGACCGAGATGCCATGAACGGAGGGTACCGATGCAAACAAGGTTAAACTTCAAGATTATCAACTATCCTTTCATGGGAACCGGCGTCAACACCGAAAGGCTCATGCTGATGGCCAAGCTTTGTTACTCGCCGATCGGCGCCGAGGGCATGGCTGACATGGTCATGGGGAAGGACTGCGACATCTCTGACGACGCTACCGGGCGTTTCGTGCGCGGCCTCATATCTTCAGGGCACCTTGGCGCGCTGGAGCATTGGTACACGAGTTTCGCCGTCGAGGGCTATTCAAGGATCTCGAGCCAGCAGAACGACAGGCACAGGATAATGAAGATGTTCAAGGACCATGGCTGCGCTGTAGGATACGTCTGCGACCCGGAGCAGGGTTCTGCGGACACCTCCCAGCTGCAGCAGTCCCAGAGGTATGTGAAGGAGCAGGATTTCAACTACGTGGTGCCTCCGAGCGTAATGGCCCACGCAAGCTTCTACGAGAGGTTCGTGAAGCTGCAGGAAGAGGTCCGGGCCCTTCAGGAGTACGGGCTGAACGAGGCGAAGCTTCCCGCCGAGGACGTAAGGTTCGCGCTCACGAACGCCACGGAGACGAGGTTCGTGATAACCACGAACGCACGCCAGCTAAGGCATATGTTCAACCTGAGGTGCTGCACCAGGGCGCAGTGGGAGATAAGGGAGCTGTTCTGCGGCCTGTTGGACGAATACAGGAAGATAGCGCCCAATATCTTCTGGAAGGCGGGCGCCTCGTGCGACGAGCTTGGCTACTGCCCGGAGGGATCCATGTCATGCGGCAAGGCCCCCACGCTCAAGAAACTCAAGGAGATGGCGGGGCTCAAGTAGCCCCCCTATAACATGGAAGAGAGCAAGCGCACGATGACGGATAAGGACATGCCGGAGGAAGCGAGGGTGGCGACGCCCGAGAGCCTGAAAAGGAAGAACCTCCGGCATAACTATAAGTGGGCGGTAACGGACGGCGTGCTTGCCTATGTATCGGCGGGCATGGTGCCTCCTTTCATATCGATCATGGCGCTCACCTACGGCGCGAACGCGATCGGCCTGTCCATGATCAACCTGCTGCCCTCCCTGGTGAACACCCTGCTGTTTTTGCCGTTCGCGGGAATAGCCGAGCGCAGCAAGAGCGTTAAGAAGCTTGTGCTGCTCTCGGGGTATCTCACAAGGTCGGTCTTCCTCGCGATGGCGTTCATACCTTTCATGCCGCAAGGATGGAAGGCCGACCTGGTCATAGCCCTGAACGCACTGCAGGCGGTGCCCTCGGTCCTATACTTGATAGTATGGACGGACATGATGGGCGCCTCCTTCCCGCAGAGCGAGTGGGGCGTGGTCTTCTCAAGGAGGAACGCGCTTGCGAACCTGGCGTCAGTGATCGGGACGGTCGCCGCGGGATATCTGATCGACTGGCTGCCGGGCGAGTGGGGCTACTTCGCGATATTCGCGATATCCGGCATAACGGGCATGCTCTCGATATACGCATTGCAGCATATCAAAGAAGTACCTTCTCCTAAGGCGGAGACGAGGAGCATCTCCGTCTTCAAGAGGCTGGCGATGCCGTTCAGGGACAAGAAGCTGGGAAGGCGCTTCGCCTACTTCTCTGCGGGCCTCTTCCTCTACAATCTCGGCATATACCTCTCGGCCCCGGCGTTTCCGATGTTCTACGTGAAGGAGCTTGGGCTTACCAAATCGATGATAAGCCTTCTGAACACCGCCGGAACGTTGTTCGTGGTCCTGACGTCGCCTTTCTGGGGCAGGCTGTCGAGAAAACGGGGCAATGCGATAGTGTTCGCATACTCCACGATATGGCAGGCGCTCTTCCCATACTTCTACTACATCTCGGGGAAGGACCTGGGGATGATGTTCGCCTGGCAGGCGATACTGGGCTTCGGCGTTGCGGGATACAACCTCTCGATGTTCAACCTGGGCCTTGAGTACGTGGACGAGACGGAGCGCCCGAACGGTATTGCCGTAACGAACACCGTGATATTCATGTCCGGCATCATCGGCTCCCTCATCGGAGGTCCGCTGATGCAGATGAAGGGCATCGGCGCTACCTTCTTGGTCTCGACCATCATAAGGGTGTTCGGCTGGGCAGTCTTCCTTGCTGTTTTTGAGCCCTCAAAGATAATGGGGAAGGTATTTAACAAGCGTGAGTCGAAACAGACAGTGGCGAAAAGCGTTAAGAATACCGGAGACAAAAGCTGATGCTTGATGAGGAGGGAAGGCAGATGAAGCTTATTCTTGCGATAGTAAGGGACGATACGATGAGGGCCTTGAACGAGACCCTCACGGACGCGGGCTACATGTTCACCAAGGTGGCAAGCAGCGGCGGGTTCCTGAAACTGGGAAACACCACCCTCCTTATGGGCGTCGAGGACGCCAAGGTGGAAGAGGTCCTGATGATGATAAAGGACTGCTGCAAAACAAGGCAGGAATACATGTCGCTGGGGGTGCCGATACCATCACAGGGGGGATTCGTCCCACCGCCGGTGAAAGTAGCGCACGGCGGTGCGACGGTTTTCGTGATGGACGTTGAAAGTTTCATCAAAGTCTGAAATTGATAATCACTTATCAAATGCTGGAGAGGCGCACCGCCGGAAAGCGGTGCGCCTCTGTGGTACTGAAAATAGGACAGCTGTATTATTGTGAAGGGATGTACAAAACAGATATACTTAATGAGTAAGATACTATGGAGAATGAACAATGAAGACTGTTAAAGTGTGCGTCGGAAGTGCTTGCAACATCAAAGGCGCCCCAGAGGTAATCGAAAGGTATAAGAGGCTCATCGAGGAGAACGCCCTTCAGTGCGACGTTGTACTGAAGGGATGCTTTTGTATGAAGAACTGCTCCAGTGGCGTATCCGTGGAACTGGATGGGACCGTCCTCAACGGACTGGACCCTGCCGAGGCCGAAGTCCAGTTCAGGAAGTTGATAATGGGGGAGTGAAAGCCGATGCCTGCGATTCTTAGCGTCCCTTCGAATTGCAGGGACTGCTACAAGTGCATACGGTACTGCCCCGTAAAGGCTATTAAAGCATCCGGAGGCCACACGGAGATAGAAGAGGAGCTCTGCATCGCCTGCGCCGAATGCGCAATCGTATGTCCTCAAGCTGCAAAGGTGGTCAGGGACGACAGGGGCTCGGTCATGGCAAGGCTCGCATCGGGTGGTACATCGGCCCTCGTACTTCACCACGCGTTCGGATCATCCTTTCCGGGCATCGACCCCTCAAAGGTGGTGGGAGCGGCCAAGAGGCTGGGATTCACGCACGTCTACAGCACCGCGAAAGCGTCGGCCGCGACCGTAAGGGCACACCTTGAGCTTGCGGGGGTGTCAGAGAAGAAGCCGATCATAGCATCATATTGCCCCGTCATAGTCAACCTGATAGAAAGATATTACCCTGAGAAACTGGAGAATCTGGCGCAAGTCGCCACCCCCATGGTCGCCCAGGCGAGGAAGCTCAGGAAAACGCTGGGCCAGAGCTGCTATATCGTATACGCAGGACCCTGCATCGCCTCCAAGGGCGAGGTGGAAAGGCAGGAGTACAGGGGCCTGGTGGACGCCGTGCTCACTTTCGGCGAGCTTGCCTCCATAATCGACAAGAAGGGCCTTAGTATAAAGGATTGCACCGCGGTAGAACCTGAGGACGGATGCCCCACTGCAGAGGAGGACAAGGCACAGGAAAACAGGCCCGCTTCTGAAGGCGACCTTTACGGCGGGGAGATATCGGTCCTGGGTATAGAAGGGTCCATGCATGCCCTGAGCCACATGGACGACTACTCCGACTTCCCGCTGCTGGACCTTGCGGCCTGCGTCGACTGCTCTTTGTGCGGACCATCCGGGACGAGGGGGAAGGCGGGCCGCATGAGCCTGATAAGGGCCAGCACGCGGCGTGTCGCTGACGTAGGAGAAGCAGCCGCTGAGTGTTTCGACACATCGGCGAGGTATACATCGAAGGACGTAAGGAAGCCCGAGCCCGCCGAGGCGATGATCACGAAGGTGCTGTCGAAGATCGGCAGGGGCCCGAAGGACGACCGCACGGACTGCGGCGCCTGCGGCTACTACACTTGCCGCGACCTTGCGGTAGCGATCACCAGGGGCCTGGCGGAACCCGAGATGTGCATGCCCTTCATGAAGTCGGGCGCAGAGGCCATGGGCAACCTCGTGGTGAACGAATCCCCCAACGGCATCCTCGGGGTAAGGAGCGACATGACGGTCGCGCTGACGAACCCAGCCATCTGCCGGATCACCGGCCTGTCGGCGGAATCGATGATCGGCAAGCCGATCCCGGATATCTTCGAAAAGGAGCCGTTCAGGACGGTATTCGAGACGAAGACTACGATAATGAGGCAGACGAACGGCAACTGCGGCCTGGAGAAGGCGAAGGAAGCCTACATGCACCTGCAGTCGAAGGACATGGTGGTGCTGATAGTATCCGACCTTAGCAGGGAGTTCAAGGACAAGGAGGCCCTAGTCAAGGAGAGGCGGGAGACCGCCGAGAGGGCCGGCAGGGTCATAGAGAACCAGATGAGGGTCGCACAGCAGGTGGCAGGCCTCATGGGAGAGGCGGCGGCCGAGACGAAAGTACTGCTCTCAAGGCTTATGAAGCAGCTCGAGGAGGGTTCGGAGGAATGAGCTCCGGCCTTTACTACGAGGCTTCGTATTCCTCTTTGTGCAAGCACGGGGAGACGATCTGCGGGGACAAGGTTGAGATAGTCAAAGCCTCGGGTTCGATGATGGCGGTGCTCTCGGACGGCTTAGGTTCCGGCATCAAGGCGAACGTGCTCTCGACGCTGACCACAAGGATAGCGACGTACATGCTAAAGGAAGGCTCCAGCATCGAGGATGTCGTAGACACGATAGGCAGGACGCTCCCGATATGCCAGGTGAGAGGCGTCGCCTACTCGACGTTTTCGATAGTGAGGCTCTCGGAGGACGGCACGGGCAACGTCGTAGAGTACGACACGCCGGACATCTTCCTTTACAGGGAAGGTACGGTCACTAAGATAAGCACGAAGAAGCGCAAGGTGGCGGAGAAAGAAGTTTTGGAGGGCAGCTTCGAAGTCAAGGACGGGGATCACTTGTTCATGGTCTCGGACGGCGTCATACACGCAGGCCTCGGCGACATCCTCAACCTCGGTTGGCAGTGGGAGAACGTGGCCGAGTACATAAGGAAGACTGTGCCTAAGGCAAGGGGCGACAGCGCGCAGCTCTCGAAGTGGCTGACCGGGGTTTGCGACCAGTTCTACGGTGGCAAGCCGGGTGACGATACGACGGTCGTATGCATAGCGGCGAGGCAGCCGAGGATGACATCGGTGGCGATAGGCCCGCCCAGCAGGAAGGAACTGGATGCGGAGCTCGTAAGAAAGTTCATGGCGAGGCCGGGCAGGAAGATAATCTGCGGGGGGACCACTGGCAACCTCTTCGCAAGGGAGCTCGGCGCGGACATGGAAGTGGACCTTAGCACGGGCGGGGACGGGATCCCCCCCATGGCGAAGATGAAGGGCGTAGACATGGTGACCGAGGGGATAATAACCCTCACGAGCGCGTTGGACAAATTAGGAGCCATAGATGCCGGCGAGATGACGAAGGCAGGAATGACAGGACGGGATGCGGCATCATTATTGGCGAAGGCGCTGCTAGATGCGGACAGGCTGGATTTCTTCGTCGGAAGGGCCAAGAACATAGCCCACACCGACGCAGCGTCGCTTGTAGACTACAGGTTCAAGAGCCAGGCTGTGGACGCCGTCATCAGGATGATGAGGGCGTTAGGTAAAGACGTCAGCGTAACTTACTATTAATCAACCCAAGGAGGTTAATGCCGAAATGACCCAGGATCTTAGCTCAGCGCGGAAATTCGAGAAGATCAATGGCATCATCGAGAAAAACGGTAAAAGTCAGAGCGCGCTTATACCGATCCTCCAGGCGGTACAGACCGAGTACAGGTACCTGCCTGAGGAAATCCTAACCTACATCGCGACAGCGCTCGGCATACCCGCAGCCACGGTGTTTGGCGTGGCGACATTCTACGCGCAGTTCTCCCTTGAGCCCAAGGGCAAGTACGTGGTCAGGGTGTGCGACGGCACCGCGTGTCATGTCAGGGGTTCGATGCCGGTCTATGACGCCATCATCAAGAGGATCGGCCTCAAGGAAGGCAAGTTCACGACATCCGACCTCAGGTTCACGGTCGAGACCGTAGCCTGCCTCGGAGCATGCGGACTTTCACCCGTGCTCATGGTCAACGACAAAGTATACGGGCAGATGACGGCCGAGGCGGCCGAGATCATCATCGATGCCCTTCTGAAAGAGGAGGGACTGGTATGAGCAAGGTGACTAGCGAAAAGCAGCTTTCTGAGCTCAGGGAGAAATATCTTTCGAAGATTTCCTCCTTCGGGAAGAGGGTCTTCGTGTGCGTAGGACCCGGCTGCATCCTCTCTGGCGGCGCCGAAGTCTACGACGCACTGAAAGCGGAGCTCGACAAACGCGGCATATACGCGTTCCTCGACGACGAGAAGGCGGACGAGAATTCGATCAACACGATAAAGACAGGCTGCCACGGCTTCTGCGACATCGGGCCGCTTGTTAGGATCGAACCCGGTGCGATCACCTACTGCCACGTGAAACCGGAAGACGTGACCGAGATAGTCGAGAAGACACTTCTGGGCGGACAGGTCATCGAAAGGCTCCTTTACAAGGACCCCAAGACGGGAAAGCCGATCACTCACGAGTGCGAGATACCTTTCTACAAGAAGCAGATAAAAGTGGCCCTGGCTGGTTCGGGCAAGGTAAACGCCGAGGACCTCAGGGAGTATATAGCCAACGGCGGCTACGCCGCTCTGGCCAAGTGCATCACCACGATGACCCCCCAGCAGGTCATAGACACTATACTCGAATCGGGCCTGAGGGGAAGGGGCGGCGGAGGCTTCCCCACCGGCAGGAAATGGGGTTTCGCGGCCGCTCAGGTCAATGAAGTCAAGTACATGGTCTGCAACGGCGACGAGGGCGACCCGGGAGCGTTCATGGACAGAGCCGTCATGGAAGGCGACCCTCACAAGGTTATAGAGGGCATGGCGATAGCGGGCTATGCCATAGGCGCTCATTACGGCTACATCTATGTCAGGGCCGAGTACCCGATCGCCATCAAGAGGCTCACCAAAGCCATCGGTCAGGCGGAGGAGATGGGCCTGCTGGGCGACAACATCCTCGGCACCGACTTCTCGTTCCACCTCAAGATCAAAGAGGGCGCCGGCGCCTTCGTATGCGGCGAGGAGACGGCCCTTCTGGCATCGATAGAGGGCAAGCGCGGAATGCCCAGGTCCAGGCCACCGTTCCCCGCAGTGAGCGGGCTGTTCGGTAAGCCCACGATCATCAACAACGTGGAGACGCTGGCCAACGTGCCCATGATCATCAACAAGGGGGCCGCGTGGTTCAAGTCCATGGGAGTTCCCACCAGCACCGGCACAAAGACCTTCGCGCTCACCGGCAAGGTTAACAACACCGGCCTCATCGAAGTCCCGATGGGAACTACTTTAAGGGAGATAGTGTTCGACATCGGCGGCGGCGTAAAAGGCGGGAAGAAATTCAAGGCCGTCCAGATCGGCGGACCCTCGGGCGGATGCCTGACCGAACAGCACCTAGATATGCCCCTTGATTATGACTCGCTGCAGAAGGCGGGGGCCATGGTAGGGTCCGGCGGAATGGTCGTCGTGGACGAGGACACCTGCATGGTGGAGATGGCGCGCTTCTTCATGAACTTCACCCAGAAGGAATCCTGCGGTAAGTGCGTACCCTGCCGTGAGGGAACCAAGAGGATGCTGGAACTGCTCACCAAGATAACCTCCGACAAGGCTGACGAGGCCGACGTGGACACGCTTCTGGAGATCGCATCGGTAGTCAAGGACAGCTCCCTATGCAACCTCGGCAAGACAGCCCCCAACCCGGTGCTCACGACCATGAAGTACTTCAAGAACGAGTACGACGCGCACATTTACGACAGGGTGTGCCCCTCCCATGTGTGCAAGGCTTTCGAGCACTACGAGATACTTCCCGAGCTGTGCAAGGGCTGCGGCAGATGTAAGAAGGTGTGCCCCGTCGAGGCGATATCGGGCGAGCTGCGGGCGCATCATGTCATAGACTACGACAAGTGCATCAAGTGCGGGGCGTGCGCCGAGACATGCGCGTTCAACGCAATCGTCAAAAGGTGAGGAGGTAAAGGCATATGCCGATCAACGGATATATTACCGTAGATAATATGAAAGTGCCCCTTGAGGGCGAGGATAACCTGCTGAAGGTAGTCCGCAAGGCTGGGATAGACCTTCCCACCTTCTGCTACCACTCACAGCTCTCCAGCTACGGCGCATGTAGGATGTGCGTAGTAGAGGTGGAGCGTATGGGCATCGTGGCCTCATGCTCGGTGCCGCCAACGGATGGCATGGTCGTGAGGACCAACACCGAAAGGCTCAGAAGGATAAGGAAGACCATCCTTGAGCTGCTGCTGGCAAACCATGACCGTGAATGCACCACCTGCGGCAAGAGCAGCCAGTGTAAGCTCCAGGAGCTGTCCGAGAGGTTCGCGGTGTCCGATCTCAGGTTCGGCAAGGGCGACAAGAGATATGCGATAGACCATAGCACGCCAGCGATCGTGCGCGATCCCAACAAGTGCATCCTATGCGGCGACTGCGTCAGGATGTGCGCGGAAGTACAGGGTGTAGGCATCCTGGACTTCATGTACAGAGGTTCGAAGGCGATGGTGGGCCCGGCGTTCGGCAAGCCGCTCGCCGAGGTCGACTGCGTGCAGTGCGGACAGTGCACCACGGTCTGCCCTACGGGCGCGCTCATGCTCAAGAGCTACACGGCCGACGTATGGAAGGCGCTGGACGATCCTAAGAAGACGGTCATGGTACAGATCGCCCCCGCGGTAAGGGTTGCTCTGGGCGAGGAATTCGGAATGAAGCCGGGCGAGATAGTCACCGGCAAGATAGTCGCGGCCCTAAGGCGCCTGGGATTCGATCTGGTGTTCGATACCTGCTTCACGGCCGACCTCACCATAATCGAGGAAGGCAACGAGTTCGTCAGCAGGCTCAAGAACGGAGGCGTCCTGCCCCAGTTCACGTCGTGCTGCCCGGGTTGGGTCAAGTACGTCGAGCAGTACCACCCCGAGCTGATACCCAATATCTCCTCCTGCAAGTCACCGCAGCAGATGTTCGGCTCGGTCGCGAAGAAGTATCTAGCCAAGGACATGAACCTGGATCCCAAGGACGTGGTCGTCGTGTCGATAATGCCGTGCACCGCGAAGAAGTTCGAGGCCAACAGGCCCGAGTTCTCCCACGACGGCATGAAGGACGTCGATTACGTGCTAAGTACCAGAGAGCTGGCCAGGATGATCAAGGAAGCCGGCTTCAGCTGGGACGATCTTGAGATAGAATCCTTCGACGTCCCGTTCGGCCTTGGCACCGGCGCAGGTGTCATATTCGGCAACACAGGCGGCGTCACCGAAGCCGTCCTCAGGTCGACCCAGGCGCTGCTAGGTGCGAAGACCGACACCCCGATAGTGTTCAACGAGGTAAGAGGTCTGGACGGCATCAAGGAAGCCGTAGTTAACGTAGAGGGCATAGACATCAGCCTTGCCATAGCGAACTCTCTGTCGGCTGCAGAGAAGCTGATCGAAGAGGTCCAGTCCGGCAAGAAGGCCTACCACATCATCGAGGTCATGGCATGCCCCGGTGGGTGCATAGGCGGAGGCGGACAGCCCATATCTGCCGATCCGGAAGCGAAGGCGAAGAGGGCAAGGGGCCTTTACGAGGCCGACAAGGGCCTGATGATCAGAAGGTCGCACGAGAATCCTTACGTGGCCGAGCTCTACAAGCAGCACCTAGGCGAGGCCAACTCGCACGAGGCGCACGAGAGCCTGCACACGGAATACGGCCACAGGAAAAGAATCCTGGGCGAGGACATCAAGGTTATGGTGACCGAGGGCAAGCGTGAAGGCATGGTCGACGTCGCCGTGTGCCTAGGTACTTCCTGCTACTTGAAGGGCAGCTACAACGTACTGCACGCCCTCATGAACAAGATCGATGAGATGGGCCTTGCGGACCGCGTGAACCTGCACGGCACATTCTGCTTCGAAAACTGCCACGAATCGCCCTGCGTGAAGGTCAATGGTGAAGTGAAGGGCTACGCAGGCACCGAGGACGTGGCGGAGAGCATAATCAAGGACAGGATACTTCCCATACTCAAATAGCCTCTTAAGAGGATGAACACGAGGCCCCGGCCGCTAAAGGCCGGGGCCTTTGCATAGGGTGCCCGGCGGACGTGCCGCCATATTCCGCCCATCTTGAAGGGACGTTGGAGGAAAGTGCGGCTTACGCGGTGAATTAACACGTGACTGGAGGACATCGGGCCATATGACATCCACCTCGGTGCGCAAGACCATGGACAAGAATAAGCATCTTAAGTATGTGCTGGCGTTTTCGCTGGCCCTTACCTTGATGGTCGGCACCGTCGCGGCGGTGGAGGTCTACTGGGCGGTGGCTCTTTCCACCACCGACAGGGCCAAGGCGGCGGCGTCGATGGCGTCGGTGGAAGAGGTGGCGGGGACGAAATCCTCCATCCTCGAGGCGAGTATCGACGGCAAGCTCTATTACAGGGTGGCAGCGGGACCCTTCTCTGATCGCGGGAGGGCGACCGAGGCAAGGGATCTGCTAAGGTCCGGAGGATGGCCCGATGCATGGCTGCTTGCAAGGCAGGACGCATCAACTCCTTCGACGGAAGCGCCGGAGACGAGCCCACAACAAAACACAGGTGCGGCTTCACGGACGATAACGGTCGGACTCACATGGATCTTAGGCCCGGAATTGGTCATAGGTACCGAAGGAAGGCTGAATGCCATAGGATCGGCGAGCGAAGGGGCAGATGCGACGACAATCGCGGCGGAGCGGGCTATCGAGCTCGTGGCCGAGGGCGAAGGCATAAGGGTGAAGACCTCTGACGGCGATCCAGGCACTTATCTGATACCTCCGGTCATCGTTGAGGCGGATGTCGGCGCCATCTGGCTAAAGGAATCCTACAAAGTCTACAAGGGAACGATAAAAGTGACGAGGAAACAGGGATCCGGATCTTTGTACGCTGCCAACGTCCTGGACGTCGAGGACTACCTTCTTTCGGTGCTTCCGGCGGAGATAGGGGGCAATTCCCCGAAGGAGGCGTACAAGGCCCAAGCCGTCGTTGCGAGGACCGAGGCGCTCGCTTTCACCGGCAGGCACCAGGACATGGGCTGGGACATCTGCGACAGCACGCACTGCCAGGTCTTCAGGGGGCTCTATGGCCAATCGCCCAACCAGGACATAGTGAAAGCCGTCCAGGAGACCGCGGGGGAGGTGCTTTTCTCGTTAGGGACGATGGTCAGGACCGCAAGCTTCCACTCATCCTGCGGCGGCTGGACTGAATCCTCCGAGGACGTTTGGGGTTCGAAGTTCGCACACCTCTCCAACGTGGGATGCAGGCTCGATGCGGGACCCATGCCGAACCTAAGGGACGAGGCGACGCTCAGGAAGTATATAGAGGAAGGGAACAAGAAGGACCTGTGCTACGGCGGTATCGGATACCGGTGGAAGGCTTCCGTTGAGGTAAAAGCAATAGAGGCGGAACTAGCAAGGATGGTCTTAGACGGGGTTGCGTCGGCAACTGATGAAATCCCTTTACAAGGGCCTCCAAGGGTTACGAAGAGGTCCGCCAGGGGCGCGGCGCTCGAGTTAAGGATGTCTTCCAGCACCGCGGAATATATAATAAAAGGTGAGCTTAACATCAGGAAGCTGTTGGGAGGCTCGACGATTATCAAGAGCGGCGTCTTCGTGATACTGCCCGTATCCGTAGAAGGTCGCCTCGACATAATCGGGGCCGGCTACGGACACGGGGTCGGGATGTGCCAGGACGGCGCGAAGGCGCTGGCCAAGCTGGGCAAGGATTACAGGGCGATACTCTCCTTCTATTACAGGGGCGGTTCGGTGGCGAAAGTCTACTAAGGTGGTCATGGATGTCTTTCTTGAATAAAGCCAAGAGAATAGCGCCTTTGGCGCTCGTCGTGGCAGTTCTCATAGCCGCGGCCGGCTGGCAGGTATGGGAGCTTCATGTAAGCTCCGACCGCCTCGAGGAGCTGAGGTCTGACCTGGAGGAAGCCAGGTCGTGGACCGAGGACCTGCAGGCGAAGCTGGGGCGGCTGGATGACGAGATAGCCAGGATGGGCTTCGTGAAGGTCGACCTTTACTTCACCATGATGACAGAGACTACCATCAAGGTCGTGCCGGTGAAGAAAGTAGTGGAATCTGGGGACGAGCTGGCGCTGAACGTAGCCAGGGCGCTAGTGGCGGGCCCAGGGACAGCGGTCGGGGGCATCTATCCCGCCGTCCCTGAAGGCGTACAGGTGCTTGGTGTGTCCGTGAAGAGCGGCATCGCCTACGCTGACTTCTCCGAGCAGATCCTCAAAGCTGGCTTCGGAAGCGAAGGTGAGCTTGCGATGGTGTCGTGCATAGTGAACACGCTCACCTCGCTGCCCGGGATAGACAAGGTGCAGATATTGGTGGAGGGCAGGAAGGTGGAAAGCCTTGGTGGGCATGTCCTGGTGGCGGTGCCGCTGTCCAGGATGGACGACTTGATGGACGATTAGTATTGAGTGTGGAGGAAGTCATGCGAAAAGTGGCGATAGTGACCGACAGCGCTTCGGGGATTCCTGAAGATACTGCAGGGAAGCTAGGAATAGAGATCATCCCCATGCAGATCATCAAGGGGGGAGAGGCCTTCACGGTCGGCACCGACATCACTTCTTCTGAGGTATACGAGGCCATGCGCCAAGGGAGTATCCTGAAGACTTCCCAGCCGCTCGTGCCCCACATCGAAGAGGCCTACACGAAGGCGTTGAAGGAAGCGGAGAGGGTGATCTCGGTCCACATAAGCTCCAAGCTCACCAGCACGGCGTCCACTTGCAGGATGGTGGCCGGCATGGTGGCGCCCGACAGGATAGAGGTCATAGACAGCTCAACGCTCACCATGATGTACGGCCTGGCCTGCATCAAGGCGGCTAAGAGGGCGGTGGCCGGCTGCAGGGCCGAAGAGGCCAGATCCGTGATAATGGACGTACTCTCGAGGGTGAGAGGCTGGCTGGCAGTGCCCTCGCTGAAGCATCTGTCGCATTCCGGAAGGGTCTCCAAGGCGCTATCGACGCTGAGTTCGCTGCTCGCCATCAAGGTAATATTGCGGATGGAGGGCGGCGAGGTGCTGCTAGAAGATAAATACAGATCCTCGGCCACTGCATACGAGAAGATGCGCGATTTGGCGGTCGATGCTTGCGGCGGCAGGGCGAGCTCACTCGCATACCTGCACGGCGACAATCCGAACGAGGCGGCAGCGCTGGAGGAGATCGTTAGAGAGGCAGTGCAGTGCGACGACATCATAACGGCGGACATCAGCCCTGTAGTCGGAGTCCATACAGGCCCCGGCCCGTTCGGCGTGGCGATCCTTCCATGACCAGCGACTGATCCTTTCACGGAGGTGCGTTGTTTGAAACTAAGTCGGATTCTCCTAGTATCGATGGCCATAGTCCTTGCAGCCTCGTCAGGCGCTTCGGCAAAGCTTATTTTGTCAGGCGAGAGCGTCTGGAAGCTGGGCTACGGCAGCCGGTACTACTCAACATTCGGCTGGAAGCTCGGGCTCGGTGGCTTCTTGGCTTCGCAGGAGCTGCGGCTGGACGTCAAAGGTGAGATCGTAGACGGCCTTACGCTCGAAGCCCATCTCGACAACACCAAGGGGGACGTATTCCAACAGCTCACGGTAGGCCTCTCATGGCAAGGGATAACGGCCGCGGGAGGAAGCATCAGATACATCCCATATATACCGTCAATGGGAAGGCCCAAGTCCTCGGTCATGGGCCTTTCGGCTGCTTATGCCGACGATAAGGTATCGGTCTATGCAATCGGGGGGAAGTCCCAGGGCGCAAGGGGAAGCAGGACCTTCAAGGGGATGAGCGCCCAGGAGAAGATAGAGTATGTCATGGACGGGCCGTATATGCCGGCAAGGTCCGAGGATGGGCTGCTCTCGTCGGCAGAAGGGCTGTGGCACGCCGCGAGCGGCGCTGATTTCGATCCCGAGCTCGACGAAGGTTCAGTAGTCTGGGAGGAGTCTTCCATTGCGGGCGACATCGACGATTACCTTTCCATGAACTCCCTAGGGTCCCTATGTAAAACCCTGTCCAATCCGGACGGCACCTTAGTGCCGGGACAGACCTATCCGTCTTCTTCCGTAGACGGCCTTTCGGGCATCAGCGGCGCATACATAGTATTGAGGGACCTGTCGTTTGGCATAGCTAGGAAGCTGATCCTGGAACTCATAGGGCAGTACAACGCAAATTTGGGACTCACTGGGGATCATGCGCTCAAGTACCCCTATGTGGCGGGCAGCACGACAGACACGGAGTTTCTGACCGGGCTCACCGAAGGCTGGATGAGCCTGGCTACGTCCTCCAAGGCGACGGGGGAGGTCTTCGCCAAGGTGCCGTTCACGGCTTTCGGTAGGGGTCTGATTTATCCCCTGGGTTCGTCGGACGTACTGCCGGAGACACTTACGCTTTCTGCCGTAACTGAGGGCGGGTTGACGATCCCCCTGGCGGCGACCGGCGCGACGTGGACCTGCTACGAGGACAGGGGATACCTGCAGATGCAGCTTCCAGTCGGCTTCTTCGATTCATACGCGGCCATAAGGGCAGGTTATAGCTACAGGATCACCCAGGGCATGTATTTCCTCGGAGCAGGGATAATAAGAGGGAGCGTTGCCGTAAGGCTCGACGGGGTGGCCCTCAAGGAAGGTACCGATTACGAGATCGAATATGAGACCGGGGTCCTTCTGCTCATGGTTCAGATAAGCGAGGGGGCCGAAGGGCTTGTAGAGGTCGAGTTCGAATATGAAACGCCCGGAACAAAAGCCTGGCTTGCAGGGCTGGGCGTGTCATATAGACCGATAAAAGATCTGGAGCTGCTGCTGGAATACTGCTATTCCTCCGATTCGCCTCTTCTGGCGGAGGATGAGACGACGGTGCCGAGAGAGCGTAGCTACGACAACCTCCTTGCAGCCGAGGCGCGGTGGAAGCCGGCCTATGGAGTGAGCCTTAGCGCGGGCGCGCTGTTCTCGGCCTCTACGTTTCCCGGGAAGGAAGCCATAAGGCCAAACGCGCCCAACGCGGTTACGTCGGTGGCGATTCTCGAGGACAACGCGGGTGGGATTTGGTGGGCGTTCCTCAGCAAGGCCGGAGTAAGCGTCCTTTCGCCGTATTCTGGGACGTGGAAGGTCGTCGGCCTGCCTGCCGCATTGTCAGGCTCTTTGGTGAACTCGGCTTTCTCCGACAATACGTACTGGTACTTCGGGACGAGCGTCGGCATCGCCCGTCTCAGCGCCGACTACCTGGGCTTTGGCGAAGGCTTCATGGATGTGACGGCCCTTTGGAAGACCGCGGGCGCAAGGCAGGGGATGCCGTCAGATGAGGTCTCGTCGTTGGAGCTTTTCGAAGGGCAGCTTTACGCTGGCACTCCCATAGGGCTGGTGGCAGGACCCGCGGATATCGCAGGACCGTGGAGGCTGTACAGGCCCGCGGATCATCCTGGGCTTGCAGGGGGCGATGTCACCGGATTGGCATCTACCGGAGCCGGGCTTGTCGTGACGACCGCCGATTCCGTCGCCTTGTTCGACGGGAACGCATTCGTCAGGATATCCGATTCAGGGGCCGTCAGCCTTGCGCATGCGCCGTTGGACGGCGGCATCGAAGCGGTCGCGGCGACAAGCCGGGGCGTGCTCCTCATAAAAGACGGCATCGTGGCCGGAACAGTGCAGCCGGCAAAGGACATTGTGTCGGCGGCGGGATACGGATCGTTCCTGTATTACGTGACGTACGAGGGCCTGTTCGCATATGACCTGGGGTTGGGGATCGAGACCCTTCTAGCAGGGATGGCCGGGCTGAGGTCCGTTGCGACCGACGGGCTGGACGTATTCGCGGGAGGGACCGCAAACGAAGATTACTCGCTGCCGTTGGTAAAGCTGGCGTACCCGATGGGCGCATCACAGACGTTAGGCCCGGACGTCCATGGGATAGACGGCAGGGACAGGGCGCATTACATACCGCAGGTCCCATCGGAGCACACCTCGTTCGGCTTCGGGGCATATGTCACGGCAGGTTATGATTCTGACCTGCTGTCGGTGGACGCGTCTTTGAAGACGAGGAGCAGGGGAAGCCTTGCCGGCTCGGGGCCGGGGAGCCCGGATTCGGCATCTTTGGACCTTACCCTGGGTTGGAGGCCGACGTCGAACCTGGGGGTCAGCATGTATGAGTCCTTCTCTGCGGCAAAGCTCTGGTCCTATTTATCGGGCGCCGGCACGCTGGAGCTTACGAATGCTGTCCAGGCGGGGCTCAGCTGGAAAGGCCCCGTCACGTTGAGCTTCTCGATGAATTACAAGATCACCGGCAAGCCCGGGATAGAAGGATCCAGGTCGCAGACGGCAGGGGCCAGCGCCGGTCTGCAGTATTCGATCGGCGGACTGCGCCTCACGAGCGCCCTTTCTGCTTACGTAAAGATCAACGATGGCATGGACCCGTTCGCATACTCCACCGGCTCGCTTGCAGTCTATCTCCAGATCGACAACCATGCCTCCCTGATGCTTTCCTACGTCGAGCCCACGCCGTTCGGCTCTCTGCTACAAGCCGCAGGCAACTACCGCTCGGTATCCGGCAGCTATAGGTATTTCGCATACACTCCCACAGGCAGCGTGAGCGTCACGGGAAAGGGCAGCTACAGGAGGGACCTTAAGAACTCGTCCAACATAGCCGACGTGAGCGCGGCTTGGACCTACTCGGCAAGGCAGCTCGTGTTCCTGGGCACTTCATTCCTGCCAAGGGTCGAGCTGTCTGCTGCATATGCGGCACCCCAGGGAGCCGATAGCAAGGTGAGCGCCTATGTAAAGCTCTCGTCCGGGATGTCCTTCGGCATCTTCGGAGCCGATACCAGCGTATCCAACAAGCTCACCTACATGATCGAATCCAGGCGCATGCTCAACTCCGGCGAGGGGAGCGTAACGGCGCACTTCGGGAAGGCAGGGTGGCCCCTGAGGCCCTCCTTGCAGCTAGGAGCGTCGTACCTGGTCGAGACCGCGAACATGGCGGAATCCAGGGGCAGCTGGAAGGCGGACTTAAAGCTGTTGCTAGCAAGCAGCGGCAAAGTGGCTAACCAGGCAAGCCTCGGCTACTCCTATTCAAGCTACAAGGGCGGCAAGCACGACATAGGGCTTTCCGACTCTCTGTCGTTTACCGCGCTTGAAGGGAAGATGAGCATAGGCGCCGGCCTGGATGCAAGCATCGGGCTTAAGCAATCGGACATCGGCTCATCTTCGTACAAGGCCTCCATGAATGCGAGCATCGGCTACAGGTTCGACGGTAATTGGTCGGCTAGGGCAACAGGGGAAGTGGGTCTTGGTTCCGCATCGCTCGAAGGCGTGCCTAAGCCGCTTTACGGATTCGAAATCACCGCCACGTTAAGGTTCTAATGTAGAAGTTCAAAACCCGATGGGATATAATTCTATTGTCTGTGCGCCTATAGCTCAGAGGATAGAGCGTCGGCCTCCGGAGCCGAAAGCGCAGGTTCGATTCCTGCTAGGCGCGCCACGTCCTTACAAATATCCAATTTATGCGAGCACTTGCCCTAACGCTTTGCTGAATGTAAGATTTAGTTTGGACTGATACGAATAGTTTGCCCTGGAGGTGTGCTACTTGGTTGAGGAGGCCCTTCAAGTCCTTCTGAAAGCGGAAGCCGATGCAGAACAGCTGGTGGCCGACGCGAAAGCGAAATCACACGAGATCATAAAGAAGGCCGAGCGCTCGGCACAGGAAGAGATGGACGTTTCCATTGCAGATGGGAAGTCTAAGGCTTCCGACGTGGCCGCGGAGTACGATTCAAAGGCCAGGGCCGAAAGGGAAGAGGTTAAAGCCGTAACGGCCGGCAGGATCGCGGAGGACGAGAAGTTCGCCTCCGCTAATAAAGCCATCGCCCTCAAGAAGGCGATGGAGAGGATTGTGAGAGCAAATGGCCATCGCTGAGATGCTGAAAGTGGCCATAGTGGGATTCAAGGATGACGCTGAGCGCGTGACCGACATTATGCAGAAATGCGGCGCCGTGCAGGTAGAATCCTTCCAGTATGAATCACTTGGAAGCGGAAGGTTGGACAGGACGGTGGACATCCAATCCGGCATCGCCCACTACGAATCATTCATCCAGGACATGAAATACGTCCTGGATTTCATGGACAAGCACAAGGAGTTAAAGAAGTCCTTCATGGCATCCTTCATCGGATGGCATTACAGGATAGGCGAGAAGGAGTACGGCAAGTACGTCGACGAGGGGGAGGCCCTCGCCTTAAGGCTCACCGAAGAGGCCAGGAACCTCGATACGGCGATAGCCTCAGTCAATGAGCGCATAATGGGAGCATCCCATGACATAGAGTTGCTTGCTCCATGGAAGGACCTCGGTATAGCGCCCTCGTCATATAGCGGTGTACGTAGCGTCGACGCGCTCTTCTTCTCGAAGGAGAAGTCGCGTAGGGAAGTCCCGCTGTCGGAAGTGCTCGAAGACGTAAAAACCTCTGCCGCCTGGCAGGATATGGGATTCGACGAACGCTGCACATACTGCCTGGTGCTCGCGGAGAAGTCCTCTTCACAGGCCGTATCCGAGGCGATGGCGACCGCCGGTTATGCGCTCGCTGAGCTGCCTTGGGCGGAGGAGCGCCCGGACGAGGCGATCGCAAGGCTCAACGAGGAACTTTCTAGGCTCAACGGTGAACTGGCCGTTCTCGTCAAGAAGGCGGTCTCCTTTTGTGACAACAGGGCCGCTGCCTTCTCTCTCTTCGACCATTTCTCTAACAAGAAATCCCAGCACGAGACCGCGTCAGGATTCATGGCCTCCGGCACCGCGTTCCTTTTGGAAGGCTGGATAAGGAAGGACAGGCTCGCTCCTTTCGAAAAGGCCGTCAAGGCTGAAGCGCCAAAAGCGGCGGTGATGACAAGACAACCCGCCGAGGACGAGGACGTGCCGGTCGACTTGATAAACAAGGGCGTCTTCTTCCCGTTCGAGGCGGTCACCAGGATAATGGGGCTGCCCAGGCAGGGCAGCATCGACCCGACCCCTCTTCTTGCGGTGTTCTTCTTCATCTATTTCGGGACATGCATGGGAGACGCCATCTACGGCGTGATACTCACTCTCGCCTCACTGTACATGATGAAGAAGATAAAGACGGCCGGCATGGGCACGATGCTGCTGCAGCTCATGACCGCCGGTGGCATAGCCACGATAATATTCGGCATACTTACGGGAGGGTATTTCGGCGACCTGTTCTCAAGGTGGATAAAGCCCCTCTGGTTCGATCCCATGAGCGAGAACGGCCCGCTGATCTTCCTCGGTTACGCCTTCGCGATGGGCGCCTTCCAGGTGCTCTTCGGGATGGGCATCAAGGCGTGGGACAACGTAAGGAACGGCAAATGGCTCTCGGCCATCTACGACCAGGGCTTCTGGGTCGTGCTCCTGCTTGGGGTAGGTCTGCTCATAGGCGGCGGCGCTCTCGGCGAGATATATTCCAAGGTAGGGAAGTACATGGCCATAGCCGGGGCCATAGGCCTCGTGCTCACGCAAGGCAGGCACCAGCCGAACCTGATCCTAAAGCTCGGCTCCGGGATAGTCAGCCTTTACAACATAACGACTTTCATGAGCGACATAGTCTCTTACAGCAGGCTATTCGGCCTCGGCTTCACCAGCATAGTGATCGGCATAGTGATCAACTACATGGCCAAGATGCTCCTTGGCGTCCCTGTGGTAGGCTACTTGCTGTTCCTGGTGGTGCTCGTGTTCGGGCACATGTTCAATTTGCTCATCAACGTGACCAGCGCGTTCATACACTCGGCGAGGCTCCAGTACGTGGAGTTCTTCGGCAAGTTCGCCGATTTCGGCGGCACCAAGTTCGAACCGTTCAGGGTATTCAACAAATATGTTGATATAGACATAGAGGAGGCAAAGTAAAATGACACTAGGCACTATCCTGGCGCTGTTCTCCATAGGAATCGCAGTCGGTCTTCCGGGCTACGGCTCATCTTACGGCGTAGGGCTGGTCGGTGAAGCCGGCGCAGGGGTCGTATCGGAGAACCCAGATAAGTTCGGCCAGATCCTCCTTCTGGAGATCGTCCCCGGTACGCAGGGCATATACGGAGTGCTGGCCGGCTTGATGATCATGCTGAGGGCGGGGTTCCTCTCCGGCAGCATCCCGTCGTTCACGGTGCTTGAAGGCGTAGCATACATAATGGCAGCATTGCCCATCGGTTTCGTGGGATGGGTATCGGCCATCTACCAGGGCAGGGTCGCGGCGGCGGGCGTTGGCATCATCGCTAAGAAGCCCAACGAGATGGGCAAGGCCATTCTATTCGCCGCGATGGTCGAGACCTATGCCATCCTTTCGCTCCTTGTGAGCCTGCTGCTCATCATCAGGCTATAAGGGAATCCGGAGGAAACAATGGAGAACTTATCCGCGATATTAGAAAGCATAGATACGAAGGCCAGGATTGAAGCCGCCTCGATAATCTCGAAGGCGGAGGAGTCGGCCGCGAAGATAATCGCGGAAGGCAGGGCGAAGGCCAAGGCAGAGGAAGAAAGGATCATCAAGAACGCGCTGGCCGTATCCGAAGAGGAGCTAAGGCGCGTCAAGGTAACGGCCGGCCTGGAAGCGAGGAACGAAATCCTGGCTTCCAAGGGGTCCTTGATCTCAGGCGTCCTGGCTGAGCTTCCCGCGAAGCTCCACTCACTGACGGACAAGGACTACGCATGCCTCATAAGGGGCGTCGTCCTTTCGTTCGCGCCGCTCGGACTGGTCCATGTGATCCCGGCTGAAGCCGACAAGGACGTATTCAACTCCATGTTCGTGATGGGCATAAACACCGCCTTGGAAGCAAGGGGGCAGGATACGACCCTGATCCTTACGGGGGAGACGGTTGATGCGAGCGGGGGGCTGGTCCTTAGGAGCGATACCGTGACGGTGGACTGCACGCTGGAATCCATATGCGAATATTATAAAGAGGCGCTTGAGCCCATTATCTCTAACGCGCTGTTCACCGAGTGAGCGGGTTGAAGGGATTGAAGAGCTTGAACAACACAGACTCCTACGCATATGCGGTCGGAAGGACCAAGGCCCTTGAGGCGCGGATGCTAGACACGGCCAGGATACAGAGGATCGCCGAAGCCCCGGACTACGAGGACGCGGTCAGGTACCTTGCCGATAGCGAGTACTCGCACATGGTCGGGGACATAGGATTCGAGAAGGCCCTCGAGGAGGAGCGCAGGAGGGTGCACCTTACCGTCGCATCTTACTCCCCCGACCCTTATTTCACGGGGTTGTTCTTCTCGGCGGACGATTTTCTCTACCTTAAGTCGATCATTAAGGGATTCTTCCTCAAAGGCACGGTCGAATCCGGTATCGGCAGGGAAAAGAAGGCCGGATGGCTGGGGTTGGATGCAATAACGGCGATCGCAGAGGCGGCCTGCAAGGACGAGCCGAGGGACGAAGAGGAGATGAAGCTCGACTTTGCGTCGGCGGCGAAGAAGCTGACCGGTGCAGGATATGTCGAGTACGTGCTCCGCGACGCGGCTTACAAGGCAGTGGCCGCATTCAGGGCGTCGGAGGATTCCCTGGACATTGACGTCATCGTCGACAAGGCCTATTTCGGATATGCCCAGCAGCTAGCATCCTCCAGGAAGGCGTCATGGCTTTTAAGCTTCATTGCGCTGAAGGTCGACTTGATGAACATCGTCATGCTCATGAGGGCGATCAACACGGGCAAGAGCATCGCTTTCCTCGAGAAGTCCATGATAGACGGCGGCAACGTCGCCCTTAAGGAGCTGCTGGATGCCTACAGGGAAGGGGCCGCAAGGCTTCAGAAACTCCTGGAATCCACCAACTACTGGAAGACCCTGTCCTCGGGATTCGAGATTTGGTCGAAGACTTCCGCGCTGAGGCCGTTCGAGATGGCTGCGGAAGGGCTGCTAGCGTCGTACGCGAGACAGTCGAAGCAGATGTCCAGCGGCTATGAGCCGGTGGTCGGCTATCTGATAGCGAAGGACACTGAGATAACGATACTAAGGAAGGTACTAACGGGCAAGTCGAAACGCCTGGCCGTACCGTTCATACGCGAGAGGTTGAGTGACGGCAATGCATAAGATGGCAGTGATAGGCGATGCGTCGTCGGTCGTGGGCTTCGTGGCGCTGGGCGTCACGGTGTTGACGGCCAAGGATGCCGGGGAGGGTTCGCTGCTCCTCAAGAAGGCGGCGGATGAAGGCTTCGCCGTTATCTTCGTGACGGAGGGCATAGCCCTGGGGATGATAGACGCGATCACCTCGTACTCCAAGAAACCATTGCCGATAGTGCTAACGATACCTGATAACGAGGGACACACCGGCGCCGCACTAGAGAAACTGAGGCGCACCGTTGAAAAGGCGCTAGGCGCCGATATACTCTTCGGGAAAGAAGGTACTGGCCAGTGAGCACGGATATGATAGTTGGCAGGATTATCAAGGTCAGCGGCCCGCTAGTCGTCGCCGAGGGCATGGTGGGCGCTAGGATGTACGAAGTCGTGAGGGTCTCGGACAAGCGCCTGATAGGCGAGATAATCGAGATGCGAGGCGACAGGGCATCCATACAGGTATATGAGGAGACCTTCGGGCTGGGTCCTGGCGAACCGGTCTATTCGACCGGCGAGCCCCTATCCGTTGAGTTGGGGCCTGGGCTCATAGGCTCCATCTATGACGGGATCCAAAGGCCGCTGGACAGGATATATGAACAGGTAGGCGACAGGATCAGCCGCGGCGTAGGGGCCGACGGCATAGACCATTCCAAGAAATGGGAATTTGTCCCGACCGTCAAGCCGGATCAGAAGGTCAAGGGCGGCGACATAATCGGCACCGTCGACGAGACGAGGATCATCCAGCACAAGGTGATGGTCCCGCACGGGATAAACGGGACTGTAGTGTCGATAGAATCGGGCGAGTTCACCGTGACGGACCCCGTCGCCATCGTCAGATCCGACGACGGCACGGAGCACAAGGTGTGCATGATGCAGCGCTGGCCCATCAGGCAGAGCCGTCCTATAGCCAGGAAGCTGTCGCCCTGCGAGCTTCTGACTACCGGCCAGAGGGTCATAGATACTTTCTTCCCGGTGGCGAAAGGCGGTACCGCGTGCGTGCCCGGACCATTCGGTTCCGGCAAGACCGTAGTCCAGCACCAGCTGGCGAAGTGGGCGGACGCGGAGATCATCGTATACGTCGGCTGCGGCGAGCGCGGCAATGAGATGACGGACGTCCTGATGGAGTTCCCGCAGCTTAAGGACCCCAAGAGCGGAGAGCCGCTGATGAAGAGGACCGTCCTGATAGCCAACACGTCGGACATGCCGGTCTCGGCAAGAGAATCGTCCGTCTACACCGGCATAACGATAGCCGAGTACTACAGGGACATGGGATACTCGGTCGCCCTCATGGCGGACTCGACGAGCCGCTGGGCGGAGGCCCTCAGGGAGATGTCGGGCAGGCTCGAGGAGATGCCGGGCGAGGAAGGATACCCCGCATATCTGGGAAGCCGCGCGGCGGAGTTCTATGAAAGGGCGGGCAGGGTCACATGTGCCGGCACGGAAGGGCGCGAAGGCGTCCTGACGGTCGTAGGCGCGGTGAGCCCCGCCGGCGGGGACCTGTCGGAACCGGTCGCGCAGGCGACCCTAAGGATAGTGAAAGTGTTCTGGAGCCTGGAGGCGAGCCTTGCGTACGCGAGGCACTTCCCGGCGATAGGATGGCTCACCAGCTATTCCCTGTACGAGGACCAGGTAGCGGGATACATCGAAAAGGAGATAGGCAAAGAATTCCTCGACAATAAGAAGGAAGCCATGAAAATCCTGCAGGAAGAGGCCGACCTTTCCGAGATCGTAAGGCTAGTCGGTATCGACTCGCTAGGGCCGATGGACCGCATAACGCTCGAGACCGCCAAGACGATAAGGGAAGACTTCCTGCACCAGAACGCATTCCATGAAGTGGACACATACACTTCCCTTCCGAAGCAGAAGGCGATGCTGTCAGTAATCCTAAGGCTGGACAAGGAGATGAGGAGGGGCGCCGGCGCGGACATAGAGCTGGACGACCTCCTTGCGATACCAGCCAGGGACAAGGTAGGAAGGATGAAGTACATAGAAGAGAAGCAGATCGGGAAGATTTCGGCCATCGAAGAGGAGATCACCTCTGAAGTGACAGCCCTGATGGCGGAGGATGGTGGTAAGAGTGCTTAAGGAATATAAGACCATCAGAGAGATCGCCGGTCCGTTGATGCTCGTACAGATGGTCGAAGGAGTGAAGTACGGCGAGCTCGTCGAGATAGCCGGTACGGAAGGGCAGACCAGGCGCGGCAGGGTGCTGGAAGTATCCGACAACAACGCGCTGGTGCAGCTATTCGAAGGATCCTCGGGTATGGACCTCTCCACGGCCTCCGTGAAGTTCTTGGGCCACGGCATAGAGCTGGGCGTCTCGATGGACATGCTCGGCAGGGTTTTCACGGGCCTTGGCAATCCGCGCGACGACGGACCGAGGATAATCCCCGAGAAGCGCATGGACATCAACGGTTCGCCGGTGAATCCGTTCGCCAGGGACTACCCGTCCGAATTCATCCAGACGGGCATATCGACCATAGACGGCCTGAACACCCTAGTGCGCGGCCAGAAGCTGCCCATATTCTCCGGATCCGGTCTGCCGCACTCCCAGATGGCGGCCCAGATAGCAAGGCAGGCCAAGGTGTTGGGAAGCGACGAGCGCTTTGCCGTCGTGTTCGCGGCGATGGGCATCACCTTCGAGGAAGCCGACTTCTTCGTCAAGGACTTCCAGCGCACGGGCGCTATCGAAAGGGCCGTGCTATTCCTGAACCTCGCGAACGACCCGGCCATCGAAAGGATCGCCACACCCAGGATGGCGCTGACAGCGGCCGAATACCTGGCATACGAGAAGGACATGCACGTCCTTGTCATACTGACGGACATGACGAACTACTGCGAGGCCTTAAGGGAGATCTCGGCCGCGAGGAAGGAAGTGCCTGGGCGCCGCGGATACCCGGGCTACTTGTACACCGACCTTGCCACGATATATGAGAGGGCCGGCAGGATAAAGGGGCGCGAAGGGTCCATAACGCAAATACCCATACTATCGATGCCCGAGGACGATAAGACCCACCCGATCCCCGACCTTACGGGATACATCACCGAAGGCCAGATCGTACTGTCGCGCGAGCTGCACAAGAAGGGCATATACCCGCCCGTCGACACGATGCCCTCGCTGTCCAGGCTCAAGGACAAGGGCATCGGGAAGGGCAAGACGAGAGAGGACCACGCGGATACGCTCAACCAGCTCTATGCGGCGTACGCAAGGGGCAAGGAGGCGAAGGAGCTGGCGGTTATCCTGGGCGAGGCCGCGCTTTCCCCGACGGACCGCATATTCGCGAAGTTCGCCGACGAGTTCGAGAACAGGTACGTGGCCCAGGGAGTCGAAGAGGACCGCACGATATTCAGGACCTTGGACCTGGGCTGGGAGCTACTCTCGATGCTGCCGGTAAGGGAGCTGAAGAGGGTGCGCGAGGAGTTCATTACGGAATACATGCCGGAAATCGGCGGAAGCCAAGACTAGCGGTTAGGAGGTAGCATCCTTGCAGACCAACGTTAGCCCGACAAGGATGCAGCTCCAGAAGCTCAAGAGACGCTATGCGGTTGCCAGGAGGGGGCACAAGCTCCTGAAGGACAAACTGGACGAGTTGCTCAAGAACTTCATGGAGCTGGTCCGGAGGAATAGGGACCTGAGGACTGCCGTAGACGCCGCCCTGGCCGAGGCTTTCACGGGTTTCACGGTAGCCAGGGCGGTGATGTCATCCGCCGCGGTCGAAGAAGCCCTGATGTTCCCGAAGGAGAGGGCCTCCGTGACGGCATCGTCCAGGAACCTAATGAGCGTGCAGGTACCGACGCTGAAATGGGACTTCGAGGAGCAGAAGGACCGCAGCCAGATTTACCCTTATGGGTTCGCGCTCACGAGCGTGGAGCTCGACAGGGCCATAAAGCTGCTCTCGGATACGATGCCGCTGCTCATAGAGCTCGCGGAAGTGGAGAAGAGCGTGGAGCTCCTGGCCGAGGCCATAGAGGGCACCAGAAGGCGTGTGAACGCGCTGGAGCACATCCTCATCCCGCAGCTCGAGACTGACATCAAGTACATAAGGATGAAACTGGAAGAAGCCGAGAGGAGCAACCTCACAAGGCTCATGAAAGTGAAGGACATAGTAAGGGCGAAGAGCATATAGCCTTTACGAAGCATCTTCCACGTAGGTTGGACAAATAGGACGCGGCGCCCGGCTATCTGCCGGGCGCCGCGTCCTACAATCCGTCCATCGGGCAGCGTATCGCCTTTCCTACTTCATCGCAAGGCCAGTGGCGCGGTCGAAGAGATGCGCCTTGGTCAGGTCCGCAGAGAGCGTGACGGGCTTACCGAATGCCGCCTTGGTCGAAGGATTGACCTTGGCCGTCACCTGCGTGCCGCCTTTGGCGGTGACATAGAGCAGCGTCTCGGAACCCATCGGCTCGACAACATCGGCGGTCGCCCCCAATACTGCCCTATCGGCCCCCATAGGGGCGAACTCCGCGTCCTCAATATGCTCGGGCCTTATGCCCAGCACGACATCGAGGCCGTCCCTCGACGCTAGGCTACCGAACCTCTTCTCAGGAAGCGATATCGTCAGATCGCCTGAATCGAAACAGGCCCCGTCATATGTATTCCTTATCTTCCCATCTATTAGGTTCATCGAAGGTGAACCTATGAACCCGGCGACGAATATGTTGACCGGATCATCGTAGAGCTGCATCGGTTCGCCCTGCTGCTGTATGATCCCGTCTTTCATAAGGACGATCCTTTCGCCCATCGTCATGGCCTCTGTCTGGTCGTGCGTCACGTATACGATGGTTGCGCCGATCCTCTTGTGTATCCTCGACAGCTCCGCACGCATCTGGACCCTGAGCTTGGCGTCTAGGTTGGACAGCGGTTCGTCCATAAGGAAGACCCTCGGTTTCCTTACGATGGCCCTTCCTAGGGCGACCCTCTGCTTCTGACCTCCCGAAAGGGCCTTAGGCTTCCTTTCGAGCAGGTCCTCTATCCCCAGTATCTTTGCCGCTTCCTTGACCCTCGCTTCTATCTCGGCGGCCGGCATCTTCTGCATCTTGAGCCCGAAGGCCATGTTGTTGTAGACGTCCATGTGGGGGTACAGGGCGTAGTTCTGGAACACCATCGCGATGTCGCGGTCCTTGGGTTCCACGCCCTTCATGGACTTGCCCTCTATGAAGATCTCGCCTTCGTCCGGATCGTCCAGGCCTGCTATCATCCTCAGCGTCGTCGTCTTGCCGCAGCCCGAAGGGCCAACCAGCACGAGAAGCTCCTTGTCCTTGACCTCAAGGTCAAGCCCGCTTACTGCGACTGTCTTGCCGAATTTCTTCGTGACCCCTTTTAATATGACTTCAGCCATCGAGAACCTCCGAAGCTGTTAATCTCCTATGCCGAGCCTGTCCAGGAGGGCCTTCTGTGAAAGCGCGTCGGCGCCATCCTCGCGCCCCATCTTGAAGGCTACCGCCATCATTAGGACGTCGACCACAGCCAGTCCGATTATCCTCGGTATGGACCACATTCCTACGTCGAACTGGCTCTGCCTTATCTCGGGCGTTATAACGAAGTCCGAACCTCTCGCAAGCATCGAATCACGTGAGTTCGTGATTCCAATCGTAGCTGCCCCGGCATTCCTCGCAAGCCCGATAGCCTCGACGATTTCCTTGGTAGAACCTGAATAGGATATCCCTACCGCCGCATCGTCCGGGGTGAGCTTTGAGGCTTGCATCAGCTGCGCGTACGAGGATGTCTCATACTGCGAATCGAAGCCGAACCTCATCAGCCTGTTGTTCAGCTCGCTGGCTACCGTCCCGGAGAGCCCTGCTGCGAAGATGACGACCTTCTTGGACGAAGAGAGCCTCTCCGCGGCGCCGTCCAGCTGTTCTCTGTCCACCGTGGACAAGGCTTCGTTGAGGACCGACACATCCAGGTCCTTCACCTTGCGGATTATGCCTTCCACGTCGCCGAATTCCTTCACGTGTTCATTAAGCGCGTTCTTTATCTCCGGTGGAGGGGCCGAGCCCAGCTCCTGGGACATCGCGACCTTGAACTGCTTGAAGCCGGCGAAACCCGCCTTCTTGCAGAACCTTACGACTGCCGCTTCCGATGAACCGCTTCGCCTGGCTAAATCGCTTATCCCCATATCGATGACCAAGGTGGGGTCCTCCAGGATCGAGACGGCTACTTTCTGCTCGCTCGGAGCCAGCTTAGCGAAAAGGCTCTCCACCCTGACAAGATGGCCTTTCCTTTGTACCATGGCGTCCGGCCCTCCCTCACGCGTCATGAAATCCCGCGATAACCTTAACCTGTATGTCGTCATTATCGCATATCGAAGGCCAAGACAGGAAGGACGCGGGCTTTAAGCCGGTGTTTATTGACCGCCTCTATTTCCCCGACAGCTCCTTGATCACGTCGTTCGAATCCGCCACTGCGCTCTTCAAAGACTGGGTCGGGTCCTTAGTGTACTCGAACAGCACCTTTTCTCCAACGGCGTTGATTATGTTGGAGACGCGGGAGTATGACAGCACGTTGGGCCTCGGCCTTGCGAAATCCAGCTGGGATACGACCGTCGCCACGAGAGGGTCGGCGGCTAAGACGGCCTTGTACTCCTTGGAATTAAGGGCGCTCTTCCTGGTAGGCGTGTAACCGGTCGCGATGGCCCACCTCGTGGATACGGCATCGCTGGTCAGCCACTTCACGAACGAGAAGGCAGCGTCCTCGCGTACCTTGTCCGACTTGAATATGCCGATGCTGCTGCCTCCAACGCCGGTCACCTTCTTGACCCCCGCCGGCATATGGGCAACCCCGAGGTTGAACTTGGCAGCGGATTTATAATATCCGAGCGAGGAGGTGCTAGCGAGCGCCATCGCCGCCCTTCCGTTCAGGAAGGCGTCGGCTATATTCGCAAGGGGCAGTATCTGGTATGTGACGAGCTTCTGGAGGTACTGCACAGCTTTTATTGCGGCGGCCGAATCGAAGGCCGCAGCGGAGAAATCCTTGTTATACAGCTCTGCGCCGCCTTGCCATAGGAAGGTCACGAAATAGTAGACCATGCCGGTATTCGCGGTTACCGGCATCGAAAGGCCGAACTGGTCGACCTTGCCGTCCTTGTTGGTGTCCTTCGATAGCTTAAGGCCCATCTGGAACAGCTCGTCCCAGGTCTTGGGCGGCTTCTCGGGATCCAGCCCCACGGCCTTGAACATATCCTTGTTATAATACAGGACCTGGTTTGACATTCCGAACGGCATGGTCCACATACTGCCGGAAAAGCTCGCCGCCTGCTTCGCGGGCGTAAGGAAGTCCTGTTCCTCGGCTTCGGTCAACCTGCCGTCCAGGTTGAGCAAGGCCCCCGAGTTCGCAAGCTCTGGCACCCAGAACTGGTCCATAAGCGCCATGTCGGGCGCTGCCTTAGCCACAATGGCGGCAAGGAGCTTGTCCTGCATTGTCCTGTTGTTGCCTCCGTATGAAAGCTCGACGAAGACCGACGAGTTGTCGGCGTTCCACTCGTCTACGAGGGACTTGAATATCGAGCTGGTGTCGCTTCCAAGGTAATGCCACAGGGTCAGGGTGGTGCGCGGAGCCGCAGCCGACGCCATGGCGAATACGAGGACGAGCACAATCGAAGCTATTACGGTTGATGTCTTTCTCATGTTGTCTTCATCTCCTGGATTTACATGTTTATGCCGCTCATCGCAACGCTCCTGGTGAACTTGCGCTGGGTGAACAGGAAAGCGACGATGACGGGCAGGGTAACCAATACGGACGCTGCCATTATCACGGGCCAGTCGGTGCCGGCCTCCCACTTGAGCATGTCCAGACCCACCTGAAGGGTGAACATCTCCCTTCTTGTGGTGACCATAAGGGGCCAGAGGAACTCGTTCCAGCTCGTCATGAAGCTGAACAGCGCAAGAGTGGCAAGCCCCGGCTTCGCAAGGGGCACGAAGATCCTGACCAGGACGTCGAACCTCGTACATCCGTCCAGCACGGCGGCCTCTTCGAGCTCCTTCGGGAGCGCCATGAAGAACTGCCTCATCATGAAGGCGCCGAATGGGGCGGCCGCGAAGGGCAGCACGAGGGCCGCATAAGTGTCTACGAGGCCGAGCCTGTTTATAAGCATGAACGCAGGGATCAAAGTCGCCTGCTGGGGTATCAGCATGAGGGACGCGTACGCCCAGAACAGCTTGTCCCGGCCGGGGAAATCGAGCCTGGAGAAGGCGTATCCGGCAAGGCAGCTGGTGACCAGCTGCAAGGCCGTGACCGATATAGCTACGATAGCGCTGTTGACGAGCATCCTCGCGAACGGCACCCTGGTCCATATGGCCGAGTAGGCCGAGAAGTCCAGGCCGTAAAGAGTACCTGAAGAGAATGCGAGCACTAGCGCCGTTATCCATAGCGCCACGCTTATCGATCCTGCTAGTCGCTGATGCTTGCCGGTCTTTCTGAGAACTATCGAGTACATCGTAAGGAAGATTGCCGCGAGTATGACGACCACGAGGGAAGGGTGGGCCCCCAAGGCGGACAGGCTGGCCTTCAGCTGAGGTACGAAGTTCTGCCCGTAGAACACGTCGCGCCTGCTCTTAAGGGATACAGTCAGCATCCACACGAAGGGCACTACCATGGCGGCACTAGAGACGAGAAGCAAGGCTTCCGTCGCCGTGCGGTAAATGGCCTTGGGCCATCTGGCCGTTGACTTCGTGCTCATTGCTCGATCCTCCTCATAGTGCGCGCTTCCAAGACCGCTAGGATGCCCAGTACGAGGAACACCACCCATGCGGCGGCAGAGGCGTAGCCGAGCCTGTATGGCGATTCGAACGCTTGCCGGTAGATGTAGTAGACGGCGACGAGGGTAGAGTTCGTAGGACCTCCCCCGGTCATTATCCTGACCTGGCTGAAGACCTGGAAAGATCGGATCGTGCTTATGATCATTGTGAAGGAGAAGATCCTCCCCATGAGGGGTATGGTTATGTACCTCGTGAGCCTCTGACCGTAGGCGCCGTCGAGCGCCGCCGCGTCGTAGATGTCCTTCGGGATGTCCTGCAGCCCTGCTAGATATATTACCATGCTATATCCCAGGTTCTTCCATATCGCCATGATTATTATCCCGGCCAGGGCCCAGGACGGGTCCGACAGCCACGCCGGGCCCGATATACCGATCTTGGCCATTAAAGCGTTGAAGCCGCCGTAGAAAGGGTCGTAGAAGAGGAACCACACCGTCGCCACAGAGGCTGTTGACGCCACCACGGGCATGAAGAAGGCCGTTCTGTATATGGGAGTGAGGGCAAGCTTTCTGTTAAGTGCTAAAGCCAGCATGAACGACAAAGCGTTCGCTACCGGGACAACGGCTACTGTGTAGATCAACGTATTGAGCATGGCCTTCCAGAACGTGGGGTCCTTGAAGAGCTTTACGTAGTTGGAGAGGCCTATGAAAGTTGAACCTTGCTTTAGCAGGCCGGCGTCGGTGAAGCTGATGGACAAGGAGTATAAGAGAGGGTACAAGGTGAATACCAGAAAGACGGCGAATGATGGCAGCAAGGCAAAAAAAGCCGTGCTGTGCTGCTCGTTCTTAAAGACTTTCAGAGTCCTTGCCATTGACCCTCCGATTTTCAGCATCATATAATTAATTGGCTAGTTATAAGCGCATATGATAATGAAAATATTTATCATCACGATTTTATCATTATATACGGCAGTAGTTAAGTAGGAAAAGAGGTATGTGCAGAAACAAGTACAAAAATGACGTAGAATGTATGCGCGGATGCTCATTTATTAGGAACTTGTAAAGGCACGCTATTAAGGGTCAAGTCCGGATCAATAAAGAGATTTAGGCTACTTAATAAAACGAGGTGCGGTTAAGATTTACCGCACCTCGTTTTTGATGATTCAAAATCGCTGTTGATATGGCATTAAAGAATACTTTCTTTATCTAGCTTCCATGAACCTCTTTACTAAAGCTATCGTAGTCCCCGCTACGATAAGGCACGCCCCTATCCAGAGCAACGACACGAAAGGCTTGCGGCTCACTTCCACAAGGAATGAACCGGCGCTCGTAGTTGCAGCCTCGGAGGCTTTTGCGAGGTTCAGGTAGATCTTTCCCGAGCTTGCGTCGATTCCGCTCATCGAGAGGCTAAACTTTCCGGAAGAACCATCGATGATAACCGATGAGCCTTCTACGTTAGCCACCGCGACGGACATGAAGATCTTCCCTTCGTACAGAGTCTTCCCTGTCTCCGATACCTTAATATCCGCGCCGACCTTCCCCTCGTTCATCCCGCTTATGTCGAAAGCTGAGAAGTCTATGGTTAGCCCTTCGGCGCTCACGCTCCCACCCTTCTTAACCTCCAACTCAGTGCCTCCCATGGCCGTCATCCCGGTCGTCGATCCGCTGAGCGTAAGCGGGGAGATGTAGATGTCCTCGGTGAGGGTCGAATGGATCATCGGATGCCTTAGGGTGTTGTCCATCTTCGTCTTCTGCATATAAGGCTCGCCCTCCTGGAAGAGCTTGCCGTCTTTGTACAGCTTCAGCGGCACGTAGACCGTGCTGCCGTCCGTACTGGTCCTAGGTGTCGCCGCCTCGATCGTAAGGCCCGCAGTCTCGGCGGTGCCCCCGATAGGTATCATGACCCTCTCCGTGACGGTCCAGCCCCCTGTCGCGATTATCCCCGCGAATACCAGGGCCACCCCGAGGTGCGTAGCATAGCTGCCTATATGCTTCAGTCCGTTCCTTATCGTCCTTGCGAGCATATACAGGTTCGCTAACAGGCCGAACAGAGATACGAACATGAAGATGAGGTATGCGGCGCCGCTCCCGCCGGCTAAAATCACTGCTATCGTGCCGATGGCGGCGATTACAAACGATCCTAGGAGGCCGCTACTTGCGGATTTCAGCTCGTCGGTTCCCCATCTAAAGATTGGGAACATGCCCATGATTATCGCGACCAACACCGCCAGCGGATAATTGGTGATATTGTAGAAGTTCGTGTCAACGGCCTGCGATTCCCCGAATATCCTGGTAAGCAAGGGCGCCGACGTGCCTAGTAGAGTCACGAGGCCCGTCGCGAGCAGGACGGACGCGCCTATGAATATCCCGAAGTCCCTGCTGGTCCACTTCTCGTAGATCTCCTCGTACTTCCTTGATGCCGTCATGTCCTTGAGGCGGATGATGTAAAGCGCCAAGGCCGGAAGCCCGATCACGGCAAGGAACAGGAGAAGGTACGAAGAGATGCCGAGGTCCGCGAAGGAGTGGACCGAGAAGTCCGAGAGCACCCCGGAGCGGGTGAGGAAAGTACCGTATCCGATGAGCAGATAGGTCACTATGGCAAGGGCGATGTTCGTCCTCACCATCTTGCCTCTTGCCTTCTGGCTGAGGAAAGTATGCAGAAGTGCCATGCCCGATATCCAAGGCACCAGCGAAGCGTTCTCGACTGGGTCCCAGCCCCAGTAACCGCCCCAGCCAAGCACCGCGTAAGCCCACCTAGCCCCTATCATGATGCCGGAACCCAGAAGCAGCCAGGCGAGCAGGTTCCACCAAGTGCCCGCTGCCACCCACCCTTTATAGTCCTTCTTCGTAAGGGCCCCCATCGCGAGAGCATAGGGCGCCGCGATCGCGGCGTACCCGGCGAAGACTATCGGAGGGTGTATCGCCATCCATGGGTTCTTGAGGAGAGGGTTCAGGCCCATGCCTTCTGATGCCGCCGTATCAAGCATCCTGAACGGGCTCATCCTGAAGGCTATGAGAAGCAATGCCGCCTGGGCGAGCGCATACCAGGGCATCGCGTATGGTTCCTCGTCCTTCGACGTAAGGGCCAGGAGGCATCCGAACAGCGCCGAGAAGAGCCCCCAGAGGAGAAGGCTGCCCTCCTGCCCTGCCCAGAATGCCGATACGAGGTATATGCCTTCGAGGCCCCTCTCTGAGTTGCTGACGACGTACTCGAACCTGAAATCATGCCTCAGAAGCATCGAAAGAAGCCCTGCCGAGGCTATCACGAGGGCCACGAAGGAGATGGCCATGAGGGCCCTTCCGTAGCCTATGTCTTTTGCGACGCCCTTCCTCCTGGATGAGGAGAGCTCCAACGGGCCCCTACCGCCTGCGGCCTTGGCCGCCATCGCGTAGAACACGCCCGCGCCAATGGTGGCGGCCAGCGCCGCAAGGATCATGAAATCCCACGTGTTCATCATTTTCCGCCTCCTCCGGCCTGGTACTTCGACGGGCACTTTACGAGCATCTTCTTCGCCACGAACTCGTCCGTCAGATACTTGCCTATCACTACCACGTTCGTCGCGTCGTCGAAGTTGGAGGGCTTGGCCCCCAGGAACCTGACCGTGACCTTCTCCCCGACGTGGTCGGTCATCTCGAACATGAAATCGTTCGTGCCCTGCTCATACCTCTGGCTGGCGAAGTCCGGCACGCCAGCTACCTGCACGGTCGTGCCGCGCTTCCTTGCCTCCTCGAGCGTAACGTAAGGAGTCAGCGAACCCGAGAAGGAGATGAGCACCACCACTGCCATCGCGGCCATTATCACTATCCCGGCGATCAGGCCGAAAGTCCTCTTTTTCTTTGCCACGACTGGACTACCCCCAAAACCACGGCCCGTCCTGCGGGCCTGAATGTAACTCACTTATATCGTATGGTAAAATCATCCATCCTGCGAGCTGCGCCGCGAAAACCTACCTGCCCCTGTTCCTGCGCCTTTCGGCCTTAGCGAGGTCCTTGTCGACCTTAAGCATGTAGAAGAACACGAACGCCCAGGTTATCACGGCAACGACCCCGGTTATCCAAAGGGCCCCACTAGATGCGAACTCCATGCTATACCTCCTTGGCCTCGGCCTTGTCCGAGAGCCTTAATGCTACAAACCTCATCTTCAGTCCGAACATCCACAGCGACACCCCGGTGAATCCGACCAGCGACGCTATGAACACGGCGAGCATCTTGAGGTCCATGTTGAGCTTGTTCGAGATTATCGCCTCGTTAGGGTGCAGTCCTTGTATGCCGGGCAGCCTTGGTATCACGAAGACCAGCAGCGGCACGGTAACGAAGGCGATTATCGAGTACACGGATGAGAGAGACGCCCTCCGCTCTGGATCGTCGATGGCGCTTCTTAGCGCGATGTACGCCATGTAGATCAGGAACAGGACGAATATGGAAGTCTGCCTTGGATCCCAGCTCCAATATGCGCCCCAGGTGGCCTTCGCGAATATGGCGCCGCTCACGGTCGCCACGACTATGAACAGAAGGCCGATCTCGGCCCAGACCGCCGCCGCGGCGTCGTCCTTCTCGTCCCTGCTCCTGAGGTATCTGACGCCGTAGACCATGCACGCAAGGAAGCCCAGCACCGATACCCACGCCGTGGGTATGTGGAAGAATATGATCCTGGATATCTCGCCAAGCGTGGCATCCGCGGGCGCCCATACGAACGCCGCGAGACATACGGCCCCCATCCATATCCCTAGAAGGTATTTGATGAACATCCTGACCTCCTGTACAAACCCTGGAATTTGCCCGTGCTCAGTCGTTCCACACGAATTCGAACAGCATGGAAGAGAGCACGGTGATCATCACCGTGAAAGCGATTATACCCGAAATCTCGCTCACAGAGGAAGACATGCCAAGGCCCGCGAGCGCCGAGTTCGTCATCCTCACCGCCATGATGAGCCCGGGCATCGTCACCGGGAACGAGAGGACGGCGAAGAGCGTGCCCTTGGAGTTCGCCTTGGAGATGATCGCCGCGACTATCGTCGTCGCAGCCGACATGTACGCCGTCCCAAGCACAATCGCCACGATGAACAGGCCATAGGACTTCAAGGACACGTCCATGAAAAGGAGGAACATCGGGACTACTATCAGCTCGACGGCGATCATTAAAGTGAGGTTGAAGGCCATCTTGCCGTAGAACACCGCAAGAGGAGGGGCCGATAGCTTCAAGGCCAGGGATGTCCTGGTCTCCTCCTCCTTCACGAAGGAGCGTGAAAGCCCGGACATGGAGGAGAAGAAGAGCACCACCCATAGGAAGGCCGACTGCGCGTCGGATTCTAGGGCGTAGGGGCTTACGGCGAAGCTTGCGACGACGAGGGAGGTGACGGCGAACAGCGCCACCGAACCTACGCCGTAACGGGTCCTTACCTCGGACCTCAAATCCTTCGCGAAGATAGCGAACGCCTTAGCGGCCAAGCTCGATGACTTCATCGCCGAGGCGCACCTCCTCCTTCTCGTTGGTCGCGATTATCAGCGCCGATTTCTTGCGCATGTCTTCTATGAGTGAATAGACGAGCTCCTTTCCCGCATCGTCGAGGTTCGCGGTGGGCTCGTCCAGTATCCATACGTCGGGATCGTTAATCAGGGAGAAACAGAACTTCATCCTCTGCTTCATGCCGGAGGAGAAGCTTGACAACGGATCATCGGCCCTGTCAAGGAGGCCGACCCTTTCTAGGAGGGCTTCCCCTTTTAAGGCCGCATCCCGTACACCTTTCAGACCACCGAAGAAAGTCAGGTTGTCCAAGGCGGAAAGCTCGTCATACAGCGAGAGCTCGGGCGAGACGAAGCCTATCCTGTCAGAGAAGAGCTCAGGCGAGCCGTCGTCTGCGCCGTCTCTGTACACTACCGAGCCCGTGGAGGGCCTGAGAAGGCCGGCCGCTATCTTAAGCAGCGTGGACTTGCCGGAGCCGTTGCGCCCCGTTACGAGAAGCAGCCTGCCGGGTCTGGCGGCGGCGCTCACTTTGCGAAGCGCGGTCCTTTCGCCGAACCGCCTGGAGACTCCATCGATCACGACGGTAATAGCCATGATTACCAGCCCTCGCTCGAATAGAATAACAATTGAGCCTGATGATTTATTATACTAATTAGGGTGAACATAGTAAAACCGGCGGTACGCCTAAGAGGCAGCCCCGCCGGCCCGGAGGTCGAAAGATGCCCGCAGTGCAGCAAGTGAACATTTCCAGGGACATGAAAGACGACATAGCAAAGGCGATCGAAAAGGCTATCGGACGCTTGAAGTCGGAGGGGGTCATACCTTCCCAAGCGGCGGCATCCGTGCCAATAGAGATACCAAAGGACCCGAAGTTCGGTGACTTCGCATCCCCCGTGGCGCTTTCGCTAGCGAAGGAAGCCGGCCTGAAGCCGAGGGACCTGGCGTTGAAGATCGCAGGGGAAGTGATGGAGGAGAAGGACCCCTTGATACTGAAGGTCGAGGTGGCGGGCCCGGGCTTCATCAACCTCTACCTCGCCGACAAGTGGCTGGACCATGCCGTCAAGGCCATAAGGAAGGCCGGGTCGGACTACGGCAGGAGCGGGAACGGGGCGGGAGAGAGGGTGAACGTGGAGTTCGTGTCCGCGAATCCTGTCGGCCCGCTGAACATAGTGAACGCAAGGGCTGCGGCGGTCGGCGATTCGCTTGTCAGGATGATGAACTTCACCGGCTACAAGGCCGAGAGCGAGTTCTACGTTAACGACGCCGGCAACCAGGTGGGCGTCCTCACCGATTCCGTATACGCCAGGTTCAGGCAGTCGCTCGGCGAGGATTACCCGTTCCCGGAGGAAGGCTACCAGGGCCTTTACGTGAAGGACATGGCCGAGAAGGCCAAGGAGGAATTCGGCCCTGAGCTGGCAAACATGCCGCCGGAAGAGGCGAAGCGGCTTCTCAGGCCGTTCTCCCTCAAGCAGATGCTGGAGTGGCAGAAGAAGTCCCTTAAGGCCTACGATGTGGAGTTTGATACGTGGACGTCAGAGAAGAGCCTTAGGGACAAAGGCGCCGTAGAGGAGGCGCTGGACAGGATGCGCGACAACGATGACCTCTATGAAGAGGAAGGCGCGGTATGGTTCAAGTCGACGAAGTACGGCGACGACAAGGACCGCGTGATGATAAAGGGCGACGGCGAGTACACGTACGTAGCTCCGGACTTCGCATACCACCTCGACAAGCTCGGTAGGGGCTTCACGAAGCTCATAGACGTGCTCGGCCCCGACCATCACGGCTACCAGGGGAGGATGCAGGCCGGCATAAAATCCTTCGGCTATCCCGAAGGGACGCTGTACGTGCTGATACTCCAGCTCGTGACGCTGCTTCGCGGAGGCGAGGCGGTGAAGATGTCGAAGAGGGCGGGGGAGTTCATAACCATGGACGACCTGCTCGAGGAGGTCCCCAAGGACGCGGCCCGCTACTTCTTCATAATGAGGAACACCAACTCCCACCTGGAGTTCGACATGGAAGTGGCGGCCAAGAGCACGCCGGACAATCCGGTCTGGTACGTGCAGTACGCACATGCGAGATGCTGCTCGATATTCGAGAAGGCCCAGCGGGAAGGAACGGACCTCACCCTAATGGAGGGCGCCGACTGCTCATTGCTCAACCATCCCACCGAGACCGCGCTCGTAAGGAGGATGTCGGTGTTCCCCGACGAGCTGTGGGCCGCCGTCGAGGAGCTGCAGCCGTCGAGGATGGCAAGGTACGCCTACGAGCTGGCCGGTGAGTTCCACAGGTTCTACACCGAGTGCAGGGTCGTCAGCGAGGACGTCGCTCTGTCCGCCGCGCGCCTTGCGCTGGTCGACGCCGTAAGGATAACGATAGCAAACCTGCTGCCCCTGATGGGCATAAGCGCACCCGAGAGGATGTGAGCAGATGGCGATGGAGCCTAAGGGTAAGGCGCCCAGCGCCCTGGATGCCGTGATCGACTTCGCAAGGGCGTTCAGGATGTGGTACGAGAGGATAGTGCTGTCCTTCGTGTTCGCATCGACCTGGTGGGCCCTGGGCTTCGTGGCGGCTCAGCTTGCGTTGGTGAACCCCCTTATGCTGATCCCTGCGAGCGCGGTATGGGCAGTGGCGGCCGCGGCATCCATGTCCATGGCCAACAGGGCCGTCCACCTGGAGGACTTCGAGCTCGGGGCGTTCTTCAAGGACCTTAAAAAGCGCCTTTTGAAGTACGCCGGCCTTTTCTTCCTGTCCGTCGCTTCGCTGCTTCTCTACATCCCTCTCGTGCTTTACCTGCCGACCCTCAACAACTTTTTGGGTTATGCAGGATTCGGCATATGCGCCTGGGTGGGGATCTTCTCCTTCATAACCGTCTGTTACGCGGCTGGTATAATAACCGAGCTCGACGAGGGCACCTTCAGGGCGGTCAGGAAGGGCTTCCTTCTGATGATGGACAATCCCGGCTACAGCCTGGTCTGCGGGATATTGCTCCTTATGCTGGCGTTTATCGGCTATCTGCTGCCCATGCTCTCCATGACCTGGTCATCCTGGGCATATCTGGTGCTCGTGGTGATAGGCGTGTTCATGTACGGCTCGGTCAACGCTTACTACATCTGCTTCGCGACGAGGAGGCTGCTTAGGAGATACGGCCTCGACAGGAAGAGCGGCAGGGAGTCTTTGCAGGAAGAGCTCGCGGGCAAGCAAGGCGCAAAGAATTAGTGAAGGAGGGTTTGACCATGAAGGTAAGATGGTTCGGTCATTCGTGCTTCCAGCTGAGAACGGAAGACGGCGTGAGGATAGTGACCGATCCGTATGATCCTACCGTAGGGACGCTGCCGGCGGACCTTACGGCGGATATCGTGACGGTCAGCCACCAGCATTTCGACCACAACTACGTAACCGCCGTAAAAGGAAGATATGAGATGTTCACGGGCCCGGGCGCGCATGAGGCGGCGGGTGTGAAGGTGACGGGCATCCACAGCTGGCATGACGAGCAGATGGGCGCCAAGAGGGGCCCCAATACGATATTCGTGATCGAGGCCGACGGCCTAAGGATATGCCACATGGGGGACCTAGGCGCGATCCCGGGCAAGGAGGAGCTCCTTTCGCTGCAGGACCTGGACTATGTCATGGTGCCGGTGGGCGGCACGTACACCCTCGACCCACAAGGTGCCGACAGGCTGATAAGTATGATCGGCCCCAGGGTAGTGATACCGATGCATTACGGGATGAAGCCCGGCCTGGACAAGCTAATCCCCGTCGCGCGGTACATCGAGGGCAAGGACGACGTGATACACGCAGCCTCTGTGGAGTATGCGATGGTAAAACCTGTCAAGAAGGCCGGCCGGCCGGCGTATCTCTTGCTCAAACCTTAGTACAATATTAGAGGCCGGCGGCATTTGATATGCCCGGAAATCTGATATATAATAATACAGTGTTTTTACCTGACACTCCGGGAGGACCAAATGGCTAGGCTCATTATAGTTACCGGCGGGGTAGTATCCGGCCTCGGCAAGGGCATTACCGCCGCATCCCTCGGCAGGCTCCTTAAATCTAGGGGCTACACGCTAAGCATCCTCAAATTCGACCCTTACATCAACGTAGACCCCGGGACGATGAGCCCCTACCAGCATGGGGAGGTATTCGTGACCGAAGACGGCGCGGAGACCGACCTAGACCTCGGGCACTACGAAAGGTTCATAGACATCAACGTCAAGCGCAGCAACAACATAACCACCGGCATGATCTACTCCCAGGTCCTCGCCAACGAAAGGCGCGGCGACTACCTCGGCGGCACCGTCCAGGTCATCCCCCACATCACCAACGAGATCAAAAGAAGGATAAAGGCGCTGGAAGTCGACAGGCCCGATTTCATCATAGTGGAAATAGGCGGCACCGTCGGCGACATCGAGAGCCAGCCGTACCTGGAGGCCGTAAGGCAGCTCAGGAGGGAAGTCGGCAGGGAGAACACCTTCTTCGTGCATGTCACCCTCGTGCCTTACCTTAGGATGTCGGGCGAGTTCAAGACGAAGCCTACGCAGCATTCCGTCAAGGAGCTAAGGTCGGAGGGCATACAGCCCGACGCGATAGTGTGCCGTTCCGAAGTACCCCTGCCGGAGGAGCTGAAGAACAAGATAGCGCTCTTTTGCGACATAGACCCCGAGGCAGTGATCTTCAACCCTGACCTGGAATCGCTCTATGAAGTGCCCCTCCAGCTGGAGAAGGAGGGCCTTGCCAGGATAGTGCTCGGCAGGCTGGGCATGGAGGACAGGAAACCGGACCTGGCCGAATGGAAGGCCATGGTCGAGAAGGCCAACGACGCCAAGGACAAGGTAAAGATCGCGCTGGTGGGCAAGTACGTTGCCCTGCCGGACGCTTACCTTAGCGTCGCGGAGGCTCTCAAGCACGCGGCGATCAACAACGGCGCATGCGTGAAGATAGACCTCGTCTATTCGGGGGACCTCGAAGGCGACAAGGACCTAGATGCCATCATAGGCGACGCGGACGGCATCCTGGTGCCCGGCGGCTTCGGCGATAGGGGCATCGACGGCAAGATAAAGGCAGTGCAGTACGCCAGGGAGCACAGAGTGCCGTTCTTGGGGCTGTGCCTGGGGATGCAGATGGCCATCGTGGAATACGCAAGGAACGTGTGCGGCCTGGCAGACGCGCATTCATCGGAGTTCAGGCCCGACACCAAGAACCCGGTGATAGACCTCATGGTCGACCAGAAGGGCGTAGGCAACCTGGGCGGCACGATGAGGTTGGGAATATACGATTGTGAGCTGGCGGAAGGATCGATGGCCCGCGGCATATACAAGGGCGCCGGGCTCGTCCACGAGAGGCACCGCCATAGGTACGAAGTGAACAACCTTTACAGGCAGAGGCTGGAACAAGCGGGCCTGGTCCTGTCGGGCAGGAACCCGGAGAGGGACCTGATAGAGGTCTGCGAGCTGCCCGGGCATCCGTTCTACGTAGGAGTGCAGTTCCATCCTGAGTTCAAGTCGAGGCCGAACAAGCCACACCCGCTCTTCGACGCATTTATCAAGGCAGTCAAGGAAAACAGGGGCTAATATGCCCCTGCGTGAAGGATAAGCGCGTCGAGCATAGAATTGTTACCGCGAAAGCAATAACAACCGAAATATTCGCCTTTCACACTAAAGAGGACCACCCAGACGAAATCCGCAGATGCCGGGTTTTGCCGTTGTGTGTGTGCACCCCGAGATTTTTACATATCAACCTATCCCGGACGGAGGAAAATGATGGATAACAAGATACTAGAACTAGGCGCAAAAGGCGTGCTTGAACTGAAGGACGAGGCCAAGAGGCTTAAGGTTCCGGGATTCAGGACGCTCAGGAAGGCGGAGTTGATCGAGGCTTTGACGCAGATATACGAGAAAGAGGCTGAGGCCGCCAAGGTCGAAGATGCCCCGATTGAGGAGGCCGCCATAAAGAAGCCCCAGCGCGGAAGGCCTAGGAAGAGGACCGAACCTCAGCAGGAGTTCAGGACCATCGAGCCGGCGTCTTTCAAGATCATAAGCGTCGGCGGAGAGGATGGCAGGACCGGCACCGAGTCGGACATAGAGCGCATGTCGAATATGATCAAGGAGGCCGGTACGAGCGAAGGTCCGCCACCCGCCCCCGCGGTGAGGGCATTCGCGCGCAGGAAGACCACAAGGGCGCTTCATCCCAGAGATGGGCAGGAGCAGGCATCCCAGCCGGGCGATGCCGTATCGCAGAACACTGCGCGTATCGAGCCGTACCAGGCTCCGGCGCAGGCTGCCACCGTGTACGAGACGTTGAGGGAGGCCCCTCTTCCAGGATACTTGAAGGAAGGCGCCATGTCGGCGAAGGGCATACTGGTCATAAAGCAGGAAGGCTATGGCTTCCTTAGGGCCAACCAGCCCCATACCCAGGGCTATGACGACATATACATCTCCCCGTCCCAGATCAAGAGGTTCAGGCTGAGAAACGGCGACGAAGTCGCCGGCTTCGTCAGGCCGCCCAACGAGGGAGAGAAGAACTCCGCCTTGATAAGGGTCGAATCGGTCAACGGGGACCCGCCCGAATACTGCGAGACGAGGAAGTTCTTCGAGGACCTCACGCCCATCTTCCCCAAGGAGAGGCTGACGCTCGAGACCCAGCCGGGCGAGATAACCGGCAGGGTGATAGACCTCATGGTCCCGGTCGGCAAGGGCCAGAGGGGCCTGATCGTCGCCCAGCCCAAGGTCGGCAAGACCACGGTGCTGAAGACCGTCGCGAAGGCCATAATGGACAATTCTCCGGACATCAACCTCATAGTACTGCTGGTCGACGAAAGGCCCGAGGAAGTCACCGACTGGGTCCAGTGGATAGGCAACAAGGGCCAGGTCTTCTCATCGACTTTCGACCAGCCCGCGGAGAACCACACGAGGGTCGCCGAGATAGTCCTCGAGATCGCAAAAAGGCAGGTCGAGCACAAGAAGGACGTATGCATACTGCTCGATTCCCTCACCAGGCTCACAAGGGCCTACAACACTACGACCCCGTCGTCCGGAAGGACGCTGTCCGGAGGCCTGGACCCTTCGGCGCTGCATCCTGCGAAGAGGTTCTTCGGCGCCGCAAGGAACATACAAGACGGAGGCTCGCTGACCATATTGGCCACCGTGCTTGTGGATACCGGAAGCCGCATGGACGACATGATCTACGAGGAGTTCAAGGGCACGGGCAACATGGAGATCCATCTCGAGCGCGACCTCGCCGAGAGGAGGATCTTCCCCGCGATAGACATAAAGGCCTCTTCGACGAGGAGGGACGAGCTGCTCTACTCGGCCAAGGAAAGGGAGGCCGCATGGGTCCTCAGAGTCGCAATGGCGTCCATGAATCCGATAGAACAAACCGACTTCCTGTTCCAGAGGGTCAAGCAGTCTAGCGGCAACGAAGACCTGATAGACAAGGTAGTGAGCTCGAAATACGCAAGCAGCATGAAAGAGCGCGGGAACATTTATTGAGACTCTGGACGTTATATAGACAATGTGAGGTCCTGCAGGGCGGTTTGCAGGACCAGACGGCTTTATTGTAGAATATTCACATCAATCTCGTCGGAAGGGGCCAAGGATTGAAGTACAGGCAGGAGATACCGAAGATACCGAGATCGGTGGCAAGGACTTTCGCAGCCTTGCTATTCGCAATCCTGTTTCTCGTACTGACCCCTTCATCCGCCGACATAGGCCTAATACCTGGTGAGGGCGACCCCATAACCGGCTCGGGCATCGCAAGGATCGCATCCAACGTATTCGACATGCTTACGGAACCGTTCTCGTCGAACCCCGAGGCTCACGGCCTGGACGAGGACTTGTTCGCCGTGGGCGATGGGTCGTTCACCACGGGATCCCCGCTGGAGAACCTCAGGGGCATACTCGAGAAGAAACCCTACATAATCGAGCACATCGTTGAGCCGGGCGATACGATCTGGTCGATAATGAAGGCCTATAACGTCGACGAAGCGACGATAGTAAACGCCAACAACCTCGCCAACGCATCCAAGCTCAAAGTCGGGCAGAAGCTCACGTTCCCCTCCGTGACCGGACTCACCCACACGGTCAAGAAGGGCGACACCATATCGGACATAGCTAGGACCTACCAGGTCAACGTTCAGATAATAGAAGAGGCCAACGAGCTGACGCAAAGCAGCAAGATATTCGCCGGCCAGGTGTTGGTCATACCCGGCGGCAAGATGCCGCGCGCGGCTAAGTCAACCGGCTCTTCCAGCGGTTCCTCATCCAAGACGGCGAGCATAGGGATCAGCATGATACATCCCCTTGGCAGCGGCACCAGGGTCACGTCGAGCTACGGCATACGAAGCGGAAGGATGCACAGCGGCATAGACTTCGGCGTGTCGACCGGCACGAAGGTGAAAGCATCGGCGGCCGGCGTAGTGACGACGGCAGGATGGCTGGGCGGATACGGAAAGCTCATCGTGATTGACCACGGGCAGGGCGTCAAGACCTATTACGGGCATAACTCGAAGCTGCTCGTCTCCGTAGGGGACAGGGTAGAGCAAGGACAAGTCATATCCAATTCCGGCAACACCGGAAGGTCCACCGGGCCTCACCTCCACTTCGAGGTCCGGGTCAACAACAGGGCACAGAACCCACTCAACTACATCAAGAAATAGCGCCGGTCCTGGCTCCCTTCAAGCCTGCCGGCGGCAGGAGGTCGATTTCGTGGACTTCAAGGGAATCATGGCCGATGCCATCTCGTCCTACAGGGGCAGGGCGGACTACCTCGAGGTAAGGATCGAACAGAGGGAGGCCACCTCGCTCCTATACAGGCTCGCAGAAGCCGACAGCGTATCCGTTAAGCTAGTCTTAGGAGGCAACGTGCGCGCTCTCGTCGACGGCGGCTGGGGCTTCGCCGCATTCAATGACCTTGCGGCCATAGGTAAAGCTTGTGAGGACGCCGTGACGTCGGCGAAGTACGTAGGCTCGTGCCTGTCCGCTTCCGAGAAGGTGTCCCTCGCCAGGGTGACCACCGCGTACGACGAGGTGGACCTGGGGATAAAAAGAGGCGCCAAGGATGTAACCCTCGCAGATAAGATGAAGATCATGGGCGAATATGCCCAAATACTGGCCAAAAGCGATCCGAGGGTGGTATCGTCGCATGTCAGGTACGGCGATTTCTACGTGAAGAAGTACTTCGCGAACTCGGAAGGTGCGTTCATAGTCTCGGAAGGTTCTGACATGAACGCCTCGTTCGGCGCTTCGGCCATGAAGGAAGGAAGGCCGGTGGAGGCGTTCGAGGGCGTGGGAAGCACGCTGGACTTCCAAGACCTGGAAGGAAGGCACGACGTCGCCCGGAAGGTCGTAAAGACTTGCATCGAGACGCTGGATGCCGAGCCCGTGAAGGCAGGCGTCTATACGGTCGTGTGCGACCCGCACCTTGCGGGAGTGTTCATCCACGAGGCCTTCGGGCACCTTTCCGAATCCGACTTCATAGCCGAGAACGATGACGCGAGGAAGATGATGACCCTGGGGCGCCGCTTCGGGCAGGACTTCCTGAACGTGGCGGACGAGCCGGTCCCCGAGGGGCTCCGCGGCTCGTACAAGTACGATGATGAGGGCACTCCGGCCGTGACGGCGCCTCTGATCACCAACGGTCTTCTGGTCGGAAGGCTGCACTCAAGGGAGACCGCCGCGAAGATGACCGAGCCCACGACCGGGAACGCCAGGGCGGTGAACCACAAGTTCGCACCCATAGTCAGAATGAGGAATACGGTCATCCGCCCCGGCAAATCGAGCTTCGACAACCTCATCGGCGACATCAAGCTGGGTATATTCGCAAAGGCCGCGTACGGCGGCCAGACGGTCATAGAGCAGTTCTCCTTCTCGGCCAGGGAGGCGTTCATGATAAGGGACGGCAAGATCGCCGAGAGGGTGCGCGACGTCGTCATGGCGGGCAACCTCTTCGAGACCCTCATGAACATAGAGGGCATAGGATCCGACTTCAGATGGACCGGGCACACGGGAGGATGCGGCAAGGGAGGGCAGTACCCTCTGCCCGTAATGATGGGCTCGCCTTCCATAAGGATCAAGAACGTCGTCGTTGGAGGGAGATAGGATGGAGAAGATTCTGAAGAAGGCATTGGAGAGCACCGGGAAAGCCGAGGTCTTCCACGGGGACTACCGCACGGCGGAGGTCTCGTACGAGAACGGGAAGCTCAAGACGGTAAGCTCGGTGAGGATGACAGGAGCCGGCCTAAGGCTCATAAAGGACGGGAGGCTGGGCTACGCTTCGACCACGGACTTCTCCCAGACCGACAGGCTCGTGCTTGCAGCGCTGGATACGGCCGCTGCCGGGCCGAAGGCGAAGTTCGACTTCCCGGGCGATCCCGGGAAGCTTGTAAGCGTAGATTCCGTGAAGGAGAAGGCGACCAGGCTCGGCATAAGCGAGATGGTCGAGATGGGGGCCAGATACGTCGAGAAGCTCAAGAAGCTCGCTCCTGACTGCTACCCTGAGACCAGCATAACCGTCGAGCACGACAAGACTTGCATACTAAACTCCTCCGGCCTGGACTACGAATCGGAGGGGGCCATGTACCACGTCTACTTCGGCGCGACGGTGATCAAAGGCTCCGACGTTCTCATGGTGCCCGCATTCAAGATACCCCTCGACGACGAATACGACCCGGACCTCGCGGCTGAGGAAGTCGCCGAGAAGATAAAGAGGGCCGAGACCGTAGCAGAGGTCGAGACCGGGCCTACGACCGTGCTCTTCTCCCCCATGGGGCTCGACAGCATACTGATGGCGCTGGACGCGGGCTTCAACGGCAAGTACGTGGAGCTCGGCATATCCCCCATAAAGGGCCTGAGGGGAAGCAAGGCGCTTTCTGACAAGCTGACGGTATGGAACGATCCGACGGTAAGGTATTGGTTCCGCTCCGGTGCGCTGGACCAGGAGGGGATCCCGACGGAAAAGAGGGCCCTAGTGCGCGAAGGAGTCATCGGGGAGCCCTACTACGATCTGCTTACGGCGGACATGTACGGCAGGCGGAGCACGGGTTCCGGATACAGGAACGGCTTCGAGGCGCCGCCTTCCCCCTCGGTGTCGCTCATGGCGGTAGAGCCCGGGGACAAGGAAGTATCCGAGATGCTGGCCTCCATCGAGGACGGCCTTTACGTGGACTACTGCCTGGGCGCAGGACAAGGCAACGTCCTCGCCGGGGAGTTCTCGAACAACATCGGCCTGGGCTACAAGGTCAAGGACGGCAAGATAGTGGGCAGGGTGAAGAACCTCATGGTTGCAGGCAACGCATACGACACCCTCAAGGACAACATCGTGGCCGTCGGCGACAAGAGGGGGTTCAGCATGACGATGTGCCTGACGCCCCACATCCTGGTCGACAAGGTCAGCGTGACTGCGAAGAAATAGGGAAGCGGCCCCATAGGCTGCGGGCCCCGGGGTGCGACCCGGGGTTTTCCGTCTAGGAGGAGGCGATGCGATGAGGATCCTGTACTGCTTCGTCACAGCCGTGTTCGTCCTCGGGTCGGCGATCAGGCAGGCGGTCGCGGCGCCCAAGGAGCCGACCGCAAGGTCCGGTTATCGAAGCAGCTTCGCCATGATGAACGTCGCGGTCTGGAACGAGGCCCAGATGATCTGGGCCCGCGCGATGCTGGCTGCCGGGATCGCAGGGCTCGCTGCGAGCACCGTCTGCTACTTCCTCATCGATGGAAGCGCCGGTTACCTCGCGTCGATGCTCATCAGCGCTGCGGCGGCGGCTTGCACCGTACCTTATACCGAATCGAGGCTGAAGGCGACGTTCGACGAGAAGGGCTTGCGGAAGAGGAAAGAGGGGGCCGGCATAGATGGCTAGGATAAAGAGCAGGTACGTCTGCCAGCAGTGCGGAGGTGAGTTCCCGACCTGGTACGGAAGGTGTCCGTCGTGCTCGAGCTGGAACAGCGTGGTCGAGGAGGCGGCGCCCAGGCAGGACGAAAGGCCGACCAGGTCCTCGCGCTTAGGCGTGTCCGCAAGGCAGCCCGTGAGGATAACCGAGGCGGGCATGGCCGAGACCCAAAGGCAGAAGACTGGGATAGATGAGCTGGACAGGGTCCTCGGAGGAGGGATCGTGCCCGGCTCGGCGGTCCTGGTGTCAGGAGAGCCGGGCATAGGCAAATCGACGTTGATGATGCATACGGCCGCGAAGATAGCAGAGGGCGCCCCGGTCCTGTACGTTACGGGAGAAGAATCCGTCGGCCAGGTAGGCATGAGGGCGAGGCGCCTGAAGGCGGTGAACGACCGGATATTCGTGCTCCCCGAGACCGACATCGTCGAAGTCCTCCAGGCCGCGGGCAGTATAAAACCGGCCGTGCTGATGATCGATTCCATACAGACGATGGAGGACGCGTCGCTCGCATCGGCCGCCGGGAGCGTCGGCCAGGTGAGGCAGTGCGCGGCCCTTCTCATAGAGGCGAGCAAGGCATCGGACATGGCCACCTTCATGGTCGGGCACGTTACCAAGACGGGAGCTGTGGCCGGCCCTAAGGTCCTGGAGCACATGGTCGACACCGTCCTTCAGTTCGAAGGCGGCATACACCAGGCCTACAGGGTGGTGAGGACCCTCAAGAACAGGTTCGGGTCCACGGACGAGGTGGGCGTCTTCGAGATGGGAGAGGACGGCCTTAGGGAAGTGACGAACCCGTCCGAGGCTTTCCTCAGGGAGCGCGTGGCCGGCATGGCCGGGTCGATCGTCGTACCTTGCATGGAAGGCACCAGGCCCTTCCTCGTCGAGCTGCAGGCGCTCGTCGGATCCCCGGGGGCCAACTTCCCGAGGAGGACGTCGTCAGGGGTGGACCAGGGCAGGGTGGCGATAATGCTCGCTGTGCTGGGAAGGCGGATAGGGCTGGGAATCGAGGCCAACGACACTTTCATGAACGTGGCCGGGGGCATCTCAGTGGACGAGCCGGCAGCCGACCTTGGCCTTGCCGTAGCCTTGACGTCGAGTTATAAGAACAGGGCCATAAATCCCAGGACGGCCGTATTCGGGGAGATAGGCCTTTCGGGCGAGCTCAGGTCCGTGCCGAAGGCGGAGGCGAGGGCCGCGGAGGCGGCAAGGCTCGGATTCGTCAACCTCGTCGTGCCGAAAGCCAACCTCACGAGGATGAAAGCGTCCAGGCAGTTAAGCGAACAGGCGGAGGTGTTCGGGGCGGGCACGCTCGCCGAAGCCCTCGAATATTTGCTGGGCTGAGCATCCAAGGAAGGAATCTGCCCATACAACTGAGAAATATATTAAGAAGGCGAGCGTCCCTGCGGAGGTGGGAGAATTGATACCCAAGGCATTAAGGCAGGTAGTTGCCCAGTTGGCACCGGGTACGAACCTGCATGAGGGGATAGAGTTCATAATAAGAGCAAGGACCGGCGCGCTGGTCGTCATGGGGGACAGCCCCGAGGTGATGGACCTGTGCAAGGGCGGCTTCAAGATCGACGCGCCCTATCTTCCCAACAGCTTCTATGAGCTGGCGAAGATGGACGGGGCCATAATACTGTCGTCGGCGCTGGACAGGATAATGTACGCCAACGTGCACCTGTTCCCGGACCCGATGCTGCCCACAAACGAGACCGGCACCAGGCACGCGGCGGCCGAAAGGACCGCAAGGGCGACCGGCAAGCCGGTCATTGCGATATCCAGCAGGAGGAACGTCATCACCATATACCATAGCAGGCAGAAGTACATCCTCAGGGATGTAGGATACATACTCGACATGGCGAACCAGGCCCTCCAGACGCTGGCGAAATACAGGGAGGTCCTCGACAAGGCGCTCATCAAGCTCACCGCCTTCGAGTTCGAAGACGACGTGACGGTGGCCGACGTGGCCGAGTGCGTGAGAAGGTGGGAGCTCACCAGAAGGGTCGGCGAGGAGGTCAACAGCTACATAATAGAGCTGGGCACCGAGGGCAGGCTGATCAGGATGCAGATGCAGGAGATGGTCAGGGGCCGCCGCGAGGAGACCGAGAACCTTCTGAGGGATTATATGGAGGAAGGCGAGTACAAGCACCCGGAGAAGTTCCTGGCGGCAATAGAGGAATGGGACCTGGACGATATCATGGAGAACGGCATCATAGAAAGGGCGATAAGAAGACTAGGGGAAGAAGGGCCAGACACCGAGGTCTCATCGCGCGGATACCGCACGCTGTCCCAGCTCACATCCCGCATGCCCGAGCAGATAGTGGAGAATCTGATCAAGAGCTTCGGGAACCTGCATAACATATTCGTGGCGAGCGTCGAGGAGCTCGACGAGGTCGAAGGTATAGGTAAAAGCAGGGCGGTGACCCTTCACGACGGTCTTAGGAGGATCAGGGACCAGGTGAGCAGCTAGGCTTCAGCGAAGGCTGAACTTCCCGAGCGCGATGAGCTTTCCGCTCTCCGAGGAGATGATCTCCTCCAGGCTCATGCCCAGCGTATCGCATAGCGCCGTAAGGTAGAACGCGACCCGCCCGGCCTCCTCCTCGACATGTTCCCTGCAATCGGGGCACAGCTCCCCTTCCAGATGGGTCGTAAGCTGTTCCTTTATGAGGTCGTACGGGAGATCTTCCGGGAAGCGCTGTTTCTGGGAGGCGTTTATCTTAAGGCAACCGCATGCGGTGACTGCTTTGGTGATTGCCCTGTTCAGCCTGGCGGACGATTCATCAAGTTTGGACATGGTATCGAGTATGCTCTTGTGGCGGAACAGGTTCTGGCGCACGGTATCCTGGAAAGAGACCAGCGTGGGCTTGCTCATGGAAGGGCACCCCCTTAAGGCAGCTTCTAGCACCATTATCACGATATAGCCCCGCAATGTCAAACTTCAATGTGTCGATTTTCACTATTCTCTCCGAGGGTGTTGGTACGATGCAAAGGCTGTTGAAGGTAATGTTAATAGTGATCAGCTCGGTGGCCGGATACCTGGGATATCTGCTCATGACGTCGGGTAATTCGCTGCTGGCGAACCTTGATTCTGCCGACAGGTACAACCTCATGTTGGTCATGGTCCTGTGCGGGTCCCTGGTCGGCATAATACTCGCCATCCTCGGCTCCGGGCTGGTGAAGGGCCTCAGCCGCAGGATCCACGACGCGATGAGCGCAATCAGCCTGTACGATTTCTTCATAGCGGCCATTGGCGCGATACTCGGGCTTGTGGTGGCCAACCTGGTCGCGCTTCCCGTAAGCGACATACCCTTCGCCGGCAGCTACATCTCGCTGGCACTTAACATGCTTTCAGGCCTTCTTGGCATGATCATAGCGGTTTCTTTAAAGGACGACATAAGCGAGAGGATGAGGGGCACCATATCCGGCGGCGGGCCGGGCAAGTACGGCGGCTACAGGGCGTACTCGAGGGTAGGGTCTAAGATACTGGACACGAGCAGCCTGATAGACGGAAGGGTGCTGGACATCGCTAGGAGCGGCTTCCTGGACGGTACCCTGGTGGTGCCGGAGTTCGTCCTGAACGAGCTGCAGAAGGTGGCGGACAGCTCGGACCAGTTCAAGAGGGCCCGCGGAAGGCGGGGCCTGGATGTGCTGAAGAGGATGCAGGACGACGCCTCCATCGACCTTAGGATCATGCCGTTCCCGCAGGAGGATCAGGAGACGGACGCCAGCCTGATCAAGATGTCAAGGAGCCTTTCCGCCGCCGTCGTGACTACGGACTACAACCTCAACAAGGCGGCCACGCTGCAAGGAAGCCTGGTGCTCAACGTGAACGAGCTGTCCAACGCGGTGAAGCCCATGGTGCTGCCCGGCGAAGACATGAAGGTGATGGTGATCAAGGAGGGCAAGGAACACGGGCAGGGCGTGGGCTACCTCGACGACGGGACCATGATAGTCGTGGAGGGCGCGAAGAAGATGATAGGCCGTGAGCTGTCGGTGACCGTCACGAGTGTGCTCCAGACGTCGGCCGGCAGGATGATATTCACAAAACTAAAGGAAGGAATGAGTTCGAATGGATCTTGAAACCCGAAGGGAAGGCCTCAAGTGCGCAGCCATCGTCGTTGCGGGAGGTTCGGGGCTGAGGATGGGCTCCAACATCCCGAAGCAGTTCCTGAAGATAGCGGGCAAGCCGATAATGTGGTGGACGCTGAGGAAGTTGTCGGAGAGCGGCCTTTTCGAGGAGATCGTGCTGGTGCTCCCTCAAGGGTGGCTTTCCAGGGCGGAGGAACTGCTTGACGGGCTGGCTCTTGGGGCCAGGGTGGCGGAAGGAGGGCCGAGAAGGCAGATCTCCGTCCTGAACGGCCTTATGCAGACGGACGACGACGTCGACATAGTCCTCGTGCACGACGCGGTCAGGCCCTTCGTGAGGAGGAAGACGCTGTCGGACGTCATAGATGCGGCGGCGAGGTTCGGAGCCGCTACCGCAGCCATGCCAGCAAAGGAGACGATCGGCGTCTCCAACGACGGCGAGGTCTTGAACGAAGTGCCCGAAAGGTCAAGGCTATGGCACGTGCAGACGCCGCAGGCCTTCAGGAGGGACATACTCCTCGAGGCACACAAGGAAGGGCTCGAGGCGACGACTTACGCCACTGACGACTGCCAGCTGGTCATGAGGCGCGGCATAAGGCCGGCCATCGTGCACGGGTCCGAGGACAACCTGAAGATCACGAGCCCGATGGACATGATGATAGCCGAGCAGATCGCCCTTAGGAGGGAGAATGAGGATGAGTAAGCTCCAGGGCCTCAAGGTGTCCTTCGGTTATGATTCCCACAAGACCGACAAGGACAGGAGGCTGATACTAGGCGGGGTGGAGCTGCCCGGAGAGGTCGGGCTGGCCGGTCATTCGGACGCGGACGTGCTGTGCCATGCAGTGACGGACGCTTTGGCATCGGCCTCGGGCCTTGGCGACATCGGCAGGATGTTCCCGGACGACGATCCCGAATACGAAGGGGCCGACAGCCTTAAGCTGCTCGAAAGGGTCCGCCAAGCCGCGAAGGACATGGGGTACAGGACGATCAACTGCGACTGCACGCTCATCGCCGAAAGGCCAAGGATCGCCGGCTTCGCCGACATCATGGCCCGCAACATCGCCTCAGCCCTCGGGCTGGAGGAAGGATCTGTCAGCGTGAAGGGCAAGACGAACGAGGGCATGGACTGCATAGGAAGAGGTGAGGGCATGGCCGCCTATGTGGTCATGCTGGTCATAAAAGAATAACACAAGCTCTTGTAGAAGGCGCCGGTGAGAGAAACCGGCGCCTTTTTGTTGTATTATAAGCTTAAGTCTACTGTGAGGTGTGCGAATGAGAAAGTTGTTTGCATTTACCGTGGCGGCCTTAGTAATCGCGGGGGCCCTAGGGGCTTCAATGGCCGCCGATTGGGCACAGGGCATGGTCTTAGGATTCGGCGAAAAGCTGACGGCGCCGCAGCAGTCGATACTGAAAGTCCAGCTCGGAGCATCTACGCAGAGCGGTACCGAAAGCATTGGGGAATCCGTGGAACCGATCGTGGTATCCGCAAAGGACGAGGCCGCGCCGTTCGAAGGCCTGCTGGACGCGGCGGGCATGGGACCGAAGGGCGTCTCCGGGGCGTTCATAAGGAATGCGGACCAGGGCGCGGGCATATGGGTGACCTCCTCGAACTGCGATTATGTTCCGGTCGTATACGCGAACGCGTTGTACACCGCAGGGGTGCGCGACGCCGTAATCAGCCTTAGCTCGGCCGAGCCTGTGAAGGGCATGATGGCGTTCGGCATCGCGGTGAAGGCCTACGAGAAGCTGAGGGGCGTAAAGCTTGACAGCAAGGATGTCAAGCTGGCGGCGGAGGAGATGCTGCTCACAGCGGGGCTGGGCGAGGCGATAGGCCACATGGAGATGGCAGCCGAGGTCGTGGCCCATGCCAAGGAGCAAGCCTCCAAGGACGGGGGACTGGATTCCGCGGCCATTTCCGGGCTGATGGCAGAGCGGCTGGCGATATATGAAAGGCCGGCCGACGAGGCGGCGCTCAAGGACATATCCTCGTACGTCGTGAAGTACGCGAAGAACGGCGACGACCATTCGGACATGCCGGTACAGCTCGCCACGCTGAGAGCCGAGCAGCTCTGGCTGGTGGAGCCCAAGGAGAGGATGGTCGACGAGCAGGTCCTGGCCGAGGCCGACAAGGAGCTGCAGGACATAATCGGATACCTTGAGAAGGAACAGACAAAGCAGTCGTTCTACCAGAGGAACTCGAGCTGGCTTTTGCCGGTGGGGCTCGTTGTGGTTGCGGCTGCCCTTTCGATACTGATAGCTTACATACAGACGAAGCCCAAGAAGGCCGCAAAGAAGCAGTCCTAGGCGATCTTTAAGGCGGCTTTAGGCCGCAGGGCGGAATCCGCGGAGGGTAGAGAATGGCTATAAGGATCTACAACACGATGACGAGGCGCAAGGAGGATTTCGAGCCGTACGTCGAGGGCAAGGTGGGCATGTACTGCTGCGGGCCCACGGTGTACGACTACTTCCACATAGGCAACGCCAGGGCGTTCGTCGTCCCGGACATGGTGAGGAAGTACCTGGAGTTCAGGGGCTATGACGTGACTTACGTGCAGAACGTCACTGACATCGAGGATAAGATAATAAACAGGGCGAAGGAGCGCGGAGTCACCACCGACGACATCGTGAGGCAGTACACGAAGGCCTTCTTCGAGGACAGGGCCGCGCTTGGGGTGGGGGCCCCGGACTACCAGCCCAGGGCCACCGAACATGTGAAGGACATCATAAGCATGGTCGACGGGATAATAAAGAAGGGCCATGCGTACGTCAGCGGCGGGGATGTCTACTTCGACGTTTCCAGCTTCGCTGGATACGGCAAGCTCTCCGGTCAGAACCCGGACGATCTGAAGGCCGGGGCGAGGGTGGACATCTCCGAGCATAAGGACGATCCGCTGGATTTCGTGCTGTGGAAGGGCGCTAAACCGGGCGAGCCGTCATGGGACAGCCCATGGGGACCCGGCAGGCCCGGATGGCACATAGAATGCTCCGTGATGTCGGCGGGATATCTTGGCGGGCGCGTGGACATACACCTAGGAGGCAGTGACCTGGTGTTCCCGCACCATGAGAACGAGATCGCCCAGAGCGAGAGCTTCTGCGAGGGAGAGTTCGTCAAGTACTGGATGCACAACGCCATGGTCAACGTGGAAGGGGAGCGCATGGGCAAGTCCATGGGCAACTTCTTCACGGTAAGGGACATCCTGAAGAAATATCCCGGCAAGGTCGTGCGGTACTACCTAGTGGCCAGCCACTACAGGCAGCCGATAAGCTTCGGGCTGGATGAGCTCGATATGTGCGCAAGGGCGCTCGCAAGGCTGGAAGACAGCATAATAAACGCGATGAAGGCGATGAGGCTGGGATCCGAGGATATCAGTAAATCCTTGGAAGCAGCGAAGTCGAAGGTGAACGACATCCAGGCAAATAACCTCATAACAGCAGCCGATTCTGCCATATCGTCTTTCATCGACTTCATGGACGACGATTTCAACACCTCAGGGGCCATGTCGGCCCTGCATGAGCTCGCGCGCGCGATCAATGCCTTCATAGCGGAAGGCTCAAGGGGCGAGGACTCTGCTTCGGCCGCGGCATATGCCGTCGGGAAGCTCTGGAGGATGGGGAATGTCCTCGGATTCATGGATGACGAGACTTTGGAGGCCGACGCCGCCGCGGCTCTGGGCGAAGGGGAAGGGCTCACCGGCCCCCTTATGGAACTGGTTCTGAAGATAAGGGCAGACGCCAGGGCGAAGAAGAACTGGGTTCTTTCGGATTTCATCAGGGACGGCCTGAAGGAGCTGGGGATTACTGTGGAGGATACGAAGGACGGAGCGAGGTGGAAGCTTGAGCGGAAGTAGCTTCTCGCCGGCCGAGCTGCCGGCATTGGTCCTTGCGTACCTAGGCGACGTGGTCTGGGAGGCTTATGTTAGGAGGAGGCTGGTCAAGGAGGCTGGGATCAGGGTTACCGCGAGGGCCCTTCACGAGAAGGCCCTGAAGATGGTGAGCGCGACCGCCCAGGCTTCGGTGCTCAAGAGCTTCGAGGGCGCCCTTTCCGAGGAAGAGATCGCAGTGATGAAAAGGGGAAGGCGAACCAGGGCGCGGCGGAGCAACAGGCCGTCGACCATGTCCGAATACAGGAACAGCACCGGTTTCGAAGCGCTTCTGGGGTATTTGGATCTGAAAGGAGAGGAATCAAGGCTGGACGAGCTCATGGGGCTCGCCTTCGACCTTGAGGCCGCAGAATATGGCAGAAACGAGACAGGGGAATAGAGGGCGCAGGCTCGACGATCCGCGAAGGGCGGCACGGCCCGCCACGCCTGACGGGCAGGAGCAAGGGGATGACAAGGACGTTCTCCTCGGGCCCAGGGCCGTCAAGGAAGCATTCGCGGCCGGCAGGCAGATCAACAAGGTGGTAGTCGCGAAGGGCTGCGGCAGCGCTGATTCAGAATCGGAGATCAGGGCACTGGCAAGGGAAGCCGGGGTGCCTGTGCAGCTCGTCGAAAGGGTTGCGATTGACAGGATCTCGGCCGGCGGGAACCATCAGGGGATAGCCGCTTTCGTCGCTCCGTTCCAGTACGCGGAGTTGGAGGAGCTTATGAATTTGGGCCTTGCACGCAGCAGGCCGCTCTTTTTGGTGCTGCTTGACGGTATAATGGATCCGGGGAACCTGGGATCTGTGATAAGGACGGCGAACGCAGCAGGCGCTGATGGTGTAGTGATAACGGCAAGAAGATGCGCTCAGGTGAACTCAGCCGTGGCAAGATCGAGCGCCGGGGCCCTGGAGCATACGCCAGTGGCTCGTGTGAGCAATCTCAACTATGCGATTGATAAGCTTAAGGGCCAGGGCATATGGGTCGCCGGGCTTGACATGGGCGCTGAGCAGACGATCTGGGAGGCGGACTTGAAAGGACCGTTGGCCGTGGTCATCGGCTCGGAAGGGGCAGGGATGTCGAGGCTGGTCGGAGAAAAGTGCGATTTCATGCTGCGCATACCGATGGCCGGAGAGATATCGTCGCTTAATGCTGCCGTGTCGTTTGCCATAGTGGCATATGAACGGGTCAGGCAAAGGGGGATCTGAGGCGTAGGGCGGTGCATCATTAGCGATTGACTTGCCTGATGAAGGGGAAGTACAATTTTTACCAAATTGAGAGGACTCTAAGCTCCAATCCCAGGAGGTGCAAATTGACCGATCTGAACGAAGAGGCAAACCAGGGATTCAACGAGCTTACCGACGAGGCGATAGTCGAGTACGCCAGGGAAGGCAGTACTGAGGCCGCTGAATACCTTATCCATAAGTACAAGAATTTCGTCCGTTCCAAGGCGAGGTCCTATTTCCTCGTCGGGGCGGACCGTGAAGACATAATCCAGGAAGGCATGATAGGGCTCTATAAAGCCATAAGGGACTTCAGGAGCGATAAACAGGTCTATTTCAGATCATTCGCCGAGCTTTGCGTGACGAGGCAGATCATAACCGCAATAAAGACGGCGACTAGGCAGAAGCACATACCGCTCAACTCGTACGTGTCGCTCAACAAGCCCATCTATGACGAGGAGTCCGACAGGACGCTGATGGATGTGCTATCGGGGAACCATATCGCGGACCCCGAGGAGATGATAATCAGCCGCGAAGAGATGCAGGACATGGAATCGGAGATGACAGGATCGCTTTCCGACCTGGAGATGAAGGTCCTGCTCTCGTATCTGGACGGAAGGTCCTACCAGGAGATAGCGGATGATCTGGACCGGCACATCAAATCCATCGACAACGCGCTGCAAAGAATCAAACGCAAGGTCGAGAAATACCTGGAGAAAAGGGCGAAGTGACCATTAGGACCCGTGGCCGGGGCCGGGCATGAGCGGCCCTGGCCTTATCTTTTTATTGAGGTGGACGATGAGGGCGCCAAGATACGTACTGCTTGATGTGGACAACACACTGTACCCTAAATCCAGCGGGCTCGACAGGGTCCTAAGGAGAAGGATAATCGAATACCTGATGGACAGACATGGCCTTACGGCCAAAGAAGCCGAAGGAGCAAGGGAAAGGTACGTAAAGGAGTACGGCCTATCACTGCCCGGGATAATGAGCGACTTCGACACCGATGTCGTGGACTATCAGGAATTCATACATGACGTGGATATCGAAGAGTACGTAAAGCCGGATCCGGAGCTTTGCAGCATGCTGGATTCGATTGACACTGAGAAGGTGCTTTACACGAACTCATCCGAGCAGCATACGAGGAGGGTCATCGCGGCTCTGGGGCTCGATATATCGATCTTCGGACATATCGTGGACTTCAGAAGCACTGGATGTATAGCCAAGCCCTTTCCTGAGAGCTTCGAAGCCATGCTCAGAATAATCGGCGCCAATGGTGAGGATTGCGTGATGGTCGACGACATGCCCAAGACGATCGTAGTGGCGAAGCAAGTCTTCGGCATGGGGACGGTCCTTGTCGACGAGGATGATGCCGCATGCTGCGTGGAAGCGGACATGAAGATAAAAAGGATAAGTGATCTCAAGCGGGCGATATATCCCGTACAGGGGCTTTGATGGATTGTCGTAAGGGGTCTTGAAGGATATAATATTAATGTTTCTTAAAAAGCTGGCGGTGTCCGATTACCATCATTTGCGCCTGTAGCTCAGTGGATAGAGCAACTGCCTTCTAAGCAGTGGGCCGTAGGTTCGATTCCTACCAGGCGCGCCAGAGCACAATGGCTGTTTGGAGTAATCCAAACAGCCTTCATTTTATCGGTTTTGGTACGCATTTGGCACGTACTTATCAGAAAGCCCTACTCGAGGCGTTATGGTTTCTAGGGGTTTCTGAGGGTTCTCGGAAAGTTCAGGAATGCTTATCAGATCATCGATAAGAATCTCTACTTGTCTCTTAGCGGTAAGCGATGAATGAGTATAACGGTTGACTGCAAACGAAGCATCCTCATGTACAATGCAATCGGCAAGAGTCCTAGGAGAAACATTTAGCTGTGACAACCAAGTAGTAAAGGTATGCCTAAGATCATGTAACCTTATGTTTGGGAAATTAGCTCGACGGCATGCTCCTTACTATTGCGCTGTGTGATACTTTATGTGACGCTTGGATACATGTCCCTTGTTGAGTACAGAAGGCAATGCACCTTATGATTTCTGTCCGACTATGTATGGACAATCCACTACACCCTAGAAAAACCTTTCACCATCAGTATTGAATCTACCCTGCTTAAACCCAAGAGTGTATTTAAGAAGCGTCAATATCCAGCCGTAAAGCCCGATCTAGATAACCTCGAGAAGGCAGTGCTGGATGCTATGAACAGGCTAATTTATACAGATGATGCTTTGATATGTCACAAATATTGCGTTGAATGGTACACGACCAATGCAAGCGAAACTAGGGTGAGTATAGATATTAAGACGATGAAGGAGATTGCATGAACCTGCTCAGAGCAATTGAGGGATGGTTATGTAAACGCATGGTAGCTAGAGAGGTTCGAGAGTTTAATGTAGACTTCCAAAGGTGAAAATCTCAGATAAGAGCCGAATGGGCGAAGCCAGATAACCTATTATGAGGTTACGGTACGCCTTCCATCTGAGCTATTCAACCAATCGATAGTGAGGCGAATTCCAGAAGCCAGGACAGACCTATATGCCATTCGTAACGCTATATATGTATTAAAAGAGAAGTTGCTTAATAAGATTCGTAGAGCTCGGAGCAAGGAAAATAAGGGGATAGCGTAGCTTTCATTGAAGTAGGAGGTAAACAACTAAGACCGAAATATTTGTTATTCGTTCAGCGCAAGAGCATACAAGCTATAAGACAGACAACTTGCATATAGATCTCTATCTCGGCGATGGCATCAAAGTCATGGCCGAGATTCCCGATAAGTCAGTAAATTTCATTTTTACTGATCCACCTTACGGTCACAACAATAACAATGGAAACCTGATTTCTATGAGAGAAAGTCCTAGGTAAGGGCACTGCAGGGCCACCCAGACCCATTCTCAATGATGGTCCTGAGGCCGATGTACTTTATAAGTTCATGCTCAAAGAAGCACTGAGAATACTTAAGCCTGATAGTTGTTTATGCTGCTGTTGCGCTGGAAGGGCTGGCCCAAATCTACAATATGCCAACTGGGCTCTATGGATGGCCGATGAGATAGGACTAAAACAAGTAGTTGTCTGGGCCAAAGGGCCCATAGGAATGGGATGGCATTATCGCAAGAGCTATGAATTTGTACTTGTAGGGTAAAAGAAAGAGGCTCCATGCAAATGGTATGACACTAGCCACAAGGTAGAGAACATAATTCGGCACATTCGGAAGATCATCCCACGAGCCAATCAGCATCCAACTATGAAGCCTGTAGCTCTAGCCGAGTTCTTTATCAAGTTGCACACGAAGCCTGGGGACTTGATTCTGGATCCTTTTATGGGATCGGGGACAACAGGAGTGGCAGTAAAAAACTTGGGGAGGAACTTTATAGGTGTGGAGCTGGATAAGCAATGGTATGGAATGGCTACTGATAGAACTACTATAGAATAATGCTACAATTTTCTATCTCTATTAAGCAAGGTGCGCAATACACGGCTTCTATGTTATTGTTAACGACGGTGTAAACTGAGCCACAAAACGACGGAAATAATTGAGCCACTC